>Ga0101945_1000078_pt1 | contig 258172 bp, 194 predicted proteins | sample DewCreD2012metaG_2_FD_75246 | JGI IMG/M metagenome (GOLD analysis project Ga0101945, IMG submission 75246) | Hot spring sediment bacterial and archeal communities from British Columbia, Canada, to study Microbial Dark Matter (Phase II) - Dewar... ... | reverse complement strand
AGTCCGTGTGCTAACCCCAGTCGGGGAGGCAGCGGCCGAGGGCAGGGGCCGCGACTGGGACGAAGTCGTAACAAGGTAGCCGTACCGGAAGGTGCGGCTGGATCACCTCCTTTCTAGGGAGCAATCCCACTATCACGATTGTTCTTGCTACGATGCCGCTGATGGATCACGCTTGCCTGTCCAGGTGCTACCCCCTGTCACGATGTGACAGGGGGTTTTTGTTGGTATTTCATCCTGTTATGGGCGAAGCTGGCGCGGCGATCTCCCTGACCCAGTGGCTATTCATACCAGTTTCTCACGAACACATTGTATGATTTCACATCTGGTAGCAGCGAATGCATGACACGCTACCCAACCATCACCCTGACGCTGCATCAGTGCTCCCGCCGGTGCAGTAAGAATGCGGTTCACAGCCGTTCCCATATCAGTTTGCGAACCAGCTCAAGGAGATCACCCCGTCGATAACGCCCCTTCTGCAACACGACTGCGCCAATACTGGCAAGAAGTTCCAGCTCCTCGCGCCGCAGTGTCCGCTCTGATACCACAATCACCGGTGTTTCCAGATCGGCGCGCACTTCGCGTAAGAGTACCAGACCATCAACGTCCGGCAACGTCATATCCATGATCACCAGTTGTGGCTTATTGGTACGCCAGATGGTTGCTCCAATCTGCCCGTTGTTTGCTTCCAATACAACCCAACCATCACTCTCCAATGCCCGACGGATCATCAGCCGTGTTGGAGGTTCATCATCAATTACCAGAATGGTGCGCGACATTGCAGTTCTTGAGCGGCGAGATAACACGACCTGCACCGTCTGAATCACCTGTTCAGTCTCCCCCGGCCATACTGCATAATCGGTGCTACCGGTACTCTCAACGTTATCGGTCAACCAGATGATCGGCACATCTTGCCAGCCGGCAGCCTGTAAGGTCGCTACCACCAGATCACGATTTTCCGGTACATCCATCAGAATGGCAGCAGGCGGACGGTAGAGACGATTTAGCACATGCGCAAGATGGCTTCGCTTTGCACCTGCCAGCCAAATTGTTCTAATGCTGACTGTAGCACACGTGCCTGCGTTGTCGTAATCAACACCAGATCAGGCTGAGGGAGGTACGCCGGCGGTGACACTTCCTCAGCATTGCGTAGCGTGCTAAGAGGGATACGAATAGTGAACCTGACTCCACCCGCAGTACGAGGAACTGCCTGAAATGTCCCTCCCATCAACTCACACAATTGACGGCTCAGCGCCAGACCACATCCTTCATCTAACTGGCGTGTTGTGTCTGGGGGAACGGCGAAAGGCGTAAGTAGTGCATTCAGATGCTCTGAACTCAGTGATGGTCCAGTATCGGTGATTATGACTTCGAGTGTGTCTATTTCGTCGCCACTCAATCGCTGTACACGTAGTGTGATCACACCGCGCATCGTGGTCGTGGCAGCAAAACGCAGCGGATAGATAAAGATCTGACGTAACCGATTCAGATCAGCTACGATCATCCCCACTTGTGCAGGGCGCTCAATGTCAAAACGATGCTGGTGTTGGTGGATGAGAGGTGATATTTCTTCAAGAATATTATCGAGCAGGGCATCAAAGATAAAAGGTTCCGGTTGTAAGCTGAGAGAACCGATCTCGATTTTTGCACTGTCGAGAAGAAGGTTAAAACGGTTCACCAGGTGACGTCCGGCACGCCGAATCTTGTCGATATCTTCGGCAAACATGGTCTGGGTGGCCAGCGCCTCGCGCAACAATTCACTGAGCGCAATAATGGTATTTAACGGTTGACGAATATCGTGATCGAGACGAACCAAAAATGTGCTGCGTTCCCGGACGGCCACCTCAGCGCGTTCTCGGGCACGCTGTAATTCAGCCATTTCAGCCATTATGGATACCCGATTAAGCGCATACGTCGTTAACTGCGCAGCAAGGCGCAAGTTCTCAATATCAGCGTGATCGAAGGCGTGAGGCTGTGGACGATAGACAACCAGTATGGCCTGGGGATGTCCTTGCACGGCAATCGTTGCCACAATCGCCGATCCCTCGGCCTGGATCAGGTCTGTGAACTGATGCTGCCGAAGATCAGGAATGTAGAACGGATTAGCTGTATACTGCTCAAGTGCAGGCGGCGCCGTCAGCGTAAGGAGGGGATTATGCTGATAACCATAGGTAATGTAGGGCAGCCATTGCCTTGAATCCGTATCACGGACGTAGATACCAATCCGATCTTGATTTTCACGAATGGCAACAAACGCATCGACGATAGATCGATAAATCTCCTCCTCGCTGTGGGCACTATTCAAGCGCAAACTCAAATCAATCAATGTCCGTTCGCGCCATCGTTGCTGCTGCGAACGGACAAGAACCGTCTCTTTTTCGCGTAAGGCGTCTTGCAATTGTGCAGTACGCTGTTGGATGCGCTCTTCAAGTGTAGCAATCGTTGCATTCAAGCTGGCAGTTAGCCTCGCTAATGAGCGGGCAAGGTCACCAATTTCATCAGTACCGACGAGCGGGATTGGTGTATCGCGCCATCCCTCGGCAACTCGTCGCGCTGCGTTTGTCAATGTGATGAGTGGCTGAGTAAAGTAGCGGTTAATAAACCAGCCACCGCCGATGAAAATTGCGGCACTGCTCCCGATCATCCACATCACGAGCCAGAAGCCAATCCAGATCGTTGTCGAAAAAGAGGCATTTACTTGTTGTTGTTCAGATTTCAGTATGCGCGTAAGTTCGCTGATGATCAGCAGGAGATCATCAGTCTGATACTGTAAGGTGTTAGCGTGTTGCTGCAAATCGCGATCAAGTGTGACTAACAGTAAAAAATCTTCCAGATAGTCAGCAACATCTCGTTCTACCACGACTCGTTCCGTATCCGGCAAAGAGGATGCGATGGCGTAGAGTTTATTAATCTGAAGTCGAACATTATCGATATACTCTTGTCGTCGGGTCGAGAGATATGCCTGTTCGTCTAAGGAGAGACGTAAACCAAGTTCTCGAAAGTCGGCGGGACTACGCTCAAGGTGTTGCCAGAGTTTGTACCGTGCGTCACGCAGCTCCTGTTCAATACCGTCAGTACGCTGACGCTGTTCGATCTGATCTTTGATCTGGTTTACTGTCGTCTGGTATTGCTCCAGCAGACGAGCCATCGCTTGTCGATGGGATACCAGTTCAGGAACATCTGCATCAAACGTCGCCAGTTCATGCAACCCTGTTACAACATTAGTGATGGCTGCTGAATGTTTCCTCTCAACTATCGAGTCGAGGCGTTGATTGTGACGCGCCAGCTCAATCAGGTCGTAATCGTACTGGCGGGCTATCAGAAAGTCTGCCTTGAGATCGAGCGTTGTTTCCAGTATCTTTTCAAGTTGCCGTGATCGCCGAATGGCCTGATCTTGAAGGAATAAGAACAGGCCCAACCCAATGAATGAGATCAATAACGAAAACGAAACGGCACCGGCAATCCCGACAACGAGACGACGTCGGCATGAAGGGGTTGATGACGTCATTGGCGTACCTCTATCCACGCCGCACGGTACAGTTCACGTACCGCAGGGTCTACATCAATTAGCCGAAAGAGTAATCCTCTTTGCTCAAGAGTCTGTTGATGCTGAATCTGCGCCTGTAACTCAGCATCTAACAGCGGCCACGCAGCCTGATTGGGTGTGCCGTAGCGGGTCGTATTGGCTAGAGCTGCACCGTTTTCAGCATCCAGGATAAAATCGATAAACTGTTCGGCAGCCGCTTGCTGAGCAGACCCAGTCGGTATACACATGCTATCAACCGTAAACAGACTACCCTCCTGGGGAATGGCAAAACGCAGGTTATCATCGGTACGTGCCACTTGCAACAAATCACCGCTCCACTCCACAACAATGTCAACCCTGTCTTGTTGCAACATATCCTGTCCGTCATTTGCGGCAAGATACTGTATGTACGGTCGCACCGTTAGTAACCAGTCCCGGGCCGCACCGATAGCGACCGGATCACTGGTATTTGGACTATACCCCAACATAATCAGGACCAGTCCCAAACTTACACGTGCATCATCGATCAAGGCCATGCGCTTGATTTGAGCCAGATCAAACGCTGCTGCCAGACTCTCGATCTCGCGACCGATGGCTGAATAACGATAACCAAGGCCGACGATGCGCCACAAGTATGGCACACAAAAGCGATAACCTGGATCAATGCTCGATCTGGCAAAGACCGGATCGATGTTGTTCAGATGTGTGATCCGTTCGTGATTGAGCACAGCCAGTCTTTGCTCACGACGTAAGCGCTCGGCCAGTTCATCACTGACGATGATCAGATCGTAGCCTTGCTTGCTCGTTGTTAGCAGATTGTACGCTTCTTCACTACTCCTGTACGTATGATACGCAATATCTACCCCGGTTTCGGCAGTAAATTGCACCAGGAGCGCATGATCAATCGAGGTTTCCCGGTTCAGAATATGCAACACCGGCAACGAAGAAGGCAGTGATGGCGGTGATGGTGGTATGGTACATCCGATCAGGATGCAGCAGAGCAGGATTGTAGAAATGAGACGTGGTAGCATAAAGTGTGATGATAGTGCAACGATTTACCATTCTCAACGGTTTTAATAATAGCACTCCACTATTACCGACAAATGGAGATACGTATGAAAAATCGTTGCAATTACCTCTGAGATGAAAACAGCGTATAATAATCGCCGCTTGCCATGATGCTATTGGCCAGGAGTTACAGGTATGTCAGCTCGCCGTCAGCGCTGGGAGATCCGTCCGCCAGCACCCACTTCTTTCGTTGAGCAACTTGGTCTGCACCCGTTGCTTGCACACCTTCTTTATCAGCGTGGCTTGCATGAGCCATCCATCGCCAGAGCTTTTCTTAACGCTGATTACAGCTCCGGCCTGCACGATCCGTTTGCCATGCGAGGTATGGCAGCCGCTGCCGGTCGTATTGCCGAAGCGATTGAGCGGGGCGAATTGATCGCCGTCTACGGCGATTTTGATGTCGATGGGATCACTGCGGTTGCCCTGCTGACGCAGGCGATCAAGGCGATGGGGGGACGGATTCGGCCATACATTCCGCATCGTGCCCGCGAAGGGTATGGTCTTAACAATCTGGCGATTAGTCAGTTGGTGGCCGATGGTGTCACATTGCTGATAACGGTCGACTGCGGCATTTCCAATTATGCAGAGGTAGCCGAAGCCAATCGGCTCGGCCTCGATGTGATTGTCACTGATCACCACCATCCACCCATGTTGCTGCCGCCAGCCCTGGCAATAGTGAATCCACGCCAGCCCGACTGTGCCTATCCATTCAAAGGTCTGGTTGGGGTCGGGATTGCCTTCAAAGTCGTGCAGGCACTGGCACGCTACGGTAAGCGGCCAGCCGGTTTACGTGGACGTGATCTGCTCGATCTGGTTGCGCTAGGCACTGTCGCCGATATGGGTCCACTCCACGACGAGAATCGGGTGTTGGTACGGGCCGGCTTGATTGCGCTCAATGAAAGTTCGCGTCCTGGTGTCCTGGCATTGGTGGCGGCTGCCGGCCTGTCGCCGGGTATGATCGACAGCGGCGCAATTGCGTTCGCTCTGGCACCGCGCCTCAACGCAGCCGGTCGCTTAGCCGATGCGCGTCGTGCGTATGAGCTGCTCCTGGCTGATGAGCGAATGAAAGCCGATCTGCTGGCTGCCGAATTGAATACCACCAATCGTGAGCGGCAGGCATTGACCCGGCAATTATATGCCATGGCAGAAACCATGGTGATGCAGAGTGGTCGCACCGAACATCCGCTGATTGTCGTCTCGCACCCCGGTTTTAACGCGGGTGTTATCGGATTGGTCGCCGCCCGTTTGGTTGAGACCTATCATCGTCCGGTAATTGTGATCGAGCAAGGCGAGGAGACATCACGTGGATCAGCGCGCTCGATCCCCGGGTTTAGTATCATCGATCTGTTCGATCAATGTGCCGATCTCTTTGTCCGTTATGGTGGACATGCTGCGGCTGCCGGTTTTACGATTTCCACGAACCAGATTACGGCGCTCGAACAGCGGTTACTGGCCCTGGGGAGCCAGCATCTGTCAGCCGAACAGCTCGTACCACGATTGTTGATCGATGCCACTGTGCCATTAAGTGATTTATCGTGGGATCTATACGCTACCCTGTGCCAGCTCGAACCGTTTGGACAGGGTAATCCGCAGCCTGTGTTCATGACCCCCAATGTTACAGTCATCGATCCGCAACCGACAACTGATGGCAATCATCTGCGGATGCGTGTGCGTGTCGGTCAGACCTCGTTCGAGGCTATCGGTTTTCACTTTGGTCGCTTCGCGGATGCGCTTCGTCGTCATCCAAACATCGATCTGGCGTACCAGTTGGCAGTTGATGAATGGAACGGACAGCGTCGCTTACGGCTGCTGGTGCGCGATTTCCGGCGCGCAACGAAGAGCGAGTGAGTGGAGAAGATGGCAGCAATCCTGGCATCGTGCAGATTGTTATGCCCGTGCCGGCACGCTGTCAGATGTGCTACCAACTAAATTGCTGCCATCGGTGCACGAACTGGTTCACAGGCTGTCAGGCGCAGGGGCAACGCCGGGGTGATGGGTGGTGAGCAAGTGACAGTGGTGTTGTGTCGAACAGGGTGCCGCGTTACGCCCTCACTCTAGCTCGCCATCGGGGACGGACAGAAAATATGATCGAACACAATGTCTACTCTCTCTTCTTTTGCTGCGCAGGAGAGGGGCTGGGGCGAGGGCGTTCAGTTCATCTCCAGGCTTTATTTCTGCATGCGTTCGCATGTTCTGTCTATCAGAGAAGTCATGACCCACGAGTCGGTTATGAACCTGATACCACACCTGAATGATGCGCGCGGGTCGTAGGGGTACGGCATGCCGTATCCCTACGACTACGCCAACAACAACCCACCAGCGACTCGCAGTTGGTGCACCTGGTAACGCTTCAGCACGATGATCACACCTGAACAATGCACATTGTAGAGCAAGATTTGGTATACCCGGCCTGCAGAGGCGGGAACCACTGGTGATGGATGGCTTCCGCTGTTGCAATCTGGTTCAGGTCGTGAGCAAGCCGGAGACTCGCGCTCCCAGGGAAGAACGGTGTTTGTGCACACAAGTCGCCACGCGAAGAGGTATAGCACGTCGCGGCTCGCGCTCTCAGGGGAGACCAGCGCTTAGGCTCTACGATGGAGCGCTCAAGGCGTAGATAGCATGCCATGCCTCTGATTAAACCAGGCATAAGGCAACCCAGCCATCGGATTAACGTCTCTGGCATGGAGCCAACCACTATACAGCCCCAAATGCAGCTCACTGCCTGCCGGCAGAGACTGCTCCGTTGCGGCGTTGTGCCTTCAGGCCGGGCTATACCCGTCGCCCAAACTGGCGTTCGAGCTGAGCCGGTGTCATCAAGATCATCGTCGGACGACCGTGGGGGCAGGTACGCGGACTGACACACTGTTCAAGTTGTCGCAACAATTGCCGCATCTCTTCGTGGGAAAGTGGCTGTCCGGCGCGGACTGAGGTGTGACAGGCCAGCGTAATCAACATCGCTTCACGCCATTCCAGCGGATCACTGCCCCCACGTCCGGCCAGCTTTTCGGCTATCTCGTGGATAGCTTGCGTCAGTTCATCGGTCGGTAAGGTGGCCGGGATGGCGCGAACCAGCACACCGGTGCCCCACGGTTCGAGGACAAAGCCCCATTCTGCCAGCCGCTCTGCATTACCCAACAACAAGGCACTTGCTTCCGGGCTAACCTCAACCGCCTGTGGAATCAACAACTGCTGCGACTCAACCGCGTGTTGGGCATACTGATTCATCAATTTCTCGTAGGTGATGCGTTCGTGGGCTGCGTGCTGGTCGATCAGATACATCCCTTCGGGAGCTTCAGCCACGATGTAGGTCAGGCCGACCTGCCCAACTACCCGTAACGGGGGTAGTGCCGAGGGTGCCGCTGCCGGAACTGCTGGAGTTATCGGCTCGCCTGGGGTTTGCCGGGCAGGTTCGGGCACAAGCGTTGGCGATGGCGGTGACTGTGGTGCTTCGGGCACAATGGGAAGGGGCGTGTTCAGCGCAGTTGCCGGCGAACCGACATCCCAGCGCGAGCGTTCACGATCCCACGCCGAGGCTCCAACACTCCAGCCAGAGGAGGGTGTGGTTGCTACCTGACCCAGCCGACGTAACTCAAAGCGTCGCTGGGCCGTTGCCGGATCAGGGGCATCCCAGGTTGGAATATCGGCGCCGCGCAGCAAAGCGTCACGAATGGCACGTCCTAGGACACTGTGAACGTGAGCAGCGTAGCGAAACTTCACTTCACTCTTGGTAGGATGGACATTGACATCGATGGCGGCTGGATGGACGCGCACATCGAGGATGGCAATCGGAAACCGTCCCTTCATCAGCATCGTATGGTACGCATTCTCGACCACCGCAGCCAGTGCCCCCCGCGGTTGCAGCGCACGGCGGTTGGCAAAGAGCGAAAGATAATTCCGTGAACTGCGCGTTAATTCAGGTGGCGAAATCAGACCATTGACCGCGACCCATGTTTCGTCTACGCCAGCTTCTGCCTGTACCGGCAATAGTGCTCGCCCAACTTCGAGGCCGTACAGCTCGACGACCACCGTCCGGAGATCGCCATCACCACTGGTCTGTAAGGCCATACGGCCATCGATCAACAAACTAAAGCTCACTTCCGGGTAAGCCAGTGCGTATTGTTGGACAATTGCGCTGATGGCTCCGGTTTCCGTCGCTTCAGAACGGAGGTATTCCCGCCGGACTGGCGTGTTGTAAAAGAGGTTGCGTACCGTGATCGTCGTACCAACCGGACAACCGCACGGCAATCGGGATTGAACTTCACCACCGGCAATCCGCAACTCAACACCGAGTTCAGCATCGGCAACCCGCGAGATACAGATGACCTGAGCAACGCTGGCGATGCTGGGCAGGGCTTCGCCGCGGAACCCCAGTGTCCGAATAGCCCACAAATCGTCAGCAGATTGCAATTTGCTGGTTGCGTGGCGGGCAAAGGCCAGTTCAATTTCGTCAGCCGGAATACCACAGCCATCGTCTTGCACGCGAATCTCGCGCAATCCGCCACCCCGTACCTCGATCACGATCCGTTGCGCACCGGCGTCGATGGCATTTTCGAGCAACTCTTTGACGACTGACGCCGGTCGTTCAACTACTTCGCCGGCAGCGATTTGCGCGGCAATGGTTTCATCGAGGAGACGAATGGGCATATTACACCATTGAGCTGTATTCCCGAAGTTCTACTGGTGTCTGATGAAGAGTCGTTACTGAGTGCCAGGCCAATAATACAAACAAATGTTCAACGCTATTGTACCATCTCTGTTCCTTCAGGGCAATCACCTGAATAAAACAAATCCAGGTGTATAGCACTCTGCGAGATGATTCCCTGCCATACGCTGTATGGGCATATTGCGTTGGATGGCATGCGAAGGCTACGATCTATCCGCTTCCCATTCATCAGGGTGTCTCGGTGGGCCGTGGCAGGGGTGTTGTTGTCGTCGGTGGCAGGGTGGCGGTAGCGGCAAGCGTTGGCGAACTGAGCAGAGGTGGGAGCGAAGGTTCATTGGTGACCAGTAGCGACGTTGCCAGCCCGACCAGCAACACAAGGATCAGGATGCTCGTGATCAGACCGGTTCGCGAAAGCGGACGGGCCATCGGCGGCGAAACCGGTGCCGATGGCGATGTCACCGTCTCTGCCGGCGTGTCATACCCGATTGGTTCAAGGCCATCAACCTGAGCCACGACGACGGTAATGTTATCCGGCCCACCGCGTGCATTCGCCTCATCGACCAGACGTCGACTCGCGACATCGAGCGGATGCATGCTGGCAATGGCCGCAATCTCTTCATCGGTTAGTAAACCGTGCATCCCATCGGTGGAAAGAACAACCGTATCACCCGGCAACAGTGGCTCACGGAAAATATCAACCTCGACATGGGACTGATGACCAATGGCGCGGGTAATAATGTTGCGGATGGTTGATGTGCGTGCCTGTTCAGGTGTGAGTAAACCGGCGGCAACCTGATCGCCAATCAATGAGTGATCGTTGGTCAGTTGGCGGATAAGCCCTTCGCGCACCAGATAGGCCCGGCTATCACCGACATTGGCAACGTAGAGCATGTTATGCCAGAAAAAGGCGGCTACCGCCGTGGTGCCCATCGTGCCACGGCCCTCTTGATATACGCGCTGGTTGGCGCTGATGAGAGCCTGGCGCAATCCTTCTGCGGGGTCATTGTCAGCCCGAAATGAGGTAATGATCGTTTCCACGGCTAGCCTGCTGGCAACCTCGCCGGCCAGGTGCCCCCCCATCCCGTCGCAGACTACGAGCAGTGTGCCCTGATCGATCTCGGCACTGCCGTATGCATCTTGATTTACTTCCCGTCGCTGCCCAACATCCGTTCGAGCACTGTACCGCACACGCATTGGCGACTCCGTTGCCTCCATGCTGATTGTTAGAAGTATACCATATGCTTTCTGTTATGTATGACGGGCCATTTGTGGTATTATTATGACGAAGAATGTTTGACAAAGCAAGGATTGTCTTATGCCCGCAATTGATTTCACGCGCTATTACCGTCCACACGAAGTTGAAGCCGCATTGAAAGCCTGGGCCGAAGAGTATCCTCACCTTTGTTCTCTGCGTAGCATCGGTACCAGCTACGAGGGACGTTCGATCTGGTTGCTGACGTTGACCAATCAGGCTACCGGAGCCGATGACGAAAAACCGGCTTTCTGGCTTGATGCCAACATCCATGCGACCGAAGTGACCGGTTGTATGGGGGCGCTGCACGTTATTCAGACTGTGCTGACCGGCTACGGTCACGATCCTAACCTGACTGCTTTGCTCGATGAACGTGCATTGTATATCGTGCCATGCCTCAACCCCGATGGCATGGAACAGGCGCTCACCTCACCGGTCTATGTGCGCTCAGGTACCCGGCGTTACCCATTCACCGACGACCGGGACGGTCTCTACCCGGCTGATATTGATGGCGATGGTTTGATCTTGCAGATGCGCGTGGTCGATCCCGATGGGGGCTGGAAGGTGAGTGAGCGCGATCCGCGGCTGATGCGGCGGCGTGCTCCCGACGAGCGCGGTGGCACGTACTACCGGGTCTATACCGAGGGATTGATTCGCAATTTTGATGGCTACGAGGTCAAGATTGCACCACCGGCCCAGGGGCTGGATTTTAATCGCAATTTTCCCTACATCTGGGCACCGGAAGGGGTACAGCGTGGTGCTGGCCCGTATCCAACCTCTGAGCCGGAGATTCGGGCGGCGGTTGAGTTTCTCACCTCCCATCTGAACGTTAGTGGGGCCATCTCATACCACACCTATTCCGGTGCTATTCTCCGCCCCTATTCCGATAAACCCGACGATCAGATGCCGATTGATGATCTCTGGACGTACAAAGAGCTGGGGAATCGCGGCCAGGAGATCACCGGCTACAAACACGTCTCGGTTTATCACGGCTTTCGTTATCACCCGCGTGAAGTCATGCGCGGCGCTTTCGATGATTGGGCCTACGAACAGCTTGGCATCTTCGCCTTTACCGTCGAGTTGTGGGATATGATCGGCGAGGCCGGCATTAAGGATCGTGATTTCATCGAATGGTTCCGCGATCATCCCGAAGAGGACGATCTCAAGCTCTTGCGCTGGAATGATGAACAGCTTGGCGGCGCCGGTTTTGTCAACTGGCGACCGTTCAATCATCCGCAGCTTGGCCCGGTCGAAATTGGGGGATGGATCGAGCGCCGCACGTTTGGCAATCCGCCCGAACAATTTCTGCTACGAACGCTGGAACCCAATACACGCTTTGTCCTGGCCTTTGCTCAGACCGGCCCACGGCTCGAATTGCGCCACGTGCAGGCCGAAGCGCTAGGCGGTGATCTCTACCGCTTGCAGGCAGTCGTGGTCAACAGCGGCTATCTGCCGACGTATGGCAGCCGCAAGGCTTTAGAAGTAAAAGCAGTGCAGCCAATTGAGGTCGAAGTGTTGCTTCCTGAAGGCGGTGAGATCGTGAGCGGTGAACGGCGCCAGGAGATCGGCCAACTGGAAGGGCGGGCGAACAAGCGCGCGTTGTGGGGAGGGAGTTTCCCAACCGATCATCTGCGGCGCCTGACCTGGACGGTACGTGCACCGGCGGGCAGCAGCGTCTCGGTGGTTGCCCGTTCCCAGCGCGCCGGTACGGCCCGGGCAACGGTGCAGCTAGACGGTTAGTATCGCCTTAGAGAATAGGCGGCACTGCACGTGCGCGACTTCTGGGAGGGCGGAACATCTGCTTCCGCCCTCCCAGTATGTTGCTCCGTGCAGCTATGAGCCATCCCGGCCCTGTAGATGGCTGATTGCCAGGCTTACTGGCTGAAAGGTGAATGATAAGGTTTGACCGTGGTTTATTGAACAGCGTTCCCGTGGTCTGAACTGCAATACGATCAAATCTGGTTTTAGAGAAGTTGTGGTACGCTATCTACCATCACGCTCACGTTGTACCCTTGAGCGCTCCAGTACGGTGCGCAAGTACCGGTCGCGCCCTGGGATCGCGAGCCTCCAGCTCGCTTACTGCCAGGCATAGCACGCTCTGCTGCATCACTCTGATCGGGCGTTCTCCCAACTCCAGCGGGGGACAGGGGTGAGGGCTTGTCAAGATGTGACACAACTCTGGCGGGGAATGCACAACCCGATGCGATCCCTGCCCTACACTCACCCACTCACCAAGACACCGCCGACCACAAGCGCCAGTCCAATCACCCCGCTGGCAATGGCAGCGTAGCGCATATTCCGTGCCCAGGTCGCAGCGGAGTTGGCCAGTTCGTGTTCACTTTTGCGGCTGATAATAAAGGTCTGCTTACTGTTGGTCGGATGGCGGGCAATCACGACCTGACCGTTCTGATCGATTGCTGTACCAGAAACGAAGACACGTATCCCTACTTCCAGACCACGCTCAAACTGACGTTGACCGAGTGTGCGGGTTGCGCCTGTCCACGGTTGGGGTGTTTCAAGAAAGCGATTCGCGGTTTCAATCAGATCAATCTTAGCGCCATCGGGGACAACCAGCACTTGACCGGTGTCGTCACGAATGGTAAACGGCACGCGCCGCTCGTTCTGTTCGAGCTGCTCACTCCGGCGTTCGATACGGGTTGTGCTCCGTCCGCTCTCCTGGGTAGTGATCCGTTCCTCATATTCCCGATGAGTCGTGTACAGATACGCAACCAGCGCCTGTCCTGAAACGGGACCGGTGAGTGGCGTGGCACATTCGATCAATCCCATCACTTCGCAGGGTTGGGCAAAATCATGTGCCCCCAGCGCTGTTGTGATCCGGCGGTGAATTGCCGACAGGGTGGCCGTATCGTAGGTGTCAACCGCATTCAGGGCTTGCAACTTGCCGGCATTGGCCCGCGCAACAAAAAAGAAGATGACGGCCAGCACAAGCAACAATACACCGCCGACAATCATGAGTACACCTCAATGATAGCTAAAACGAGGTTACCAGGGAGCTGAGATGGGTAGTGAACAGTGTTTTTTACTGTAACACGGGCAAAGGCATTATCGATATGCAGTCAGGATTGCCGGCGACAACAGACGATGAGAGCGCTATTCGTCTTTCTTGCCCCCAAACAGGCTGCCCAGCATCGTTTTGGCTGCATCGATCTGATCGGCAAGGGCGCTGATGTCACCTTTCAACACCTGATCAACTTGGGCTGCAATCGGTTCCGGCAACTTCTCCTTGAGAAAACCGGTGACCACGTCTACGACTTGTTGAGCCTGTTCGGCGCTAACCCCCGTCTTCTCGCGGATCAACTCAACCAGTGTCTTTCCTGAACTCATCGTTGACACTCCTTAACTTCACATGTATGTTCGGCGGAACGATCATCAGTATACCATCTGTCGCACACTCTTGCCGTCTGCTATAATGAGGGTTAGCATACGTTCATCTTGTTGCAACCCACCAGCAACACTGCTGACGAAAAGGAGGCAGGAGTGAATACTTCGCATTCTACCACAACCTTACGGCGCCGTCACACCAGTAGCGGTAGTGAACCGACGGCCAAAGAGCGCGAATATCTTGAGGTTATCTATTATCTGGCATCCCGTAACGAACCGGTTATTGCAGCCCGTCTGGCGCGTTGGATGAAGGTACAGCCACCTACCGTAACCCATATTGTTTCTCGTTTGCTTGAAAAGGGTTTGATCGAACGCAACGCCCATGGCGAGATTACACTCACCGCAACGGGTTTTCAGTTGGCCGAAGCAATGGTGCGTCGTCACCGAATCCTGGAGCGTTTCCTCGTTGATGTCATGGGATTGCCCTGGCATCTGATTCACGAGGAAGCCGTTCGTTTGGAACATGCCCTTTCGCCGGTGATGGAAGAGCGGATTATGGCGCTGGTCGGCCATGCAACGACCTGTCCACATGGTAATCCTATTCCAGGACAAAATGAAGTGTATACCGGGAATACCCGCATGGATACAGTCCAACCCGGGCAACAGTTCAGAATACGGCGGATTGCAGAAGAGGCCGAAGAAGAAACGCCGATTGTCTCCTTCCTTGAGGCGAATGGGCTGGTACCGGGAGCTATCTTTACCGTTGCCGATAATACGGCGGCAATCGGGGTCACCCTTCAGCGACCGGGTTTATCGATTACTGTTCCGGCGCACATTGCTGAGATGATTTGGGGTGATGTTGAGACCTCTGCGCAATAGGGGGGTACTGCACCTTTGCGAAAACCCGTGCTTCACCAATTGCCGCTTTCTCTGCAAAACTATGCGCAATCTAGCCGCAAAAGATCGGCGATAATGTAACGCTCTTTTGTCAGCAGTGCCCTCTCGGCTTTGGGACGGTTTCAGATCAAACCGTAAACCATTTTTACTCAGCGTATATCCTGTCACTTTCGTTGCTGTTTTCAGGCTTTTGAAGGTGAGTTCGTACAGCAGGCAGCCGACTTCGTGGCAAGAGGAGAATATACGCGCAGGCCAGAGAGCAACGAGGAACGAACGGTGACCGCCAACAGTTGGCAAGTAACGGGTACAGGAGAGAAGAAGCATGGCACGGATTACGGTCACCATTCATGGCGAACAGCATACCTTCCCGATTACCGAGCGCGGTCTGACGATTGGACGCCAGCTTGACAACGAGATTGTGCTCAACCACGCGATTGTCTCGCGCAAGCATGCACGAATTGAATTACGGGGCCGGCGCGCATGGATCATCGATCTCAATAGCCGCAACGGTGTAACTGTTAACCGACTACGGGTCAAAGAAGAACAGCTCAACGATGGCGATGTGATTGGTGTTGGTCCGTTCGAGCTGGTCTACGAAGACCGGGCAGCGCAAAGTGTTGTCCTGGATGACAATCGTTATTTTCCGGTTGCCTCAGAATCTCAGGTTGTCGCAGCCCACGAGTTGCAGTTACTGCCGTCCGATCTGCAAGCGTTCTACCAGATCAGTATGCGGGTCAACCAGGCGCTCGACTATCGCGAACTGCTCGATCTGGTGATGGAGGAGATTATCCGTCTGGTTCCGGCCCAACGCGGTTTTCTGCTCTTGCGCAAAGGTGATGAACTGGTTCCGCGCGTCATCTATCCCCCCGGCTTGGGTGATGTAGCCATCGCCGGGAGCATCGTTCGTAAAGCCATTGAGCGTGGCGAAGCTGTCTTGACTCACGATGCCCGTATCGAGTTTGCCGGCTCAAAGAGCATCATTGCCGCAAATATTCGTTCGGCTATCTGCGCACCGCTGATGACGCAAGGCGGCGCGATTGGCGTTATCCTGCTTGACTCGCCGGGCCGAGAACAATTTTCGGTGCGCGACCGGGATATTGTGGTAGCAATTGCCAATCTGGCTGCGGTGGCGATTGAACGGGCACGTCTCACGGAAGAACTACGCATCCAGGGTCAGGTGCGGCAAAACCTTGAGCGATTCCTGTCACCAAATGTCGCTCAGGCGCTGGCGCGTTATGTGGCTCAGCACGGTAAACTCTGGGAGGCGCAGGAACAAATCGTCACCGTATTGTTTGCCGATGTGAAGGGCTTCACCTCGCTCTCCGAACGGCTTTCACCACGTGAGGTGCAGGATTTGCTCAATGAATACCTGCACGAAATGACCGATGTCATTTTCCGGTACAATGGCACCGTTGATAAATACATTGGTGATGGGATTATGGCCGTGTTCGGAGCACCACGCTTACCGGAAGACCCACTCGATGAACAGCACGCCGTGCGGGCAGTGGCAGCCGCTGTTGAGATGCAGCAAGCTCAACAACGGCTGGTAAGTCGGCTCGATCCAGATAAAGTCTTTACCATTCGGATCGGTGTGAACACTGGCCCCGCCTTCACCGGCTTTTTCGGTACGCGCCACCGCCTGGAATATACCGCCATCGGCGATACGGTAAATACCGCATCGCGGTTAGAGTCGGCAGCCGAACCAGGGACGGTCTTTATCGGCGAAGACACGGCCCGTCTGGTGAGTAGCGAGTTTGAACTGCAAGAGATGGGAGAATTGCAGTTGAAGGGCAAACAACAGCGTGTCCGCGCGTTTAAGGTGCTCGGGACACGACCTAAGCCGGGTGGATTGCAAACAATAGCGTACACCAGTTCATAAGGAATATCATTCCCTTGAGGGATTGCATATCGTGTAAGAAAGACAACCTATGCCTGTCGTAGTTGGCATTCGCTTCAAAGATAGTGGCAAGATTTACTATTTCGATCCACGAGACCTTGAGCTGCGCGTTGGCGATCAGGTCATTGTTGAAACGGTACGTGGCTTTGAACTGGCCAAAGTTGCCTTTGAACGGCGCGAAGTTGGCGATGATGAGATTGTCGGTGAGCTAAAGCCGGTTGTGCGGCGTGCCGAGGCGAGCGATTTGATGCGCATGGCTGAATTGCAGCAGTATCACGCCGAAGCGCTGGCTCGCTGTGCCGAAAAGGTGCAAGAGCATGGCTTACCGATGAAGCTGGTGAAAGCCGAATATTCATTCGACGGCTCGCGTTTGACGTTCTATTTCACTGCTGACCAGCGCGTCGATTTTCGTCAGCTTGTGCGTGATCTGGCCCGTACCTTCAAGACGCGCATTGAGTTACGACAGATCGGGCCGCGCGATGAGGCAAAAATGCTCGGCGGCATCGGGCCGTGCGGTCGTATCCTGTGCTGCACCTCGTTTCTGCCTGATTATGCCCGGGTGACCATCAAGATGGCCAAGGATCAAGACCTGCCACTCAACCCCAGTAAGATCAGTGGCGTTTGTGGCCGTCTGCTGTGTTGTCTGTCGTATGAGCATGAACAGTATCTTGAGATGCGTGCACAATTGCCCAAACGTGGGAGTTGGGTCATGACCCCCGATGGGCCGGGTGAGGTGATTGGCCAGAATGTTTTGAAGCAACAGGTTCTGGTACAACTGGCCAGCAGTGGAATGATTGAGACCTACGATTTGAGCCAGATTACGCTGGCAACTGAGCAGGTAGCAGCACTGGCACGCGCACGAGCTGCCGAGGGAATTACACCGGTCTCACCCGCTAAACCTGATCGTGGCGAGCGCCGCATGCTGCGCGATGAGATTGATGCGTTTGACTGGAGTGATGATCTCAGCCTGCTGGAAGATGAAGATGTGCTGCCATCTCCACCTCCTGCACCGGTGTTACCTCCTGCATCGGTGTTACCGCCGCCTGTAGAATCAAAGCGGGATACAGAACAGAAGCCAACACCCAAATCACGGCCAAACCGCCGTAATGATCAGCCGATGAAAGCCAAAGCAGAAGCTGCCACCAAACCGGCCAAAACGTCGGCATCACAGCAACCGGCAACCGCTTCCAAAGCAACACCGGCCAGGGATGCAGCGGAAAAAGCGACGCCACCCGCCGGCAACAGTGCCGGTAGGCGGCGCCGACGGCGGCGGAATTAGTCAGGGTCGGTCAATATTGATCTGGCTTTCTGCATGTAGTCCTGTTTCCTAATCGCCTGCCAGGGCGAGGGGTGTTCGTTTTATTGTGCAACGAGCGAAGGTGAGGGATGGAAGTTTTCGCGGTAGATCATCACATCTGGGCTATTGACCACGAATTGCTCGGCCTGCCCGGAGTTGGCGTGACGTATGTGGTGCGGGGAGAAGAGATTGCGCTGATCGAGACCGGAACGGCGCTTACTGTGCCGCAAACACTGGCCGGTCTGGAAGCACTCGGTATCGAGCGGGAAGCTGTCCGCCACATCCTCTGCACACACATTCATATGGATCACGCCGGTGGTGCGGGACACCTGGCTGAGGCATTACCGAACGCTGTCGTCTACATCCACAGCAGTATGGCTGAACACCTGGCGAATCCCGCCAAACTCATGGCCAGCGTCCGCCGTGCTGTTGGCGAAGAGGCGTGGCCATTGCACGGCGAGATGTTACCCATCGCTGCCGAAAGGATTCGGCCTGCCGAGCACCTGCACCTTGATCTGGGGCGAGACATAATCCTTACGGCGATTGCGACGCCGGGTCATTCACCTGATCACCTCTCGTACCTTGACCACAAGAGTGGTGGTCTGTTTATCGGTGATGCGGCTGGCCTGGCAATGGATCGCTGGGGATTGGCGTTTCCGGTTACGCCAGTTCCTGCCTACAATCTCGAAGCCCATCGCTCGACAATTGCCATGTTGCGAACCCTCAACCTGCCACGGATCTATCTCACACACTACGGGCCACACGATGACGTTACTTATCAGCTTGATCGGGCAGCTCATCGGCTGGATGAACTGGTTGATCTGGTTGAACGGGCACTCGCCGATGGCGATCCCGACGTTGCCGCACTGGCAGCCCGTTGGGTCCCTTACCCTCCAGACGGCCCGGCTGGCGTAGTGGCGCGCAGTTGGACACAGATGAGCGTAGCCGGTCTCATTCGTTACGAATTAAAGCGTCGCCAGGCCACCGGCTAGACCTGTTGCATCCCAAGAGGCCAGTAGATTAAAAACCCCGCTTCACGTCGTGGCAGGCCGGCAGGGTTGGCCTGCCGGCGGGGGTGAAGTCGGCGGGTTAAAACCCTGCCTCAAGTCATTGAAGCCCCTACGGGGCTAGCCTGCCGGCGGGATGGGGAATGCATCCAGCCCCAACGGGGCTTCCACGCTGTCAGGCAGGGCTTCAGCCCGCATGACCCGACGGGTTAACACGAAACTCCCCTGGCATCTATGCATGTCCTTAAACAACCCATACGCTGCTTGCGTTTGCACCTGAAATATAGTACACTTGTTCGGTAACAGGTTCATTCTCCTGTAGAAACCGACGTTGTGCAGAACATGTAAAACGGGATTGACGTATTTTAGCCAAATGACACGACATGGGCGGTGTCGGGCGCACAAGGGGAAGCATCTGGCTGGCGAACCTCTGCGTCGTAGTGGCGGTGTCCGTCTCGTGCGCCAATTCTGACTGTATCGTATGCCTGCTGGAACAATCACTGCAATTCGGCAACAAACGAACGACGCGCAGCGTGTGAATATCTTTATCGACGGTGAGTTTGCGATTGGGATTAGCCTCAATACTCTCACCCGTATGCGCCTGGCGGTTGGCGTGCATCTCGACGATCACGGCTGGCAACAGCTCGTTGCTTGTGAAGAGGCTGATCAGGCGATGCAAAAGGCCCTGCGCCAGCTTGAACGACGACCACGTTCCGTCAATGAAATCTATCGCTATTTGCAACGCAAAGGCTTTCGCGAAGCGATCTGTCAACAGGTCGTTGCCCGGTTACAGGAATTAGGCCTGCTCAATGATGCCGACTTCGCCGAGCGTTGGGTCGCAAACCGGCGTACACTGCGCTATCGAGGTGAACGGGCTTTGCGCGCAGAACTACGCCAGAAAGGGATTGCACCCGAGTTGATCGAGGATGCACTATCCGGCGAGAAAGACGAACTTGGGGAAGCGTTGCGGGCAGAGCAGGCAGCTCGTGCTGTGTTAGCGCGTTACCTCAGGCATACTGACTGGCTGACGTTCCAACGCCGACTGGGTGGATATTTGCTGCGTCGGGGTTTTGCGAGCGATCTGGTGCGTCCACTGCTCCTGCGCCTCTGGCGAGAAGCGCATCCTGCTGACGACATCGATGATGAGGAACCCTATTGAACAGGTCGTGATTGTCCTGACATGCTCATACACGCACGGCGCGAGCGAGTACCCCTTGACCGGCAAGAATTGTGATAAGCGTACCTTTCAGCGTACCGTGAACCTGATTGCAGGGGCAATGTGCAGGATTACTTCGCTTGCAGTTGCAATGACGTTATTTGAGCAAAGGTCGCTGTTTGAGTAGAATACTGTGAGTGAAAAGGATACCAGGACGGTAAGGATTTATCTTTATGGCAGAAGTACAGTTTCTCGGTCATTCCTGTTTTCGATTACGCGGTCGTGATGGCACTATCGTCTGCGATCCCTACCATCGCTCAATCGGCCTCGATATTGGCCGACCCACCGCAACCATTGTGACCGTCAGCCATCACCATCCCGATCACGATAATGCTGCCGCTATCCGCCCGTTGCGCGAGCGCGTGTTCGTGGTTGATGGTCCTGGCGAGTACGAAATCGGTGGTGTCCTGATCACCGGTGTGCGTACCTTCCACGATCAGGTAAAAGGTGCCGAACGTGGGTTTAATACGGTCTACATCATCCATCTGGACGATCTGGTCTTTTGTCACTTGGGCGATCTTGGTCATGAGTTGACAACCGGTCAGCTCGAAGAGATCGGCTCCAATGTTGATGTCCTGTTTGTGCCGGTGGGGGGTGGTGAGACGATTGGGCCAGCACTTGCCAGTAATGTGATCAGCCAGATTGAACCACGGTTTGTGATACCGATGCACTATGCGATGGGGCAAACAAATTTCGATCCTCCCCTGGCGCCCTTGGAGAAGTTCATCAGTGAAATGGGATTGAAAGAGTATACGGCTGAAGACAAGTTTGTGATCAATGCCAACGCACTACCGGCTGACGAAGAACAGACGCGGATTGTCATTTTACGACCGGTGAATGGCTAACGAACGGGTTTTGTTTGTGGTATACTAAGCGATTGAGGTGAAAAACGCTGTCTTGATCAGGGACATATTTGACCGTTCGTATCATCACTAAGCAACGATTGTGAAGCATGCAATCGTCCTGGATACAAGTGAAACGAGTACCGGTGTGGGTCGGTTCAACCCGAAGGTTGACCGACCCACAAATCTTTAAGACGGGGAGTACTGCTCTATGACAAAGTACATTTTTGTGACAGGTGGTGTGGTTTCATCCGTGGGGAAGGGCATTGGTGTCGCCTCCATTGGCCGCCTGCTGAAGAGTCGTGGCCTTTCAGTTTCGGTTATGAAGCTCGATCCGTACCTGAATGTCGATCCGGGTACGATGTCACCGTATCAGCATGGTGAGGTCTTTGTCACGGCTGATGGAGCTGAAACCGATCTCGATTTAGGTCACTATGAACGATTCATCGATGTCAATCTCAGTCGGCTGAGCAACGTCACCACCGGTCAGATCTACTCGGCGGTTATCGCGAAAGAGCGGCGGGGTGATTACCTTGGCGGAACGATTCAGGTTATTCCGCATATCACCAACGAGATCAAGTCGCGGATTGGGTCACTGGCCAGGAGCAGTCAGGCCGATGTAGTGATTGTCGAAATTGGTGGTACAGTTGGCGACATTGAAAGCCTGCCGTTTCTGGAAGCCATCCGCCAAATGCGTAAGGATGTCGGGCGCGACAATATCCTTTACATTCACGTAACGCTACTGCCACATATCAGCACTGGCGAACTTAAGACAAAACCGACCCAACACTCGGTGATGGCGCTGCGCAACGTTGGAATTAGCGCCGACATCATCCTCTGCCGGGCCGACCGTCCGATTGACGATGAGATTCGCGAGAAGATTGCCTTCTTCGCCGACGTGGACGTGCGGGCTGTCATTCCGGTGCCGACGGTCGACTCGATCTACGAAGTACCACTGGTGCTGGAAGATATGGGATTAGGCGATTATCTGGTCGAACGGTTAGGGTTACCGGCTACCCCGCCCGATCTCGAAGAGTGGCGCGCACTCGTTGCCCGCATCCGTCAGGAAAAGCGGCGGGTGCCAATCGCACTGGTCGGCAAATATGTCGAGCTGCACGATGCCTATATCAGTGTCGTTGAGGCACTGCACCACGCCGGTCTCGAACAATCGATTGATATTGACATTCGTTGGATTGCCGCCGAGGAAGTGGAACGGGAAGGGCCGGCGCGCTTGCTGTCGGGAGTGTATGGGATACTGGTGCCGGGTGGTTTCGGCGAACGAGGGATCGAAGGCAAGATTGCGGCTGCTGACTACGCCCGGATTCACGGCATCCCCTATCTGGGTCTTTGTCTGGGGATGCAATGCGCCACCATCGCCTTTGCCCGCCATGTCCTCGGCACCCACGACGTCAACAGCACCGAATTCAACCCCCAGACTGCCCATCCGGTGATTGATCTGATGCCCGATCAGCGCGACATTACCGAAAAGGGTGGCACCATGCGGCTGGGTTTGTACCCATGTGATTTGGTACCGGGGACGCGAGCGCATGCCGCTTATGGCTGCGACCGGGTAGAAGAACGCCATCGCCATCGGTTTGAGTTTAACAATCGCTATCGCAGCGTGCTCGAAGCTGCCGGTCTGGTGATCAGTGGTATCTCACCCGATAAGCGGTTGGTCGAGATCATCGAACTTCGCGACCATCCCTGGTACGTTGCCAGTCAGTTCCATCCCGAATTTCAGTCCCGGCCCGGCAAACCGCACCCGCTCTTCCGCGGCTTTGTAGCGGCAGCCGCGCAGACACTCCTCGCCGGCGAAGCGCGCCAGTTGCCGCTGGTGGAAAGCACGTCGTAGTGCGGAAGCACAGACAGCGGATATGTAGCGTCGGTTTGGAGGTGCGGGAGCATAGCTTCCGCACCTGGTGTGTTTTGTCACACCAGCCTCCTTTGAACGTAGCGCATTGTGGTCTTACGGAGAGAGGCAATGTCGATAAGGCGCGCGTATCCCTGATGAAGAGGGGTAACCACAGATAGTCGCGGATGGTAAATTCGTCCTAATCCGTTGTAGCTTTGGACATCCGTGGTCAATACAAAACAGGCGCTGCTGGTGATCATGGGTGAAAGGCGTTCCGCACTGCTGGTAATGCCGTGGTGGTAATCGCGTTGGCAACAGGAAATCAGGCTCACATCAGGATAGCCAGTGCATTTAAAACATGTGGCTTGGCAACGTTGAAAGAGCATCGGATTACAATCCTCACGAACCATTGAAGTGTCAAAAATTTTGTCGCATCTTTCGACATCTCAACAACTCATGAGATCAAGCAAAGATCAATCTCATGCACATAGTTTGCACAGGCAAAATGTTTGACATCTCGCCGATCCCTGTGATACTATTCCGGCAGTTATATGGTAGATATCCCGTGAGTATAGGCGTTCTCTTCTACCAAAAGATCGTGATGCGGGCAGTGGAGATTTGGCATGAAGTTGCATGAATATCAGGCTCGCGACCTGTTAGCCCGTTTTGGTATTCCGGTGACAGGTGGCGGGGTAGCGGTTACACCGGTGGAAGCACGCACCATCGCCGCAGAGATCGGCGGCCCGGTCGTGGTGAAAGCCCAGGTACATGTTGGTGGACGTGGTAAGGCTGGTGGTGTAAAGCTGGCGCAAACCCCAACTGAGGCCGAGCAGGTTGCCAGACAGATTCTTGGCATGAACATCAAGGGGTTGACGGTGGAGAAGGTATTGGTTGCCGAAGCGGTGAGCTACAAGCGCGAGCTGTACCTTTCGGCCATCCTTGATCGCGGCAGCAAGCGCGTGATGATGATTGCCTCGGCTGAAGGTGGGGTTGAAATTGAAGAAGTAGCGAAGACGAACCCCGACGCCATCATTAAGATTCCGGCCCATCCAACGATGGGTCTGCTCGATTTTCAGGCCCGGGAACTGGCATTTCGCATTGGCTTAAACGATGGCAAGCAAGCGCGTCAGTTCGCACAAATTGCCAGTGCTCTGTATCGAGCTTTTGTTGAGTGTGATGCCTCACTGGTGGAGATCAATCCGTTGGTTGTCAAGGCCGACGGCAGCCTGCTTGCCCTCGACTCGAAAATTCTCCTCGATGAGAGTGCGCTATTCCGCCATCCCGATCTGGCTGCCCTGCACGATCCCTCTGCCGAGCCGGAAGCTGAGCGGCGTGCCCGCGAAGCGGGTATCACCTATATTAAGCTCGATGGCAACATTGGCTGCATGGTCAATGGTGCCGGTCTGGCGATGGCCACCATGGATGTGATTAAGCTGTCAGGTGGCGAGCCGGCCAATTTCCTTGATATTGGTGGTGGTGCCGGCAAAGAGAAGGTCAAAGCCGCTTTACAGATCATTCTCTCTGATCCAAACGTGAAGGCGGTGTTGTTTAATATCTTTGGTGGGATTACGCGGGTCGACGAAGTGGCACGCGGGATTATTGCTGCGCTCGAAGAGGTGCCAACCGATGTGCCGATGGTGGCCCGGCTGGTGGGGACAAATGAAGAAGCCGGACGGGCACTGCTGGCCGAGTCGAAGTTGATCCCTGCGGCAACGCTGGCTGAGGGTGCGCAGAAGGCAGTAGCAGCCGCTCGCGGTGAGTTATAAGTATCGATCAAGATTGCGGCGAGCAGCGGCAAGTAAGTCTAGCTCGCGCCGGTCGGTTGTCTCCTGTGTGAGACGTTCGAGCCGGATACGCCATTCGTCAAGGATGGCCGTTGCTCGCCCGGTCGCAATTGGCCCGACTGCCGCAATCCACTCACAATCACGGGCCAACAGCGCAAGTTGTAGTTCGACTTCAGTATAGCGACAGGTTACAAACGGTAAGCGCTCGGCCCGCGCTGGTGGGTAATCGGTACCGGCAACAAGCTGCAACGGCTCGCGCTTAAATAAACCGGCTAATAGCGTAATGGTACGCTCTCCAGGCACTGATAGCCCCAACTCGATATGCGATACTGCTACTCGCGAAATGGCGAGCCGTTCGGCAAGCTCTTGCTGAGTCCAGCCCAACTCATTGCGGAGGCGGGCAATCCGTTGTCCTATTGGTTCGTTCATACAGGCACATGGTAACTCACTTAGCAGACACACAACTCGTTTCATTGTATAGTAGCACCGTTTGTCGCAGTGCGAGAACGTTTGCTCGTGCTGGTTTTGTGCTGCTAACGTGAGAGGATAACAAAGTATGGCTCCAAAGCGTGCGTTGATCACCGGTATTACTGGTCAAGATGGCAGTTACCTTGCCGAGTTCCTCCTTGCCAGGGGGTATGAGGTGATCGGCATGGTGCGTCGCTCGAGCACCGTCAATTTCGAGCGTATCAGGCATATTCAGGACAAAATCACGCTGGTAAGTGGCGACCTGCTCGATGAAGTGTCGCTGATCCATATCCTGCGCGAGCATCGCCCACACGAGGTGTACAATCTGGCTGCGCAGTCGTTTGTGCAGACATCGTGGCCCCAACCTGTGTTCACCGGCGAAACGACCGCTCTGGGTGTGACCCGCTTACTTGATGCGGTACGGATTGTTGACCCCGAAATCCGCTTTTATCAGGCGTCGAGCAGTGAGATGTTCGGCAAAGTGGTGGAGGTGCCCCAGAAGGAGACGACACCTTTTTATCCGCGAAGCCCCTACGGGGTGGCTAAGGTCTATGGTCACTGGATCACGGTCAACTATCGTGAGAGCTACGGCATGCACGCTACGTCGGGCATTCTGTTCAATCACGAGAGTCCGCGTCGTGGTCTCGAATTTGTGACGCGCAAGATTTCTCATGGCGTGGCGCGAATTAAACTCGGTCTCGATGAAGAACTACGCCTGGGTAATCTTGAAGCGCGGCGGGATTGGGGGTTTGCCGGCGATTACGTGGAGGCAATGTGGCTGATGTTGCAGCAGGATCAGCCAGAAGATTACGTGATCGCTACCGGTGAGACCCATTCGGTTCGTGAGTTTTGTGAACTGGCATTTGGTTATGTTGGTCTTGACTATCGCGATTATGTGGTGATCGATCAGCGCTTTATGCGTCCGGCTGAAGTCGATTTGCTGATCGGTGACGCCAGCAAGGCTCGCCAAAAACTGGGCTGGCAACCACGCACTACGTTCCCTGAACTGGTGCAGATGATGGTTGAGGCTGATCTACAGTTAGTTAAGGAGCAGATGCGATGAATCAAGCTGAGACTCGGTTGATCGAGGAAGGATGGGCAGCATTGGTTGAGCGTCTGGGTCTGGCGAATGCAAGTCGGTTTATTATGTTGCTGGATCGACGCACTGGCGGTGCGCGTCAGCATCTCCAGTCATTGTGGGGGGTGCGACCTCATCCGTCGCACCGTTCGCAACCTCCGGTTGTCAATCATTCTGACTCGTAACTCACCTCGCATCCGGTCTCAATCCGCCGCTCTGCCCGGATATGGGTAGAGCGGTTTTTTTGTTTCATCACCGGAATATGCCAGGTTGCAGTATCGTGTTTCACGCCAGTGTTACCTGCATGTATACCAACTCTTGCTCAACGACAGGCACCGGCATACTCTCTGTGTTAAAGTACAACTGGCGTGCCGCTGTTCATCCCAGCGCCGCAGCGCATCCCACTTTGCGTCACCTGCAGAGGCATCCCTGTTGGTCAGGAATGTACCATGACCCGGTATGCTCCTCGCCCTACTATGCTAGCAGCGTGTAGTTCAGACGATAATCACCTGCGCCCCATGCTGTGCCCACCGCTATGCCAGTGCTGCCCGCATCTTTGCACCAGCGTTGCATCAGTCACCATACCGGTCGTAGGGGCAACGTGCGGGATCGTTGCGATCATCTGACTTGTCAAATAAAATGGCTTCTACATCGAACTGGCAAACAGCGCTGAGGCGCGTCTGTGGTAAGATGAACAGTGACATCATCGCAGCAAAGGACTCATCGCTATGTTTGACTTTGATCCTACGTCTGCACTCCGCATATTGGCCGCCGAAGTGATGCTGGTGCATTCCAGTGAAGAACTGGCAAACGGTGATCAGCGGGCGGTGCGTTGTCGAGGGCAGTTACTACTGGAGGCGCAGGCAGCCCACGATACTATTGTTGCCCGTGCCCAGGCGCTTGGGTATACGCCACTCTTTCAGCACGATCCTATCGGGGCCGCGATTTTGTTTATTCCGACACCGCCGAAGGCTCCGCCGTCGCGACTCTGGTTAGCGGTCTTGCTCTTTGTGCTGACGATTGCCTCGACGATGCTGGTCGGCGGGCAGGAATATATCGAAAGCACCGGTCAGATTGTCTTCAACTGGGGCTACGCTCTGAGTTTTAGTGCGTCGTTGCTGGCAATCCTGCTTGCCCATGAACTCGGCCATTTCATTGTGGCCCGACGTGAGGGCGTGGCCGTCAGTTATCCGTTCTTTATCCCGATGCCGTTCTTTTTACTCGGCACCATGGGTGCCTTCATCGCGATTAAAGACCTCGTTCCGAATCGACGGGCACTGCTGGCAATCGGTATTGCCGGTCCACTCGCCGGATTAGTCGTCGCCATTCCGGTTCTGGCAATTGGGCTGAGCATCTCGGAAGTGAAGCAGGTAGTGCCGCTCCCTGGCAGTTTTACCGAAGGCAATTCATTGCTGTATGCCGCAATGAAGATTCTTATCTTCGGGCGCTTCCTGCCCTCAGGCGGCGAAGATGTCTATCTCCATCCGGTGGCCCTGGCCGGTTGGGCCGGTTTGCTGGTGACCGGTCTGAACCTGCTGCCGGCTGGGCAACTCGACGGTGGTCATATCTTTTTCGCTCTGTTTGGTGCACGAGCGGCACGGATTATGAGCATGATCGTTGCAGTTGCTTTGCTGGGACTGGGATTTCTCTGGTCGGGCTGGTTCATCTGGGCGGTTATGGTCGCGCTGATCGGTCAGCAGCGTAGCCCGTTGCGCAATGAGATTTCGCCGCTTGAGGGGCCATGGCGCTGGCTGGCGTATCTTGGTCTCTTGACGTTTATTCTGGTCTTCACACCGGTTCCGATTACGGTCATGACGCCGTAAGTGTGGGTGATACGGAGGTCACATGAAGCTCTTAACCTATCGGTATGGTGGGGTTGAACGGGTTGGTGCCCTGCGGGGCGATGAGGTGATCGATCTGTCGGCGGTGGCAGCGTCCATGCTCGATCTGATCGATGGTGGGCCAGAGTTACTGGCTGCGGCACAGCAGGTCGTCGCTACGGCGGAAGGAGGGGTGGCGCTGGCTGCGGTTGAGTTGCGTGCGCCAATTCCGCGCCCGCGCAAGAACATCATCTGTCTGGGGATGAATTATGCTGCTCATGCGATTGAGTCGTTGCGGGCGAAGGGGTTGCCGGAAAAGCTGCCCGAATACCCCGTCTTCTTCAGTAAGATGCCCACGGCAGTCAATCATCCCAATGCACCGGTACCGTTGATGGCTGATGTCTCGGCGCAGCGCGACTGGGAGGTTGAGCTGGCGGTGATTATCGGGCGGCGTGGGCGGAATATTCCGGCAAGTGCTGCGCTCGATTACGTCTTCGGCTATACCATTATGAATGATGTGAGCGCACGCGATCTTCAGACGCGCCATCAACAGTTTTTCTACAGCAAGAGCCTCGACGGTAGTGCCCCGCTGGGACCGTGGATTGTCACCGCTGATGAAATTCCCGATCCACACGCGCTCGGCATCCGGCTGCGCCTCAATGGCGAGCTGGTACAAAATTCGGTGACGCGCGATATGATCTTTGATATTCCCACCTGTATTGCCACCTTCAGCCGTGGCGTGACGCTCGAACCGGGTGATATTATTGCGACCGGTACACCTTCGGGGGTCGGCATGGGCATGACGCCACAACGCTGGTTGAAGGTAGGCGATGTGATGGAGGCCGAGATTGATGGGATTGGGGTGCTGAAGAATGTTGTAAGTGAGTAGACCAGGTTGCCCCTATTCCATATCCACGGCAGACGAATGCACAGAGCATTTTTCTGTGCATTCGTGCTTTAAAACCTACGTACCCGGCATAGTTCAGCCATCAGGCAATTGTCGTCAGATAGTGAGCAACATGATATAATGCGCGCCGATGTTAGTAGTTACATACAACACTAAGGAGTAATCATGGATCGACGGGTGGTGGTGACCGGAATGGGGGCAATCAGCCCACTTGGTCTCAGCGTAGCCGAACTCTGGCAGGGGATCGTCGCAGCGCGGAGCGGCGTCGGTCCGATCACATTGTTCGATTCGACCGGTTTTGATACCCGGTTTGCCGCTGAGGTGAAGGGCTTCGATCCCACGAATTATATGGATCGCAAAGAGGCGCGACGCACCGACCGCTTCGTGCAGTTTGCGGTGGCTGCGACCAGAGAAGCGTTACGCGATGCCGAGCTTGAGATCACGCCCGCCAATCGTGATGAGATCGGGGTCTTTATTGCCAGTGGGATCGGTGGCATTGGCACCCTCTCGGAGCAGTTAGACGTTCTGCGCAGTCGCGGGCCGGGGCGGATTAGCCCCTTCCTCATTCCGGCGATGATCACCAATCTGGCCGCCGGTCAGGTTTCCATTGTCACCGGTGCCCGTGGGCCGAGCTATTGTGTGACATCGGCCTGTGCCAGTTCCGCCCACGCCATCGGCGAGGCGGCAGAGACCATTCGCCGTGGATGGGCAAAGGCGATCATTGTTGGTGGTAGTGAAGCCAGCATTACCCCTATTGGCGTCGCCGGCTTCAATGCGATGCGTGCCCTCTCGACGCGCAACGAAGACTATGCCCACGCCTCACGACCATTTGACGCCGAGCGTGATGGGTTTGTGATGGGTGAGGGTGCAGCGGTACTCATCCTCGAAGACCTTGAATTCGCTCTTGCCCGTGGTGCGCGTATTTTAGCCGAGGTGGTGGGGTATGGTGCAACATCTGATGCCTACCATATCTCGAATCTGGCCGAGGATGGCGAAGGTGTCGCACGGGCGATTCGGTTGGCCCTGCAGCGGGGTGCTCTGGCACCAGAGGATGTGGATTATATCAATGCGCACGCCACCTCAACTCCGGCTGGTGACCCGGTTGAGACAACCGCTATCAAGCAGGTCTTCGGCGGACGCGAGAAATCACCGCCGGTGAGTGCCAGCAAGTCGCAGTTCGGTCATCTGCTCGGTGCAGCCGGTGCTATCGAAGCAGTTGTGACTATCCTGGCGATGCAGAACAATCTCCTGCCGGCAACCATCAATCTTCAGCAACCAGACCCGGCCTGTGATCTCGATTTTGTGCCCGGTCAGCCGCGTCCGGCTCGGATTGAGGTGGCCCTAAGCAACTCGTTTGGCTTTGGCGGACACAATGTGTGCCTTGCCTTTCGTAAATACCACGGATAGGCGCTATGAGTGATCGACTGGCCGAACTTGAGCGGGCAATCGGGATCACCTTTCGTGATCGAACGCTGTTGCAGACGGCATTTATGCACCGTTCGCTGTTCAACGAACAGCCGCATCTGCTGAATCACCTGACCGATAATGAACGGTTAGAGTTTCTCGGCGACTCGGTGCTCCATTTTGTAACCACAACCTGGTTGTTCGAGACCTTCCCCGACCAGGATGAGGCCACTCTGACCAACTGGCGGGCCGCGTTGGTGAGCACGAAGGGATTGGCCGAATGTGCCGCTCAGTTCAATCTAGGCCAGTATGCCTATCTATCGCGAGGCGAAGACAACCCTGGCGGTCGTAGCCGCCAGAAGCTGCTGGCCGATCTGTTTGAAGCGCTGGTAGGGGCCATCTACCTGGATCAAGGGCTTGAGACTGCACGGGCGTTCATTGTGCCATTCTGGCAAGCCCGGATTGAGCAGATTATTCACATCGATCTCGATCCAACAACGCGCTTACAGGAATTGATGCAGGCTCGCTTCAAGCAACTCCCCGACTATTCAATAGAAGAGGAGCGAGGCCCTGAACACCAGCGCGAGTACGTCATGGCAGTCACTGTAGCGGGTCGCAAATTTACCGGCTCTGGTTCGAGCAAGAAAGAGGCCAAGCGCGCGGCTGCACGTAAAGCGTTGGCTGCCTGGGATAAGCACGGCTTCACTGCAACGGCCATAGACGCTCAGGATGAGCGCAACTGAAGCATACCACGATGAATGGCGAACGGTATCTGATCACCGGTGGTACAGGGTACCTGGGGCAGGCGTTGATCCGTCACGCCCGTTGTCTGGGTGTGCAGATTGCTGCTACCTTTCACTCGCAGACTCCGCCAGCGCTGGCAGAGGTTGCCTGGCATCCCCTCGATCTCCGCGACGCAGCGGCGGTTATGGCATTGATCCGCGAGGTGCAGCCGACCGTGATTGTCCATACCGCATTCCGCCAATACGATCCCGACTTGATGGCGGTAACCGGGGAGGGTGCCGGCCACGTGGCCGTGGCTGCTGCCCAGATTGGCGCCCGCCTGATCCATATGTCGAGCGATGTCATTTTTGACGGAGAAAAGGGCGAACCATACACAGAAGATGATCCGCCCAATCCAATCACCGATTATGGTCGCGCAAAAGCGCGGGCTGAAGCGTTGGTGCAGGCAGCATATCCGGCGGCAGCCATTGTGCGCACGTCGCTCATTTACGGTTTTGAGCCGATGGATCGCCATACGGCTTTTGCTCTGGCCGTGGCACGCGGAGAGCGCCCGGAACGGTTGTTTCGTGATGAGTTCCGTTGTCCGATCTTTGTTGATGATCTGGCCGTAGCCCTGATCGATCTGGCGCAGCGGGATTACCGTGGAGTGATCAACCTTGCCGGCGCCGAGATACTCAGCCGCTATGAGTGGGGCTGCCTGCTGGCGCAGGCTTACGGTCTCGATCCAGGTCTCATACGTGGTGCCTGGAGTGCCGAGAGTCCAACACCACGACCACGCAACTGCGCGCTCGACATCAGCCGGGCGCGTCAGCTCGGTTTTCGCCTGCGGGGAGCGCGCGAAGTGTTACAGTCGCCTGGTCGGCTCTAACCCTGAAACTCTGTAATCACCGTCACCCCAGAACCACGGAAACTATCGAGATCGACCAGCGCCGCCGGTGCTTCACTCAGGCTAATCGTGCGGCCAATCAGGCGCTGCGGTTGTACTTTGCCAGACTGGATGAGGTCGAGCATCGCATCATAGCGGTAAGCCTGCATCCCATGGCTTCCCATAATCGTCAACTCACGCGCAACCACGATATCCATCGGCAACGGAGGCATCCGTTGGTCGGCCAGCAGCAGACCAACCTGCACATGGCGCCCGCGCTTCCGCAGACTGGCAATGGCATTGGCGCAGGTCATAGGACTACCCAACGCATCAATCGCGAGGTGTACCCCACCGCGGCTGAGATCGCGAACCACGCTTACCACATCCGGTTCGGTAGTGGCATCAATCACCGCCGTTGCCCCTACCGCCCGAGCCAGTGCCAGCCGTTCCAGGTTAATATCGATTCCGATCACCTGTCCACCGAGGGCAGAGGCTAACATAATCGCCGAGAGACCAACGCCACCACACCCGTAAACCGCCACCCACTCGCCTCCACGTACCTGGCCCAAATCAACGACGGCGCGAAAGGCAGTTGCAAAACGACACCCCAGACTGGCGGCAGTCGTGAAGCTCATATCGGCAGGCAAGCGCACCAGATTCAGATCGGCGCGATCAATGGCAACGTATTCAGCAAACGATCCCCAATGCGTGAATCCCGGTTGAAACTGGTTGTCACACACCTGTTGCTGACCGGCCTGACACTGAGGGCAAAAACCACAGGCACACACGAAGGGAACAGTGACCCGATCACCGATTCGCCAGCGCCGAACCTGTGATCCGACGGCAACAATCTCGCCGGCCAGTTCGTGGCCTGGCACATGCGGCAGCTTAATATCGGGATCATGCCCCATCCAGCCATGCCAGTCGCTACGACACAGGCCGGTAGCGCGTACTGCGAGCACGACACCATCTGGCGTTGGGGCTGGATCGGGCAGCGTGGCGATCCATGGCATCTGACCAAACGCTTCATAATAGACGGCGCGCATGGGAGTCTCCTTACGTAGCAGGTGAATGTTTGTTCGCTCTCACCCATGCTAGCACATCTTGCTATGTATACCGACAGTCTCCACTACGCACCCAAAAGCGTTCACCGTAGAGCGTACCCGGCGGTGCAACCTGTCGGGCATACGTGCGCACGGCATCGGCCATCACATCAACTGCCTCACCATTCGCGATCGGATGGCCTAACTGACTACGGCTCAGTTCGGCCAGTTGACTGGCATACGCCGTAATGGCAGCCAGACGTGTCGTCATTCGTTCGTCAATAGTCCGAACCAACGGGCGCAATGGCCAATCGAGGATGTCCAGTCGTTGTTCAAGTGCACCGGGGCGCACCACGTAGGGAAAATCCTCGTACCACATCACCGGACCCTCTATCGTCGCCGCAGCCAGACAGGTCAATTGGTGATCGACGTGATTCCCCACACCCAAGGGGGCGTAGACGGTAGCGTGGGGAAACCGGTGGCGAAGCTGGTGACACAGATCGTGAAGAGTGGTGAACAGCGGATCACCAGCAGCCGGCTCGCCGAAGAGAGCTGCACGACTGTTGTACACCTCTGGCATCCGGTAGATGGCATCAAGCGCACCGACCCACACCCCATCGGCCCCCAATATCGACAGCGCTGTCTCCTCTTCGCGGCAGCGGGTCTGCATTACCATCGTCGGTGACAACCCCCAATCAGCATGAAATTGTTGGGCCAGCGCACTAAATTGCATATCAGTGGGTGGCGTTGCGGTACAGATCGTCACCACCAACACCGGTTCGCCGGCAGCCACAGCGGCGGCCAGTGAACCGCCACAGGAGAGGGCAGCGTCATCGAGATGAGGTGAAAGCACAATATGGTGATACGAACGCTGAAGATTGGCGAGATGCGAGACAATCATGGCTGAAATGACCTTTCACGCCTGAAATGCTGGCAGCATAGCTGATAAGCTGCTGCGCATGATAGACGCTTTCGTGCTTTTAGCAGTTTCATCATGAGCTGACGATGAATAAGTTGCAATCAGGCAGGTGCCAATCCAGGCTCATCATATCAGTGGGTGCGTGTTATTTTTCGTAACCCGCGGGGATGCAACGGATCGACGCCTCGTGCCAGGGCTAGATGGTAACAGAATAGTTGTGCCGGAACGATGGTAACGATGGGGGTTAACCAGTCGGGAATACCTGCGGGTATGAGCAAGCCGGTAACACCGTGCGCAAAGAGTGTGCGATCATCACTGAGTACGAGCAATTCAGCGCCAGCGGCTCGTAAGCGGTCGAGCAGATTGGCGATGTACATACTGCCAGCATCGCGGGTAGCCACAGCTAGCACTGGAAACCCTGGCTCGATCAGAGCAATTGGGCCGTGTTGAAACTCGGCGGTAGAGTAGCGTTCGGCTACGACATAGGCCATCTCTTTCAGTTTCAGCGACCATTCCAGAGCAGTTGCCAGTTGAAATCCACGACCAAGTACTACACAGTATGACATCGTGCGAAAATGGCTGGCAGCAGTTGCTACAACTTCTTCGAGTTGCAAGGCTTCAGTAAGTGCTACAGGAAGTCGGCGCAATTCAGTTAATCTTGCCTGATCATCGGCCAGCGCTATTGCCAGCAATGCGAAAGCGGTCAGTTGAGCCGTGTAGGTTTTCGTCGCGGCTACTGCTAACTCTGGGCCGGCAGCGATGTCGAAGTGGAGGGCAGCGTGCTGAGCCAATGGCGAAGCTGGATCGTTGGTTATAGCCAGCGTGAGAGCCCCTTGCCGTTGTGCTTCATCAATCACTGCCAGAATGTCTGGAGATTGCCCCGATTGCGAAACGCCGATAACTAATGCGTGGCGCAGGTTTGGTGGCTGCTGATAGATAGTGAAAAGTGATGGCGCAGCTAGCGCTACCGGTAACCGATTGAGCGTCCCGAACAAATACTGACCGTAAATACTGGCATGTTCAGAAGTTCCCCGACCGGCTGCATACACATAACGGATATCATGCTTGCGAATTTTAGCGGCCAATTGGTATGCCTGTACCAACCCATGTTCAAGTAGTTCACTAATAACTGTGGGTTGTGCGTAAATTTCGTGTTGAATGGTCATACATTAAATTCCTCAGACAATACTCGTAATGGTAGCTTACCCTGGAATGGAATTTCACCCCATAGGCCAGCAGCAAGTGCTTTCAAGGCTACCGGTTGCAAACTATAAGTACAGAGATGCGTTGACACTTCCGGGTAGGCGAGCAAATCGGTGGGGAGACGTAATGCTACGGTAATCAGGGGAATGCCTCTTTGAAAGATCTCGTGTACGAGCGAAGCCTGACCACGATACGTTTGGGCGTTGATTGTTCCTATGATCACCAGATCGGCTTCGGCGAGAGCAGCTAGAATATCGGCAATGCTGGCTGGAGAGGGATCAATATCGATAATGAAGGACTGAACATAAGAATGGCAAGAAAGGATCGCCTCGGCAAGTGCAGGCCGTTCACTTGCTGATGTGTCGGCAGGGGTAAGATCAACGGGTTGCGGCATGATTACCACGACACGGGCTGTTGTTGATAATTGTAGTGGTAATAAGCCTTCCTGATTGCGCACCAGGGTTAATGCGCGCTGCGCCACCTCATCTGCCAGCGCGTGATGAGCTGCACATCCGACAACTGATAGATCTGGTTGAGGACGATTCCGCAGCCATTGGCGCAGCGCCGCAATGCGCTGGCTGGAAATAGTACTTTTAGTGTTTCTATCAATTGTACTGAGAAACTTTATTGTCTGCTCCAGATCATTTCCTGCACCGAGCAAGAGCAGATCGATACCTGCATGAACTGCTTCCGACAAAGCTCTGGCATATCCATCGTCAGGTGCAAAGGCTTTCATGTCGAGTGCATCGCTAATCGTAACACCTCTGAATCCGAGGTGATGCCGCAGATGCGCTATGACCTGTGGTGCGCGGGTGGCAGGGCGATCCGCTGCCTGCAATGCAGGTACAGCCAGATGTCCAACCATCACTGCCTGAACACCAGCCTCGATAGCCGCCGAAAATGGCAACCATTCTACGTGCTGTAATCGTTCGTAATCGTGATTAACCCTAACCAGACCATAATGACTATCACCAAACGTATCTCCGTGGCCGGGAAAGTGCTTGGCTGTTGCGGCAACTCCATGCTGCTGCAGGCCGGCAATCATTGCCGCAGCCAGTACTCCGACGATCTTGGGGTCATCGCCAAAGGCACGGATCCCGATGACCGGGTTTTGTGGGTTCGTATTAACATCACAAACCGGGGCATAGACCAGGTTAACCCCAAGTGCTGCCAGTTCCGCCCCGATTGCACTGCCAACACGAAAGGCCAAAGCTGGCGATTGGGTTGCTCCTAATGCCATTGCACCGGGAAAAGCGGTTAATCCCGGTAAGGCTTGCAATTGACCACCCTCCTGATCGGCACCGATTAAGAGAGGACCGTAGCCCGAGGCTGCTGCCAGTTGCTGTAAATGCGCGGTTAATGCACGGATACGGGCTGGTGATGCGCCATTGAGGTGGCGATAGAGCGTCACACCGGCAACGCGATGGTTGAAGATCAGGTCCGGCAGATGTGATGGTACTTCATCACCGGCGAACCAGATTAGTAGTTGTTCACTCAATGCATTCATTAGGTCGCCTCCTCACCAATGATGAACCACCAGCTTTGAATTTCCTTTGGTCCACAATGAATGTGTAAGGTTCGATCTGTCAAGGGTTGCGGCGGGGCTAATGCTTCTCCAGCTAACGTGATCGGTTGGGCTGCCTCAACAGGCAATGCCAGGTGGAGTTTACCAGACTCAGGAGTTTCATACGGATTAAACACCCGTACTTCTATTCTGCGTGTTGCTGCCAGTCTGAGACAACTTAACGTCAGCGGACCTTCAAGTACGAGCAGGCTGGCAGTGCGGGGGAGTCGACCATAGTCTGGTTGACGACAATGCACTGATTGAATCCCACCTGCCAACTGCTGGGCAAGGAGGTTGAGGCGTGCTCGATCAGGTGTAGCACTTAACGGGAGTAACCACATGCGGTAATGAAGTTCTGTGTTGAGCAGTAATCCATCAGGTTCGCCATCGGTGAAGACTGTACGACGAGTGCTCCGTAAAAGCGTCAGAGCAATCGCTCGATCAGGACGATCAAGCACCGCTGTTTCCAGCAAACCCGGTGCAATCAATGCCAGTCCTCGTCCGTCTGCAAACACTGCCGTCCAACTGCGCTGGGGGCGAGTTTCTACTTCGAGTTCACGATAGCGGTAGTTATCGGGTCGTAACGAAATTGCCCGTTCAACAACATCAAATGCCCCATCCGCCAGATAGGTTGTTGCCGGGGCATGGGTTGGGAACAGGAGCCGCAAGCGATGATCGGCGGCTGTATTACAGAGGTAGAGCTGAATTTCGAGACGGTCGCTCTCAGGGCGTAAACTCAGATCGATGGTTACCGGTAACTCAACCAGATGAGTGGCTCGCTGCATCAGGTTAAAATCAAAGTTGGCCGGTACGAGCAGTTGTCGTTGAACACGCAGAGTCGTCAGAAAGGGACCATTATGAATGACGCTCACACTGAGCATGGTGCTACTCACTGTTGGGTTACCGGCCAGGGCCGGACCGTGGTACCAGCCATCACCAATGTCGGCGTCATCACTTAGCTCAAGTAATCCCTGGTATTCTTGCCCGTGAACCAAATCATGAATTGTCAGAGTGCCATCGTGAGCCACCTCGACCGTCAAGCGCCCATTACTTATGCGACGTTCACCAATCAGCATGCCCTGTCCTGGATAGCGGATAGGTTGTGCGGGTGTTCGCCGGGCCGGATGGGCGGGCAGTGGATCGAGATCCCCCGGCTGAACCGTCAGTGTAGTGTAACCCAACGGCGGGAGCGAGAGAGGGAGACTCACTTTCACTTCATCGACCTGATAGACATCGGGAAAGGTGTGGGGGAAGCAGGTGAAGCGCGTTCGCTGGCGGTGCTGAGCAAGTCGTTGATAAGGAATTTCGTGTCCGTCCGCATCATAGATACGGAACGCCGGTAATGACTCAAAACCAAAGAACTCGGCAAAAGCAGGCCAATCTGGGGGTAGCTCGATAGTTAATTCAACAGTCTCTTGAACGGATACAGGTAATGGGTTAAAGACGACTAAACGTCGGCCCTGATTGGAATCTGAGTCAGCAACGGCTGCGGCTAATCGTTGTAAAGCCTGGGCTGTAAGAAGTTCACCAATTTGCCGGCACTGGCTATAGCGGTAGCGCATATCCCGATGCACCAGATCGATACTGCATCCACCCAGCGAGTCGTGTGGATGATTTAGTAGCAACCAGCGCCATCCCTCATCCAGAAATGCCGCTTCGTCCGGTGCTCCGGCTACCAGGTGTGCCCAGGCGGTAAAGGGTTCAACCCATTGAGTTAACAACTGCTCACAGGCTGCGTTTGCCAGCTTCAAATCGATCCGACTACTCAAGACCCCAGGTATCAGGTATTGTTCATTTTCAGCACGAGGTGGCAGAGCTGGTTCACGTAGTTCACCACGGGCTTCGGTAGTAATCATATCAACGTGTGGCAGAATATCATCAAGGTAGGAGTCAAGATCGCTGAAAACGATCTCAACCGGTGCAGCAGGATCTGCGGCATACGATTGCAATACCTCAGTTACTTGTGGATCCCAGGCCAGATGATCACCACCATCAAAGAGGAGAATGGATGGTAATGACGTAGCGGCAGCTTCAGCAGCAATAAATGCCGCCAGATTTGCAGTAAGTTCCGATCGGGTAGGCGAAGAGCCGGATAAATCAGCACGACGAACATCGAAGGCAAAACTACAATACCCGACACGGCCAAAACGATAGACCGGCATCATCGTGCCATCACTACCGTACCAGCGAAAGTGGCGGGCTTGCTCGTTTGTACCACGCCAAAGGAGAATCCCGTGTATCCCAAACCCGGCCAGTAACTGAGGTAACTGACCAATATGCCCAAACTGATCGCATACCAGCCCAGCCCGTGATGGCTGCCCGCCCAACTGTCGGGCAACGTGAGCACCGCGCCGCAGATTACGAATCAACGCTTCACCACCACTTAGAAACTCATCGGGAGCTACATACCACGGGCCTATCACCAGTTTACCGTTAGCGGCTAATGTGACAATCTGTTCCCGACGCTCCGGTCGCACTTCGAGATAATCTTCCAGGAGAACGGCCTGACCATCCGTGGTAAATGGGCCAGGCAAAGCACCGTTATTCAAGCCATCGAGCACAGTATCGAGCAATGCTACCAACGCATAGCGAAAATGTTGAAATGGACGGTACCACTCACGATCCCAGTGGGTACTGAGCACATAATGAGCACGGCGGCACGCCATCGATGATCTCCATTCCTTCAAGACACGATGAGCTATTGCTATTCAACAGGGGTTTGACAGAACCTGATATTATTATCCCTTAACTGCGCCGCTCAGACCACTGACAAAGTAGCGTTGGGCAAAGATGAACCCAATCAATATGGGAATGATTGCAATAATTGTTCCGGCAGCAATGAGCCGAAAATCTGCAGAAAACATTCCTCGCAGGGTGTTCAAACCAACCGGTAACGTATATATCTCGCGCGTCCGCAGCATCAGTGACGGCCAGAGGAGTGCGTTCCACGAGGTGACACCCGTGAACACAGCCGCCGTTGCCAGTGACGGACGAACTGTAGGCAAAACGATTTGTGCCCAGATTCGTAATTCGCTAGCACCATCAATCCGTGCTGCATCGATGAGATCATTTGGTACAGCTTGAAACGCTTGACGCAGCAAAAAGATATTGAAGGCACTGAAGACGTTAGGAAATATCAAACTCCAAAGGGTGTCATCATAACGAAAGACCCGTACTGCCAGGATATAGCCGGGCACATAAGTGAGTTCGAGAGGCACGATCAACGTTGCTAACAGACTGTAAAAGATTAATTCACGTCCTGGAAACCGCATCTTGGCCAGAGGATATGCAGCCAATGCCGAGACGGTAACATTCAAGATCACGGTGCAGGTTGCGACAAATAGACTATTCAGAAAAAAGCGCCAGACAGTAATTTGTTGCCAGACACGAGTAAAATTATGTAACGTTGGCTCATAAGGAATCCATTGTGGTGGGAAGCTAAACACTGCATCATTTGGCCCTTTCAATGCCGTTGTCACCAACCAAAAGAAGGGAAAGATTGTTACAACGCTGGCAATGCCTAATACAACATACCAGCCAGCCGCACTGCTGAGCGTCATCCGTGAACGGTTTGCAAGTGTTTGTGATCTTGCTATAGTTGCCATTGACTCTACTCCTTAATCATCACGCTGCTCAAGCAGACGAACATTGATAATCGAAAAACTCAGCGTTATGATTAATAAAACCATCGCTATTGCTGAAGCATAGCCAACATTTTGCAGGCGAAAAGCTTGCTTCCACAGATAGAAAACTATCGTTGATCCACTATTAAGGACACCTCCAGTAGCATTTGTTAAGATATAAATCTCATCAAATACTTTGAGCGCACTTAGACTGGAGATAACAGCCACGAAGACTATAGCAGGTCGAATACCGGGAATACTTACATGCCAGTGTTTCTGCCAGCGATTACAACCATCAATGAGCGCTGCATCATAGAGATCTTCGGAAATATTTTGTAATGCCGCCAAGAAGATCACCATGTAGTAACCAACGCCCATCCAGATGGTCATCAGCATTGCGATAGGTAGGATAAAATCCGGCTCGGTTAAAAAGACAATCGGTTTTTCGATCACTCCCAACCAGATCAATAAGCCGTTAATTGGCCCACCGCTGCCGTTGAAGAGAAATTGCCAGGCGATGCCAATCGCTACGCTACCGGTGATAACCGGGATGTAGTAGAGTGTTCGAAAGAAACTGATGCCGGGTAATTTGCGGTTTAGGGCTATCGCCAGGGCAATAGACAGTATAATAATGGTCGGAGTCACGATGAGATATACAAACGAATTGCGCAATGACAGCCAGAAAACATTGTCATTCAGCAAATGTTGATAATTAGCAAAACCTACAGGTGTTGGTGGGCGCAGAATGTCGTATTCAGTGAAACTGTAGTATCCTACTGCCACTAGCGGATAAAGCGTAAAAACACTCATAAATATCAGAGCAGGTGCCAAAAAGAGATAAGGTGTTACCCGCGACCATATTCGTGCCTTCATACCTTTCTCCATTAACGGGGCGGTAACGACCGCCCCGTTTGAATGGGCAAACGATGGTCTGTCGTTAACCCTACTTTCCGATCAACGTATTCGCCTGCGTAACGGCATCTTTTAGCGCCTGTTCTGCCGGTACACCGCCGAAAATGGCTGCTTCAATCGCCTGACGTACAATCTCATTCACCTCGTTCAAGCGCGGGATTTCGGGCAAAATATTGCTTTGCCGTGCGATAATGTCACGCGCAATTGGCCGGATCTGATCTTCAATTGCGACCGGTGGCTGTGTGAAGAAGGGATCATCATAAGAGGCTGGAGTGGAAGGAAAGATTTGCACCAGTTTCGAGAATTCAAGCATGCTCCGAGGATTGGTGAAGAACACAGCCAGTGCCGCCGCTGCACGAGGATACTTGGTATTCTTCGATACGACAATTGACATCGAGACCGGCGGGAGCTTTCCAGAGCGCCCTACTGCCCGGGGAACCATTGCCAGATAGCCGTATAATCCGGGATTGCTCTCACGCACCAATCGGATCAATTGTGGACCAGTAACGTAAAACGGCATTTGCCCTGCCGAGAAGCGCTCCAGACCGATCCGGTCGTCACTGCTGTTGAGCAAGAGAATGTCACGCGCAGTTGTTTCGTCCTTGATCATATCGACGTAGTACTGAAGCCAGCTTACCGCTTCCGGCGAGTCGAAGACGAAACGGCCATTGGCATCCATAATCGTGACATTGCCTTCGTAGGCCATACTCTGCAACAAATTGCCGGTATTTAGCCGCAGACCACAGGGAATGCCGGTCGCGGCTTTCACTCTGGCACAGAACTCTTTCTGTTCGTCGAAGGTTTTGGGTAGGTCGTCGATGGTCAATCCGGCTTGTGTCAGGAGCTGCTTGTTCACCAGATACCCATCGACTGCCTGATACCACGGCACCTGATAGCTGGCACCGCCAACATTAACCTGATTGAAGAGACCTTCAAAATACTGTTTCTGCACCTCTGGCGGTAAGGCTTCGCTCATATTCAAGAGCTGCCCTTTTTGGGCAAACTCCAGAACCCAATCGGTTGGAATGTTGACGACATCTGGGGCATTACCGGCGGCTAGACTGTTGCGGTACTCTTCTTGCAAGGTAGCCTGACGGTCTTCCCATCTGACCTTAACACCCGGATAGGCTTCATTGAAACGCGCTATGGTGTCTTTGATGTACTGATCAAATGTTGGTGAGAGGTAGAATGTCCAGAAGGTAATTTCTGCTCCCTCTTCCACCCCACTGATGACAGCTTCAGGATGGGGGCCAGGTGTTGGTGTGACGACGACCTCAACCGTCTTTTCGACTTCAACAATTTGGGTTTCCCGAACGATTTGAGTAACGATTTGTGGTTGAGCAGTCTGAGGGGTTGATGAACCACACGCACTCAGGGTGAGGCTGATCAGGCTAATAATCGCAAGCGGTAGCGCAAAGATGCGACGCATAAGACTTCTCCTTTGCACTGAAGACTAAATGTTGCAAGTGTATCGGGTTATTAACTGGCTTTACGTCAGTTGTCACCTCCTTTCTCGTGTAGATACTGGAGTGTGAAGTCGATCTCAAACACGCGCTGCCACGGAAAGTGCACGCTGCCGGGTAGAATGCGCCAGCGATAGGCGAAACCAGGCAAAGCCGTCACGATCTCATTGAGCCGTTGTTCTACACGTGTGGCAGCCAGTCCACGTAATTCAGGAGTAAGCTCGTTCTGGTTGTAGGTTGTCTGTAGCCATTCGCGGATTTCACGACGAACGATGTGCTGATAGCCGTAATCTTCGATGAAGCGATGGAGCAACAGTCGTTCTTGCGCAATACGACATGACCGGTCTCCAATCAGTGTCGCACAGGTCTGGGCGATAACGCCGCCAATCGTGTTACCGGCAGTGTTCCAACCTCCATATGCTGCCAGTTTCGTGGGATCGAGCCGGGTCGTTATCAGCTCGATCAGCAACGGATCTGCCCCATTTGGGTAAGCAACGTCAGCAAAGGCAACCGTCTTGCCGTCGACCAATGCTTCACCTGCTTTGGTGACCAAGTTTTCTATTGCGGCCTGACGTGCCATGCGATCATGGTGCCCATCCACTGGATTCCATTCAGCGCGCCGTGCTATTGGTGCATTCACACCCAGCCAGATGCGCGCTATTTCGGGCACGCCGATTAACTGGCATCCGGCTGCGGTAATCTGACGTTCCACAGTGAGACGGATTGGCCCATCTTCAAACGCTGCAATATTCATGGCATCGGTCGGTGGAGCGTAACGCACACTTACCGCGGGATGCAAACCGATATGCGTCAATGCCATCCGTATCGTCAATACGCTGCCTACTTCATCTGCACCAGGGTACATTAGCAACCGCTCCTGAAGCGGGAGCAACTCTGCCCAAGTATGTAACCAGCGTTTCTCACGGCTGGGTAAGCCAAAAGGACTGGTATCATCAGAACTGAGGACAAGCAGGTCGAAGATACCGTCATTCAGCAACTGGAGTGCTGTCAGGTTGATAAGATGGTTGCGCAATCGACGCCGCAAAACATCGGAGCGGTAAGTAGCAGGGATTGCCCGCTCAGCTTCTTCTCGTCGCGTCTTGCTCAGGGCCCCCTGATGTACCTGATCCAGGATTTGCGACCAATGGTAGATCGCTGTGCCATACTCGGCCCAATACGCCGGCTCTTCGCTGGCATCACTGGCATTGGAGACACGAGTGATGAGATTAAAGCCGTAGATGTATAAGTGGGGAAAGCGATCACGTATGCGTCGAAGTACACTCAAGCGCTGACTGATTGTCTCTGGCGGTTCGTCGGTTGTTCGTGAGGCGATCAATCCGCCGTAACCGAGTTGCTCACAAGAGACAATCAGCCCATCCAGTTTTGGCGCGACTTGTTCCAACCACCCAGCCAATCCGCTACAGTTACCAGGTTGGTGCTGGCGACTCAGGAGGTGGGATGGTGGCAAGATCAGATTGATTCCGGCAGCCTCGGCAATCAGTTTCGGATCGCGGGTATTCGCCGGACGTTCATCGAGCGGGATTAAACCAATCCGTATCACACCTTTCCTCCTGCCCGCTCAATTGCCTGTATGCTAAAGAGGAGTGCGCGCGGCATGTGGAAGAAGCCTTTGTAATTGCCACCCTTACTGGTCAAGGCTACTTCGCCGCGCCGATCACAATAGCCAAACCATTCGCCGTAGACGGGATCGGCAAAGTACCGAAAGGTATAGGCATCGATCCGTTCCAGCCATTCGATCCATTGCCGATCACCGGTGATGGTTGCTGCCAGCACCAGCGCATATATTGCTTCTGCGTGTGGCCACCAGAGCTTCATCGTTGACTCGATCTGTAATGTTGGTCGACCGGCCAGATCAACGAAATAGAAGATGCCACCGTATGTCTGATCCCAACCCAGTTCAAGCGAGCCGCGGATCGCTGCCAGAGCCTGCTTGCGGAGCGCCTGATCCGGTTGCCATTCGAGAAGATGCAACATTATCCATGCTGTCTCTAGCGAATGACCAGGATTAAATAGTCGGCTATCTGGATTATCTTCCAGCACTGAACCATCAGGTGCTACGCGTTCGCGGTAAATGTTACGTTCCGGGTCAAAGTGACGAACGATGCCTGCAATGGTTTCAATAATCGCTGTCGAGTATTCCTGCTCGCCGGTTAGCGTGAACATATCCAGTGCCATCATGCCGACAACCAGCAGATCGGTGAGCTGACTCACGACCGGCATGCCCGGCAACGAAGGACGACCTAATAGGCCGGGATTGGCGATCCATTGGCAAATCAAGGCGAAGACCTCTCTCGCTTCAGCAAGACAGGAATCATCACCGGTGGCACGTGCATATTCCGCTAATCCCATCTGGTAGAACACAGCCGCATACGGTTTTCGTTGCATAAAGACCGGCTGACCATCGCGAGTCAGACTAAAGTAGACTCGACCTTCACGATCACGGGCATGACGACGGAGAAATTCGACACCCAGCCTTGCTGCGGCTAAAAAATCGTGACGTGGCTCAAATGTGTTGTAGAGTCGGCTAAACATCCAGATTGCCCGGCCTTGCAGCCAGACATACTTGCGGGTATCGTAGACAGTTCCGTCACGATCAAGTGCGCTGAAATAACCGCCATGCTGATGATCAAGCGAATGGCGTAGCCAGAATGGAATGACACGCTCGGACAGTTCAATCCGATAACGATTGGCGAAGGCTTCAAGCATCAACGTGTTCCTCACGACGGTGAAGACGAATCAAACCCAATTCCCCGGTCAAGACTGGGGCTGCTGCGCCAATGAGGGGCGTAATGGTCGGTGCCGGCGCAAGTCTGATCTCAGTATCCCGTACCAGGGCTGGTAGTGCCCGCTGTGCCACTTCACGACGCACTAACTCAGCAAACGTTTCTCCGAAGGCGGTAATCCGACCCGTAATCAAGACATGACGAACCGACAACAGACTGATAATGGTAGCTACTGCGGCGCCGGTTGCTGCGGCAGCGGTTGTTATAACGTGCTGGGCAACCGGGTCGCCCATCGCTGCCCCTTCAGCAATCCGCCCGAGTGATAGATCGCTGGCGTATGCTGCGAGAATACTATTTGGATTGGCAGCAATTGCTGTTCGAGCCTGGTGTAACAGGGCGTCACTTCCCAACACGGTTTCAAGACACCCCCGATTTCCACACTTGCAAAGCAGTCCGTTCGCGGTAAAGGCCAGGTGTCCAATTTCACCAGCACCAAACCCTTCACCAGCATAGAGTTGACCATTCAGCACAATACCGGCACCTACACCTTTCCCAATCTTCAGGACCACCAAGTTGGCTACACCTCGCCATTCACCAAATAGATGCTCAGCTAAAGCCAGGCATTGACTATCGTTGACCACCTTCACCGGTAAGCCGTAGCGTTCATGGAGTAACTGACCAAGTGGTAGATCGGCCCATTCCAGTCCGACTGCGCGGACAATCATTCCCGAACTGGCGTTAATCAAGCCAGGAGTGGTTACACCAATGCCGAGAAGTGGCTGGTTTGCCGTCTGAATCAGCTCGTCAAGAGTTTCTTGCAAGGTGTTTAGTGCATCGGCACCTGTCTGCCCCTGAATCGAGCGGCTGATACGCCTTCCTACGTTTCCTCGCAGACTAACCAGCGCCCCTTCGACGCTGTCAGCATTGACACTAATAGCTGCTACCGGTCGTGACCATTCAGCAACGCTCAGGAGCATAGGTGTACGCCCTATTCCTCCACCTGTCGCCAATCCGGTCTCGATGACTAAGCCACGTTCTATCAGTTCTCCTACAACATCGGAAACCGTCGTTCGCGTCAAGTTAGTCAAACGTGCCAGGTCAGCTCGGCTCACCGCACCTAGCTCGTAGATAAGCCGCAATACCAGACGTAAGTTGACGTCCCGGGTGTGCTGACGGGTTGCTTTTTCGCCAAGAGTTGTCATAGCAGATCGTCTTAATTAGATAGTCCAATGAACTAACAAAATAGTAGCACGCAAATAAAACCCTGTCAAGAGGATAACTGGCCATTCTCACAGCATTGAGAGCGACACTTAAGATACCGTTTGGGTATGTATGGATGTCATTCGTCGCAGGACGATCTCACCCTTGTTATTCACGAATGTTGGAAATGGAGGAATGCTTCTTTCCTTCCAAATATTTTTGAAGCACAATGATTCAGGATAATCACGACCGTGCGATTGACATGAAGTTTTCCACTGTGATGCCAGGCTCGTGATCTTTTGAAGGGAGGAGTTGACTGGAGATGGCAGGCATGGTGTAGTCTGAACGTGCGCTGGTGTGAATGTATCAGTGGACACGCTGTTGCGAGGATACCCGCTCCTACCCAGTGTGCCCATCTTACCAGTTTGAAGTGCGGAAGCGTAGCTTCCGCACTTACTGTGCTTCGGTACTGACTGCACGGTTCGCCCGCTAACCTGTGAGTTGCGACCTGCTACTACCAAATGTGCATGAAGCATTCTGCTCTATCGACATCGCTTCGGCAGCAGAAAGCAAAACCTGAATCAGGCTAGCTCTCGTGTTCAGAGAATTTGTGGGATTGTTAAATCCGTTTGGTATCTAAATTGAACTCACAACCACATCTGCGCCAATGTATTAAGAGATTTTGTTCCACTTCACGCAATTCACGGTTTGAATTATCAGCGGGTTTTAGGATGAGGTCTGGACTCATGAAAACCAACAGGTGGCCTCTATGGGCCACCTGTCCTCATCGTATCACCTTACCTCAAATCGATACCATTCGCTCCCGGGTACGCCGGCGGGCAGCGAGTACTGCCGGGCGAGCCGGCTGGCGGAATGGCAATGGCAGTGCTGTCGGCTGCGGACGATAACCGAGCAAGCGCATAATAGTCGCCTGATCCTGCTGTGGCACCAGTCGTGAACTGAGACGCCCATCACGCTCTTCGACGATGAAGCGAGCCGCTTCGGGCGTCAGACAGTGGTGGGCCCCGCCACGGCCAGAAATCATCTGCTGGTACGCACCAATGCCGAAAATGGCCAGGACCAAACCGCCATCGGTCTCCGGCAACCACAATGGCGGCTGTTCCGGTCGCGGATAGATGTCATCGCTGTCGCATGTGCGCCGACCGGCAAGCCGTACTGGACGCACTGGCCGATGCCAGTCGCTGAGCGGCAGGATGACAAACTCCTGCCCACTGACGAAAAGGGTGTCCGGTAACATCACCATCAGTGAGCCATTGATCAAATACCAGTCTGGTTGATCGGGTTGTCCCGCTTTCACGGCGCCCACCTCAACCAGATAGGCGCTGTGGGTGGCGACGGTGTAACGGCCAAATTCACCGATTAACTCCGGCACCGGTACATCGTATTCGGCACACAGATCGCGCACCGTTGCCATCAGCCGGGCAAGAAAACGCTGGTAGTCGAAGTTGAACGTCAACTGATACCCGGCAGTTGGTACGCCACCACCAAAATTGAAGTAGCGCAGGGTTGGTACACGGCGGCGTAGACGACAATAGTTCTCAATCGAAGCCCGCAGGGTGGTCAGGAAGTGCCCTTCGTCTTCGATCTGGCTGCCGATCATGGCATGGTACAGCACAAGCCGGTGTTCAGTCGTTGCAATCAGATCGGCAGCCTGTTCGATCTCGGCCATTGTCAAGCCAAAACGATCATTGCCGGGGTGTCGACCATCCCGATTTCCGGCGGCACGTTCACGCACACCAAATTGTAAGGGTGCCGGCGTTGTGATCAGATCGTGCAATTCACTGAGATCATCGAGGACGGGTATCACCGTCTCACAACCGTCGAGACGCAATTGCCGGATCGCGTTGCGGTAGGCCGGCTCCTTTGAGCCGTTGCAACAGATCAGTCGATCAGGTGGCAGGATGCCCTGACGCCAGAGACCATGGGCGATGATCAGGTCGGCAGTTGCCGAGGTTTCATAATGAGCACCAGCCGCCAACGCCGTTTGCACCGCCTCGGCAGCAAAGTTAGCCTTGGTCGCATAGGCGTAATGGAAGGGGGCTGCGTATTCGGTAGCGGCACGAGCCTGCGCGGCCCAGCCGATCATGCGGTGAATTTGTGCAGTAATTTGCGGTGTGTATACGACTTCGAGCGGTGCACCGTGTTGGCGTACCAGTCGGTTCAAGTTGAGACGATCACCAAAGTAGAGGTCGCCGTCGTAACGGCTCACGAAATCGGTCAGGCGGCCCTCACCGGCAAAGCCGGTCTGCTGTGCAATCAAGTCGGCAAAGGTTAGCGTCTTCAACTGTACCACATTCCTCCATTCATACAGCGGGAACAACCCGCACCACGAAACCAGGGCAAAATAAGACCTATCCCACCAGAAGCGGGCAAGATCACAAGCGAACACCGGCAATGGCCGTGACAGGCACTAGATTGCCGTGACCATAGCGATTCAGCGTCAGGGGATGAAAAAAGGCCCTGCACCTGATGCAGCGGCCGGAGGAGCGAGAACGCGCAGCGTCACTCGCGCACGTCTAGCAGGCGGAACCTACCGACGCACGGCGTGCAGGTGTGCAGTTTGGGGAGCGCTGAATCGCGCGTAAATTGTATGCGCCGTCCATACTGCCTCACACTAGCCCGCCCGACGTCGTCTTCTCCACGGGGCACCAGCGTGCCATGACGACGATTTCCGCTCGGCGTTCGGTGTTGCGTGTTACGTGTGTCGGGTGCCTTCCCGAAACGCGAAACCCGTAACCCGAACGTAACGGGGGGCGCGAATGACATGGTCGATTGGCTCGACCGAGTGCGCATTATACATCTATCAGGGGTAATCGTCAATAGGGTAACGGGCTTAAATCTTGAACAGATGCGCTTCACGCCTCTCTGCCCTCTGTGTCTCTGTGGTGCATCTCCTACCACTCCACTGGGAAGCCCATTGATGCCTGAACCATCGCTTCCGACTGCGGCAGACGCAAACGAAACCCAGCGCTTCAAGCCTCTGTGCCCTCTGTGTCTCTGTGGTGCATCTTCCATCACTGGGTCAGCAGGGGTTCGTCTTGCCAGGCAAGACTCGCCTCTCTTTCCAACGTCTCCCCAAACTCTTGCTATAATGCTGCTATGCGTTACCTGTTACTTACCCTCGCTATCGTGCTAACTGCATGTGCGGCTCCGCTGCCGTCTCCGCCGACAAATACACCGCAGTCGGTGATCACGCCGACTGTTGTCAATCAGGTGCCGACCGCTACCTCTGCCACTCCGGTACCAACCGCCACACCGCTGGCAACACCCACGCCGGCACCGACGGCCACACCGCAACCTGCCGTGCATCCCCTCTTCGATCCACAACGGCTCAGCTACGACCACAATTTCAGCGGACCGGAGATTCAGGCATTTCTGGAAGCGCGCCAGAGTCCGCTGGCAACGATGCGTATCACTATTGGCGGTCGCAGCCATTCGTTTACCGATGTTCTGGTGTCGCTGAGTAATCTCTACAGTGTCAGCCCGCGATTACTGTTAAGTCTCATGGATCTGCAGAGTGGCGTTCTCAGCACCCCTAACCCCAGCAGTGATCAGATGGCCTGGGCTGCCGGGTTTCGGGGCGAGAATGGGAATCGACGCGGTCTGTTTGCGCAGTTACGCTGGCTGACCCGCGAACTACGGGCTGCCTTGCGCGACTATGCATTGCTGGGGCCGATGGCTTTACCTCCGCTTACTTTTGCCGATGGGAGCACCCTTGCGCTCCCGCCCGGAACGGACCTGAGTCGCTATGTCCTTAGTCGAGCGTTGGCACCAACAACGACTTCCAACCGTCTCGAAGCACTGCTCGTGGCCGTTGCGCCAACTTACCAGCGTCTGTTCGACCTCGATCCACGGCTGGAGCCAACCGATTGGCCGCCACCCGCTGAACCGTTTCTCACCCGTCCGACCGAACGAAACTTCCCGGTTACCTCCTTTTTCGATCACGATGCCCCTTTTCTCCGCACGAATGGCTCTCTGCATACCTTTTGGGGACGCGCTGAAACTGACCGGGCGTTCGCCTATGATGGCCATACTGGTTGGGATTATGCAATGGGGCCTCCGGATCGGGTATTGGCTGCGGCACCCGGTCAGGTCGTGTTTGCCGGCTATTCTGATGATGGTTGTGCGACGCCTGCCGGGGCAGTGATTATCGAACACGGCAACGGCTATCGCACGCTCTACTGGCATCTGGCTCGGGTGAGTGTGACGGTTGGAACAATGGTGGAGCGGGGGGCAGTGATCGGGATTGCCGGCGATACTGGCTGTGCCCGTGGTGCGCATCTCCATTTGCAGGTGCAGTACCTTGGGCGTGATGTCGATCCGTATGGCTGGTGTGGTACTGACCCCGATCCATGGGCGCTGAACCCGGTTGGTCAGATCAGTGTCTGGCTGTGGGTCGATATGCCATCACCTTGTGCGCCACCGCCGCCGGGTGTGGTCGTGGTTGATGATCGCGATCCCGGCTTTTTGCTGAGTGGTGACTGGCAGGTGATTGATATGGGCTACGCCGGTGGTGCCCACTTTGCTCCATCAACGTTAACACCCAGCATCACTCGTCCCTGGCGTTTCAGCGATTTCGCGGCCCCCCTGGTGGCTGTCTGGCAACCAGTGCTTCCGACTGGCGGGCAATACCGGGTGCTGGCATACGTACCGTTTGCCCTTAACGGCTATGACGACTCGCGTGAAGCCCGCTTTCTCATTCGTCATCAAGACGGTGAGACAGTGGTGACCGTTGATCTGGAAGCCGAACGCAACTGGTGGGCAGATTTGGGAGTCTATACCTTTGACCCGGCATCCTCACCGCTGGTTGCGACCGGTACCATTGCCGGTGATCGCCGACGTGGTATCTGGGCTGACGCGGTGGCGTTCGTGCCGGTGACTGATGCTACGACACGCTGAAGATCAGGTCACGCTGGTTAAACGCATAGCGGGCCAGTCCTAGAAATGCCAGTAAGAGTGAACTCTGCGCGACCAGGTTAGCCCAGACCGAGACCTCACTGAAACTACCGCTGATGCTAATCTGGTAGCCGTAAAAGATTGGAACCAGTGGCCCACTCAACACGGTTTGCACGGCGCGTAAGATCGTAACCAAAAAGGGATTGATCTCCTCGAGTTGATTGATGATTGGGCCGCCGATCACGTTACTCGATAGTGCCAATGCAATCAGGGCAAGCACGAACAAACGCCAGCCAGTACCCAACACCAGAGGCGAAAGTAAGATCGTCAGGGCGGAGAACAACCCGATATTGAGAATAAGCGGTAAGCTGGCCAGGAACCAGCCAATGAGATCGAGATCAACCACTCGATTTGTCAGGGCTACCAGCAGGCAGAGTATTCCGTACATAACCAGTACAACAAGACAGGCAGCGTAAAATAGCCCGATCAGATACGCACCACGACTGACGTTGTGCGACAGGATAATGTAGCCCTGGGGGCGATCACCCAGGCCGATCATAAAACCGGTACTCAGAATGGCCAGAACTGGTCCAAAGATGCCTGCCACAGTAAACAGATAGCCGGCATTCATTGGGGTTCCGGTAGGGCGCAGGAATACAACATAACTGGCAATCACGATGGTCAATTCGAGAAAGAACCGGCCAGAGCGCAAATACTCAAGTAAGGTGAAGCCGGTCAGGAGTATAGCTTGTTTACCGGTTCGGATCATTGGTGGCCATCCTTTTGTCTGGAGTCGCCCTCTCGCCGTTGCAGCAATCGTTTCAAGAGCGGATCAATGTCATCAGTTGGTGCCGGATTGATGGCTTCGTTCAGGACAGCACGTAGCGGCGCCTGGTCGGTAACCAGCAGGTTATCCACCGGTTCACCACGCACTGTGCGCATATAGATCTGCGCCAGGCGACTCAACTGTGGCTCTAGCGCCCGGATTGTCACATTCGCTTCGATCAAGACCTGAAGAACTTTTGCCTGTAATTCAGGCGAATGCGGACTGATCACAACCGCCTGTTCATCGCAGCGAATCTCACGTCCGATCATCTCTAATCGCTGGCGTAATGGCAGGTCGAGTGGCCCTGTTTGGACGACCATACTGCCGGTCATGTGTCGTACATCGGCGACATTCACCTCAAGCGCAACCTTACCGTTGGTTAAAATACCGACCCGGTCGCAGAGATATTCAACTTCAGCAAGACGATGGGTGCAGAGCAAGACAGTGTGCCCGCGCTGGCGAACATCGTTGAGCAAGACGAGCAGTTCTTGCTGGCCGTCAAGATCCAGGCCGCTGGTTGGCTCATCGATTAGCAAAAGATCGGGATCGGTAAGCAGGGCCTGGGCGATGCCCAACCGTTGAATCATGCCTTTCGAGAGGGTGCGCAGGTAGCGGTTGGCAACAGCAGTTAAGCCGGTTAGCTCTAGTAGCTCGTCGATCCGCTTGCGTAAGATGGTTTCCGGCATGCCATCGAAACGACCGAGGAAGGTAAGGTATTCGCGTGGTGTGTAGTAGTTGTGATAACGCTGCCGTTCGGGGATGTAGCCAATCTGCCGACGCTGTGCTTCGAGATCAGCGCTTCCCAGTACGCGAATCCGCCCGCTATCGGGGTATAAAAAACCGAGTAACAGATGGATAAGCGTTGACTTGCCGGCACCATTCGGTCCCAGCAAGCCGTACACTTCACCTGCTGCAACCCGCAGATGAACACCGCGCAAGACCGAGACATGACCGTAGCTTTTGGTAAGTCCTTCGACAACGATGACATCGGTCATTAGGTTGATCTCCAGTTCATGGTCTCTACCGTGGCTACATCTGCCCCACAGACAAGGCTACCAGGGCCACTCCGGCCAGGCTACCTGCCCCGATGAGGATGACTCGCAGCGCAGCCGGCACGCTAAAGCGCGGAAAGCGTCCGTTGAGCCACCGTAATCCCAGTGTGGTGATGATACTCCCAATCCCAATCACCAACAAGCCCAGCCACACTGGCAGCACTGCTATTGGGAAACCGGCCAGCCAGATGGTGGCAATGAGTGCCGCAGCCAGTGTATCGCGGGCGAACGTCAGCGTTGTTGCCGCCCGGGTGGAAAGACCTTCCGTGATCCCCTGCGGGCCAAGTGATGGTTCAGGGCCGAATGGTCCCCAGTTGATAGCTGCCGGCAGGCTCAGGAGAGCACTCACCAGGACGAAGCCGTGTCCGCTTAGTGACCAGCCATTGAGATTGTCGGCGGCGGCCAGGCCGGTGGCAATACTTCCCCACAGTATCGCCCGTGCCAGCATGCCGATTTGCGCTTCCCGTAGCGCAGCACGGACTGTACGAGGTGCACCTGCCATCAGGGCCGGCAACAATGGTAACCATGCAGCCAGTTCAAACAATGCCCAGCTACCGATCCAACCGAACGGTAATGACCACGGATGCCCTGGCCAGGTCAAACCGGCCAGACCCCCACCGATCAACGCCAGCGATGTCAACCCCAGACCGCCGGTGAGATCAGGACTGACGATCATTTTACCGGGAAATGGCAGTGGCCGACCGGACAGGATTCGATAACCGATACTTAACCCTATTGCAAATAATATACCCGGATATAGCAAAAGCGCAACCAATCCGGCTATAACTACGTCAGTCGTCAATTTTGCCTCCCATGACCACCGGTTATCCCGAACTCAGTGCTGCCAGGCTGCGCACGGCGGCTTCAATCGTGGTCAGTAATGTTTGCGGGGTCATCCCAATCACCAGCATAGCTGCTATCAACCCAATAATCAGCCATCTGGCAGTCCACGGCTCTGGTGAGAGCCGAACGGGCGAGGGACGGTCGACCTCAGTTTCACCCAGCAGGCGCGGCTCGACTTCGATGGCCTTACTACGCGATCCAATCAGGTACTGGACGGTCAGTTGGATCAGGGTCAGTGTCGCCAGGCTCATTGCCGCCACCAGAATGAACACCTCAACCAGACCGGAGTCAGCCGCAGCTTGAAGCGCCAGCAGGTAGGCGCTTCCGCCTGGTGATGGCAACCATCCCGTTAAGGCCAGGCCACCTGCCAGTAATCCTGCCCCGGCGACAGGGCGTTGCCAGATCAGGTCGTTGTACGACTCGATGGTGCCACCGCCAATAGCATGTTCCAGCAGAGTCAGGCTGATAAGTACCGTTGTGATGGCAAGCGCGATATTAATTGCACCGAAGACGGCTCCACTTAGCCCAATGAGTGACAGAGATGCAAAACTGTAGAAGATAACACCGCAATGGCCGGCAATCAGATAGGCCAGCCGTTGGCGCAGTGAAGCAGCGGTAAGCGCCAGCGCACTGCTCAGTAAGGCACTGAACGCAGCCCCAATGCGTAGCACAGTCAGGGCCTGCCCGCCTTCAAAGAGCAACGCAGGGTAACTTTGCAGGGTGAGCAGGAAGACGAGCAAACTGGCCGGTACCGGCAAAGCAATGATCAACACTGACGCCAGTGAACCGGCATAGGTAATGAGATCGACCAGCCATGCGTGGAAGGGTACGAGCGCCAAACGGAGGGCAAAACCGGCTGCCAGCAACGCCAGGATAAAGCGAGCCGGTGAAATTCGACCTGGTAGTTCGCCCGGTCGGAATAGATCGGTGAGTACGTAGGCGGCGTAGAGCAGGATGCCGGCAACTACCATTAACACCAGATACTTCAGCGCGGCTGCCAGTATCTGCCTGCTTACCAGCACACCTGCCCCGACCGGCAGATCGACAATTGCCAGCACCGCAGTGAGCGCGATTGCCACCAGCATTAAAGCCGTCACAAACGAGTCTTGCATGAGCAGAATGGCAACAGTTTGGGCGATGATGAGCAGGCCGGTTGCGCTGAAGTTCTCGCCGTGTGGAAATACCCACGCCGCGATCAGCACCACAATCCCTATGCCCAGAAAGAGAAACAGAAAAATCTGGTGCAATGGGCTGAGTAGCATGGTAACGCCGAAAACTCGCACCGGGTCATCTACTCGCACCTGTATTGCGAGCAATAGTTCAACAATCAGCGTGCCAATGCCCAAACCAACAGCAATACGTGGCATGCGGCGCAGCAGAAAGGTGCTAAACGCCATACTAATTGGAAAGAAGATGAGCAGCAGGTATAGCATAGTTATCCGCGGTATAGCTCACTGATCGTAAGCGTCTTCAACCGCCCGTAGACTAATCCGGCCAGGTAGGCAATGGCCAGCGCCAGCAATATCTGCACAATACTGAGGAGCAAGAGTGGCATGATCTTCAGTCCGCTCGCGGTTGGGGCACTGATAACCGCACTGTACAACAGATCGATACCACTCGTGCAGAGGAGCATCCCCAGGCCGATCTTCAATACATCGTTTGCGGTTGCCATTGCTAGCACGCCACTGAGAACCAGCCAGTACCAGGCAAAATCGAGAGTGGGGCTGGGGGCAATCGGATAGATGATGGGTAACATCAGGCTGGCAGTCAGTCCAGCGACCCCCGATAAGAACGGTAGGAGATATTCATTCAGGCGGGTCGATTCGGTTGAACGCTGCCGGGTTGCAGCTCGTAACGCACGTCGTAATTCGGCCTGCCCAAATTCATCGAGGTTTTCCAGGCCGTAGTCGCGCGAAAAGGTCAATGCTGTAACGGCAAGAATCAGCGCAGCACAAACACCGGTCACCATCTTGATCAATGCCAGCGAGCTAACGTTGAATTGGGTGAAATCGGTCGCGATGAACGGCTGTTCGTTGAGCAGGCCGGCCAGGCCGAAATAGTTGAGCAACAGCAGCCCAACGGTCAGGCGCCAGTCGCGTAATAGTAAGATGCCGCCGGCTGAGATACCGATCACGATAATCCAGGGATCTATCGCCATACAGTGTTGTCCTTGACCAATCCGATCTTGAACGTCTATCCGAACAAGCTGCAACGGGTTTTATTTTGAGTAGGTGAAGGTTACTCTTCACCTATCCGGGCCGCGTCTTGTTACCGGGTTTCTATTGCGCCATCAGAAACAGGATTGCCAACAGGCCAATCATCACCCCAAATAGATAATACCGTTGCTCAAAGATGATCATAATGGTATGGAGCGAGCTGCTTACGCGGTCGATCCCATGACCGAGAAGGCTGAATAGCCGACGGGCATCGGCCAGCTCGCTCATGCCCTGCAAGAGTTCTCCCATGCCTTGCCAGGTTGGACTGACTGCCGGGTCTTCAGGCATACGCTCTGTCTGGTAGGGATTGGCCTTGCGTAACAGGAACCAGCTTATGACGCCGGTCGCGATGGCCGTGCCGATAAAAGGCCAGGCAAGTGGTTCGGCAGGCATGACCGGTGGGGCGAACGGTGACCAGCTCAGCCAGAGTGGCCAGGCCAGCCAGGGCACAAACCCGGCCAGGATCAAGGGGATCAGGATCGGCAGGCTTAGCATACCCTCTGGCCAATGTGTATAAACTGGTGTTTTCCCCTGCCAGCAACGAATGAGCAGTGGCAATCCGGCGGCAAAACCGATAACTGCCGCAGTCATCAAGGGGCCAATAATCCACACGTGATGGCTGGTGGCGGCCTCTATCAGCCAGCGCCATCCCCAAAAGCTCCAGGTCAGCGGTAGACCGGTTGCGGCTGCCGTTGTCACAAGCCAGATCAGGCCAATGAACGGTAGTTGTGCTGTCGGTTGCTTGCCATCGAGCAGGTCGGAACCTTGCAGTCGTTCAATCGCAGCGCAAACCAATCCGCCGGCAACGGCGTGGAGCTGGAGCGACAACAACAGGGCCGGTGCTGCCAGACCAGCTAACGGTTCATTGAGGGCAGCCGCGCATACGACCACTCCTGCCTGCAACGCGCCGTGGCGAGCGACCAGATCGCGACCGGACTGCGCATTGAGGGCGGTGAATGCTGCCCCCAGTGCCCCAAATGCGCCAACAGCAGCCATGATGAAACCGGTTGATGCCGGCAAAGGAGGTATCTGTGGCAGGAAACGAACGATAAAGCCAAGCCCAATAGTGGGCAGGGTCAGTCCGCTCATGAGCGCAGCCACCAGGGCCGGTGCCGCGGTAAAAGCACTGCGCGCACCGCCAAAGGGAGGTGCTCCGGCCAAAGCCAGCGCACCGAACAGCGCCAGTCCGACCAGCGTAGTTGGTGGCAGGGTGTCTGGAGGTAAGGCGGCGCTCGTTGCAATCAGACCTGTCACAGCGACCACGGCTAGCCCGCCGGCAATCAAATGGGGCGGTAATTGATCAGGTGCTGGATCAACGCCTGCGGCAATCAGCGCTCCATGAGCGGCAATCACCGCCAGTGCCCAGCTCAACGGGGTCAGAAAGCTGAGCGGTGGAATGGTTAAGCTGAGCAGGGCGGCAGTCAGGGCCAGCAAGAGCCAGCCGAACAACGCGCCAAATCCCTCTACCTCCGGCGGTACAACCACGGCCAGGGCCAGTAAGCCAAGGGTGCCCCCAACCAGGAACATGACCGCAATTGCTCGTTCACTCAGTTCGGGCGCTGCCGGCAGAACGAGCGATAATGCACCGATACTCGACAGCGGTTCTGCCGGGGTCGTTTCTAGCGGATTGGCGATGACACCAATAGCTGCCAGGCCGGTCGCCAGCGCGGCCAGCAATGCCAGACGGCGGGTAATTCCAATCCGGGCCAGCCCAAAACAGAACACGGCACCTGTGATCAGGCTGATAAAGCTAGCGATAAGACCCATGCATCCTCGATATAACAACCCGGTACTCCACCGGGTGACACACTACATAGACACGGCTCTGCAATGCGGCATCAGGGTTCTGGACACTAACTACGTCCGATCAGGTAGGTTGCCGACTGCCAGCAAGCCGTACAGGGATCGGTCGAAATGGCGATCAGCATCACATCATCAACCGCTGCCTGCTGCAACAGCGAGCGAGCCAGCAATCGATCAAGCTGTGGCGCAATACCAATCTCCACCCCGGTCAAACGCTGACCATCGCTACGCACAGTATAGCGCAATGAGCCACGCGGCGCTTCAACCGTCACCGTTGCTTCGCCGGCCACCAACGGAACCTCTTCATACACGTTGCCAATTGGGAGATTCTGCAACCAGCGGACAACCAGCCGCAACGACTCTATTGCTTCGAGCAACAGAACCACTGCCCTGGAATGCACATCGCCACCCTCCTCGGTTACCAGTGCCGGGGCCAGGATGTTGTAAGCAGCATAAGGTTCCTGAATGCGGACATCAGTGGCAACCCCACTTGCTCGGGCCAGTGGGCCGGCCAGACCAAACTGCCGGGCAGCGGTTGGCTGCAACACGCCAATATCTACCGTGCGCGCCAGCAGTGAGCGGCGTGGAATGCTCTGCTCGGCAACCGCTATCATCCTCGGCAATAAATCGTTGATGGCCTGAGCCGTTTCGGCTAGCGCCGATTCACTGGGATCAGCCAGCAGGCCGCCTGGCCGAATCAGCGCGGCCTCGTCATTGCCAGAGAGTTTCAGCGCGATCAAGCCCAAACGGGTCGTTAACCGGCTGAGCCGGGCCGCATCGGTCAGGCCGAGCGCAGTTGCCAGTGCCGCCAGCGTATTGATGTGAGAGGTTGCGCGTTCCAGTTCGGCCAGCATAACGCGCACCGCCTGCGCACGGAGCGGTGCGGTGACGCCGGCGAGTTGCTCGATAGCCAGGCTGAATGCCAGGGTGTGGGCCACATGACAATGTGGGCAAACCTGACGTGCAGCCTGCAATGCGCCTGTTATTCCCCCTTGCATAAGACGCCGGGCATACGCCCCATCACCGACCGAAGGGCGATACTCAACATCAACAATGCGCTCACCCTGAATCGTCAGCGTCAGGCGCTCGCTATGCCAGGCTCCTGCAACCGGATGGAGTGTCAGTTGGTACTTCAAGCAACCTCCTTTTTCTGTCGCGGCGCATTATACCACGCACGTCTCATGTGATATGCCGGTAGGTAAGTCGGACACACACCGGTACCCAGAGAAGTCCGGCTTCCGTACCCTGGCCGATAGGGGCGCACGTCCGCCCCTATGTCCTGGACATCCACCCGCCACATCTGTCCGCTCGCAAGAGGATGGCAGCCCGCCGGTACCGAATCGAGCAGCGCCGGCGGCCATCACGGGGCAAATCACGCACTGGATTGGCTGCCTTGCCCGCTCGTCATGCGCGTGTCGCCTTGTTTGGCGTGCGGCAGCCACGCTGCCGCAGCAGCCGTGCCCACGATCAGGCGTGGGTCACGCCGTTCACCCTGCCGGTCGCGGGGATGCTATGTGATCTTGTCGCGATCATGCATTTGTCCATCTCAAACAGGTTGGAATACGCTGATCCAACCCTGGAGTCTGCTATCAACCCGCCGATCCACCCTGGGTGGGTATGCGTATTAGATGCATCGTGGTACGGTATCTCTGCATCGAGCTGACCTCCGATGCCACGCCAAACACCTGTTGCCGTCAGCATTAGCACATCGCCAGGTGTCTTTTGGCGTCTCGTGCGTACAACCAGATATGTCGGGTGGAGGGGAACGATGTTTTTGTGCATGGACTACACACCGCACGCTTGCAATAAGCGAGTTGCTGTAACATATCAACGTGAAAGTGAACATCCTGTGGAATACCGGTTATTTGTCGCCAATCAAACACTGCATATCGTCTTTGACGATGCTCGTAAGTGGAGTGGTCATATCCTGCGCCCAACCGATGGCCTGGAGGCGTCGTTTAGTAATCGTATGTGCCTGGAACATCTCATCGAGGGTTTGATTGGCCGACGAGCGTGGCCACAGTATCGCAGCCAGGTGCAGACGATTCTGGATCAGTTTCATGTGTAGTATCGCCGTCGTTTTGCGAGAACGGCCTGGAAGAGAGCAACATCAGCCGCTCTTCCAGGCCGTTCTGATCCCATTCCTGGCCGTACCGACAATTATTCGTAGCGCGAATTAATAATTTTGTAATCGCTCATCGCTACCTGTTCATCGCCACCACACATTAGCCCGGTATGTTTATACCGGGCTACATTGCTTACATCATTTCCCGCTCAACACACATCTCATTATTTCCTCAACTAGCGAAGGAGAATCTATGCGACCACGATGGATCGCGCTTGCTCTGGGAGCAATCTGGCTGCTATTGGCGACGATACCAGCTATCAGTGCAGCGCATACATCATCAACACCGGTGCTTGATACATCGGCGGGTATCAGTGCCCGTTCCTCGCTGAACAGTATGATTGGCGAGAATGACGAGCGGATTAGTGATGTTGCACCGACACGGGATGCGTTTGAACCGGACATTGCCTACAACCCGGTGACCAATCAATATCTGGTTGTCTATGCGCGTCCTCGTGAGGGAGGTGGCTCGAATGAGTTCGAGATTTATGGGCAGTTTATTGACGCAGCGACCGGTGCCTTGATCGCACCTACGGCATCCGGGGCTGAAGTCAGTGGTACCGCTTTTCGGATCAGTCGCAACGGCAATGATCGCTCGACTGACCCCTTCGATGCCTATAGCCCCGTCGTGAGCTATAGCGCACGTGATAACGTGTTTCTGGTGGCATGGACAGCCGACAATACCAATCCTCTGATTGACTGCAACAACCCGGATGCCGGTCGGGCCGGTTATCGTGCCGCCGGTGCCTTTGAGATCTATGTCCAGGTTGTGACTGCCGATGGCGATCTCCTGATCCGCGATGAGTGTGGGAATCCCCAGGATGACCGGATCACCGAGATCAATGTGTTGTTTTACCAAAACAATTTTGAAAGCCGTAACCCCGATTGGGACGCATTCTCGCCAGCGGTTGCCTACAATAGCCAGAATGGCGAATTTCTGATCTGCTGGTCTGATGACCGGGCGAATGGGTTTCTTTCGCAACCGTTCGCCGAGCAGGGTGGTGAGTTTGAAATTCGCTGTCAGCGTTTTTCGCTCGACCCCCATCCCACCCGGCGCTTTGTCGGTCAGATTGGGCCAAACGATTTCCTCATCAGCCGGGCTGGTTTTACAACCTCGGCTACCGGTTATGTGCGACCCGACTATGATGCAGTGACGCCAGCGATTACCTACAACAGCGTAGATAATCAATGGTTTGTGGTCTGGTCAGCCGATAACAACGCCAGCGGGGTAGAAGATGGCGAGTTTGAGATTTATGGTCAGGTATTGGCTGCCGACGGCACGCAGGCTCATTTGTTACCCGGCATTGGTGCAAACTATCGCGATGATCATCGGATTAGCCAGATCGGGGAAGCTACCGGATGTGATAATGCCAGTTGTGATGCCTATCGACCTGCTGTAGCCTACAATCCTGACCGCAATCAGTATCTGGTTGCGTGGTTCGGTGATAACGTCAACGGTTTTGACGAGGTGTATGTCAGTTTGCGCCAGCCCACCGGCTTCGGGACGAGTGTCAGTGGGCAACAGGTCAGTTTTAGCTCTAATGGTACTGACAACCGCTTCAAGGGACTTGATGTTGATGTTGCCTATGATCCGTTCAATCAGGAATGGCTGGTAATCTGGCGCGGTGATCCCAGCGTGAATGATCGCTTCGAGATTTACGGTCAGCGTCTCGATGCTGACTCTGACGGGAGTACGCCGCTGGCAACGATTGGCGCGAATTTTCAGATCGGGACGACGCCAGCACTGGCACCAACCGCGTTTCAGGCAAGTTCGAGCGGCTTAGCCCGTCCATTACCCGGTGGCGAAGTAGAGATCGCCAGCTCGACCACGTTGAATCCGGTGAACTGGCATCGCGTTGCGCCGCGACTTGCAGCAACCGGTAGTGGACGCTTTATGACCGTCTGGGCCGGCTATCTGAACGGTGTTGCGGCTGATCGACAGTTTGAGATCTTCGGACGCCGCCTGAGCTTTGTGCCGCCGACCGTATCAGCAGTCGTGCGTAGTGATGGAGCGAGCACGACGCCATTGCAAGATGGCGATGTCGTCAATGCCACTATCACCGAACTCAGCCTCATCTTTGCCGAACGTTTGCGCAACGGTACCGATCAGGCAAACTATCGGTTGTGGTCGGGCGATCTTCCCTCATGCAGCAGCACCGGCAGCAATCTGATCGCCAGTGTATCGGTCAACGATGCGACAACGACCATTGTTCCTACCATTCAGCCTCTGCCGGATGGTCAATATACGCTGATTGCCTGTGCCACGTTGAGCAGTGTCGGTGGTATTGCACTGGGTGACGATGTATCGCTCACGTTTACCATCGATACAACTCCACCGACGCTCGTTTTGCCGGAAGAAGTTACCGTTGAAGCAGAGACATCTGCCGGTGCAGTAGTGACATTCTCTGCCACTGCCAGCGATGCGGTGTCCGGGACGGTACCGGTGAGCTGTACGCCGTCCAGCGGCAGTACCTTCGCGATAGGCACGACGACCGTCACCTGTACTGCCAGCGATACCGCCGGTAATGTGGCGAGTGGCAGCTTTACGGTGACGGTGGTGGACACGACAGCGCCAACCCTCACCCTGCCCGGCAACCTCACCCGTGAGACGAGCGGGCCGGCAGGCGTGGTAGTAACCTTCACCGCCACCGCCAGCGATGCGGTGGCTGGGCTGGTACCGGTGAGCTGTACGCCATCCAGCGGCAGCACCTTCGCGATAGGTACGACGACGGTCACCTGTACTGCCAGCGATACTGTCGGCAATGTGGCGAGTGGCAGCTTTACGGTGACGGTGGTGGACACCACGGCGCCAACCCTCACCCTGCCCGGCAACCTCACCCGTGAGGCAAGTGGGCCGGCAGGCGTGGTAGTAACCTTCACCGCCACCGCCAGCGATGCGGTGTCCGGGACGGTACCGGTGAGCTGTACGCCGTCCAGCGGCAGTACCTTCGCGCTAGGTACGACGACCGTCACCTGTACTGCCAGCGATACCGCCGGTAATGTGGCGAGTGGCAGCTTTACGGTGACGGTGGCGGACACGACAGCGCCAACCCTCACCCTGCCCGGCAACCTCACCCGTGAAGCAAGTGGGCCGGCGGGCGCGGTAGTGACATTCTCTGCCACTGCCAGCGATGCGGTGGCTGGGCCGGTACCGGTGAGCTGTACGCCGTCCAGCGGTAGCACCTTCGCGATAGGTACGACGACCGTCACCTGTACTGCCAGCGATACTGCCGGCAATGTGGCGAGTGGCAGCTTTACGGTGACGATCACGCCACCGGGATCACCGCCGGTTGAAGCACCGCAACATCGTCTCTTCGTACCCGTCATTGTGCGCTGACAGCAATCTCTGGGGCCGAAGCCGGGCTTCGGCCCCTATCAACGTCGCAATGCAAAAGGGCGGGAATGTCAAATGAGAAGCAACAGGGTACACCAGATCAGCGCGTTACGTGCACACTGCGTGCAGAGAACATGCTGGAGACGTAGCGGTGCGCTCACCCTGTCCGCCGTCACCCCGCTACCACACCTGCTTCAACCAGAAACCGCCCAACACGGGCGCGGAAGGCATCAGGATTACGCCAGGCAATCAGATGGCCGGCCTCTGGTTCGTAGACAATGCGGGCACCGCGAATGCCGGCAGCTACCGCCCGCGCCTGTTCGTCGGGAACGAACGGGTCTTTGCCACCGTGAAAAATAATGGTCGGCACCCGAATCTGGTCAAGGCACGGTGTGACCAGTGCTTCCTGGGCGGCCAGTTGCTCGATCACCGACTCGACGCCGGCATTGAGAATCGGCCACCAGTCGGCACCGTGCTGACCTGCCATATAACGGTGCCAGCTCGGCGACATACTGGCTGTGGCGTGGCGATGCGCCTGATAGGTGGCTGCGGTTACCCGGGCAAACACCCCGTCAAGAATGAGAGCTGCGATCAGATCGGGGCGAATACAGACCGCATTCAAGGCACTGATCCCACCGGCACTCATCCCGAAGACCGGTACCGGTGTGTGGAACAGACCGGCCAGCGCATCGGCCACCGCCTCGCCTTGCATTTGAAAGTAGCGAGTGGTAAAGAGATCTGGCGGACGCGCCGAACCACCATGACCAAGCAGATCAAACGAGTAGACTGTAAACTGATCGGCAAACCGTTGCGCCAGCCGCACCTGGGTGGTCGCGCTATAGGTGTTGCCGTGAAGCAGTACAAACGGTGCACCCTGACCAACGGTGAGATAGTGCAGTGGGCCATGACGGGTAGAAATTGTTGACACTGAAATTCACCTCTAAAATTACAAAATTACGATTAAACGTAGTATATTAACATTTACTCAACTAATTGTATCAGCTTATCTCCAGAATAAACCGTGGCTCTTCCCTGTTTGGCTGATATATTCCCAGTTTCTGCCACCCAATGATATGACAAACAATTCAACAAACATTACGTTCTTATAGTACTATAGTCCTGCTAAATAATAGCCCAAAAGGTATTGGCAATATGGTCGCAATGTCTTATAATTCGATGAGAATTTATACCTGCAGGCGTTCGTTTCGCTCCCGCGAACTGATCTTCCTGGGAATAACACACGGAGAAAATTCATGCAACGTCGCACCACAATGATGACCTTGCTGATCTGGGTCACAGCCTTGTTGTTGCCTGTATGGTCGAAGGATACCACTCAGGCGGTTGAACTACCACCCGCCGGTTCAGTGTTCTACCTCCAGACTTCAAGTCCAAATCGTGCACTTGGTATCGGCGACTGGTACACAAATTCGACAGCGGGCGATGGTTATCACTACATTACCCTGCATGTACCATGTGGCTGGCCTTCTGGTACGCCCATTTATGTCGATCTGTTCCATCCCGATCTCAATAATACATCAGGTGCTGGTGTGGCTGATGAAATAACCACTGCCGGTAGCACCGTATTTGAAATCTACCAGCCAGGCACATCACTCAATCCGGCAACCAATCCGACAGCGCCGGGGCCAGGTGCCCCTGGGTCACTCCAGCAGACAATATACACTTCGGGTAGTGTTGGGCCACAATGGAACCGGTTTTACACCATCGACGTTGGCAATACAGGCTGTGGTACCTACATCCTGCGTGCGCAAACCAACGGGAATGCTGACAATAGCTGGCGCCTCCGGTTTGGTGCGGATAACGATAACAATCCAGCTACTGATCCATTGCCCAACTACGACAATCCTGATGGTCAGCCTGGTACGGGTGATGAGCTGTCGATTGGGATGGCTTACACAACGTATCAGCACAGTGGTGCTGGTGCCCAATGTCTGACTCTGTTTGAGTATGTTGCCCCTGGTCAACCCACTGTCACATTTCATAATTTTGACATGGATGGGAATGTGCGGGTCAGATACTACGCGCCGAGTGCTACGTTCGATGCTAGCGGATTGACAGGAGGAAGCGCAGGTACCGTGTCAGGTGCGACACGCTGGAATGGCAGTACCAATGCAACACGTGCTGGTGATGTTGTTAATAACCCCGAACCAGGCTGGTGGCGCATTGTGAGCTGCGTTAACAACAATAATCAGTTCATCCAGGAAGGTCAGTCAAGTGTTCCAGTGTATCTTGAGCCACCGCCGGCCCCAGGCTTGACCCTCTCGAAAACGGATGGGGTAGACTTCGCTGCGCCGGGTGAAGTGCTGACTTATACTCTGACCTTCACCAATACCGGCAACGGTATTACTGCCCCTGGCCCGGCCTACAACGTTGTGCTGATCGACACGCTGCCGGCGGATGTGATATTTCAAGGTTGTGTGGCACCGAACGGCACATGTACGCATAGCGGCGACCCCTTTGGAGGTACGGTTACGTACACCCGTACCGATCCTCTGAATCATAACGCCAGCGACACGATCACGATCACGGTGCAGATTAATCCATCACTTACCTCTTCCGTCACCCTGACCAATACTGCCGTACTCGATTATCGGGATGGCTTTGGCAACCAGTATCCACAGCTCCAGGCGACCGATACGACGGTTGTCAATCAACCACTGCTGCAATTGAGCAAGACGGACGGCTCAACCGTAACTGCTCCAGGGCAGGCATTGACCTATACGCTAATATTCACCAACACAGGTCTCGCTCCGGCATACAACATCACGCTGAGCGACACGTTGCCGCCGGAGGTGACGTTCCAGAGCTGTAGTGTGGGCAGTCTAGGTGGAACCTGTAATGCGAGCGGCAGTACTGTGACCTTTAACCTCGCCACCCCACTCGCAGCCGGGGCAAGTGCCAGCGTGAGCATCACCGTGCAGGTGAACGCTACTGTGACCGGCCCGACCACGCTGACCAATACCGCGACACTCGACTATACCGATGTCAACGGCAATGTCCGTCCGTCGGTGAGTGCGACTGACCAAACGCAGGTACCGGCACAGCCGAACATTGTGCTGAGTAAGACCGACGGCTCGACGGTCACCGCCCCCGGTCAGAGCCTGACCTACACGCTGACCTTTACCAACACCGGCGCGGGTGATGCATACAACATCACGCTGAGCGATAACTTACCCGCCGGTGTGACCTACCAGAGCTGTAACCTCGGCAGCCTGAGTGGGACGTGTAGCGAGAGCGGTGGGGTGGTGACCTTCACCCTGACCAATCCACTCGCAGCCGGGGCAAGCGCCAGCGTGAGCATCACCGTGCAGGTGAATACCACAGTGACCGGCCCGACCACACTGACCAATACCGCGACGCTCGACTATACCGATGTCAACGGCAATGTCCGTCCGTCGGTGAGTGCGACTGACCAAACGCAGGTACCGGCACAGCCGAACATTGTGCTGAGTAAGACCGACGGCTCGACGGTCACCGCCCCCAATCAAACGTTGACCTACACGCTGACCTTTACCAACACCGGCGCGGGTGATGCATACAACATCACGCTGAGCGATAACTTACCCGCCAGTGTGACCTACCAGAGCTGTAACCTCGGCAGCCTGAGTGGGACGTGTAGCGAGAGCGGTGGGGTGGTGACCTTCACCCTGACCAACCCACTCGCGGCGGGGGATAGCGCCAGCGTGAGCACGACGGTGCAGGTGAACGCCACAGTAACCGGCCCGACCACGCTGACCAATACCGCGACGCTAAACTACACCGATAGCGCCAATCAGCCGCGCCCACAAGTGAGCGCGAGTGACTCAACACAGGTACCGGCGCAGCCGACCATCGTGCTGAGTAAGACGGATGGGTCAACCGTAACTGCTCCAGGGCAGACATTGACCTACACGCTGACCTTTACTAACACCGGGGTGGGTGATGCGTATAACATCACGTTGAGTGACACCTTACCCGCTGGCGTAAGCTACCAGAGCTGTAGTCCAGCCTGTAACGTGAGCGGCAGTACCGTGACCTTTAACCTCGGCACACTCGCGGCGGGGGCAAGCGCCAGCGTGAGCATCACCGTGCAGGTGGACACCACCGTGACCGGTCCGACCACGCTGACCAACACGGCGACGCTGAACTACACCGACAGCGCCAACCAGCCGCGCCCACAAGTGAGCGCGAGTGATAGCACCTACGTGCCTGGTCCAACCACAGTTGACCTTATCAAACGGGCATCCCTGGTTGTCGATAGCAACAGTGATAATCTGGCCGGGCCGGGTGACGTTATTGAGTACACCCTGGTGCTGACCAATACCGGCCCAGAGATTGCACTCCGGCTGAATGTCAGTGACACGCCCGATGCAAATACCACGCTCGTCGTGGGCAGTGTGGCAGCGACGCCGCCAACTGCGGTGATTGTGAGTGGCAATACTACCGGCGATGCCGCCGTGGAAGTCACCTTAGACGAGCTGGCTGTGAATGCGGTGCTAACCATTACCTTCCGGGTGCAGGTAAACAATCCTCTACCCGACAGTGTCACTGAAATCAGCAACCAGGCCACGGCTACGGGCGCGAATATCTCCTCAACGCCGAGTGATGATCCAACGACCACCGATCCTGACGATCCGACCCGTCTGCGCACGCCGCCACCCGGTGGGCCGCCAACCGCTATTGTGCTCACCGAGTTACGTCTGGTTACATCCGGTAGTGGCTGGGACATCGTCTGGACAACCGGGGCTGAAATTAATACCCGTGGCTTCCTGATCTATCGCTCAACTGCTGGCCGGGATAAAGCGCAATTGTTGACACCAATCCCAATTCCGGCGCGAGGCAGTACGACCAATGGTGCCAGTTATCGCTTCAGTGATACCACTGCGCTGACCGGGGTGGATTACTCGTACTGGTTGGTCGAAATTGAACTGGATGGTACCGTCAATGAGTACGGCCCGTTACAGTCTCGTGGTACGATAAGCCAGCAGCATCGCTATTTCATTCCGTTGATTGGGCGATAGGGGAGCGAACCATCATGAGAGACCAGTTCTGGCGTTTAGTACCAATCGTTATCGGAGGGGGAATTCTGCTGGCTTTTCTACTGACGACACCGTTCGGGGCAGTTACCGCGGCGCCACCGCTTAGCATCACTGAAACGGGCACGGCTGAGCCACCGACGCGAACACCAGGCACGACCACGCCGACCACCAGCGTGGGCACCACCACCCCAACCACCGGTGTGGGTACCACCACGCCGACCACCAGCGTGGGCACCACCACGCCAACTGTGGTAGTGCCACCAACCAGCACACCAACCAGTCCACCGGTGGTGCCACCAACCAGCACACCGACCAGTCCACCGGTGGTGCCACCAACCAGCACGCCGACCAGTCCGCCACCAGATGCGCCTGGTTCGAGTCCCGATCTCGTTCTCAGCAAATCGGTTTCACCTGGGGTTGCCCAGGTAGGCGATCAGGTCGTCTATACGTTAACGCTGAGCAACATCGGTGGAGCAGCAGCCAGTGAAGTGGTGGTTGATGACCCCTTACCGGCATTTCTCCGTCTGGTCAATGTCAGTGCCTCAAGCGGTACGGTGCAGACCGTCGGCAATCAGGTCACGGTGAGCATTCCGGTGCTTGCCCCCGGTGAAAGCGTGACTATCACCATCCAGGCCGAACTGATTGCCGCCCCACTTCCGCCGGAGAATCGTAATGTGGCATCGGCACGCACCAGCAGTAGCGAAATCACAACGGACAACAATACCAGCAGCGCGACTCTGTTGCCTGCGCTTCCCGATCTGATCGTTACGAAAGAGGTAAACCCGGCTATCGCTCAGGTTGGCGACAACGTTGTCTATACCATCACGGTGCATAACATCGGTGGGGCGCCGGCCAGTGATGTGACGCTGAGCGATAATCTCCCGCCGGTGTTGCGCCTGATTGGCGCAACTACCACCGTCGGCGATGTGCAGACGAACGGCAATCAGGTGACAGTCACTGCACCAACGCTTGCCCCTGGCGACATCATTGTCGTGCAGGTGACGGCACAGGTGACTGCACCACTCACCTCAGCAAATTCGCTCAATACGGCTACGGTGCGCACCAGTGGTGGTGAGATCACGACGGACAACAATACCGGTAGTGTAACACTCGGTTCGCCGCCGGCTTCCCTGCCCCAAACCGCAGGCGATGTGTCGCGTTCGTTGCTGATCCTGATGGGTCTGGCACTGCTTGCGATTGGTATTGGCGCGTTCGTGCGCCGACGTTCATATCGTTAGGAATTCGGAGTTCTATGCGGCGTCTTTGTCTCTTCTTTGCTGTTGCCGCACTTTTAGTAGTGGCTGCGCCTGCAACCTGGGCGCAGCCATCCACCGGCCTGATCCTGCACCAACGGCCCGATGGGGTTGAGATTGTCTGGACGGCAGATCAGTCATCTGAGCCGCAACGATTGTTACTCTACCTCACGGCGGATGCTTCACCGTCGCCTGTCTTGCGCGAGTTGCAAGACCAGCCACTCAATAGGCCGCTTGCCCTACCATCCCTGCCCACTGTGGTTGTCGATGGCGAGCCGCGCCCACCGCTGCCGTCATTCGCCCCAGCACCACCGACGGCGCCCCTGCGTCTGCTCGGTGAAGGTTATCGGCAAGGCATGCGGTTGGCCCTGTATGAAATCTCTCCCTATTACCGGGCGCCCAATGGCCCCCGGCAGGCGCTATGGCTACGGGCATTTGTCGCCGGAGCAATGCTGGCTCCAACCCATCATCAGCCGGCAGTGGGTCTGAGTAGTGCCCCGCTGCCCGACCCGATTGCGACACGACCGGCCTGGACAATCGATGTCTCGGCGGAAGGTATCCAGGAGATTGATGCGAACACGTTGCGTTCGCTCGGCCTCGATCTGGATCAGGTCGCGCTGACGCAATTGCGCCTCTACCGTGCCGGGAGAACGCTGCCGCTGGAACCGGTGATCGGTGGCGCGAGCGTGACCGCCCTGCGCTTCTACGCACCTCCCCCCGGAGATCGCTGGTCGGCGTCTGATCGTTACTGGCTCACGGTTGAGCCGGGGGCCAGTCTGAACCTGATGGCCAGCCGAACCGCGCAGCCACAGGCCGGTGATGTACCGGCAGGGATCACCGTGAGCGGAAGCGGGCCGGATGAAACGCCGACCATCTATGAGTCGACGCTGGCCGGTTTTGATGGCGATTACTTCTTTCGCCGTCAGCTCGATGCCAGTGCAGGCGCACCGGTCAGCACGACCCTGACGATCACCCCAACTCTGCCATTCGCCACCAGTGGCTCGATGCAGGTAACGTTTGAACTGGCCACGCTGGTGCGGCACAGTGGTACGCATCGGCTGCGGGTGGCTGCCGGGAACGGCTGGAGTACGTCGCTGGAGTGGAGCGGGCACGGTAGCCATCGCGCCGATATAACGCTGCCGTCGCCGACGACGGTGCTCACGCTGACCCTCGATCCGATCAGTGGGATTGACCGCATCTATCTGGATCGGCTCCTCTACCAGGCGCCGGCGCAGATTAACCTCACCTCTGCCGGTGCGATCTTTAGCGGTCAGGCCGGGCGTTTTGCCTATCCGCTTACCGGCATGGCGCCTGGAAGTGCGGTGTACGACATCAGTGATCCGTACCAACCGGTGCGGTTGCACTTTAGCGGTACAACCTTTGCCGATGATGCACCTGCGCCACGTCGCTATCTGGTGACCGGTTCGGCCACACTGCACACACCGCTGGTAGCGCGTCACAATCCGGTTGATGTGACGACCCCACGGCAGGCGCGGGCGATCTACATTGCGCCGCGAGCGCTGATTGGTGAACTGGAACCTTTGCTTGCCCGTCGCCAGGCCCAGGGCTGGTCACCGCTAGCCATTGCCGTCGAAGATGTGTATGCCGGTTGGAGTGGTGGCGAACCTGATCCGCGGGCCATCCGCGATTTTCTGCGCTACGCTGCCGCGACCTGGTCGCCTGCTCCAGAGGCGGTGATTCTGGTTGGTGATGGCAGTTCTGACCCACGCGATTATCTGCGGCGCGGCTGGCCGACACTGATTCCGCCGTATCTGGCCGAGGTAGACCCGTGGTTGGGCGAGACGGCCTGTGAAGTCTGTTTTGCCCAACTGGACGGTGATGATCCAACGGCTGAAACCCTCTTTCAGGCCGATCTCTGGATCGGACGCCTGCCGGTGAAGACTGCGGAAGAGCTGCGTCGGCTGGTCGCAAAAATGCTTGCCTACGAGCAGAGCCGGGGTGCCTGGCAACGTCATGCCGTCTATCTGGCCGACAATCCCGACAGTAGCGGTGATTTTGCGGCTATGCTCGACGATGCTATCGGCTTGCAACCATCGCAAACAAGTACTACTCGCGTCTACTACAACCCGGATGGCGGTGAGGGCAGGATTGCTGATGCCAACCTGGCGCGTCAGCAGGCATTTGCGGCCTTCAACCAGGGTGCCGGCTTGCTTGTCTACGCCGGTCATGGCTTGCAGTTTCAGTGGGCATTTACGGCTTTTGGTGTTGACGAGCCATTTCTGCTCAACGTCGATACGGCCACCGATCTGCGCAATGGTTCGGCGTTGCCGGTTGTGTTGAGTATGACGTGTTTGACCGGCGCGTTTCAGCATCCCTCGTTTCGGGGCACGACCATTGATGAAGCCCTGGTCTTAAATCCTGACGGCGGTGCGATTGCCGCCTGGAGTTCCAGCGGCTTCGGGGTCGCTTACGGTCATCGTCAACTGCTGTTGGGCTTTGTGGAAGCTCTCTGGAGCTGGCACGCAACCTCGCCACCGCCGCTCGGTCACCTGGTGGCTGCCGGTTATGCCGAACTGGCCGCCAGTGGCGAGGCGCCGGCATCGTTGCGGACATTCCTGTTGCTCGGCGATCCGCTGACACCGGTAGCGGCGCGGCCACTCTACCGGGTGGATGTGCCGCTGCTCCAGCGCTGAGCAGTTTCGGCTGCGAGCGTGTTCGGTAGATAGGGCTTAAAGAAGCCATGAACGCCCTCACCCCCGGCACCTCTCCCGCGCAGCGAGAGAGGGAAGAGTAGAGGGCTGAGATCACATCTGAAAAACCATCCACGGCGCGTGATGCAAGACATTCCCATTCACCGCATCCCTTGTGTGGTAAGGTGAACGGGTAAAGACACCGTCTGTAGGGGCGGGTTCTAAACCCGCCCCTACGGAACCCGCCTCTCCGTCATCATCCAGATGAGGTGTCCCCTGGGAGCACGAGCCTCCGGCTCACTCACCACCCTGCCTGCGCAGATGAATCCCGCCCCCGCTGGGGACAGGTTGGGGTGGGGGCGGGTGAGGCCAGGGGCGTGTCGCCACGCAGTGCTGCAACCAGCACCAGCCTGATAGGGAGCGAGTGGGCTGGTGCTGCCGCTGCATGCGATGGAGCGTGAACCGAATTTGTGCGTCTGTGCCGATCCATCAGCGGCTGCCTGGTGACAGTCCGGCAGTACACCAGCGCGATTCTGATAACCTGAATGACACCCGGTATCAGTCAAGACTTACGGATTGGTCGCCGGTGCTTCTGCCGGTGGTGCTGAAGGGTTATCTGCCGGTGTGGCCGGTCGGGTCTGATCGACGCGCAGCCAACCCACATAGCGCGTGTCACCGACACGTACCATTGCCTCGTACCAGTCACCCTCCTGATTAAAGACAAACACTCGACTATCTGGCGGAGCCTGGACGAAAATTCGCGCCTGCGCCGATGGCGCTGCACGAACTGCTGCCTCAACACTGGTGTAAAGAATCGGCCATTCGGGGGGCAGCAAGGCAGCACCGTCATTTGGATCGCGCTGATTGAGATACTTCAAAATCCCTTCGGCAATCCCCCGTGCCGCCAGGTCTGGCCGGTCGACGATAATCGTCCGGTCGGCAGCATTGGTTAGAAATCCGGTTTCGACAATAATGGCCGGCGTAGTACGGGCAATCGCGTGGGTATGGCGACGGTAATTGAAGGCGTAGTAGCCGCGCATATTGATCGTAATCCCGTTGCGATCTTCCGGCAGACCGGTAATGACACCGTAGGTCGAAGCTACTGCTTCCATCAATGCCCGACTCGCGGCTGAGGTGCGCCAGGGCGTGGCAATCTTCCAGCCGCGGGCCCCAGCCGTAGAACCGTCGGCGTGAATGGCGACAAACGCATCAGCATCGTATGAGGGTGGAACCGTCGCCGGCAGCAGATCAACCTCAACTCCAGCCGCAACCAGGATGTCACGCACGCGGATCGCAATTGCCTCATTAACCTCGACCTCGCGAATGTTCTGCCAGTATGTTCCGGTTGACGTTCGCAAGTGGGCCAGTTCTTCCGGTAGTTCGTTTGAACGTAAATGACCAATCTGCAAACCGACCCGCGGGGGTGTGCCGGGTGGCCGTGGTGTCGGGGTGGGGATAACACCCGGTTGAGTGGTTGGTGAAGGAACGACCGGTTCGGCCACCAGATCACTCACCGGTGCAGCCTGGGCAACCCGTTGTGGCGTTGCAGTTGGGGATGGGAACGGTGTCGGCAAGACCATTGTTGGTAACGCAGTGGCAGTTACCACCGCTGCCACTGCAACCGACGATGGTTCAGCGGTCGGCACCGGTTGTTGAATCGGTGTGGCCGATGAGCAGGCGGACAAGACCAGCAGGTAGATTAGAATAGAGATCATTCTCGGTTTCATGCCGGTATCATATCATTGACTTGACAATTGTTGTTTAAGAATTTGCTGAGAGCCTAACTATGGGAGGAATGTCATGATCGTGGTGAAGATTGGTGGTAGTGCCGGTAACGATTACGATGCGCTTTGCGATGATATTGCCGAACGCTGGCGTGCCGGTGAACGGCTCATTCTCGTTCACGGCGGTTCAGATCAGACCAACCGTTTGGGTGAGGCGCTTGGCCATCCGCCGCGGTTCGTCACCTCGCCGAGCGGACATACCAGTCGCTATACCGACCGCCGCACACTCGAAATCTTTATGATGGCGACTGCCGGCCTGATCAACAAGCAACTGGTTGAACGCCTGCACATGCGCGGTGTGATGGCACTTGGTCTCAGCGGGCTTGATGGCCGTCTCTTGTCCGGGAAGCGCAAAGCGACGATCAGAGTCATTGAACAGGGACGGCAGATGATCCTGCGCGACGATTGGACTGGTACCATCGAGCAGGTCAATCGTGATCTGTTGCACATGCTGCTCGCTGCCGGTTACCTGCCGGTTGTGGCCCCGCTGGCCTGTTCGGAGGCCGGCGAAGCGGTGAACGTCGATGGTGATCGTGCCGCAGCGGCCATTGCGACAGCTATTGGTGCGCAGACGCTCATCCTGCTCTCGAACGTACCGGGCCTGCTGCGCAATTTCCCAGACGAGTCATCACTGATTACCCATATCCCCCGCAATGATCTCGAATCATCCATGACATATGCTGCCGGTCGGATGAAGAAAAAATTGCTCGGTGCGCAGGAGGCCCTGGCCGGTGGGGTGCAGCGCGTGATCCTTGCCGATGCCCGGATTCCGGCGTGTGTGAGTCAGGCATTGAATGGTGGCGGAACCCACATTGTGTAAACTTATCGCGTCAGGCTGTGCCAGCGAAAGGGACAACGTGCCTCAGACAGCATTCCCTGTGTTCGGCACACCGGCAAGGGAGGTAGAGGCGATGTCTTCCATCCACCTTATTCTCCATGATGGGTGTGTGCTGTGGTTTGGCGTGCGGAAGGCAGACTTCCGCACCCACCGGCGCGTGTCGCACCGATCACCCTGCTGAACGGGTACGACATGCGTTTTCGTCACCCCCGGCTTTGGCAAGGATTCCTGACCAACGCTATGATCGTAACGAGCATACCTGGCATCCACCTGACCGGTAGGGTCAACGGCGTGCCACGTGCCGGATCGTGAGCACAGCTGCTGCGGCAGCATGACTGCCGTACTCCAAACGTCGCGACACGCGCATGCCGAGCGGGCAAGGTACCCCATCCAGCGCGTGATGGCCCGACCCTCTGCCAACGGGCCAGGAGCAGGGCAGGCTGTCGTTGGTGATTGGCAAGCGTTCATGCGTCTGGGAGAACGATAGCACAGCTTAATGAAATAAGTTCTAGTCTGGTTGATCTTTAAGCCGCTTCTCACACCATTCCACTATTCCACAAAGTATTTGCGCGATCTTTCAAACTTCGTTATAATAATTTTTGGATATTCCCCGTCCAGTACGAGAGTAATTAATCGATCATCACGGACTCAGCAAAGATTGTTGGGTCATTGATCGGTTAAGCGGTGCGTAGTTGTTTCGTGCATTATCAATGAGGATCGCATGACGCATCGTGATTCAACAACACTACCGGCGCCCCAAATGGAGATTGATCATGTGGGGCTTAGCTTCGGTGGTGTGCGAGCACTATTATCGGTTACGTTTAACATTTACCCCGGCATGATCCAGGCGATTATCGGCCCGAATGGTGCCGGAAAGACCAGCCTGCTCAATTGTATCAGTGGTCTTTACCGCCCTCAGCAAGGGCAAATTCGTTTTGAAGGCCGGAACATCATCGGCCTACCGCCCCACCAGATTGCCCGTCTTGGCATTGCCCGTTCATTTCAGAACATCGAACTCTTCCGCCATATGACGGTGGTTGACAACCTGATGCTTGGTCGTCACATCCATATGCGCAGCGGTATCTTCAGTGGCGGTTTCTACTGGGGGCGTGCCCAACGGGAAGAGGTTGAGCATCGCGAGTTTGTTGAGCAGGTGATCGATCTGCTCGAAATTCAGTCGATCCGCAAGAAGATGGTGGGGACGCTCTCGTATGGCTTGCAAAAGCGGGTCGAGCTGGGGCGAGCGCTGGCAATGAATCCGCGTCTGCTCCTGCTCGATGAACCGATGGCCGGCATGAATAACGAAGAAAAAGAGGATATGGCTCGCTTTATCCTCGATATTAACGAGGAATACGGTACAACCATTGTCCTGATCGAACACGATATGGGTGTGGTGATGGACATCAGTGATCGGGTCGCTGTGCTTGAATTTGGACAACTGATCGCCTATGGTACCCCGGCTGAGGTGCGCAGTGATCCGAAGGTGATCGATGCCTATCTTGGCCGTGAACACGCGATGCCAACAGTATAACCTGGGCGATATACCGGCGGAAACTGGCGATGTCACTATCGGGTGGGACGATGATACAGATACCGGAGACAACTCTACCACGGCTCCTCTTTCAGAACGCGGAACGTTTTGGCGATAAGGTGGCCCTGCGCGAAAAGGATTATGGCATCTGGCAAACGGTGACCTGGCGGCAGTTTGCTGACCACGTGCGCGCCTTCGCGATGGGATTACACGCGCTGGGGGTTCGGCGCGGTGATGTCATTGCCATTCTCGGTGATAACCGCCCCGAATGGTTGTACGCCGAGTTCGCCGCCCAAACCATCGGTGCAATGTCGATTGGGGTCTATCAGGACTCAGTTGCCGAAGAGGTCTATTACATCGTCTCGGCTGCCGGCGCACGGGTGATCGTGGTCGAGGATCAAGAGCAGGTCGATAAGATCATCGAAATCTGGCCGCGGCTGGAAGGGGTGTTGAAGGTAATCTACTACGAACCGAAAGGCATGCGCAATTATCGCCAGCCCTACCTCGCCGATTTTCCGTCTATTGAAGAGCTTGGCCGGACGTATGATCGCGAGCATCCGGGTCTGTTTGAGGCTGAACTCGCTGCCGGTAAACCTGATGATGTAGCCATTCTCTCGACCACCTCCGGTACCACCGGCAAGCCGAAGCTGGCCATGCTGACCCATCGCAACATGATCAGCCAGGGTGCCGGTCTGCTCTCTGTCGATCCTCTCGGCCCCGATGATGAGTTTGTCAGCTTCCTCCCGCTGGCCTGGGTGGGAGAGCAGATGGTGACTGTGGCCGCCGGTATGCAGTGCGGTTTTACCATCAACTTCCCGGAATCGGCCAGTACCGTCCAAGAGAATATTCGCGAGATCGGGCCACGGGTGATGTTCTCGCCACCACGCATCTGGGAGAATATGCTCTCGCAGGTGCAGGTGAAGATTCAGGACTCGACACCGCTCAAACGTGCGATCTTCGAGTGGGCAATGCGCCAGGGGTACGAGATGGCCGATACCCGCTTCAGCGGGAAACAGCCCGATCTCTGGCTGCGCCTGCGCTATGGGTTGGCGCGCCTGCTGGTCTTTGAGATGCTCAAAGACCATCTTGGCCTGCGCTTCCTCAAACGGGCTTACACCGGCGGTGCCGCGCTCGGCCCTGATGTGTTCCGCTTCTACCACGCGATTGGGGTGAATCTGAAACAGGTGTACGGGCAAACGGAAAGTGCCGGCCTGAGCGTCATCCATCGTGATGGGCAGATTAAGTTTCAAACTGTGGGGACACCGCTGCCAAATACCCAGATTCGGATTGCCGAAAATGGCGAAATTCTGGTTAAAAGCCCCTCTGTCTTTGTGGGATACTATCAAAATCCGGAGGCAACCGCAGAAGCGCTCGAAGATGGCTGGTTGCACAGTGGCGATGCCGGCTATTTTGATGAAGATGGCCATCTGATCGTGATTGATCGAGCCAAGGATGTAATGACTCTTCACGACGGCACTAAATTCTCGCCACAGTTTATTGAGAATAAACTCAAGTTTAGCCCATACATCAAAGAGGCCGTGGTCTTCGGTGGTGACTGGCCCTTCGTGACCGCGATGATCAACATTGATTTCGCGAATGTCGGTAAATGGGCCGAGAACGCTCAAATTTCCTACACGACGTATACCGATCTGGCGCAGAAGCCGCAGGTGTACGCCCTCATCCGCAAAGATGTTGAACGCGCCAATGCCGATTTACCCCCGGCAGCACGGATTCGCCGCTTTCTGCTGTTGCACAAGGAGCTTGATGCCGATGATGGTGAACTGACCCGCACCCGTAAGGTACGCCGTCGTCTGGTCGCCCAACGTTATCAAGAGATTGTCGATGCGCTCTATAGCGATCAGGACGAACTTGAAATCGAGACCACGATCACCTATCAGGATGGGCGGACTGCGCTGATCAAGACGCGCCTGCGGATCGAAGAGATAGATGATCCGGCGACGACACTGGCAGCATCACCGTCGCGGATGGCAGTTCGTTAGTTGAAGCAACGGAGAGCGGCATGGATCGGTTCATTCAGCTTGCCCTGAGTGGTATTGCAAACGGTGCCATTTTTGCGCTGGTCGCGCTCGGTTTTGTGTTGATCTACAAAAGCAGCGACGTGATCAATTTTGCGCAGGGCGAATTGTTGTTGATCGGTGCTTACCTGACCTACGCTATGGTCGAGCAGTTCGGCCTCTGGTGGCCGGCAGGTGTGGTCTTGGCGGTTGTGCTGGCAGCGGTTGCCGGCGTGCTGATCGAGCAGTTGGTGCTGCGACCAATGATTGGTGAGCCGGCGATTTCGGTGATTATGGTCACCATCGGTCTATCGTCGCTGTTGCGGGCAATTGTCGGCGCGATCTGGGGTGTCACCCCACGTCCGGCCCCGCAATTTCTACCTACCGACACGGTCACCATTTTAGGCGCAAATGTTGGCGTGGATCGCATCTGGGCATTTGGCCTGGCTATTACACTCTTCGTGATCTTAACCCTCTTCTTCCGCTACAGCCGTGATGGAATTGCCATGCGTGCGGTGGCCGATGATCAACAGGCGGCGCTCAGCATGGGTATCAGCGTCAAGAAGGTATGGGCGGTGGCCTGGGCTATTGCGGCAATTACCGCCGCAGTTGGCGGTATTTTGCTGATGAGCATCTTCGGTGGTGTGTCCGGCACCATTGCCCGGGTTGGTTTGATCGTCTTTCCGGTCGTGATTCTCGGTGGCCTCGATAGCATTCCGGGTGCAATTATCGGCGGGCTGATCATCGGTCTGTTGCAATCGTTCGCCGGTGGCTATCTGCCTCCCGAATGGGGAGTAGGTGAGGTTGTGCCGTTCATCATCCTCTTGTTCATTCTGCTGGTACGTCCTTACGGTCTCTTCGGACAGCGCATTATCGAGCGGGTGTAGGGGATACAGACCATACAGACAGGGTTGCCTATGCAGAGCGGAACATTTCATACCACGTATGCCAGTGATGTCAGTCTGCGCCCCTATTGGCCGCAACGGATGCGGATTGTCCTTGTTCTGGTGGCAGTGCTGATCTTTCCCTGGTTTGCCGACCGCTACTGGCTCAATCTGGCCAACACGATTGCCATCGCTGCAATCGGTGCTATCGGCCTGAACATTCTGGTCGGTTACACCGGACAGATCAGTATCGGGCATGGTGGCTTTCTGGCGGTCGGGGCGTATACCGCCGGTTTGCTGGCCGTGCATCTTGGTACCCCGATGTGGCTGACCATTCCTATCGCCAGCTTTTTCACTGCGGCAGTTGGTGCCTTCTTCGGTCTGCCGTCACTGCGCCTGAAAGGTCTGTATCTGGCGATTGCCACCCTCGCGTCGCAAGAGATTATCATCTGGCTCCTGACACACGGCAAACTGCTCGGCATCGGCGAGTCACTTTCGTTACCGCGGGCGACCAATAATCTCTTCGGTCTGCCAATGGAGTGGCTCGGTAACAATGATTTTGCCTTCTACTGGGTGTGTCTCGCCTTTTTGATCCTGACGGTTATCTTCGTGAGCAATCTGTTCCGAACCCGTACCGGGCGCGCCTTTGTTGCGATCCGCGATCAAGACATTGCGGCTCAGGTGATCGGTGTCGATCTCTTTCGGTATAAACTCCTGGCCTTCGCCACGTCTTCATTCTTCGCCGGTCTGGCCGGTGCGCTGACTGCGCACTACCGTGGTGTGATCTCGTGGGAGCGGTTTACTATCGAAACCAGCATTCTCTACCTGGCGATGATTATTATCGGCGGTTTAGGGAGCGTTTCAGGATCAATCTACGGCGCTGCATTCATGATCTTGCTCCCAGCCTTTCTGTCGAATATGGCCCGCACGCTGAGTGGCGTCGTTCCCGACATCAACTCGTATCTGCCGTATATTCAGCAGGGTGCTTTTGGTCTGGCAATCATCCTCTTCCTCATCTTCGAGCCGGAAGGCATCGTTAAGATGTGGCGCAATGTTAAAGATTATTTCCGGCTATGGCCGTTCAGTTACTGAGGTGTGTAGCAAGGAGGATGGCATGCACAGGTGGAAACGCACGTTCGGTTGGTGGATGGTAATGGCGTTGGTTGCCACAATGCTGGCAGCATGTGGTGGCGGTGGCACAGGTGGAGGTGGTGGTGCAAGCAGTGAACCGATCAAGATTGGCGCGATTTTTGACCTGACCGGTGCAACAGCCGACGTAGGAACGCCCTATGCCCGCGGACAGATTGCCTTTATTGATTGGAAAAATGAACAGGGCGGCATTAACGGGCGGCGCTTGCAGTTGGTGAGCGAAGACTATGCGTATCAGGTGCCGCGGGCGGAAGAGTTGTATACGCAATTCGTAACCCAGGATAAGGTGCTGGTCTTCTCAGGATGGGGTACCGGCGATACCGAAGCGCTTCGCCCCAAGATTACCGAAGACAAGATTCCGTTCATCTCGGCCTCGTACTCGGCGACGCTGGCCAATCCGGCGGAAACGCCTTACAACTTCCTGGTTGCGCCGACCTACTCTGACCAGTTGATTATCGCGATGAAGTGGGCGATTGATGACTGGAAGGCGAAGGGCAACAGTGGGATGCCGAAGTTTGCCTATCTGATCAACGATAGCCCCTTCGGTCGTTCGCCACTGGCCGATGGTACGGCCTTTGCCACATCGCAGGGTATCGATACCCCGCTTGAGGTTCCTTCGCCGCGTGGTGCAACCGATTTGACGCCACAGTTGACCCAGATTCGCGACTACGGTGCCAACTACATCTTCTTGCAGAACGTCTCTAGCCCGGCGGCACTGGCGATCAAGAATGCGAAAAGCCTGGGTTACGACGTACAATTCGTTTGCCTCAACTGGTGCGCAAACGAGATTTTGATCAAGCAGGCTGGGGCCGACGCTGAAGGTGTTGTTGGCGTGGTGCCCTTCAACCACGAAGCGGAAGGTGGGAAGATTGCGCTTGATTACGCTCGCCAGAAGAATATTGACTACGGCGGTGCCGACAGCACCTTCGTGCAGGGGTGGACGGCACTGTCAATTCTGGTGGCCGGTATCGAGCGAACACTGGCGGACGGCAAAGAGCTGACCGGTGAGAATATCAAGAATACGCTGGAGACGATGGGTGCCATCGACACCAAGGGGGTAACGCTGCCGGTGCAGTTCAGCTCCACCGATCACGCCGGTGTGAAGTCAACCCGCATGTTCCGGGTTGAAAATGGTAGGTGGGTAGCGATCACTGATTTCATTAGTGCGCGGTAAGTTACACGTGACCGGTGTGTTGTCTATTGACAACACACCGGTCATTCATAGCAGGCAATCGCTGCGGTTGCCCTCTTGCATATGCTGACACTCAACAATATTGAAGTTATCTATAACGATGTGGTGCTGGTGCTGAAGGGGTTGTCGCTGGAAGTGCCGGAAGGGCGCATTGTGGCGCTGCTCGGCTCAAACGGTGCCGGCAAAAGTACAACCCTCAAAGCTATTTCGGGGCTGCTCAAGCCGGAAAACGGTGAAGTGACCGACGGCGAGATTTTGTTTCAGGGCCAGCCGATCCACAAAAAAGATGCTGCCGAGATCGTGCGGATGGGCATCTTTCAGGTGATGGAGGGACGGCGCGTCTTCGAGCATTTGACGGTCGAAGAGAATCTCCGTGCCGGCGCCTACACCCAATCATTTCGCCGCTTCGCCGGTGATCTGGCGCTGGTGTATGAATACTTTCCACGCCTGAAAGAGCGTCGCAACCAGATCGCTGGATTTCTCAGCGGTGGTGAGCAGCAGATGCTGGCGATTGGGCGGGCGCTCATGGCGCATCCCAAACTGATTATGCTCGATGAACCGTCGCTCGGCCTGGCGCCACTGCTGGTCGCCGAAATCTTCGAGATCATCCGCCGTATCAACCGCGAGCAGGGAACAACGATTCTGTTGGTTGAACAAAATGCGCGACTGGCGCTGGAAGCTGCCCATCACGCCTATATTATGGAGAACGGGCGGATTGTGCTTGATGGATCGCCAGACGATTTGAAAGATAACGCCGATGTGCGCGAATTTTATCTTGGCTTAAACGAGATTGGTAGTCGCAAGAGTTATCGTGACGTCAAACACTACAAGCGCCGCAAGCGCTGGCTCTCCTGATCGGGTTATCTATAAGAGGATGGTATGAATATTGAGGCATTTTACGCCAGTTTTGATCAACGAGTGCGTGAGATTGTTGCTTTCGGCTATGAGCATTCGCCGGCGTTTCGCCAGCGTATGGACTCGGCCGGCTTGACACCCTCTGATATTCAGACCACCGCCGATTTGAGCCGGCTGCCGATATTGCGCAAAGAACAACTGGTGGAATTGCAACGTCAAGGGCCACAGTTAGGTGGCATGCTCACGGTGCCCCTATCACGGCTGCGCCGCATTTTTCAATCTCCTGGCCCAATCTACGATCCTGAGTCTGATGAACCAGACCCGTGGCGCTGGGCACCGGCGTTTCGGGCCGCCGGTTTTGGCCCTGATGATATTGTGATTAACTGTTTTGGCTATCACCTGACGCCTGCCGGTGTGATGTTTGAAGAGGGTGCGCGTGCGGTTGGTTGTGCAGTCATTCCAGCCGGGGTTGGTAATCAGGCTCAGCAAATCGAGGTGATGGCCCAGCTCGGTGTGACCGCCTACGCCGGCCTGCCGAGCTATCTGAAAACCTTGCTCGAACGAGCAGTTGAGGCAGGTCATGATCCGCGCACCTGGCCGCTGAACAAAGCCTTTGTCGCTGCCGAACCGTTACCGCCATCACTGCGGGCGTTGTTTGAAGAGCAGTACGGTATTCTGGTGTATGACGGTTACGGGACTGCCGAGACAGGAAACCTCGGCTACAACGGCCCAGAGCGGCAAGGCTGGCACCTGCCTGAGGATGCTCTGGTGCAGATTTGCGACCTGAATACCGGTGAACCGGTACCGCCTGGGCAGACTGGTGAAGTTGTGGTAACGCTCTTCCGCCGCGACTACATCCTGATCCGCTTTGCGGTTGGCGACCTCTCTGCGTTGATGGAGCCAACAACTGCAACCGTCATTCAAACCCCGCGCCTGGTAGGGTGGCTCGGTCGGAGTGGAGAGAGTGTCAAGGTGCGAGGGTTGTTTGTCCATCCCCGGCATATTGCCGAGGCGATGCGGCGTATGACCGGCTTGCAGGCGTATCAGGCGGTTGTGGTGCGTGAAAACCACCGCGACGAGCTGATCTGTCGGCTTGTGCCGACTGCCGATGCCGATCCTGCACACCTTCGTGATAGTGCCGCGCAGGCGCTCCACGAAGCGCTGAAACTGCATTGTCGGGTAGAGCTGGTTAGCGATCTGCCAGCCGATGCCAAACCGTTTGTCGATCTGCGCACCTGGGACTAATCCTGGCCGGGCGGTCACGACCTACCGCCAGGCGGGTGGTGCCGTGAGGCGGGCTGAAGCCCTACCTGACGACGTGGCAGTCCTGGTGGGGCTACGTATCAGCACGCCCGGAACCCTTTCCCCACCGCCAAACAGCCTTGAAGGGCGTGCAAGACTTGAGGCAGGGTTTTAACCCGCCGGGTCATAACCCGTCAACCCGTAACCCGCCGGCGCTCTCCTTGCGCAGGTATGGAAGCATCTCCCCGCCTTCAGGCAGCCCCGAAGGAGCGTGCAAGACTTGAGGCAGGGTTTTAACCCGCCGGGTCATAACCCGTCAACCCACAACCCGCCAATTTGCGCCAACCCACATCCCCGCCCCGGCCTATGCATTACCCACATGTCACGCTGCGTTATGACAGGCTGCACGTGCTCCCCGTGGCGCGGGCTTTCCGTGGCGCAGGCTTCCAGCCTGCGTGGAGGCATTCCTCTCCACCGCCGTCAGGTGCCGGCCGTGGCCGCTGGTGCGCAGGCACGAACCTGGTACAACCAAACGTCTACGCGAAGGTATCGCATGCATGCCTGACCGACTCGATGAGCGACACGAGCACATTCAGCACCCCCGTGACCAGGATGGGTAACGGTATGCCACGCGCCGGATCGTGAGTACGGCTGGCGCGGCAGCATGGCTGCCGCACTCCAAACTGTGCGACACGCACATGATGCGCGTGTAAGGCAACCCATCCAGCACGTGCTGGCACGGCTGGAGCGGTGCACTGTCACCGGGCCAGTCGCCCAACATAGCACCTATGGCGATCATACTCGCTGATACGCACGTGGTTGTCACCAGTTGTGGGTAATGCATAGGCCCCGGCCAGGGCGATGTATCCCTCGTACTCACCGTTGCACTGCCACAACCCCGATGGTGTAGATCAGCACACTACCCGCAACCGATCAGCAAACGCATGACTGGAAGCGCTTTCACGGTTTTGTACAAGTGCTTCGCGCTTTTTGAAAAGCCAGACCTGCTCCTTTTTTGTACTATAAGGCCAGTTGGAAGCGTTCCCAGTGAGTGGTGGCAGATATGCATATTACCCTTGACGAAATTGCCCGGCGGGCCGGGGTCTCGCGATCAACTGCATCACGGGTTCTCAACAATCACCCGCATGTGAACCCGGCAGTGCGCGAGCGGGTCTGGCAGGCTATTCGCGAAACCAATTATCAACCAAACCATCCTGCGCGCTCACTGGCCAGCCGTCGGTCGCAGGTGATTGGGATCATTATTCCGCAGTCGATCCACACCCTGTTCGCCGATCCGTACTTTCCGCTCTTGATCGAAGGGATTGCCTGTGTCTGTAATGCGCGGGAATTTTCGATCATGCTGGAGCTGGCGACCAATACAACTGGCAATCCCTACCGTCATATTGGTCGGCGCGGCTTTCTCGATGGTGCGATCGTAGCATCGGCAATCGAAGATGAATTTCTGGCGCAATGGCTACAACAAGAAACGCTTCCGGTGGTGTCAGTTGGGCGCATCAGCTCGCATCCGGTTATTCCCTATGTTGATGTGGACAATCGTCATGGTGCGCGTATGATGGTTGATCACCTGATTCGACGAGGTTACCGCCGGATCGCAACCATTACCGGGCCAATGAATATCGTTGCCGGACGAGATCGCTATGCCGGGTATTGTGAAGGGCTGGCCGCTGCCGGATTACCGGTACAACCTGAACTCGTCGTCGAGGGCAACTTTAGCGAACAGAGTGGCTTTGCGGCGATGCAGATGCTCTTGCAGCTTGACCCGCTGCCCGATGCCGTCTTTGCGGCCAGCGATATGATGGCGCTTGGCGCTTTCAAAGCCTTGCGTGCTGCCGATCTGGTTGTTCCGCGTGATATTGCGTTGACCGGATTTGATGATATTCCGCTCGCCGCAGCAATGACACCGGCGTTAACGACCGTTCGGCAGCCGATCAATGAACTGGGTCAGACCGCGGCCCGGCTCTTACTCGATCACCTGATTATCGCTTCTTCCGAACCTGCACCACAGCGGGTTATTCTGCCTACCGAGCTGATCATTCGTGAAAGTTGCATTCGCGACTCAGAAAGGGGGTGAAGATACCGCCACATTGCAAAAACTCGTACCCCGACCTGTGTCCAACACAATGGTGTAGTAGTTCCAGAGGAGGAAATGAGATGAAGTCGTTCAAAGTCCTGCTCGTTAGCCTCACGTTTATTCTCGCCACGATCCTCAATGCTGCCTGTGGCAGCAGTCCTTCAACCCCCGCCGCCCAGCCCACCACCGCACCTGCTGCTGAACCAACCCAGGCTGCAGAACCGACCCAGGCTGCGGCACCGACTCAGGCGCCTGCTCCCACCCAGGCTGCTACCAGTGGGCGTACCAAAGTGCGCTGGTTTGTCGGTTTGGGAGCTGGTTCAGATGAGGGGGCAATTCCGGCACAGAACGCTTTTGTCGAGCGCTTCAATGCCAGTCAGGATAAGATTGAACTGGTGATCGAGATTGTTGACAACAACGTTGCCTTCGATACCCTGGCCACCCAGATTGCTGCCGGTAACGCTCCCTGTCTCGTCGGCCCGGTGGGTATTCGCGGACGCGATAGTTTCAAGGGCGCCTGGCTTGACCTTCAGCCGTTGATCGACAAGTACAACTATGACCTGAGCGACTTCGATCCCAATCTGGTGAAGTTCTACCAGGTGAAGGAAGAGGGCCAGCTCGGTATTCCGTTCGCGATTTTCCCCTCCTTCATCATCTACAACAAAGACCTGTTTGACGAGGCAGGGTTGCCGTATCCACCTGCCGAACATGGTGCGCCGTGGGTTGATGAGAATGGTGTCGAGCGTGAATGGAACATGACCACGCTTACCGAACTGGCCAAGAAGCTGACCGTCGATGCCAATGGTAATGATGCCACCTCACCCGATTTTGACCCGGAGAAGATCGTTCAGTTCGGATGGATGAACCAATGGACTGACCCCCGTGGCATTGGGACCTTCTTCGGCGCCGGTTCGCTGGTCGATGACAATGGCAATGCGCAGATTCCCGATCACTGGAAGGCAGCCTGGAAGTGGACGTATGACGGCTGGTGGAAAGACTGGTTTATTCCGAATGGCCCCTACGGTGGTGCCGACTTCCTGCAAGGCCCTGGTGGCCCCTTCTCGTCGGGCAATCTGGCGATGATCCACATCCATATGTGGTACGTGGCACCGTGGGCACTGGGGAATGTTGATTTCGATTGGAATCTGGCAGCCACGCCGAGCTACAACGGGACGATTACGGCCAAGATGCATGCCGATACCTTCGGTATTCTGAAAGGCTGCCCGACACCTGATGAAGCATTCGAGGTCTTGACCTACATGCTCAGCAAAGAGCACGTGAGTGAATTGCTCACCATCTACGGCGGCATGCCAGCCCGGCTCTCGCTCCAATCCGATTACTTCACCCAGTACAACCAGACCAGTTTCCCCAACAAGACCGACATCAACTGGAATGTCGTGGTGGAAGCGATGAGCTACGCCGATAATCCGAACCACGAGAGCTGGATGCCCAGCTTCCAGGAGACTACGGATCGCTATAACGAGTTCTGGAACTACCTTGCCAATACACCTGATGCCGATTTCGAGGCCGAAGTAGCTAAACTGCAAGCCGATTTACAGAAGATCTTCGACGCGGCGAAGTAGGTATTGGTTTCAGACCATCGATCCTGTCCTAAAGACAGGATCGATGGTGCCCCCAGGAGGTTGTTATGGCGATTGTTCCTGATGTAAGTGAAGCCCTACGGGGTACTTTTGCCAGAACGAAGCGGCGGAAGTTAAGCCAGCTTGAGAAGAAAGAGATCCGCTGGGGACTACTCTTCATCAGTCCGTGGATTATCGGCTTTCTGGCTTTCTACCTCTTGCCGATGATCGCATCGTTTGGCTTCTCGCTGTACGATTTCAATCCGGCGGTTCCTGATCAGGCCAGATTTGTTGGCTTTGCCAACTGGCAGCGAGCACTGTTTCAAGATCAGGAAGTCTGGTTATCGCTGCGTCGTACCATCCACTTTGCCGCCATCTCGTTGCCGATCTCGCTCCTCTTTGCGCTGTTTCTGGCGATTTTGCTCAATTCGGAGCACGTGCTGGGCAAGAGTGTGTATCGCACGCTCTTCTACATGCCGACGATGATCCCGCTGGTCGCGACCGTCTTGATCTGGAATGGTGTGCTCAATGAACAGACCGGTTGGATCAATGTCATGATTGAACGCCTGACCGGAATTCGGGCAACCGGCACGCAGGGATTGCGCTGGCTGGCCGATCCCAATCTGGTCTACTATGCCTACACGATGTTCGGGTTATGGGGTGTTGGTAATGCGATGATCATCTTTCTGGCCGGTCTACAGGGCGTGCCGAGTGAACTCTACGAAGCGGCTCAGATCGATGGGGCGAACTGGTTTCAGCGTTTAATCTTCATCACCATTCCTCTGATAACACCGGTTATCTTCTACCAGGTCGTGTTGGGCGTTATCGGCTCATTGCAGTATTTCCTCGCGCCATTTGTGCTCAACAATGGTACCGGCTTTCCTGAAGGGATGACTCGCTTCTTTATGGTCTACTTCTACAAGCAGTCGTTCACCTTCTTCAGCATGGGGTATGGGGCGACCCTGGCCTGGTTGATGCTGATCATCGCCATGATTATCACGATTGTGCTCTTTGGCACGGCACGCTTCTGGGTCTTTTACACAACGGAGGAACGGTGATGGTACGCACACAATACGTTCCCATGCGTTCGCTTTCTAAAACGGCACGGCTCGCCCTGACCCGCATTGCGCTTACCGGCCTGACCCTGGTTGTGCTTGGTCTGTTCCTCATCCCAATGGTATATGGGATCACGACCGCCGTTAAAACCGACAATCAAATCTCCGAGAGTGGCGCACCCTGGTGGCCGGCGAGTAAACGCACCTTCGAGTATGAAGGGAAGAGCTACGATGTCTATCTCGTGCCCATCGATGGCGAGATGCGTGAACTGGCACTCTACCGGCCCGGTCGGCAGCGGAGTCAGTTTATCGATCCGAATAATCCAGAGGCGGGGGTGATCGAGTGGGAAGGTCAGTGGCGACAGCTTGAGCGCACGTGGGAGCTTGATATTCAGTGGGATAATTTTGTCCGGGCCTGGAATACGATCAACTTTCCCAATCTTTTGCGCAATACGATAACCTACGCTGGTGTCACAACCTTTGGCGCAGTGTTATCGGCAGCATTGGTTGCCTACGGCTTTGCCCGCTTCCGCATTCCCGGCAAGCAAATCCTCTTTATGATCATGCTCTCAACCGTGATCCTGCCGGGTGCGGTTACGCTGATCCCAACCTACTTCGTCTTCTTGCAGATTGGCTGGGTTGGTACATGGCTCCCACTCATTGTTCCGGCCTTCTTTTCGTGGGGTACTAACGTCTTTCTCTTGCGCCAGTTCTTCCTCTCGATCCCACGTGATCTGGAAGAAGCAGCGATGATCGACGGCGCCAGCCCGATCCGCATCTTTTATTCGATCATTCTGCCGATGTCGCGTCCGGCCCTGACTGCCGTGGCTCTCTTCCATTTCTTCTGGGCCTGGAATGACTTTTTTGGCCCCCTGATCTATCTTGCCGGCCATCCCGATAAGTTTCCGATTACGGTGGGGTTGACGGCGTTCAACAATCTGTATTCGCAATCGACCAATCTGATTCAGGCAGCGTCGCTGATTTCGGCGGTTATTCCGATTATCGTCTTCTTCTTCGCCCAACGCATCTTCCTTGAAGGTGTGGTGATTACCAATTTTGAGAAGTAGTATGCGTTTCCATTCAGTGCTTGTGATCGTGCTACTGCCAATCCTTATCGCTGCCTGTGGTCGGACGCCGGTAAGTTCGCCGCCACCAACGGCCACGGTGATCACCTACCGCGATCCGTCGGCGCCAATTGCTGAACGGGTGAACGATCTGCTCCAACGCATGACCCTGGCCGAGAAGATCGGGCAGATGACGCTGATCGAGAAGAATAGTCTGACGCCCGATCTGGTGCGCGATCTGGCTATTGGTGGAGTGCTGAGCGGTGGTGGCGGCTATCCTCAAGCAGAGAACTCGCCGGCAGCCTGGGCGGCGATGGTCAATGAATTTCAGCAGGCGGCGCTCAGTACGCGCCTGGGTATTCCGCTTATCTACGGTGCTGATGGGGTGCATGGGCACAATAATCTCTACGGGGCGGTGATCTTTCCGCATAACATTGGGCTGGGCGCGGCCAACAATCCGCAGCTTATGGAACAGATTGGCCGGGCGACCGCGCTGGAGATGGCGGCAACCGGGGTATTTTGGAATTATGCGCCGGCAGTGATGGTGCCGCTTGATGTGCGTTGGGGGCGCACCTATGAAGGCTACGCCGAGCGTCCAGATCACGTTGCTGCGCTGGCCAGTGCGTTTCTGCGTGGCTTGCAGGCACCTGACATCGCAGCCCCAAATCGTGTGATCGGTACCCCGAAGCACTTCCTCGGTGATGGCGGTACCGCCTGGGGATCGTCTACAACTGAGAATTATAAACTTGACCAGGGAGAAACCTTCGGCGACGAAGCCTTTCTACGAGCCGTCCATCTCCCACCCTATCAGGCGCTGATTGCAGAAGGTGCCCAGACAATTATGGCCTCGTATTCGAGCTGGAATGGGCAGAAGATGCACGCCAGCTCCTATTGGCTGACCGACGTGCTCAAACGGGAACTTGGCTTTGCCGGTTTTGTGGTTTCTGATTGGGCGGCTATCGATCAGATCAGCCCTGATTACGATCAGGCAGTTATTACAGCGATCAATGCCGGCATCGATATGAATATGGTGCCCTACGATGCCCAACGCTTTATCGACTCGCTGACACGAGCAGTGGAACGTGGGGCCGTCAGCGAAGAGCGCATTGATGACGCAGTACGCCGCATTCTGACGGTCAAATTCGCGATGGGTCTGTTTGAACAGCCATTCGCGCATACAGCGTTGTCCGATCAGATCGGGAGTGCTCAGCATCGTCAACTGGCCCGGACTGCGGTCGCGCAGTCGCTAGTGCTGCTGAAGAATGACGCCAATCTGCTTCCGCTGCCAAAGGATATTGGTCATCTCTATATCGGCGGTCAGGCAGCCCACGATCTCGGCATCCAGGCCGGGGGCTGGACAATCGAATGGCAGGGGCGTACCGGCCCGATTATTCCGGGTACAACCATTCTGGAAGGCATTCAGGCCGCGGTATCGCCACAAACGGTCGTTGAATATAACCAACACGGTCGCTTCACCGGTGATCCGGGTGCAGCCGACGCAGTTTGCATCGCTGTCGTTGGTGAATTGCCATACGCTGAAGGGCGGGGCGATAGCGCCAGCCTCAGTCTGCCCCCTGCCGAGAACCGTGTGCTACGGCGCATGGAAGAAGCCTGTGTCCGCCTGGTCGTGGTACTGGTCGCCGGACGCCCACTGCTGGTGACCGACGATCTGCCGAAGTGGGATGCGCTGGTGATGGCATGGCTCCCCGGTAGCGAAGGGGCCGGAGTCGCCGATGTGCTCTTTGGCGATCAGCCGTTTCGTGGTCGCTTGCCGGTTACGTGGCCGCGCAGCCTTGATCAGTTGCCGGTGGGAAGCGGTGATGGGCAGCCGCTCTTTCCCTACGGTTTCGGATTGACGCCCTGACCGGCGATGTTGCCCTCTACTGATAACGAGCCGGTCTTTATGTGAAACGTTGGTGGTCTGGAAAGGTTGTAGACCGTGCAGACATTATTGTCACCCATGATCAGGCGACAGATAGTGTGGCTGGGAATAGTGTGTCTGTTCCTGGTTGGATGCTCTGCTATGCCGACGACGCCTGTGATCGGTGAACCGACCCCAACCCCCTCACCGTGGACGCTCGTCTGGAGTGATGAGTTTGAGAGCGAGACGCTCAACCCGCAGAACTGGTTGTTCGACAAAGGGGCCGGGGGATGGGGGAATAACGAATTGCAGTACTACAGCAATCGGCCAGAGAATATCCGTATTGAAGATGGTGTCTTGATTATCGAAGCCCGTAATGAAGAGTACATGGCCTGGGAATATACTTCTGCCCGCATCAAGACCCACTATCTGCAGAGCTGGACGTATGGTCGGATCGAGGCGCGCATGAAGCTCCCGGTTGGTGGTAAAGGCATCTGGCCGGCCTTCTGGATGTTAGGCGAAAACATCGCTACTGCGCGCTGGCCCAACTGTGGCGAGATCGACATTATGGAAAATATCGGTAATCCAACCGTTGTTTATGGTTCGGTACACGGCCCAGGCTATTCTGGTGGAAATGCGATCACAAAGTCATTTGTCAGTGCAGTGGATCTGTCGGCTGATTTTCACATCTACGCTGTCGAATGGGAGGCCGACGAGATCCGCTGGTACGTCGATGATCAACTCTACCACACCCTGCGTCGTGAACAGGTACCGGGTGAATGGGTGTTTGATCATCCGTTCTTTCTCATTCTCAATCTAGCCGTCGGCGGGAACTGGCCGGGGTACCCCGACGAAACAACCGTCTTTCCCCAGCAGCTCCTGGTTGATTATGTGCGTGTGTATCAAGCTGGTGCGGCCTCGTGAGCCGGCCTATTCAGAGGAAGGTTATGACTACACTCGTTGATCCAGAAACACTGCTTGCTCACCTGACTCTTGACGAAAAGATTGCCCTGCTTGCCGGTGCCGATGCATGGCACACCGTCGCAGTACCGCGTCTTGGTATTCCCTCGATCAAGGTTACCGATGGCCCGAATGGTGCCCGTGGTGCCAGCCGCAATGGCGTTCCGACGTCGGCCTGTTTTCCGGTCGGGGTGGCGATGGGCGCAACCTGGAACCCGGCACTGATACGGCAGGTTGGTGAGGCACTTGCCGAAGAGACCAGAGACAAAGGGGCGCATATTTTGCTCGCCCCAACTGTGAACATCCATCGCTCACCCCTGGCCGGGCGCAATTTCGAGTGCTTTTCCGAAGACCCTTACCTTACCGGCGTGATGGCCTCTGCCTACATCAACGGGCTGCAAAGCCGGGGCGTGGGTGCCTGTATTAAACATTTTGTCTGCAACGATTCAGAATTCGAGCGCTTCAGCATAAGCTCTGACGTTGGCGAGCGTCCACTGCGCGAGATTTATTTGCGGCCCTTCGAGATGGCGATGCAGCGTGCGCGCCCATGGACGTTGATGTCGGCTTACAATCGCATTAACGGGGTGTGGGCCAGCGAAAATCGGCGCTTGCTGGTTGAAATCCTGAAGGGCGAATGGCAATTTGACGGCATGGTCATTTCGGACTGGTACGGCACCTATAGCGAGCGAGCGGTCTACAACGGGCTTGACATCGAGATGCCGGGGCCGGCGCGCTGGCTCAGTCGCGAGCACGTGATAGCCGCCCTCGAACGGGGTGATCTGAGTGAGGCTGAACTCGACGATAAGGTGCGGCGCCTCTTGCGCACTATCGAGCGGGTCGGTGGCTTTGCCAATCCTACCCCGACAGCAGAACAGGGTGTTGATCGCCCCAGTCATCGTGCCCTGATCCGACGGGTCGGCGTCGAGTCGATGGTGCTCTTGAAGAACGAACAGCATCTCTTGCCGCTGAACGCTGATCAACCTCAAACAATTGCCGTTATCGGTGCGAATGCGCATTGGGCGGCTGTCATGGGTGGTGGGAGTTCTGAAGTCGCCCCCCACTATGTAGTGACTCCACTCCAGGGTATTCGGGAGCGAGCCGGTACCGGTTGTGTCGTTGAGTATGCCATCGGCTGCCCGATCTTCCGTCGCCTCCCCAACCTTGAAACCGGCTGGCTCCGCCTGCCCGACACTGACCGGCCCGGCGCCCGGCTCGACTACTTTGCCAATCCCGATCTGGAAGGGCCAGTAGTGCGGAGCGAACATCTGCACACGCTGGAAGCAAGCTGGTTTGGCGACCAAATCGCCGATCTCACAACGCCGGTCTTCTCGACCCGTGCGACCTGTGATCTGATCCTGCCGCAGAGTGGTCGCTATCATCTGGGTCTGGCGTGCGTGGGGCAGGCGCGCCTCTGGCTGGATGACGAACTGGTGATCGATCTGTGGGAGAAAGATTTGATGAATGGCGCCGATCAGCGGCAGATGGTGCAATTAGAGGCACATCGGCGCTATCGTCTGCGCGTTGAATTCCGCTGGCCGCGAGCCGGTAACTGGCGTGGCTGGCAGGTTGGCTTGCTGGCAGCAAGTGAGAGCGATCCTATCGCAGAAGCGGTAGCACTGGCGGCGCGCTCGAATGTTGCCATTATCTTTGCCGGTTTGACCAAAGAATGGGAGAGCGAGGGCTTTGATCGGGTTGACATGGAGCTGCCTGGCCGTCAGAATGAATTGATCAGTCGGGTGGCAGCCGTTAATCCACGCACAATTGTAGTGCTCAATGCCGGTTCACCGCTCAGCATGCCCTGGATCGATGAGGTCGCTGCTGTGGTTCAGGCATGGTACGGTGGGCAGGAAGCCGGCCATGCGATTGCTGCTGTACTGTTCGGCGACGCCGATCCGGGTGGTCGTCTGCCGACCACCTTCCCGCGGCGATTGGCCGACAACCCGGCCTACATCAACTATCCCGGCGAAAACGGTCATGTGCTCTACGGAGAAGGGTTGTTCGTCGGTTACCGCTACTACGACCGCAAAGGGGTTGCGCCTCTCTTTCCCTTTGGGTTTGGATTGAGTTATACCGAATTCGCCTACAGCAACCTTCGTCTTTCCGCCGAGTCAATGCACGCCAACGAGACACTGACGGTAAGTGTTGACATAACAAATACCGGTTCGCGAACCGGGACGGAGGTGGTACAGCTCTACGTTCACGACGTTGCCGCTCGTCTGGTGCGTCCCGACAAAGAGCTGAAGGGTTTTGCGAAGGTCGAACTCGAACCGGGCGCTACGACGACGGTGACGTTTACCATTGATCGGCAGGCGTTGAGCTATTACGATCCAGCAGTACCGGGCTGGGTTGCCGAACCGGGCGAATTCCACGTTTTGATCGGGCGCTCGGCTGCCGATATTCGGTTGCGTGCAGGGTTCCGGTTGCTGGCGGATCAGGAATGATTGGTTAGTACCGGATGTTGTACGGGGCGGTAGCGGAGCTGCCGCCCCGGTTGGTTGTGTTACATCTGGTGAAGAGAAAGCGTAATACGCTATCTGGCTATCTCTTGTCACCGCACCTGAGCGTGGAAGCGTCAACCAGCGCTTCCGCACGGCGACGGCTCGTTATCCGTGTCCAATGTATCGCTGTGCGTCCCTACCGGGTGCCTTTCAAGGGCGGACAGGATATACAATCCAACACAACGTCTACCGCATCAGGACGCCCCGGCAAGAAAATATGAGTTAACATAACGTCTTCCGTATCGGGAAGCCATAGATCGAACTCTCGATCTCTCATCTCCCGTAGCGTGGACTATGCAATTACCCACAACTGGTGTCAACCATGGGTGTATCAGCGGGTATGATCGCCATGAGTGCTGTTGTGGGCGACTAACCAGGTGACAGTGCGCTGCTCGGGCCGTGCCGGTACGTGCTGGATGAATTGCTTTACCCGTTCGTCATACGTGTGTCGCGCGGTGTGGACTGCGGCAGCCATGCTGCCGCGCCAGCCGGACTTACGATCCGGCGCGGATTGCAGCGGACTCCCGTGCCGGTACGTGCCCCTGATGAGGGGGATGGCTGAACGCAAGCCGGCAGCCTGCCCCACAGCGTGCTGGTGCCGGTGGTGTGTAGAGGCGGGTTCTCAACCCGCCCCTACGGACGGTATCTGTACCGTTCACCTGACTATCCAAGGGATGCGGTGGATGGGCATGTCTTGCATCGCGTGCTATGGTATGGTTGTTCAGAGGTGATCGCAGCCGCTACGCGCCCCGCTCCCGCGCACAGCGCTATGCCTTACCCATACCCAGGTTGTCACCTTCTTCGCTCATGAGCAGCACCTGTCTCATTGTGCGCGATCCTGGGCACTATCGCGTTGCATCGCTGTCGCGTGGGTCGCACGTCACGCATGGGCAGCGGATGGTCGCAGTGGTAGCGGCGGTAGCCAGTGTATCCGACCGTGGGGCAGGCTGGAAGCCTGCCAGCGGGGCCAGCACCTGCCGGCAGTGGCGATGATGCCGGCACGCGGGCTGGAAGCCGGTGCCACGGGGAACGCTGGCAGCCCGGCCTAACGCAGCGTGACATGTGGGTAATGCATAGGTAGCGTGGGATCGGGGTCGGGGCGAGGACGTGCAGCGCATCCCCAGGCGCTATCACCTATAGACACTCACCTGTTCTATCTGTCCTTGAATTGCTGGGGGAGTAAACTGTTCAGCGGGGGTCAGCAGCGTGTGTTATGCCAGGTCAGTGGACGAGCCAGCGGCTCGCGCTTCCAGGGGATATGCCAACACTTTTTCCCAGAAAGTGCATTACTCAGGCGCAATGCCGGGGTAGTAATTGGATAGGGTACCAGAGACAACACCAGATTTGATATATCACCCCAGCGCACATACGTAGAGGCGGGTTTGGAACCCGCCTCTACGTGCATGACCGGCTCCGACTTACGCGGTTGCCATTGCCGCCTTCTGCTTGGCCTTCTCTTCTTCAACCAGCACCCGGCGCAGCACCTTACCGACCAGCGTCTTCGGCAATTCGCTGCGGAACTCAACCTCGCGTGGCACCTTATACGGTGCAAGGTGCAGCTTACAGAACTCCTTGATCTCTTCAGCCGTGGGATTTTCACCCGGCTTCGGCACGATAAAGGCCTTCACCGTATCATCACCACGCTGCGGATGCGGAATACCAACAACGACGGCCTCCATCACCTTGGGGTGCATGAAGAGGACTTCCTCGACATCGCGGGGCAGCACCTTGAGGCCACCGACATTGATCATATCCTTCTTGCGATCCACGATGTAGAAGTAGCCATCCTTGTCAACACGGGCAATATCGCCGGTGTGCAGCCAGCCATCGGCATCGATGGTCTGAGCAGTCTCTTCAGGGCGCTGCCAGTACCCCTTCATCACCTGTGGCCCACGCACACATAGCTCGCCCGTCTCGTCGCTGCCCGGTTCGATCTCCTCACCGGTATCGAGATTGATCACCTTTGCTTCGGTATCAGGCACCGGAATTCCGATGCTACCGGCGCGGCGCTCGCCGAAGACCGGGTTGCAGTGGGTTACCGGGCTGGCCTCGGTCATCCCAAACCCTTCGACAAGGCGGCCACCGGTCAATTGACCGAACTTCTCCTGCACCTCCATCGGCAGCGGAGCCGAACCGCTGATACAGGCCTTCACGCTGCGCAGATTGTATTCATTCACCTTGGGGTGATTGATAATGCCGATATACATTGCCGGCACCCCAGGGAAGAGCGTGCAGCGTTCGCGCTGGATCACGTTCATCACATTATCGATTGGGCGCGGGTTGGGCACAATCACAATCTCGGCGCCCATGTGGATGCTGTAGATCATCGCCACCGTCATCCCATACACATGGAAGAAGGGGATGGCGGCCATCATCTTCTCGCCACCGGGTTCGCCGCGGGTCAACCAGGCTGCAATCTGTACCGTATTGGCGATCAGATTGCGATGGGTCAACATCGCGGCCTTGGGCAGGCCGGTAGTACCACCGGTGTATTGGAAGAGCGCAATATCATCAGGGGTTACACTAACCCGCGGTGGGGTTGGGCCATACTTCTCAAGCAGGTGTTGGAAGAAGAAGATATCCTGCTCTGGCATCACATCAACCCACTCCGGAGTTTTCCTTTGCGCACTCTTCACCAGCAAATTGGATGGGAAGCCCAGGGTATCGAAGACGTGGGCAACGATCACCCGCTTTACCGGCGTCTCGGCACGCACTTCGCGCAGCCGGGGCCAGAAGATATTGAGCAACACAATCGTCTCGGCACCCGAATCGTGCAACTGATGCTGCAACTCGCGCCCGGTGTACGTCGGATTGGTATTGACAACGATGGCCCCCAACCGCATACAGGCAAAGAAGGTGATAATGTAGTGCGGCGAATTGGGCAACATCACCGCCACCCGATCCCCTTTACGTACCCCAAGCTGGTAGAGCGCCGTTGCCATCCGATCAACTTTTTCGTTCAACTGTCGATAGGTAAGCTTCCCGCCAACCGTGAAGCGACCACCGAGCAAGTAGCGCAAGACGAAATTGGTAGCGGTGTGGTCGGCATACGTTTTGGCACTGTTGCTCAACATATCGCTGAGCGTAATCTCAGGATACGTCAGCGTAGGCGGAACACCCGGCTCGTAGTACGACAACCAAATCTTTTCCAAATTGCACCTCCTTGTGCGCATGCCACCATTCGGGTGGAAGTGATCCCTCTCGCTTTGCGATAACCTTGCTGTGAAGACAGAAGCCTTCACCGCATTAACGACCAGCCCTACACATCATCACGCAGCCAGCCTCGCTCACGGGCGATAAATTTGATCGTGGCATCGTCGGGTGGATACAACCCGGCTGCCTGATATGCGTAAGCGAGCAGAGCTGCTCCTCCGATAAGGCCAATGATCAACCCCAGGAGAAAGGCGAATCCACCAATAATCCGCTTCATATAGCCTCCCCGTATCAAATATCCCATCATTGTTTGGGGAACACATATCGATTGTACCATATTTTAACGGCGTTGGAAGTGGATCGGGTATAATAGGGGTGTTAGCGCTTTGATAACTCATCATGGTATCGCTGTCGTTCCGCACCGGGAGTTATACACACCTGACATCTGCTACCGGTTGCTGCCCGATTGTTTGAGCTAAGGAGTTGACTCATGGCTAAAGTACAGATGACGCGAGGCAAATTTAACGGAATCCAGGCTTGCGCAGACGCTAATGGCATTATTGCTGCCGCAGCGATGGATCAGCGGGGTTCGTTGAAGAAGGCGATTGCGAAAGCTCGCGGTGCTGAGGCAACGAATGAAGATTTGACGGCATTTAAAACGGCTGTGACCCGCATTTTGACCCGGTATGCCAGCGCCATTTTGATGGATCCGGAGTATGGTTTGCCCGCTATTGCCCAGCGTGCCCCTGGTACCGGTGTGCTGCTGGCCTATGAGAAGACCGGTTATGATGCCTCGGTGCGTGGCCGGCTGCCCGACCTGCTCGATGTCTGGAGTGTGCGGCGCTTGAAAGAGGCTGGCGCCGACGCGATCAAGATTCTGCTCTACTACAATCCCTTCGATGATGCCGCTATCAATGAGGTAAAGCATGCCTTCATCGAGCGGATTGGTGCAGAGTGTGCGGCAAATGATATTCCTTTCTTCCTTGAACCAATTGCGTATGATGATGCCGTGGGCGACGAGAAGAGCTTCGAGTTTGCCCTGGTGAAGCCGAAGTATGTGACCGCCTATATGGCCGAGTTCTCAAAGCCGCGCTATGGGGTTGATGTGTTGAAGGTCGAAGTGCCGGTGAATGTCAAGTTTGTCGAAGGGATGCGCGTGTTCAGCGGCCAGAAGGCGTATAGCCGCGAAGAGGCTAAAGAGTTCTTCCGCCAGGCTGCTGATGCAGCGCGCAAGCCGTTTATCTATCTCAGTGCCGGCGTTTCCGACGAGGTCTTCCGCGAGACGCTTGAGCTGGCTGCTGAGGCCGGGACACCTTTCGCGGGTGTGTTGTGTGGTCGGGCCACCTGGCAGGATGGCATCCCGGTCTATGCCCAGCAAGGACTGGGAGCGCTCGAAGCATGGCTGGAGGATCGCGGGGTTGCCAATATTACGGCCCTGAATGAGACACTGGCTCAGGGTGCCAAACCCTGGTGGACGATCTACGGCGGTTTGGAGAACATTGAAGTGATCGATCTGCCCGTTCAGCAATAAACCCGCCCTGGCGTGGATCAATCCACTGCCGAAAAGCTCATACGTTAGCGTGAGTGCGGAAGCTATGCTCCCGCACTCATTATTTACTGCTGGACAAGATCAGAGATATATTTGTCGCTACAAATAAGACTACCGGGTGATTGCGCACGGGTTGTGTTGTGCGCATGCCCAACCAACAACACCGAAACAACACAAATGCGACGGGAACACACCGTTTGGCGATAACCCGTCGCATTCGGTATCGTGCACTGGCTGGTGTTACGTGCTACAGCAATTCTTCCGCTAACAGCGAGGCAATGTAGGTAAGCGTGGCCCGGCGGCCCTGGGGATGCAGTCGTCGCCACAGATTCAGTAAGCGCTGTTCGGTGTACGCATTGACAATCGTCTCACTGCTCATCCCGTCGACGGCTGGTGACGATACGGTTTCAGATGGTACAGTAGCAGGTTCAGCCTTCATTTCAGGTTGCGCCGTGGCGACCGGAGCAGTTTCAACCGCCGGTGGCGGTGCCGATGGCAACTCCACCCCACGCTGGCTCAATTCAGTAGCAATGATCAGGTAGGCAACTTCCAGAGAATTTGCCCCCAGGACTTCGGCCAGACGCATCGCGTTGTCGGGATCGGGTGTGGTGTGACCCATCAGATAGTTTTTCATGGCGCTATCGCTGATGCGCGTTGCCGCACACAGGCCTGCGCGCGTGAACCGATTCTGCATCTGATGTTTCAACCACTCACTAAAAGATTGTCCAGCGTATGGCAACAGCTCAGCACGTTCACGAACTTCGCTGGCCGGCATATTTAGGACTTCTGCCATTTGTTCAAGCGTTTTGCTGCGAATTCGCGTGCGTTTTCCTGCCTCAAACAGGTATGAACGCAGGGTTGCTACGCTGAGATCGAGCTTCTCAGCAAAATCAGCCAGCGACAGACGCTGCTGCATGGCAGCGTGGAAGAGGAGCACTGCAAGTGGTGTCTTTTGATCTGGCGTGCTCACCGGTGTAATCCTTTCATCATCAGTCTGTTCTATGCCAACAGATCATACGAGAAACATTGAATAATTACTTTAATTACTCTTGCTATCGTAGAATTATAATTGATCATTACTAAAGTGTCAAGGTTTATCATGTTATTCTATACTTTCTAGCAAAAATCTCAAACGCCGATCAATGAGAAGTGTGTTACAATAGCAAGGTCTGTGTACCCGCTTAATAATTCATGGGGCCGAGTTATGACAAACCAACCCCCTGGTCGCTTTACCATTGACGATCTCTACGAATTAGGCTGGCTGGAAGACCCCCGGCTTAGTCCCGACGGACGGTACGTGGCGGTCGTGTGGGTGACGGTGGATCGCGTCGGTAACGGCTATCGGCGGCACATTGTGCTAGTTGCTACCGATGGTGGTCAAATACGTCGCTTCACCCGCGGTAAACAAGATCGCCAGCCACGCTGGAGTCCTGATGGGCGCTGGATTGCATTTGTCTCGAACCGCGACGATGAACGAGGGCAGATTTATATCATCCCGGTCGATGGTGGTGAAGCACGCCAGATAACCTCGCATCCCAACGGAGCGAGCGATCCGGCATGGAGTCCTGATGGACGATATATCGCGTTTTTGGCGCCGGTAAATGCTGAAGAGCAGGCTCGTGAAGATGCCGGTGAAACACCACCACCACCAGCCGATGCCTGGGAAGCACGTCGCAGTCGCGAGCAGCGCCAGCATGAAGAAGAAATGCGCGTTGATCCGCGTGTGATTACCAAACTTCCCTATCGCAGTGGTACCAGTTATTTTGATGATCGTCGCCGCCATATTTACCTCGTTGAAGTTACTGATGATGATCAGCCATCAACCCCACGCCGGTTGACCTCCGGTGACATCCACTACAGCGCACCGGTCTGGATGCCGGCAGGCGATGCGCTCTTGAGCACGGCAACCCGCGATCCCGAAGCCGACTCGCTCTTTGCCTATTACGATGTGATGTGCGTTCCACTCGATGGCTCGTCGCCACACCCGCTAACCAGTAGTGGCTTTTCCTATTTTGATCCGCGCCCATCCCCTGATGGCACTCAGATCGCGTTTCTGCGCTTGAACGAGTCGCGCCTCCTCGGTGAAGGAAAACGGGTGGCGATTATTCCGGCTACCGGCGGCGAACCGCACGATCTTACGGCGCATACCGATCTGAATGTGGAACAATTTCACTGGCAACCCGATGGCCAGGGGGTGTTGTTCAGTGCAGGCTGGCGCGGCGATGCCCATGTCTATCAGATAGGACTACCGGGAACACCAACTTATCGTAATGGCGCAACGCTGGTCGGCGGGCCGCGGATCGTTAGCGAATTCGATGTCGGGCGCGATGGCACCATTGCCTTTGTAGCTGGAAGTGCCGACAATCCGTGCGATCTCTTCGTGCGTGGCGCTGACGGTCAGGAACGGCGTCTGACTGCTATCAACGAGCGCTTACTGAGCCAGCGCATTATTGTGCCAATTGAAGAAATAACCTATCTCGCACCCGATGGCAGTGAAGTGCAGGGTTGGACGCTCCATCCACCCGATTTCGATCCGGCGCAGCGCTATCCGCTGGCCGTCTACATTCACGGCGGCCCACATATTATGTGGGGGCCGGGTTTCCGTTCGATGTGGCACGAGTGGCAGGTCGCTGCTGCCCGTGGCTATGTCGTCTTCTTCTGCAATCCCCGCGGCAGTGAGGGCTACGGCGAGCTGTGGCGTGACGCGATCCGGGGGAACTGGGGTGAAGCGGATGCCCCTGATATTCTGGCCGGGATTGATGCCCTGGTTGCTCGTGGCTATATTGATCCCGAACGGATCGGAGTGACCGGCGGGTCGTATGGTGGCTATATGACGGCCTGGCTGATCGGGCACGATGATCGGTTCGCCTGTGCTGTGGCTGCCCGTGGGGTCTACAATCTTCTCACCCAACACAGCACCAGTGACGCCCATGAACTGATCGAAATTGAATTTGGCGGTTTTCCCTGGGAGTTGTACGAGGAGCTGTGGGATCATTCGCCATTGGCCCACGCGCACAAGATTAAAACGCCACTCTTGCTCTTGCATAGCGAGCTTGATTACCGGGTACCGATCAGCGAAGCCGAACAACTCTTCGCCATTCTCCGCCGCCAAAAGAAAGTGGTTGAACTGGTGCGTTACCCGCGCGAGGGCCATGAACTGACTCGTAGCGGCGAACCACGCCATCGCGCCGATCATATGCGACGAACCCTGGAGTGGTTTGATCGGTATTTGAAAGAGTGATCTCTCTCCCAAACCCCCTTCAAGGGCGGACAAAACATACGAACGCAGTCAGGAGATAGGGCTGAATATCAAATCTGGTGTCATGGCGTTCAAAACCTGTGATCCGACGATCACCTTGCTACCACCCCTGAGCGCGGAAGGTACAGTCAGTGTCCCCGCTCTGCGCACAGTGGTCTCGTGTTTCGGTGAGAATACCGTTGCCAGATAGAATTGCCTGTGGCGCATCGTTTGGGTGCGGCAGCCACGCTGCCGCACCAGCCGTGCTCACGATCCGGGGCGGGTCGCAGCTGTTTCCCCGCGGGCCACGGGGACGACGTGCGTGCAGAGTACGTCCATCTGGCTTGACCATTCCATGATGAGCTGCCTGCGCATGATGTGGTAGCGCGGATTGTGGAGCAGGCATCCAGCCCGCTTTTCAGTCACCTTCCATCCTCGTTCTGTGATGGTTACATAGGTGATGGTCGAGTGCAGGCGAGAAGTCTGCCGCCTGGAGTGAGGCAACATCCATCATCCACGATGAGACCATCAGCAGCGATGCACAGTATCAATCAAGATTTGACATAAGGGCACCTCAAAACCCTCACCCCCGGCCCCTCTCCCGCGCCTATGCATTACCCACATGTCACCCAGAAGCCGGTGTGATGCCTCATATCACATCGTAATGGATACAGTGCATCATACGTCACGCACACCGTATGCTCAGGTGATCAACGGCATCCTGCTGCATTAGGCCAGGCTGTAAGCGTTCCCCGTAGCGTAGGTTTCCAGCCCGCGTGCCGCCATCTCCGCCATCCCGTCAGGTGATCGCTGTAGCCGCTGTGCGCAGGCTGGACGCCTGCCCCACGGGCTGGCACGATGGCCCCCGCTGCCCCATCCAACCTGCCGATCAGTGCGTCCCCGCCGACGGCACACTCTGCCGGAGCCATCCAACAGCACGACCCTGCGGGGCTATCCACGAGCACGCCCGGCCCCCACTCCCCGCCGCCAGGCCAGCCCCGAAGGGGCTTCCACGAAGTGAGGCAGGGTTTTAACCCGCCGACTCACCGGCTCCCCTCCCCGCCCCGCTCCCGCACGCGAGCTATGCAGTATCCGAGTTATGGGAATGCATAGCTCAGCGCGCGGGAGAGGATAGAGCAGAAGTCTGCATGAGAGATGGGCAGACGTCGTGTTGGCTCATATACTCTGTCAGTCCCAGCATGCACAGCGGGTGAAGGAAAAGCGGAAGTATGATCCAGGTCTTCCTGATGCTGTAGAAGTTGTGTTGACTCGTATATTCTGTCTGGCCCTCAACGTTCACCAGGTGAGGCGAGTGAATACCCCGGCATATACCTGGAGAACAACCTGTGTCGTCCTCCACCTCCAGGGCTTCGCTAAACCAACAGAGTTGCGCCGGTACCATCTCTCGCTAACACCAGGCCGACTCAGGGCACCGGGTAGCGTAGAGCGCTACGCCACCCTCGCCGTTCGATGCTATCTCCTGTACCCTTACAGCACACGCCAGTCTTCACGACCGGCGCCAGCGTCGCCAGACGGCCATTCCACCTGCCGCTGCCGCCAGCAGTGCTGCCACTATCGTTGCCCCCGGCACGATTAACGGAGGCAGCATCGCCGTCAGATCGGCGGGTGGCTCATTGATAACCTGTATATCGGTTGGTGGCGGCGCGTTCACCATTCGGGCCAGATTGTCGAGCGTGGGCAGCATGGAATTTGCATAACCCTGGGCCAGCTTCTTGCGGATAAGCGAGAACGGAAAGAACGTCGGTAACACATAGATCAGCGCAACACCGTTGGTAACGCGAGTACCGTTCGCTTCCGGTCGCAACGTAAAGCTCCAGATTTGAGCGATACCGGGTGCACTTGGCAAGCCAACCCGCCAGGCAAAACGGTACGGTGGCTCCCAAATCACGACCCGATTGGCCGTTACATAATGAATACCACGCATAAACTGCTGCGACTCGAAGACGGCCCCTACCCTGAGCGGTCGGCCATCGCGAATCGTCACCGCCTGAACTTCACCACTCCCGGCAATTTGTGGATGACGCTCAACATCACTCACCAGCTCCCAGAGAGCTTCGGGTGAGGCGTTAATCCGCCCACTTACGGTTGCGCCTGTGTAGGCCAGCATATGCTCATTCCCCTCATGTATACAGGTGTATCAACAGATTGCCATTGCTGTACCGCAGACCCTCTGCAATCACGAACGCCGTAGACGAGCCACCAGTTGGGTATAAAACTGATTACTTGGACGGAGCCTGACAAAGGTGCAGACCTGGGGGCTGCGACGGACAACCACCTCATCACCTTCAATCAGGTCAATATTTTCTCGTCCATCAACTGCAAGCAACGCATGGTGGCGCGAGCGAAGCTGCATCGTCACAACAGCATCTTCGTGTAGAACCATTGACGGAATATTAGTCAGGTGCGCGGCAATTGGCACCAGCACCAACGCCTGCGAACGCGGATCAACGATTGGACCGCCGGCAGCCAGGGCGTAGGCCGTCGAGCCGGTTGCAGTGGCAACGATCACGCCATCGGCGTGGTAGGTCGTGAGCGGGCTGTCATCAATGGTGACGTGGACATTCACAATCCGGCTTAGATCGCTCCGCGAGATCACGACCTCATTCAGTGCGGTGTGTTGGCTGAGTTTCTGGCCACCTCGCCAGAGTTGTGCTCGCACCAGTGACCGTTCGTCAAACCAGCCGCCACCGTTCATAATCTGTTCACAACCGCTATACACCTCATCAGGGCCAATTTCGGCCATAAAACTGAGGTGTCCGAGTGCTACCGGCAAGACCGGGATGTTGTGTGGGAAGCAGAGGCGGGCTGCGCGCAAGACGGTACCATCACCTCCCAGCGCGATCATCAAGTCGCAGTCTGCCACCAGATGTGGCTGGTCGCGGAACTCCTGCGATACACCGCGCGTCGTTTTCACACCCCGTTCGACGAGCCAGTCGGCAAGTTCACGCGATAGTTTGATCGAAGCATCGCTCAAGGGGTTATACAGAACCGCCACGCGCTCTAGCATGTCTCAACCTCCTCTCACCCTGTTTGCATCAGAATACCACAAGCTGAGCAGAGTGGGTGAGGATAGAGGATAGGAGATAGGAGATAGAAGATAGGAGATAGGAGATAGGAGATAGGAGATAGAAGAGGGGAGGGAGGAGAGAGGAGAGAGAAGAGAGGGGTTAGGAGAGCGGAGGGAGGAGCGGAAAGGGGGGCGAGAGAGGGTAGAGGGTACAGGGGTTTTCTGGTGCATTTGGGGCGATGATGGGTGTCCGGATCCCCTTTACATATTCGGCAGCCCGTATTGCAGTGTATGGAATGCAGACCCCATCTTCAGTATCAGCCACGCTGATTGAGATCACTCACACCCCCTGGGAGAGCGCGTCTCCGGTACGCCGTCAACTGCGCAGGCGTTGCAGGCTCAGGTAGCGCCTCACACCCCCTGGGAGCGCGCGCCTCCGGTGCGCCCACCACCTGACCCGGCACACCGGACTCTCTGCCGGTCGCAGGTAAAACTCGTGTGCTCGTCCCGATCATCTTGCCTGACACAGAACCTGCGTCAGCGCCATCAGAAACGTTCTGTAGCACGATCCTCCTGCTCCTCCCCCCAGTGGGGGCTATGTATTACCCACAACTGGTGACACCCACATGTGTATCAGGCGGGTAATTGCTATTGGTGCTGTTTTGAGCGACTGGCCCGGTGGCAGTGCGCCGCTCCAGCCGTGCTATCACGTACTGGATGGGTTGCCGTATCCGCTTGTTATGCACGTGTCGCACAGTTTGGCGTGCGGCAGCTATGCTGCCGCGCCAGCCGTGCTTGCGATCCGGTGCGTGGCATACCGTTACCCATCCTGGTCACGGCGGTGCTGAATGTGCTCGTGCCGATCATCGAGTTGGTCAGGAATGCGCGTAGACGTTTGGTTGCAATAGGTTCTCGTCTGCGCCTCAGCGGCCACGGCCAGCACCTGACGGCGATGGAGAGGATGCCTCCACGCAGGCTGGAAGCCTGCGCCACGGGGAGCGCTTGCAGACTGATCTAACGCAGGGTGACATGTGGGTAATGCATAGAGGGGCCGGTCCTGAACCCGGGACGGGTTGTGAACCCGCCCCTACTCCAGGGGGCGACGTGGGGCGACACATGCGTAGGGGCGACGCATGCGTCGCCCCTACTGAATGATGCACCGCTGGACACCCGTAGGGGCACGGCATGCCGTGCCCCCTGGAGTTTGGCCCTTGTTCCACCTCCCCCGCTGGGGCCATCCATTACCCATAACTATTTTGTCAACTTCTTCGCTCACTGGCAGCGTCTACCTCATCGTGTGCAATCCTGGGCACTATTCGCGTTACCCTGCTGTCGCGTGGCTCTCACGTCACGAATGGGAAGCGGATAGGAGCAGCGGCGGTAGCCGGTGTATCAGTCTGTGGGGCAGACGACCACCCTGCGCACTAGCGGCCACGGCCATCACCCGACGGCAGTGACGGCGATGGATGCACGCGGGCTGGAAGCCCACGCCACGGGGAGCGGCTTATGTGGGTAATGCATAGCGCTGGGGGGAGTGGGGAGTAGGCGTGCTCCATACTGGTTCGCGTTCACCGCAATCCCGGCCCCCCTCCCGGCCTCCCCCCGCTGGGGGGAGGAATGGGAGGGTGATTCCCCCGCTGGGGGAGGAATGGGAAGATGATTCCCTCGCTGGGGGAGGAATGGGAAGGTGATTCCCTCGCTGGGGGGAGGCAAACTCCCGCCCCCAGCGGGGGCGGGCTGGAGTGGGGGTGATACAGGGACAGAAAACAGGACAGTGGAAAGCGGCCTATCGCCCTCCTGGGAGCGCGAGCCTCCGGCTCGCTCCACCACCCAGCCTGCATAGATGACTCCCGCCCCCAGCGGGGGCAGGCCGGGGTGGGGGTGATCCCCCTCGCCTCACCCCCCAGCCCCCGTTCATCAGGGGAATGGGGAGTGGGGAGTAGGCGTGCTCCTCAAGGGCTGCCGGGCACCGCAATCCCGGCCCCCCTCCTGGCCTCCCCCCTATGCATTACCCACAACTGATGTTAACCATGTGCGTAGCAGCGGGAATGATCGCCATGGGTGGTGTTTTAGGCGACTGGCCCGTGGCAGTGTGCCGATCCAGCCGTGCTATCACGTGCTGAATGGGTTGCCTTACACGCGCATCATGTGCGTGTCGCAGGGTTTGGAGTGCGGCAGCCATGCTGCCGCGCCAGCCGTACACACGATCCAGCGCGTGGCATACCGTTACCCATCCTGGTCACGGGTATGCTGGATGTGTTCGTATCGATCATCGAGTCGGTCAGGCATGCTTGCGATCCCTGCGCATAGACGTATTGTTGCAATAAGTTCGTACCTGCTCACCAGCGGCCACAGCCAGCACCTGACGGCGGTGGAGAGGAATGCCGGCACGCGGGCTGGAAGCCCGCGCCACGCCACCCGCGCCACGTGGAGCGCTTGCAGTCTGCCTGACGCAGCGTGACATGTGGGTAATGCATAGCTCCCCCCGCTGGGGGGAGGAATGGGAAGAAGATTCCCTCGCTGGGGGGAGGCAAACTCCCGCCCTCAGCGGGGGCGGGCCGGGGTGGGGGTGATACAAGGACAGACAACAGGACAGCGGAAAGCGGCCTATCGCCCTCCTGGGAGCGCGAGCCTCCGGCTCGCTCCACCACCCAGCCTGCACAGATGACGCCCGCCCCCAGCGGGGGCGGGCCGGGGTGGGGGTGATCCCCCTCGCCTCACCCCCCAGCCCCCGCTCATCAGGGGAACGGGGAGTGGAGAATGGGCGTGCTCCTCAAGGGCTGCCGGGCACCGCAATCCCGGCCCCCCTCCCGGCCTCCCCCCGCTGGGGGGAGGAATGGGAGGGTGATTCCCCCGCTGGGGGAGGAATGGGAAGGTGATTCCCCCGCCGGAGGGAGGAATGGGAAGGTGATTCCCCCGCTGGAGGGAGGAACGGGCAGAATGTAAGCATGAACCCACCCTCTATGGCATCAGGACGCCCCGGCGCGTCTCGCCGTTCTCCCCTCGCCCGCTGCGCGGAAGAGGGGCCGGGGGTGAGGGCGTTCGGGTAGGGGCGGGTTCTGAACCCGCCCCTGTGGTGATGTGTCTGTGGTGTATCTACGCAACCGAACACCCGCTACGGCTGAAGTGCGACGATGAAACTCGCTTCCCCGAAGGGCTGTTCGACCAGGTTGATGCGCAGGGTGCTGGCGTTGGCGGCCAGTGGTCGGCGCACGACGGCAATCCCACGCTGGCGGGTGCCGGGTGACGCGCTGATGATGGCCGGGCGCGAGTCGCCGTCGGCCAGCGGGTAGTCGTTGCCCAGGCCGTCGCTGATTTTGATATTGTCGTGGCGGAGGGGGAGACTCACCGGGCGGGTGGTGTTGTTCTGGATGCTCCAGGTCAGCTCGATCCGGTCGCCACAGGCATCAATCTGCTCTAACGCTACAATGATGTCGGGCGCGGTGCCGGTAGCTGCCTCGCCGACTGCAACGCTTTGCCAGCGCTGTTCTGCGCTATCCCAGCGCTTGCCCACCAGTTGGTAGGTGTTCCAGCGGCAAAAGCTCGTGGTCGTGTTGAAACTCAGAATGGCGCTATCAGCCGGAGTACCGGCGATCAGCGTGAGCGGTGCGTCGGGGCGCGGGATGGCAGCCGGTGGTCTGAAGAGCAAGAAGAGCAACAGAAAGAGCGCTATTGATGCGAAGACCACCGCCAGCCGACCGGTCGTGGTCTGGAGCGCCTGCCTGAGCCGCACGAGCCATGGTTGGGCCGGTGCGGATGTCGGTGCCGCCCGCTCCTCTTGCACCACCTCGTTGAGTTCAGCCCACGGCGTACAGTGCAGGAGTTTCGGGATTGCCAGCATCTCCTCTTCGGTCAGCTCAATCTCTGAAGAGCGCTCGGTGATCATATACGCAGGCAACTCATCAAGCCCGCGCACCTCCACCTTCCAGTCGAGATCGAGCTGTGAACCCTCTTCAATCCGTGGCGCGATGACGATCAGGCGCTTGCAGGTGCGAAAGTCAACATCGTTTGCCTTTTGTTCCGAGAGGAACTCCCGCCGATGCTCGTTGAGAAAATTGGTTAGCGCGTGAAAGTAGGAGATGACCTGATTGTACGGATTTTTGCGTCCGGGATTGAGCCGTTTTTGTTCGCCGTTGCGCCCTTCGACGATCCAGGGGCCGTTGACACTCCCGATGACCCGACCGTCGCAATGCTTGAGTTCGATGATGACAATCGCATCGTGTTTGATGATCACCAGATCGATGTTGCGCCCATTGACGCTGAAATTGGCCAGAATCAGAAACAGGCCCTCCAGTTTTTCGAGTGCCTGGGCAACCCCCAGGATCGCCCGGCGTTCCTGGGGGTGTTCCGGTTTCTCGCCAATCCAGACTTGAACGGCCATTTTTCACTCACTCAGCGCCAGTGTTTTGCGCAACTCAACGATCTGGTCGCGTAATGCAGCCGCCTTCTCGAAGGCAAGCTCTTTCGCGGCCTGCTTCATCTGCTTTTCCAGGTCTTTGATTAACTTCAGCACTTCATCGCGGGGCAGATCGACCGCAACGGCGGTGGTTGGCGTCGCCACATACTCGCCGCGCTCTTCTGCCATCTTGCGAATCCGGTCGGTCAGATCGCGCACCCCCTTGGCAATCCCCTGCGGTTTGATGTTGTAGCGCAGGTTGTGGGCCATCTGAATATCGCGCCGGCGCTGCGTCTCGCGGATGGCCGCCTCCATCGAGCGGGTGATCGTATCGGCGTACATGATCACCTTGCCCTCAATGTGGCGAGCCGCCCGCCCAATGATCTGGATCAGTGAGGTCTCTGAGCGCAGATACCCCTCTTTATCCGCGTCCAGGATCGCCACCAGGCTCACCTCCGGCAGATCAAGCCCCTCGCGCAACAGGTTAATTCCCACCACCACATCGTAAACCCCCAGCCGCAGGTCGCGCAGAATCTCCACCCGCTCAATCGTATCAATGTCGGCGTGGAGGTACATTGTGCGTACCCCCATCTCTTTCAGATAGTCGGCCAAATCTTCGGCCATGCGCTTGGTCAGCGTGGTCACCAACACGCGCTGTTTACGCTCCACCCGCCGCCGAATCTCACCGAGCAGATCATCAATCTGACCACGGGTTGGCCGCACCTCGATCTCCGGGTCGAGCAGGCCGGTTGGCCGAATAATCTGCTCTACAATCTGCTCGCTCTTCTCGCGTTCGTAAGGGCCGGGGGTCGCCGAGACATAAATGACCTGGTAGACATGCTGCTCGAACTCTTCAAAGCGCAGCGGGCGGTTATCGAGCGCTGAGGGCAGGCGAAAACCGAAATCAACCAGCGTCTGCTTGCGCTGACGGTCACCGTTGTACATCCCGCGCAACTGCGGAAGCGTAATGTGGCTCTCGTCAATAAAGATCAGAAAATCATCGGGAAAATAGTCAAGCAACGTCCAGGGCGTCTGGCCGGGCGCCCGGCCATCGAGATGGCGGGAATAGTTCTCAATGCCACTACAGTAGCCTACCTCACTGAGCATCTCGATGTCGTACAGAGTGCGTTGCTTCAGCCGTTGGGCTTCCAGCAATTTGCCGGCAGCCTCCAGTTCGCGCACCCGTTCGGCCAGCTCGTCTTGAATGCTGGCAATCGCAAGCTGCAACTTCTCTTTGGTGGTAACGAAGTGTTTGGCCGGATAAATCTCAACCACCGCGTGCTTACACAACACCTCGCCGGTGAGCGGATCAAGTTCGACAATCCGCTCAATCTCATCACCCCAAAACTCCACCCGGATCGCGGTTTCGGCGTTGGCCGGAATAATATCGAGCGTATCACCGCGCACGCGAAACGTGCCGCGCTGAAAATCCATATCCTTGCGCTCGAACTGCAAATCGATCAACTGGCGCATGAGCTTATCGCGGTTGCGTACCTCACCGACGCGCAGCGTGACCTTCTCTTGCCCGTAGTCGTGCGGTGAACCGAGACCGAAGATCGCCGATACTGACGCCACGATCAGCACATCGCGCCGGCTGAGCAGGGCCTGGGTTGCGGCGTGGCGCAAGCGATCAATCTCTTCGTTGATGCTGGCCTCTTTTTCAATGTAGAGGTCTTTCGAGGGCACGTAGGCTTCGGGCGTGTACTCATCGTAGTACGAGATAAACATCTCAACCGCAGCATCAGGCAGAAACTCGCGGAACTCAGCCCAAAGCTGCGAGACGAGGGTTTTATTATGGGCAAGAACCAGGGTTGGGCGCTGCATCTGCGCGAAGATGTGCGCCATGACAAACGTCTTACCGGTTCCGGTGGCACCGAGCAGGGTTTGATGACGGTAACCGGCACGCAGGCCGGCCACCAGTTGCTCAATGGCACGCGGTTGGTCGCCGGTGGGCTGATAAGGCGCTTCGATCCGGAATGACATACGATGCTCGCGTGTTTCTGCGGTGTAGAGACGCAACAGCGCGGGTTGTGTCACCGCTCCAGGGCGGAGAGGGCCACAACGCCGCGCCGATGGTTGGGTTACTTCTATTATACCAGAAGTAGCAACGGTGTGTTGTCAGGATTGAATAAGTATTTGCCACAATTGTAATGTAACAACATCCCCCCACCGTTGACATATTGGCGGTGGGGGGATAGCCTTCGATCTGTATCTACAACGGTTAGCGCAACTCAAACGTCACCTGCACCGACGCGCTGTAGGTCTGCTGGCCGGGTTGCACCGGCGGCGCCACGCTGTCCACGGCTGGCCTGGCCTGAGCCATCACCGGGATTGGGAGAGGGCTGGCACCCATGTTCTCGGTGATGAACAGAACGCGACCGAGTGACGTACCGCTGGCGCGTGCCATCTGCTCGGCACGTGCCCGTGCATTGGCAATCGCCGCTTCGCGGGCCTGGGCCAGCACACGCTCCGGATCGCTAACCCCAAAACTGATCCCGTAGACACGATTGGCACCGACCTGCACCACCCGATCAATCAGACTCCCGGCCTGGCCGATGTTGCGCACGGTGACATTCACTGTATTATTGACAGTGTAGCCGGTGATATTCCGCCCCTCGTTATCGTACACCGGATAAATGTTGATCCCAGTGGTCTGAATATCGCGCTCCTCGATGCCCAATTGCCGAATCTGATCGATAATCGCCTGCGCCTGTGTACTGTTCTGGGCCAGCGCTTCCTGCGTGGTTGGGGCAGTAGTCTCGACCCCAATCATAATCGAGGCAATATCCGGCTCAACCTTCACTTCACCGGTGCCGATAACGACAATCTGTGGCATATTAGCAACACCGGTTTGCGCGGTTACGGTCTGGGCCGGACGGAACAGGCTGACCGCAGCCAGTGCCAGCACAGCTATCAATGCCGTCAGAGCCAGCACAGTCGAGAGAAGACGGTTTTCCATAACACTCACTCCTTATCATTTCACAAGGTATCTGCACGTCACATCTCAGAGACGCCGCTACCTGATGATTGGTTCCGCTTGATCGGTGGGAAGGGATACACGCGAGTGTGCCAGAACTTATTTCATAAAAGCTGTACGGTCGACCATTGCCCAGGCTCGTGACCGCTTGCCAATGACCAACGATAGCCTATCCTGCTCCCAGTCTGCCAGTATGGAAGCGAGGAGCGCTGACGATCATCGCTAGTGCCATCACTCGTCGAATTGGGTGCCTTACTCGCCTGTCATGCGCGTGGCGCAGCGTTTGGAGTGCGGCAGCCATGCTGCCGCGCCAGCCGTGCTTACGATCTGGCGCGTGGCACATCGTTGACCCGGCTGGAAACAAGGAAGCTGTGTGTGCTCGTCACGATCATGGAGTCGGTCGGTAATGGGAGATGTTTTTTGAAATAGGTTCTAGAGAGGAGTAAGCTTTGCCAGAGAGGGCTGGTAAGCGGGTTATATCAAATCTGGTGAAGCGCCCGCCAGCGGCGCCATGCTGCACCGCTAGTTCCCGTCCTCAACGGGGACAGGTGAGGGTGGGGCCATCCCCTGGGAACGTGCGCCGCCGGCGCGCCCCACCTGTACCAGCACCCATCAGCAGCGCCATACTTCACCGCAAGTTCCCGCCCCAAGCGGGGGCGGGTGAGGATGGGGGCCATCCCCTGGGAGTGCGCGCCGCCGGCGCGCCCCACCTGAACCAGCGTCTGCCAGCGGAGCCGTGCTGCACCGCTAGTTCCCGCCTCCAATGGAGGGTGAGGGTGGGGGCCATCCCCTGGGAGCGTGCGCCTCCGGCGCACTCGCCACCTGCACCTGCCCGCCGTGCCTGCTTCCAGCAGGGTGGCATATCAAACCTTGCGTGATACGGGCATCACTGCTTGACACCGAATATGCGGGTATCCGTAGGGGCGGGTTCTAAACCGCCCCTACAGACGGTGCCTGAACCCATTCATCTTGCCATGCAAGGGATGCGGTGAGCGAGCGAAATCACCCCAGCACGCCGGTGACCACAGACACGCCAAACGGCATGTCCGCGGCACACGTCGGGGTGAATACGGTCTCCCGACCGAGTTACCCGTGTCGCGGAGTGTGGAGTCACGATCCGGCGCGGGTCACGCCGTTAACCCTACCGGTCACGGGGATGCGGTGTGTGCTCATCACGATTAGTCTGTCAGTGATGAATGAGATAACTTCCAGGAGATGTTTTTTGAAACAGGTTCTACCCTTACCCGTTCACTTGCGCCGCCACATCTGCCGTAACCGTTGCCAGAATCGTTTCCAGCGTCCAACCTGCTGGCTACCGGTTTCACGTGCTTTTGCCATCAACAGCGCGGCCTGCTCGCGGCCCAACTGGATCGCCTCACGCCCAATCTCCTGCAAACGCTCGCGATCAACAATTTCGCCTTCCGCAAACCAGCGCCACGCGGCTGTTCCGGTTGTGTAGGTTCCGGCATACGCTATCGCCACTTTAGGCGCTACTCCCCACACCGGAATCAGTCCCACCAGCATTCGGGCCAGTTGGCGCCAGATAAACGCCCCCCCAATCACCGGTAGTACCTCGAACAGGCGCTCGCGAATATCGGGTGGTGCTCCGTAGGCCAGGGCAAGCCGGTAGACCAGCATAGCCTGATTCTTGGTCAAGATCAGGGTGTCGGCGGCGGCAAACGGCATGTTGAGCAGCGGAATTTGTGATGGTAAGGCGGTTGCCAGCACATACGATGCATTGGTAAAAGAGACGCTGCTAATTAGTTGTTTGGCCAGCACCGGACGCAGACCGGGCAACCGCCGGGCAGCGGCCAGATGCAAAGAGGCCGGTAGCCGTTCAAGAATCGCTTCAGCCAGTTGCCGGTCGGTATCCGGGGCATCTGGATCAGGCACAACCAGCAAACGGGCATGGGCAACCCGTGGATGTAGCGGCCCGGCATCAGAGGGCAGTGCCGTGCCCCAGACCACCACAACCGTAGGCAGGGATAGGGCGGCCAGTTGCTCAATCACCGTTAACTCACGGGCCGACAAACGAATATTCCGATCCAGACCAATAATAACGAGATCGACGTTCCGTACCTCTGCCGGTACAATCGTGGCTAGATTGGCCTGATGGATCGGTGATGGCCCGACTGCACCATAGCGCTGCTCACCGTATTCCAGGCGGGCGGCAATACTCTGGCAGACCCGTGTCGCGCCGACACAGACGATAGTCAGCGGTGACTCGGCTTCTTTCCGAATATCCTCAACATTTATTTCACGCAGCGTATTCCAGGCAAGATTAAGATCGTTCCAGCTCGGCATGCAATAGCCCTCGTGGTGTCTGCTGATATGCATTGACAGCGCCATTATAGCACGTACTGTCAGGGCAGAACTGTCAGTATGGTATAATACGAATCAGTATGCGCAACGCGCCGTTTGTGCCTGAAGAGGAGGAATTAAATGGAACTCACACACCGCCGGCTCAATCGAGTTGACCTCATCGAGGTGATTGGGCGCGTTGATGCAGCTTCTGCGCCACAACTTAAACAACTGATTGAGTCGATTTTCGCCGACGGTCGCTATCGCATTGTGTTGGATCTCAGCAAGCTCGAATACATCAGCAGTCCGGGTTTGCGCGTCTTGATTGAAGCGCGTAAGAAGGCTCGTGATTGGAAGATCACCGATCTTGAAGGTGGTGATGTTCGTATCGCTAACTTGCCACCCCGCATCAAAGAGGTGTTCGATCTAACCGGTTTCAGTTCGCTCTTCGAGATCTATGGCGATACCGTCGAAGCAGTTGGATCATTTTGAACCTGCCCTATTGCCAGACGTGTTCGTCTGGTCGCACAATCGCCATGGAGAGTATTACCCTTACTGCTGATCTGGATGCGTTGGCCAAAACCAGTGCATTTATCACCGCCGCAGCCGAGCGTTGTGGTCTGGATGAACGGGCAACCTGGCAGGTGCAGCTTGCAGTTGATGAAGCTGTAACCAACGTCATCCAGCACGCTTACGATCCTGACCAACCCGGTGATTTCACCCTGAGCTGGCAGTGCCATGATCAACGCTTTATCGTGACTGTACGCGATCATGGTCGTCAGTTTGATCCATCTACTGTGCCGGTACCTGACATCACCTCGCCGTTGGAAGAGCGTCAGGTTGGCGGCCTGGGTATCTATCTCATTACGCGCTTAATGGACGAAGTTCATTTTGAATTTTCACCCCAAGGCGGCAATTTACTAACGATGGTCAAGTATCTACCATCTGATCAGGCTGAAGAAGCCAATGAAGTGGTCGTTATTCCCATCAACGACCGGATCGATGCGCTGACCGCACCCCGACTGAGCAAGACGGTGAACGAACAGATCAGCCAGGGCGCTCGTCAGATTGTGTTGGACTTCAGCAATGTTCCTTTTCTGTCCAGTAGTGGCTTGCGCGCGTTGCTTCTTATCCGTAAGGAGTTGATGACGCTCGGCGGTGAATTACGGTTGGCCGCTTTACAACCGCAAGTCCACGAAGTCTTTACGATTACCGGCTTTACCCAGGTTTTCAATATTCATCCCTCAGTCACAGAAGCCCGCGCAGCATTTTCCCAGAGGCGTTGAGTGTCGCGCGAACAGATGCTGACATGGTATGGGTTGGTGGTTGGCGTGGTGGCGTGGATGTGGCTGTTTACCCTGCCCGCTACGCCGGTAGCTCCCATACTGGTGATATTGTTTGCAGCGATGGCCTTTGCCGTTGATCTGCTGGCATTTCGTACCCCGCCTGCCGATGTCCATAGTCTTGCCCCGCTGGTGCTGATCACGGCCAGTCTGACCCTTGGGCCGGTGAATGCGGCATGGCTGGCGGCTATTGAGGGGGTTGTCTCCGGGGTGGTGATTCTGCTGTTGACCAACCGTCCCCGTACATCCTTTTCTCTGTTTGGTCGTCCTCTCTTGCGCAGTGGTCTGCGCACCCTGGGCATACTCGCTAGTGCGTGGCCGGTCGGCGCTCTGAGCAATCAACCACTTACCGACCAGAACCTTACGCCGCTCTTCCTGTCAACTCTGTTCGGCTTTCCGCTCGTTACCCAAACCGGACGCATGCTCCGCGAACTGTTGCAAGGTGGGCGTAGTGGTCTGGCAACCTGGTGGCGTTCGGCATGGCCCGCAATTTTGGGCGCGGAGATCGCGCCGCTTCCTCTGGCCTGGTTGGGAGCCGCGATTGCCCGGCAGCTCGAACTCATTCATCTCACACTCGCCGGTCTTGCCCTGGTTGCCTCGGCAGCCATTCTCCGCCGCTCCTCGCTCAACCTGCAACGCCAACGCCGTTCAGTGCGTGAATTAGCCCGCCTGAATGAAGTGAGTCGGGCCATTATTCGCAGTGAACTCGATGTTGAAGCCCTCTGCGAGCTGATCTACCGTGAAGCGAGTCGGATTGTCGATACCTCGTCGTTCCATCTGGGTCTGTTTCACGGCAATCACTATACGCTCATGGTACGCATTCAAGATCGCGTGCGGTTGCCCCGCTTGACGGTTGATCTCTCGGAAAACAGTGGACTGATCGGCTGGATTCGGGAGACCGGGCGGGCAATCCTGGTGGAAGACTTTGTACGCGAGATGGATCGTCTGCCGGCCCGTCCGCGCTATCAGAGCGAACGGCCCCCACGTTCAGGCATTTATGTGCCGCTCATTGCCGGTGAAACGGTGATCGGCTCGATTTCGGTGCAAAGCTACGAACCGGGTGCCTTCGATGCCAATGACCTGCGCCTCATTTCGCTCATCGCCGACCAGGCCGCGGTGGCGATTGCCCGTGCTCGCGCCTTTCACGAAGCACGCCAACGGGCAAACCAGTTACAGGCCATTCGCGAAGTCAGTCAACAGATCACGGCGATTCTTAATCTCGACCAGTTGTTGCCTTCGGTTGTGCGGCTCATCCGTGAACGGTTCGGTTACCACCCGGTGCACATTTTTACTCTGTCTCCCGATGACGAACGCATCTACTTTCGCGCTTCCACAGCCGATGGTGCCGATCTTGAGCGGATTCGTGCCCTCTCCCTCCGTATCGGCCAGGGTCTGGTTGGCGAGGCGGCTCAACGCGGTGAACCGGTGTTGGTAAGCGATGTCATAAACGACCGCCGCGCTATTCGTGATACCTGGCAAACCCGTTCCGAGCTGGCAGTGCCGCTACGGGTTGGTTCAACAGTTATCGGTGTGCTCGATGTGCAGAGTGATGAGCCTGATGATTTTGATGAAGACGATCTGTTCGTGATTCGCACGCTGGCCGATCAGATCGCGATTGCCATCGAAAGCGCCAATGCTTACACTGCCCAACAAGAAGAGGCGTGGACGCTGAATGCCTTGTTACAGATCGCCGAGAATGTTGGCCGCGCTACCACCTTACCCGATCTGTTGGCTACTGTCGTGCGCTTGCCGCCGCTGTTGCTGGGATGTCCGCGTTGCTACATTGCGCTCTGGGATCGTGAGCGGAACGATTTTGTTCTGCGTGCGGCGTATGGGTTGTCTCGCCAGGCCCGCGCAACTCTGATCGACGAACCGGCCCGCTCGCCATTTTTGCTACGCTTACGCGAACGAACTATCGAGAGTGAACAGATCAATATCGAGACCTTGTGGCAGGCGCAAGACAATGCCGATCAATGGCCAGCCCTCATTCCGGCGGCACACAGCGGTGCCCTGATCGGGTTGCCGATCAAAGTGCGCACCACGCTACCCGGTGTGCTGGTACTGGATTACAACGATCCGTTTATTGCCCTCAGCAGTCGTCAGCAAAGTCTCTGCATCGGCGCCGCGGCACAGATTGCCAGTGCTCTGGAAAGTCTGTTGCTGGCGGCAGAGGCGGCAGAAGCCGCTCGCCTCGAACAGGAACTGCGCGTCGCACGCGAGATTCAACGCACCCTGTTGCCCACTCGTCTGCCGGTAGCTCCGGGCTGGCAGATCGATGCCGCCTGGCAATCGGCCCGGCTGGTTGGTGGTGATTTCTACGATTTCTGGCCTTTATCATCAGGAGATGGCCAGTATCACGAACTGGGGTTTGTCATCGCTGATGTAAGCGATAAAGGGATTCCCGCCGCAATGTTCATGACCATGGCGCGTTCGCTGGTACGTGCCGCTGCGCTCGATGGCTCTGCGCCGGCACGTGCGATGGAACGGGCCAACCGCTGGTTGTACCGCGACTCTGAGTCGGGGATGTTTGTGACCCTGTTCTACGCCCGGCTTAACCTGGAAACCGGTCATCTCTGTTTTACCTGTGCCGGGCACAATCCGCCACTCGTGTACCGCGCTGCTACCGGACATATCGAGGAATTGCACACGCCCGGCATTGCACTGGGGGTGATTGCTGAAGCAACTCTGGCCGAAGCCAGTACGACCCTTGCGCCCGGTGATGTGTTGGTATGCTACACCGATGGGGTCACCGAAACGGTGAATGAAGCGCTGGTTCCTTTTGATCTCAGCGGACTACGCGCCGTGATCAAGACCTATCACACAGCACCTGCCGGTGCCATCGTCCAGGCCATTCTGGCGGCGATTACACGCCATAGCCACGGTCAGCCCCCGTTTGATGACATTACGCTGATCGTTATCAAGCGAGAGTAGAGTCGTTTACGATACGTTCCAGGCAGCAGGGAAAGGCTAGCGGGCGAGAAACCGTGTGATCCGTTGAAAGATGGCCGACCGGTACGGCCCGGTGAGTAGCAGTTGATGACCGGTGGCCGGCCAGTATGTGAGTTCACGGTAAGTACTGCCGATCTGAGCCATGATAGCTGCGGCACTGGCTGGATCGGCTGTTGTATCACTGCGACCGTGCATAATCAGGGTTGGTGCCCGTACCAGCGGCAGTGCACGACGAGCGGCTGCCAGAGTCAGCCGCAACTCATCAGCGGCGGCGACTGACACCTTCACCGAGCGTCGTAGCATCTGTTGAATGACCGGATCGTCGAGATCAAGGCCGGGCTGGCGACGCCAGATTGATGCCCGTAGATCGGGGCTGCTGAAATCGGCCTGGGCCAGCAGATAAAACCAGGGGGTCACGTAGCGGACAATCCCCAACAGATCAACCCGCCAGTCGCCACCAAGGCGGTAGGGTGTTGCCAGCATCACCAGGCGGTGCACAGGGCGCTGTGCTGCCAGCAACGCGGCCAGTGCGCCACCCAACGAAAAACCCACTACTGAGACAGCAGTAGACCGGCGGGCGAGTGCGTCAAATGCCGCCTGCACCGCAGCCAGCCAGTCCGTCCAGCGCACAGCAATCAGGTCTTCAGGGTTCCCGGTATGTCCGGGCAGACGCATACCAAATACCGTATAGCCGGCTTGCGCCAGATGATCGCCTAGATCGCGCATCTCACCGGGATCGCCGACAAACCCGTGGATCAGCAAGCAAGCGTGATCACCACTCGACAACAAATACGGTTCAAGCATTGGGATCAACGTATACCAGCTTACGGAAGATATTGATATTACGCTCGCCAATACCGGAAATGGCCGTCAGATCATCAACACTCTTGAACGGCCCGTGAGCTTCGCGGTAGGCAATGATGCGATCCGCCAGCACCGGCCCGATGCCGGGCAAGGCGATCAGGGTCTCGCGATCAGCGCGGTTAATATCAACCGGCGCCAGTTCGGTTCCTTCAGCCGATACTTCTTCCTTCTCCTCTGCCCGCCCGGTCTCGGCGATGGGTGATTCGACCTCACCCGACTCTGCGACTTGCACGTCTGACGACGGTGCCGGCTGTTCTGTGACCATGCCGGCAGTGGTTGCAGATGCTGAAGCCACCTGCGATGAAGCATCGGCGTCTCCAGTCGAGACGTGGGTGACCGGCGCAGCGGATTGAACAGTATCAGACGCTGAAGCTACATCGTTTACCCCATTGCGATCACTCGCAGCCGTCTCAGCGCTTGCACTACTCCGCCGAATTGTCGGTGGCGCACCACGATGAACACGAGTCACAATCGGTCGTGGCCCACTGCTGGTGGATGCAGGAGCTGACGGTGCTGACGGCGCTGGTGATGGTGACGGCGCTGATGGAGCCGCCGATGGAGCTGGTGATAGATCGGACACCGGTGATGGGGTTTGATCTCGCTGCATCCGGCGCCAGATCACGTATCCAATCCCGAGTAATAAGGCAACCAACAGCAACTTACGCCACATAACAGTTTGCTCCCCGGTTGTAGATGCGGATCCATACCTCTATTCGGCACCCTGTACGAGCGAACGCAGCAGGGCCAGATTCATGCGATCCTCAGCCATATCCTCGCCTTTTGGGGTTTCGATAATCATCGGCAAATCGGCAAAGCGTGGGTCATTCACCAGCATACGGAACGCCTCAACACCGATACAACCCTGCCCAATGTGCGCATGCCGATCCACCCGACTACCCAAATCCTTCTGGGAGTCGTTTAGATGAAAGCATTTGACCCGTGTCAGGCCAACCAGACGGTCAAGCTCGGCAAATGTGGTCTGATACCCTTCGGGATCACGAATGTCGTAGCCGGCCGCAAAGATATGACAGGTGTCAACACAAATCCCCAACCGCTCGTGGTACGGGATCAATTCGAAGAGGCGGGCCAAATGCTCAAAGCGGTAACCCAGCGCTGTCCCCTGCCCTGCCGTCGTCTCAAGCAAGATCATCGTATTACCGCCGACACCCTCTGCCAACAGCCGGCAAATCGCATCAGCAACCCGCGCCAGACCAGCCTCTTCACCAATGCCGGTATGGGCACCGGGATGGGTCACCAGATACGGAATATCGAGTTGTGCACAACGTTCCAGCTCGTCGGCGAACGCTGCAATCGACTTCTCGCGCAGTTCATCGGCTGGCGCTGCCAGATTGATGAGGTAGGAGTCGTGGACGACGACCGGATGAATACCGGTACGTTGTTGCTCTGTCCGAAATGCTGTCGCCTCTTCCGGCGAGATGGGTTTCGCTGTCCACTGCCGTTCGTTTTTGGCGAAAATCTGCATCGAGTCCAGGCCAACCGATTCACCACGGGCAAACGATTTTGAGACGCCGCCCGAAATCGACATGTGTGCACCAAATCGCGGCATGCAGTCACCTTAATCACTTTGTGCCGGCGAGTACCGGATACTGCAATTATATCACGGCATTCACGGAAGCCGGATAGAAGGGTAGTCGGTGAGGATGGGAGATGTCTGGTGAAGCTTTCCCCATACGTCGCCTGGTAGCCGGTATGATGCCGTGCGACGCGCATCGGTTGAGTGACGTGTCAGCACATGAATGAAAAGTATTGGCGAAGAGACTCATCTCGCATCCACGCCACATCACCGTGTCGCCGTGATTCTTTTCGCTTGACATGAACCTGTGCCGGCGTTAGACTACTACTGCATTCTGCCGCATCAAAAAGCTGTTCATCGCGATGGAACGCTCGCTACCAGCCGGAATACCTCACCGCCACCGGTCGCGCTTTTGGCGGATCATTGAATGGTTACTGGTGATCGCTGTCTTGATCATCCTGGCAATACTGCTAGGGTACGGCGCGATCATCCTGAGTGACCGGCTGTTGGCTGAACGTATCTACCCCAACATTAGTGTGCGTGGCCTGCCAATTGGTGGAATGACCCGCGCCGAAGCGCGGGCCGCACTGCACCGTCGCTACGCCGAATTCCTTGCCACACCGGTAACCCTGCACTTCAACGACCAGGTCTGGCGACCGGCAGCCGAAGACCTTGGCCTGCACCTGGCGATTGAAGAGGCGCTTGATGCCGCATTCGCGATTGGTCATCAGTCGGAATGGGAAGTAAATGCCCAAATTGCCGCAGCGACCTGGCAATACGGCATCGATCTTCCGCTCCATCTTACCTTCGATCAGCGTGTCGCTCAGGCCACGCTCCAGATGATCGCCACCGAGATCGACCGTGCTCCCATTGATGCGAGTGTTGATCTGCGCGGCAGTACAGTTGTTGTCGGTCGTGAAGCATGGGGTCGTCAGACCTTAATCGATGAGACGTTGGCCGATATTGCGGCTGCCGTGCAAAGCCTGCAACCGCAAGAGATTGCCATCCGCACGCGCATCCTCGAACCACAGGTACGTGATAGCGATCTGGCGCCAACCGTCAGTGAATTGCGTCTCTTGCTCAGCGGTCCGATCCAGCTTGAAGGTCAGGGCGGTCAATGTCGAGCGGGATGTCGCTGGGAGTGGTCGCTCGATCAGATCGCATCCTGGATCAGGCTGCGCAGCCTGACCGCAGTTGATGGTCGTCCGGCGATGGCCGTTATGATCGACCAGGCGGCTATTCGTGCCGCATTGACTCCAATTGCTGCTGCTCTTCGCGAAGAGGGTGGTCTGCCCAGAGTTGATTGGAATGACGGGAATCTGCGCATCCGCACTCCCGGTACCCCCGGTCGTGGTCTGGCTGTCGAAGAGGCGATGGCCCGTATCAACGCTGTACTGTACAGTAGCGAACGAACCGTCACCCTCCCCCTCCGCGAGCTGCCGCCACCGGTCACTGCTGACAATCTGGCTGCGCTGGGCATCAGTGCACCGGTCGGCGTAGGGGTTAGCTCGTTCCGCAATTCAGCGCCATACCGGATCACGAATATTCAGGCCGGCACGCGCCAGATGGATGGGGTCTTGATCCCACCTGGCGCCACGTTCTCGTTCAACACCACGTTAGGGCCGGTTACCGCTGAGCGCGGCTTTGTCGAGGGCTATGCGATTATTGATAACCGCACGCAGAAAGAGTGGGGTGGCGGGCTGTGCCAGGTTAGCACTACTGTCTTTCGGGCAGCCTTCTTTGCCGGCTTACCCATTACTGAACGGCACGCTCATTCCTTTCGTATCGGTTGGTACGAGGAACTGGGTGAACCGCCGGGGCTTGATGCTGCAATCTTTACCGGTGTGCACGATCTGCGGTTTGTGAACGACACCGGTGGCTGGTTACTGTTGACCGGAACCGTGGACACCCGTCGCCAACAACTTACCATAACGCTGTATGGATCGCCGACAAACCGACGGGTGGAGTATTCATACCGCATCCTGGAACGGATGCCGGCCCCTACCCGCCCTGTCTATATCGATGATCCGACCCTGCCGAGTGGTGTCGTTCGCCAGACCGACACTGCACGTGATGGTTTACGGGTGGAAATCTACCGTACCGTGTACGCGGACGGTGCCGTTCATCTCCGGGATACGATCCCAACCACATTCCAACCCTGGCCCGACATCTTCGTGCGCGGTGTGGGGCGGTAGGGCTACTGTGCAGTATACCCGGTCTACGAGTAATCCAAAGTATGCGCGCAGTGATGTGCGACTCGTCCTCTTCCCGGCTCGGCACTGAACTGCTGGGGAACAGGATTCGCTTGAGCTACCGCTATGGGCAGGGCTTACCCCCAACACCCGGTAACAACGCAGGTTATCCCATCAATACGCATTTTCCTGCCGACCGGTAATAAAATTGATAATCGTGCGCAGAATGATCTTGATGTCGAACAGCAGTGACCAGTTTTCGACGTAGTAGAGGTCGTAGCGTGTGCGCTCTTCGATACTGGTATCACCGCGTAAACCATTCACCTGGGCCCAACCGGTTAAGCCGGCCTTTTCTTTATGCCGACGCATATAGCGCGGAATCTGTTGGCGGAACTGTTCAACCCAACGGGCCTGTTCAGGCCGCGGCCCTACGATAGACATCTCACCGATGAGCACATTGATCAACTGTGGTAACTCATCAAGACTGGTACGCCGCAAAAAGCGACCTACCCGGGTTACTCGTGGATCATTCTGCACCGTCCAGGTGCTAAACCGTTCCGCATCCGGGCGCATTGTCCGAAACTTAATCATCCAGAAGGGCTGACCATCGAGACCAACCCGTTCTTGCAGGAAAAAGATCGGCCCACGTGATTCAAGCCGAATAGCGAGCGCAATCAACAGCATGACCGGGGCAGCGACGAGCAGTACCAGCGATGCAACGACCAGATCAAGCCCACGTTTGAGTGCACGGTTCCATGGATTGTCGAGTGCGGCATTCTTAACACTGACGAGCGGTAGATCGCGCAAATCGCCAATCGAGACCTCGTTGTTCGTAATCAATTGAAACGTATCGGGATAGACTTTAATAGCGACCGATTCATCTTCAGCGAGCGCAATCACCTCGAGCAGGTCTTGCGAGGAACGACCGGAGAGCGCAATGATCACCTCATCGGCACGGGTTGCCCGGATCACCCGACGAATATGGTCGGTGCGTCCCAATACCGGTAATCCATCGACCAGATCGCCGATTGGTACGGTATCGGAAAGAAAGCCCTGTACCCGATAGCCCAACTCAGGTCGCCGCCGGATCGTATTCCAGACCAGACGGCCCGGCTCACGGGCACCGACAATCAACACCCGCCGGGTATCAATATCAAAGCGGCGCAACACGTAGACAAAGGTGCGATGAAGAAACCGACCGGTCAGACAGCCAGCGACCGCCAACAACCAGCCCTGAAAGAGGATTTCCCGCGTCCATGGCATCTCTTCGCCACCAAACTCGCCGATCAGCGCATTCACGAAGATCACCAGCACCATCGTAAACGAGACTGCGGTCAATACCTTCACCGCTTCATCAAGACGTGAGGCACCACGCTTCATCTCGTACAGGCCGTGGCTGGTGAAGACAATAAGTGCGATAATGCTGCCGAGCACGCTCAGCCGTAGTGGCGTTAGCGGATCGGCGGGGAGGCGAAAGCCGGCACTGACGAGCGACTCGGCGCCAAGCGCATACGCTGCCTGCGTCGCCAGATTCAGCGCCGCAATATCGAATACAATCAGTAACAGACGTAGCAATGTCTGCCACGTCCGCGGACGCAGCAAGGAGCGCGCTCTAACCGACGTGGCGCGCCCTGGATGGGAGGAGGAGATTGCGGCCAAGTGCCCACAGCTCCTTTACAGTAATTCCTAACTCGATCAAACCATTCAGAAATGCAGGGGTCGTCGCAGCGTAATGCTTGCGATGAAACAGTCGCATCGCGTCGTAGAACGCCCGAATTGACGGAATTGGTCGCCGGCTGGAAGCTGCCCGCTTGTAATGATAGACGGTTACCGCAGGGTAATAGACAACTTTCCAGCCGTACTGCTTGATACGGTAAGCCCAATCAAGGTCTTCTCCATACATGAAGAACGCCTCATCGAGCAAACCAACTTCGCGCACCACCGACGTGCGAACCATCATACACGCCCCGACTACCGCATCAACCTCAGTCTCCACATCAGGATCGAGGTAAGTCAAATTATATGCAGCGAAGCGGCGGCTGCGCGGGAAGAGGCGGGCCAGCCCGAACAAGCGGTAAAAGGCAATTGCAGGAGTGGGAAAACTGCGCCGACAGGCCAGATCGAGCGAACCATCGGGTAAGAGCAGTTTCGGCCCCACAACACCGACCGTTGGATGATGGTCGAGATAATCAACCATCCCATCGAGGGCACCGGGCGGTACTACGGTATCGTTATTGAGAAGCAGAATGTAGTCAGGTGGATCAGGTAAGGCAAGAATCTGCCGCAACGCCAGATTGTTACCGGCAGAAAAACCACCGTTGACCGGACTCTCGATCAGATGCACCCACGCAAACCGCTCACGAACCATTGCGGCGCTACCATCAGTTGAGGCATTGTCAACCACCCACACCGATAGATCGCAGCGGGTTGGCGAAGCAGCAATCGAGGCCAGACAATCAGCTAACAGATCGGCCCGGTTGTAGTTGAGGATAACAACGGCAAGACTACTCATTATCGACATGCCCGGTCTGCACTGGTAGACAACCCTGGTTCAGTATACCACAGGTTATTCTTGTTTTATATGCAAGAAGCGAATGGTAATCGATCAGACGTTTGCAAAATCAATTTAAGGCTTCATAATGAAAAATTAAACATCGATACCTATAGCTTGACAATGTGTATCAGGCGTATTATACTGGCCGAAAAGGCGGTAAAATTTTGCTTATCATTACACGTTATCCGAGTCAGGGCAACCGTAAGGCGCGATGTGAGAACGGTCGCCGCGCCAACCGTCAGCAGAGGGAGTCGCTATGAGCAGAGCAAAAGCGAAAGACCCCCGTTTTCCCGACTTTTCGTTCACCGTCGTTGAGGGTGCGCGGGCCACACGAGTACCGGGAGGGCGGACGATTGAAGAAATCGAGCCGGAATACAAGATCAAAGGGCGCACAACTTTTAGTGCGATCTTCCGTTACGATCCCTTTGATTTTTGGGTAGGGCCGTTCTACGTTGGCTTTTGGGGCTTTGTCTCGGTCATCGGTATCATCTTCGGTTCGTATTTCTACATCAACGAGACAATCCTCAAAGGTCCCTATTCAATACCGCAAAACTTCTTTGCCGGACGAATTGATCCACCGCCACCCGAACTTGGGTTGGGGTTTGCCGCACCGGGCGAACCGGGCTTTGCCTGGCAGATGACCGTCCTCTTTGCAACGATAGCCTTCGTCGGCTGGATGATGCGTCAGGTCGATATTAGCATGAAGCTCGATATGGGCTATCACGTTCCGATTGCATTCGGGGTTGCGGTCTCGGCATGGGTAGTGCTCCAGATTATTCGCCCGATAGCTCTCGGTATGTGGCACGAAGGCTTCGTGCTCGGCATTATGCCCCACCTCGATTGGGTGTCGAATTTTGGCTATCGCTACAATAATTTCTTCTATAACCCGTTCCACGCTATCGGCATCACCGGACTGTTCGCATCAACCTGGCTGCTGGCCTGCCACGGCTCGCTCATTCTCAGCGCTGCGCAGTACCGTGGCCCGGAAGGTGGCGATATTGAGAACGTCTTCTTCCGTGACGTGCAGTACTATTCGGTGGGCGAGTCGGGTGTGCACCGATTGGGGTACATCTTCGCGATTGGCGGCATCCTGTCGGCTGATCTGTGCATTTTGCTGTCGGGCTGGCCGGTGCAGGATTGGGTAAGCTTCTGGAACTTCTGGAATAATCTGCCCTTCTGGAGCGGCGTCTAGAGAGGAGCACACTGGTATGGCGACAATCAACATGACGCCGGGCGATCTGGAACTGGGTCGTGATCGCGGTCGGATCGGAAAACCAATTGAGATTCCGCTCCTGGAAAACTTCGGCTTCGATAGCCAGCTCGGCCCGTTCTATCTCGGCTTTTGGAACGCAGTGGCTTACATCACCGGTGGTATCTTTACCTTTATCTGGCTGATGGTGATGTTTGCTCAGGTAAATTACAATCCGGTGGCTTTTGCCAAGTACTTTGTGGTCTTGCAAATCGATCCGCCGTCATCACGCTATGGCCTGAGCTTTCCGCCGCTGAATGAGGGTGGATGGTGGCTCATTGCGACCTTCTTCCTGACGGTCTCGATCTTCGCGTGGTATATGCACATTTATACCCGTGCCAAAGCGCTCGGGATTAAGCCCTACCTGGCTTACGGCTTTACCGGTGCGATTGCGCTCTACCTGGTGATCTATATCATTCGTCCGGTGTGGATGGGCGATTGGTCGGAAGCGCCTGCCCACGGCATCAAAGCGCTGCTCGACTGGACGAATAATGTGAGCGTGCGTTACGGTAATTTCTACTACAATCCGTTCCACATGCTCTCGATCTTCTTCTTGCTCGGATCAACGTTGCTGCTGGCGATGCACGCCGGTACCATTTGGGCGCTCGAAAAGTATGCTGCCCACGAGGAATGGAATGAGATTCAGGCTCCCGGTACCGGTACCGAGCGTGCTCAGCTCTTCTGGCGCTGGTGTATGGGCTTTAACGCGAATGCCTACTCGATCCATCTGTGGGCATTCTGGTTCGCCTGGTTGTGCGGTATCACCGGTGCATTGGGTGTCTTCTTCTCGATGCCCGATTTTGTCAATAACTGGTTCCAATGGGGTATTGAAGCCGGCATCAACTATCCGCAAGGTCCAACGCCACCGGTTTCACTGCCGTAGCGTTTGCGACACTTCTCTACCTTCCTCCCGGCCTCTCGCCCGTCACCAGACGGGCGAGAGGTTGTTTATGGTGTCGGGAGAGGTGACTATCTGAAGACTGGTGTAGCAAATCTCAGATGTGCCACCGGCGAGGCGATGGCTTGTCGTCGGCGTGGTCGTAGGGGCGACGCATGCGTCGCCCCTACCAGTGTCCAGCGCTGCATCGTGCAGGTGCTGTCTCAGGGCGGTTGGTCAGGGTCTCCTTCCAGGTTTAATCTCAGGTGGTGATCAATTATGCGTATCGTTTTCAGGTGTGTGACCGGCGAGGCGGAGGCTTGTTGTTGGCGTGATCGTAGGGGCACGGCATGCCGTGCCCCTACGCCTCCTGTCGTACCAGTCGGGGCGACGCATGCGTCGCCCCGACCAGCGTTCAGCGGTGCATTGTTCAGCTACCCCTCTCAACTGCGCCCTTCCTGTACGCGCTCCACCGACATGGCCAGGGCCAAAGCCAGCGCATTGACCAGCGGTTGCAAAGCTGCCGGGACGGCTGCGCTGTCGAGAATCCAGACCTCATCGCCGACCAGCATCTCCAGGACCAGCACCGGTTGCAGGCGTCGGATCAGACCGCCGGTCACGATTCGATACGGACGCAGACGCAGACCGCGAATGGCGGTACGTGCGATCCGCTGTTCACGTGGCCTGCCGACCCGGCTAACCTGACGAATGATGAACGTGTCGCTATCGAGCGAAATCTCATTGGTTGTCGTGGCAATCGCATACCCACCCACAAGCCGTTGGATGCCAAGCCCGCCCAGCAGTCCGGCCAGCGCCGCACTCAGACCGGCTACTGCAAAACCCAGCTCTTGCAGAGCTGCCAGCACACCGGCAATCAGGATCACCATTGCGAAGAACATCAGCAAACCGCCACTAATGAAGGAGGGCAGCGCATGACTGCGGTTGGCCTGGGGGTATGATCGCAGGTGAAGTCGATCCGGTTCTGCCACAATGACTTCATAATACGGCAACGGGCTTAGCCGCCGCCCCAGGCGTTGACGAAGTGATGAGGTTACCATCGCAAAACCCTTACCATCTGATCCTGCCTGCCTCTCAGTTTGCACTGTGCAATTACGCGGATTCTATCGCGATCAGCATTGCGGATAATCTGATGTAACAATTGCTGCTTTATCCTATCACACTTGCACGAATCGAAAGTTCATGCTATACTCCTGTTGCGTTGCGGGAGTGGCTCAGCTGGTAGAGCGACACCTTGCCAAGGTGTAGGTCGCGGGTTCGAATCCCGTCTCCCGCTCCAACGAAGACCAGTGCTTATGCACTGGTCTTTTACTTTGCAGTGCCGGGTGAGGGTATGCGCTGAACGCCCTCACCACCGGCCTTGCAGTGGAGTAGAGGGGATAAGTAAGAACGACGCTGCGTTGGTGTCACCGTACACTCCCGTTTCCTCCATGCCCCGTAGCACAGTAGAGGGGAGAATTAAGCGCTGCGCTGGAGCTTCCTGATGCAGCAGACGTTGTCTTTGCTCGCAGATGCTGTTCGCGCCTGAATCTGCTGACACCGGTGCCAAAACAGTTGCGTGGCCTGGCCCGGCGATGCACGGATCGGCAACCTGTGATATAGTTCATACTGGCCGGTGACGTGCAGCCACGTACCGGCAACGGTGCAATTGCGCCCTTACAAAATAGCCAACCGATAGACGACTGCCGGTATCCGTGCTGTGAGTGTCGTCTGTACCCCAACCGGCGGAGTGCACGGTTTGAAGAAATACAACACCTGATCAACATAGACCATGACCCTGCTAAACGCTCACAACCTCAGCAAGTACTTTGGTGCTGAACTCATCTTTCACGATGTCAGCTTTCAAATCAGCCGCGGCGAGAAGGTCGCGATTGTCGGTTTGAATGGTGCCGGCAAAAGCACCTTGTTGCGCATTATTGCCGGCCACGAAACACCTGACAGCGGGAGTGTTCATCTCGCTCGCGGTACTCGTATTGCCTATCTGGCGCAAGAGGCTCGCTTCAGCGGTGATCGAACACTCTGGCAAGAGATGGAGGCCGCGCTGGCTGAGATCAACGCCTGGCGCGCCGAACTGCTCGTGCTTGAAACCAGGCTGGCAGACACCACAGCGGACGATTGGGAAGCGGTGATGGAGCGCTACGGCGAGTTGAGTGCACGTTTCGAGCACGCCGGCGGGTATGAGATAGAACATCGTATCAAGCGCACCCTCCACGGCCTCGGTTTCCAGCCGGAACAATTCCACCAACCGCTGCGCCAGTTCTCCGGCGGGCAGAAGACGCGCGCCGCATTGGCAGCAGCGCTGTTGAGTGACCCCGATCTGCTGTTGCTCGACGAGCCAACCAATCACCTCGATATGCAGGCCCTGGAGTGGCTCGAACAGTTTCTACGAAATTGGGATGGCACCCTGATCGTTGTTTCACATGATCGCTACTTCCTTGACCGGGTGACCAAACGCACTCTGGAGCTGAGCTTCAATCGCCTGGAAGATTACCCCGGCAATTACGAGAAGTATCTGGCTTTGAAAGCCGAGCGCATGGAGCGGCGCCTCAAGGAGTATCAGGCGCAACAGGCGTTTATTGCCCGCACCGAAGAGTTTATCCGGCGCTATCGGGCCGGGCAACGCGCCCGTGAAGCGAAAGGTCGTGAGAAGCGGCTGGAACGCTTGAAGCGAGAACAGATGCTTGAACGGCCAAAAGAGGCGGCTAAGCTGCGGGTAGCTCTCGATCAGCAGTTGCGTTCGGGGGAACTGGTGTTGCGCCTCGATGGCCTGGTTGTCGGTTTTCCAGGGCAGCGTGGTGAAGGGCAGGCATTGCTGCGGGCCGATGACCTGACGATTCGGCGTGGTGAACGGGTCGGCTTGCTCGGCCCTAATGGCTGTGGCAAGACGACTCTGCTGCGGACACTCGTCGGTCAGTTACCGGCACTGCAGGGTATTGCCCGTTTCGGCCACGAAGTGCGCGTCGGCTACTACGCCCAGGGGCATGATGTTCTGGAATGGAACAACACTGTCCTTGAAGAAGTAGTACGGGTCGCACCGGGTCTTGGGGAAGCGGCAGCGCGCAATCTGCTGGCCCGTTTTCTCTTTACGGGGGATGATGTCTTCAAGCGGATTGCCGATCTAAGCGGTGGCGAGCGATCACGGGTAGCACTGGCGCAACTGACGCTGCTGCCCGGTAACTTTCTCCTGCTCGACGAACCGACCAACCATCTCGACATTGATGCCCGTGAAGCATTGGAGGCCGTCTTGAAGGAGTACACCGGGGCGATCTTGTTCGTCTCGCACGACCGCTACTTCATAGATGCACTGGCCGATAAACTCTGGATCGTCGATCAGGGGCGGATTCGCCAATTCGTCGGCAACTACAGCGAATACATGGCGGCCCAGCAGGCACCAGCCCCTCCAGCCACGGCGCCGACCGCTGAAGCCAAAGCACCGGCGGCAAAGCCGGTCCGTCCTGACGATGCAGAACGGGCGAAGCAGCGTCGACTGGCTGCATTGGAAGCTGAAGTTACTGCACTTGAGCAGGATTTAGCTCGCCTGAGCAGCGAACTCGATGCGGCGAGTCAGGCATGCGATGTTGCCCGCCTGACGGCGCTGGGTGCTCAGTATGCCGAACTGGAACAGTTGCTGGCAGCCAAATACGCGCAGTGGGAACAACTGGCTGCCTGACAGAGTCGTTCTGGTTGCTGAAGCCAACGCCCGGCAGTCATACCCGCAACTGAAGGCAATGAATTACCGCGCATACGCATCGATCTATCACGCTGCCGGCCAGGCCACCTTCGGCGCAACCCTGGCCCGTACTATTCTTGACCACCTTCCCCGACCACAGCGGGTACTCGATCTCGCCTGCGGTACCGGTGCTGCCGCGCTCGTGTTTGCCGCCGGTGGAGCAACTGTGGTTGGTGTGGATTGTTCGCCGGATATGTTGCGGATTGCCCAGAGCGAGGCAATGCAGCGTGGGTTAGCTGTTGAATGGATCGAAGCCGACATCCGTTCACTTCCATCCGATTCCCGTCTGGCGCCGGCCAGTTTCGATCTGTGTACCTGCCTCTTCGATAGCCTTAACCAGCTTCTTGATGATACCGACCTCGCTACTGTCTGCCGGCAGGCCGGTACCTTATTACGACCGGGTGGACATTTTATCTTTGATTTAAACACACCTGCCGGCCTGCGCTCGTGGCAGGAGTACGATCAGGTGACGTTCGATGGCCGTGATCTGATCGTCATCAACCGGCTCACGTTTGATCCGTCGCAACAGCGTGCCTACGGGCGCATTGTCTGGTTTCGTCGCGAGGGTCAACGCTGGTGGCGCGGCGAAGAGACTCACTGCGAACGTCCGTGGGATGAAGGCGAGATTGCGGCTGCGCTGGCCGCCGGCGGCCTGGTCTTAGTCGCTCGGCTTACTCCGCAGTGGCTACCGGCAACCACCGATGAGCCGCGGATCGTGTATGTGGCCACACGACCGGTTGGCTGAGGGTGAGGTGGGGACTGAACCATTCGCAAAAGCTGAACAGAGCACCTGTTTCAACATATTGAAGTGCCTTACTCCACATGGTTTGATACGCCGCATGCGTAGCCTGGGAGCAGGAGCAGGCTGTGCTCCCTACCGGTACGGCCAATCGCCCAGCACCCTTGTTAGAACGCACACGCTATACACGTGACGGGTGCTAGGCAAAGCGGTGTTTTAATGCTAGAATAGCATCAATTCTATTCCTGAAATGCTTTGATTCGCCCCTTATCCTCTTCATCTCACCCTCAGCGTATCAAGAGCATTGCGAGGGGGAGGCATCTCTATGCTATCGTTTGATCGACGACGAACTGCGCTGATTGGTCTCCTGATTGCGCTCCTCATCGGTTTTCCACCAGTCACCGCACAGGCCGGTTTTCGTCTGTACGGTGCCGGTGGCTGCGGTAATCTCGACGAAGCGTTGGCACGTGCCCAACCGGGTGATGTGGTCGCCGCCATGATTGGCTTTCGTTCCAGTAATAACATTGCCCCGATTACCCAATCGCTCGTCCTGGAAGGGGGCTGGGTTCCCAACTTCGATGACTCCTCGACGGCACGCTGTGAGGCAAGCGGCAACGACCAGCCAAACTCTTCGACCATGTACAGCCTTGGCTATACCCTCGACCCCGATCAAGGCTCGGAACTCAGTCTCGGTTCAGGAAACCATATCTTGCCCTTCAATCTGAATGGTGCAACGGTCGTGCTCAAGCATCTCGATCTGACGAACAGTTTCAATACGGTTGGTGGCGTCGGTATTCAGGGTACGCTGGCGAATGGTGCCCGGATGCGGATAGAGAACCTCGAATTCAACGACAACCTGGTGCAGGGAGGCGTAGCCAATGGAGCGGCTATCAGGCTGGAGCTAACCGGCAATTCGCATCTCACCATCATCAACAGTAGATTTAACCGAAATCAGGCCGGGAGTGGCGGTGCGATTGAACTTGTGGTACGCGATGGCAGCACTGTTGTGATTGAGAACAGTTCGTTTGCTAACAATGAAGCTCTCAATGGGAGTGGTGGGGCGGTGCGCATCATCATGTACGCCGGTACCGTTGTTCTCCGCTCAAACAGATTTACCGGTAATGTCGCCACCAATGGCAGCGGCGGTGCCATTCGTATCGAGCGCGCCGCTACTGCCACCGGGTCAACCGTTGTTTTGATCGACGGGAATCAATTTAGTGGCAACAGTGCTGCTTCGGCGGCTGACAGCTCATTCAGTGGTGTGAGTGTTATGACGCCGCGAGTGCGCGTGCCGCTCACTTTGCGTCAGGCGGCTACGACCTATCGAGTACAACCGCTGAATATCACCATCAGCGATGCACAATACCTCTGCACGTTTACCACCAGCGGGTACACACCACAGCTTCCCGGACGCCACATTCACTTTTTCTTCAACACGGTCACCGAGAGCCAGGCCGGTGTACCGGCGAATCCGGCCAACTGGTTTGTCTACGGCAGTTCGGCACCATTCACCGGCTACAACATCAAAGATCGCCCACCCGGTGCGACTGCCCTCTGCGCGCTGGTTGCCAATGCCGACCACACGGTGATTCAGGGTACCGGAGGGTGTATTCCACTACCGTAGATCATATTCGGCACGATGGCTGGGCCTACCTGAAGATGAGCCGGGTATATCTGCTGTGTTACGTGCAGACTGATCCGCCACCAGCCACTTGAGGCGTGGTCGTTCGCCACGCACCAGGCGGTAGGCGGTGGCAAGCGTAAACGGTGTACGCAAGACGCCAGTTGTCCGATGATAGTAGAGCGGCACCGCAACGGTTGCCTGCATTAGCAACTGCTCGGCAGTGTGGTAAAGCTGCCGACGCTGTGGTAAATCTGTCTGCGCGACTTGTTCAATCAACGCATCATAGGTTGCATCCTGCCAGCCGCCAACGTTCAGTGCGCCCTGTGAATGGAACAGGCCGTGCAAGAGTGGCTGCGGATCAGGATATTCAAATTCCCAGCCCAGTAGAGCCATAGCCAGATCGCCGCTGGCGAGAGCGGCAAAGAGCTGATCGGGTGTGAGATCGTTCCACCAGTGCACCGTACATCCGAGGTGCTGCTTCCATTGGCTACACAGCCATTCCGGTGTGTGGCGAAAGCCATCAAGCGCGGCTAGTGTCAGTTCGGCTTGCGTGAGCTGTGCTCGTAACGTCGGCGTCACCGATACTGCCGGACGCCCAAGCGCAGGTGTGTGACCGGGCATACCCGGCGGGATCAGTCCACCGCTGGCCGGCAACTGATGCCCGGCCCACACCTCTGCCACCAATTGCACCGGATCAATACAGTGGGCGAGCGCCTGTCGCGCACCGGCCTGACTCAGTAGCGGATGCCGACAGTTGAAGAGCAGAAAATAGGTGGCAAGTCCAATCAGATCAACCGTGCTCGCAGTCGCCGACACTGCCTGTTGATCCTCGATGCGCAACCAGTCGATCTGCCCGGCAGTGAAAGCCGTATGGTCGGGAACGGTGTAGACCAGTTCGATGCGCTGAAGATTCCCCGGTCGATAACCGTGATAGTGAGGATTTTGGGTCAGAGCGAGGGGGTGACCAGCCCGGCTACGGCTGATCCGAAATGGCCCGTTACACACCAGACGATCCGGGTGCGCCCATGCCGCCCCGTAGCGAGCGACGGCATGGCGCGGTAGGGGCATACACACCGGATGGGTCAGAATATACGGTAACTGCGGTGTCGGTGTGTGCAGCGTTACCTGTACGGTATGATCATCGAGGGCACTCGCCTGCAACAGAGCCGGGTCGGCGCCCTGCGCTACCGCTTCCGCACCGGCAATCACAAACAGGATATGCGCCTGCGCCGATCCGGTTGCCGGTGCGAGGTTGCGTTGCCAGGCAAAGACGACATCGTGTGCGGTAAGCGGCACTCCATCGCTCCACAATGCCTGCGGACGCAGATGAAATGTGTAGCACCTGCCACTACTATCGACCTCCCAGCGTGTGGCCAGTGCCGGAATGACGTTAAGATCGAGATCGAGTTCGACCAATCCCTCGAACAAGTCCCGTACCAGCTCTTGATCACCACTCGTGGTGATCAGGCCAGGATCGAGAGTGGTTGGGCCGTGCGGGTAAACACCCAGGCGGAAGGGGGTACGCACCGTCAGGCGACGTTGCGAGCGTGTTGCCGGGAACGTGGCAAAAGCCTGCTCGTAGAACTGCTGGGCAGCCTGATAGTCGCCGCTATCCATTGACGCCTGCGCCAGCTTGAGCAACACACTTGCGCGCCGCTCATCATTAATCCCTGCGCGCTCAAGCAGGCTCAATGATCGCCGGTAACCATCACACGCATCGGTGCTGGCTGCGATCAGCCGGGCATTATCGGCGGCCTGAGCATACCAGTACGCTGCCGGGATAAAGGCTTCTGCCCGTTCGTAATGATCGGCCAGTACCCCGGCCCGCTCGGCCAGTCGACCCTGTTCCTGTTCAACCAGAATCTGTGCCACTGCCAGATGGCGATCTCGCCGATGAGCAAACAGGAGCGCACTATACGCGCTCTCCTGGATCAGACCATGGCGAAACTGGTACTCACGTTCAGAACAGAGGAGAAAACCGCGTTCAACCAGCTCCCGTAAATCACGTTCACAGTCTGGATGACCACTCAATCGGGCCAGGATCATCGGATCAAATCGCCGCCCTAACACCGACGCCTGCTGCAACGTCTGGCGTAACCCAGACGGTAGCTGATCAATCTGCGCGAGCAGCAATCCCTGCACGGTATCGGGCAGCGTCTCCAGGGCGGCACCCATCGCGGCAGCACGTGCCAGCTCGACCAGGAAGAGCGGACTTCCACCGCCACGTTCAACCAGGACTGCCTGTTGATCCGGTGTGGTCATTGGCGCAATCGCCCGCACAAGCTCGTAGGCCGCTTCCGAAGACAAGGGCTGCAATTCAATCGTGTGGGTAATGTCAGCGCGGGCAAATGACGAGATATGCTCAAATGAACGGCTCACCAGAATGATCAGCAATGGTTGGCGAGCAGTGAGCGAGACGAGATGTTGAACAACCGCCAGCGATGTTGCATCAGCCCACTGCACATCATCTAACGCAATCACCAGCGGTTCAGTCGTTGTGATGGCGGTCATTAATTGCTCGCAGATGGTGAGAAGTTGCCAGCGCACACCATCACCACCAATAATTGCCAGTTGTTGCATCTGAGCCGGGGTCAGCGCAACACCGAGAACGCTGGCCAGGATCAGCGCAGCATCAGAGGCATGGATGCCGGGCAATGGTTGCAGCGCTCTCACCAATGCGGAGAAATCAGCCAGATCAGGCAAACGGATCAACAAACGGATCATCTGACCAATCAGCGCACCACTTTGGAGCCGGTCGTAAGGGGCGGCAGTTGCCTGTATCCACCGCACCGGTGACCTGCTCAGCGCATGCAGGAGATGGGTCTTCCCCATACCCATTTCGCCGACCACCAGAACGCTACCCCCGTATCTCTGCCGGAGTCGTTCAATATGCTGGCGGAGCAGTGCCAGTTCGCTCGTCCGCCCGTACACTGTCGTATCTGGTGGCTGTTCGGATAACATTGCCACGCCGGTTAATGCGATCAGGGCCACCGGTTCCGCTTTGCCCTTGAGCTTAACGGTGCCGATCATCTGCGTGACGAAGCGATTGCCCAGACGAACGGCCAGTGTTGGATCAATGACGATCTGACCGGGGGCAGCCTGCTGCATAAGGCGCGCCGAGAGGTTGATCGTATCTCCCATCACAGTGTACTCGCACCGTGTTGGCGAACCCACCGGGCCGGCAAAGACCCGACCGGTAGCCATGCCGATCTGCTGCTCGCGAATGAACGGCAAGCGTTCGCCGGCGTGCAATAGTTCAAGCACGGATAACGCTGCCCGCTGTTCGCACGACTCAAGTGCGCGCGGTGCACCATAGATAAGATGCAGGACACTCCCCTTATCGCCGGTAATCAATCGATTCACCCGGCCACCATAGCGCGCAGCAATCTGCTGGACGGTACTGAAGTAGCGCTCCAACTGGTGCGCAGCCGACGCATCTTCATAGGTAATACCGGTAAAGCGCACAAAGACACTCACCACCGGCTTTAATTCTGCCGGATGCATCTGCCCGCTGAGCGCCGCTTCAGCCACTTCCGGCGGCACAAATGGACGTAAACGCTCGGCGACCATGCCCGCTTGAAGGTGTGATAGACGACGGCGACGGGGTGGATCAGACAGAGGAGCCAGCACGGCATACCGATCACGCCACTCAGTGATGACCAGCCCGCTCAGCGGAACAAACTCCGGATCGAGCAGCACCTCACCGGCCTGAGCGTGATGCTCGGCTGCCGCCATGCGATCCAGCGTCGCCCCGCCAATCACATCCTCGTAGCCATACGTCGGATCGCCCAACCGTATGCGCAAAACCGGCCCATACGCCATCCCGATCTTCATCGTCAGCGTAAATACCCCTGCCGGGGTCGTGATCCGCCCGTGGCGTTTAATGACGGCCTGCATGGCATGCGCAGCCGTAACGGCATGGCGCAGCAGTGTCGCCCGTCTACCAGAGGGGCGACGTGGAAAAAAGACGATCAAGGCGTCACCCGCAAATTTAATGACGTGACCGCCATAGGCGCCTGCGGCATCAATTAACGGCGCAAAGACACCGTTCAGCGCCCGCGTCAGCTCCTCGGCCCCGCGATCCGGCGCCAGCACCTGGGCCAGCCCTTCAGTGAGCGGTGTAAACCCGGAGATGTCGGCAATCAGCGTCACCCCATCTGTCGCCAGTGGCGCACCATTCAGCTCATAAGCCACCCTATCGGCGGCCACGTATGCCATCAACCCACTATCCTGCATCATAGCGCTGTTCCTGTGAGTGGTGATTACATTCAGTATAGGGGAAATGGCTACGCGGCGCTACTGAATTATGGTACGTGGATAGGGAACGCAGGCACTTACGGCGCATAGATCGCCGAGCGCAGGCATGTGCTACCCGCACAGTCGATGATGGTGTCGCCCAGGTCACCCCTGTCAACGCACCACTGTCAATCCCAGCTTGCGCAACAGCAATTCAGCCAGCTCACAGGCATACGTATCGACGAGGAGCCAGCCATCAGGATGTGGTTGAGCAATTTGATGCAGCACCCGGCGATAGGGCGCCGGTAGGGGCAGTTCGGGCAACAGCCAGCCACTGTCAATTGGCGAGAGTGTCAACCGCGGCTTAGGCATTAATAGCGCGTAAGCTGTTAACAGCGCTTCATCATCAGGCACGGTCTGCCACCCGGTTGCCGTGACCCGCACATAGTCTGCCGGGCCGCGCCCGCGCCGACGGCGCACAATCTGCCCTTCAGGCAGGGCCACGGTGTTATCGGCGGCTGGTTGAATCGTGCGCCAGCCATGGGGTGCAGCGAGATCGAGGATACTAAACTGTTGCTTTTCCTGTACCGGAATCGTGCGTAGCCTACCGGGAACTACTGATGGTGGAGCCGGCAGCGCCGCAATCCGGTCGGCAATCGTCAGCGTCACAAAACTACGCTGCGCCAGGCGGGCGAGCAAACCTTCCCGCCGCCAACTGGTCAGCCGAAAATGAAACCCATCCCGTTCACCTTCACCGCGCAACACGGGGCCAAGTGCTGGATTGTGGATGAGAAACAGGTTGGGTTGAATCTCTTCAAAATCGGCAGGTGCACCGGGGCGACGACGAGAAGCCATAATGAACCTATCAACACTGCCAGGAACGGCGTCTTGTTCCAGCGTTACGCAGCGCAGGATGATCACGACAACCCAAAGCGCTGGATGGTTGGGGCAGTATAGGCGTGGCAGATCGCAATCGCCAGCGCATCGGCAGCATCATCGGGGCGGGGTATTGAGGACAGTCCAAGCGTCAGACGCACCATCTCCTGCATCTGCCGCTTATCGGCGCCGCCGTAGCCTGCCACGGCCTGCTTCACCGCCAGCGGCTTGTACTCGTGAACAGGAATACCGGCCTGCGCGAGCGCCAGTAAGGCCACCCCTCGCGCCTGACCAACCGTCAGTGCGGTATTGACATTCTTCCCGAAAAACAGCTCCTCGACCGCAGCAGTATCCGGGCGCAAGCGCTCAATAATCGCACGGAGGCCATTGTAGAGCTGCAAGAGCCGTTCAGGGTGGGGCATACCGGCAGGCGTCGTCAATGCACCAACATCGATCAGGCGCAAATGACCATTGCTGAACTCAACGACACCCCAGCCCATCGTAGCCGTACCGGGGTCGATACCAAGCGCACGCACAGCCTGTTCCTGTTCAACGCCAGGCAGCTACGCATCGAAGCGTGCAACCAGTTCGGCGGTAATATCGAGGTTCGAGTACACCTTCTGCACGTCGTCGAGATCTTCGAGCTTCTCGATCAGGCGCAGCGCAGCCAGCGCGTCTTTCTCATCGGGCTGAATAAGCGTCTTGGCGCGCATAATCTTCTCGGCATTCGCTACCGGCACACCCTGATCGATCAACGTCTGCCGAATCGCATTCAGTTGCGTCCAGTCACAATAAATCTCAAGCGTCTCATCATCGACGACCACATCATCTGCCCCAGCATCGATTGCCATCAATTGCAACTCATCGGGGTCGTGCTTGACGGCGCTGAGGTCAATCGTGATCAGCCCTTTCTGCTCAAACATCCAGGACACCGAACCGGGTTCACCAGGGTTTCCGCCATTCTTGTTAAACGTGGCCCGGACTTCCGAGTTGGTACGGTTGCGGTTATCGGTTGCTGCTTCGATCAGAATCGCCACGCCTCCAGGGCCATACCCTTCGTAGAAAATCTCTTCCAGCGCAGCTTCGTTCGATTTGCCCAGACCGCGATCAATGGCGCGCTGAATGTTCTCGTTCGGCATATTATTGGCACGTGCTTTTTCTATCGCCAGGCGCAGGCGAAAGTTCAGATCAGGATCGCCACTGCCGCCTTCACGAGTTGCAATCGTTATATCCCGTGCCAGTTTGGTAAAAAGTTGCCCTCGTCGCTGATCATTGACACCTTTTGTGCGACGAATGGTATGCCATTTCGAATGGCCTGACATACGATCCAGCCTCCTTTGATGTAGAAGGTTATACTGAACCAATTATAGCATGCCTGGTCGAAGGTCTTGCATGGTTCGCTACAATACGTTTATCGAGACGTTTATACAGTAAGGAATTCAAATCAGTCGGCAGGAGCAACTCATGAAAAAGATAGTACCGACGGAGCGAGTACGGTGTCTGCCCAACGACATCTACGTCGTCACGACCACTGCCGGCGATATTCTGGTCAACAGCCCACCGGAGAGTCTGAAATTCCTGCTCGCGCACGGCTTAACGCCACCTCAATATGTCCTGCTGCCGCCTGATGCTCCGACGGGGAGTGAACCGGGTTCGCATGGCTTTGTGCGACGCGGGATCAATTATGCCAGCGTCGAGTTTCTGATCTATGCCAGTTTCTTCGGTCAGCAACAGCGGATTACATTAATCACGCCCACGGTAGCCCAGGCTCAACGACTACGCACCCTGTTGCAAGAGACGATCAACGGCCCTTCAGCACCGGAAGACTGGCCGGGAAGCTGGTTGCAACAGGAATGTGCGACGGTAGCTTTCTTTCCGCCACTTGGCCGCGCACCGACAGTTGACGATATGGTTACCATTGTGGCGCTGGAAACCGGTGGCGGCAACCTTGGCGAGGTACAGATCACCTACCACAACGATGAGTTTCACTTTACCGAACATGGTGTTGACATTGCGTGCATTCCGGCGACGATTACCGGCATTGCCCAGCCACTAACGGTGGCCCCACCACGTCCACTTGTGCGCCAGATGATCACACTCCAATTCATCGGAGGCAGTGATGGTTTTGATCCGACCGGTATTACAACCTGCTTTCTCGCCTATTTTGGCAACAATCAACCCCTCTTGTTTGATGCCGCAGCCTACCTGAACGTGCGACTGGCCCATCTTGGCCTCTCACCACGGCAAATCGATCTGGTGGTCATCTCTCACCTCCACGAAGATCACATTGCCGGTCTACCTGAATTGATCCTCACCGGTGGTAAACGTGTGCAACTGGTGACGGCCCAACCGATCTATCGCTCGTTGCTGCGCGTTTTGGGCGTCATGCTCGATCTACCCCCGGCAACAGTCGCCGAACTGTTTGACTTCTACCCGCTTGATCCGGGGCAACCACTCGACCTGCGTGATTATCACTTTACTGCAACCTATGCAGTTCATTCAGTGCCCACCATTGCAGTGCGGGTGAACGGTGTTGGTTATTCAGGTGATATGCGGTACGACGAAGCATGGCTGGAACACCTGCATCAAACCGGTCACCTGAGTAGCGAACGGCTTGATGAACTCCGTCGGTTTGCCGATGGTGTAGACATTCTGGTGCACGATATGGGTGGTGGTGCCATTCATACCACTCCCACTGAACATCTGCTCCGCACCCTTAGCACACGTAGTCGGCGGCTTGTGCTGGCCCACACCAGCCGTCAGGATTTCACGGTAACCGACGAGCTGGCCGACCGGGTAGAAGTTGCCGGGAGCGGTCATGTTGTCGGGATGGGTGAATTTGTCCACGACGACGAACAACGTCAGCGCTTTGAAACCTTCACCATCTGCCCGCTTTTTGCCCGCCTCCCGGTTGCAGAGCGGGTGAACCTGGCGAACCAATGCGCTATCGTCTCGTATCCGGCAGGACAGGTGATTGCTCGCGAAGGTGAAGCTTCTGACGGTTGCGCATACGTGATTCACCGCGGAGTCGTGGAGATTATTGTCGGCAACGAATCGGTACGCTTCCTGGGGCGTGGCAATAGCCTGGGTGAACGCGGTGCTTTGATTGGCGAGCCTCGTACCAGTACTATGGTGGCTCATAGTGACGTGCAACTCTTGCAAATCACCCCAGATCTGTTTACCAGAGTGGCCGGGCAACTGGGATTACCAGAGGCTTTTGCCCGTGCTGACTGGCTCTGGCAACAATCAACACTGGGGCAATTGCCCTGGGCAACGCTGCTCGATCTGGCGCTGGATTTCACACCGCACACGGTCGTAGCCGGTACGGTACTCTGCCGGCGTGGCGAGATGAGCACAACCGGTTACTTGCTGGTACACGGTCGTGTCCACTACAGCGCCATGCGTGACGGTGAGAGCGAACGAAGTGGTGACTGTTTTGGGATGCGATCTGCCCTGCGTGGTGAACCCTACCGCCTGACCGTGCGCGCACTTAGCGACTGCGTGGTATGGTCGATAGAGGCTTCTTCCCTCCAGCGCTTCTATCTGACGTATCCCGATTTATTTCTCCACTTGCGGGTGATTGGATAACGGCCGGCCAATGGCATCCCGAGAGGTATGCCATATCTGGCAAACTCGACCGGTGATGATCGTGTCTGTCGTGGATACGGTGATCATCTGGCGGGGCAGCACTTGTGGAATAGAAGAGGTTCCCGGCGAGTACTTCTCACCTGCGTTAGAGATACCGGGCTGTAGTAGGGGCGACGCATGCGTCGCCCCTACCCTGACGCCAATTCACCAGCGACTCGCCGCTGATACACCCAACAACGATTCAGCACGCGGCTCATCCCTGAACGATGCACATTGTTGCGCAAGACCTGGCACAAGACACCCTGGCTGTACCCATTTGACAAAGTGCAGTGCTCGTAGTATTATTTTACCTGCGTCGGGGAACCGAGCCATGCCGAAGTGGCGGAACTGGCAGACGCGCTACGTTCAGGGCGTAGTGAGGGTGACCTCGTGTGGGTTCAAATCCCACCTTCGGCACCACGTTGGGGGATAGTTTAAGGGTAGAACACCTGGTTCTGGCCCAGGCGGTTGGGGTTCGAATCCCTGTCCCCCAGCCAAATAAAACGATATAACCCCTTCTTCACAATGGCGTGAAGAAGGGGTTTTTATCTGGCCATCCCGGTACCGGGCATCAAGCTATTTTAACCTGACTTGCCATCTATGATGTGAGCGGGTCACGGAGGCTGCCTGCCTTGATGAGCAGCGCGACGTTGCGTGTACCGCCGTGCAGCGTACCTGCATGAACGACGTAGGGAGCATCGAGTTCCCATCGACGCGCTACGTTACGCCTCACGGCAGCAATTCAGGTTATACCCATCCGCTGTGTCCTCCGTGCCTCTGTGGTGACAAAGGTAGCGACCTGGATTATTTTACAACCCGCGTGCCACACGCAGGACAAAAGATGGCCGTAGCCGGCATCTGAAACCCGCACTGCGGACATATTTTTTGCCCAGCCGTTGGCGCAGGGGCTTCGCTGATCGGCACCGATTGCATCGGTGGCGGTGCGGGCGTTGGTTCGATGTATACCTCATTCTGCGCTTTCTTCAGCTCTTCTTCGCGCACCAGCAAGGTAGAACGCAACTGATCGAGGGCTGCCGCCAGCTCGGCTAATGAAGGTACCTGAATCTGACCGGCCCGCTGCAAATCGTAGGCACGCTGCCCTATCTCCATCAGTTTCTGATCGATCTGGCGACGTAACTCATTAATCTCGGCCTGGAGACGAGTCGTTTTTTGAAATTTCTCGGCCTCGAACTTTGCCCGATCAGTAACCTGGGAAAAGGTTTTCCCCAGTTGATCTAAGATACCCATCGTTCATTCTCCTTCTGTCGAGTATGGTTGTGTTCATTGTAGCATCAGACAAGTTACTTTCTCTAGCTTTGACGAACAAAGGTGGTCGGTGGATGCAGCAGGGTGAGCGGCGTTTGAGACAGGCTGATGAGTAGAGTTCAAATTTGACGATCACCCTGGTACTACCTGTAAGCGTGGAAGTGCAGCACCAGCATTGCTGCTCCTCACCCAGTGGGAGTGGGTTTCGGCGAGGATACCCTTGCCAGGTAGAGGTATCCGTGGCGCGTCGTGTGGAGTGCGGCAGCATGGCTGCCGCGCTAGCCGTGCTCGTGATCCGGTGCGTGGCAGGCCGTTGCCCCGACTCATCACGGGGATGCCGGGTGTGAACGTTACAATCACTGAATGAGATCACTTCAGGAGATGTTTTTTGAAACAGGTTTTAGTCTCTTGATACCTGCGTTGACCCCTTGACACCAAATCTTGCTCAACAATATGCATCGTTCAGGTGTGTCACCGGTAAGGCGGTAGGGGCACGGCATGCCGTGCTCCTACCTCGTCCAGGTGCAGTATCAGGGTCATCATCTGGTGGGGTCATGAAGTCTATCCCTCGTGCGACGCACATACTGGCATGTGGTATAACAATACTGGCTGGTCTTGTAAAGGGATGCTCATTACCTGTGTTGCGCGCCGTAACCACTCATGGTTATGCAGGCTGTACATTTGGCAGCAGCCTCGCCTACAAGGGGAGATGCTGGACGGTGTTGAGTATTGCTCAAATATCAGACAACAGGTAACCCTGCCACAACATGAATTGAGTGGATGTTGATGAACGGGTTGATCGCCGTATACCAACAGCTTGTCCGCTGGTTATTTCACCGCCTGTACAATGAGTTTGCCTGGAGTTATGACGTTGTCGCCTGGGCAGTGTCGGGCGGCTACTGGCAACGCTGGGTACGGGCGGCTGAACCATTTTTGCACGGACGCATTCTTGAGTTGGGATGTGGCCCTGGCTATCTGCAAGCGACTCTCGCGACCCGCCCCGGTGTTGTCGGCCTCGACCTGTCGCCGTCGATGCTTCGACGTGCAGCGCGCTTTGGCCGACGACTGGTACGGGCTGACGCTCGCCGACTACCCTTTGCCGATGCGAGTTTTGACACAGTATGTGCAACCTTCCCGGCAGAATACATTCTCGATCCGGCAACCCAGGCCGAAATTCGGCGCGTTCTCACGCCTGATGGTCATCTGGTGATTGTGGATGGCGGACGACTGGAAGGTGGCTACGGGCGGTTCATCGATGCCATTTACCGCCTGATATGGTTGGGGCGCAAGACAGGGACATTGCCGAAAACGGTACCATTTGGCGATTTTATGCTTCAGGTACAGCGCGTACAGGTGGCAGACAGCAGTGTACTGGTGATGATTGGAAAACCGAATGTTGCCCGATCTGAGTATTGAGCACGACTTGCAAAGGCGTGGCTATGCAAATCTGGCCGGTATTGACGAAGCCGGTCGTGGATGCTGGGCAGGGCCAGTGGTGGCAGCGGCAGTTGTACTCTCTCCAGCGGTCTATCGGCAGCCGGATCTGCTGGCCGGCGTGAACGACTCGAAACAATTGACAGCCGGTGCCCGTGAGCGCATCTACACCAGCATTCAGACCCATGCGCTGGGCGTGGGTGTCGGGATTGTACCGGCATTTCTGATCGATGCGTATGGTATTCTGCCGGCAACCAGACTGGCAATGATCCAGGCCTTGCTGGCGCTGCCGTGTGCAGTTGATGCCTTGATCATTGATGCTGTGCAGTTGCCTGGTATATCCCTGCCGCAGACGGCACTGGTGCGCGGTGATGAACGGTCACTCTCAATTGCGGCTGCATCCATCATTGCCAAAGTTACCCGTGATCGGCTGATGGCAACAGCCGATCACTGCTTTCCACACTACGGTTTTGCACTTCATAAAGGTTATGGCACAGCCGTACACCGACGCGCACTCGCTCAATATGGCCCCTCGCCACTGCATCGGCGTACCTTTCAGCCGGTGATAGAGGCTTTGCTGTCGCTGGAGCAATCATGAACTTGCAAGAACACCTGATCACTTCGACTTTGCTGGCCGTTAGCCTGTACCCTCGCCAACCGCTGGCAGCAGCACTGGTGATCGCCGGTGGTGTTTTGGTCGATCTCGATCATCTGGCCCTCTACATCAGTCGTACCGGCGACTGGAGCATTAGCGGCGCACTTCATTACAACCGCTACCGTCATCGCTTTCCCCAACCCGGCGATAGCCGACCGCGCTACGGCTCACTGCGTTCCCGCCTCCACCATCCGTTGATCGTCCTGCCACCACTCTGGGCACTGGCACAGCGCCTGCCCTGGGTACGGCCGCTGGCCGCAGGCGTAACCCTCCATCTGCTGCTGGATCACATCGCTCTGCCATTTGTCTGGAACATATACCTGCGGGCCGGTGGCCGTTGTGTGCGTTGTGGGAGTCGTCGCAAGGTTAGCGTCTATCTACGACCCGATGACCAGCATCAGCAATGGCAATGGACAGTTCTCTGCCAACGTTGTGCCTATCACACCAAACCGCTCAGAAGTCGGCAATCGGTAAAGGCATCGGTCCGCGATTGAGCAATTCATCATCAGGGAGCAGGGTTTCCTGTCAAAGACGTGGTACACTACATGTACTGCGTAAGCAATTGCATCACGCCGGCCCCATTGTTCAGGTAACGAAGACAGACCGCACGAAAGCCGGCGTAAGCGGAACCACGTGCCAACCGCAAACGACCTGATCTATCCGTCAGACTGTAAGGAGTTGTTGATGGATCCAGATAATGAATTTCTTCCCGAAGACCCTTTGACCGAGCTGAGTCGACTTGCCAGCGAAGCCATTGAAGGCCAGGCAAGGGGAGCGACATCAGCCGAGCGTCGGCGACGTTGTGATCGGGTGCTGGAACTGGAAGCGCAGGGACATATCACTGATGAGCGTGCATACTTTCTGGCCGGCCTGGTCATGATCTGTGGCGAGTCGGTTGCCGATTTTCATCATGCCCATCGCTTCGCGCGGCGTGCCACCGAGTTGGGTGATGAACGAGCCTGGACATTGCGAGCAATGGCGTGGGATCGCCTGCTGATTGAACTGGGCCGACCACAGCACTTTGGGACGCAGATCATTCGGATCGGTGGCCGCTGGTCACTCGGCGAGATTAATCCGCGCGTTACCGATTGGGAGCGAGCGCTCTTTGGTGTGCCGCCGCTCTATGTGCAATTGCAACGAGTAGAGGAATTACAGCGCTCTGAGCAGGGTTAGAAGCTGTTGCCTACACGCATACCAGCGTGTGCGCAGGGTCTGATTACCCCCCAACCGTTTCACCGCGTGCTATGCTCCCCATTTCTGCGTAGTCCATTGTGACATAATTGCTGAACAGCATCTTGAACACATATAGCTATAAAGATGCGACGCACCGCTACCGTGCGTCGCATCTTTATATGAGAGTAACGATACCGTAATCTACGCAGATTGTACGTTGAATCTAGCTTATCATATATTTCTCATTGCCGTATCAGGTTTTTCATAAAAAACATTATCGGGGGGGTGTACATGAAAAACTTTTCATTACGATCCGTCTTTGCTGTCGGATTCAGTGCATTCATTGCTCTCGTCCTCATCTTCTTCGCGTATGGTGCTGCCGCTTCACGGGCACGAGTCGAAATCTTCACACCGCAAGGTTTTGCCTCATGCGCAACCACGGGTGCTCCGGCACCGGCCATCTTCCAAACCCAAACCCTGCTGGCCCACTTCGATTATTATCGCGTCCTTGAGCCACCATTCGGCCCTGAACCTGTCGAAGTCGATGTCACCTTTCCTGACGGACGGGTTTTTACGCTGGGGGCGAGTCAATTGCTTGATGGCGTGATCGATATGCCGACCAACGTCCAGTTTGCACGCTTCAGCAATAATGACGGTCAGCTCTCGCTCAACATTACGATACCGGGTACATGGCCCTACGGTTGCTACCGACTGACCGGACGCGGTCTGAGTAGTGGTGGCGCCAATACCGCCTCAGCGTTCTTTGTCGTGATTCCCGGTGGCCGACCAGGGCCAACCGGAAATGTGGAGTTACGCACAACGTTGAACGGACAGGACACCAGTGTTATTCAACAGGGACAAATTCTCGAAATCGACGGCCGTGGGTTCATCGGTGGTGAGTTTGTCTCATTCTGGCTCACGGCCCCCGATGGCACCGTTATCGATTTTCCGCCCGGCCAGCAGGTCGTGCAGACAACACCTTCCGGCGCCGTCGCCACATCATTCCAGTTTGAGGGCAAGAATCCGGTTGGCCGCTATACCGTGACTGCCCTCGGCAACACCAGCGGTTTTCGCGCCTTTGCCCACTTTGAACTGCGCTCCCGACCGGTCACACAACGCGGCCCGGCCCGGCTATCGGTCGTGGTGCCATTTGGTGCCGAAGCCCCGCAGCGCTCGATCTTCTACGCGAACGGCGACCTTTTCTTCCCAGGTGAGCGCGTAGACATCTGGCTGACGATGCCGGATGGATCGGTGCGCGGTTTCCCCTCGACCTTTGCTGACCCTGTAGCCGGTCAATTTACGGTCGAACTGTTCCTCGATGAACGGCTACCGGTTGGATTCTACCAACTGACCGCGCAAGGGGCAGTGAGTCAGCAACTGGTGATTGCTACCTTTACCCTGACCCAAACGACTGACACAATTGTCAATCCGCAACCGGTACCCCAGATCGGGTTAGACAACAATCCAGTTACGCCGCCCAATATCTCTTTCAATGATCCCGATCCGACGAATATTAACGAATACGGCAATCCCGACGAGTAGTGGCTGGATCGCATGCCCGATCACCGCAAACGTGTAAACAGCCATCGTTGTGCGACTGTGAAGAGTGGGCAGAGGAATTCCCTCTGCCCACTACTATGCATTAAACCCGAAAACGGTCTCAACGTGTTACTTACCAGATCGGGGAAGCTATTCGCTGACGGTGGGTGAAACACTTAACCCAAGCAACCGGTACACTTCTTGCAAACGGGCGAATTGTGCTTCGAGATCGGTAAGCGCCTGAAGGTCACCGGCACGTGCGCGTTCAAATGCAGTGCGAGCCTGGGTTTCGATCTCGCCTAACAGCTTTACACTGCGTTTACGCCGGGTTTCAAGGTCGGCGGCGTAGATTGCCAGTGAGATGTGACACGCGACCAGTTCCAGCAGATTGAGATGGGAACTATCGAAACGGCGACTATGGGTTGTCGTCACCGTAATTGCACCGAGCAGGCGCGTTCCCCAGCGTAGCGGAGCAGCCATCGCACAACGTGTTGGGGCGTCTATTTCGCGCGTCCGTAATGACAGCCAGCGCCGGTCAGCTTCTGTCTCATCGATGATCAGCGGTTGTCCTTCTCGCAACACCAGACCAGCAAAGCCGTGTTCGCGCACCTCACGAGCACGTTCTGGAGTAGTAACGTGACCATTACTGAGCAGCAACATTGGTGATTCTTCATTATCCAGCGGAATCAGCAACAATGATGCTCGCTCACCACCAACCATCGCCGGCACCTGCGTTGCCAGTTGCAAGCCGAGATGGAGCGGATCGGCCGTAGCGCTGACAACCAGCCGGCCAAACTGCAACAATTGGTCGAGGGTGTCGGCGTGGGCACGTGCCTGGTTGAGGTACTGATCGAGTTGCCCCTGAAGTGACGACTGTTCAAGCACCGCGCCAACAATTTGACCGAGCGCCGTGAGCAATTCACGATCATCGCTGTCAAACGGAGGGGTCGCCCGTGTCACTTCGATACGTCCGACAACCCGACGGCCAATCGTAATCGGGCCAACCAACACTGTGGGAGCGTGGGAGCGTAAACTACCGGTGCCGGCGGGAACAATGATCTCGACCTTATCGGCCAGAAGCCACTCACCGCACAGATCGCGCAGCATTGGCAAGGGATCGGACTGGCGAGCAGTTGCGAAAAACGCACCTACCGTCGTTAGGGCATTGCGCAGACGGGCAGCACGCCGCTGAGCAGCGACAAGTTGAGTTGCGACATCGGATGCAGTCACGGCCACTCCTGATCTGGAACAAAGGACTTGATGATCTTCATCCACGATAATACCACGACGCCGGGTGAATGTAGATGACAAACCCGGCGTCGTAGATTACAGTTCAGGCATCAAGAGGTTCAGCCGGGCGATGTTCTTCCATTGTCAAGATGCCACCGCGATGGAAGACCAGTTGACCATTCTCGACATCTACTTCTATCTGATCACCGGCCCGGAACATACCGCGCAGCAGCTCCCGCGAGATCGGGGTTTCGAGGAGGCGCTGGATGGTGCGGCGCAACGGTCGTGCACCAAAGACCGGATTGTACCCCTCTTGCACCAGGTATTCCTTGGCAGCCTGGGTCAAGCTGAGACCAATTTGCTGTTCGCGCAGCCGTTCCACCAGATCGGCGATCTGGAGTTCGACGATCCTGGTCAGATCGTCCATCGAAAGCGGATGGAAGAGAATGATCTCATCGATCCGGTTCAAAAATTCGGGCCGGAAGGTCTGCCGCAGCGCTTCATCGACCTTCTTTCGCGCCTCACGCATATCAATCGTTTTGGCGTTTTTGCCCCCGACATTGAAACCAATCCCGCCGCCTTGCAGATGTTCGGTGCCGGCATTGCTGGTCATGATGATGATGGTATTGCGAAAATCGACCGTGCGTCCTTGACCGTCGGTCAAGCGTCCATCGTCAAGCACCTGCAAGAGGGCATTGAACACATCGCGATGCGCCTTTTCGATCTCATCGAAGAGCACGACCTGGTACGGTCGGCGGCGAATGCTCTCGGTCAACTGACCACCTTCATCATAGCCAACGTAACCGGGTGGCGCACCGATCAGGCGACTGACGGTGTGGCGTTCCTGATACTCACTCATATCGACGCGGGTCATCGCCTCTTCGCTGTCAAACATAAACTCGGCGAGGGCACGCGCCAGCTCAGTTTTGCCAACACCGGTTGGGCCAACAAAGAGGAACGAACCAATCGGGCGCCGTGGATCGCGCAGACCAGAACGGGCACGGCGAATTGCATCGCTCAGGGCGACAATCGCCTCGTGCTGACCGATCACGCGCTCGTGCAATCGCTCTTCCATATGGATGAGCTTCTCGCGTTCGGTTTCGAGCATACGACTGACCGGCACACCCGTCCAGCTTGAGACGATCTGGGCCACATCTTCATCATCGACAACTTCATCGAGGTTGTTGCGTGCCAGCCACTCATTGCGCTCGGCTTCAAACTGGGCCTGGAGGGCAAGGTAGCGGGAGCGGAGCAGGGCAGCCCGCTCGTAATCACGTCGGGCACCGGCCTCTTCCTCTTCGGCCTGAAGTCGCGTCAATTCTTCCTCTTTAGCCTTCAATTCAGGCGGCATCGAGAAGATATCGATGCGCAACTTGGCACTGGCTTCGTCGATCAAATCTATCGCCTTGTCAGGCAGGAAGCGATCATTAATATACCGGCTCGAAAGCTGAACGGCTGCCCGTAGAGCTTCATCGCTGATAGTAAGCTGATGATGCTCCTCGTAGCGCTTGCGCAGGCCGCGCAGCATCTCGACCGTCGTCTCCGGGTCAGGTTCTTCGACGAAAACCGGTGAGAAGCGCCGTTCAAGGGCAGCATCTTTCTCGACATGCTTGCGGTACTCATCGATGGTGGTTGCGCCGATCACCTGAATCTCACCACGCGAGAGGGCCGGTTTCAGCATATTCGAGGCGTCGATGCTACCGGTTGCAGCACCGGCACCGACGACCGTATGCAATTCGTCGATAAAGAGAATAATCCGCCCCTTCGCATTGCGCACCTCGTCCATGACCGCTTTGAGGCGCTCTTCAAACTCACCACGGAACTTAGAACCGGCAACCATCCCGGCCAGATCGAGCGCCAGCAGCTTCCGATCACGTAAGGTCGGTGGTACATCACCCCGCGCAATACGCTGGGCCAATCCCTCGACAATCGCCGTCTTGCCGACGCCGGTTTCGCCGACCAGCACCGGATTATTCTTTGTCCGTCGCGACAAGATGCGAATGACCCGCGTAATTTCGGCTTCACGGCCAATCACCGGATCGAGCTTATCTTCACGGGCCAGCTCGGTTAAATCGACGCTATACTTGCTCAAAATCTCGTAGCGGCTCTCAGCCGACGGGTCATCGCTGCGTTGGCTACCACGAATCTCCATCAACACCTGATAAATCCGCTCCTGATCAATCTGATAACTCTGCAAAATCCGCGCCGATGGGCCATCACGCTCATTGGCCAGTCCGATCAGCAGATGATCAAGGCCAACATACTGGTCTCCCAGGCGGTTAGCCTCTTCCTCTGCCCGCTTGACTAATCGCTGCGTGCGTGGCGTAATATAGACCTGACTGCCCATACCGTATGGGCTGAGAATCTTAGGGAGCTTTTCCAGCTCGCGTTCGACACGTCGTTCCACCTCGTGGGGGTCTACGTTCAACCGCGCCAACGCACGAGCTGCCAGACCATCACGCTGCCGGAGCATCGCCAGAAAGAGATGCTCAACATCGAGCTGTGAATGTTGATGCTCCTGCATAATCTCTTGCGCAATATGGAAGGCATTTTGCGCTTTTTCGGTAAATCGCTCCAGTCTCATCGCAGTCCCTCTATTGTGTCCGCCGGAGGCGGGTTAGCAGATCACAACATTGATCTGCTCTGGTAGTATAGCACAGGAAGTGGTCGAAAACAGGGGTAGACTGTTGGATTTGTGTTAATGGAGATATTATGAAGCGATGGCTATGGCCTTCATCAGCCGACATCTGGTTGATGATCGGTGTGATGTGTATGGGGATAGTCTGCGCCGGTATATCCAGTCTGGTTCCACCGATGGGTATTCTCGATATTGGTACCACGTATGCCCAGCCCTACCTGGAAGGATTTCATGGTCTGGAGCGGAATCCGCAGTTCTCGTATTCTTTTACGAAAGAGCAGGCGATAGTCACATTTCCTGGCATTGGTTCCAGTTGGACAACACTCGTCATGCGTGCAAACGGGTATCGGCCAGAGGGAATTCCACCGGCAGAACTATTTCTGGCAACCAGTGAAACCGAGCCGATTCGGTTGCAACTGCGCAGCGATCCTGCGCGCTACTATCTCCTCTTGCCGCCAGGGGATGATGATTTGCGCATACAATTGACCAGCACGACCTTCACCACACCGACTGATCCCCGACGGCTGGGGGTGGCGATTGACTGGATTGCCGCATATCAATTGGCATACGGCTGGCCGTTTTGGCAGGCATTGTATCTGGCGCTGATCGGTGGTTTGGGCTACTGGTTATTGCGCCGGGTAGCGGTTGAGCGCCAGCCTGCGACGGTTATCACGCTTGCAGCACTCATCACACTGGGTGGCCTGCTGGCATCGTTTCGCATCTGGTGGGCCATCTTTACCCCAATGCTGGTTGGGTTGCTGGTGGGATTACACCTTTGTTTAGGGCCACTCCGGGCTTTCACCCGCTTCGCCTTCGCCCGTGGCGGCGAAACGCTCCCTCAATGGCACGAGACGTGGCTCTGGCGGATTGTGTTGCTGGCGGCATTGATCAAGATCGGTGGCGTGATTTACCCGCAAACAATTGTGTATGATGAACGCTGGCACGTCCCGCGCACTCAAATGGTACTCGATGGCCGGTTTCTGGAGCTGGTGGTACCGAGTCGAGTAACGCTGTTGGGTGATACCGTGGGCTTTGAGGGAGGGCATTTTCCGTATTCACCTCTCTGGTATCTGATTACAGCGCCGTTTGGCCTGATCGGTATTGATCTGGGTCTGGCATCGAACGTTTTGAACACAGCTCTTGACGTATCCCGGAGTCTACTCATCGCCTACATTGCCCTTCGCCTGTTTGGACGTCCGGGGCTGGCCGTAATAGCCGCCGGTTGTTATCATCTGCTGCTGATGCCCTATTTTCTGATTTCGTGGGGCAACTGGCCGACCCAACTGGGACTTTGGGGGACCCTGGTCTTGATTGCGGTTGTGCTGGCTTACGATGATCGACCTGAAGAGCGGCGGGCATTGTGGGGGGTTGCCGCTGCCGCAGCCCTGGCAATGCTGACCTACACTGTTGTGGGGATTATGGCCTTTACAATGATGGGCATCTATGCACTGTTTGAACTGGTTCGTCGCGAAACACTGGCGCGTCATCGGGGCAGGCTGATCTTATTGGGGCTGGCAATTGCCGAGGGAGCGGCATTTCTCATTTACCACATGTGGTATGTACCGGTGATTGTAGCCGAAACTATACCTGCCATCGGTGCAGCGCTCGGTCAGCGGGTGGGTCGCGCCGATGCACCACCGTTACCGACACCACTGATTGATGGCGCTTTTATGCTTAATCATCTGACCTGGCCGGGCATTTTGCTGATCCTCGGCGGTGCGGTGCTGGTCTGGTCGGCAGCGCGTCGCGCCCACGGTCTGCTCATCGGCTGGTGGGCTGTGCTTCTGCTTTACTCACTGGTGAGCTGGAATATTGCCGACATGATTCTGAAGCAGGTCTTCTTTATGTTGCCGCTGGCCGCTCTCTGTATGGCACTGGCCATCGATTGGCTCTGGCGCCAGCATTGGATCGGGAAGACGGCGGTTGTCTTATCATTTGTTTACCTCTCACTGCGACTTGCCGACCGCTGGTATGAATACATTATGGTGAAGCGTCATATTGGGTAACGGTACCGTTCGGTAGGTGGTGGGAGAAAAGAGAAAATAGGAAATAGGAGAGAGGAAATAGGATATACAGCAGGAGGGAGCGCTGGGGGTGAACAAGATACGTCAAGTCCAGGCGAGACGTTGAGCGAGGGCGGGAGTATGGTTCCAGCCCAATCGCCTCGCCGGAATGGAGATTCTTCGATTGGGCAGGTAGACAGTCTGTACCTGCCACGTCGCAGCGATAGGGGCACACGGCTGTGTACTCCTACCGATACATTCAATCTCCCCCTAACCGTTCGAGACGAGCCGTAGCCGCGGCGGGAAGGATTTTACCGACTGTACTGATCCTACTACCCGCTCTGCTCTGGGTACGGGATCGGCGAAGATGTTCGTCTCAACCACCGAGTTATTACCGCCGTAGGGATTAGGGGCATAGCCGTCGGCATTCCAGTCGTTATGCCATTCGTTGCCGTTGACAAGGTAACGGTACTGGTAGGTTCGCCCGGCTTCCAGATCGAGCGTAATCATCCAGCCATGTTCGGTTGCGCGGAGCGGGGTAGCGTGAGGATTCCAGCCGTTAAAGTCGCCGACGAGGTAGATTGTGTCGGCCCACAATGAGGCAGGGAGCGAGAACGTCACTCGTACTTTTCCGGCGGGGCCGGGCTGTTTCGCAATCATGGCCAAACTCCTTTGTCAGGCCGTCGTTGTGACTACACTGTCAGTTGTTTTTCAAATTATAGCATGCCCCTCGCGGTTATGTCGATAGGTGTTGCGTCTCGGTCTTGCTGCACCATCGGTACAATGTATCAAGAGCGGTATGAAACCTCTCGCAGGAAGCCCGGCGCATGTAGCCTGGTACTGTCGTTCGTTGTCGGAATCGAGATTGGGCGCTGTTGCTATTGAATCATCCCGACATTGTATTACTTCATCCGCTGGTTGGGATAAGTGATTCAGGTAGTGGCAATGTATCGTTAGCCGATCTGGTTGGTTACGACTATCACCGGGCAAATGCGGCACCGTCACGTTCGATCATTCCACCGGGCATCCACTTTCTCGTACCGTTGACAGCAACCGCCCTGCTGTGCTATCATCAATGACGCATTGTGTTATAAAGTAAGGCATAGCGGAGTGGCACATGCGCTGGATCGGTTGGTCGCTGGCTGGAGCCGGAGTAACGGCAGCAACGCTCTTCGCTCTACGTCGCCCTTTACTGGCGAGGCTCCTTGGTTTGCGCCCCGCTGAATATGCCGTCCGGGTGGTGCGTGACATTCCTATTCGTATGCCCGATGGTGTCACCCTCTACGCTGACCACTATGCCCCACGCACAGGTGGCCCACACCCGACGATTCTCATCCGTACACCTTACGGTCGTCCCGGCGAACTTGGCCCGCTGGGTGTCTTTGAGCATACCGGTTGTATGCTCTTTGCTGAACGTGGCTACAACGTGATCGTGCAGGGAGTACGCGGGCGTTACCGCTCTGAAGGCGAATTTGAGCCGTTTGTGAATGAAGCTGCCGATGGGCGGGCGACGATGGACTGGATTGCTGCCCAACCCTGGTTCGATGGCAATCTTGGCTTGTGGGGGCCGAGCTATGTCGGCTATGCGCAGTGGGGGTTGGCGATTGATGGGCCGCCATATCTGAAGGCGATTGTCCCAATCATGACCAGTGCCCGCTTCTCGCCACTCTTCTATCCCGGCGGTGCATTCGCCTTCGAGTCAACGCTGCGTTGGGTCTTTTTGATCGATGCCTCTGACCGCCACCGTCATAACCTCGACCTGTCTGCGCTGTGGCGAGTGTTTGTGGTCGGCGAGCGGATTCTGGATCGCGCTCTTCATCACCAGCCTTACGCCACAGCCGATACTATCGCGACCGGTGCGCCGGTATCCTTTTTCCAGCGCTGGCTCACCGATACCGATCCCCAGGGCGCCTACTGGTCGCGGGTTGATATGCATCGTCAGTTGCACCGGATTGACGCTGCTGTCCATCTGGTTGCCGGCTGGTACGATATTTTTCTCTCCGGCCAGTTGGCCGATTACGCGGCGCTGGTCGCAGCCGGTAAGCGTCCATACCTGACGATTCTGCCACTGGCGCATACCGGTCTTTCACAACCACTGGAAGGGATGCGCGAGGGGTTGTGGTGGTTTGACGCTCATCTGAAGGGCAAACGCGAGTTGTTGGCCCGCCGACCGGTGCGGCTTAAACTTATGGGCAGTAACGAGTGGCACGAGATGGATTTCTGGCCGCCACCGGCAACCCTGCACCGCTACTTTCTCCAGCCAGGACGGGGGCTTGACCGGCAACCACCACCGGCCGCTGCGCAACCGAGCAGGTTTTGCTACAATCCTGCCGATCCGCCGCCATCGATTGGCGGTGCCGTCCTGAGTCCGCTGGCCGGGCCACGTGATCAACGTGCGCTTGAGGCGCGGAGTGATGTGTTGACATTTACCAGTCCCCCGCTTACTGCCGATCTAGATGTGATCGGGCCGGTGCGCCTGGTCCTCTATGTCAAGAGTGATCGCCCCTTTTTCGATGTTGTCGGTCGGCTGTGCGATGTCTACCCCGATGGGCGGAGTATTAACATTTGCGATGGTATCATTCGTGTGCGGCCAGACATTGGCGAATGCCAGCCCGATGGCTCACGCCGTATCGAGATCGATCTCTCAGCAACTGCCCAGCGCTTTCGGCGCGGGCATCGCCTGCGTTTACAGGTGACCGGTGGCGGCAGTCCGCGATGGGGGCCGCATCCCGGTGATCATAGCCCTTATGGACAGAGAAACGGTGGTTCACCGCTGGAACAGTCTATTTATCACGATGCTGCCCATCCGTCGGTATTGATTTTGCCGGTGGTGAATGGCACAGTATCGCGTGATCAAACTGCATCCGCAACGTGAAACAGACTGACCAGTTGGTAGCATCTTCTCTGATCCGTCTTGGGATAGATGGCAGTCAGGTTCGGTTGATGGCAGGTATTGTATGAACGAAGGGAGCTACGACAATGGAGTACGAGCACAGTGCAGAGATCAAGATGCTGCGACAGGCGGTGCGTGAGTTCGTTGACAAAGAGATTCGCCCGATTGCACGTGCCATCGATGAAGAGGAGCGCGTGCCCTTCGAGACGATGAAGAAAGCGGCTGAGCTAGGGTTTCTTGGCGTACCCTTCCCCGAACGGTACGGTGGGCTTGAGCTGGGCATTACCGGCTACTGCGTGTTGATGGAAGAACTGAACCGGGTCTGTGCCAGCCATGCCACCATCATTGGTGCTCATTCGCAACTGGCGGCGATGAGTATCTATCTCGGTGGCACCGAGCAGCAAAAAGAGACCTACCTTCGTGCCCTGATCGAAGGCCGGAAGTGGGGCGCTTGGGCGCTCACCGAACCCAATGCCGGCTCAGATGCGGCTCACATTCAGACGACCGCCGAACGACGTGGCGATGAGTGGGTGATCAACGGTCAGAAGATGTGGATCACCAACGGCAGCTTTGCCGATGTCATCGTGGTCTTTGCCGCAACCGACAAGAACCTCGGTGCGCGTGGTGGTATTACTGCCTTCATCGTCGAGAAGACCATGCCCGGTTTCCGGGTCGGGAAGGTGGAAGAGAAGATGGGCTTGCGCGCCTCGCACACGGCCAGCCTCTACTTCGAGGATTGCCGGGTTCCGGCAGAAAATGTGCTCGGTCAGGTCGGTATGGGCTTTCCGCTCGCGATGCGCACGCTCGACATCGGGCGCTGTGGGTTGGGCGCAAGCAGCATCGGGTCGGCGAAGGAAGCCTTTGAACTGAGCCGCCGGTACATGGTTGAGCGCCATCAGTTCGGGCGCCCGATTGCCGAATTTCAGGCGTTGCAATTCAAGCTGGCCGATATGGCGGTGAAGCTCTACACCATGGAGCAGATCGTCTACGACTGTGCCCGTCGGGTTGACGCCGGTCAGCAGGCGACGCTCGAAAGCAGCATCGTCAAGCTCTACTGCACCGAGATGGCCAGCCAGATCATCGACGAGGCGATTCAGATTCACGGTGGCATGGGCTTCTCACGTGAACTGCCCCTGGAGCGGATGTACCGCGATGCCCGCGTAACCCGCATCTTTGAGGGTACCAATGAGATTCAGCGCCACGTGATTGCCAGCGAGCTGCTCAAGCAGGTTGGTTACAAGGTACGGTTGTATTGAGGGGTCTGGGGGCGGGAACCGGCGGTGACGTATGGTTCCCGCTGCCCCCGTACCTGATCGTGATCACGGCTGCTGCGGCAGCGTGGCTGCCGCAGCATACCCATGCACCACGGGCAATCCCATCTGGCAACGGTATCCTCTCCGAAATGTGCAGCATTGCGTGCGGGGCGGAAATGCTGCTGCTACGCTTCTGCCACCCACGGCGAGGGAACCTGCTCTCTTACCGTTCACGCGGATCGAGCGCATCACGCAATCCATCGCCGAGGAAGGTGAACGACAGCATCAGACCGGCGATCAAAATCACCGGAAAGCTGAGCAACCACGGCCCGGATGATAGATTGTTGTAGCCTTCAGTCAGCATCACACCCAGACTGGTAGGGAACGGATTATCGGGATCGAGCGAGGGGCGCATCCCGACACCGAGAATAGTCAGTACAGCTTCGGCGCTGATCAACGCCGGAATGCTAAACGACGTGGACACAATGATCGGAGCCAGAGTGTTGGGCAAAATATGCCGCCAGAGGATGGCCAGCGTAGGCACGCCGATGGTGCGGGCCGCCTCTACAAACTCCTTCTCCTTCAACGACAACACCTGACCGCGTACCAGCCGGGCAATGCCGGTCCAACTGACCAGCGACACCGCAATGAAAATCAGCAACAGGCCATTAAAGGTACGGCCCAGCCACGTTTCGCGAAATGCGGTTGATAACGCGATGATGAACAGCAAATCCGGGAAGGCGGCTACAATCTCGGTAAACCGCATTAACAGATTATCGAGCCAACCGCCGGCAAAGCCCGATATTAAGCCGATGGTGACACCAATCAGCAGAATGGCAAATTGTGGCACAATCCCGACAATCAGCGAGACCCGGATCGCATACATTAAGCGCGATAGCACATCGCGGCCCAGGGTATCGGTGCCCAGCAGATGCTCCGGCACCCCCATCCGGGCCGGATTATCGGTTACCCAGGCCGGTGGACGTAAACTGTTGTTCGGGATTTGCTGAACAGGGTTGTAGGGTGCCAGCCACGGTGCGGCAATTGCAACAATCACATACAGCACAATAACCAGCAACCCTACCATTGCGGCCCGATTACGGCGCAGCCGGCGTAGTGCATCTGACCACAAGCTACGCGGTTTCGTATTTAAGTTCTGAAGGTCGATAGGATTTGTCAGTGGTCTGGCCGATGAAGTCACACTGTTCCTCACTACTTGTAGGTAATACGTGGATCAAGAATACCGTAAGCAATATCGACCAGTAAATTGGCAATGCCCAGGAAAAAGACATAGATGAGCGATCCGGCCATAATCATCGAATAGTCACGCTTACCGATGGCGTCAACGAAGGTGCGACCCATACCGGGAACCTGAAAGATAGTTTCAACAAACAGGGTACCGGTAATCAAACCGGCCAGCGCCGGCCCCAGAATAGTCACCACCGGCAGTAACGAATTTTTCAGCATATGACGCCAGATAATCACGTGGCCGGCCAGTCCTTTTGCCTGCGCAGTGCGAATATAGTCCTGACGCTTCACTTCCAGCACGCTGGCCCGCGTCAGGCGGGCAATGAATGCCATGCTGGTCGAACCAAGCGCGACGGTTGGCAAGACCCACGGCTTGATCGGATCATTCCAGTCTGGAATAACCGTAAACCAGTTGAGGATGACGGCAAAGATAATGACCAGAATCAGACTGGTAATCAGTGTTCCCAACGCAACAAAGATGGTTGATGAGAGTGAGAGCAGATAATCAAGCCAGGTATTTTGTCGTAATGCTGCCAGGATACCAAGCGGAATGCCAAACACAACGGCAAAGGCCAGTGCCTGCAACCCCAGACGTGCCGAATAATAAAACTTACTCGGTCGGGATGGTGTGCCTTCAAACAATTCCTGCTGTACCGTCCGCGCTCCGCGTGAAGCGTAGGTTGGGCCGAGATTCCCGGCAATGGCACCCCATTGAATCTTCCATTCACCGGTGCGCGTATCGGGCACAATATCAAAAAACATATAGCGGGTAAACTGCCGCCAGAACGGCAAATCCATCCCAAAGCGCTCACGCAAAATTGCTTCAACCCGCGGCGAGAGCTGCCGCCGTTCAGGTTGGGTATCGAATGGCCCACCCGGTGTTAGCTTGGCAATACCGAAGGTAATAAAGCCAACAATGATGAGAACGGGGATATTCCACAGAATGCGCCGAATGATATAGGCTGTCATAGGCATGCTCTGGTGGCGCGAGCAGGTTATCTCGCGCCACCGATAGGGCTTCAGGAACGCCGACTATGGTTGGACATCAACGTTGGGCAGGTTGAAGAAGCCAAGCCAGTAATCGAGTGGGGTGATGGTGTCAGGTGTGATACCCTTCACGTATGGCTTCACCAGTACCGGCCCACCGTTGTTGAGCATAAAGACCACCGGTGCATCTTCGACCAGAATCCTCTGCGCCTGAGCGTACAGTTCGGCCCGCTTCACCGGGTCTTGCTCAACGTCAGCCTGGCGCACCAGCTCATCAAGTTGCGGGTTCGAGTAGTTCACCCGTGCGCTGAGCAGACCGTTGGTCTGGAACAACGAGATCCAGTTCTGCGGATCGGGGTAGTCGGCGCACCAGCCGAGCGAGAACATTTGCGGCGGATTGTCCTTGGTGGCCGCAGCAAAGGCTGTCGGATCAATCGGATCAAGGATCACATCGATCCCCAGATTCTGCTTGAACTGGTTGGCTACCCACTCGAAGCGAGCATTGTTACGTGCCGTACCTGAATAGGTAAGCCGGATTTCAGGCAGCCCCTGCCCATCCGGATAGCCGGCTTCGGCGAGCGTCTGCTTCGCCTTCTCCGGGTTAAACTCCCACAGCTTCAGATCAGGCTGGTACCCAGGAAAACCGGGTGGAATAAAGCTGTAGGTCGGTGTCCCCAGACCCTGGAAGACATCGCGTACATACGCTTCACGGTCGAGCGCCTGGGCAAATGCCTGCCGCACCAGTTTGTTGTCAAACGGTGGCTTCGCCAGGTTGAAGCCGAAGTAGAAGGTACACGAACCGGGTACGTCAATTACTTCCTTGCTCAAGACGGGATCAGATTGAACGGTTGCCAGGTCTTCGGCACCCACACCGAGGATGTCAATCTCACCGTTCTGATAAGCCTGGAACGCTACCTGACCGTCGGTGATCATGTAGTACTCAACCCGCTTGAGCTTGACCGGACCCAGCGGACCGACGTAATTGGGGTTAGGCTCCCACACTGCCTTGCTGTCGTGCTCCCACTCCTTGAGCACAAACGGGCCGTTACCGATGTAGTTTTCCGGGTAGTACCACCAGTCGTCACCCTTCGCAACATCCTCCTCACGCACCGGTGCGCCAATCCAGAGGGCTGCCATGCTGAGGAAGTAGGGAGCAGGTGCGACCAGCTCGATCTGCAGCGTGTAGTCATCGATGGCCTTGACGCCAAATTCGTCGCGCAGCTTCTCGAGATCGAGCTGCATGACCTCTTCCATCGACAGACCCTGGCACGCAGCGGCACTGTACTCGCTGTAGCCTTTGATGATGCCACACGGCAGCGACTGGTACTCACCGGCAGTCTCAGGATCGGCCAGACGCTTCCAGGCGTATTCAAAGTTACGTGCCGTCAGCGGTGTCCCATCACTGTACTTGCCATCGCGCCGTAAGGTGAATGTGTAGACGGTACCGTCTTCTGAAACCTCAACCTTTTCGGCAGCTCCAGGAATAGGATTCATATCGAGATCGAAGGTCATCAGCGCCTGATAGGCCATCATGATGAACTGAATCTCGTTGACGAAGCTCGATTTTTGTGGATCGATGTTCTCCGGCTCAGAACCGGTCACGAGGCGCAGAACGCCGGGTTGCGCAGTGCCGGCAACCGGCGCGGCAGTTGGTTGTTCAGCGGGGGCGGTTGTTGGTTGCTCGGCGGGAGCGGTTGTTGGTTGCTCGGCGGGGGCCGTTGTCGGTTGAGCTGCCGGCGTGGAACCACCGCCACAGGCTGCGAGGATGGGTAAGAGTAACCCAAACAGGAGAGCCAGTGCGAGCGAGCGACGCCAGTAAAGCAAATTCATCGCAACACTCCTTGAAAGGTATCTGTCAGGCGAACAAAACACTCGAAGCGAGGAACACCGGCAAAGCCGCACTACGCCGGACAGAAACGGTTTTTGGGTGAGTAGGGTGTGAGTCAGAGAATGGTATACATCCCTCCTTTCTTAACTCAGGTCAAGCACATCCGTATCAATTGCGTAGTGCACCCTTGCACATGTGGAAAATTCCCCGTTCGATGATTGTGATCGTAACACGTTCTATTGAAACCTGTCAAGACAATTATTTGCTACCGCAACATATTGTTATTGAGATACCCCTGATAGCAAATCTGGTGTAATATAGGAGCACGCGCCGCTGGCTCGTCCACCACCTGAAACCGCACGTCTACCCTTCCCAACGGTGAATTGCACACCTACCATCATGCGACAGCGGATGCCATCCTGTACTGGCGTCTCCCGCCTCCAGCAGGCACGGGTTAGAGCGGGTGCATATCGCAGATCACCGCTGCGAGCAGCGCATGCGTGACACGCTCGCCACCGATGACCCTAACGCCGCACCTGAGCACGGGTGCGCTATGCCAACGCTCCCATACGGTGACGACGTACCAGCGTGCGCCGGTGGCACGCCTGATGATGCTTCAGCACGGGGATGATGTCAGCACAATACAGCCTGTTGAGGAAGAGGTAGTATGAAGCTGCTTCTTCTGCGGCGATACTACCGGATCACGATCCCAGCACAGCCGCCGCAGCGATGGCAAAGAAGATTTGCACACCCAACGAAAATCCCTGCCAGAGCCGGGCTGCCAGGGGGCTACGACGATACACGATCAGTCCACCGGCCAGATTCAGCAAGGCGATGATCAGGGCTGCAACAGGCAGAAAGAAGATACGCACCCGTGGCACAAGTTCGGCTGCCGCACCAATCTGATCACCCCGCCACTCAATCTGCGCCGGTAGGGTTGGATAGATAAACGCCAGCACACCGAAGAGCAGCAGGTTCAGCACAAACGTACTGAGAAGAATCTGGCGAATCACCGGGTCGGCCCAAAAGTCGTAGACCAGAAAGCGGGCAACCTGAACACCGGGCGCCAGGGTCTGTATGGCACCCAGGCGACGCCGTTGCTCCAGCTCCTGGACAAAGGTTTCCTGGTCAACAGGCGAGATCGCGTAGGCTTCCTGACCGGCGTAGATAACCAGTGCCTCGGCCAGCGGACGGGTAGTAAAACGGTGGATGACTGTTCCATCCAGCGCTTTCACTCGTCCATGGTAATAGCCGATGCTGGCAAACGCAGTACGCCAGTCGCCAATCGCCAGAGCACCCTGTTCGATGCGATCAATCATATTGAGCGGGATGATTGCGCGACTGCCTATCCATGAGACGTACAGACCATTGCGATCAAGGCTATAGCGGAGTGTAAGCGCAGCGCCAAACCGATACAGGAGCACGACAGCGAGGATGATCAGCCCAAGCGCCAGCATTGCTTCACCAAAGAGCAAGCCATCGATGGGCCATTGTTCTGGTGATCCGGTTAGTCTGGTAGCGAGGCGCACTATCAACCAACCGGCACCGATGAGACTCAGCACGGCGAGCGCGAGGCTGATCCAGACTCTTGAGGATGGAATTGGTGGCCAGCGTTGCATAGGTCATTTGCGTGCCGGAGCCAGGCGCTCCGGCACGTGTGAGCGTTACGGTGTTGTGGTTGCAGTCGACGTTGGTGTTGGCGTTACTTCTGCCGTGGGTTCTGCGGTGATCTCGACCGTCGGCGCCAGCGTTGGCGTTGGGAATGGCGTCGGTGGGCCTGGCAGATACGTGGGTACCGGTGTTGGTACCGGTTCGGTCGGCGCCAGCGTCGGTGTTGGTGTTGGTTCGGGGAAACGACGGACATCGGCGGCTGCCCGCTGTTCAGCGATCCAGCGGTCAAACGCCTCGGTGCGGGCCTGGCTAAGTTGTTCTTCCTGGGAGGGGATCGTTTGATCGGTGATTTCCAGGATATGCCAGCCAAACTGGGTGCGGATCGGATCGCTGACCTGATTGACCGGCAGGCTAAAGGCAGCCGCTACCAGCTCCGGCGGATAGGTTGCACCATTATCGGCAAAGCCATTCCGGTCGAACGAACCAATATCACCGCCATTCTCACGCGATCCAATATCGTCAGAGCGCTCGGCGGCCAGTGTAGCAAAATCGGCACCATTCCGAAGCTGCGCAACAATCTCTTGTGCCGCAGGTAAAGCCGCTGCAAACGCTGCTTCAATCTGCTCTGGAGTCGCCTCAGCCGGGGGGGTAACGGCAACCAGGATCTGGCGTGCACTAACCCGTTCTGCCTCTGTCTTGTAGGTGAAGCCATCTTCGGGTACCAGCCGGGCCTGAATCTGCTCGTTAAGCAACCGCTCCCGGTACTGATCGAGCAACGCCTGCCGGAATTCGTCTTTGCTTAACTCTGGCTGACGTTCGGTGACGATCAGTTCGAGTTCGTAGCGGCGAAACACCTCATCGATAATCTGATCAAACTGCACCCGTGCCTCAGCCGGTAGCGGCGTCGGTTCTGGGGTGAAGGTAGGCACCGGTGTCGGTGACGGCTCTGGGGTCGGGGTTGGACCACCAGGGGTTGGCGATGGAGTTGCGGTTGGTTCTGGTGTCGCCGTTGCCGCCGGATCGACCGTCGGTTCTGGGGTGACATTAGAATCGGGCGTCGGTGTCGGTTCGGGTAGTGGTGGAATGAAGATGAAGCCAAGATCGGCAACGATATTCTGAATGACCTCATCATCATTAATAGTAATACCGAATTCCCCGGCTGCCCGCTGCTTGATCTGGCGATCAATCCATTCCGACACCACTTGCTGATCAACTTCAGCCCGGCGCAACGCGCGGATCTGCTGATCGATCACGATACTGCGGCCCTGGAACTGCTGCGCAATCTGGGGATTGTTACCAAAGAGATCAAGCAACTGAAAATTCTGGATAATCTGCCGGGCGTATGCGATGCGCTGTTCACGCCAGTAATCACTACGGGTTAACGTAACTGAGCCAACCTGGGCGACCGGTCGGCTGGGTATCCAGAGCTGCTCGTAGATCAATCCGCTCGCAACGGCGAGCAGAGCGATGACCAGCGCACTCGCTGTTACGATAATAATCAGGCGCTGACGGCGCTCTTCTTCCATGCGGCGACGTGATGGACGCCGCGGCACAGGGGTTGGCGCCGATGACGGTGCGCTCCGTGGCGGTTTGGGTGTTTGTGACATAGGCTAAAACGGAATATCATCATCGCCAATATCGGGCGGTGGTTCACGGCGAGGGCCGCGCGACGGTTCATCAGAACGGGATGGACGCTGATCGAGCAAAATCATATCCTGCACAATCACTTCAACCCGTGAACGGGTCTGACCACTCTGCGCATCCTCCCAGGTTCGCGTTTGCAGGCGGCCCTCGATATACACCCGTGCGCCCCGACTCAGATATTGGTGGCAAATTTCAGCCAATCGATTCCAGGCAACAACATTAAACCATTCGGTCTCATCGTGCAGATCGCCATTCTGGTCACGCCACTGGCGACTGGCAGCAACACGAAACGTAGCGACCGGTGCGCCGGATGCGGTGTAACGTAGTTCGGGATCGACGCCAAGACGACCAATAATCATCACTTTATTCAGATCACGCGCCATGGCGTCTTCCCTCCACAGTTGTCCCAATCGCTACCAGCACACCGGTAAACGCCTATGCCTCACTCGGCGCTTCCTCTGTTTCCGACTCTGCCGGTTCGACAGGTGTCACCTGAACCGATTTCTCTTCGACCAGCACCAGCAGGTGGCGGAGAATGTTATCATTCAACCTGATAGCCCGGTCGAGTTCGGCAACCTTTGCCGCACTCAATTCGAGGGTGAAGAAGACGTAATAGCCTTCCGTGAACTTACGACGGCTGGCTTCACCGGTCACGTATTCCCGAATGGGATACGCCAGCTTGCGGCGTCCCCACGGCGACGACTGGCTCACCGTGTTAATCTTCCCGCCGAGTTGCTCAACAGTCTGTCTGATCCGGTCAATATTCGCCGTAATGCCTTCTTCGTTGGCAAACAATGGGTTGATGATAACAACCAGTTCGTACTCTCGACGACGTTCGCGCACAAAATCCTCCTCTGGCGATGTTTCGCTCATTGCATCACCGGCAGCGCGCTCCGGCGAGATGGCGAAACAGAAAGACTATTGGGGAGCTTCCCGATTCACGCTCCCCGTGACATCACGCGATTATAGCATACCTTGACTGATATGGTGTCAGGGGGTCTGTTCACTCTCTTGCTGCGTCAGCGCTTCCCAGGCAGTTGGGGTATCAACATCGGTAACTACAGCCGGATCGTCAACTTCCAGCTCGATAACCCGATCTGCGTAGCGGCGAAAGATGACACGGGCGCCGGTGTCGCCGTGCAGGGTGTAGAGTTCGGGGAAGAGTGAGGCGGCAATGATGACCGGATTGCCACGCTGACCCTGGTACAACGGAACGAGCGCTACTGCACCGGGGGTTGCCTGATAGGCACTGAGGAGCTGGTTGATCAACCGGGTAGTGACCAGGGGCTGATCAACCAGCAATACCATCGCAGCAGCGGCATCGTCGGGTAAGGCACGCAGACCGGCTACGAGCGAGGTGCTTAAGCCGGCGCTGTAGGCTGGATTTGTGATGATGGTGAGGGGGAGATTGTGTACGGCGGTACGCACGGCTGCCTCGACAGCACCCACGACCACGGTCAGGCCGGCCAGGTGACTGGCGAGAGCTTCGCTGGCGATATACGTCACTAACGGGCGACCACGCCAGGATAGGAGCTGTTTGGGTTGCCCCATACGAGAAGATTGGCCGGCAGCCAGCAGGAGACCGTAGATTTTCATTGCCAGACCTCACGCACGACATTGATCAGGGTGGTATCTTCGTGTGGAAAAACGCTACGGAGATCGCACAGTACCTGATCATCAACAATCCGGGTTATCACCGGTGGATTGGCCATGCGCAGCCGGTGCGCCAGCACGGTAGCCCCACAGCCAACAGGGGGCAGAGCGACACCGGCGCTGGGTTGCGTTGCACCGGGGAGTGAACCGCCACCAATCGCACTGGCACAATCCACCATCTGCGCCGGAATGCCGGCAGCACGCAGGGCGCCGGCAATACGCTCTGCGCGCGCCTGCAATGCGCTCAACGGGGTGCTGATCAGTTGCCAGACCGGAATCTCGCGTAGGGCAGTGCCACGCAGATAACTGTGCAGGGTCGCGGTTAAGCCGGCAATCGTACACTTATCAACCCGTAAGGCGCGGGCAAGTGGGTGACGCCGCAGTCTGGCGATCAGCTCACGACGCCCGACGATGATACCGGCTTGCGGCCCACCGAGCAGCTTATCGCCAGAAAATGTCACCAGATCGGCACCGGCAGCAACACTCTCCTGCACGGTTGGCTCAGGCGGCAGGTCAAACTGACGGGTATCAATCAGAGTTCCGCTCCCCAGATCATCGAGCAGCGGTATACCATGGGTATGGGCAACCGCGGTTAACTCGGCGAGAGGTGGTTCGTGGACGAACCCGATCAGGCGAAAGTTACTGGTGTGGACGCGCAAGATCAGAGCGGTGCGCTCGGTGATGGCCGCGGTATAGTCACGGGCATAGGTGCGGTTGGTCGTGCCAACTTCGATCAGGAGAGCGCCGCTTGCCCGTAAGACATCGGGAATGCGGAAGCCACCACCGATTTCTACTGCCTGCCCACGTGAGACAATCACTTCGCGTCCGGCAGCCATGGCGATGAGCACCAGATAGACGGCAGCGGCGTTGTTGTTCACGACCAGGGCTGCCTCGGCGCCGGTAAGCTGAACGAGGAGCGATTCGAGATGAACGTGACGCGAACCACGTTCGCCCTGAGCCAGATCGTATTCGAGATTGCTGTAACCGCTGCCGACTTCCTGCATCGCCGCACAAGCCGCAGCACTCAACGGCGCCCGACCGAGGTTGGTTTGGATGATGACCCCAGTGGCGTTGATCAACGGACGCAGGCTGGGTGTCACATCTGCGCGCAGGCGCGCCTGGACAGCCGCTACCAGCGTAGACAGATCGGGTGGCGGATGACCGGCACTGATAGATGTCCGCGCCTCGTTGAGAACAGCACGGGCAGCCTCACGCACCAGTTCGTGCGGCATATCGGCCCCGTCGCTGCGGACGGCGCGGATGAGTCTATCAACACTGGGTAAGGCGCGGAACGTCATTGTCTATCCCAGACCATCACGACTTGGTTGCGTTATCTCAAAAGCCTTGCGCAGCACCTGCTCGTAACTGGGCGTCAGCTCGCGTTTCCGCCGTGCCATTACGATACGAGCTACGCTGATCATAGTATCAATGCGGTACTCGCGAAAGACCTCGCCGCCCCAGGTGAAATGGGGAACGTTTTTTGGCGCACTATGCATACCGAAGACATTCGATCCGGTACCAATCATCGTTCCACCGGTCAGATGGAGACCGATCCCCAGCTTCACGTGATCGGCCAGAAAGCAGCCCAGCTTTAGAATACCGGTATCGATCTGGCCGATGCCTTCGAGGAGCACGCGCACCGAACCATAGTTGTTTTTCAAATCGGAATTGGTCGTCATTGCCCCGATATTCACCCATTCCCCTAGCCAGCTATGACCGAGAAAGCCATCGTGATGTTTGTTGGAATAGCCGTGAATGATCGACGCCTCCACCTCACCGCCAACCCGACACACCGGCCCGATACAGGTTTCGGCACGGATACGAGCACTGGCAATCAGGGTGCCTGGGCCAATGTAGGCCGGCCCCTGAATGTAACTGAATGGCTCGATCTGCGCTGCCTCGACGAAGACCGGCCCGTCGCGACTATCAAACACGATTGGCCCGGCCAGTTGCGCCGTCGGATCGACGTAGACCCGCTTGCCATGGGCGATGACGTGAGGTGCATCGGTTGTCAACAGCGGTAACCGACGGGCCAGCAATGGTTCATCACGAATGAGCTGTTCGCCGGCCTGAGTGATGAGATCCCAGGGATAGCTCAGCAGTGGTGCAGTGAGTTGCAACTCGCGCATCCGGGCAAAGCGCAGCAACTCGTCACGTGCGGCTTCAGCCTGCTGCTCACGAAGATAATAGATGATTGCACTGGCCAGAGCCGGCGATACGCGAGCACCGAGGAGCGTTTCACTGGCAATGTAGGCAGTGTTGATCGGCTCACAGACAAGTGCCGGCAACCACTCCAGATTGAGGGCCCGACCATTCACGAAGATGACCGGATCACTTCGGGCCAGCAATTCGGCCAGTCCACCGGCAGGGCCAAAGTGGGGCATCAGGTGGGCACGACAGAGACCGTAAGCCGGTTGGTCAAGAATGGCGGCAACCCGTTCACGGGTTGAAAATGCCCCACAGCGAAGTTCAAAGACCGGACGGGCCTGAACAAGCGTAGCAAAATGGCGCCAGAGTTCATCTTCAAACAGGATGACGGTCATAAGGTTTTGCGACCATGGCTATACGTGTGGTGATACTGCTCACTCAAAGCATAGCATAGAATACATTGTTGGCAAGGAACTGAATAGAACGAAGCTAGAAGTTATCTCATTCATTGATCGTGATGAGCAGTCACAGCATCCTCGTGACCGGCAGGGGCAACGGCGTGACCCGTGCCGGATCGTGAGCACGACTGGTGTGGCAGCCATGCTGCCGCACGCCAAGCGCCGCGACATGCGCATGACAAGCGGGCAAGGCAACCCATCCAGCGCGTGATGGCACGACCGGAGCTGCGCGTTGCCAACGGGCCAGGAGCAGGGTAGGCTGTCGTGGTGATTGGCAAGCGTTTATGAGCCTGTGCGACAGGCTGGTAGCACGACAGCACAGCTTTAAGAGATACGTTCTAGTGGAACATCATGCACGCTCCATTGGAGTATGGAAACCATGCTGCTGACCGCCGAACCACGTGCTACAGACACTGCCAGATTTGATATCGAGATGGATCAGAACGATAGTGTGTTATCAATCTGTAATCCACCGCTATGCAAAAGTTATCCACAATTTTCGTTCACTTATCCACATTACGACAGGGTGTCGTGGATAGATTGGGGATAACGGCGTCCAACGAAACGACAATCGTGATCAGTAGTGCGTTCGCTCTATGAGGTTGATAGTTATAGTTATCAGTGCCGATTAGCGACCGCACCACCTGTTTACCGCTGCACCGGTTCGGCAGTTGGCTGAACCGTAATTACACCCACATCAACCGTTCCCTGATTGGGCACGTCAACCGCAACTTCCCAGGCCGTGCCGGCAAACGCAACGTAGAGTATTTGCCGTCCTGAAGGCACACCACGCACGATGAAACTGCCATCCGCTGCAACCGGAATTTCAGTGAAATCTGTCCCGGTAAAGACCACTGCTCCCTCGGCCGGTGCTGCTACTCGCCCCACAATATCACCCCGACCACCGGGCAGAGCTATCAGATTACTCCGCCAGAGTGCAATCAAAGCGATAAGTACCAGCACACCGCTCAAGAAGACAATCGCGATCCGCACCACTCGTCGTCCCTGGCCTGGTGGAATAACCGGTGGTTGCCATTGCACATAGTAATCGGGATCAAATTGCCCCTGTGGCGGTTGTGATGATCGCTGTTCGTCGGTCATAATGCCACCTTCGAGAACATTGCCACGTCCTCACGGCCTGCGCACACTCACATCATCGAAGCAGGCACTCGATGCATCCCAACTGCGGAAGCCGATACCGCCTTGATTAAAACTGCTATCACGCGCCTGAACAACCGGTTGACCATCGACAGAGGCAACAAATGTATTCCCGCGTACCTCCAGGCGCACTGTGCGATCTGAGCCATACCAATCGTAGCCGGCGGGTGCCTCTACGCGGGCAATCGGCACTGCCAGCTCATTACCATTGATCCACTTGCGAATGATGAATGCCCCTCGCCCGTAGCCCGGATCATACTGGAACGAGTAGCCATTGAATTTTGGCCCACCCGAGTCGCGGAAGAAGAGGCCATAGCCATTCCCTCTGGTCAGACGGGCCAGGCTGACATCGATCACGTAGTCACTGCGATCAAATGAGCGATAGATCCGCCCTGGCCCATCGATGCAAAGGCGTCCCTCACGAATTTGCCAGCGTCCGTTCTGAATAGTCCAGTTATTGAGATTGGAAAAATCGTCGCGAAACAGATCGCCACAGGTGCTCCCGAACGCACTTGCTGCCCGACAGAGCGCATCACGGGTGCCTTCACCGGTGAGCATTAAGCCGGAAATCGCTACTGCTGCCACCAGTGCCAACAGAATGGTAATTTCAGTCATCGACTGACCGGTTTTTCCCCAATCGAGCCGCTTCACGACACCCACTCCTTTCATGGTTGTGCTGTGAAGGGAATGTCACGATGCTGTCAGATGCGTGATGGCCAGACCTGTACCCGATTACTGTGAAATGTGCTCTGTCCACCCAGATCGGCCAGTGCATCGGGAGTTGTCCAGTTGACATTTCGCCCATCGGGCGAGAGTGAAGGCCAGTGGCCCTTGACCGCAGAGACAACACCGGGCGGTACGTTGGTACTCACAACTGCACGCAGATGGCACTGCCCTCGTTGATTACTGACAACGACAACGTCACCATCACGAATGTTGCGCGCGGCAGCATCGACCGGATTAATCTCGATAGTCGGTTCTCCCTCTTTTGCCCGCAAACTGGGCTGGTTGGCCATACTTGACGAGACAAAATGGTGAGCAGCGGCTGAGATGAGGGTTAGCCATCCCTCCTCCGGCGGATGTGCGACATACTCAGCCGGTGGTTCATAATGGGGAAGCGGATCAAGCCCCTGAGCCGCCATGGTCGCACTCCACAATTCAACTTTGCCTGATGGGGTTGGGAAGTGACCATCAGCAAACGGCACTTCGTTCTCTGGTGACAGTGTGAGCCGGATGGTTCCCTCTTGTTGCAGACGTTCAAAGGTGATGCCGGCCAGAAATGGATTGCGTGCCCGCGAGGCATCGAGGACACCACGGATCGCCTCTTCCGCACTCTCGTGCAGCCACGGTTCGCTATAGCCCATCGCCTGCGCCAGCAAGCGGGTCACGTCCCAATTGCTCTTCGCTTCCCCCAAGGGGGCAATTGCCGGTTGGTTAAGCGTGAGATAACGATGGCCATAGGCACGGTGCAGATCGAGGTGTTCGAGTTGACTGGTTGCCGGCAAGACAATATCGGCGTAGCGGGCCGTATCGGTCATAAAGAGTTCGTGGACGACGGTAAAGAGGTCTTCACGCCGCAACCCCTGTTCGATGAGGCCGGCATTGGGTGATGAAGCGAGAGGGTTAGCGCAGTAGACAAAGAGGGACATGATCGGCGGATCGGTTACTTCGCCGGTGAGAGCCGCGCCAAGACGGTTCATATTGACAGTCCGCGGTACTGGTGGGCATTCAGAGGCATGACCAACGGCTTCCGCATCCCACGTTGCATAACCGCCGGTGGAATAGGCCAGGCCACCGCCACGCACACCGTACTGTCCCACAACCGCCGGCAGGCAAAGGAGTGCCCGGAAGGTCTGACCACCATTCTGATGGCGTTGAATACCGTCGGCTGTTTTAATGATAGCCGGTTTGGTGGTTGCATAGCGACGGGCCAGTTCAATGATGGTTGATACCGGCAGTCCGGTAATGGTTGCTACCCGTTCGGGATCATATTCGGCAGCCCGCGCGCGCAATTCACGCCAGCCAACCGTATGCGCTTCTAACCATGCCTCATCGTGCAGGTTTTCAGCGAAGATGACATTCATCATGCCCAAGGCCAGCGCCCCATCGGTTGCCGGCCTGATCGCCAGATGGAGATCGGCAGAGCGAGCGGTAGCCGTCCGTCGTGGATCGATCACCACCACATAGGCACCGGCACGCTGTGCCTGACGGATAAACGGCATTGCGTGAGGGCCGGCACTGGCCGGATTATGTCCCCAAAGGATTATGAGCCGGCTGTGCCGCAGGTCGTCGTAGTCAGGACTGCGGCGGGCACCGAGCGTGGCATAGACAGCAGCGTGGGCAGCAGCACAGCAGATCGTTCGATCCAGACCGCTGGCTCCCATCCGGTTCCACAAGCGGGCATCAACAATCGCCGTTTGCAGCAAACCCAGCGTGCCGCTGTACGAATAGGGCAGGATCGCAGCAGCACCGTATTCGGCGATAATTGCCTGCCAGCGCTCTGCGATGGTAGTGATCGCTTCGTCCCAGCTTATCCGTTCCCAGCGTCCGCTGCCTTTTGGTCCTACCCGACGGAGTGGGTAGAGCAGCCGATCAGGACTGTACACTCGTTCGAGGTACGGACGGACTTTGGCACACAGCCAGCCCTGGGTGATCGGATGTTCAGGATCGGCATAAAACGCGACTGCCCGTCCATCACGCACTTCCGTTATGGTGGCACAGGTATCGGGGCAATCATGCGGGCAGCAACCACGAACACGTTGTGTTGTCATAGCAATCTCTCCGCTAGCGGTTATTTTACGTATTGTAGCACTCTCAAATTGTTGTGACCAGAATCCGCTTCAGAACTGGATGATATCAAATCTGGTCGTGACACATCAGTCAACGATGACCCCGATACTGCACCTGAACGATGCACCGCTGGACGCCCGTAGGGGCGACACCTGCGTCTTACTTACCTGGTACGCCGGGAGTCGTAGGGGCACGGCATGCCGTGCCCCTACTCCAAACGACGCGAGACGCGCATGATGCGCAGGCAAGGCAATCAATCCAGTCTATGATGACACGAACGAAGCTGCTCTCCCCCATACCAACCTATGCAATTACCCATATGTTGCCAGGTAGCCAGTATGGTGCATCGGTCGTGTCACGGGCTAGCAGGGATCGCCCTGACCGTGCCCGGTAGGGGCGCACGGCCGTGCGCCCCTGCCAATGCCGGTGCGGGATGCTGACGCCATCCCCAGGACGCCAATGGTCGCCGGCGGGCACCCGGTGATGCCCGATCAGGGTGCAGCAGCGCCCACCGCGGGGATGAGCGTCCGTCTGGGAAGCACCCAGTCCTACCCCACCTGGCAAGACACCCCCGTCCGTCACCACGGTGTCCATCTGGTTATCGTTGGTGATCCCTGCGGCGACGGGCGGATAAACCGAATAGCTTCGGCATCACGACAGGGCTGGTGCCGAGCGGTGATGTCCGGAGGAGTGCACGCAGGGATAGTCCCTGATGAAGAATGCAGCGGGTGACTACAGAATTATGGGTAATGAAAAGCCCATACCAACGGGTTGGGCGCAGGGTAGGCTGTCGTGGTGATTGGCAAGCGTTCATGCGTCTGTGCGACAGTCTGGGAGATCGACAGCACAGCTTTTAAGTTCTAGTATGGTATGTCACGTGTTCACAGCTCCCAGCGGTGCTATGTGACACGCCCCTGCTCCAGTCCGCCCGCTGGGAGCGGGATGTAGATACGACAGCGCAACCTGATGTGACAGTACAAAGTAGGGGGCACGGCATGCCGTATACCGTGCTCCCTACTCAATTTCCTAATTTCCGCGTCAACCACCCAACCGCGAATGCTTACCCTCACCGTGCTTACATCGCCAGCACCCGGTCAGGGCCAAGCACCTGCTTCAGTTCGGCAACCAGGGCATCGGAGAGGGTAATGGTATGCTGCGACTGTAAGACGACCATGCCCACCCCATTTGGCAGATACAGTGTGACCTGGTCATTACCATGACTGCTGCTCAGAATCGTGTGGACATGCTGCATCAATGCAATATCGGCATCAAAATCGTGGCTACGCGGCAGGTAGATGCGTAGATTACGCGCCGGCGGCCCGTCAACCCGTGGCGGTTCTGGTGCATGGTGACCGCCATGACCATTCCCATTACTGGCGAGCTTGACCGGCTGGCGGGTGCGCACAACCGGCGGTCTGACCGGCGGCGGAGATGCCGGAGCCGGGGTAGGAGTTGGTGCTGGTGCTGGCGATACCGGTGGCGCCGGCAATTCCACACCGCCTTCGCCGTTCAGATCATCGCTTACCCCTTCCAGATCCATTTCAAGCGGTTGGGCGCTTGTTGTCTGATCTACTGACGCGGGCGTTTCCACGTGATCGACTACCAGTTGGGGTGTATCACGACGGTTATCAACCTTTGCCGTAATCCGCACTACAGCGTCATTTTGTAATAGATCGGCGTACTTCGCCAGCACCTTTGGAAAGACCACTATCTCGATGCTGCCGGTCAAATCTTCAAGATTGGCGACCAGCATCGTCTCGCCCTTCTTTGTCGCAATCCGACGCACCCCACTCAGCACTCCCACGAAGGTGAGCGTCTCTCCGATATGTTCAGCATCAATCGAACCAAGTTCGGTAGCACCGCTGAGATCGACACCTTCGAGGGCCTTAGCGATGGGATCATCGGAAATATTCAATCCGAGCAGCTCCTTTTCCCAGAGCAGCACCTCTTTCTGATCGGCAGGACTCTCGACGATCAGCGGCAACGGAATACGGGCCACCACCGGATTGGCGGTGGTTGCTTCACCAAAGATATCAAACAGGCTACTCTGGCCGATTTCACGCGCCTTCTGGGCTTCGATCCCGGCGCTGACGGCCTGATCGAGGATTGCCAGCTTCTGGCGGCGCGTGCCAGGGAGCGAGTCGAGTGCACCGGCTTTGATCAGGCTTTCCAGGGTACGCTTGTTCAGCGCGTGGCGATCAACGCGCGCACAGAGGTCTTCCAGCGATTGGAAGGGGCCACCTGCCTCGCGTGCAGCAATGATCGCTTCTACTGGCCCTTCGCCGACATTCTTGATTGCCATCAAGCCAAAGCGAATACCGCGTTGGTGGGTTACGCCCGGCGGCAACGGTTGGGCAAGTGGTTCGATAGTGAAGCCCTTGTGCGAGCGGTTGACATCAGGGGGCAGTACTGCCACACCCAGACGCCGTGCTTCGAGTGCCGCCTTCGTCACATCTTCAATTACGCCACCCGCACCGGTCAGCACAGCGGTCATATACTCGACCGGATAATTCACCTTTAGCCAGGCGGTCTGATAACTGAGCAAACCGTAGAGCGTGGCGTGCGGTCGGTTAAACGAATAGCCGGCGAACGGCAAGATCAACTCCCAGAGCTGATCGGCAATCTCCTTACTAATGCCTTTGCGCTGGCACCCTTGCTTGAAAATAGCCTCATTTTCGGCCATCAGTTCGCGATTCTTCTTGCTGATCGCCTTGATAACGATATAGGCCTGACCGAGCGTATAATCGGCGACCGTCTGCAACAGTTGCATAATCTGCTCCTGATAGACGATCACACCGTAGGTGTCGGACAGGATCGGTTCGAGCACGGGGTGGAGATAGCGGATCTGGGATGGATTATTTTTGTTCTGAATATAGACTGGAATCTGCTCAAGTGGGCCGGGGCGATAGAGCGCCACCATGGCGTAGAGGTCTTCAACGCGGGTTGGCTTCAATTGCATCAGGTAGCGCGTCATTCCCGCCGATTCTAGTTGGAAGACATTCTTCGTTTCGCCTCGTCCTAATGCCTCAAAAACCTTTGGATCATCAAGTGGAATTTCATCAAGCCACATCCGCCGGCCAGTCGTCTGCTCGATATACTTGAGGGCCTCGGCCACCACGGAAAGGTTGGTTAGACCGAGAATATCCATCTTCAGCAGACCCATCTTGGCCAGGGTCGGCCCTTCAAACGCAGCCATCAACGCATTCTCGTCTTTGGTCGTGCGTTGCAGGGGCACCAGCTCGGCCAGCGGTGTTCGACTGACCACCACGCCACAGGCATGCGTGCCAACTGACCGCATCCGGCCTTCAACCTTCTGTGCCTCATCGATCAGTTCGCGCAGGTGGGGCTGGGTTTCGTAGATCTGCTTCAACTCTGGGACGCGCTCAAGGGCCTGGGCGATGGTGGTGCCAACCGGTAACGCTGGAATCAGTTTGGCGACCCGATCTACCTCACCGGGATCGAGACCGAGCACACGGCCCATATCGCGAATGGCCGCTTTGGCCCCGAGCGTACCGTAGGTAATAATCTGCGCAACATTCTCCCGCCCGTACTTATCGGCGATATAGTCAAGAATCTCCTGGCGGCGCGAGTCGGCGAAATCGGTGTCAATATCGGGCATTTCCAGACGTTCGGGCGAGAGGAAACGCTCGAAGAGCAGCTTATTCTTGACCGGATCGACATCGGTGATGCCGAGGGCGTAGAGCACGAGCGATGCACCGGCAGATCCACGCGGCAGACAGGGGATACCGCGTGAACGGGCAAATTTCACGTAATCCCATACGATCAACATGTAATCAGGGAAGCCGGTTTGATTAATCACATCCAGTTCATACGCCAACCGATTCATATACTCAGCAGGTGGCTGACCATTGAACCGGCGCATCAAACCCTCTTCACACACGAGGCGTAGATATGAGGCGGCATCGTGGCCCGGCGGTAACTCAAAGACCGGCAACTGAACCCGTCCAAACTCCAGCTTCAACCGGCACATATCGGCGATGCGACGAGTGTTTTCCAGCGGTTCAGTACCGTAGCGTTTAAACCGCTCCCACATCTGCTCGCCCGACAAGATATGGTAGCTCTCGTCCATCGCGTATTCACGAGCACAAAACTCGGCGTAGGTCATATTCATCCCCATCGCCATAATCTTGTGCTGGGTTGCTTTATCTTCTGGACGGACGAAATGCGCGTCACTGGTGGCTACCAGTGGAATACCCAGTTCGCGCCCGATCTTCACTAACTCATCGTTCAGCGGCTCGAGTTCAGGGGTATTGTCATGCAGTTGCAACTCAAGATAGTAACGGTCGGGGCCGAGCAGGTCACGGTAATATGCGGCGGTTTCAACGGCTGCACGACGGTCTCCCGCTTTCAGATAGTGCAACACCTCGCCAGCCAGACAGGCCGAGGTAACGATCAGGCCTTCGTGATGCGCTTCCAGCAATTGCCGGTCGATACGGGGGCGGGCAAACACACCCTTTCCCATCCCGTCAAGATGGGCGCGCGTGGTGAGTTTCACCAGATTACGGTATCCCACCTCATTTTGGGCCAGCAACAGCAAATGAAAATAGTTTTTTGCCCCTTTTGTCATCGGGTCGCTCAGTGAGCCGGGGGCCATGTAGGCTTCGACACCGATAATCGGGCGGATACCGGCCTTTTTCGCCGCCTCGTAGAACTCCATCGCGCCGTACATCACCCCGTGATCGGTCAGGGCGATACTGTCCATCCCCAATTCGGCAGCACGCTGGGTAATGCCTTTCGTTGTGGCATAGCCATCGAGCAGGCTGTATTCAGAGTGGACATGCAGATGAACAAAGTCGTGCATGGCGTACTCGTCTTTCAAAACAATTTACACTTAACACAGTTGGACGAAGGCAGAAAGGCGATCTAAGCCTGAAACATTTGTCCGAAAGAACAGATGTGGTGTCGGTTTTTTGGTATTATATCAACATAATATCAGGTTATCAGGCGCACGCTTTCGGTTCTGATTATAACATATCAGCGGTAGCTTGCGAATAGGCTTGTCAACAATTGTAAGGTGTTTGTAAACCATGACGGTTCAGCGCGCGCTACCGTAGCTGGTTGTCGATGTCGCGGGGATGGGGAAATATTGTGGTGAAGGCGGTGTAGCAAGCAGATGGGAATCACGGCACGCCCTGCCGGGGTCTTAACCGGAAGGGCGGGAACCACACGTCGTCGTCAGGCCAGATGGACGTGATGCAACAGAAACAGAGCGTTGGACAGGTGAACAAGCAGTTACGATTGCCGACGGATCGCAAACAGGCACAACCCGGCCAGCAACAGCCAGAGCCAGTGCCACAGACCGAAAGGTTGCTGGAAAGCAACAACAATGGAGATGATCACAAAGACCAGTCCCAGCACAGCCAGTAGTGCCCGACGATAGGTTGGCGACATGAATGGCCTCACCGTACTACAAAGAAAGCCAGCGCCAGCAGTGCTCCTGCGACAAGTAGTAATAACGAAAACGCGAGATTGCCGGTTGCGCTGATCAGAAAAATGGTCATGGCAATAACGATGATTGCCATCATGACACAACCCCGACGTACTCGGCGAATACTGGTTGTAACATCGGGATCTTCCGGTGTTGAATTCATATACATCATCCACAGAGACTTACTTCCCGGCATATCTTACCATATGACAGCAGCAATCGCGTCTGTAATGTTTCTGCAATCAAAGAATAGTACTAAAGTACTGTGCAATACTATGACGGTATGATATACTAAAAATAGAAATATCATCGTTCTACTACAATGACGCAGGGAAGAAAGGGGGCTGCCAATGTTTGATCGAGAGACATGGCGGCAGCGGGTTGCCGAACGATTCACAACCTTTGCCCGCAACCCCCGGCAAGAGATACAAATTGCCGGCGTGAGTAGTGTGCTTGGATACCTTGCCCTGCGTGCGCTTGAACCATTTCTTGCTGCCTTCCAGGAAGAGCCGGTTGCCGCTGTGTTGGCACTGGCCGAGATTTCACGTGGCCCCGGTGCCAATCACATTGTCCGCCGTGCCAGCCGCTGGCGTTACCAGCTTGCCCATCTGATTGAGCGCGAATTACGTTCACGCCCGGAACTTCGCCTGACCGTCGAAGAAATCCTGCTGGCGTTACAGGTGCTGCATCTCGCCCGGCAGCGCCTCAATAGTTCACGTGATGAGTGGTTACGGCTGACATTGCTGGCCGAACTCGACACCTTCGAGAGCGGTGATTTTGAACAGTTACGCCGTCAATTGCAAGACCCCGGCTGGCAAAGTCGCTATGAAGCGATTCGTCGTCTGCGCGTGCGAGAGGGTCACTACACAGCGGCAGATCTGGTGCTCCTGCATGACGGTTTGAGTGATAGCGCCTCGCATGTGCGTGCGGCTGCGGCGCGTATGCTCGGCCTGATTAATGGGATACCGCCGCAACCTCTGGTCAAAACGCTGATCCGACTGGCGATCCATGATTGCGATCTGGAGACACGCTTCGCCGCTGCCCGCACGCTGGGTCAATTGCGTGACCGGATCGTCTCGCCACAACTCCTCGATCATCTGATTGAATGTCTCGACAATCCCGATAGTTTCGTGCGCTCGGCAGCAGCCCTGGTGGTGAGTCAGTTGGGAGAACTGGCCGGTACGGCCCAGATGATTGAACACCTGCTCCCCATGCTCTCTGATGCTGACGCCTACGCTCGCGAAGCAGCAGCGCGCGCGCTGGGGCGGTTGGGTGTGGCAGCCGCAACCACAACCGTCCTCAATGCCTTAACCCAGGCCGTCGACGATACTGACCCCAATGTTCACGAAGCTGCTGTGGATGCCATTACTCGGCTGCGTAAATTACGAGCCACCCTGCCGCTTTCCCCTGGTCGCCATCCAACCGAACCATTAGCCGTGTAGAGGTTGGCATGCAGCGACAGATCAGTGTCTTCGCCGATTGGAACGCGGTAACTGAACTGTTGGCCTTCAGCGATACGCTGGAGGCCGATTGGCAATTACCCCACGATTATGTCTATCTGTTGCGACTGGTGATCGAAGAAGTCGCTACCAATATTGTCAAGTATGGCTACGATGAACAAAACCGCGATCAGATTCAGTTGTTGTGCCAGTATGAACAGGGTGTGCTGACTATCATCATTCGTGATCGAGGGTACCCCTTCGATCCCCACGACGCACCACCACCTGATCTGGGCAGGGAGGTTGAACAACGTACTATTGGTGGTCTTGGCCTCTTCTTTGTGCGCGAATACGCTGACACCCTCCAGTACCGGCACGATCCGGCAAGTGGCTGGAACGAGTTAATCGTAACCAAAACAATGACGATGCTGGATCGCTTGCGGAGTTTGCCGCTTTTTCAGGTAGTACCTGAAGCGATTCTGGCCGAGTTAGCCCCTCGTCTGGCCGAATGCCGCCTTGCCGCCGGTGAAATATTGTTTCATCAGGGCGATCCGGGCAACGAATGCTTCGTGATCTTGAGCGGTGCGGTAGAGGTAATCACGTTCGTTAACGGCACCGAGTTGCGGCTAGAGGTCTTTCACGCCGGCCAAATCATTGGCGAGATGAGCCTGATTGACCAGAGTCCACGGTCGGCAACTGTACGGGCAATTGAACCGAGTCGCCTGGTTGCGCTGAATGAAGCGGTGTTTGCCACCTTGATCGGCTCCAGTCCGGCCCTGGCAATGACGATGCTACGCAGTATCGTTAGTCGGGTACGCAATACCAATCAGCGCATGATTCATGATCTCGAACGCAAGAATGCCGAACTCCTGGCGGCGTATCAGCAATTACAGGCTGCACAGGCGGAATTGATTCGGCTGAACCGCCTCGAAGAGGAGCTGGATGTTGCCCGCCGTATTCAGCAGTCTTTCTTACCACGGGTGTTACCGCAACCAGCCGGCTGGCGTATTGCCGGGTTCAGTCGCGGGGCGCAGGCTGTGGGTGGTGATTTCTTCGATACCATTACCCTTCCCGATGGCAGAGTCGGCCTGGTGGTGGCCGATGCCTGTGGCAAAGGGGTAACGGCTGCCCTGTTTGTGGCGTTGAGTCGATCATTGCTGCGAGCGGCGTCGCAGGCTGTAGGGATGTCGCAGTCGCCCGGTAGCATCAATACGTCTATTCTCCTTCACGCTGTCAGTCTGACCAACGACTATATCTGCCGTGAGCACGGTGATGCCAATATGTTCATCACTCTGTTCTATGGCCTGCTTGATCCGCTCAGTGGTACAATAACATACATCAATGCCGGGCATAACCCACCATTGCGGATTGCCCGCAATGGCGATGTGGCAGAAGAACTACACGAAGGCTCATTACCAATCGGCATTGTGTCTGGGCAAACGTATGAGGTGTATGAGTTGCAGATACAGCCCGGCGAGAAGCTGGTAGCCTTCAGCGATGGGATTACCGAAGCGATGAATCCAGCCGGTGAGTTGTTTGGTGATGCCCGTTTACAGGCATGCCTGCAAACCCTCTGCCACCACCCTGCCCCCGATCTGGTGGCGGCAGTCGTCGCAGCGGTTGACACATTCGCTGCCGGTGCACCACAGGCTGATGATATTACCCTGCTGATTGTGGAACGTCTGTCTGATAGTCAGCTTTAACGTCAAGGGATTGCCAGAAAACCTGATACTCACTACGATATTCAGAGAGTATCAGACGGTATCCTGATTGCTATACTACCTGTTCTAAGACAGGTTCATGGCATGCTATAATAACCGTACCCTCAATAGTTGCATAGCGGTGAAAACCCGCTAGAAAGAGAGACTTCGGCGTGAAGACCGAGCATGTAGATGATGTGCTCATCATTGAGCTTCCGGCTCGCCTTGATGCAGCCGGGATTGCAACCATCGAGCAGGAATTGGCAGACACTATTAATCAGCATCGCGGTAAGGTGCTTGCGGACATGACCGAGGTCAACTTCGTGGCCAGCCTGGCCCTGCGCATGCTCTTGACCAACCTGCGCGCCATTCAACCACTGGGTGGTGATCTACGGTTGTACGGTTTGCAGCCACAGATTGCCGAAATTTTCCGTAAGAGCCGCTTCGATACGCTGTTTAAGATCTATCCTGATCGAGAAACAGCCTTAGCTGCGTATCGCAATCAATAGAAGTTATCACCGATATTAATACGTCGCGCATTCCGCAGCGCCAATCCCTGATGGATGCACGTTACCTGTGCTGTGTCGTGTCTGTGCGTTCATACGATGAGGAACGTGTATTACCGAAATGGGATTGTTATGCAGTGGGGTGCCTACGTTTAATATACCGGCAGCGACGCAGTAGAATGTGACCGTGCTCCTGGAAGTACTTACCGCCACAACTGGTCGAGTAATTCGATCAGCAAACGACTATGACGACTCAGGTCGGTGATCGGAATGTATTCATCGGGAGCAAAGGTCGCGCTGACAACCGGTGTCAGGCCAAGGCTCACGGTTGGGATTGGGTGATGGCCAACCAGTAAGCTGAAAGGCACCGTGTATGGGCCAGCCGGCACAACCACCGGTGGCCGTTCAAATACGGTTGCGCCGATAGCAGTCACCTGCGTCACGAAGGGATTATCGGTCGCAGTCATTAACGGGGGATACCCGCCAGGCAACCGCTCAATCACAATGTCAGGAAACCCCTTCTCGTGCAGGTGGTGCTGTATCAATGCCACAATCGCATCCGGCTGTTGATGGGGTACCAACTGAATATCGAGTAGCGCCGTCGCCTGTGCAGGGATAACGGGTGTCTCACCGGATGGTTCAACGGTGATGCTACTCACATTACAGGTGGGGAGCGTCACTTCCGAGCGACTCAACGCTGCACCGTCGATACCGAAAAGAAACTGATCGATCCGCCAGGCATCCCGTCGTGCAGCCGAGGCCAGTTGCAGTTGTCGGATCACCGCATTATCATTGCGCGACGGACCTTCAACCGCGTCGTAAAACCCCTCGATCCGCACATCTTCATCATCACCCTTGAGAGAAGCCAGGGCCCAGATCAGCCGCCAGAGCGGATTGGCAACGCTGGCGGCAAAGCCGGTTGGCAAGGGATACGCCGGCCCACGCGCACTCAGACGCAGACGGATCCAGCCTTTACTACCACTCACGCAGATAGGCGTACCGGTAGCATCGCGGTCACCAACACTGGCCAGGATCGCGTCACATTGCAGCAGATCACTATGCGCGTGCAGGGCTTCTTGCAGACCAGAACTACCCGTTGTAGCTGCCCCTTCAATGACCAGGGTGATCCCACACGGCAATTCCCCTTCACGGTGCAGAATGGTCTGCAGGGCTGCCAGATGCGCTGCCAGGGCACCTTTGCCACCGGCTACACCACGTCCAAATACACGACCATCACGTTCAGCAATATCAAACGGTTCGTGTGACCAGTGTCGCCACGGGCCGGTTGGTGGCGTATCGTAGTGATGATAGAGCAAAAGGGTCTGTGGCCGTCGTCCTGACCGATGAGCAATAATCACCGGTGCGGTATCGGTAGCCGCAATGCGCACATGCATGCCTAACCGACGCACAAGAAGGGCGATATGTTCAGCCATTGTGCGCAACTCATCGATCTGACCGGCAGTCGATGGCTGCTTGCAGAGGTACCGCAAGATCTGAACAAGCTGCTCAATTGACGGCGGTGCATGGACAGTCACCAAGATGCCCCCTCTTGCTCACACATTTGCGTTTAGTGAACGAATTATAACACGGTGTTCACTGCACGCTACGCGAGGGTCATGCTAGAATGAAGTGCGAAATGTCACATAGTTCTTGCAATCCGCGCCAACACGGTCGCGGCGGGAGGAAGTTGCATGGATCCCCGGCATCGTGCCTTTGTCAATTTTGCATGGCTCAATGTTGGATACAACCTGTTGGTAATTATGTGGGGCGCATTCGTGCGGGCAACCGGCTCTGGTGCCGGTTGTGGCGATCACTGGCCGCTCTGTGACGGTCAGGTGATACCGCGGTCACCCGATACTGCTCAGCTCATCGAGTTTTCTCATCGCGTAACGAGTGGCATTGCCCTGCTGTTGACGATAGGGTTACTGGTTTGGGCCTTACGACTGTTTGCTGCCGGCCATCCGGCACGGCGGGCGGCGATTGCAACGATGATATTTATGATTGTCGAGTCGCTGATCGGAGCAGCACTGGTGCTCTTCCGACTGGTAGCTCACGATGCATCACTGACGCGCGCCTTATCATTGGGACTGCACCTCGTCAATACATTTCTGCTGATTGGAGCAATGGCGCTTACGGCCTGGTACGCCAGTGGTAAGCCAGCTCCTGACCTGCGTGGTAAAGGTGGTCTGTTAAGTATGTTGATCGCAGCGTTGGTCGGCACGGCATTGGTAGGCTCGAGTGGTGCAATAACGGCTCTGGGTGACACCCTCTTGCAATTGGGCGTGCTGCCTGGCGGTGTATCGCAGTCGATCACTCGTGATAGTCATCCCCTGGTATGGATGCGAATTATCCACCCGGTCTTGGGCACACTGGTTGGCCTGGCAATGATTTCGCTTGCCCAACGGGCAGTGCGCTACGATCCGTCACCAACAACGCGCCGACTGGCGTGGGCTACTGCTGCGATCTTTGTTGGTCAGATTTTTCTGGGTGCAATAAACGTTATCCTGAAGGCTCCGGTGTGGATGCAACTGGTGCATCTGCTCTTCGCCGATCTGGCATGGCTGGCGCTGGTGTTGCTAAGCGCAACTCTCCTCGCTCGGCCCGGCGAGGAACGTGTCCCACAGCCGGTGTCCGTCTCGTCACCGGCACGCTCTGCGTAGGACAGGCCGCACAGATCAGCTCTCGAGCGGAAGAAGGGTAACTGCACAGTGTTACCCTTCTTTCTTTTTCCGAAGGGATGAGGTTTACGGGATGTTCCAACTCATACCGTGTGTCTGCCAATCCAAGCTCGTGCGGCCACGTGGAAGGCATGCCGTTCAGCGGCGTGCGATCCGCTATGGTCTGCGCACTGCACATTCAGCCTTCGATGCACACAACATCGTGTGCTGGAATGGAGAGACGGGCGTTACCAAAACCGGTACTATGATGACTTCTTCTATAACTGGACTATGGTCACATTGTTGTGGCTGCTGAGTTGTGGTATAACCAATTTTAAAGGGCATCCCATCTTATCCTTCAGTTGTGCCCAGGAGGCCCACGATGGCATTACACGGTTCGTTACAACAGGTACCATTACGTGAGTTGATTGATCTCGCTGCATACAGTTCCCTCTCTGGCTCGCTCGATATTCAGGGAGAGCGTTCCGGTCGAATATTCTTCACCAATGGTCAAATGTACCACGTTGAGTGCGAGGGACAAATAGGGACAGAAGCGCTAGGCATTCTGCTCAATGTCCAGCAAGGCACGTTCAACGTCAGCAGCGGTGCCAGAAGTAATCAGCAATCGATATGGGGCGATATCGAGACGATGATCCGCTACGCTGAGCGTATGGCGTTGCGGTGGCGGCGGATCTGGCACAAAGTTGCTTCGCTGCAACTGGTACCGACACTGAAGGTCACCCGCGAAGAAGCGTTGCAGCGGGCAAGTGTTGCGCTGCATTTGCTGCTTGAGGCCATCGACGGTCGTAAGAGTCTGTCGGATATTGCAACTGATCTGCACTGGTCGGCGATTGATGTGGTTGAGGGCATCGTTCAGTTAATGGACTTGCAGATCGTCGATCTTGTCTCTGTGCCGTTGCGACCGGTGGAATCGCACCAGAACATGCAGGCTGCAACACCATCAGTGCCGACAACGTCTATCGACTATCTCTTGTCTATCTTGCAGCAGTAGTCACCACGTACAGCGGTAAGAATCGGTTGCACAACCCCTTAATCAGTGCCTGCTTGTAGAACAGAGTGCGGAAGCCAGCCTTCCGCACTCTGTTCACTTATGCCTGTCTATGCTGTCGTGCTGCCGGGGGATTGGCAGGCGATATCCCATCTTCCTACCGAATGGCAACCAGTATCGCACCCGGTTTAGAACGCAGACGTCATCTAATGCAGATTGTTCTCCCTGTAGTAAACCATGCGGTATGTTTCGCGTATACTTGTATGACAACCGGCAAGGGTAACTCCCAAGCACAGACAGAAGCCTGGACTACGTGTGTTGTCTGACGTCATGGAGGTGTATCATGCAGTCATCCCGATGTCCGGCAACACGCTAACAGGCGTTTACCAAACGCATTGCACTGGTTGAATATCGGCTCAGAAACGGAGGTACCAATGCACGTGACCCTCCCCCACGGTGTGCAACTACGCTACGATGATGCAGGAAGTGGACAACCGGTCGTCTTGTTGCACGCCTTTCCGCTGAGTGCGGCACTATGGCGGGCGCAATTGAGTACATTGGGTGATCGCATGCGTATGATTGCCCCTGATCTACGCGGGTTTGGCGGCTCGCCGGCGACACCGCTGCCACAGTCGCTCGATGACTATGCAACGGATGTCCTGGCATTACTCGATATCCTGAACATCGAACGGGCAGTGCTGGCCGGCTTGTCAATGGGAGGCTACATTGCCTTCGCTCTGCTGCTGCGGGCACCAGAGCGGATCAGCGGCCTGTTGCTGGCCGATACCCGGGCAACTGCCGATAGTGAGGAGACGCGGGCAGCACGGGCCGTTAATGCCAGGATTGCGTTGGAAGAGGGAAGTGCGGCACTGGCCGGACGAATGTTACCCAATCTGGTAGCACCGGGGGCAAGTGAGGCGCTACGGGCCGAGCTGCTGAGTATCGCTGCGGCGAATCCACCAGAAGGGATTGCCGCGGCTCTCCACGCCATGGCGGCTCGCCCCGATTCGACGCCGCTGCTGGCCGAGATTCGGGTGCCGACAACTGTTGTCGTCGGTGCGGAAGATGCTCTCACCCCCCCTGCTGAAGCGCAGGTGATGCACAATGCGATTGCCGATAGTCGTTTCGTCGTGATTCCACACGCCGGCCATCTCAGTGCGATTGAACGGCCAGCAGAGTTTAATCTGGCGCTGGTCGAACTGGTGATGCGGGTTGAGGCAGCATCCAGAACATGAGGTACGGGTAGGGGCGAGGCATGCGGCGCCCCTACGGTATGTGCGCAAACAGGTCACGTCATACGGTAAGGCCCTGGCAGGAGGGTGATCCGCGCATATCCGCTGCATCCGTGAGCATCCGTGGTGGTCATCCTCAGAACACGGATGAACGCGGGTTTGGCGGGTGCACGCGGATGGGTTGGGTGCCTCACGCAATGGTACCAGCAGGAGGGTGATCAGCGTATATCCGATGCATCCGTGAGTATTCGTGGGGATCATCCGCAGCACACGGATGGACGCGGGTCTGGCGGATGTGCGCGGATTTGCTGGGTGCCTCACGCTATGGTACGGCAGGAGGGTGATCCGCGCATATCCGCTGCATCCGCGAGTATCCGTGTATCATCCGCAGCACACGGATGGACGCGGGTCTGGCGGATGTGCGCGGATATGCTGTTAGCACCGGTGATCTGCTTCTGACAAATACATATTGTGCAAGTGAGCGTTGGATGATGGGCAGATTGGAGCACATGCATACCTGTATCTTGCCAGATTTGATAGAACACCCTCTAACCTCGATCCTCATCGAGAGCGGCCAGCAACAAATCACCCTCTGCCGGCGAGATACGACCATCGGCAACCATCTGCAAGATCGAAGCCCGTTGCTGTTCTCGTTCGGCCTCACTCATCGGGGGCTGTGACGGGACAGGGCGAAGCTGCACTGTTGGCCCGGTTGCCGGCGGATGCGGTGGTGGTGGTGGCGCTGCCGGCGGATGCGGTGGTGGCGGCGGATTTGGCGCAGCCGGGGGCGGCGGTGGTGGCGACTGAATCCGACTCAGCGCCCGTTCGACCGCTTCAAGTGCTCCATTCAGACCGGCAGCCGCAGCCTGACGGGCCTGTTCCTTAATACGCTCGATCCGTTCGGGATCAAGACGCCACTCGCGTTGATTGATCTTAACGCGCACCCGTTCTGGCCCGGACTCGGCTTTCCAGCGCCGGGCCTGCTCGGCGAAGCGTTCAGCCGCCGCACGGGCACGCTCGCCCGCACGCGGATCGTCGCCGGCTAGCGCACTTCGCAACTCGGCGGCCAGTTCACGCCCCAGTTCACTTAGCTCGCGCCCCAATTCGCGGCCAAGCTCACTCAGTTCTTGCCCAAGCTGCGCACCGATACTGCTGAACGAATCGACCTGACCTGCGCCTTTAATCGCGAGATCACCACCCACATGCAGATGGATGCTGGCGTTCCCCTGACCATAGCGCAACTCCAGCATCTGACCGGGTATTGAAGGTCGGGTTTCAATCCCACTCACTTCACCTCCGACAACCGCGTTGATGGTCAGATCAGGCGTTTCGGGGAGCACGATGACTGCATCACCGCCAACCTGGGCCCGTATGGTGCTACCGGCTGTGGCAGCGGCATGAAGACGGAGATCACCACCAATAGCCGTGATCATAACGTTGCCGGCAGCCTGTTTGACAACGCAGTCACCTCCGACATGACTGACTGTCAGGTCACCGGTGACATTGTTGAGTTCCAAATCACCACCAATCGTCACCATCCGACCGTTGGTGATAGTTCCTGCTTCAACATCGCCGGCCACCGTCTCAACCGTGAACTGATCGATCTGGGCTTCGGAGGCATCAACATCACCGCTCACCGCCAGGCACTGCACGCGACGGGCCTGTCCTGTGAGTGTCAGATCACCGTTGACACGATCAAGCTGCACATCGGCGGTACCGGTGAGTGTAAGTTCAACGTCGCCATTCACGTTACCGACCCGTAACTGCTCGCTCAAACCGGCCACCTCAAGATCGCCATCAACCCGATTGACGGTCAGGCTCAACACACCACGCCCATTCACATCACCCGCCACTCCAGCCAAATGGACGACTGGAACCTCAGTGAGTGAGACATCACCGTGGACATCAGCAGTGACGCTCAATTCAGCGACGGTCGTTGCCGTGAGATCACCTTCGAGCGAGCCGATGGTGGCCTGATCGGTAATCTGGCGCAGCGAAAGATCTCCCTCAACACGCTCGGCGGTAAGGCGATAGAGATTCTGGGCACGGGCATCACCGTGGATCACGACGATCCGCACATCAGCAGTCTCTGGCACCGCAAGCTGGAGATCGTCAGTACACGGGCTGACAACCAGACCATCGGCTTGCGCAGTCACCGTCACCTGTCGATCATCACTCTGCCATTCGATCAGCGGTTCAGTCCAGCCTCGGATCGTAAGATCGCCGTGAACCGACTGGATGATAAGTGTTACCGGCAGATCAACCGAAAGCCGTTGTTTCATGCAAACCCTCCTCATGGTGAAGACTACGGTTGTACCAGGGGTTATTCGATCACAATCTCAATCCGTTCGCCCTCTTCCAAATCCTGCCATTCCAGCAACAGACCGGTAGTTCCACGTTCCACGCTACGGATCAGCTCTTCCAGGGCACTACCACTCAATTGCGGAGCCAGCCGAGCGCCGAGGCGCAGACCAACATTAATCAGGCTCACCGGAATAGCTACCGACGCTTTGAGGCGTTGGGAAGGGAGATCGGTGACGCGAATGCGCACCAGACGCGCCTGACTGCGCTCGATTGGCCGGGGATCGGCACTCAGGGCATCGAGCAGACGCGCAGCTTCCGCAGCCGACAGTTGCCCCTGCTCGACCATTTGCAGAATCCGGTGCCGTTCTTCATTTGCGCTGTTCATGGTCAGCTCCCTTTAGCAGACGCAAGGCCTCTTCGACCGAAATCTCGCGGGCAGCAAGCCGGTCGAGAATCTGACGCCGATCAACCCGCGGTTCCTGTTCAGGTGTACCGCCGAGCAGAGCAACAATTTCATCGAGGCGAGCGCGGGCCGTATTGTAGGCAATGTCGAGTTCAGCGGCGAGGCGTTGAATATTCCCGCGATTCTTGACCAGCAACTCAACGAATGCAAGCTGATCAGGCGAGAGACGACCAATCCAGCCCAGGCTAAAACGACCCTCGATGACAATGCCGCTCTCAGGTGATTCGAGACGGGTGACGATTAACTCACCACCGGTGATGGGGTCACGGGTCAGTAGTGGATACATAGCAACCTCCGTTAGCGGGCATAGGTAAGATGGCGAGAGCGTCGATCCGCAGCGTAGCGCAACAGGTAGGCACCAAACCGAATCAAGCGCAAGCCGAACCAGCGGGCAAGGCGACGAGCGATGGGCGAACGCGGAGGCTGGTGGAGTGATGCGACACCGGCAACACGTTCCTGCATCTCGCGAGCGTACAGTTGCTCGTGGTGGTAGAGGTCGCGCATCATAGGAACTCCTCTCGTTACTTGGTTGGTAATATTTGCCAATCTGATAGAGATATTACCATCTCAATTGGTAATTGTCAATACTTATGTTGGAAATTTTTGCCATTTTATCATCATATTTCTGCAAGGCAGATAAACGGAGAGATGACGCCCTCGATCTGTGGTTTTTAGCACTGAGACATGGAGGGCACAGAGATACCATCTCCCTATGCCGGCAATGGTTGCGTGGTGATATACAAACCAGGGTGGCAGGGACGCAGCGTGATGAGGCGTGGTACGCTGCGGTGCTACGGTGAGTAGTGACGAGCACGCATGTCGTGCCTATGACCAGTGACGACCGGCAGCATCGTGGGTGCGGGCGCTATGCATCGGCACGCAAACCGACAACACGATATACGGACCAGGCGAGAGGCTATACCACAGTGGGCGTTCCACTGGCGAATCGCTGGTGGGTTGTCGCAGGTGCAGGCACACTGACCGGTTTCATTCATTCACGCTCAGGTAGAGGGCCAGGGTGATGAGTAGTGAGCGTGTGGTGTGTGTGCTGCTCGCCGTGGTGATTTGCGCACGCCCCCACCCCAACCCGCCCCCGCTGGAGGCGGAAGGCGCCGGTACAGGATGGCTCCTGCTGTCGTGCGCTGATCCAGGCTCGCGCTTCGGCGCGCCGGAGGCGCGCGCTCCCAGTCCTGGCGGAGGCGCGCGCTTCCAGTCCTGGCGGAGGGTCGCACTGCCAGTTCTGGCGGAGGCGCGTGCTTCCAGTCCTGGCGGAGGCGCGTGCTTCCAGTCCTGGCGGAGGCGCGTGCTTCCAGTCCTGGCGGAGGCGCGTGCTTCCAGTCCTGGCGGAGGATCGCACTGCCAGTTCTGGCGGAGGGTCGCGCTGCCAGCCCTGGCAATGCGTTGGCGATAGTCATGGGTGCAGGATGTTAACCGGACATGCGGTATGATCTGGAACAGTCGGTACTGACGGACGTTGCGACACTGCTCCCGGACAAGGCTTTGCGAAGACAGGCGTTACGATGATGTCAACCCCACGCGCTCAACGTATAGCAACCCTCGCAGGTGATGTTGTCTTCGGTCTGATCTGCCTGCTCGGTGTGATAGCTTTTCTCTACCCCTTTTTTCTGGGCCGTGCCGAAACCGGATTCACCCAGGCACATGCCACCACAGCCCCGATCTTTTTCGCCCTTCTCGGCCCGGCACTGCTTGTCCTGTTAATTGCCGAACTCAGTGCCGGTCGGCTCAATACCCGTATGGTCGCTATTTTGGGTGTGCTCACAGGGGTCGTAGCGATCTTGCGTCTACCGGCGGGGCCGGCAGACTCGCCTACGTTCTTTTTTCTAATCATCCTGATTGGCTATGCGTATGGATCGCGTTTCGGCTTTCTGATTGGCACCCTGGCCCTGCTGGTCTCGGCACTACTGACCGGGGGCGTAGGCCCGTGGTTGCCGTTTCAGATGTTCGTGAGTGGCTGGATGGGCATGAGCGCCGGTTTTTTGGCACCACTGGGACGACGATTCCGTCCTGGGGGATGGGGCGAGGTTGTGCTTCTTGGCGGTTTTGGTTACGTTTGGGGCTTTCTCTTTGGTGCCTTGATGAATCTGTGGTTTTGGCCGTTTGCGCCGCCCGGCGAATTGGGCTGGCTACCGGGCAGTGGTCTGGCGGCAACAATTCAGCAATATCTCCGCTTCTATATCGTCACGTCGCTGGCGTGGGATGCGGTACGGGCACTTGGGAACGTTATTTTGATTGCACTGCTGGGGCGGGTTGTGCTGAAAGAACTGCGCCGTTTTCGCGAGCGCTTCTGGTTTACCACTGCAACATAAACCCCTCCTCTGCCATAGAGGAGGGGTCGCGCAAGGAGGAGGGAAATTTCGCTTACTATCGGGCCAGAGCGCCACTCACTTCACCACCCGCCGGAGCACCGCTCAGATCCGGGTAGGCAACCATCCCGTGCTCGCCGATGTCGAGACCAGCCTCTTCCTCGGCCTTGCTAACCCGCAGACCAATGGTAGCCTTGATGGCGAAGAACATCAACGCAGCGGTTGCAACCGTCCACAAACCGATAGCGACAACACCAACGAACTGCGAGATGAGCAGGGTCAGACCGCCGCCGTAGAACAGGCCGGTCGTACCGGTGTTACCGGGGACGGATGCGAACAGACCGACCGCCAGCGTACCCCAGATACCGTTAACCAGGTGTACCGGAACTGCGCCAACCGGATCGTCGATCTTGAGCTTCTCAAGCAGTTCTGCCGAGAAGACGACAATCGGACCGGCGATGAAACCAATGATGATCGAGGAGAGCGGATCAACGTAGGCACAGCCAGCGGTGATCGCGACCAGACCACCAAGCACACCGTTCAGTGTCTGACCAAGATCGGGCTTGCCATAGCGCAGCCAGGCGGTGAAGAGAGCACCCAGAGCACCGGCGGCTGCGGCCAGATTGGTCGTAACGGCAACCAATGCCACCGCATCGGCATTAGCCTGTGAAGCGATTGCCAGTTGCGAGCCGGGGTTGAAGCCGAACCAGCCCAGCCAGAGGATGAAGGTGCCCAGCGCAGCGAGTGACATGTTGTGACCGGGGATAACACGGGGCTTGCCATCGGGGCCGAAGCGGCCAAGACGCGGGCCGAGGATCATCGCACCAACCAGTGATGCCCAGCCTCCGACGCTGTGGACAACCGTGCTTCCGGCGAAGTCGGTGAAGCCCCAGTTCCCCTCGGTGCTGCCGCTGTAGGTATTCAACCAGCCGGCGCCGCTCCAGACCCAGTGGACGACAACCGGATAAATGAAGAGCGAGATGATGAAGCTGTAGATCAGATACGCCGCAAACTTCGTGCGTTCGGCCATTGCCCCGGCCACAATCGTTGCAGCCGTACCGGCAAACACGACCTGGAAGAACCAGCTTGCCATCACCGGCACTTCACCTTCAGCCGTAACCGGCGAGAGGAAGAATTGATCGGTGCCGATAAATCCACCCGCTGAAGTACCGTATGCGATCCCCCAGCCGACTGCCCAAAAGGCAATCGAACACATCACGAAATCCATCAGGTTCTTGAACAGGATGTTGGTTGTGTTCTTCGAGCGGGTCAAGCCGGCGGTCAACATCGCGAACCCGGCCTGCATAAAGAAGACCAGCGCTGCGGCAACAATCAGGAAGAAGGTATTCATTGCAACTGCCAGTTCAGCAGTGGTTGGCCCTTCCTGAGCAAAAGCGCGTCCGGTACCCACCAGCCAGAGACCAAGGCCAAACCCAAGACCGAGACCGATCTTTGTGCGCCATGCAAGCTTCATGAGAACTGCTCCTTTAACCTATACCTAAGCGATTGCATGTGATGCATGGAATGATCTTCTAAAAACAGCTCCATGCACTTGTAACATTTGCACAAACCATCCGCCTCTGCCTCGTTGCAGGCCGTCTGAGCACCATCGCGATTGCAGGCATTACAGAGTGCCCGCTATGGACTTGTAAACAACTGACAAATTGAGGATTGATGATAAAGTCTATCCAGAAGCCATTTCTCTCTCTTGCGTTTGCGGCTCTAAACTGCAACATCGCAGGAGATGCCCGCATTACGCACGTTCACCCCCTCGCTATCCATGCATCGTGGCATTCACCAGATTGTGCACTCATTGGTGATGGTATGATAACAGGCCTTCATGGAGTTGCCAATAGACAGGATTGCCAATATCCAGGTAGAGAGGATTAGACTTTTTGTCCAAATTGGTGGCAAGGTGACAGCATTCTTCTCACCCCTGGTCTTCTTCCGTCCAGCGGAAGAGGGGAGATCAGCAGATCGTGCTGGAGCTTCCCGATACGGCAGCAGGTGTGTTGACTGGAAGTTATCTCCTGACATTACTGACAGACTACATGATCGTGACGATAGCACACGGCATACCCGTGACCGGTAGGGTGAACGACATGACATGCGCCTGGCACGAAGCGCGGCTGATGAAACAGTCATGCTGCCGCACTTCAAACAACGTGACTGTACCACGGCCCGCAACAGGGATGCACCAGCGGTTGACACCAGCGCTCGCTCCTGTTCTCCGTCCAGGCGTTGACGAAATTCATTTCGTCCAACGCTGCACGTCACCAGTCCATCGCGAGACACCAGTCGCTGACGAAGGCGCTTGCCATCCCTCCGTCCATGACACCGTAGGGGCGGGTTCTAAACCCGCCCCTACGCATGCGGCGCTTCTGCGTATAGATCGCCTCGACCAGGGTTGTCCCGCGCATACCGTACCGCTACTATTCAGCAATACCTCTGGTGCTGCACTGAATGATGTATCGCTGGACGCCCGTAGGGGCACGGCATGCCGTGCCCCAAAGCGGGTTCCCCGCCTCATCAACCCTAACCTTCACCCCACGTTCTGCGTCGGAAACCGCTGTGGATCGAACAGTTGGATAAGTGGCGGGTGGTACTGGCAGCAGCCAATGTGGTGCTCGATGAGATTGTCTTTCTCGAATCGCCCCCCAACCTGCCCTCGCCAGGCTATGCATTACCCATACATCACATCATGTGTTACCAGCAGCAGGTGGAGTTGTGCGTAGGAGTTACCGGCGAGCGACGATGTCGTGCAGGCGGCGCAGCCCACGCCAGATGGTCTTCACACCCGGTTCCCCGTCATGCGGTTGTTGCGGAAGCACTGCATCCACACTTCAAATATGTGACACCAGGATAGTGAAGATGCAAAAATCTAACTTCTCACAATAGTCAAAATTTGGTATAATCAATATTCAAGAATGGTACGGATCTGGTACGCGCTAGCGATCCCCTCTGAGCCTCCTCTCGGTCGAGTTCGGACGCAACGCAACCCCACACCGGCCACGAACCCTTCGTTGTTGTGCTAGAGGAGTAGCGAGCCATGAGCTTCGCAGACAAAACCCTGACCTGTCGGGATTGCGGGATGGATTTCGTCTTTACAGCGGGAGAACAAGAGTTTTACGCCGCCAAAGGCTTTGTGAATGAGCCGGTACGTTGTCCGGCTTGCCGCAAGGCGCGTAAGTCTCAAATGAGCGAGGCGTCTGAACGGCGACGACCGACAGCCGCTCCGGCGAATCGCGAGCGTGTTAATTATCGGGTGACGTGCGCCAGTTGTGGTCAAGAGACGACTGTCCCATTCGTACCACGCGGCACTAAGCCCGTCTACTGTAGTTCGTGTTTCAGTAAGATGCGCGGCAATCAGCGGTCGTTGTTTTAAGGATCGACCCTGAAGAATAGTAGGGTGGGCGCAGGCTCCATCTGCGTCCACCTTCATTTTCTGCACGTTCGTGCAGTTGGTACAGCCGTGTTCCTCACATCCAGGATTCACCGGATTACTGGAAGTCATCGCATTCATCTTCCGCAGACTAAGACTAGATGATCGTGGCGATCACGGATGTCGCATCCGTGGTCGGTACAAACAACGCCTGGAGTCGAGCACGGTGAATGCGGAACCCTTGCTTGCGCACGCTATTGCAGCGCTCAGTGGTGTGATTGCACTAACGATGGTAGAGGCGCACAGCCGGGTGTCCTTACCGCCGCAGTATGACTCACTCTGCACGAATGCCCCCACCCCAACCTGCCCCCGCCGAGGGCGGGAGTCGTCAGTGCGGGGTGTGTTTCCGCTCATGCCTTCCGTTGAGTCAGATGTGATTACGCTAACGATGGTCAGTAGGGGCGACGCATGCGTCGCCCCTACCGCCGCGGTAGGATTCACCTGTGTCAATGTCACCAATGTCGTCCTGACTATTCAATAAGAATTCGGTAATAAAAATACTGACAGGTAGGACGCACCTGCACCAACGCCTCCGTCCTCAGCACACCCCCACCCCAACCCGCACCCATCTGGGCTATGCATTACCTACGTGTCGCGCTGCGTTAGGCCAGGCTGCACGCGCTCCCCGTGGCGCAGGCTTCCAGCCTGCGTGGAGGCATTCCTCTCCACCGCCGGCAGGTGCTGGCCGTGGCCGCTGGTGCGCAGGCACGAATCTCTTGCAACATAACCGTCTACGCGCAGGTATCACATGCATGCCTGACCGACTCGATGATCGGCACGAGCACATTCAGCACCTCCGTGACCAGGATGGGTAACAGTATGCCACGCGCCGGATCGTGAGCGCGGCTGGCGCGGCAGCATGGCTGCCGCACTCCAAACCCTGCGACACGCGCCTGACGAGCAGGTAAGGCAATCTATCCAGCACGTGTTGGCACGGCTGGAGCGGCGCACTGCCACCGAGCCTGTCGCCCAGCACCTATAGCTATCATACTCGCTGATACGCACGTGGTTGACACCAAGTGTGGGTAATGCAGCCCGTTGGGGGCGGGGTTCGCCTGTACAGGGTGTGTCTCCGCCGTCGCGGGCCGGTTCAGGCGTGCGCTATCCCGCCGGACAGTCGCGCTCAGGTACAGTGCCAGGGTGAGAAGTGGTGAGGGGCGTGATGGCGCTGTGCTCAGCGGGCACCTGCGACACGTCCCCACCCCAACCCGCCCCCGCTGGGGGCGGGAGAAGATCGCCACTCCCAACGACCTCGTTATTGGGGGTGAAGGTGCGCTTCCACCGGTTGCAGGCGCGCCGGAGGCGCGTGCTCCCAGTGCTCGCAGGTGGCGCGCCGGAGGCGCGCGCTCCCAGTGTTCTCAGGTGGCGCGCCGGAGGTGCACGCGCCCAGGGGAATACCGGTGCTTATCCTGACTTCCGTTGAGTCAGATGTGATTACGCTAACGATGGTCAGTAGGGGCGACGCATGCGTCGCCCCTACCGCCGCGGTAGGATTCACCTGTGTCAATGTCACCAATGTCGTCCTGACTATTCAATAAGAATTCGGTAATAAAAATACTGACAGGTAGGACGCACCTGCACCAACGCCTCCGTCCCCACTCTGTGCGCCAATCCCCGCGTCGCCTGGTGCCACATTGCATCTGGCGTGATAGAAGTCTCGGCTCGCAATCTAACGATTACGCTGACGCCACACCGGAGCGATCATTGCGCCTGCGTTTGCGACGGCCTACCGGCGGCTTGCGGGTGGCACTTCAGCACGGGGATGAAATCCGAACCCAAGTTGCTACCTTTACCACTACAGAGGCACAGAGGACTCAGAGGATGAGTATAACCCGGGTTGCTTCTGTGAGGCGTGACATAACACATCCATAGGAACTGGCTACGATCCACATCGTTCACGCGGTTGCGCCATACGGTGTTGAATGCAACGTCGTGTTATTCATCCTGACAGTCAGACTCAACAGCCTGCTCATAGCACGGGTGACAACTTGAGTTATTTGAAGGTTCACGTCTTCGCGCAAGCGTTTGTATCACCTGAAGGATTTATCGACAAAATATTTGCAAAGCATTGACAATGATTGTTCATCGTGGTATATTACTTACCGGTCGGTAAGAATTAGTTAGACGAGACTGTTGAAAGTTATGGAACAAACCCTGCTGCCCGATCCGCGTATTAGCGATAGCCCCACCGCGCTCCGCATCCTCGATGTGGCAGCGCAGCTCTTTATGCAGCGTGGCTATCGGGCAGTTTCGATCAACGACATTATTCAGGTTGCCGGTATTACCAAGCCAACCCTCTACTACTACTTCAGCGACAAGGAAGAACTCTTTGTGCAGATGGGGTTGCGTGTGCTGGCAGCAATGCACCAGCCGCTAACCGATCTGGTTGGCGCTGACCGCCCACTGAACGAGCGTCTTCAGGCTATGGCAACGGTGCTGATGGACTATGAAGGCGATATGCGGATGATGCGCCACGAGATGATGGAGCATCTCGGTGACGCGGCCCGGGCCAGGTTGAGTGTTGCCTTTTACCGGCATTTGTTTGCCCCCCTTACCCGGGTGATGGACGAAGCAATTGCCGCCGGTTTGATCCGCAGTGATCTTTCGGCGGCGACAGCAGCGATGCTGTTTCTCAGTCTCTGTGAAACCTTTCACGAGATGGCTCCCCCCAATCCGATGGCGCAGTGGGTGGGTAGCGTCTCCCCGTCTCTGTTAGTCGATCTCTTTTTGCACGGCGTTGGCCAGTCCACTACGCCCAATTCTTCAGCAGGAGCAGTACAGGCATGAGCACGTTACCCCAGTCTCGACCGCGTTTTGGTTTACCCCGTCTCCCCTGGCCGGTGTGGATTGCGGCCGGCCTTTTGATTGCAGTTATCGCGACGGTTGTTGTTCGTTTCACTGCCGCATCGACGGCCGATCCGCTGGCCGGTCTCAGTCTGGCCCCGGTAACCCGTGGCGATTTGCGGTTGACCGTTAATGCTACCGGTTCGGTTGAACCGAACCAGACCGCTGAGTTGAGCCTGACGCTCGGTGGTCGGGTGCAAGAGGTGCTGGTGACGGTCGGGCAGCAGGTTGCGGCGGGTGATCCGTTGCTGCGCCTTGATGACCGCCAGTTGCGGGCCGATGTGGCAGCGGCTGAGGCAGCCGTTGCTCTGGCTCAGGCCGATTTGCAGGCGCTACGCGAGCGGGCAACGCCCGAACAACGGGCTGAGGCCGAGGCGCTGGTCGCCGCTGCTCAGGCCGGGCTGGCGCAGACGCAGACCAATGTGACGCCGGCAGATATTGCGGCTGCGCAGGCTGCGGTGACCGAAGCCCGTGAGCGTTTGCAGAAGTTGCTGAACGGGGCTACGAATGAGCAACGGGTGCGCGCTGAAGCAGCTCTGGTGCAGGCCCAGGCCGAACTTGAGCGGCAGCGCGACCTGCTCTCGGCGGCTAAATCTGAGGCCCTGGCACGAGTAGAAGCTCAGGCCAATGCTTTGCGTAACGCTCAGAGTGCATACAGTGATGCCTACTGGAATTGGGAGCATGTGAAGGCAAATGGTACCGATCCGCGCACTGGACGCTCTCTCAATGAGACCGAGCAGCGCGATTTTGAACGCGCGTTCGAGCGAGCGGCACGAACATTGGCCGATGCAGAATCTGCATTAGCCCAGGCCCAAATCGCGTATCAGACGGCGGTGCAAAATGAGGTGAGTGGTCTGGCGGCGGCTGAGGCACGGGTAGCCAGCGCAAAAGCCGATCTCGATGCTATTCTGGCCGGCCCTGACAGCGATGCCATTGCGGCGGCCCGGGCGCAACTGGCGCGGGCCGAGGCCGAGCTGGCCCGTCTGACCGGTGCGGCACGGCAGAATGCGATTGCTGCCCAGCAGGCACAACTCGCTGCGGCGCAAGCCCGTCTTGCCCAATTGACTGCCGATCCACGCGCCAGCGATCTGGCCCGCGCCGAAGCTCGCCTGGCCCAGGCTCAGGCGCAACTCGAAGCGGCCCGCATCCGCCTGGAAGAGGCTACGCTGCGCGCACCATTTGCCGGTGTGGTGGCCGCTGTGAATGTTTCGGCGGGTGAAGCGGTCAGTGGTCAGACCCCGATTGTCCTGATTGATGTCAGTCGCTATCTGGTGAAAGTGACGGTTGATGAAGTTGATGTGGCGCGGGTTGCGCCTGGGCAGCCGGTAGAGGTGACCGTTGATGCTCTGCAGGGGCCGCCATTCCGCGGTGAGGTGGTGAACATCGAGCCGCTTCCCGCCGGTACCAGTGCCGTTACCGCTTATCGCGTGACCGTTGCCTTTGATCCGTCCGGTCAACCGGTGCGTGCCGGGATGACCACCACGGCTGCGATTATTGCCGCCACGCGCAGCAATGTCTTGCAGGTGCCGGTGACTGCTCTTCGCAATGAAGGTGCCAAGACCATGGTTCAGGTTGTCACCACCGATGAAAATGGGCAGCGCACCATCAGCGAGCGGGCCGTCCTGGTTGGATTGCAGGCCAACGGTCTGGTCGAAATCAAGAGTGGTCTGGCCGAAGGCGAGCAGGTTGTTGTGCGCTAATCAAATCCTGGAAGGAGTGCCACTGTGACGACTGAATATCGAGGCCGGCCAATTGTTGAGTTGCGCAATATTCGCAAGACGTTCCCAACCGGCGATGGCGAATTTGTTGCGCTGGACGATATTAGCCTGACAATTGAAGAGGGCGAGATGGTCGCCATTATGGGGCCATCGGGGAGTGGTAAGAGTACGCTGATGACGCTGATCGGGTTGCTCGACAGCCCGACAAGTGGCGAGTATATCCTCGATGGCGTTGATGTCTCGCGCCTGAACCGCCAGGAACAGGCCCGGATTCGCAATCGGAAACTGGGCTTCGTCTTCCAGAACTTTAATCTGTTGCCCCGTCTGACGGCGCAGAAAAATGTTGAGTTGCCACTGGTGTATGGTCGGGTCGGCGCGCGCGAACGGGCCGAACGGGCGCGCGCAGCTCTGGAAGCGGTCGGTCTGGGCCACAAGCTCAATAACCTGCCCAACACCCTGTCGGGCGGGCAGAAGCAGCGGGTGGCGATTGCGCGGGCACTGGTGCATGATCCGGCGATTATTCTGGCCGACGAGCCAACCGGTGCCCTCGATACACGCACCGGGGCCGAGATTATGGCGCTCTTTCGCCAGCTCAATCGCGAACAGGGGCGAACTATCGTGATTGTTACCCACGATCCGGAGATTGGCCGGCACATGGATCGGGTGATCGGTCTGCGTGACGGACGCCTGGTTGACAATATCTTGAGCGAATACTACGGGGTTGAGGTGCTGGAGGAGGTTGAGCGGAGTCGTGATCTGGAGCCGGTACCGGTTCCGGTGCGGCGTCAGCCAACCGACGAGGCCGCCTGATGCACTGGTACGGCCAGACCATGATGAGAGGGAACTATGCTCACTGAGTTAATTGCAATGGCGTTTGACAGCCTGCGCGCTAATAAATTTCGCTCGTTACTGACCATGCTCGGCGTCATCATCGGCGCGGGGACACTGGTTGCAGTGTTGTCACTGGGTAACGCCTTGCAGGGGCAGGTCTTTGAACAGTTTGTCGATCTGGGTACCCGCCGGATTGCCGTGACGCCGGGCGATCCGCGGGCGAAGGGTGCCCGTGATGTGCCCGGCTACGGTCTGCTCTCGATCCAGGATTTTCAGGTGTTGAATCAACTGGTTGCTGACCGTCCTGATCTGTTTCGGGCGATTGCGCCAGAAATCACGGTCAGCACCCAGGCGCGGGCCGGTACGGTCGCTTTGCAGACCCTGCTGGTTGGCACCAGTGCTGACTATCCCCAGGTTCAGCGCACACCGATGCTGCACGGTCGGTTTTTAACCCCCGCCGATGAAGCAACCGGAGCGCGGGTTGGGGTGCTGGGCTGGCTGGTGGCCCGTGATCTCTTCGGCACCGACAAAGAGGCGTTGCGGAATGTTATTGGGCAAACGATTGAGGTGAACGGCCAGCCGATTGAGATTATCGGCATTATCAACGAAAACGGCGGGCCGTTCTCGACCGATGGCCGCATTTTTACCCCGGTAAGCACCATGCGGCTGCGGCTGATCGGCGATCTTGACCTGCCGGGGCGCGGGTTGCAAATGAGCAGTATCCTGCTCGGCTTGCAGAGTGAACAGCAGGTCAACGAAGCGGTGGCCTTGATCGAACGCACGTTGCGGGCGGCGCGGAATGTTCCCGCCGATGCCATCAACGACTTTGATCTCCAGACCCCCACGCAGGCGCTGAACGTGCTGGCCGGCATCAGTACCGCGATTACCGGTTTCATTGCCGTAGTCGCCGGGATCAGTCTGGTCGTTGGTGGCATTGGCATTATGAACATCATGCTGGTCGCGGTCACCGAACGCACCCGCGAGATTGGGGTACGCAAGGCACTGGGGGCCAGTGATGGCGATGTGCTTGGTCAGTTTGTGATGGAAGCGGTGGCGCTGAGTCTGGTGGGCAGTATAATCGGTGTGATCGGCGCAATCGGCATTGTCTGGCTGATCAGCACGGTGAGCGGCATTGCCACCGGCATCTCGTGGATCGGCATCGTGCTGGCCCTGACCTTCGCGTCGGTGATCGGGATCGGGTTCGGCTACTACCCGGCCCGCCGGGCCGCACTGTTGCCGCCGATTGAGGCGTTGCGGTATGAGTGACGAGCAGGTGCGACGTTGCACCACATTTTGCTCAACAGTGTGCCAGGGGTGATCCTCGTGCTGAAGCGTTTTCAGGTGTGTTACCGGTGCGTAGGGGCGGGTTCAGAACCCGCCCCCTCCCTGCAGGGGCGACGCATGCGTCGCCGCTACGGGTGTGAGGCGGGGCTACCAGATTTATCTCAGTAATCATCATCGCCCAGCCAGATGATCCTGAAAACGTATGTTATCCCCGTGACCGGCAGAATAACCGATGCGACATTGCCCGGTATCATGCATGGCAACTGCAAAAGCCACGCTCCCGCACTCCAACCCACGCGAGGTAACTACATCCTATCTGGCAGTAGACGGACGACCCCTGTCTTAACCTTCCGGGCTGGTGACCAGTTCGGTACCGGCGACCCAGCCTTCGCGCCCGTCGGTTGTGCGAATCTGCCACCACGGATAACCGTCTTTCTCTTGCGGGCCGGCCAGTAGCGTGAGTTGGGTGCCGGGGGGCAGGCCGTCGAGGACGGTTGAGTCGAGGCCAGGGGCGCTGCGCAGGCGCAGATTCTTGCCGCCGGCCTTCTGCACATACGCCACACCACCAACCTGTAAGCCGCCGGTTGTGGGGGTGGCTGCCGGGGTGCTGGGGCCGATCTTGACCACGCCACTGCTGCCCAGCGCACCGATGGCCCCACCGATGTCGGTGGCGGACGCCGTTGGACTCACTGTTTTGCCGCCGGTACTGGCTGTGGCCTGTTGATCGCGCAACCGTTTTAGTTCAGCCTCCATCTGCGCCAGCCGTGCTTCGGCCTCGGCCAATGCCTTGCGAGCCTGTTCGGCGGCTGCGGCATCCTGCTGCGCTGCCTCAAGTGCTTCCTGCAACCGCTTAATCTCTTGCGCCTGGCGACCGATCTGATCGCTCATCGAACGCAGTGCTTCGCCGACCCCCTTGCCCGCCTCGCCCTCGTCCTTCTTGCTGCCATAGTTGATCATGGAACGACTCCTTCCCTTGCGCACCGCCACCGCATCTACGGTTAGATGCATTATAGCTGTTCCCGGACGTGTTGTCAGCGTGGTAGATCGGCCTGGATCGCCTCTGCGCAACGTTCGCCACTGAGCAGGGCAGCATTGATGCTACTGGCTTCCGTCACTTCCCCGGCCAGATACAGACCACGCCGTTCGGTTCGGTTGTCGGGCAGGTTGGGGTGCAGGCCGGGTGGTTGGCGGAACTGACTGAACGGAATCCGGTCAACCCGCAGGATACGGGCATTCGCCAGCGCAGTGGTGGCTGTGGCTTCGTTGATGAACATGCGATTCAGATCGACCATCGCGCGGGCGACGACCGTGCTGTCGTCCTGTTCGGGAACGCCGAGGATCGCTGCGGCGTAGAGATGCCAGCCGGTGGGCGCATAGCCCGGTGCCACTGCACTCATGGGGGCAAGGGTGTTGACAAAGGCTTTTTCGTCGGCATTCAGGATCAGCTTCTTGCCCCGATACAGCGGCTGGCGGGTGGCCAGCCAGACACACGCCGAACCGAGCTGGCCTTCCGGCATCGGTAAACCGCTGAGGCGGGCTGTTTCGGGGGCCGGGGTCGCCAGGACGACGGCGTCGGCCATCATTGTACTGCCGTCGGCGAGACGCACGCCGCACACCCTGCCAGATTCCTCTACCAATGCCACCGCCCGTGTATTGAGCCGTATGCGTCCGGCTGTGCGCAAGTCAGTAGCGAGCTGTTCGGCAATTGCGCCCATCCCCCGATTCGGCACCACCGTCTCACCGTCGCTCATCATCTTGAAGTTGAACCGGAAGCACTTGGCGCTGGTTTGTAGCGAACGATCCAGAAAGATGCCGCCGAAGAAGGGGCGGAAGAAGCGGTCAATCATCTGGGTACTAAACCCCAGTGCCCGTAACTCTTCAATCGTGGTGCGGTCCGGGCCGGCCAGCAGGTCATCAATCGTGTGCCGGCGCATGCGCAACGCCACCTGGAGGGTGCGGAGTTTATCGCTGAAGGGAACGACCGGTGCCAGTACAGCTCCGGCCAGTGCCGCAGGATCGCGATCCCGGAGTGGATCGGTTAACACGAAGTGACGGCCTTGCCAGACGACAATCGCGCCTGGATCGAATGCCCGCAGGTCTAACGCCGCGAGCTGAAGTTGCCGTTGTACCGCCGGATACGCGGTAAAGAGCACCTGAAAGCCACGGTCGAGGATAAAGCCATCAACCTGATCAGAACGCACCCGGCCACCGAGACCATCGGTGGCTTCGATCAGAGTTACCTCATACCCCTTGCGGTGGAGTGTCCGCGCACACACCAGACCGGCGACACCGCCGCCGATAACAAGTACCTGCATACTCCTTCCTTCTAGGTAAGCACGTTACCATTTCGAGTATACTATGTTTCACAGCGAGCCTGCTCGAAAGGATAAAGGGGGACATCATGATTCACAACTTCAATCCCGGCCCGGCAGCGTTGCCGCCTGACGTAATCGCACGTGCGCAGGCGGAACTGGCTGATTACCACGGCTGTGGGATGTCCGTTCTTGAAATAAGTCATCGCAGCAAGGAATACGAGGCAATCAATGCGGCAGCGGAAGCCAATCTGAAGGCGCTGCTGGGTCTGGGTGACGATTATCGCGTGTTGTTTATGCAGGGCGGCGCCTCGATGCAATTTGCCCTGATCCCGCTCAACCTGTTGCCTGCCGGTGCCACTGCTGAGTATATCGTCACCGGTACCTGGGGCGAGAAGGCGTATGAAGAGGCGCAGCGGGTCGGTGCGGTGCGGTTGCTGGCAAGCACAGCCGCCGATGGCTACCGCAGTTTGCCGTCCATCGATGCCATTACGCCTGACCCACAGGCGGCCTATCTCCACCTTACCACTAACGAGACGATTCAGGGGGTGCAGTGGCCGGCTGAGCTGCCCGATCTCGGTTCGGTACCGCTGGTCGCCGATATGAGCAGTGATTTTCTCTCGCGGCCATTCCCGGCGCAGCGCTTCGCGCTGATCTACGCCGGTGCGCAGAAGAACCTGGGGCCGGCGGGTGTTACTGTGGTCGTGATTCGGCAGGATATGATCGAGCGCGGACGCAAAGACCTGCCGGTCATTATGCGCTATGCCACGTTCGCCAAAAACAATTCGCTTTACAACACGCCACCCGTCTTTGCGGTGTATATGGTGAATCTGGTGTTGGAGTGGATCAAGGATCAGGGTGGATTGGCGGCGATGGCCGAACGGAACGCCCGCAAGGCGGCACTGGTCTACGCCGCGATTGATGGTAGCGATGGCTTCTACAGCGGTCACGCGGTGCCGGCAGCACGTTCGCTGATGAATGTAACCTTCCGTCTGCCCACGCCCGAACTGGAAAAGCAATTTCTGAATGAAGCCCAGGCCGCCGGGATGGTCGGGCTGGCCGGTCATCGTTCGGTAGGCGGCATTCGCGCATCGCTGTACAACGCGGTCGCGCCGGAGTCGGCGGCAGCCCTGGCCGACTTTATGCAAGACTTCGCCAAACGCCATGGATGAGCATCCTTACGCGGCAGCCATCACCTTCATCCCGGTCACCGATTTGCAGGCGAGTGCACGGTGTTACGCCGATGCACTCGGCCTGCCGCTGGTGCTGGATCAGGGTGGGATTCATATCTACCGGGTAGCGCGGGGTGGTTACCTCGGTTTGTGTCAGCGCACTGAGCCGGCGATTGCCGATGACCGTCTCATCCTGACGATTGTCAGCAGCGAGGTTGATGCAATCTACGAGCGGCTGGTTGCCGCCGGTATTGCCACCGACGGCCCACCGCGCGAAAACCCGCGCTATCGCATCTACCACTTCTTTGCCCGCGATCCCGATGGCTATCGGCTAGAAGTGCAGCGGTTTCTCCATCCGTTCGACGAGGGTTGACGCAGTTTCAGCCATCTGTGACCGGCCAGAAGCTGGACTGCCCCCGCCCATGCCCATCCGCTGCCATCCACGGGTCGCACCCTTCGTGGGGCAAGAACTTGATATAATGCCACCGGGATTGGCCGGACATCGCTTACCTGGTTATCTACTACGTCGAGATATTCGCTTATGCGTGTTGTCATGCTCTCGAAGGCCGTGGTCGCCGGGGCCTACCAGCGCAAGCTGGAGGAGATCGCTCGCCTTGGGGTAGAGTTGACCGTTCTGACCCCAGACGGCTGGCGTGAACCGCGGGTTGGACTTATCCCTCTTGAACGGCGCTTCACCGACGGCTATACCCTGCTCACAGTGCCTATTGTCTGGAATGGTCATCATCATATTCATTTCTACCCCGGCTTACGTCCGCTGCTCGCCCGCCTGCGGCCACAGGTCTTCCACATTGATGAAGAGAGTTTTAACCTCGCTACCTTTCTGGCCATGCGGGTCGGACTGGCGGTCGGTGCACGGTGCTGTTTCTACAACTGGGCCAACATTGATCGGCGCTACCCACCACCGTTCTCCTGGTTTGAACGCTACAACCTGCGCCACGCCGCGCACGCGATTGCCGGGAACCAGGAAGCGGCAGCCATTTTACGCCGTCACGGCTACAAAGGGCCGCTCAGCATTATCCCCCAGTTTGGGGTTGATCCCGACCTCTTCACGCCACGTGATGCAGAGCGCCGGCGCTCAACCTTTATTGTCGGCTACGTTGGCCGGCTGGTGCCGGAAAAAGGGGTAGCCGATCTGGTGCAGGCGCTGGCCGGTCTGCCGTCCAGTGTCCGGCTGCGGCTGATCGGTGATGGGATCGAGCGCACACGCTTGCAAAAACTGGCGGCAGAACTGGGGGTGAGCGAGCGGCTTGAGATCAGGCCGGCAGTGAGCAGTACTGCGGTGCCGGCAGCGATGCGTGATCTTGATGTGCTGGTCTTGCCGTCGCGCACACAGGCCAACTGGAAAGAGCAGTTTGGGCGGGTATTGATTGAAGCGATGAGCTGTGGCGTGCCGGTGATTGGATCGACGTGTGGCGAAATCCCGCACGTTATCGGCGACGCCGGGATCGTCTTTCCCGAAGGCGATGTCGCTGCGTTGCAGTCAGCACTTATGCGCTTGATCGAACATCCCGATCTCTGGCACGACCTGAGCCGGCGCGGACGGCAACGGGTGCTGGATTCGTTCACACAGGCAGCCATCGCCCGTCGTCACGTCGCCGTCTACGAGGAGATGGCGCGATGAGCGGCGAGCAGTACCTGAATAAAAATCGAGCTGTAATGTTCTTTTCAGGCAGAGATTGTATGCTGGAAAGCAGCATTCACCAACCGTAAGGAGTCACCGATGCCAATTAAATCAGATCGCTGGATTCGCCGTATGGCACTCGAACACGGCATGATTGAGCCGTTCGTTGATCACCAGGTACGCCGGGGGGTCATCTCGTATGGTCTGACCTCGTATGGTTACGACATGCGCGTCACCGACCACTTCAAAGTCTTCACCAATGTCTACAACGCCCTTGTCGATCCGAAGCAATTTGATCCGCGCTCCTTTGTTGATATTCGTGCCGATTACGTCGATATTCCACCGAACTCGTTTGCGCTGGCGCAATCGCTGGAGTATTTTCGCATTCCCCGCACGGTGAGTTGTATCGTGATCGGCAAATCGTCGTATGCCCGCTGCGGCATCATCATCAACGTTACCCCGCTCGAACCGGAATGGGAAGGCCATGTCACGATTGAAATTAGCAACACGACCCCGCTCCCGGCGCGCATCTACGCGCACGAGGGCATTGGGCAGGTCTTGTTCCTGGAGAGTGACGAGCCGTGCGAGGTGTCGTATGCCGACAAGAAGGGTAAATATCAGGGACAGACGGGGATCGTGCTGCCGCGGATCGATCCGTAAAGCCGCGAGACGTTGTGGCAACCACAACGTCTCGCTCGCAACCACAATCACACTTCCATAACCATCGGCAGTACCATTGGCCGCCGCCGCGTCTCGCGGTAGAGGAATTCGCTCACCACATCGCGAATTTTGCGATTGATGTAGGCTGCGTCCACCGGGTTGCTGCCATTGCGGTTGGCCAGGGCAGCGCGCACCGTTTCTTTGGTGGCCTCGATCAAATCCTGGCTCTGGCGCATATAGACGAAGCCACGCGAGACCACGTCTGGCCCGGCAACGAGCTGACCGGTGGCGCTATCAATGCTCACCACCACGATCAGCATACCGTCTTTAGCCAGCAACTGGCGATCACGGACAACCACATTGCCCACATCACCAACCGTCGTACCATCAACGTAGATATACCCAACCGGGGCCTTGCCGGTAATCTTACCGAAGCCGGGGGAGAACTCCATAATCGTGCCCCCTTCGGCCAGCAGCACCCGCTCACTGTCGGGCACCGCGCCAATTGTTGTCGCCAGCTTGCGGTAAAGCATCAGGTGGCGATAGTCGCCGTGGAAGGGCACAATGTAACTGGGGCGCAGCAACGCCAGCACCAGCTTCAACTCTTCCTGCGCGGCGTGCCCGGAGACGTGGACCCGTGCTTCAGGGCCATAAATCACATCAGCCCCCAGCTTGAAGAGGTTGTTGATCACCTTATTGACACTCACCTCGTTGCCGGGAATCGGCGTAGCCGAGAGCACTACGGTGTCGCCGGGTTTGATCTTGACATTCGGATAGTCACGGTTGGCCATGCGGTTAAGGGCCGACATTGGCTCACCCTGGCTACCGGTGCAGACGATGGCAATCTCCTCGTCGGGGTAGGCCGACATTTCGTGCGGACGGATGATGGTGCTCTCATCGGCCCGCAAATAGCCTAACTCGAAGGCGATGCGGGCATTGGTCTCCATACTCCGCCCGGCCAGCATCACTTTACGGCCATACGCCTCTGCCGAGTCGATTACCTGCTGCACTCGACTGATGTTTGAGGCGAAGGTTGCGACAATGATCCGGCCCGGTGCGGTAGCGAAGATATTATCAAAGGCTTCACCAACAGTCGCTTCACTGGGGGTGTAGCCTTTTGATTCAACCCGTACACAATCGGTTACCAGCACCAGCGGCTTGCGATTACCAAGTTCGGCAATCTTCTCCAGATCGGTTGGTCGGCCATCAACCGGCGTGTGATCGAGCTTCCAGTCGGTCAGGTAGACCAGCAGACCGGCAGGTGTGGTAATGGCAAACCCGACTGCATCGGGGATGGAGTGGGCAATGTGGAAGGCTTCGACATTGAACTGACCAACCTGAAACGGCACCCGTTCATTGATTTGAACGGTCGTCACCTTATCGTGCAAACGATGTTCGCGCAACCGATTGCCAAGCAGGCCCAGGGTCAGTTTGGTACCGTAGATCGGTGGAAAACCTAAATCGGCGATCAGATGTGGCACGGCGCCGATATGGTCTTCGTGACCGTGGGTGAGGAGAATACCGCGAATATGATCCGTCTTCTCGCGTAAGTAGGTAATGTCGGGCAACACGAGATCAACACCGAGCATATCGGCATCGGGAAACATGACACCACAGTCAAGAATGACGATGTCATCGCCATACTCGACCACCCACATGTTCCGACCGACCTCCCCGGCGCCACCGAGTGGAATCACACGGAGACGTTGTTTGGCCATAGATTTCTACCAGGATCGTTGTGCAGACGATCCCTACTCCTTTCTGTTGTATCCAGATATTCGCTTACAAAGGCGCTCCAGCGCAGGCGCCTTACGCACGTATATTGACAGGGCATACCCGAACCCTGAACGTCCCTTTTGGTTGTTGTCGGCATCAAGATGCCGGCGCATGTACTGCGTCTGTCGTAGCGCGTGATCGCACACGCACCATTTCTTCTTGAATGACCCTGATCAGTTCCGCCCGTCGTTCAATCCCGGCACCAATGATCAGGCGTTGGCGGCCATGGGTCTGGCGATGCAGCCAGCGGCGCAGCGGATTGGCTATCGTCTCAGCCGGATCGTACCAGCACAGAATCACAGCCGCTTCATCGGGTGTCACCGGGTGTGGCTGAAGAGCACTCATCACGTGCCAGGGATAACACAAACGAACACCCAGCGTTTCGTACTGAAGTCCCTCTGCTTCCGGGCGAAACGTCGCGTCCCATTCGGCGATCAGGTTCCAGATCAGCAGGGGTGTGGCCACAACCAGCACCAGCATCAGCAGTGCCGGCACAGTCTGCTCAAGTGCCGGCGGTTGGGCCAGAAGCCGTTGCAGATCAGACAGAAATGCGGCGGGATGCAGACTCAGCCGGAGCGTACTGGAAATACTCCACACCGCAAAGACCCAGAGGATCATTGCCACGGCAATCATCAATAGGTTGTCACGCCGTCCTGCCGGCGCGAGGCGATAGTTCTGTGACATTGAATCGTCGCATTGCTGGCGACTTGCGGCCAATGGTCAGAAGAGACGGAGTTGCTCTGGCGGCTCGTCGGGCTGTGGTGCTGGAGTCGAAGCCATCTTTCGTTGCCGCTCGGCTTCGGCCAGAATGTCGGGCAGGCGGCGAAAATCGGCTTCGAGCAATGGCCGGTTCTGCGGCTGATGAAGCGCAGCCGCCGGGTGGATCATCGGCACGATTAATCGCCCCTGAACATAACGCGGTTGACCGTGAATCCGCGAAATCCGTTCACCGGGCAAAAACAGACCCATCGAAAAGCGCCCTAGCGTCACAATCACTGCCGGATCAATGGCCGCAATCTGGCGCATCAGAAACAGTTTCGTACACGTCGCAATTTCTTCTGGTTCGGGATCACGGTTCTGGGGCGGACGACATTTCACAACATTCGCAATATACACTTCGTCGCGCCGCAGACCGGCCAGGGCCAGCAGGTCGGTCAGGAACTGGCCAGAAGGGCCAACAAACGGACGACCCTGCCGGTCTTCGTGATAGCCCGGCCCTTCGCCAATCAACATAATACGTGCGTTTGCCGGCCCCTCGCCGGGCACCGCACGAGTACGTCCTTTGTGCAGATTACAGGCGGTGCAGTGTTGCACCTCTTGCGCAATAGCAAATAGTGTATGATCGGCTGTCACGCGCTTACCCTCGCATGTTCAGCTTTACCAATTTATATTATAGCATACCAATCGGATGGTTGCAGATTTTCGATCCGGCTGATTTTATGCTACACTACCAGTAATAGCCGATTTGCCCGACAGGAATAGTCGCCCATGACAGAACGTTCGTCCTCGGCCCAGTCGCCGTCTCATGCGGATTCGCCCCAGTGGTTGCTTAATCGAGCGGAGTTGACGGCGGTGATCGCCTGGTTGTTCGCTGCGCCAACCCCAGGTGAACTGCGGATCAGACTGGAACAGGTGCAACAGCGGTTGCTGGACGAACACGATCCATTGCACGCTGCCGATGATCAGGCCATCCGCTTTACGCCAGAGGTTTTGCAGGCGGAACTGGAACAGATCGCTGCCGCCCAAACATTGGAGCGGGCACATTACTACCTTAACCGCCTGCAACGCTCGTTGGACGGCCCGCGCTTTGCGCCGGACAGCGATATCGATTTGCGGCGCTGGAAAGAATATGACGACATTCTGACCGATAGCCTCTGGTTAATCGAGCGCCGTGATGGCTCCGGTGTTCACCGCGCCGACTACTGGGGGAATTTCGTCCCGCAGATTCCCCATCAATTCATCCGTCGCTACACCCGCCCTGGTGAATGGGTGCTTGACCCGTTTGCCGGCTCAGGAACAACGCTGATCGAAGCCCGACGTCTGGGCCGTAATGCGATAGGGGTGGAACTTCAGCCGGCGATGGTGCGCCATGTCGAGGAGTTGCTGGCTGCCGAGCCGACTCCACATCCGACTGTTGCGGTTATCGAGCAGGGCGATAGTCTGACGGTGGATTTTGCCGATCTGCTGCGACGTTACGGTACCAGTACGGTACAACTGGTCTTGCTCCACCCACCCTACCACGACATTATCCGGTTTAGTGACGATCCACGCGATCTCTCGAATGCCCCGACCGTCGATGAGTTTCTCCAGCGCCTGACCATCCTGACCGAACGGATTGCCGGGCTGCTGGATCACGAACGCTATCTGGTGCTGGTCATCGGCGACATGTACCGGCATGGCGAGTGGTATCCGCTCGGTTTTCAGGCAATGGAAGCCGTGCGCTCCTGCGGCTTTCGCCTGAAGAGTATCATCGTCAAGAATATTACCGGCACCCAGGGCAAGCGGGGCAGCAACGAACTGTGGCGGTACCGGGCCCTGGCCGGTGGTTTTTACGTCTTCAAACACGAATATCTGTTTCTGTTCCAGCGCCGCTGACCTTCTCGCCAGGAGGAGCTATGCTCAAGATAAGTGTGATCATTCCGGCACTGAACGAAGCTGCCCAGATCACCACCTGTATCCAGGCAGTACGCCAGATCGATCCGACAGTCGAGGTAATTGTTGCCGATGGCGGGAGTGAAGATGATACACCGCGACTGGCATGGGCTGCCGGAGCGAAGGTGGTGAACGCGCCGCGTGGTCGTGGTCGTCAGCTCAATGCCGGTGCTGCGCTGGCCGGTGGTGATCTGCTGGTCTTTCTGCACGCCGATACGCGCTTGCCGGCCAATGCGTTTACGTTGTTGCAGGCAATGTTCGCCGATCCACAGGTACAGATAGCCAAATTCCGTCTCTCGTTCGACGATCCCGATTGGCTGCTGGCCCTGGCCGCACGGTTAATGTGGTTCGACTCTCTGCTTACCAGCTACGGCGACCAGTGTATGGTGTTGCGGCGTGATCTCTTCGCGGCACTGGGTGGATTCCCCGATTGGCCCCTCTTTGAAGATGTCGAACTCTTCCGGCGGGCGCGCGCTGTGACGCGGGTTCACGTGGTGCCGGCGCAAGTCGTAACGTCGGCCCGCCGCTTCCGCGCCAACGGCATTGTCCGTCAACTGCTCCACGATTTCTGGCTCTGGTTGCAATATCTGGTCGGAGTATCACCTTACGAAATTGCCCGTCAGTACCGTTGAATGGCGGGCCGGTGAGTCGGTGTACAATACAATGAGAAACATTACGCCGGGAGCACGTACCTTATGACGTATACCTCTTTCGCGACAATTGACGAACTACAGGCTGCGCTTGCCGCGCATGCCTACATTGCCGACCGTGCGCTGACAACTGCGATCTTTCTGGCCCTGAAGCTCAACAAGCCGCTCCTGCTGGAAGGTGAGGCCGGTGTCGGCAAGACCGAGATTGCCAAAACCCTGGCCCGCATGCAGGGGCGAGAACTGATTCGCCTGCAATGCTACGAAGGGCTGGATGTCAATACCACCATCTACGAATGGAACTACGCCCGGCAGATGCTGCAAATTCGCCTGCTGGAAGCGCAGGGGGCCGCCCAGAACACCGCAGCCCAGCAAAGCATCTTTGGCCCGGAGTTTCTGATCAAGCGGCCTTTGTTGCAGGCAATCGAGGCACGCGGTGATCAACCACCTATTCTCCTGATCGATGAACTTGATCGCGCCGACGAGGAGTTTGAGGCGTTTCTGCTTGAGCTGCTCTCCGACTGGCAAATCTCAATTCCTGAGATCGGCACCATCCGGGCCGAAGTACCGCCAACGGTGATCATCACCTCTAACCGCACCCGTGAAGTACACGATGCGCTGAAGCGCCGTTGTCTGTTCTACTGGGTGGATTATCCGACTCTTGACAAAGAGATACAGATCGTCAAGGCTCGTGTTCCTGGCGCCAGCGAGCGGCTGGCGCGGCAAGTCGTGCTGGTGGTGCAAGAGTTGCGCCGGATGGACCTCTACAAATTGCCCGGCGTCGCCGAGACCCTCGATTGGGTGACTGCTCTGGTGGCGCTTGATCAAACCGAACTGACGCCGCAGGCGGTCGAGGATACGCTCGGTGCCATTTTGAAGTATCAAGACGACATCGCTCAGGTTCGTGGTCAACGCCTGAACGAGCTACTGAAACGCGCAAGTGTGGGGGTGGCATGAGCGCAGAGATCGATGTCGCAGCGACCCTGGCTGCGTTGCGGGCCGAGGTGCGTGCCCGGCGGGCTGCATTGCCGGCAGCCGAACCGACACCGACCGAACGTGAATTGCAGCGTGTGCTGGAAGAGCTAGAGTACACCCGGGTTGTCAGCGCCCACTGGCCGCTGGAAGGCCGCAATCCGCTTGAGCAGGTCGTGGCGTTGATCAACAAAGTGGTACGGCGCTATCTGCGCTGGTACATCAACCCGATTGTCGAACAACAAAATTCGTTCAACGATACCGCGGCGCGGGCTATCCGCCTGTTAGCCGCCGAGAACGCCGCTTTGCGTGCCGAACTGACTGCCCTGCGCAACCAGATAGAACAATCGTCATCATGAGTCGTATTCTGATCTGTGCCACGCAAGTTCCGTTCGTTCGTGGTGGCGCTGAATATCTGGTTGAAAGCCTGCGCGATGAGTTGCAGCGCCGCGGCCATACTGTTGATGTGGTCGCGCTGCCGTTTCAGTGGCATCCGGTAGAACGCATCATCGACAGTGCCCTGGCCTGGCGCCTGCTCGACATCAGTCACGTCAACGGCGAGCCGGTTGATCTGGTGATTGCAACCAAATTCCCGTCGTACCTGATCCGCCACGCCCGCAAAGTGCTCTGGCTGGTACATCAGCACCGGCAGGCTTACGACTGGTATGGAACGCCGTTGAGCGATTTTGACGGTTCGCCTTCACACCGGGCAGTCCGCGAGCAGATCTTTCGGATTGATAGCCGGGCCCTCAACGAATGCCAGGCCCGTTTCACGATCTCGCACAATGTCAGTCGGCGTCTCGAACGCTTCAACGGCCTGAGCAGCACACCACTCTACCCGCCCAGTCGCTACGCTGGCAAATTGTGGGCAGGTGACTACGGCGACTACATCCTCTCTCCGGCCCGGCTTGATCGGGCCAAGCGGATCGACCTGCTCCTGGCGGCGCTGGCACAGACTGCCTCGCCAGTCCGGGCAATCATCGCCGGCACCGGCCCTGATCGCGAACGGTTGCAGCGTCTGGCTGCCGACTACGGGCTGGGTGATCGGGTCAGTTTTCGCGGTTTTGTGCCGGACGACGAGTTGATTGACCTCTACGCCCACGCCAGAGCCGTCTACTACGCACCGGTTGATGAAGATTACGGCTTTGCGACGGTCGAGGCATTCGGTGCCGCTCGCCCCGTCATCACTACCGACGATGCGGGTGGCGTGTTGGAGTTCGTCCGCCACGGGGAAAATGGCCTCGTTTCACCGCCCGACCCGGCAGCGATTGCCGGTCATCTTGATCAACTGACCGGTGATGTTGCCCTTGCCGCACGCCTCGGTCGTGCCGGCAGGCCGCTGGTGGATGGTATTACGTGGGATCGGGTGATTGGGGCGTTGTTGGGGGGAAATAGGAGATAGGAAATAGGAGAGAGGAGATAGGAAATAGGAGAGAGGAGATAGGAAATAGGAGGGAGGAGATAGGAAATAGGAGGGAGGAGATAGGAAATAGGAGAGAGGGAAGAGGAAATAGGGGTAGATGTAAGATGGTGTGTGAGTACTGCATGCCCGGCTTTCTCACCTCTCGCTCCGTAGGCTATGCATTACCCACAAGTCACCTAGTAGTCGATACGATGCATCGGTGTATCACGGGCCACCAGGGATCGCCTTGGCCGTGTCCGGTAGGGGCGCACGGCCGTGCGCCCCTACCACTGCCGGTACGGGATGCTGCCGTCATCCACGGCACGACAATCGTCGCTGGCTGGCACCCGGTGATGCCCGATCAGGGTGCAGCAGTGCCCACGGCGGGGATGAGCGCCTGTCTGGGAAGCACCAGTCCTGACCTATCCCGCAAGATACCTCCGTGTGCCACCACGGTGTCCATCCGGGTGTCGTCGGTGATCCCTGTGGCGACGGGCGGATGAACCGGATAGCTTCGGCATCACGACAGGGCTGGTACCGAGCAGTGATGCCCGGGGGAACACAGGCGGCGATAGTCCCTGATGAGAAGCGCAGATGGCACCTATAGCGTTGTGGGTAATGCATAGCTCCGTAGGGGCGGGTTCTGAACCCGCCCCTACAGGCGGTGCATGTGCCCGTTTGACATCCGAGGGATGCGGTGAACGAGGGGGGGTAAAGGGTGCGTTGTGGGTCGCGTGCCAGGCGTTGGACTGTACCTGATTTGATCCTGGCAGCGTGCGCCGCCGGCACGCATCAGCTCACGCCCTCGACACGAACCGCGTGAGGAGCGCATGCACACTCTCACCCTGGCAGCGTGCGCATCCGGCGCACCCGCAACCTGTAGCGGCCTGCATTTCGACACGTACCGATCAGGTCATTCCCATCCCCAACCATAACTATCCGTCCTATTCGCGACGTGCCGTGTGTGTCACCTGCATGCATGAATGTGTCGGTCGTAGGGGCGGGTTCTGAACCCGCCCCTACGGGAGGTGTATGTGCCCGTTTGACATCCGAGGGATGCGGTGAACGAGAGGTTGAAAGGGTGCGTTGTGGGTCGCGTGCCAGGCGTTGGACTGTACCTGATTTGATCCTGGCAGCGCGCGCCTCCGGTGCGCATCAGCTCACGCCCTCGCCACGAACCGCGTGAGGAGCGCATGTACACTCTCACCCCTGGCAGCGTGCGCTGCCGACGCACCCGCAACCTGTAGCGAACTGCACTTTCGACACGTACCGATCAGGTCATTCCCATCCTCAATCATAACTATCCGTCTCATTTGCGACGTGCCGTGCGTGTCACCTGCATGATGTCGGTATAGTAGGGGCGGGTTCTAAACCCGCCCCTACGGAGGGTGTGTGTGCCCGTTCCCATTGACATCCGAGGGATGCGGTGAACGAGGGGGGAAAGGGTGCGTTGTGGGTCGCGTGCCAGGCGTTGGACTGTACCTGATTTGATCCTGGCAGCGCGCGCCTCCGGCGCGCATCAGCTCACGCCCTCGCCACGAATCGCGTGAGGAGTGCATGCACACTCTCACCCCTGGCAGCGTGCGCTGCTGACGCACCCGCAACCTGTAGCGGCCTGCACTTCCGACACGTACCGATTAGTTCATTCTCATCCCCAACCAGAAATATCCGTCTCATTCGCATACCCACTCACCCCTGGCAGCGCGCGCCTCCGGCGCGCATCAGCTCACGCCCTCGCCACGAATCGCGTGAGGAGTGCTCGCTCACCCACTCACCCTGCCGCCCGGCCTGACACACCCAGAAATGCTATACTGCCTCTGAGTAGAAAGGAGCACGTATGGCGTTGATGCAGTTGTCTCGACAGCGTATCGCAGCGCTGTTGACCTGCTGGCTTTGTATGTACCTGGTCGCCTGCGTGGCACCCATGGCGCAATCATCGGCAACTGTGACCCCTGAACCATTACCGGCAACACCAACTGCCGTTCCAATCACTGCCACCGATCTGCTGCAACGAGCGCAGGCAGCGCTTGAGATTGGTGATGATGACACCGCTGCCGAATTGCTCAGCCAGTTGTTGCAGGTTTTCCCGGCTGCGCCGGAGACAACACCGGCACGCCTGTTATTGGCCCGTTCGTTCGCCGACCGTGGGCGCTGGACATCGGCGGCTGAGGTGCTGCGGCCATTGCTCGCCGTACCGGGCACACCGGCGTATGCGCCGGCCCTGTTTCTGACCGCGCGCGCCCATGAGGCTGCCGGTATGCACGAGGCCGCCGTAGCGACGTATGCCCAGTATGAAGCGCTAAACACCCCACTGGCACCGTATGCCGCAATGCGAGCAGCCGCACAGTTGCAGGTGCTCAATCGTCTGGCAGAGGCCGAGACCACCTATCTGCGGGCCGCCGCCGGTGAAATGGCCGCCGGTCAGCGTGCCGCTGCTTACGAACGGGCGATGATGCTGGCCGTTGCGCAGGAACGGCTACCCGATGCCATCGATTACGCCCGCAACATCCTGTCCTTCGCCACCCAGGCTGATTACCGGGCACGCCTGCTGGTCCAGGCAGCCGATCTGGCTGCAACCGCCGGTGATCCAGCGACCGCCAATGCGTTGCGCCGTGAAGCACTGGCAGCCTTTGCCGGGGCAGAGACGGTCAGCGCCGTAGATGCGCTCCGCGCTGCCGGCGACCTGCAGTTCGATCCGTTTGCGGCGGCTGCGGCCTATCGCGCCGTTGAACGCTGGAATGACGTGATTGTCATGCTCGATATTGCCCTGGCGCGTGAGCAGAATCCCGGCGAAGCGCTGCGCCAGCGCGGGTTGGCCCGGCGTGCGTTGGGGGATTTCGCGGGGGCATTGGCTGACCTGGCAGCGGCTCGCGAGCGTGAGCCGGACAGTGATACCGCTCGCCAGGCCGCGCTGGACTGGATTCAAACCTACGGGCAGAGCGGGGCCACCGCCGAAGCAGCAGCGCTCTACCGTCAGTATGCGGATGATCAGCCGGATGATCCGCGAGCGCCGATTGCCCTCGACCGGGCGGCTCAGTTGTACGACCGGCTTGGCGATAGCGCAGCGGCAACCGCTACCCGGCTCGAACTCGGCCAACGGTATCCGACAACAACGGTTGGCCTGACCGCGTTGCATCGGATTGCCCTGGCACGTTTCGATGCCGGTGATCTGGCCGGTGCCGGCGAACTCTGGCGGTTGCTGGCAGAGCGGGGAGAAGGGATCGGACAGGCGTTAGGTGCATTCTGGGCCGGACGAGTGGCGAAACAGATGGGTGATGAGGCGGCTACCTCCTTCTTCCAACAGGCAATTCAGGCTGCACCGGAAAGTTACTATGCAGTGCGTGCGGCTGAAGAATCAGGCACAATCACAGCAGGATCAATCCCTATCGCTGCACCCATTAGTAACGACGATTGGGCATTGCTGAGCGATTGGGTGCTGAGCTGGGCAAGTGGTGAGACCGATCCGGGTCTGGTTGGCGTCGCTGAACGGGCACGGCTCCTGCGCGAGGTGGGACTGTACACTGAAGCGCACGGCGAATGGCTCGATGGCCTGCGCCGGGCCGGCGACTCGCCGCTGAATCTGCTGGCGCTGGCGCAGGCCGCCTATCAGGCCGGTGCCACCTACCCCGCATTACTGGCTGCGGAACGCATCAATCGCCTTGCGCCGGCCACTGCCGCGCCGATACCGACAGCATTACTCCGCCTGCGCTTCCCGACACCGTATGCCGATGTGGTACAGCGTGAAGCAACTGCATTCGGGGTTGATCCATTCTTACTCTACGCCCTCATCCGGCAAGAGAGCCTCTTTCAGCCGAACGCAACCTCGTGGGTAGGCGCACGCGGATTAACCCAGGTGATGCCCGATACCGGGCGCGGGATTGCTCAAAACCTGGGGGTCAGTGACTTCAACCTTGACGACCTGTATCGACCGCATGTCAGCATTCGCTTCGGCGCCTTCTACCTGGGTCGCCGGATCAGCGACATGAACGGCAGCCTGCACGGTGCGCTGGCCGCCTACAACGGTGGACTCGGCAATGCACAGCGCTGGGCAAATGGCACTGTCGTCGGTGACCCGGATCGCTTTGTGGAGAGCATCGACTTTGCGGAAACGCGGAATTACGTCTGGGCAGTCTATGCGTTTTACGGCGTCTACCGCGGGTTGTACGGGGAGTGAGGTGAGAGGGCAATCCCACCCCGGCCCGCCCCCGCTGGCGGTGGGATTGCCCCACCCTGGCCTGCCCACGTTTAGAGGCAGCTAGCATCTCCATAGTACTCGAATGAGAGCGCCTGAAAGGAGTGAAAAAGCCTCTCAACTGGCGCTCTCCGACTATCTGCGTCATACCATATAGCTCCTTACAAGTTTCATCCATCCCCTATTCCATTTCTTGAACAAATCTTGAGCCACCCTTTACCCATGCTTGAGCCGGAATCGCTACACTGAATAGGGTGATAGACGCAGCGCTTTTGAAGAAGGTAGATCAGTGGCAAGGGGGCTGAGAAGCTGCTGTCGTTTCCTGATCACACCACTGGCAAAGTGTCATAAGCATGATCGTGCGTGAGGACAATCGATGCGCACTATGCTGCTATCAGATGAGGGACTCCATGGGACGTCGCATTCGTCATCATCAATATCGGCTATCACAACGCACCATCGGATTTCTCGTTGCTGGCATAGGACTGACAGGCATCCTGATTGCCAGTTTGATCACAGCTCAACCGGGCAGAAATACAGCAATTACGGCTGATGCTTCCCAGATTGCCGATGGGCGATCACTGTACGTAACATATTGCGCCAGTTGTCATGGTCTCAATCTTGAAGGACAGCCTAACTGGCAACGACCACTGCCCAATGGCATGATGCCGGCACCACCGCATGATGCCACCGGACATACCTGGCATCATCCCGATACTTTCTTATTTCAAATCACAAAGTATGGCGGGCAAAGTGTAGCCCCGCCGGGGTATATCAGCGGGATGCCGGCGTTTGGCAATCAGCTCACTGATCGTCAAATCTGGGCCATTCTGGCCTATATCAAAAGCACCTGGCCGCCCGAAATTCGGGAAGCGCAGGAATCTATCAACCGCCAATCGCCGTAGCTGATTTCTTTCACACCACACTTGCAGAAGGAGAGATCTATGCTTTCACGACTCACACGGCGGGGTTTGTTGCGCTTGTTTGGCGCAGGCGCTCTCGCCTTTGGCAGTGGCGTTCTGAATGGGTGTGCCCTACCGACGCGCTCTTCTTCCATGCCGCAGCCGCAGACCAATCCCAGTCCTGCCTTTACCCCCGATCTCGATCTGACCATACGCGCAGTTGCCGCAGAGGTGCCAATCCTGCCGGGAACGCCGACCAGGGTGTGGACATATCAGGCTCAGGTGAATGCCGGCGATCCGGCAGCAGTACAACCCATTCCCGACAGCTATCTTGGTCCGATTATTCGTGTTCGCACCGGGCAGAAGGTACGTATCACGTTTGAGAATAAGTTGCCTGATCCCCGGCAGGATTCGATTATTCACTGGCACGGTCTGCATACCCCACCCGCGATGGATGGGCATCCGCATACAGTGGTACGTCCCGGCGAACGTTATGTCTACGAGTTTACCGTCACCGACCGGGCCGGTACATACTGGTTTCATCCCCATCCTCACGGCCAGACTGCCCAACAGGTCATTATGGGTCTTGCTGGACTGTTTGTGGTGAGTGATCCTGCGGAGGATGCTATCGGGTTGCCGGGCGGTGAATATGACCTGCCACTTGTCATTCAAGACCGTACCTTTGATGCTGACAATCAGTTCGTCTACGACTCAGACCCAATGACCCGCCTGATGGGGTTTCTCGGCGAGCGAATTCTGGTCAATGGCCGGCCAGACCTGACCATCACCGCCGCGACCCGCGCATATCGCTGGCGCATCCTCAACGGATCGAACAGTCGTATCTACAAGCTGGCCTGGGATTCGGGCATGCCACTGACGGTCATTGCCACCGATGGCGGCCTACTTGAACATCCGCTTACCCGCCCGTTCGTTATGCTGGCGCCGGGTGAGCGGATCGAACTCTGGGTTGATCTCCGCGATATTCCACGCGACACCACCCTCAAACTGGTAAGTCAGCCGTTCAGTGGCGCAGAGGGCGTTGGCATGATGGGTGAGAGCGGGAATATGGATCACGGGATGGGTGGTATGCACGGTCAGATGGGAATGATGCGCAGCGGTAATGCCCCGCCCCTTGGTGCACCGCTCGACATTCTCCAGGTGCGGGTGACACGTCAGGAGCAAGAAACGCTCGTGCTTCCCGCCTCGCTGATACCGATCCAGCGTCATCGGCGGGAAGCAGCTGTTAATGCGACAACACCACGGCGTATCGCACTCTCGCTGCGTGGTATGGAATGGCAGATCAATGGGAAAACATTCGTGATGGACGAAGTGGCGCCGGATGAAATTGTACGGCTGAATACCCTCGAACTCTGGGAGATTGTCAACGAGACGAATCCAGGTGAAATGATGGACCCCATGGGAATGGCGCATCCCATTCACATTCACGGTGGTCAGTTTCAGATCGTTCAGCGCACGGTGCTTCCCGAATTACGGGCCGGTTGGGAAGAGGTGAAGGATGGATACGTTGACGAAGGCTGGAAGGATACCGTCCTGGTGATGCCCGGTGAACGGGTGCAGTTATTGATGGCCTTCCGTGACTATACCGGTATGTATGTCTATCACTGCCATAACCTTGAACACGAAGATGCCGGCATGATGCGCAATTACCGGATTGAGGCATAACGGTCTGACTATATCCTGGCAAACAAAGGATTGGATACATGCAAACATCACCCTCATCACACGACGACCACCAACATGCAGCAGGACCTGCTCAATTAGCACACGATCATCACGATCATAGCAATCACCGTATGAGTTCCCCACACGCTGCCGGACATCTGTCGCACCAGGATCATGTGGAGCATTCACCAGATCTATTCCGACGTCGATTCTGGCTGGCATTCGGATTAACGATCCCGGTTGTGATCTACTCACCGATGATTCAGCAATTGCTGGGATACACTGCCCCTACCTTTCCCGGTAGCGATATGATCGGCTTCTTGTTGGGAACAGTCATCTTCTGGTATGGTGGATGGCCTTTTTTGCAAGGTGCAATTAGCGAAATTCGGCAGCGCACACCCGGCATGATGACGCTGGTAGCACTGGCAATTACTACGGCTTATGTCTATTCAGCAAGCATCAGTCTTGGCCTCATAGCCGGCATGGATTTCTATTGGGAACTGGCAACGCTTGTAACCATTATGTTACTGGGGCACTGGCTGGAAATGCGTGCTGTAGGAAGTGCGCAGAGTGCGCTCAACGAACTGGCAAGGCTCATCCCCGATACTGCCGAGTTGTTAACACCTGATGGCAGTACTCGCACTGTGGCGGTACGTGAGTTACGTAATGGCGATGTAGTGCTCGTGCGTCCGGGTGCAGCAGTACCGGCAGATGGTGTTGTTGAACACGGCGAAAGCCAGATCAACGAGTCGATGATAACCGGTGAAAGCCGTTTGATCGATAAATACCCTGGTGAGCGTGTGATTGCCGGTACAGTCAATGGAAATGGCGCACTGCGCGTAAGAATTGACAAAACCGGCGATCAAACTGTATTAGCCGGTATCATGCGCCTGGTTGCTGAAGCTCAGCGTAGCCGGTCGTGGATGCAGGAACTGGCTCATCGTGCTGCCTTCTGGCTGACCTGGATCGCATTAGGAACGGCATTCCTGACTGCTCTGATCTGGGGTATTACCAATGGATTGAATGAAACAACGCTTGAGCGTGTAGTAACAGTACTGGTTGTGGCTTGCCCACATGCACTTGGCCTGGCTGTTCCGTTAGTTGTGGCAATTTCAACAACGCTCGCGGCGAAAAATGGCATACTTGTGCGTGAGCGACGTGCGCTCGAGGCGGCTCGTCGCATAAACACCGTTATGTTCGATAAAACCGGTACACTCACACGAGGTGAGCTGGGTTTGGTAGCACTGGCGACCAATGGTACGCTTACTGATGACGAAGCTCTGAGGCTCGTTGCCGCAGCCGAACACAATAGTGAGCATCACCTGGCACGCGCAATTGTCACCGCAGCTCAGGAACGGGGTCTTGAACTGCCAGAAGTTCAGTACTTCGAGTCTCTACCCGGTCGTGGCATCAAGGCAACTATCGGAGATGCAACCTATCTGGTAGGTGGCCCACGTCTGTGGGAATATCTGGATGTTTCCTTTCCTGATGAGTTGCTCCAACGGATTACGATTTGGGAACAACATGGGCAGACGGTTGTCGCGCTCATTCGGGATCGCGACGTGCTGGCAGTACTTTCACTTGCCGATGTTATTCGACCGGAGTCGTATCAGGCCGTGCGCATGCTTCAGTCCCAAGGGATTGAAATTGCCATGCTAACCGGTGACTCGCAGGCGGTTGCTGATTGGGTCGCCAAAGAGTTAGGAATTTCGAGAGTGTTTGCCCAGGTGTTGCCAGAACATAAAGCTGCGAAGGTGCGCGAATTGCAACAACAAGGTAAACGTGTAGCAATGGTCGGCGATGGCGTCAACGATGCACCTGCACTGGCGCAGGCTGATGTCGGAATTGCTATTGGTGCAGGTACCGACATTGCCCGGGCTTCTGCGGGAATTGTGCTCGTGCGTAATGATCCACGCGATATTGTGCGCATTGTGCGGCTAAGTAGTGCCAGTTATGCCAGAATGGTGCAAAATCTGGCCTGGGCTGTTGGCTACAATGGAATTGCCTTGCCGCTGGCTGCTGGCATCGCTGCACCGCTAGGTCTCACACTACCGGCATGGATGGGGGCATTGCTGATGTCACTCAGCACTGTTATTGTCGCTCTCAATGCACAACAATTACGCTGGCTTGACCTTCACGTGGATTTGAAAGACAGAATGGATCATTAATTCCCTACGCCCCCACTGCACTATACCGCTGCACGCCGCCGCGCCAGAGCCAGCGCAACAACAGCCCAAACAGCCCAATCCAGGCCAGTTGATGCGCGAAGCCCCAGATGATTGCCAGCAGATCGATCCGCCCCAACAACAGTTCGAGCGGAAAGGCCAGCATCGCCCGGAAAGGCAACCAGTCCAACACCATTCTGACCGGTGGCGGCAGCAGATCGAGCGGTACCAGATAGCCGCTGCAAAATGCATACATCCCAAACCAGAAATCTTGCAGCGCCAGCACTTGCGTCCACCAAAAGCTCAGCACACCGATACAACACTGGTTCAGAAAGTAGACGGCAAAAGCCAGCACAATGGCCAGCGGCAACAGACTCCACCGCAGCGGATCGGGCTGCGGGATCGCTCCCGGTGCGATCAAGGCCGTGATCAGGGCAATCGGAGCAACCATCAGCAGCCGGAGCGGTTTATCGGCCAGGGCCATCGCCAGGTACCGCCACAGGGGGTGAACTGGTCGCAACAGGTGCGGCGACAATTCGCCGAGCCGAATCTCGCGTTCCATATCCCAAATGATCCACACCCCGGTCAATTGCCTGATACAGAGCGCCCCCACAAAATAGGCCACAAAATCGTCACTGGCGTATCCACCGATCACCCCATCTCCGGCCAGCGTGCGCCAGACTGCCAGCATAATCAGCGGCAACATGCCGGTGATCACCCAGATCAGCAGTTGCGCACGATACGCCAGCGCATCGGCCCAGGCTACCCGCATCAGAGCTGCAAACTTGGCAGACATACCCGTTCTCTTTCTGTTTCACCACAGAGGCACAGAGGGCACGGAGGAAAATAACTACTCTCTTTTCTCTGTGCCACCGGGCAGGAACCGGACTTTGGCGTGCGGCAGCCGTGCTGCCGCGCTGCGCTCACTCCTACCCCCTCCCAGCGCCACCGGGCAGGAGACGCCCCGTGCCGCACGCTCCTGCCTTCCACCCCCCTCCCAGCGCCACCCGGCAGGAGCTGCCCTGTGCCGCATCCCGCTCACTCCTGCTCACCCCTACCTGATGGTGGACGGGCGCCAGCACGCTCTCACCCTATACCCACCGTACTAACGCTACCGGGCAGGTTGAGCGAATGTCCCCTCTGCGTCGCGACGATGTTATCATCCACCATCCCACCGACATCGCAGGCAACCGACCACCTTTCTCCACTTGTCGAAGCAGCCATTCGGCGCTACTATAGCACCAATCGGCAATGAATGCCATCTATCGTACAGGGAGGTACGCCTATGAGTCGCATCGTGCGGGCGCCACGCGGCACAACGTTGACCTGTGCCAACTGGCAGATTGAAGCGGCCTACCGCATGATCCAGAACAACCTCGATCCCGATGTCGCCTTCGACCCGGATCATCTGATCGTCTACGGTGGACGCGGGCGAGCGGCCCGCAACTGGGAGTGTTTCGACGCCATCCTTGCCACCCTCCGCCGACTCCGTCCCGACGAGACGCTGATTGTGCAATCGGGGAAGCCGGTCGCTGTCTTCCGTACTCACACCGACGCTCCCCGCGTGCTGATCGCCAATGCCAATCTGGTGCCGGCCTGGGCCACGCAGGCCAATTTCGACCGCTGGGAAGCTGCCGGGTTGACGATGTACGGGCAGATGACCGCCGGAAGCTGGATTTATATCGGTACCCAGGGTATCCTGCAAGGCACCTACGAGACCTTCGGCGCGCTGGCGCGCTCGGCGGGCTGGGGAACGCTCCGCGGCAGGCTGGTGGTCACTGCCGGTCTCGGTGAGATGGGTGGCGCGCAACCGCTGGCCGTGACCCTGAATGAAGGTGTGCTCATCGCAGTCGAGATTGACCGCTGGCGGGCAGAGCGTCGCCTGCGCCTGCGTCAGGTGGATCGCCTGAGCGATGATCTCGAAGAGGCGATGACCTGGGCCGAAGAGGCACGGGCGAGCGGCACGCCGCTTTCGATTGCGCTGATCGGTAACGCAGCCGAGCTACTGCCTGAGATGCTGCGCCGCGGTGTGGTTCCTGATGTGGCAACCGATCAGACCAGCGCCCACGATGTGCGTTACGGCTATATCCCTGCCGGATTGTCACTCGCCGAAGCTGCCGAACTACGCGAACGCGACCCCGCCGAGTATGATCGGCGTGCGCTGGCGTCGATGGCCGAACACGTGCGTACTCTGCTGGAATGGCAGCGCCGCGGCAGCATCGTCTTCGATTACGGCAACAACCTCCGCCAGCGCGCCTTCGATGCCGGTGTTCACGATGCGTTTAACTATCCCGGCTTCGTCCCGGCCTACATCCGACCTCTCTTCTGCGAAGGCAAGGGGCCGTTCCGCTGGGTGGCCCTCTCTGGCGACCCCGAAGACATCTACGTCACTGATCGCGCCATCGCCGAACTCTTCCCCCACGACGAACACCTCGGTCGCTGGTTGCGCCTTGCCCGCGACCACGTCGCCTTCCAGGGTCTCCCCGCCCGCATCTGCTGGCTGGGCTACGGCGAACGGGCACAAGCCGGCTTGCTTCTGAACGACCTGGTCGCTCGCGGCATCGTCAAAGCCCCGATTGTCATCGGTCGTGACCATCTCGACGCCGGTTCGGTCGCCAGCCCCAACCGCGAAACCGAAGGTATGCGCGACGGCTCCGATGCAATCGCCGACTGGCCGCTGCTCAACGCCCTGATCAACGCGGTCGGTGGCGCCACCTGGGTCAGCATCCATCACGGTGGTGGCGTCGGGATTGGCTACAGCATCCACGCCGGCCAGGTCATCGTCGCCGACGGCACGCCCGAAGCCGCCCGCCGCATCGAACGGGTGCTGACCACCGATCCCGGTATGGGAGTCGTCCGCCACGCCGATGCCGGCTATCCCGAAGCCATCGCGTTTGCCCGCCGTCACGGGATTGATATGCCAATGCTGGAGTGAGCCGGTATTGCCGACGGGGTGACAACGCTCCCGCGGCACCCGGCCCCGGCCCAACCCCGGCCCACCATATGCGAGAGTGCTGAACGGCGCACGCACGTATCTGTCACCACGGGGGTTATGCCGGTGTTGGCCTGAGCCGATTGGGTCGGCGGGGTGACAACGCTCCCGCGGCACCCGGCCCCGGCTCAACCCCGGCCCGCCATATGCGAGAGTGCTGAACGGCGCACGCACGTATCTGTCACCACGGGATGGCTATGCCGGTGTTGGTCTGAGCCGGTTGTCTCGGCGGGGGTATCGCTCTCCCGCGGCACCCGGCCCCGGCCCAAGCCCGGCCCGCCATATGCGAGAGTGCTAAACGTCTGGAATACTAACAACCGGTGCGTAACACCAGAGGCGATATGATAGAACCATGTGATCTTCTGATTCACTCTGTGTCCCAGCTCGTCACCTGTGCCGGGCCACCTGGCCCTCGTCGTGGTGCCGCCATGCGCGATGTCGGCATCATTCCCGACGGCGCCGTGGCGATTCGCGGCTCGACCATCATCGCCGTCGGATCGAGTAACGAACTCCGCCGTCGTTTTCGTCCTGCGCAAGAAATTGATGCCGGCGGTCACGCCGTCTGCCCGGGTCTGATCGACTGCCATACCCACATCGTCTACGCCGGGGATCGGGTTGCCGAATTCGAGCAACGCTGCGCAGGTGCGACCTATCAAGAGATTATGGCCGCCGGTGGCGGCATCCTGCGCACAATGCAGCTCACCCGGGCTGCGACCACCACCACTCTGGTTGCCGAGACCCTGCCCAGGCTGAACCAGATGTTGCGGTTTGGTACCACCACCGCCGAAGTCAAAACCGGGTATGGTCTGGAGCAAGACGCCGAACTACGCCAGCTCGCCACCATCGAGCTGCTGGCTGCCGTCCAACCGATTGAACTGGTACCGACCTTCTTACCGGCTCACGCCATACCACCAGAGTTCGCCGACCGCCCCGATGCCTACATTGATCTGGTCGTCGAATCAATGTTGCCTCTGGCCCAGGAGCGCTACCGCAACTCGCTCTTCGCCGGACATCACATTCCCCTCTTCGTCGATGTCTTCTGCGAGCGCGGTGCCTTCGATGTCGCGCAGAGTCGCCGGGTGCTCAGTGCAGCCCGTGAACGCGGCTTGCCCCGCAAAGCGCACGTCGATGAGTTTACCGAATTGGGAGGACTGGCAATGGCCCTGGAAATGGAAGCCACCTCGGTCGACCATCTTGATGTGACCGGTGCCGCTGCCTTTCCCGCGCTGGCCGCCAGCAACACCATCGCCGTCTTGCTCCCGCTCGTCTCGATCAATCTCGGTATCACCCATTTTGCCGCTGCCCGGCAGATGATCGATGCCGGCGTCGCGATTGCCCTCAGCACCGATGCCAATCCCGGATCGGCGCCGTCGCTGTCGTTACCGCTAACTATGGCGATTGCCTGTCGCTACCTGCGGATGGTACCAGCCGAAGCCCTGCTGGCAACCACGGTCAATGCGGCACACGCTATCGGGCTGGGTGGCAGAATCGGTGCATTGATGCCCGGTATGCAGGCCGACCTGATCATCCTCGCCGAGGCCGATTACCGCTGGCTCATGTACGAGTTAGGCGGTACGCCGATCGCGCAGGTCATCAAACGCGGTCAGATTGTCTGGAAGTCGTGATTCAGTTGCCAACATGCCAACACACTCAACGAGGAGCTATGCAGATTCGTGAAGTCATTCTTGATGGCGAAAGCCTGACCATCGAACAGGTACTGGCCGTCGCTTACGGCCAGCCCGGTACCCCTGTCGTGCGCCTGGCCCCAATTGCCCGGCAGCGAGTCGAACGGGCCGCGCAGGCGGTGCAAGACTTGCTGGCACGCGGTGTGGTTGCTTACGGCATTACCACCGGTTTTGGTGCATTTAAAGATCGGGTCATTGCCCCCGACCAGGTTGAACGCCTGCAATACAACATCCTGGTCAGCCACGCTGTAGGGGTTGGGCCGGTCTTTGATATTCCTACCACCCGCGCCATCATGCTCATTCGCGCCAACACGCTGGCCCGTGGGCATTCGGGCGTGCGTTTGCAGACGGTTGAACGTCTGCTTGATATGCTCAACCAGGGCATACATCCCCGGATTCCCTGCAAGGGATCACTGGGCGCGAGTGGCGATCTGGCGCCACTGGCCCATATGGCGTTGCCGCTCATCGGGTTGGGCGAGGTCGAATGGCAGGGTGAGGTATTGCCGGCGGCAACGGCTTTGGAACGACTGGGCTGGCAACCGCTTCATCTGGCCGCTAAAGAGGGGCTGGCCTTAACCAACGGTACCGCGGTCATGTGTGCGCTGGGCGTGATCGAAACCGCCCGCGCCGAGACCCTGAGCGCCACTGCCGATATTGCCGGCTGCCTCAGCTTAGAAGCGCTCTACGGCACACCGGCAGCGTTCGATGCCCGTTTGCACGCACTGCGCCCCTTCCCCCGCCAGATCGAATGCGCTGCCCATCTGCGCCGCTTACTGGCCGGCAGCACCTTCGTCCGCAACAACGACCCGCGCCACGTCCAGGATGCCTACACCCTGCGCTGCATCCCACAGGTACACGGTGCCGTGCGCGATGCAATTGCCTATGCCCGTTGGGTCTTTGCCATTGAACTGAATGCCGTCACCGACAACCCGCTCCTGTTCGTTGACGACGATGGCAACGTCGAAGTCATCTCCGGCGGCAATTTTCACGGCGAGCCGCTGGCAATCGCTCTCGATTACCTGGGCCTGGCTGTAGCCGAACTCGGCAACATCGCCGAACGACGCCTAATGCGGCTCACCGATGAAGCATCCAACACCCATGTCTTGCCGGCCTTCCTGACCAGGGCCGGTGGGCTGAATTCGGGCTTCATGATCGTCCAGTACACGGCAGCGGCTCTGGCTACCGAAAACAAAGTGCTCGCCCACCCGGCCAGTGTCGATAGCATTCCCACATCGGCAAACGTTGAAGATCACGTCAGCATGGGTGTCACTGCCGGCCTGAAACTGCGCAGCATCATCGACAACGTCAGCCAGATTCTGGCGCTTGAGCTATTCGCTGCGGCGCAGGGCATCGACTTCCGCCGCCAGGAACTGGGCAGTCAGGCCCGACTGGGGCGCGGCACCGGGCCGGTGTACGAACTGATTCGTCAATACGTACCATTCATCGCCGAAGACACCCTCCTCCACCCCTACATCACTATCATCAGTGAACTCGTCGCTCAGGGCAAGATCGCCGCTGCCGCTGCCGTTCACGACGACGCGGATGCGTAAGCATCGCTCACCGCAATCCAGACATCGCCAGCCGGGAAGACGAAACAGCGCGTGCGGAAGCCTGACGCTTCCGCACGCTGCCCAGGCTCTGACGATAACTGCACAAGCGTGATCTGCCAGTAGACTATCACCTGGCGCTGCACCTGAATGATGCCCTGCACCGACCTGCGTTGACCCGTTGACTTCCGCCCCAACCGCTTCAAGGAATTTAAAACGACTTCTACCGCAGCAGTAGGCTTTAGTACGAGCTTCTCATCTTCTCCTCTCCCGCGCTGCGAGAGGAGCTGGTGGAGAGGACGTTCAGCGCATACTCAGGTTCTATCTCCTGCATACGTTCGCCAATCCTGTCAACCCCTGAACTAGAACTTATTTCAAAAACATCTACTGGAAGCTATCTCAATTCATTATTGGCAGACTCCATGATCGTGACGAGCACACATAGCATCCTCATTGATCAGCAGGGTCAGCAGTGTACCACGCGCCGGATCGTGAGCATGGCTGGCGCGGCAGCATGGTTGCTGCACGCCAAACGTCGCGACATGCGCCTGACGAGCGTACAATGCAACCAATCCAGCGCGTGATAGCACCGGAGATGGTCGTCAGCCCTCCTCACGTCGCGACATGCGCCTGACGAGTGTCCAATGCAACCAATCCAGCGCGTGATAGCACCGGAGATGGTCGTCAGCCCTCCTCACGTCGCGACATGCGCCTGACGAGCGTGCAATGCAACCAATCCAGCGCGTGATAGCACCGGAGATGGTCGTCAGCCCTCCTCGCTGCCATACCAACAGACCGCGAGCAGGGTAGACTGTCGTCATTTCCTGCTTTCCTTCACCCTACTCCCTATTTCCTATTTCCTATTTCCTACTTCCTACTTCCTACTCCCTATACTCTGCTCCCTATACCCTACACCCTACACCCTATTTCCTATTTTCTACTTCCTACTCCCTACTCATCCAGGTTTGTTATAATGCCAACAACTGCACGACAGAGCGCAGACGGCTGCGCGTTTTCGTTTGACATGTATTCCTGCCCGAAACAGCGTAAATCGCCACCTGACGCGGAGCAGTCGGCGGGAACATCTATACCTGATGAGGACACCACATGACCACACACAGCATACCGGTACTGGATTTTGGTTCGCAAACCGCTCAGCTCATCGTGCGGCGGTTGCGTGAGCTAGGCTACTACAGCGAGTTATTACCACACGACGCCCCCGAAGATCAGGTGCGAGCGCTGGCGCCGGTTGGTATTGTACTCAGCGGTGGCCCGGCAAGTGTCTACGAACCTGGCGCCCCTACGCTCCCGTCGTGGTTGCTGGAGAGTGATCTACCGGTCTTCGGTATCTGCTACGGTATGCAACTAATCAGCCACACCCTGGGCGGGATTGTCACCCGGCCGGCTGGCCGCGAATACGGCCCGGCGATGATCACCATCACTCATCCGCACCCCCTCTTCGCCGACACCCCAACCGAGCAACCGGTCTGGATGAGCCACGGTGATCGGATCGAACAGTTGCCCACCGGCTTCACAGCGATTGCTGCCAATCCGGCAACCCCCTTCGCCGCCATTGCTGATGATCGGCGCAAGTGGTATGGTGTTCAGTTTCACCCCGAAGTGGTGCATACCGTCTATGGCCGAACCATCCTGACCAACTTTGCCCGTCTGTGTGGGGCACGCCCTGAATGGCAACCGAACAGCTTCGTCGCCGAAGCCATCGAGCGGGTCAAAGCCCAGGTCGGCGATCACGGGCGCGTTATCTGTGCGTTGTCTGGCGGTGTCGACTCAGCCGTGGCCGCGCTCATTATTCATCGCGCTATCGGCGACCGCCTGACCTGCGTCTTTGTTGATAATGGTCTGTTACGGGCAGGCGAAGCGGAACAGGTGATCGCTACCTTCAGCGAGCATTTTCACGTGCCGCTGATTGCGGTTGATGCCCGCGAAGAGTTTATGACCGCTCTGAAAGGGGTGACTGACCCCGAACAGAAGCGCAAAATTATCGGCGAGAAATTCATTCGGATCTTCGAGCGTGAAGCCCGCGCCCTCGCCGGGGTTGAATTCCTCGCCCAGGGCACTCTCTACCCCGACGTCATCGAGTCGACAGCCCCCGACCGCCCAAAGGCGGCGAAAATTAAAACCCACCATAATGTTGGCGGTCTACCAGCCGACATGCAGCTCAAACTGGTCGAGCCGCTGCGCTATCTGTTCAAAGACGAAGTACGCGCCGCTGGCTTACAACTCGGGCTGCCCGAAACGTGGGTCTGGCGCCATCCCTTCCCTGGGCCGGGGCTGGCAGTGCGTATTATCGGTGAAGTAACCTGGGAGCGCCTGGAGATACTGCGGCAGGCGGATAAGATCTTTTTGGAAGAGTTGCATGCCAGTGGCTATTATCGCGCCACCCAGCAGGCGTTTGCCGTCCTGCTACCGGTACAGAGTGTGGGGGTGATGGGTGATGGTCGTACCTACGGCGTCACGATTGCCTTGCGCGCGATTACGACCGAAGACTACATGACCGCCGACTGGGCACGTCTGCCTTACGAGCTGCTGGCCCACGTGAGCAGCCGCATCGTCAACGAAGTCGAAGGGGTCAATCGGGTTGTGTACGATATTTCGTCGAAGCCACCGGCAACTATCGAATGGGAGTAGTCAGCATCGGCAGCGCCGTGCTACAATAGAGCCATGCGCATACCACGAACAATCGCAATTGACGGCCAATCGGCCGCAGGGAAAAGTACATTAGGTGCACTGCTTGCCGCTGAGCTGGGCTACCTCTACTTCGACACCGGTGTGATGTACCGTGCACTGGCTCTGGCGGCGCTGCGTGCCGGTATCGATCCCGATGATGAGGCCGCGCTGACAGCTCTGGCCCATCGGTTAACTATCGATGTTACAGCACCAACGGTGACGGATGGGCGTCAGTATACAGTGCTGATCGATGGCGAAGATGTGACCTGGGCCATTCGCGACCCTGACGTTGAGCGGATTGTCTCGCGGACAGCCCGCTTTCCAGCGGTGCGGCGCGAGATGATTCGCCAGCAGCAGGCCATCGGGCGGCGGGGGCGCGTGGTGATGGTTGGCCGCGACATCGGGACAGTGGTGATGCCTGATGCTGATCTGAAAATCTATCTTCAGGCATCATTGACCGAACGGGCACGACGGCGCCTGGCCGAACTGCGCAGCCGGAATATTGAGATGTCGCTTGAACAGGTTGCCGCAGCACTGGCGGAACGCGATGCGCTGGACGCTCACGTTGCCCAACCGGCGGACGATGCGATTATCCTGGTGAACGATGGTCTGACGCCGGCTGAAGAGGTGGCATGGGTACTACAGCAGTTTGCCAATGGTGACCAGCCACTCGCGCAAGAGATTAATCGGTGCAAGTCCACCCCCTGAGCATCTGATCGGTACAGCAGGTTCAGGAGAGAAGCCTTATGGCCGGAAACATCATTGATCGCTTACTGTACGAAGATGCCGACAGTGCACTCGATCTGGCACCAAACGAGGAGATACTCTATGTTATCGGCCGGCATTGGATCGTTCTCCTGTCGCGTCTGATTGTGCCGTTGCTCGGTATCTGTTTCTTTGGCGGGATTGCCCTGTACCGGGCTGTCGGGGGTGGCTTTCTGGTGTTCAACACCGGTGAGCCAACCGGTTTTGATCTCTTCAACATCGTGCTGGTTTTGATCGAAGCAGTCTTGCTGCTCTTCTGGGTGGCACTGTGGGTACGCGGTGGTAAAGACCCCAATCCGAAGCGAGTGTTGTTTACGGCGAATGTAGCCGTACTTGCCCTGATCTGGTTTCGCTACAATGGTGGTCGCATCTTCTACATCGATCCCGGTCGCTTTTTCGGTCAGGCGTTTGATCCGCTCAACCTGCTCTTCATTGGCCTGGCAACCATCAGCCTCTTCTCGATCTTCTTTGTTGTTTATGATTGGCTGAACGATGAGCTGATCCTCACCAATCGTCGGGTGGTCTACGACAACGATCAGGTCTTCATTCCGCGCCTGCTCGAGCAGCGGGTGCAACAACAGATCTTCATCGAGGAAATTCAAGATGTTGCCGCAGCAACCAAGACCTATCTCCAGCACTGGCTGAAATACGGAACCATCGAGGTCAAATCGGCGCGTATCGGTGGGAATATCGTCTTTCACAGTGCTCGTGATGCAAAAGAGATGCAGCGGCGAATCATGGCCCAGGTTAACGAAAACCGGCGTAAACGTGGTGAACATGATATGGCTGTACTGATTGAGTCCCGCGTTTATAATGAACCACTGCCACGCCCAAAGCGCCAACTACAGATGACTGCGCCCCGCTGGCGATGGTTGGGCTGGTTGTTACCGCCAAACCCTGAAGTGCAACCGGAAAAAGAGACCATCATCTGGCGTAAACACTGGCTATTTTTGCTTCAGGGTCTCTTCCCACCGCTGGCGATGCTCTTCACGGGCTGGATCATTGTGGTGTTAGTGGGTAGTCTGGGCTTGTTGTCTTCACTCTGGCTCACAGTATTGATCATCGCAATCCTGATCGCGTTTCTGGCCTGGTCGGTGTGGGAGGTTGAAGACTATCGTAACGATATGTACATTCTGACCCCAACCAACGTGATTGATGTCGAGAAGAAACCGTTTGGCCCGGAAGATCGGCGGGCGGCCAGTCTCGGCGCGGTCACGAACGTCTCGTTTGAGACCACCTTTATCAGTAATCTGCTGGGGTACGGTGACGTTGTGGTTGAGACGGCTGGTAGTGGTGGGAAGTTTACCTTCATGCACGTACCCAACCCGCGTGATGTAGTAACGAAGATCAACGATTATTATGTGATGTTCAAACGTGCTGATAAAGAGCGTTCTCTCAACGACATGCTGGAGCTGCTCCGGCATTATCATCTCGCTCAGCAACGGCATAACGAATTGCTACCGGCCAACGGTACTACCCTCCGCCTGAGCGAACAATCAACCGAGACTACTGAGGAGCAAAAATCGCCATGAGGCGCTACGCCCTTCTCTGTTGCCTGCTTACACTTATTCTGACACCCTCAATCGTTGCCGCGCAATCACCATCATCGATAACCATCACGGTACGGGCAGGTCTCGATGGAGAAGGAACCTACCACCCGTCGTTCTGGTTTCCGGTGGAAATCACGCTGGCAAATGATGGTCCCGACCGTGAAGTCGTGCTTGAATGGCGTGCCACCAATATGCAGTCATTTCGGCAACGCTACCGGGTTGATTTGCCCGGTGGTGCTCGCAAGCGGATTGTCTTGCCGATAGTGCAACCTGCCGGTGGTCAGGCTGCGCTCGTAGCGACTGCCGATGGTGTTGAACTATGGCGCGAGCGGATCCCGCTAAAGCAGCTCAGCGATAATCTACCGACACTCGGTCTACTGAGCAGTGACCCGTCGGTGTTCAGTAGCTTAACTGTTGCCGACACGCAGGTTGTGCCGTTGGATCCGACCTTTCTTCCAGACGATCCGATCCTGCTGATGGCGTTTGACGTTATCGCAGTGCGTGAACTGACGGCCGAATTACAACCAGAACAACGGGATGCCTTGATCACCTGGGTACACCAGGGCGGAACCCTGCTGGTTGGCGGTGGAGTGGTTGGCGAAGCTGCCATCCGAACCTTTAGCGATATACTGCCGGTAACCGTTGGCCCGCTTCGCCGTGATGTGCCTATCGACGAATTAGAGCGGATCAGCGGCTTGAACGGATTGCGCAATTTTGTCCCGTCGCTGACCGCTAACGCCGTCACTGTGCGACCTGAAGCGCAGGCTATCACGACCGATGGCCTGATCAGTCGGATTGATGTGGGATCAGGGAAGGTCATCTTTGCCGCGTTTGATCTGGCTACCTTGCGGGCATCACCTGCTGAAGCGAAATTCTGGCGGGATGTGTTCGATCTTCAGCCCCGTATCAATCTCGCCGGTAGCCTGCGTACTAGTTTTAATGATCTTATCCAGAGTAGTCTGGCGCAATCCTTATATGCCTTCCCTTCAACAGCAACCTTGCTGCTACTGATCGGCTCCTACATTGTCATCATTGGCCCGATCCACTACCTCGTTCTGCGTGGTTTGCGGCGGCTTGAACTGGCCTGGATCACCACCCCGCTCCTGATTGTCATCTTTCTCGGCGGGGCATTTGTGGCGAGTTATGTGGTGCGTGGTTCACAAGTGCAGGTCATCCAGTTGGCGATTGTGCAAGGCGCTGCCAATAGTCCACTGGCAACGACCACTAACCTGCTTGGTGTACTCTCCCCACAACGTCAAAGCTACGACCTGACCTTTCCCGGTGATGCTCACATATCGCAGTTGGCCGATGGTACGATGCGTGGCACGGATATGAACCCCGAATACGGTGGCACAAATGTGACCATTGCTGACCTGGTGATTGATGCGGCGGCACTGCGTACCCTGATTGTGGAACAGAGTACGACCAATGCTGTTCAACTGACGCATAATCTGACCTGGGATCAGACGCGCTGGCAGGGGACATTGATCAATACCGGTCCCATTGAGCTACGTGATGCAGTGGTTGTCTGGCAAAATGAAATGCAGTGGCTCGGCACGCTGACGCCGGGGACTGAGGTAGAAGTTAATCTGGCTGACGGTCAGGATAACTTCTTACGCGAAGTCATGCCTGTTGAAGAGACAACCCTGTTCAATCGGCAGAGTGTTCTTGATAATATATTCTGGTATCAGCTCAGTAACGTGATGATGTTTCCCGAGGCTGTCAATCTACCTGCCATACCCGGCGACGGTGTGTATGTTCTGGGCTGGAGCACAGAGGTGACACCTGTTGTCCAGATCGATGGCACATCTGTGACGCGCGGTGAAACACTCTACATTATCAGGCTGCGCTGATCGCTTACGTATCTGGTGTATTCCCTATGACAGCTATCGTTGAAACCAAAAATCTCACCCGCTACTACGGCGCCATGCTCGCCCTCGATCATCTCAATCTGCACATTCCCGCCGGTGCGGTCTATGGCTTTATTGGCCCGAATGGTGCCGGTAAGACAACGACGATGCGCATCCTGACGACCCTGCTGACACCATCGGGTGGCGAGGCATGGGTCGCCGGGTTCTCGGTCACCCATCAACGAACCGAGGTGCGGCGGGCGGTGGGATTTATGCCCGATTCGTTTGGTTTCTACAACAACATGACGGCTGCCGAATACCTTAAGTTCTTCGCCGATGCGTATCACGTGCCACCCGCCCGTCAGCTTGGATTGATCGAGGATTTGCTGACCCTGGTCGATCTGGCCCACAAACGCGATAGTGATGTGATGTCACTCTCTCGCGGCATGAAACAGCGGCTCAGTCTGGCCCGTACCCTGATCCACGATCCGCAGTTGTTGATCCTGGATGAACCGGCCAGCGGCCTCGATCCGCGGGCGCGCGTCGAGCTGCGCGAGCTGCTCAAAGAGCTGCGCCGGTTGGGCAAGACGATCATGATCAGCTCACACATTCTGACCGAACTGGCCGAGATGTGTACCCACATTGGCATCATCGAGCGGGGCAAACTGCTGGCATCAGGCGATGTCACCACGATTATGCGTTCGCTGCAACCGCACCGCACGTTTGAGGTACACGTCATCAGTGATCTTGAGCAGGCTGCGGCAGCGGCGGCGACCGCCGACCACGTTCTGGCCGTGCGCACCATCACCGACGACGAACCGCCACGGCTCGAAATTGATGTTGACGGCGATAATCATGCGGTGAGTGCGTTACTGGCCCATCTGATCAATCACGGCGTCGAAGTTGTTCACTTTACGGCGCAGACCAGCAATTTAGAAGAAGTATTTCTCAAGGTGACGCAGGGTGTGGTTGGGTGACAGATCGCCGCCGCATACCATATTCGTCTCTGCCGAACCCGTTTTGGCTGGCGTCACCACCCGGTCGGAGCGCTCAGGACGGCAGCCGCACTCCACAGGGGCGCACCTGGCAACCTTCGCTGCCCTGTCGGACTACAAGAGCTTACAGAACTCACGGATGATAGTGCCTGGTTCGCAACATAGTCGCCAGGGCGACCAAATAGTCGCCCTGGCGGCTGTGCTGAGGAATGAACGATTCGCCTAATCCAGTCGGCGTTCGCTAAAATCACGACCATCGAACGACAGCAGGCGGCGCTTGTCTTCAATCACCGTCTCCAGATGGACGGGGCGCGTCCAAATCTTGTACAGGTTGCGCATCGTCTCGCGGGCATAATCCATCTTGAGATCAACGCCTTCATGACGATGACGCAGATAGAGTTCGCCGCGATTGCCGTAGTTGCCGTCTTCGACAAAGATCACTGGCTGGCCAAAATTGGTGAGCCGGAAGAGCAGCTTCTCTTTGATCTCCTTAAATTCACGCGAGGCAATTTCGTAGAGATCGGTATCGCGGTTGTAGCGGAAGGTAAAGAGCTTCTGCTCCATCACGAATTCCGGGGTGAGGAATTCATCGATGAAGGTGACGTCATTGTAGAGACGGCGCACTTCAAAGATCTTTTGGCGGCCCAGACCGAGTTGTTTGTCCCAGGATCGCTTGAGCGCAATGTCGTCGCACTCTTCGTACTCCTTGCCGAATTTGCCCTTGTTCCAGCGATCCTCAATATCGCGCAGAAGTTCCAGCCCCAGCTTGTAAGGGTTCAGGCGACCGCCGCCGGTGGCAACGACGCCTGAATGCAGGTCGGCGAAGGAGACAATCTCGGCTGCCGAGGCAACCCGCTGGGTCATGATGGTGCTGTGCCAGTAGCTATTGTGGTTGATAAAGCCCTGCGCAGCATAGCGATGCGTTGCCGTCACCGAGATGTCGTAGACATCGGCAGTGCCGTGTTCAAGCGCGACGACCTCATCTGTCCAACCTGTAGGTGTCGCCAGGGTCGTATAGGCGCGTTCCAGATCATCACCATTGTCAATGCGTACTGTGGTGTCGGTGCGGTGGGCCAGCACACCCAGATTGGTCAGCAGCAACTGCACCGTAGTTGCCAGATCAGCATCCGCGCAGGTGAGCGTGAGACCACTCGCTACGGACTGTCCGGCACCCTGGCAGAAGGCGCGGAGGAACGCAACGACTTGCGGACGTGGCGAGCGTCGAATGGCGTCTAATGCCTGCTGATCGGCGTGCGTGACGCAGCGCCGACCGATTGCCGCTGCCAGCTTTTCATCGACGACCACAGCCGCTGCCCTGCGGTACCCACGACGGTGTGGCGACGACGTGGTGGCAGCAGGTGCTCCAGCCGTTACCAGAACCCGTGGTAATGGCCGGCGGCAGCGGAGTAGTGCCGGTTCGGTTGCCCACAGTTCGGTACCGCCGGCAATGCGCACCCGGTCACCGATCTGCAGCTCGTCGAGCCGGCGCCAGGTACCATCGGCCAGCATAATCCGATGGTTGTGTGAACCGGTCAGGGTAAAACCGGCGCGGGTACGCATGGTCACCGTCGGGTAATCGGCAAAGCGGTTCCAGTCGTACACCGTTTGCTGGCGTTCGCCATCGCTCACCTGGAGGCGCTGACGATGATTCACGACCTCGCGCATCGGCACCAGCCCGTGATCGGTCACGATCAGGCTGTCGCCGTGCAGACATGCCCAACCTTCGTTGAGGATTTTGGTCATCCCTTGCGGCGCGAAGTAGTAGGCTTCATCGCGAATAATTTCGAGCACGGTATGCTGCCAGCTTTCCAGCGGGGCAAAATTCATCAGGAAGAGCAACACATCGCGCTGCGGGTTTTCAGGAAACCGCCGCTGGCGGGCGCGCTCCTCTTCAAGCTTACGGCGCTGGGCTTCGAGGAATTCAGGCGGGTTGATATAATCTCGCATGTACTCGCGCTCGACCGGCAAGCCCTCCACCACCGGCGGTTCTTCCTCGTTCACGATAGGGCGCGGGGTGACGGCTTCCGGGCGACGGATGTAGGGGGCATGGTAGTCGATCAGGTTCTCTAACGACAGACAGGTGTCGATGAATTCTTCTACCGGATCATAACCAATGCGGTCAATAATCCGCTGAATCCGGGCGGCGTGGTTTGCCATTGTATCGAGCATCTTGCGATTGGTATGGGCAAACCACATATTATTCTTGAAGAAATCAACGTGCCCGGTAACGTGCGCCATCACCATCTTTTGGGTGACGTCTTCATTTCCTTCGAGCAGATAGGCATACGCCGGGTTGTTGTTAATCACCATCTCGTAAATGGTGCTCCCGGCCCAGACATGCCCTTTCAGCAACTGATCGTACTCCATGCCGAAGCGCCAGTGTGGATAGCGCGTCGGAAATCCGCCGAACGCCGCCGTCTCATAGAGCGTTCGGTAATCGAGCACTTCGTAAATAATGGGAAAGAAATCGAGGCCGTATTCACGGGCAATTTGCTCGATCTCCTGACGCGCCTGTTCGAGATGAGCGGGAAGGCGGGTACTCTTCATACACACACCATAGGGGTAACGCAATCAGCGCCCTTTGCCGAGGAAGGCGCGAATTGCATCATAGATATCGTCACGGTCGGCAATTTCGGCAATCACTACTCGATCATCACCACGGAGGTACTCTTCCAGATCGTGGGCGAAGCGCCCTGATCCGTACAACGAACGCACCTGGCCGTAGCAGAAGAGATTAACTTTCGGCAGTAGCTCGCGCTTGAGCAGTTCAACACATTCGCGGGTATCACCACCGCCCCAGTTGTCGCCATCAGAGAAGTGGAACGGGTAGATGTTCCACTCAGTCGCCGGATAACGCTCGTCGATCAGGCGATTACAGAGCTTGTAGGCCGACGAGATTTTGGTCCCGCCACCTTCACGAATGTGGTAGAAGGTCTGCTGATCAACCTCTTTGGCGGCTGCATCGTGGACGATATAGCGAATTTCGATGGATTTATACTGTGAACGCAGCCAGGTCTCGATCCAGAAGGCGGTCATGCGTACCAGCTCTTTTTGTTCGGTACCCATCGACCCTGAAACGTCCATCATATAAATAATGACGGCGTTACTTTCGGGCATCAGGGTCTCTTTCCACGAGCGGTAACGCATATCGTCGGGAATAGGCACCACCACCGGATTGTGAATATCGTACTCGCCAGAGGCGATCTGGCGACGGAGTGCCTCGCGATAGGTGCGCTTGAAGTGGCGCAGCGAATTAGGCCCGGTACGGCGGATACCGCTGTACTTATCCTTCTCGCTGATCAGGTTCTTCTTGCCTTTGGGCTGAATATTGGGCAGTTGTAACTCTTCACCCAGAATCTGAGCCAGCTCTTCAATCGAGACATCAACCTCCAGGATATGCTGGCCGGGTTCGGCACCGGCCTGGCCTGCACCGGGCTGACCATCACCCTGGGCGATTGGATCACCGACATTTCCTTCACCCTGACCAACGCCACCGGCCTGCTTGGCCCCGTAGCGGAACTGCGGAATATCAATCTGCGGCATAGGGATACTGACAAAGCGTTTCCCCTGCCGACCGATCAACTCACCCTGAGACATATATTTGCGCAGGTCTTTTTTAATCCGACCACGCACAATCTCACGGAAGCGACTGAGATCGCGTTCTGCGCGTTTCATTGACATCGACATTGTAGCCCCCCATCCTGGTATCGGAAGAGGGCGCTTGACCGCCCTCTTCCGTGCCGGTTATTGGTTGCATAGCGAACGTGGTATCACCGACGCCTAACGGCGGGTATCCCCACGGGCAAAGATTGAGGCCACATAATTGAGCACATCGGTGGCCGATTGCTCGTTGTACCCGAAGTCGCGGATCAGGCGGGCTTTCACCACGTCGATCTTCTCTTGCGTGTCGCGGTCGATCACGCGCGAGACGAGTGAGGTGAGCTTGATGCTGTCTTTCTGGTCTTCAAACAGCTTCAGCTCAAGCGCCTTGTGCAGACGCTCGTTGGTGCGGTAATCGAAGGTCTTCCCTTCGATAGCCAGCGCACCGATATAGTTCATAATCTCGCGCCGGAAGTCATCTTTGCGCGACTCAGGAATATCGATCTTCTCCTCGATGCTGCGCATCAGGCGCTCATCAGGTTCTTCGTACTGGCCGGTGTAGCGGTTACGCACCTTCTCGCGCTGGGTGTAAGCCTTGATGTTATCGATGTAGTTGGCGCACAGGCGCTTAATCGCCTCTTCGTCGGCTGAGATGGCTCGCTGCACTTCGTTCTTCACGATCTCCGTATACTCCTCACGAACAATTGCCAGCAGGTCGCGGTAGCGCTTGCGCTGCTCTTCATCGGTAATCAGCGCGTGATTCTTGAGGCCACTCTCTAGCTCGTTGAGCACCATAAAGGGGTTGATATAGCCCTCTTCCTGATTACTCACCAGAGCATTCGAGATCTTATCCTGAATGTAGCGCGGCGAGATGCCTTCCATGCCCTCGCGCACCGCCTCTTTGCGCAGCTCCTTGATGTTGTCTTCGGTGAAGCCGGGCAGCGTCTTGCCGTTGTAGAGCTTGAGCTTCTGCAAGAGGGTGAGATTCGGCTTCTTCGGTTCTTCGAGCCGGGTCAATACGGCCCACATCGCCGCCATTTCGAGGGTATGGGGCGCAATATGGACTCGCACCTTCTTCTTGTTGAAATCGCGCTCGTAGATACGTACCTCGTCGCGGAGACGGGTGACGTAGGGAATATCGATGCGAACGGTACGGTCTTTGAGCGCCTCCATGAATTCGTTGTTCTCCAGCCGCCGATACTCAGGCTCGTTGGTATGCCCGATAATCACCTCGTCGATGTCGGTTTGGGCAAATTTCTTCGACTTGATCCGATGCTCTTGCGACGCACCGAGCAGGTCGTAGAGGAAGGCCACATCGAGCTTGAGCATTTCGACGAACTCAATAATGCCGCGGTTGGCAATGTTGAATTCGCCGTCGAAGTTGAAGGCGCGTGGATCGGAGTCGGAGCCGTAGATCGCAATCTTGCGATAGTTAATATCGCCGGTCAGTTCCGTGCTATCCTGGTTCTTCTCGTCTTTCGGCTGGAAGGTACCGATGCCAATCCGATCCTGCTCGCTGAAGACCAGGCGGCGCACGCGCACGTGGTTCATCACCTTCAGCCAGTCACCGTCGTACCGCTGCATCAGCTCGCGGAAGTGGAAGCGACAGACCGGGCAGAGATCGCCTTCGATGCGAATCTGATGGTCGGGTTCGAGAGTCTCGTTGAGACGCTCGATAAACGTCGTCCGCAACTCGCGGGGAATGAGATGCAGTGGCTCCTCGTGCATCGGGCACTTTTCCCATTCCGCTTCAGGCACCTGACGCCAATCGAAGGTATCATGATTCTCGATCACGCCGGGGTACCAGTCGTAGGTGTAGAGTGCCCCTTCTTCGGTTCGCGAGTAGTGTTCGAGACCGCGCTTGAGGCGGCGAACAATCGTTGATTTCGAGGAGCCAACCGGCCCGTGGAGCAGCAATACCCGCTTCTCAGTCCCATAACCGCGGGCAGCACCTTTAAAGAAGTTGACCAGTCGCATCAGAGGGATTTCAAGGCCGAAGATCGCATCATCGCCATCAAACGACTCATCAGAGAAGAACTTGTAGCGGATCAGTCGTTTTTTGGCATCAATAAATTCTTCGGTGCCATACGACATAATCATGTCGTAGACCCGTTGAAAGGCATTACGAGCAACTCGCGGATTGCGAACGACGATGTCGAGATACTCGCTAAAGGTTCCGCGCCAGTTGAGCTGTTGGAAGCGGCGACGATCTTGCTGTTCACCGATCATCTTCATCAGCTCAAAACCGGATAGAGTCATGTTCATACAACCTCCTGCTGAGGGATGACCCCGCCGACGATCCGACGGAGTGTTTGATGCGTTGCAGCGGGCATCACGATGTTGGTGATGCATAACCAAAGCCGGGATGCCAACGTGCAGGGTACGGACTGGCCAGTAAACGGTGGTGTTACCGTGTGCCAGTGAGCGCGCACGCCGTATGGGACAGCTTTGCGTGCTCAGGGAAGCAATACGAGGAATCTTTCAAGTGAAGGTATTATAGCAAGGTGTTTCTTGCTCGTCAAGGACTTTATGTCGTGTTGATCATTTGTTCAGGAAGGAAAGGGTATGACTGAAGTAGATCTTGTGTTGTTCGTTATTCTTGGTTTGTTTACCATCCTTGGCCTGTATTGGGGGATTATTCGCCAGGTGTTGGCGGTCGTCGGTCTGGTCGTGGGCTTTATGCTGGCCGGGCAGTACGGCAGCGAGGTGGCGGTGTGGCTGGGTTCGCTGATTACCGATCCGAATCTGGCGCAGGTGTTGGGCTTTATTGCGGTGTTGTTACTGGTCAGTGCGACGACCAGCCTGATCGCGTCGTTGTTGCACGCGCTGGCGGGTCTGGTTTTTCTGGGTTGGCTTGATCACTTGCTGGGGGCGCTCCTGGGTCTGGTGCAGGGATTGTTGGCGGTAACGGCAGTCTTGATTGTCCTGGTGGTGTTTCCGGTCGAACCCTGGAGTGGGTTTGTGCGTAGTTCGTTGCTGGCCGGTTGGATGCTGCGAATCGGTGAACCGCTCACGATGTTGTTGCCGGATCTGTTTGCAACGGCGGTACGAACCTTTAATGAGTTTGGGGTGTTGCCGTAACCAGTTGGCCGGCTTCGTTTATGGTTGCTTTGACTGGCATAACATCATGTAGAGCGCTTCGTAACGCGGTAACAGGCAATCGGCAGCGAAGCGACTCCTGGCTACACGCCGTGCACTTGCCCCCAAGTGCTGACGTGTAGCCGGGTCGTTGAGTAAGCGCACGATCCAGTCGACCATTGCCGGTACCGTGGGAGACAGAATGCCGGTCTGGCCGTGGTCGATAATATCGGGTGTACCACCGGTCGGCATCGCAATGATCGGTGCGCCGAGCGCAGCAGCTTCGATCAAGGCTCGTGAGAGCGGTTCGCCCCAGTTTGAAGGAAACAGGAATAGGGCACAGCGCGCGGTCAAACGCAAGAGTTCATCGTGGTCAACCCAATCGAGCACGCGACCGGGTAGGCGATGGCGGGTCAGCGCCGTGGCAATAGCCGGGCGCAATGCACCATCACCGGCTATCAGGAGGGTGAATGGTGGTAATGTGTGCTGATGTTCAGCCAGGGCTGTAATCAGATCGAGCAGTAGCCCGGCCCCTTTATTGACCTCTAATTTGCCGGCGAAGAGGATCAGGTCTCCCTCCCACGTGGTACGCGGCGGTGTCGCTACGATGGCGTCACTGGCAGCGATGTCAACCATGTTGGGGATGACATGAATCCGTTCCGGCGCAACCAGGTTCGCGAGGCGACAGGCAATGTACCGGCTCGGTGCGATCACTGCATCTGCACTCGCCAGCAGTCTGGCCCGGCGCCGGAGATGTTCGTACAAATACGGGATCGCGGGCAGCGCAAGGACACCGCGCAGTGCACCCAGGCGGGCGGGCAGATCGGTCACCAACGCGGCCCACGAACCGCCGGGATGGGGAATCCGATTACCGTGGAGACCGGTCGCGAAGTAGTCCCACGGCCAGTGATCGCGCACCGTAACCACGACCGGCACCTTGAGCCTCTCGCGGGCAAGGATGGCAGCCGCAGCGGCCTGGGTGTGTTGGGCATGGATCAGATCGACCCCGCCTTGCCTGTTGGCGGTCGCGATCATTGCCTGGGCCAGCCGCGGCCAGAACCGTTCATGACGAAAGTAGTTTTGCACAAAGGGTATTGCCGGTGCGTAGTAGGGTACCCGTTGGATCGGGATGCTGTCCAGATGTGAGAGCACAGGTGAACGACATGGTTGTCGGCACGGCACCAGCACCTGTACCGTATGCCCGCGACGGTGCAGCCCACTGGCCAGCGTAAAGCTGCTCCAGGCCGCACCACCGCGCCCATCGGGTGGAAAGACATCGGAAGGGATGAGAATGCGCATACGATCACATCTTGTTTATTATAGAACCCAGTCTTCTCCCTTCGCCACCACCGAGACACGGCGAGCACAGAGGAAGTGGATAACCCGCGTTGCTACCGTGAGGCGTAAAGTGGCGCGTCCATGGGAACTGGCTGCTACCCACATCGTTCATGCGCTTGCACCGCAAGGTATTGAGCGCAACGTCGTGCTGTGCATTCTGGTAGTCAGCCGCCGTGGCCTGCGCACAGCATAGATGGTAACTTGATTTGATACAAGACTTGGCTATCGCTTGACCATTGCTATTCAACCTGCTTGCTGAACTTTTCGATAGCGACGGTCAAATCGGAAAAAGTGCGTTGCAAGCCGACCAGATGCTCTTGCTGGGCACGGACAAAGCGGACAAACGGTGCATTCCGCTCGCGAATCTGGCGGAGCGTGTGCTCGCTCTCCCGCTCGATCTGCTGACGTAGTTCGGTGCGCAGTTGGGCGCGTACCTCGTCGATCTTCTTGCGCAGGCTCTCTTTTGCCTGTCGCCGTTTGGCCGGAAGAATTGCCAGTCCCAGGCCGGCCACCGTCAAAGCGGCCAGAATACCGGTAAAATCGAGTAACACGGTGTGAAACACCGCAACCAGTGTCGCGCCCAGACCTACCGCACCCAGCCCGGTGATGGCAGTCGCCGCAACCGATGACTGGACTTCACCTGCCAGTTGTTGGGCTTCGGTCTGGCGGTTGTAGCCGGCAATGGCGTTCTGGGCAGCCTGACTGATATTTTCCAGAAGGGCCTGGCGGTTGTAGGCGAAGCTTCCTCCCACTTCACCCAGCATGTGATCGCGATGGGCTAGTGCCCGCCGTTGAATGAACTCATCAACGCTCTGTTGCAGGCGCAGGTTCTTTTCAACCAGCCAGTCGATCAGCTTCTGGATGCGTTGGTCAATCTGCTGGTACGTATCACCAATCACCTCTTGCTCGAAGGCGGCACGCAGGCGATTGCCGTCGATCAATTCGCGAATCCGACTCAGGCGAATGGTCTCGTCGCAGAATTGTTCCCCACGCGCTTGCAAGGTCGTCAAGACCTGATCAATCTCGTTCAGATGGTATTCCGCGTCCTGTTTCAACTCATCCCCGAAGAAGGCAAGCTGCCGCTCGATCTGGTCAATCGCCTGAATGTCGTCGCTGAGCGTAGCCAGTCGCGCTTCGGTGGCCGCGAGATATTTACCGGTGATCCGGCGGGCTACACCCAGTGGTGAGAGGAGTTTGAGCCGCAGGCGGGTCTCTTCGTCAAGCGTGTCAACCACAAAGTGCTCAAAGGCCGCCATCCCGCTGGCCTGCCACTGCTCGACCGAGTCGTCGGTTTGCTGGCGGGCTTGCAGGGCACGCCGGGCCGAAACCAGGAACAGCTCTGGCGAGTGTTCTAACACGCGATTGACGTGGTCGCGAACAAACTGGGCAACTTGTTCTTGCTCGGCTTGCGTCAAGATGTCAATCTTGTTGATCACCACGACAATCTTTTTGCCCCAGTCCTTAATCAATTCGAGAAAGGCGCGCTCGCTTTCGGTAAAGGGGCGATCTGCCGAGGTGAGGAAAATCACCAGATCGGCCCGTGGAATAAAGTCGCGGGTGAGACGTTCGTGGTGCCGGATGACCGCATTGGTGCCGGGTGTATCCACCACCGTAAGCTGACGCAGCATCTCGGCGGGATAGTGATGAATGCGGAGACCGGGTTCGACCAGCTCATCGAATGGCTCCGACCCGTATTTCAGCAGTGTGATAGCGTCTGTCGTTGGTGTCACCCCTTCAGGCAGCACCTGGGCACCGAGCAGGGCATTGAGAAAGGTTGATTTGCCGGAGTTAAATTCGCCGGCTACCACGATCAAAAACAGCTCACGTAAACTGGTTCGGCTGCCGGCAAGGGCATTGCGGTCGCTTGCTTCAACATCGGCGCCAAACTGATCAAGGGCGGTATCGATCTGTTGCAGCAGGGCATCGAGTTCGTTGAGCAGCCTGTCCTGTTGGTCGGTAGTTAAGCGTCGTCGCCGAAACAGGCCGAACGGTAATGTGATCACAGCAGTCCTCGCACACTATTCAGCGGGCCGATTATACACCCAGATTGCGGGCAACCACGGCCAATGCGGCTAATGCTAACGCCAGTCCAGCGATGCCGTACAGTAAACCGGAAGCGAGGTTGTGTCGATCCCACAGTGGCCTACGGCGCGAAGGGCCGGTAGTCTCGATCCGACGGCCACGCCAGTATGTGACCCTGGTGTTTGATTGGCGCAAGCCGGGCAATGAGATGCCAAAGGTCTGTGCAGCCTGATACAGCAGCCAACCGGCTGGAAATGCCAGCGCCAGGGCTGTGATCGGCCAGGGCAGACTGCGGGTGTTTGCCAGAATGATAATAATAGCGAAGAGCGCAATCCAGCGCCAGTCAATGCGAAACGCAGGCATGAGCATCTCCTTTCGCGATATAGGGTATGATAGCATATATGTGAGGATGTCGGTTTATGTCCGCTGCCGGCTCTATTTGACGGGCAAATCGCCATCGTCATCCTGTGCGGGTCATTGCTGGCGAGAGTATACCTGCGCTGTACGTGTCCCTATCCTCTCCCCGATCCCGGTTCGAGTACAAAGGGGGAGAGGTAAAAACGATGATACCTGTTGCGCGTTAGAACTTCTTTCATAAAAGCCGTGCTGTTGTGATCCCAGACGGCCGCACAGGCGCGTGAACACTTGTCAATCACCAACGACAGTATATCTTGCTCCCAGGCTGCCGGTATGGAAGCAAGGAGGGCTGCTGAACATCGTCGGTGCCATCACGCGCCGGGTTGGTTGCCTTGCCCGCTCGTCATGCGTGTGTCGCGGCGTTTGGCGTGCGGCTGCCATGCTCACGATCCGGCGCATGGCACGCTGTTGACTCTGCTGGTCACGGGGATGCAGTGCGTGCTCATGACGTTCATCGAGTCTGACAGTAATGCCCGTATAGAGCCATTGTGCTATTTGCTCATCCCTCGCCCTGTTGTAGTGCTCTACAAAGCCGTGGTGTGTTTGTTATCGCTTCACCACTACACGTTGTTGTCTCAAGTCTCGCCGGAACCATCACAACCACGTAGGATGAATAGCAAAGCATAACCTTCTGCTACCACCGAACTCTATCCGTATCTGGAAGCAGGTACCATGGCGGCATATCGCATTCTTATCTACGATGAAGACCCCACCGCAGCGCTGGTCACACAGCGTGGTTTACAGACATTGCTTGGCGATGAGGTTGTCGTACAGGTTGCCACAAATGCAAATGAAGCCTGGCTGACCTGTGCACACGGCAATGTTGATCTGCTCATTGTCGATCCCAGCCCGTACAGTGCTGCGGCGGCTTTAATTCGGGCTGTACGCACCTATCGACCGTATCTGCCAATCCTGGCTCTAACGGCCTACGATACACCCGGTCTGCGTGCCCGTATGCAGGCGTTGGGTGTTGAACTCTACGCGGCAAAGCCGATTGAATTGCGTGAACTGGTACCACTGGTTGCCCAGGTGTTACATCAAACCGTGTGAGTCATTGGGTGTGTTTCCATTCTTCCTCACTCTACCTTTGGTACTTCAAGTGGCAGTAAAATAGTGAACGTGGTTCCCGACCCTGGCTGACTATCGACCAGAATTCGACCGCCGTGTTGAGTCACAATATGGGCACTGATTGCCAGTCCCAGTCCAGTGCCATGCGGTTTCGTAGTATAGAACGGCTCGAACAGGTGGGGGAGGTGTTCTGGAGCAATCCCGACACCAGTATCACTGATCGCAATCGCCAGGGCTGCCGGCGCCTCCGGTCGTGCAGCGATCAGACTGCTTTTGACTGTCAATTCGCCACCATTCGGCATGGCATCACAGGCATTGAGAATGACGTTGAGAAAGACCTGCCGCAACTGATCGGCGTGAGCGGTGATGGCAGGTAGATCGTTTGCCAGATGCGCGTGGACAGCCACGTGATTGTGCCGAAGATGCGTGGTCACCAGTTCGAGGGTCTCGCGCAGAAGGGCATTAACGTTAGTGCTGCTCAATTCACCGCGCGAAGGACGGTAAAAGTCACGCATGCGGGTGATGATGCGGGCAATCCGACCTAACTCTTGTTGGGCAATGGTGAGAAAGGTACGTTGCGGTGCGTCAGGTGGCAGGTCTTGCTCTACCAGATAGAGACTGTTGCGGGCGGCATAAAGCGGATTATTGATCTCGTGTGCCACCGAAGCAGCCAGTTCACCGACGGCGGCCAGCTTGGCACTTTGGAGCAATTGAGCCTGCGCCGCATTCAGACGGGCTTCAGCCTCGGCCCGGAGCAATTGCGTATGTACCAGGTCGCGTTGTAGTGCCGCAGCGCGCTGGCGTTGCTGAATCTCGTCAATCGCAATCATTGTCAGATCGGCCAGCGCCTGTGCAAATGGCAGATCGCGTGGCAAAAATGAATGATAGAACTGATCGCTGCACACAATCAGCGCTCCCATGCGCTGGTTTTCGATCCGCAGTGGTGCCAGTAAAATACTTTGTGGCGTTGCACAATCGCCATTGATGGAACCGTCTGAGGCCGGTTGCTGATCGATAAGCCGTTCTAATTCTGGCCCATTCAATAACATTGCCCGTGGTGCCCTAATCGCCATTTCGGCCAGTGTCGTTATCAGGGCAGAAGGGGTGTGATCTGGAATTGATGCTTTCAGTTGAATAGTACTCTCACTGCTGCCGTCGAGTAGGTAGAGATACGCAGCCGCAGTTCCGGGGAAGAGACTTGTCGCATGTTGCACCACCAGTTTGACAATGGTTTCAACATCGCGACTGATAAGCAGAGCCGCCGAGATTGACAAGAGTGCTGTCAGCCGTTGATCAAGATGACGCGCGTACTGAGCATGGAGCGTAGCTTCACGTTCAAGTGCTACAATTCGATCCTGAGCAGCCTGCAATTCCCGCTCCAACCTGGCAACGTATGCAACCGTATCTTCCCGCTCTATCATGTGCGCGTCTCCTCTCGCAGGTAGTAAGCCAGACATGGCAGACGTCTTCGCAAACATTGGCTGTGTGATAGTCGGGTAGTATGATGTGCGATGTGTACACCGTTGACCACACGATCAGCTCATGCTATGATATGCCAATAACGATATAATCCCAAATATAATTGCAATTGAAATGGAGTGCAAGTACATATGACCAACCAGCCTCGAGTGTTGGTAGTCGATGATGAGCAAAACATTCGGCTGACCCTCAACGCTTTGCTGAGCCGGGCCGGGTATGCAGTAACGACCGCTGCTACCGGCGAAGAGGCAGTCGCGTTGTTTGAGCGTGAACCCTTTGATCTCATGCTGGTTGATTTGCAAATGCCCGGCATGAAAGGGATGGAAGTTGTGGCAAAGGTGCGTGAAGCCGGCCACGATGCAATCATCATTGTTTTGACCGGTCATGGGTCACTTGATTCGGCTATTGAAGGCATCCGGTTTGGGATTTTTGATTATTTATTGAAGACCAGCGACCCAAATCATATTCTGGCCCGCGTTGCGGCCGGTCTTGAAGAGCGCGCTGCTCGCCGTCGTCAGAGCGATCTACTCGATACCATCGGTGCTGCCGTGCAAGAGCTTACCGGCGGCAAGGTAGCGACCAATCCGACCTTCACCCCATCCCAGACATCCGTTCCACCTACCCCTGCTGCCTCAGCCGAACCGGCAGGCCGGATTCTTACCATTGGGCCGCTCACCCTGGATACGTGGCACCAAACCGCAACCCTGAATGGTCGTTCGCTGAACCTGACCCCAACCGAGTTCCGCTTGCTTTTGTGTCTGGCCGAACACGCCGGTCAGATGCTGTCGTATACGCAACTGGTACGGTGTGCCCAGGGCTATGAAACGACCGATCTCGAAGCCGGTGAGCTGATTAAACCTCATATTCACCATCTGCGCCAGAAGATCGAGCCAGAACCGAGCGCTCCCCGCTATCTGCTCAATGTCCGCGGTAAAGGGTACATCTTGCAGATTTAGGCAGATCGTGCGGGCCTGTCGAGAGGCTGGTATGAGGATGGCAAGCAGTATAGCAGGTGATCTGGCTCGCACGGACTGAACCTCACCAGGCGGTCGGTGTAAATGTCAGGCAGATCACCTCCCAGGATGACCATTATGGCCGCAGAATGGCTCTACTTCAACGGCGTGAATGCGAGTCGCGGCGAGTATGCGCACGAACCTCTCTCGGCTGATGAACTGGCCCGCCTGATCCTCGGTGAACAACCATCACCCGACCGTGTTGACCCCGATCCCGAACAACGCGCTGCTCTCCGTGAAAGGCATCTGGCCGATACGAGCGGCGCGTTTCGGGTGAAAGAGGGGGTCGATCCAACCGATCTGGCGCAGGCCGGTTGGGGTGTGATCTTCCCCGCGACGATAGATGCGGCCCCGATCCGTGAGGCCCTGAGTGAGTTGCTTACCTGGCGCCAGGCCCAGGCCGGATCACGCTATCGTGAATGTATCGGTGCGCAGGGGTATCGCCCCGGCGAAAGCAAGGTCGCTTTCCTGCGCCGTCAGGGTGCGGCAACCAGTGGCCCGGTTGATCCTGATCGGTTTCCCTACTACCTGCTACTGGTCGGTTCGCCTGAAGAGATTCCCTTCCGGTTTCAATATCAGCTCGATGTGCAGTATGCGGTGGGGCGTATTCATTTTGCGACCCTCGACGAATACGCGGCCTATGCCCGTAGTGTCGTTGCGGCGGAACGTGACGGGGTTGCGCTGGCGCGAAAGGTTGTCTTTGCCGGGGTACAACATCCCGATGATATGGCAACTGCGCGTAGCCTTCAGGGGTTAGTGCAACCGCTGGCAGCGGATCTGGCCGGTCATCCACAGCGCGGCGAGTGGACAGTCACAACTATTACCGGTGCAGAAGCCACCAAAGATCGACTGAGTCAGCTTCTCCATCACGAACCACCGGCCTTGCTCTTCACCGCCAGTCATGGCGTGGAGTTTGATCCTATCGACTCGCGCCAGATAGCGCATCAAGGGGCGATCCTCTGTGCCGACTGGCCTGGCCCCCGGGCATGGCAGAGTCGGGCTATTCCACCCCAGTTCTACCTTTCTGCCGACGACATTGCCGGTAGTACTTCGCTGCACGGTGCCTTTATCTTCCAGTTTGCCTGCTTCGGTGCCGGTTGCCCCCGCGAAGATGATTTTCCCCATCTCAGTGGTAGTCGTACTGCCATTGCCGAACGTCCATTTGTTGCCGCCTTACCCCAACGGGTGCTCGGTTTACCGCGAGGGGGGGCGCTGGCCTACATTGGTCATGTTGAACGGGCCTGGACATTCTCGTTTAGCGATGTGCGTGGTGGACGCCAGATCGAGACCTTCAGCAGTACGCTGCGCCGGTTACTCTTTGCCGGGACACCGGTCGGTTATGCGCTGGAGTTCTTTAACGAACGTTATGCTGAGCTGGCAACGGTGTTGACCGAAGATATTGAAAATGCGCGTTGGGGGGTGCCCCCCGATCCGATAGAGCTTTCGACCCGCTGGACTGAACATAATGATGCCCGCAGCTATATCATTCTCGGTGATCCGGCGGCGCGCATGTGCCGCCAACGCGCGCCTGAAGCGAGAGATATGACACCGCGCATGATAATGACATCTTCACCATCACCCCCGGCGCCATCGCCTGCCCCCATGCCGTCGGGTGAAGCGCCATCGCCTGCCCCCATGCCGTCGGGTGCAGCGCCGTCACCACCACCCCCGGCGCCATCGCCTGCCCCCGTGCCGTCGGGTGCAGCGCCGCCACCATCAATCGTCCAGCCGGCGGTGCCGGTACCGGCCGGCAGCCTCCCGCCCGAAACGCCGGTAATCCCGGTTGCCCTGCCCGATGCCGGCGCCAGCTTTGGCCTGTTTGGTAACAAGCCGGCGGAAGCGATGCAAAAACTCTCGGCTACCCTGCAGGAGTTCGGTGAGCGGCTGGCGATGACGCTTCAGCAAGTGATTACCGATGCTGCCCATCTCGAAGTCGAGACCTATGTGGCCGAAGCACCGGAAACCATCAACTATCGCCAGGGCAATTTTGCCGGGGCCAGTTTGCGGGCTGTGACCCGGATGAGCCTCGATGGCGATACCCAGGTGCTGGTGCCGGTCGGTGACGACGGGGTGGACGAGCGGCTGTGGGCCATCCACGTCAGTATGGTGCAGCAGGCGCAGGCGAACCGGGCCGAGATGGTGCGGGCTATCGCCGCCGCTGCTGCCGGCCTGTTGAGTGCGTTGCAGGGCAAATGAACGCGGTCTTTTCAGTGATCGAGCCTTTGCCGGCGGCAATTGCCCCACCCGGCCCCTGGCAACCGGTCGTGACCGGTAGCGCCTTCACCGCCGGGGATCAGCCTGATGTCGTCTGGCAGGCACGCTTACCGGAAGAACTGGGAGCAGCGCAGGCAGCGTTGCACGAAGCGGCGACTCGTCTTCGTGCCGACGAGCAGGCTTTGGCGACGGTAGAACGCCGACTGCTCCAGGTTGCGAGTGGTGCCGTCAGTTTCAGCACCCTGATGCCGCAGCCTGAGCAAACGTTGCTGCGCTTGCTGGCAACGGTGGATCCGGCCAGCGGTGCCAGTTTTGGTCTGCGCGACGAGATACAAGAGCGCTGGCAGGCGGCTCAAGACCAGCTTGCTGCGCTGAGTGCCCAGGCGTGTGAAGCTCTTGGCTCCTATGCCACAGTCGAAACGATTCAGGGTGCGCGCCTGATCGGCCGTACCCGAATCAACTGGCACGGTGATGCCCGCTCATTGTTGATTGCCGACATCGATCTGGCGCAGGCGGCGATCCATCGCCAAACGCTGGCGCTGGCACTTCGCTCGCGGGCTGCACTCTTGCGAATGG
>Ga0101945_1000076_pt1 | contig 260020 bp, 208 predicted proteins | sample DewCreD2012metaG_2_FD_75246 | JGI IMG/M metagenome (GOLD analysis project Ga0101945, IMG submission 75246) | Hot spring sediment bacterial and archeal communities from British Columbia, Canada, to study Microbial Dark Matter (Phase II) - Dewar... ... | reverse complement strand
GCTGGCGCGCGACTATGAACGTTTGGCGGAGACGCTGGCCGGGTTGCATTTCATGGCCTTTGCCATCCTGTTGGCGCATCGGTTCATCACTTTCATGGTGCAAAGTGCATAACAGGCTCTAAGGAATAGAGGTTCATCGGCGCTCTCTTCTGAGGTCTGCCCCGGCTGGCAGCCCGAGCAGGCCGATGGCTGGGGCGGCGCGATGGACACACGCCTGTCGCGCCGTCTGGTCGGAGGCGCAGCTCCCCTGCCGTCACTCGTCCCCAGCCATTTCAGCGCCAGGGCCAGCCCGCCGAGAAAGGTGGCCGTTGAGAGGACAAAGACAAGTGTAACGTTCTGGCTCAGCCAGGCTCCTAGGGCCGTCCCGGCGGTCAGGCTCAGGAGCAGCGGCAGCGTGAGCGGCAGGTGGCAGGGGCAGGCAATGAACGCCGTCACTGCCATGAAGTAGCCCTTGATGTTGTGCCAGAGTGTCAGCATCTTCTTCCCTTCTAACGGAGCAAAGCGAAGACAGGCCACTGCCGGTAGATCAGATAGCCCCCGGCGACGATGAGCAAGAGCGCGCTCAGGCGGGTGACGTAGGGCGTGACCAGGCGCAGCCGGGCAGCTACCACCCCTTTGAAGGCGGCCGCGCCGATAGATACGGCGATCAGGACGGTCCCCATGCCCGCGCCATAGCTGATGAACTGAGCCAGGCCCGGCAGGAGTCCGCCGGCCGCCAGCGCACTGCCCACGACCACCAGGAACACCGGCAGCGTGCAGCCCAACGAGGCAATGGCGTAGGCGACGCCGAACAGGGATAATGAACGCACCCCGCGCTGGCGCAGGTCGGGCTGCGGCGCAGCGATGTTCAGGGACAAGGAACGGCCTGAGAGCAGCCACAGCCCCAACATAACCAGGATCAGCCCGACGGCAACCGCCAGCCAGGGGATGGCCCGCACCAGCCAGCGCCCGCCGGCGGAGACGGCCAGGCCGACGCCGGCGAATATGCCCAGAAAGCCGAGCGTGACCAGGAGGCCCAGCGCCAGCCCATCGGCGGCACGACGGAGGAGCGGCCGGTCGTCAAAGCCCGCCTCACCGGTGCCCAGATAATAGGCGATGAAAGCGGGCAACATGGCGAAGCCACAGGGGTTGATGGTCGCCAGCATCCCAGCGGAGAAGGCATACATGAGGTCAAGGGCGTTCATTGGAGCAGTTTCTCCAGCTCGGCCTTAAGTGTCTCATAGGGGGTCGGGTAGGTGTCCTGGTAGACTAAAGTGCCATCTTGGTCAATGATAAACGTGGTGTCCAACGAACGCACGCGGTAAGCGTTGGCTACCCTCTGCCCAACATCAAAAGCCCACACATAGTCACCGTCCCCAGCTATCGCCTTGAAAGCCTTCAGGTCCTCGGCGGTGCTGGAAGGGTCCACATCCAGTGCGACCAGGGTGATGCGGTCGCCGTATTCCTGATGCAGGCGGGTCATCGCCCGTGCCTCTGGCAGGCAATTGCCACACCAATAGGCCATGATCAGGATGAGGGTCGGCCTGCCGCGCTGCGACGACAGCGAGAAGGTCTTGCCGTCCAACGTAGGCACGTTGAAATCCGGCGCCGGCGCCCCCAGCTTGACGTCGGCGGGCACGCCCACCGGTCCCGGCGGGGCGGTGGGCGAATCGGTGGCCGGTTCCTGAGAGGCAGCCAGCCATACCGCTCCGACAATCAGTGCCAGGGCGCTCAGGCCGAGCACCAGCGGCCCAAAGCGCCAGAAGGCGCTATGTCTGCGGCGATGACCGCTTCGGCTCTTATCTCGGTACCCGGCCGGTACGGCTGGCTGTTCTCGTTTCGCTTGACCCATGACTTATCCTCTCTGTGCCTCTGCCCCATGAAAATGGCTTACCTGGCTGCCTTGTGACTTACCGGCCTCCATGCCGAGCGCGGCGGATGCCCACTGCCGCCGCCAGGCCGGCCAGCGCCGCCAGGCTCAACATGAGCCACAGCCGACCCCACATCGCTCCATCACCTGCCTCGCCAACGGGTGCCGTCGGCGGTGATACCGGCGCTGATCGGGTGGCCACGCCGGCCGGCGTGATCCTGGCGGTCAAGTGACGTATGGGGGGCGATACGACCCGGACGATTGCGGTTCGCGCCAGCAGCGGTGTCTCTGTAACTGTTGGGACGGCGGTGAGAGCGACGGATGGAGGCGATGGCGTCACCGTTGGGCGATGTACGGGCACGCGGCTGTGTGCCCCTACGGGCAAGGCGGTATCTGTTGGCGCAGCCAATGGCAAGGAAGTGGCTGGAGTCATGGCCGTCCCTATCGCAGTCGGCGTCTTCGTGGGTGGTTGTGTCGGCAGCGGCGTGCTCGTTGCCGTATCTGTTGGTGTCGGCGTGTCGGTCGCCGTCGCTGGGGGCACCGGCGTGGATGTCGGCTCGTCCGTGACTGTAACCGGAAGTGGCGGCGGTGGAGGTGGCGGCGTGACGCTTGGGATGGGCGTGTGCGTGGATGTGAGCTGAGGCGTTGGCGTCATATATCCGGGGGGAGGGTCAACGGTCGTGAAGGAGAAGCTGTAAGGTGCCCAGCTCAGGTTACCGTAGGCGTCTCGCGCCCCCACCCTCCACGAGTACGTTGTGCTGTAGTCCAAGGGGTTGGGTGTCCAGAGAGTGGATGTGATCCAGCCGCTCGACTGCGTGCCGCCGGGCGGGCTGACGGCGTACAGGTCGAAGGCATACTCCACCGGCTGGCTGGGGTCTGAAGCTGGCCCGGCGATCAGCGGCGTGTCAATCGGGATCCCAGCGGCGCCGTCCGGCGGGAAGCCGCAGCCACAGCCGAAGGGCGGCGCGGTATCGAGGAGAAAAGTGGGGCTTTGACCGGTGCCGATGCCCCCCTGGCCATCGTCTGCCGTAACCCGAATCCGGGCGTCCGTCATGTAAAGCCAGGGGGCATCCGCCCGGGCGGTCCAGGTGCCGGTGCGGTTCGTCCCGATGGGCACCTGGCCTTCGCCGGTCGTTGTCAGCGCCTCGGCCCAGCCGCTGCCCATCCAGTACTGAAAGCTGATCGTCACGATATTCTGCTCAGGGTCGTACACGTCGTAAGTGATTTGCACCACACCGCTGCCGAGCGCTTGGTAGGCGGTCACGTTCGTGACGGTCGGCGGCACATTGAGCAGTTCGCGGCTGCCCGTGTGTGGCATCGCCGGCAGCCCAACCATGACCAGACCGACCAGCCTCATCATCAGGAGGCATTTAAGCGCCATCTCCCCTACGCGACCGCCAACCAATCCGTCGTGGTCGCTTATCCCGACCATCCCGTAAACGCAACCATAATGCCCATCCCCAGCTGGGGGATATAAGCTAATTATACACCCCTGGAAATCCTGAACAAGCTGGACACCTTCCGCGGTGAGAGCCGCTTCACCACCTGGGCCTATAAGTTCGTCATCAACCTCGTGGCCGAGGAACTGCGCCGCCGGCACTGGCGGAATATCTCCTTGGAGGCCCGGCCCACAGGCAAGGATTTGCCTCCGCTGGCGGACGTCCTTGCCGACGAGATAACCCCCGACCCCGAAAAGGCCCTGGAACGCGAACAGGTCTGGGAAATCCTGCGTCGCATTATCGCCGAAGACCTGACCGAGCGCCAGCGCGTGGTGCTCATCCGTCTGACCATCCAGGATGCGCCAGTTGAAGAAGTGGCGCGGGAATTGGAGACCCCCCCGAATAACATCTACAAACTCCTGCACGATGCACGCAAGAGGCTGAAGCGTCGCCTGTTGGATGCGGGCATCACCCCGGAGTACGTTTGGGGCATTTTCGGCGAAGGGACGTAAGAAATCGGCCTCTCGTGCAGCATACCTCTCAGACATCATAAGGAAAGGTGAAGCCCGTGCTGAAAGCCAACCCTCAACGCCTGTTTCGCTCCATCTTTGCTACGCAGGAGGAAGAGATCACCTGCCCGGTGTGTTTTGAGCTGTTGGATAGCTACGTGGACAGTGAAATCTCTGGGGCAGACGCGGCGGCACTGCTCCCTCAGGTCCGCCAGCATCTGGATTGCTGTTATCAATGCTGTGAATTGTATGAAGGGCTACGGCAGGTTGCCGACCTAGTATGAGGAATGCTTATGGCTCAACCTACCCTTCCGGCTGTCCAAACATCGGCCCGCAGGTCTGCGCCCGGTCTGCCCATTCTGGTCGGCTTTCGCCAGGAGATTCTGCCCGCTCTGCTGGTCCTCTGGGCTGCCATTATTCTCGCATTCCTCGCCTGGCGCCAGGACTTCTGGCTCCCCGTCGGTGTCTGGGCCACGGTCACCACGATCATGCTCTGGCCGGTGGGTCGCCGTCTGAATCTGGCCTACCATGAATATCGCCCCATCGGGTTCATTCTCGGCGTCCTCAGCATGGCCTACATCATTTTCACCGGGTTCGCCATGCAGTCCGACCTGCCTTTCCTGACCAAGTCCATCATCTTCTGGGGGCTGGTGGTGGACCTGACCGTCTTCGCCATCATCCCCAGTCTCGGCCCGGCCATCGGCAAGCCGGTGGAGATGTTCTTCCGCCCCGACCTGATCTTCGGCGATGGGCGGGTGCTGTGCTGCGGCATCATCGCCATGGTGCTCGGCATGCGCTACATCATTGGCTCCCCGCCCATGGGCGCACCCTGGCCCATCCCCAAATGGAACTGGTGGGCGATCTCGTTTGCGATGGTCGCAGGTTTCATCCCCATGATCCCGTTACGGGGCATCATGAAGTTACGCATGCGCCTGGCGCGCCTGCGCGAGGGCCGCTGGACGGGGTGGGGCGCTGTGGCCCTGCGCGAAGGCTTCCTGGTAGTCGCTGCACTCGCCATCGGCTACGGCTTCCATAACGCTTTCCTCGGCGCCACACCTTTCACCATCGCCCTTCAAACCGATGCCCCGGGGTTCGGGACGGCGCTGGGCATCGTCGTCGTTTCTGCGCTCTTCCTCATCTTTGTACGCGGCGGCTACAAAAAGCACATCGGCGACCCGTTTATCCAAGAGACCATCGCCCAAACGTGGGTCAAGGAGATTCTGCTCGTCGTCGGCCTGATCCCGCTCTATTACGGGCTGATGTCGCTCCTGCACATGGATGCGATGCACCTCCAGCGCGGGGTGGGTGGGTTACGCACCTTCTCAAATGCCGCGCTGATCTGGCCGATTGGTCTACCCATCTTCCTATGGGGGATCACAGTGCTCATTCCCTTTCGGGTGCTGGCCCAGGTTTACCAGCGGCGGGCGCTGGTGAAGCAGATGGCCGCGGTGATCCTGCCGCATGAGACCCCTGAGGCACGCCATCGCCTGCTGCGCCGGGTGATGATAGCACTGGCCGAGATGCCCGAGGCGCAGCGGCTGGCGTACATGCGCGAGATGCAGGTGGCGCTCAATGCCGTGCCGGAGGGCGTGCGGCAGTTGATGACCGAAGCCCGTATGGCGGTCATGGCCGAACTGCCCGCCGCGCAGCGGCGGACATTGATGGCCACCATGGACCAGTTAATGGCCGACGCGTGAAGGCGGTGTTTGAAAGGAGGTGAACCCTGTTATCCACATTATGCTTCCAGCGCCACCAGGGGTTAGTGTTGGGGTCAAGCGACAGCGTTCACAGTGTAAGGTACAGGAGGAAGCCCAATGCAAACAGGGATGAGCATGAAAGAGATGGCCGCAGCGCTGGCCAGACGGCCGGAGGCGGCCCGCCGCACGATGCTCGGCGACCGGATGCAGATGTTCTATGAAAAGCCGGAGGCCGAGCGGGTGATAGCGATGAGGATGATGATTGAGGGGATCTATAGCCTGTCGGACGACGACATGTATAAGATCGTCGCCACGCGCACGGCGCTGCTGGCCGAGTTGCCCGAGGAAAAGCGCCGAGCGTTGATGATGGCGCATATGCAGGCTATCCAGGCCTTCCCCGAGGAGCAGCGGATGAAGGAGATGAAAATGGTGCAGGAGGCCGTCGCCGGTCTGCCCCAGGCCCAGAAGCAGGTGATGATGCGTGCGCTGCAAGGGATGATGAGCGGTGACATGGCCATGAGCGGTGGTATGGCGACGGCCCGTGATAGGGCAATGGCTGGCGGCAGACCGGCTGCGCCGGTTGAGACCCAGGCCGAAGGCCAAGGCCGGCGCTGGATCACCTTCGCGCTGGGCCTGTGGGCGGTCCTCGCGGCGTTCATCTTTGACTATGGTGCGGGCGGGGGCGCCTTGGGACAGGCGATTGGTGGGATCGTGGCTGCGCTCTTCCCGCTGCTCAACACGGCCTACTGGCTGACCGCTCTGGCCGGTGTGTGGCTGATTATCGCGCCGTTCATTTTCGGCGTCGGTGGCGTGGCCCAAATTGTGGGCATCCTGACGGGCATCGCCATCGCCTGGCTGGCCGGCACTCGCGCTACTCGGCGCTCTTGAGCGGCGTCAGGCCATCTTTGCTAAAGAAAGGAGGTGAGCGGCATTGACCTGGGTGACGCTCCCGCGTTGGACGTTGCGGCCTGTAGCTCATTGCGCTAACGGCTGCCAACGTCTGCCCTGAGCACGGCGTAAAAAGGCTCAACGGCTGGTATTTTGCCTGGGGGAGGCCCTGAGGCAGCGGGCCCATCCTCCAGGCGGGGGGAACACACTGAGGGCCCAGAAAGAAAGGAGGAATGTGAAATGGCACGCTCTATTGGTGTGGTAGAGTGCGACTGTCTGTCGGATGTCATCAAGGCGGCCGACCGGATGGTCAAGTCCGCAGATGTGCGGCTGGTGCGCCAGGAGCAGATCGGCAACTCCAAGGTGGCGCTGGTCCTGGAGGGCGAGACAGATGACGTTGAACGAGCCCTTGCGGCGGCGAAGGAAGGCATGCCCCCGACACTGACGACCACGCTGATACCCAATATCCGCGGGGAGGTGCTGAACATCTTTGACCTGCCCGGCGGCCGGTTCTGGCAACGCGCCTGATGACGGCGCCCTGAGCGTAGGGGCACACGACGGTGTGCCCCTACGCTCAGGACATGATTTGACCGTTTAGCACAATCAGGAGGGCTATTGTGAACTGGTACCTGTGGACGCTCGCGCTGCTCAGCCTCGGTGTCCCGGTCGGTTCGTTGATGATTGACCGCATCTTCGGTATTCCGGCGCGCCTGCAATGGAGGGTTGGGGGCATTCCCTCGCTCATCGCCTTTCTCGTGGCACTGTTTGGCGGGCTGGCCTCAGGCAACGGGGTAGCCGAACTCATCCTATGGGGCATTGTCAGCGGCATCCTGGCGACAGCCGCGCTGGACGTTGTGCGGCTATTTGGCCATCACGTCCTGCACGCTTTCCCGCTGGATATGCCCCAGATGTTCGGCACCATCGCCTATGGGCTGGCGCCCCAGCTTCAGCGCAATGTGATGGGGCAGATGGTGAAGTTCCTGTCTGAAGTCCCAGAGGAGCAACGGCGGATGATGCTGGCCGAACGCCTGCGCGCCATCGCCGGGCTGCGCGAACCGCTGCGGCTGGCCGTCGTCGGCGCGATGCAACGCGGGCTGGCACAACTGCCGCAAGATCGGCGCCAGATGGTCATGGCCACGCAGATGAGCCTGATGGCGGAGCTTGCCCCGGAGCAGCGCCGGGCGCTGATGGCGGCGATGGATGTGGCCCTGGACGGCAAGACCCCACCCGTGTATGCTCAACCGCGCGGCCTGCCCCAACTGCCGATGCAGTTGATGCGGCGCTTCATGGCGGTGGCTCTGCCGCAGACCTGGAGGGAGGCCGGCCTGTCGCCAGCCAAGCCCATCCTGGCCGGGTATATCTGGCACTTTGTCATCGGCGCCACCTTCGCCATCACCTATAACCTGCTCTTCGGTCAGGGCACGTGGGCGTTGGCTTTCGGCTGGGGCATCTTCGTCTGGCTGGCGATGATGATCGCCATGCCGCTGATGATGCCGCTCATCAAGTTCCCCTGGTGGTTCCCGATCGTGCCGTTCATCGCGCATATGGCCATGGCTATCCCCATTGGCGCCGTCGCGCTGAACTTCCTCAGCCCAGCGGCACACGCAGCGAGCTTGTTGGGGGCATTGGGGTGGCTGCCCTAGCCCGAGGCTTAACGCGGCCTGAACAATGTTGTCACCCTGAGCGCCAGCGACGGGGCTGCCGCCTGTTAGGCACGGCAGTACGCCGCCGTTTTTCCCTCTCGCAGCGCGATACGCGCCATCGCGTCTATTTTGACGATAGATTCTTGAGCGCGGCCGTGTGCGCCTCCTGAGCCCCAGATGGGGCGCCTGAGAGCACGGGCGCCACCGCAGCGGGGACACGGCGGCGCACCTGCTGGCTGATGATCAGCACCACCTGGTCTGGCAATCCAAGAGGTAACCACGCAACACAAAATCTAACGGTGAAAGCGGGTGCTCTACTCGCTTGGGCATGTTGGCCTCCCTTTCGGTGATAAGAGGGGCTTAGATGTGGGAGTGATTGCGGGGAGGCTGGCAGATATGCAGATGGTATGGTATAATCCCCCACGCAGGCCGACGTAGCTCAACCGGCAGAGCACCCGCCTTGTAAGCGGGGGGTTACGGGTTCAACTCCCGTCGTCGGCTCCTGGCACATATCCGGGAGCGCAAGAGCAGGATAAGTCCACCTCAGGCCCCCGCCCGGTGCCTATCGCCTGTCGCATATCGCCACTAGAATAGCGGACACGAGATGGCGCATATTTATGCTCTGGCGAACCAAAAGGGCGGCGTCGGCAAGACCACGACGGCAGCCAGCCTCGGCGGCTACCTGGCCGAGATGGGCCAGCGCGTGCTGCTGATCGATTTGGACCCGCAGGCCAACCTGACCTCCTGCCTGGGCGTGGACAAGGTCAAAGCCGATCCCTCCATCTACGACGCGCTGATCGGCGACCTGCCCCTGGCCGAGGTCATCCTGCGCAGCGCGCGGCTCAAACTGTGGCTGGTGCCCAGTGCCCCGCCGCTGGCCGGCGCCGAGGTTGAACTGGTGGGCTTAAACGCACGTGAGATGCGCCTGCGCCAGGCGCTCGCGCCTGTAACTGAGCGCTACGACTACATCCTGATTGACTGTCCGCCGAGCCTGGGGCTGCTCACGATCAATGGCCTGGCGGCCGCCTCCGGCGTGATCATCCCGGTGCAGTGCGAGTATCTGGCCCTGGAGGGCCTGACACAGCTCATGCAGACATTAAACCTGGTGCGCCGCAGGCTAAACCCCCAGCTTTCCATCCGGGGGATGCTCATGACCATGTACGATGCCCGCACCAACTTGTCACAGCAGGTGGTGAATCAGGTGAAACAGCATTACCCCGGCCTGGTCTTCCACACGATCATCCCGCGCAGCATCCGCTTGAGCGAAGCGCCCAGCTATGGCCTGCCTATCAACCTGTACGCGCCCCGCACACCGGCCGGAAACGCTTATCGGGCACTGGCCGAAGAGTTGACCGCCGGGGATGGCGTGCAATGGCCGTTCGCCCGGCTGAAAGGGGAGGCGTTGGTATGAAGCGAGGATTGGGGCGGGGACTCTCGGCGCTGATCCCCGGCGGCGAGGAGCAGGGCCTGGCCGAGGTGCCCATCGGTAGCATCGGCCCGAACCCCCTGCAACCGCGCACGGCGCTGGCGCCAGAGGCCCTGGCCGAACTGGCCGAATCTATCCGCGAACACGGCCTCCTCCAGCCGCTGATCGTCACGCGGGCCGCCTCCGGCCCGACGGAGTACACCCTGATCGCGGGCGAGCGGCGCTGGCGGGCCGCCCAACTCGCCGGGCTGGCGACTGTGCCGGTGATCATCAAGGAGGCCAGCTCCAGGGAGATGCTGGAATTGGCGCTGGTGGAAAACCTGCAACGCACTGACCTGAACCCTCTGGAGGCAGCGGGCGCCTTTCGCCAGCTTATAGACGAGTTCGGGCTGACCCAGGAGCAGGTCGCGGCCCGCGTGGGCAAGAGCCGGGCGGCGGTGGCGAACACGTTGCGGTTGCTGGCGCTGCCCGTAGCCGCCAGGGAAGCGCTGGCCTCCGGGCAGATCAGCGAAGGGCACGCCCGCGCCTTGCTCGGCCTGCGCAGCCAGGAGGCCATGCTCGTCGCCCTGGCGCAGGTGCTGAGCAAGGGGCTGACCGTGCGCGAGACGGAGGCGCTGGTGCAGCGCCTCAACGGGGAACGCCCGACGCCCAGGGCCTCAGGCCAACGCCCCACCCCACCGGAGGTCCAGGCGCTGGAAGATCGCCTCCGCCAGGCCTTAGGCACGAAGGTCAGCTTGGTGCGCGGTCGCAAGGGCGGGCGGCTGGTGATCCACTTCTACTCCGATGAGGAGTTGGACAGCCTGTACCGGCGGCTGGTTGGAGAGGACCTCTAGCCCTGCCGCGCTTGGGCGATGCGCGCCACCAGCGCCCGCGCCCGCGCCGTCAAATCCCCCACATTGCCGGTCATCAGCATCTCCCTGTCTATCAGCTTATCCCCGATGCCGATGGCCAGCGCGCCCGCCGCGATGTAGGCATCGGCGTCATCCAGGCCAGGGCCGCTGGTGGGGATGAGCGGGATGCCGGGGAAGACGGCACGCAAATTGCGCAAGTACTGCGGGCCGAACAGACCCGAGGGGAAGACCTTCACCAGGTCAGCGCCCGCCTGCCAGGCGGTGTAGGCCTCGGTGGGCGTCATCGTGCCGGGAATGACGATCACGTCGTTCTCTCTGGCGACCTGCACCACCTCCGGCGTGAAGATGGGGCTGACGATAAAGCGCGCACCCGCCTCCAGCACCGCCCTGGCATCTTGGGCCGTGAGCACAGTGCCTGCGCCGACGACAGCCTGCGGCACCTGCTCGGCGATGCGCTGTATCGCCGCCAGCGCGCCAGGCGTGGTCAGCGTGACCTCAACGGCGCGGATGCCGCCGGCAACCAACGCGGCAGCGACCTGGGGATAATAATCCGAGCGGTTGGCGCGCAGAATGCCCACTACGCCCGGCCCTGTAATAGCTGCGAACGTTATCTCGCGGTGTGTCATCGGTGCTCCTCTCCTTCGTTGCGCTCAAGGATGACGTTCTTTTGGATGAGTTTATACAATGAGCTGCCCTCAACCTGGAGCCGCCCCAGCACGACCGCCTCTCCTGCTGGCTGCCAATCTGCGATGGACACCAGGCCCAGGGTCAGCTCATACTCACCCGGCGGTGTCTCCGGCGGTATAGGCACCCAGAAGCGGTTCAGGAAGACCAAGGTCGCTGGATCGCCCTTATGCCAGTATGCCGCCGGATAGGCCACTTCCTCATGGATGAACTGGGATCGCCCGTCCATATCCCGCAGGAATAGTCGGGTCATATAGGGCTGATCCGGCTCACGCAGGAATCGCCACCCAAAGGCGACCAGAATGAACGGCGCGGGCAACGCGACCAAATAGTAGAATGGGAATACTGCCATGAAGGCTTCGGCCTTGATCGGCGGCGCCAAAAAGACCATCGGTAAGGCCACCCAGGCCAGCAGAAGGAGATAGACCATCCGCTCTGGCGCGCCCCGGTGGAGCGCACGCCGCAGGGCGACCAACGCGCCCCAAGCGAAGGCGAGCAGCACCAGCCCATCTATCAAAGCAAAAAAGCCCTGTGTAGTGTCCAGCAGGCGACCACGACTCCGCGGGCATTGCCGTGCCCGAGGAGGTCATGGGCAAAAAAGCCCTGTGTAGTGTCCAGCAGGCGACCACCCTGGCTAGCGTAACTCTGATAGCCACGATTGGTGAGCAGGTAGAAAAACAGCTTGGTCCTTTCCCAGTCAACGACGCCCCACAAGCTCGTTGCCTCTTCGCTTGTCGGAAGTGAGGCCAACACCCGCAACAGGCCGGGCACCACAGTGGTCAGCAAATAAGGAGCAAAAGTCGCAGCAAAGGTCACGCCGGCTGCCAAGAGCATACGTGGCGCCCGCCACATCCGCCCGGCCAAGGCAGCCACTCCTGCAGTGACGAGATGAACCATTCCGCTGAGATGCACCTGGGCCACGGCTGAGAGACTGAGGCCCAACATGACCCCTGGTATCACTTGCGTGGCAAGGGGAGAGGACCGGCCTAGGGCCTGCCTGCAAGCCACCGCCGTCCATACGCTAAGCAGACCCCACATAAATAGCAGGGTGAAAAGCGGCACATTCGCGTTCAGCCGTGCACGGCGGCTATAAACCACCGCCCAGGGGTTAAGGGCAAAAAGCAACGTAACCACCAATGCCGTGCGTCGGCTAAAGAACGACCGAACAAACAGGTACGTCAGCGCGACGGCCAGGGTGTTGAGTGCAACGATGAACACTGTAACGCCTACCTCATCTGCCCCCAGCGCAAGTGGAAGCGCCAACAGGTAGACCGACACCGGACCATTGTCCACGCCCAATGAGGAAATCACCCCATGGAGTGGGGATTCCCCGAAGTGGAGGAGCCGGAAGGCAAGCGACACGATCATATCGTCGTCGCTACGGTATTGGGCATAATCTATCCGATATAGGCGGAGCGCTGCAGCCAGCAGCACGACCAGGAGAGGGGCAGCCCTTTCCAGCCAGTGACGGAAGGCTTCGGACGATGGCCCTCTGGTCCCCTGTGGAAGAAGCTTCGTGGGCGTCATCTATATTTCATCTCTCCATACAGCCCGCAGGGAACATGGCAATGCCGTGCCGTAGGAACACGGCGGCATCTCGCCCTTATCGGCCCAACGCCAGCACAGCCAGCATCTCATCGTGAATGCGCCCGTTGGAAGCCACAATGGACGGGATCAGCGCCTGGCTCAGGTTGAGGCCGGGCCGCCCCTGGGCATCGGTCACACGTCCGCCCGCCTCCTCCACCAAAAGCGCCCCCGCCGCCACGTCCCAGGCGTGAAGCTTCAATTCCCAGAAGCCATCCAGGCGGCCACAGGCGACGTAGGCCAGGTCAAGCGTGGCGGCGCCGGGGCGGCGCACGCCTTGCGCACGCAGAATGAAGTGGGCGAAATGGTCCAGGTTGTTCTCCGGGCTGGTCCACACATCGTAGGGGAAGCCGGTGGCCAGCAGGCTGCGTCGCAGCGCATCGGTGGCGGAGACACGGATGGGCACGCCATTTAATGCCGCGCCAGCACCCCGCCGGGCGGTAAAACACTCCTGGCGCAGCGGGTCATACACCACGCCCACCTCGGTGCGGCCCTGGTAGAGCGCGGCCAGCGACACGGCGAAAACGGGGAAGCCATGTGCGTAGTTGGTCGTCCCGTCAAGCGGGTCCACCAGCCAGGCCCAACCGCTCTCCACCTGCCCACTCTCGCCGCCCTCTTCGGCGTAGATGAAATGGTCAGGAAAGGCCTGGCGCAGTGCGGCGATGATCAGCCTCTCCGACGCCTGGTCCCACTCTGTCACCAGGTCAATGTCGCCCTTGTAGCCAACGCTCTGAACCGTGCCCCAACCCTGGCGCAATACTTCCCCGGCACGGCGGGCAATGTGTACCGCTGTCCTCAAAATCGCTTCTGTATCCATTTTCTCAGAACTGTGTTCCTGGTGGTCTCCCGACGGGATTGTAACTATAGGACAAGATAGGAGAGGAGGCAAACTGGCCCATCACCGGAACCATCTCGCCCACAGCGCGGCGATGTCGTGGCCGGCGATGTCTTCGGCCTCGCGCAGGAAATCGCCGGTCGTCATCATGCGATAACGGTACCGGGTCTGCAGGCGTTGCAGCAGCGCGAAGAAGCGCTCATCGCCGAGCGTCTGGCGCAATTCGTCCAGGAACAGGGCGCCATGATAATACACCGTCCGGCGGTAAGCCACCCAGTTGGAGAACAGCAGCGCGCTGCTGTCCACCGGCGGATCGCCCGGCCTGCGCAACCCATAGTCGGCCTTCCAGCTCTCCAGCAGGCGAGCCGCTCCCTGGGCATCGCCGGCGTATTGCAAATACAGGACGGCAGCATAGCTGGCCAGGGCCTCGTCCAGCCAGGGTTCGTCCACGCTGGCGTTGCCGACCAGGTTGTACCACCACTGGTGGGCGATCTCGTGCGCGCTCAGGTAGCGGTATGGTTCAAATGGCCCGCGCACGCGCCGATTATAGTCCACATACACCATCCCCGAAAACTCGTAGCCGCCGATGTCCACAGCGGCCTCCACCAGGTCAAACTCGGTGTAGGGGTAGGGGCCAAAGCGGGCCACATAAGCTTTGAACGCCGCGGCCATCATCTTGAGGGCCTCGTCCGGCGCGGTGGCCGCTGCCCTGGCCGGTAGGGTATACAGGCGCAGCCTAACGCCATCCACCTGCGTCTCCCGCTGCTCAAAGCGGTTGCTCATGGCCAGGGCGAACTCCCGCGCCGGGCCGCTGACGATGTGCCAGGTGCTCTGCCCGGCCTTGTCCTGCCGTTCTATGGCTGTGCCGGTGGAGACCACCTCATAGCCGGAGGGCACGATCAGCCTGACATCGTACAGGCTCGTCTCCGCCCACATGGCATCGCCGACAGCGGGGACGGGGGGCGTCTGCCAGCCATCCTGGTATAGCGCGAGCAGGGGATACCAGCCCGCCAGCGAAAGCGATTCCTGCGAGCGGCTGAAGATGCCATAGCCCTGCCCCGATCCCGCCGGCACCTGGGCGCGAAAGGCTATGCTGAGGGCAGTCATCTGGCCGGGCTGGAGCGGCTGAGGCAGGGACACGCGCAGCACAGTGCGGCCCTGGGCCAGGGTGGTCTGGAGTGACCGGCCCTTCTGGGTCACATTCTCAACGGTCAGGCTGCCACCGCCATAGATCGCCTGGGCGTTGGGCAGCAGGCGAAAGGCGAGTTCGGTGAGCGGCTGGACGCCGCGATAGGTGTATTCCACGCTCATCTGGCCGGTGACCTGGCCGGTTCCGGGGTCAACGGACGCCTGGATGAAATAGCGCGGCGCCTGGGCCAGTCCGTTCAACTCCGCACGAAAGCGCGGCTGGAGCGCGGCCTCTTGCTGCTCCAGGGGATTGGCGGGAGGCGGGGCTGGAGCCGTCGGCGTGGCGGTAGGGAGGTCAGTGGCGATAGCCACAGGGCCGGGCAGAGGCTGGGCGGCCAGGCCGATGGCGATGATCGCAACCAGGGTGATGCCCCCCAGACCTGTCAGGAGGAGGCAGGGCAGCCTTATCGTGCGTTTCTTTCGCATGCTGGCATCCTCGGCGGGCCCGTTCACCGACCCAGGCGCTGCGGTCGTGGCGCTAAGGTGACGGTCACCCCCTGGCGTTGGCCCTCCCGCAGGATCGTCAGGGTGAGCGGGTCGCCCGGACGCTTGAAGGCCACAGCCACTAGCAAATCGCTGAAGTCCCGAATGGGTCGGCCATCGGCCTCAATGATCACATCGCCGCCGACAGGGACCTCAAGGCCGTTCACCACGCGGCTGCCCGTGCTCCCGCGCAGGCCCGCCCGGTCCGCCGGGCTGCCCTGGATGACGCTATCAATATAGGCGCCTTGCTGCGTCTCCAGACGATTCGCCCGCATAATGAACAGGTTAACGCTCGTGCCCTGGATGCCCAGCCAGGGCCAGTCATACGCTCCGCGCTCAATCAGCGCAGGCACGACCAGGCGGACGACGTTGGAGGGGATGGCGAAGCCCACACCGGCGCTGGCAGGGGAGCCGCCTGTAGCGATCTGGGCATTCACGCCGATGACCTCGCCCCGCAGGTTGAGCAGCGGGCCGCCGGAATTGCCGGGGTTGATGGCGGCATCCGTCTGGATGGCCTGGGGGATGGTGAAGGGTGTCTCCGAGGGGATCATCCGGCCGACGGCGCTGACGATGCCGACGGTCATGCTACCGCTCAGCCCAAAGGGGTTGCCAATGGCCACCACCCATTCGCCCACCTGGACCTGATCGGAATCGCCCAGGGGCAGGGGATGAGCGCCTTCGGCCAGGCGGTCCACCTGAATGACGGCCAGGTCACTGTCGTCATCCGTGCCCACGATGCGGGCCTCGGCTTCTATGGCGTTATAAAAGATGACCGTGACCTGGGTGGCGCCGGCGACGACGTGGTTGTTGGTGACGATATGGCCGGCGTTGTCCAGGATGAACCCGGAGCCAGCGGCGCTACCACTGATCGGCCCGCGCTCAATATGGACCTGGATGCTGACGACGCCGGGGTTCAGTTGTTTATACAGATTCACCAGCAGGTCTGGGCTGAAGCCGGACGGCGGGCCGGGCGGGGGAAGCGTCCATATAGGAGCAGCCCGCGTCTCCGGCGCGGGGGTGGTGGCCACCGGGGGAGCGCCTTCGGGCTGTGCTTGGCCACCTGGATTAAGCGCCAGGCATCCGCTCAGCGCAGCGATCAGCCACACCAGGGGCACACCAGCACAAACCTTACGAAGCATGGATAGGAAACGTCCCTTCATGTGCTTCCACCTGTACGGATAACCGCTATCTCTGATCGGGCAGGACCGCCTGCCCACACGCTATCGCGATCATACACCAGATCGCGAATTGGGGGGAAAGTGGCACACCGGGACCTACCCTCACGTGCATTCCCCCACCTAAGCCTTCATCCAGGGGGATAAGGAGGGAGCGGCCCCTTGTCACCCCCGCCTATTGCGCATATAATCCTTCCCGATGCCGATCCTGGATGCGCGCAAGCTGGATTTTATGAGCCATAGCGCCGCACAAACCCATCGTCTGGGCGTCCGCCTGGGAGAACTGTTGCGCCCTGGCGATCTGATCTGCCTGTCCGGGGAACTGGGCACGGGCAAGACGACCTTCGCTGCCGGTGTGGGGCGCGGCTGGGGGGTGACACAGCCCCTGACCAGCCCCACCTTCATCCTGGTCAATGAGTACCCCCGCCCCGGTGACGGGCTGAAGCTCTACCACATTGACTGCTATCGCGTGCAGGACGCTCGCGAGGCGCTGGACTTCGGCCTGGCCGAAATCCTGGACGCCCCCGGCGTTGTCCTGATTGAGTGGGCCGAGCGCATCCAGTCCGTGCTCCCCCGCGAACGGCTGTGGATCACGCTGCGCCATGTGGCCGAGACCAAGCGGGGGCTGTTGTTTGAAGCCAGCGGCGCCCGCTATGAGCGCCTGCTGGCCGATTTCCGCCGCAGCGCTTTCGGAGTCTGATGTTACTGGCACTGGATACCTCCACCCGCTTCGTTAGCCTAGCGCTGCACGATGGGCGGCAGGTCTGGGCGGAGAGCACCTGGCTCACGCGGGATCACCACACGACTGAACTGGCGCCGCAGCTCGCTGCCATGCTGGCGCGCGCCGGCCTCAGTGCAAGCGACCTGAAGGGCGTGGCGGTGGCGCTGGGGCCGGGGTCATTTACCGGCCTGCGCGTCGGCCTGGCCCTGGCGAAGGGGCTGGTGCTGGCCCAGAACATCCCCCTTTTGGGTATCCCCACCCTGGACATCCTGGCCGCTGCCCAACCGCCTTTTCAGGGCCGGCTATGTGCCGTCCTGGAGGCTGGGCGGGGGCGCATCTGCGCCGGTTTCTACCGCTGGCAGGCCAACGCCTGGCGCCATGAGGATGGGCCTCTCCTCACCACCTGGCAGGGCTTGGTGGAGGGGGTACAGGGGCCGGTGTATTTTTGTGGCGAGATTGACCCCAGCGGTAGCCAGGCCATCCGCCGTTTGGGTGCCCAGGCGAGCGTGGCTAAACCGGCGGCATCGCTGCGGCGGGCGGGCTATCTGGCCGACCTGGGCTGGCGGCGGCTCAAGCGCGGCGAACGCGACGACCCGGCCACACTCGCCCCGATTTACCTCAGCCAGCCAGAGGGGAGTGCCCCATGAACCAGCCCCCTGGCCTCTTCATCGTCACGCCGATGGAGGAGGCCGACATCCCCGAAGTCGTGCACATTGACCAGCTCTCCTTCAGCACGCCCTGGCAGGCTGAGGCCTATCGCCGCGAGTTGACCCAACAGTCCTCCCACTTCTTTGTCGTCCGCCTGCGTCAGGACGTGGCGCGAAGCGATGGACAGCAGAAGGCAGATGGGGGCCTCCGGTCTATTGCTCGCCGTCTGTCCTCGCTCCTTCGCCGCCGCGATCAGCGTCCTCTCCGCCCTGCCCCGCGCGTGCTCGGTTACGCCGGGCTGTGGCTCTGGCTGGATGAGGCCCACATCAGCACCATCGCTGTCCATCCCGACTGGCGCGGCCAGGGCCTGGGGGAGTTGCTCCTGGTGGCGATGTTGGAGCGGGCGATGGAACTTAAGGCGGCGCAATGCACGCTGGAGGTGCGCGTCTCTAACGAAGTGGCCCAAAACCTGTATAAAAAGTACGGCTTCGCGTATGCCGGGATACGGCGGCACTACTACCGCGATAACAGCGAAGATGCTTATATCATGACCGTGCCCGCGCTGGATGCGGCCTACGCCCAGCGGCTGGCCGAACTCAAGGCCGCACTCTGGCAACGGCTGGGACGGGAGCGCGTGCGATGACTGTCCTGCTCCAAGGGAAACGGATGCAGGCCCGTGCGGGGTAGCCCAAAAGTACACATGGACAAATTTACGATGCCGGATTATAATCAGCCCACTATATCCAATCTTCACTCCACCTGCTTTTGCACGCTTATGACAGGAAAAGTCCTGGGGCAGGCAGTTACTGAGTAAGGAGAGCTTCGTGGAAGACACGCTGGAGAAAGTTGCCGCAGAAGTGCGCGTTTGCTCTCTGTGCCCCCTATCAAAGTCCCGCACCAAGGCCGTGCCGGGCGAGGGGCCAGCCACTGCCGAGATCATGTTTATCGGCGAGGGGCCGGGGTTCCATGAAGACCGGACCGGGCGCCCCTTTGTCGGTGCAGCGGGCCAATTTCTGGACGAGTTACTGACCCTGGCCGGGCTGAAGCGCGAAGAGGTGTTTATCACCAACATCATCAAGTGTCGCCCGCCGGGCAATCGCGACCCGCTCCCCCAGGAGATTGCGGCTTGTAAACCCTACCTGGACCGGCAGATCGCGCTGATTCAGCCCAAAGTGATCGTCACCTTAGGGCGCTACTCTATGGCCCGTTACCTGCCCGGTGCCAAGATCTCCACCATTCACGGCCAGGCGAAACGGGTCGGCGGCCAATGGGTGGTGGCCATGTACCATCCGGCTGCGGCGTTGCATCAACCCGCACTCAAGCACGAAGTGGAGGAGGACTTCCGCAAGCTGCCGCAAATCCTCGCTCAGGCCAGGCAAGACACAGGGGAGCTGCCCCAGGCGCCTGAACAGCTTAGCTTGTTTTGACAGGGTATTGTTGCGAGTTATGGCCTTATCTTCCCATGACGTTTCTCTCCCGCGCCTTGTCAGGAAGCTGGCGTTGGCTTTAATCGCACTTGCCCTCTTGCATCTATTTGCAGGGCCTGCCTCTGACCAAGCGACTCAACAGGCCAGCGCAGCTTTTGAGGGCCAACGCGGCTATATCTTTCGCTTTGACCCCAACACCCAGACCTTTACCCCCATTCCGATCCCCCTGCTGGGGAATCGGCCTGTGGGCGTCGTCGCGGTCAACGAGGGCGGGCGCCAGAACATCTGGTTTACCCAATCGGATGCCCACCTGATTGGCCGCCTGATTTACACAGATACGGTGAGTTATAGCTTTATCTCCTACACTATCCCTACTGCCAACAGCCTGCCATTGAATCTCACCTCTTCTGGTGATTCCATCTGGTTCACCGAGCACATGGGCAATAAAATTGGTCGCCTTGTTCGTGCTACCGGCGCGATCACCGAATATAGCGTCCCGACGGCCAACAGCCGCCCGGCAGACATTGATGCCGCGCCTGACGGCAGCCTCTGGTTCAGTGAGCAGGCAGGCAACAAGCTCGCCCGCCTGAACCCGACGACCGGCGTGATCACGGAGTACGCGGACGCGACACAAACGCCGCCGTCGCCTTACCAGCCGTACGGTGTCTTTGTCCAGGACAATAACCGTATCTGGATTGTTGAGCCTATGCGACCAGACGGAAACGGCTGGACCGTTTTGCTTCAACTCAGCCCCAGTCTGAGCTGGCTGCACTTTAATATCGGTGCCGGGACAGGCCCGTATGACCTGGCTGTAGATGGGGCTTATCCCTGGGGAACCCCCTGGGTTCTGGAGCGATCCACCCGGCGCATTTGCGAGATCGTTATCGGCACACTGGCAGGCTGCCTCTACCACCATCCCATCTCGCCGACACCGGGGGTTCCCACCGCGCTTGTGATAGAATCATCCAATCGTCGCTGGTTTACCAAGTCGGATGTCGGCCAGTTGGGCCTGATGACCGGCAGAGGAGGCCTGGTGACGTTTAACGAGTATCCACTCCCGATCGCCGGCCTCTGGCCTCAGGGCCTGGACATCGCCGACGATGGCAGTATCTGGATTGTGGCCGGGCCACGCTACCAGATCTATCTGCCGATTATCCAGAGGTAAGGAACGGGGACATGCGGCGAGGATATGTTGATTTGGTGATAAGATCAGGCTATCTTATCTTACCCCTTCTGGTAGCCGTTGTGCTGAGCTGGCGCGTCCAGGCCGCCGGTCAGTCAGGCCCTCTCTGGCCCGCTGAAGCCATGCCTCAGCCCCTCAGGCCGAGCCAACCTATCTCCATGAATATGCCATCCCTGTACACAAATGTGTACACACTGTACCTTCCCCTTGTCCATCACCTCTATGATGGCCGTGTCCGGCTTTTTGGTGTGCAGGCCTGGGAGGAGATTGACTCGTCTCAGGCTCGCAGTTATATGCGGCAGGCCGGTATCCGCTGGCTTCGCACAACCATCAATTGGGCGGAAATTGAACCCTCCCCCTTGCCGCCCTCTCAGTACAACTGGCCCACAACGGATGGACGTATCACTACGCTGGTCCAGGCGGGCTTCAACCCTATTCTCACGCTATCCGGCAACCCCTCCTGGGCCGCCGCGCTCCCCGGTGGCCCGGTAACCAACACCCAGGACCTGGTGGAGTTTATGTCCGCCCTGGTTGAACGCTACGATGGCGATGGTCTAGATGATGCGCCTGGCTCGCCCATTGTGCGCTATTGGGAGTTTTACAACGAGCCTGACAATACCGATTATGGCTGGCACTGCTTTTATGCGGGTCTGGGCTGTTTTGGGAACGACCCGGAAGCCTATGCCCAGGAGCTCGCCGCGATCTATCCGGCCATCAAGGCCGCCAACCCCGATGCCCAATTGGTATTCGGTGGCATTGCTATGGATAACTACCCGCTGTTTAATCCGAACTTCCTGGACCAGGTTTTAGCCGCCTGCACGGGCACCTGCTTTGATATTATGAATTTCCACTACTACCCGTTCTACCGCTGGAGCGGAGGGTGGGAGACCTACGGGCGGGATATTATTGGGAAGGCCACGGCGGTGCGGAACAGGCTGGCGGCTTATGGTTACAGTCGCCCGCTGATCGCCACGGAGGCAAGCTGGCCGGGGGCGTCCTCATGGGGAAGCCCTGAACTTCAGGCGCGCTATGTCCCCAAACTCTATGCGCGTGGCATAGCCACCGACCTGGGCGTGTTGATCTGGTACAGAGCCGCGGATGAAACCTGCGAGCCGATCTCTTTCATGTCGGGGCTGCTCACCTGCAATTTTGACCCCAAGCTCTCGCACACGGCCTATTCAGTCTTCATGGCGAAGCTGGGCCGCGCAGACTACGTTGGCGTCGTGAACCAGAGTGACCCCTTAATAGAGAGTTATCAGTTTCGTGTACCTGAGACTTCTGGCATGAGGCGTATAGACGTCACCTGGGTGGACTGCACCAGCCTGGATAATTGTGTGAGTGGGACCACGCCTCCACGCACCTACCGGGTGGCCGCGACTCAGGTCCGAATTACAGATCAGTTCGGCAACGCGATCATCGTGTACGACTGCGACGACGGCACCTGCGATGGGGTCGTCACGCGCCAGTTGACCGACCAGAACCCGATCTATGTGGAGTATTTGCAGGTACCCTGAGATCATGCCATGAGACTTCCTGCCCAACCTTTCGGGTTGTTACTCCCCCTGCTGGTCTTATCTCTGATGACCTTCCTGGGTTATACCCAATGGGCGCTGGACGGTTGGGATAGTATGGCGTACATTTATGCCGGGCGGCAACTGGCAAATGGTCAGGGGCTGGCCATGACGGACCCGAATAATGCCTCAATTGGGCCGTACTTTGGCCTATCCGGCTATCGCTTACGACGGGAGCCTGGCCCGCGCCTCTACCTCACCTTTCCACCCGGCTTCCCACTGCTCCTGGCATTGGCTCAGGTTCTGGCGGATACGCCGGATGCTGCTTTTGCTGTCGTCCCACTCCTTGCCCTCCTGACAGCGGTAGCGACCTTCGCGCTTGCCAAAACCCTGTTTGACGTTTGGGTGGGCTGGGCAGCCGTTGCACTCCTCGTCTTTACGCCCACATTCTTAACCTTCGCTACAGCACCCTGGTCGGATGTGCCAGCGACTGCGTTTATTTTGGCCGGGGTTGTGCTCTTTGTAAAGGCGCAACGCACGAATTTAGCCCGGCGGGCAGCGTTCCTTGGTGCGCTTGCCGGGCTATGCATCGGGTACAGCGGCTTCACCCGGACAGTCAGCCTACTTGCCGGGCCAGCATTGTTGGCTTATGGATGGTATTACCAACGGCGGCAAATCACCCATCCGGCCAACTCGGCCTTCGCTGTACTTTGGGGGCTGGGGACGCTTGGTGTGCTGATCTTCAACCGCGTTTACTATGGGGGGTGGCTGGCCTCGGGCTACACATTTGAAAACAGCGGTTACAATTGGCCCTTCTTCAGCCTAAGCTATGCACTGGGGCCTTCGCCAGCGGGTGGCTACAGCCTGATCGCGGCAGCCCAGACCCTGGCACGTGACTTCTCCCTGCTCCTTGTTCCCGCTGTTCTGGGACTGGGGACCATGCCCCGGCAGGCGGCCATTTTACTGGTAGGAGTAGGAGGAGCACTTGTGGCACCTTATAGTATATATGCATTCGCACCGACCGGGATCAATGCCCGGTTTCTCCTCCCTGCCTATCCACTGCTTGCGCTGGCTGTCGCTTATGGGTTGAGTTGGATCGTTGGCCGCCTTGCACCATGTTACCGTGACATGGCTTTGTTGGTCACGACTACCCTCAGCGTCCTGGTCCTCTTACAGCCTTGGACATCCCTGGAGAGGTTGGCTGAGCGGAATCGGAACTATGCAAGGATGGCTGCATCTATCCAAGAGCTTATAGCGGATACCCCACCAGACGCTGTCTTCCTGGCTTACTCTCTGGGCGATCTTCTCTTCTTCTACGGCGGCCGGTCAGTCCTCTACTATCGCCATATGTCACGGCCTGAACGGCCAGATGGCTCATCCCGGCCCGTTGAGGAACGTCTGACCGAGGCTGTAGACAAGTTGCTGGCACGAGGTACACCAGTGTATTTTGTGGACGACACCCAGCCCTCATTATGGAACGTCTCCAGTATCCTGCGTCGTCACTATCAGCTAAGGCTCTATCGGACTGATCCGCCGATCTATCAAGTTGAGCGGCTGGCCTCAGGCGAGGGGAGAATAGCCCCCTTTACACTTTTAGGTTTTATAGGGAGTTCAAGGAGCTAACTTCTAACCGAATCCGTACGATGAACATCAGGCGAAGACGTCTTGTCCTGTGTGGTATACTTCTGAGCGCCGGGGGATTGATGCTGATCGGGGTCGCCGCTTTGCTGGCCGGGCCATCTTTACCCCCGGACCAGACCATCTATCTCCCTATTGTAAACCACCGATATAACACACGGAATTTCGCCCATGGCCGCTTCGGCGCTGCGGCCAGTTCCACAGAGCTGACCCGCTACCTCGGCCTGCAGCCTTATGACCTCAGTTGGTTCAACCTCGGCTGGTATCTGGACTGGGGTGTGAATGCACAGCCCCCTGAACCGTATGGGATGGAATATGTCCAGGTGATCCGGCTGATGCAAACCACGACGCCGCCTTATTACGCGCTTGTTGAGCCAGCAAGCTGGGGGGAGTTGGCTGCCCTGGTGCAGGCAAGGCCCAATGATTTATATGTGGTGGGCAACGAGCCGGACAGCCCGTTCCAGGATAACATGTGCCCGGCTGCCTATGTAAGTGCTTATCATGATGTTTACACCTTCATTAAGGGGATCAGCCCATCTACTCCAGTAGGCATCGGGGGCATTGTCCAGCCCACGCCGGTGCGCTTCCGCTATCTTGACACCATCTGGAACACCTACCAGATCTCATATAGCCAGAGGCTACCTACGGATTTTTGGAATATTCACGCGTTCATTTTGAACGAGACAGGCGGCTGGGGCGCGTTCATCCCGCCTTGCACGGACCCCGCTGGCGCTGTCACCATTGGCCTGGACGAACTGGATCGCATGGATATCTTCATCTCGCGCCTCCAGGACTTCCGCCAATGGATGGCCGCAAAGGGCGAACGCGAGAAGCCCCTTTACATCACCGAATACGGCATCTTGTTCCCGGAGGACTATGGCTATCCGAATATCCCCCGCGTCCGGGATTTCATGTATGCCACTTTTGACTATTTCTTAGGCCCTCAGTCTATCAGTCCCACGATAGGCTACCCTCGCGATAACAACCATCTGGTACAACGCTGGATATGGTTCAGCCTGGCGCATGACCCCTATTACATGGGGGGTGCTCTATTTGACCCCAGGACAACCCCGCCTACCTTGACAACGCTGGGGCAGGCCTGGATTGACTATGTGCAGCAACTGACGCCCACGGTCAACCTTATGCCCTACAACGCGATCGCGAACGTCCCGCCGGACCCGCGACCAGTTACAGCGACGATCCAGTTGGAAGTGATCAACAATGGCGGTAGCGCCATCTCAAACGGCTTCTATGTTACCCTCTATGACCAGGGAGGGACGCCGGTGTCCAGCGAGATGACACAGGATGTGCGCTGCTGTGGCCGCTTCAGCGTCGCCACCCTGCTCTGGCCCAATCTGCCCCCTGGCATCCACACCGGCCACATCCGTGTGGACCCGGACAACCGGATTAACGAGACGAACGAGTCTGACAACGAGATTGAAGTGATCGTGACCGTCCTGGAGCATTACACCCGTCTGCCTCTGATTGTGCGCTGAACGCGCCTGATGAGCCGGGCGTCTCCCAACGTGGACGCCCGGCATCGGCACAGGCCGACGCTCCACTTTCGCCTCGGAGGTGCGCCTTCGGTCGCCGGCCTAAAGTCGTCCCAGAACCGGAATGCGCCCCGATGCTCCTGGCCGTTTGACATTTCCCCCGCCCCAGGCTAGGATCAGAGGATGGACGGCGGGCGATAGCCCACTATTCGTTGTCCCTTAAGGAGGCCCGTGTATCTGGCGATTGAGGGTGTCCTCGGCGTGGGCAAGACCACGCTGGCGCGGCTGCTGGCGCCGCTGTTCCGTGCCCAGTTGCTCCTGGAGGCCTTTGAGGAGAACCCCTTCCTCAGCCGTTTTTACGCCGACCGCGCCCGCTATGCCTTCCAGACGCAGATCTTCTTTCTTCTCAGCCGCTATCGCCACCAGCAAGAGGTGCGCCAGGCCCTGCAACGCGGCAACTTAGTCAGCGACTACACTTTCGCCAAAGACCGCCTGTTTGCCCGCCTCAACCTGTCGGGCGACGAACTGGCGCTGTACGAGAGCCTGTACGAGGCCCTGGCCGAAGGCCTTGTCCTGCCCGACCTGATCGTTTACCTGCGGGCGGAGACCGACACGCTGATGCGCCGCATCGCCTTCCGCGACCGCCCTTACGAGCGCAACATGGACCGCGAGTATATTGAGCGCCTGCGCCAGGCCTATGAAAGCTTCTTCGCCACCTATACGGCCTCACCGGTGATCGCCATAGATACCGACCATCTGGACTTCGTTCAGGACCCCGCCCACCTGACGACTATCGCCGGGCGCATCAAGAGCGCGCTGGGCCTGGGCACCCACCAGCCCACCCTGCCTTTGGAGGTGAAGCCGCCATGACCCCGTACCAGGCTTCGGCCCGGTTCTTTATCGCTATCGCGGGCAATATCGGCGCGGGCAAGAGCACCCTGACGGCACTGCTGGCCAGGCGGCTGGGCTGGACCCCCTTCTTTGAAGCGGTGGACGATAACCCCTACCTGGCCGATTTCTACCAGGATATGCCCCGCTGGGCCTTCCACTCGCAAATCTATTTCCTCTCGCGCCGCCTGCGCCACCATCGCGACCTGCTCAACCAGCCCACCTCGGTTGTCCAGGACCGCACGGTGTATGAGGATGCGGAGGTGTTTGCCCGCAATCTGTATGAACAGGGCGCGCTCAGCGCGCGTGAGTATCACAGCTACCGCGAACTGTACGAGGTGCTGACCTCCCTGCTGCCCCCGCCCGACTTGGTGGTGTACCTGCGCACCTCGGTGGACACGCTCTTGCGGCATATCGCCCAGCGCGGGCGCGACTTTGAGCGCGACATCTCCCCCGCCTATTTGAGCCGCCTGAACGCCCTCTACGAAGACTGGATCCGCGACTTCACCCTGTGCCCGGTGCTGGTGCTCCCCGCCGATGAACTGGACGTGGTGCAAGATGAGGGGCATCTGGGGCTTGTTGCAGCCCGTATCCTGGATAGGCTCAATAGCGCACAGGAGCGTGCCCCTGAGCGCAGCGAAGGCCCCCCCGAAGGCACACCGCCGAGGCTTCGCTGCGTTCAGCATGACAACCTTGCGATCCGCTGAGATTGTAAACGGGCGGTTGCGCTCTTTACAGACTCTGTTATAATATTATTCTAATCCTTGCTATTTTCCAGGCCCTGCCAGGATGAGCCGTCGCGCTGCCCGATCCGACAAAGCTATTACTCCCCCCGCCACTTCCCCCTTTCCCTCAGAGGGAGGGGCGAAAGGCGGCCCAATGCGCCCGGAGGTGTACGCGCGCATCTTTGAGGAGTGCGTTGATGCACTGCTGCTCACCGATGGCAATGGCCTGATCCTCGCCGCGAATCGCCGCCTGTGCGCTCTCCTGGATTACACCCCTGCCGATCTGATCGGTCGCAGCGTTGAGACCATTCACCCAGCATTGGCCCAGGACACGCGCTGGAAAGCGCTCGCGCCGGGGGACACGTTGCGCCTTCAGCTTATGGCCCGTAGCCGCGATAACCGCGATTTGCCCATTGAAGCTGAGGTGAAATCCATCCCCTACGCCGGGAAGACCTACCTGGAGTGGGTGGAGCGCGATGTGTCCAGGGGGCTGCGCGCCGAGGAGGAGCGCGAAGACCAACTGGCCATGGTATTTCACGACCTGCGCAGCCCGCTAGGCAATGTCATCAGCAGCCTGGAAATGCTCAGCGCGGCGCTGCCCACTGGCGAAGGCAGCGCTGACCTAAATACGCTGGTGGATATTGCCCTGCGCAGCAGTAGGCGTATTGTCCACCTGCTGAATGCGCTCCTGGACATCCGCCGCCTGGAGACGGGGCAGCCCCTGGACAGGGAACCCGCCTCACTTCAGGCCATTATCGCAGAGGCGGTGAGCCAGATCGCCTACTCCGCCCAAGGCCGCCACATTCACCTAGCTATCCAGGTTCCGGCAGACATACCCGAACTTCTACTGGACCGTGACCTGATCCAACGGGTGATCTACAATCTGCTGGACAACGCCATCAAGCATACGCGCGCCTATACTGACGTGACTATCAGCGCCCAGGTGCAGCCGGAAGCTGGGAACGTCCTCGTGGCCGTCGCCGATAATGGCCCCGGCGTCCCGCCGGAGTATCATGAGGTCATCTTTAATAAGTATCAGCGCATCCGGCGTGAGGGCGCGCCCAGGGGGCTGGGGCTGGGCCTGGCACTTTGTCGGATGGCGATTGAGGCCCATGGTGGGCGCATCTGGGTGGAGGACACGCCAAGCGGCGGCGCCACCTTTAAATTCACCCTGCCGCTCCCTGCTCCGTGATGACCCGCCGCTTATATTACGACGACGCCTATCGCACGGCTTTCTCCGCCCGCGTCATCCGACGCCTGCGCCACGCCGATCACCCGGCGGTCATCCTGGACCAGACGTGCTTTTACCCTACCGGCGGCGGCCAACCCTGTGATATGGGCTGGCTGAATGGCGTGGAGGTGATTGATGTGATCGCCAGCGAGGAGAACGGGGCCATCCTGCATGTCCTCGCGGCAGATTTAGATTTATCGCAGGACCAGGTTGCGGGGCGTATTGTCTGGTCGCGGCGGTTTGACCACATGCAACAGCACACCGGCCAGCACATTCTCTCCCAGGCGTTTATGCGCACGGCCAACGCCGAAACGGTCAGCTTCCATCTGGGCAGCGAGGTCGTGACCATTGATCTGAACGTGCCGCGCCTGTCGCCGGAGCAGGTGGAGGAGGCTGAGCGGCTGGCGAACCAGGTTGTCTTCAGCGATCGGCCCGTGCGGGCGCGCTTCGTCCCCCCTGAGGAACTGGCCGCTTACCCGCTGCGCCGTCCGCCGCAGGTTCAGGGCCCGGTCCGCGTGGTGGAAATTGAGGGCTTTGACGCTACGCCCTGCGGCGGCACCCACGTGGCCCGTACCGGCGAGATCGGGATGATCAAGATCATCCGCCTGGACAAGCGCGGCGAGGAGACGCGGGTGGAGTTCCGCTGCGGCGAACGCGCGCTGGCCGACTATGGGCGCAAGAACCAGATGGTGCAACAACTCGCGGGCCTGCTGACCACCGGCCACTTTGAGCTGGATCAAGCGGTTGAGCGGCTTCAGGCGGAGATCAAACAACTCCACCGCCAACTGCGCCAGGCGCAGGAGCGGCTGGTGGCCTATGAGGCCGCCGAACTGGCGGCGCAGGCGGAGCGCGTCGGCGAGTTGACGGTCATCCGCCGCGTCTTCAGCGACCGTGACCCTGGGCAACTGCGCCAACTGGCGTTGCGCCTGGCCGTCCGACCGAAGACGGTGGCGCTCCTGGGCCTGGCCGGGGCCAAAGCGCACGTCATCGGCGCGTGCAGCCAAGATGTCCAGGCCGACATGGTGACGGCGGTCCGGGTCGCTTTGCACGCCCTGGGCAGTTCGGGCGGCGGCGGGCGCCCCCAGTTCGCTCAGGGGGGTGGTGCGACGGCGCATGAGGGGCAGGTGGCAGCGGCATTGGAACAGGCGCTGGCGACGGTCATGGGCGGGGCGTCTCAGCCCCCTCCCTCACAAGGAGGGAAGGCCGGGATAGGAGAAGAACCGGGCTAAAGCCCGGTACTGGGCCGTCCTCCCGTCCTCTATCCCTACTTCCCCACCTCAATCAGCCCATATTTGAGCGCCATGACCACCGCTTCCAGCTTGGAGTGCACCCCCAGCTTGCTCATGGCGTTCTGCAGGTGGGTGCGCACGGTATTGGGGCTGATACGGAGTTGCCTGGCGGTCTCGTGGTTGTCCAACCCCTGCGCCAGGGCCTGAAGCACCTGGCGTTCGCGTGGCGTGAGAGGTTCCAGTTTGGTGCGGGCCTGCTCCTCCTGGCGCTGCCGCTGGTACAGGCGGCTCAACAGGCCCAGCAACATGGCCGGGGGGATGAGCATCTCGCCCGCGTGGGCGGCGCGGACGGCGGCGATGACATCGTTGATGGCCCGGTGCTTGGTGATGAAGCCGCTGGCGCCGGCGTCAATGGCCCGCAACAGCACCTCATCCTCGGTGGCCGAGGTCAGGATCACCGTCTTGGTGGCCGGCTGGATGCGCTTGATAACCTCGGCGATGGCGACGCCATCGCCATCGGGCAGCAGGACATCTAGCAGGACGACATCGGGTTGGAGTTGCCGGGCGCTTTCCAACGCGCTGGCGCAGGTGCTGGCCGTGCCCACTGTCTCCATATCCCGCTGCATGTTGATGACCAGAGACAGCGATTCGGCGAAGACGGTGTGATCATCCACGATCAGGACCCGGATCTTCTTCATAGGGCACGGCCATTCCAGTAGTCAGTCGTGAGACAATAGAAAGCCCTTGACGCCCGCCGCTGAAAGCCTTCGGCCTTGAGGACCTCAGGAATCAAGGCAACTCATCGGTTGAGACCCTTCTAGGCGGGGGAAAGGGCCATCCATACAGGCAAGGCAATGGAGAACGTGGCCCCCTGGTCTGGCGTCGTCTCCACCTGGATGGAGCCGCCATGCGCCTCCACGATGCGTTTGGCGATGTACAGCCCTAACCCCCCGCGCACCGATCCGCTGTTGCCGTTCTGGATACGGCCAAATTTAGCGAACAAGGCCTCCACCTGATCGGGCGGGATGTGCAGGCCCTGATCGGAGACGGTGATATACATCTCACCTTCCCCGTTGCTTGACCAGCCGAGGATGACCGGGCTGTCTGGCGCCAGGCGCACAGCGCACTCCACCACGTTCGTCAGCGCCTGCTTCAGGCGCAAGGCGTCACCCTGCACAACGTCCGGCTCATCCCCAGGCCGAAGGATGATCGCTTTGGAGGGATGCATCTCGCGGAAATCCCTGGAGACCTCATCCAGGAGCGCGCCAACCCGCACGAGCGAAAAGGCGTAGCTCAGCCGACCAGCGTCCAACCGCTCCACCATCACGAAATCATCCACCAGCCTGATCAGGTTGTCCGCCTGGCGGGCCACCGCGCCAAGATAGGTCGCCAGGTCCTCCTGGCTGAGCAGGTGGCCTTCGCGGCTCAAGAACACGCTGAAACTGTAGATCGTGGCCACCGGTGCGCGCAGTTCATGGCAGATCATGGAGATAAAGTCAGAGCGCCTGTCCTGCGATTCCAGCAGGGCCTGGCGCATCCGGTTGACCCCCTCCGCCAGTTGCCCAATCTCATCATTGCTGCGGACCGGCACGGCCTGCTTCAAGTCGCCATGCTCAACTGCCTGGACGCCGGCCAGAATCTGCCCCAGCGAGGTGGACAGGTCGCGGCTGATGACTGCACCCAGCCCCAGACCGACCAGGATCACAGCGCCGGTCAGGAGCGCCAGGAGGACCGTCGTCTGCTGGCTCTGTTGCTGGAGTTCGGCGCTGGTCAGGCTGGCCTGGCGCATGGCCACCTCCACCAGGTCATGATGGGCCACGATCATACGTGTCCCCAATGGCTCAACCTGGGTCTGGTACAGTTCCAGCGCCGCCGCCGTGTCCCCCTCGCGGCGGATGCGGATGACGTCGTGGGCCAGCGTCTGAAAGTCTGCGCTGAGTTGCCGGGCGTGCTCCAAAAGGGCCTGGTCCTCTGGCGCCGTAGCCAGGGGGATCAACTGGGCGTGGAGCGCGCTCATCTCCTCTGCCAGCGCCTGCTGCTGCGTCAGGAAGGGCTCCGCGCCTGCAAGCAGATAGCCGTGTGTGCTCTGCACTTGCCCCTGGGAGAGGTTCTCCAGGCGTGTTGCCAACAGGGCGACGGTTTGCTCCTGGTGGAGGAGAGCAGCGTAGCGCTGCTCCACCTGGCGCAGATGCAGGAGGCCGATCCCCAGCACCAGGCCAGCCAACACGCCCATAGCGGCGTAGCTGCTCATGATCTTCCGCCGAAACCCCATGTGCCGTTCACCCCCTCATGTCCATGCGCCGGCCAGCCGCCAGCCGGTCGCAGCGCGCATGGGCGTTTAGACCGTGTCGCTACAGCCTAGGGCGGGGGACCTATTGAACCTGCAAAACAGGTTTATACCATTAAATTAGAAGGAAGCGCAAGTAAGACAGAGGTCAGGGACGGGGGGTCAGGATAGGGGAGCGATCCCCGCCCCCGATCTTTGGCTCTTGCTTATCGCAACGCCGGGGTCGGGAGCATCCCCTCCAGGACGCGCTCCAGCGCCATCGTATGGCTGCACACGCCCCGGCTGGTAAAGAAGTTACAGTCGCAGTTCCAGACCCCGTGGTCAAAGGTGACTGTGTGCGGGCCATGGTCGCCATCAAATGTGACCCGCAGTTGCTCAAAATGAATGCGATCGCGCTGTTCTGCGTAGCGCTTGGCCTTTTCAATCTTGCCAATCATCCCATAGTCCATAGGTCCGCTCCTTATGTGTATTTCAGGGGAGTCCTCGGCTCCCCGGTCTGTGTTGATGCCAGCAACTGAACGGGCTGGCCTGGCCCCGGTATGTGAAAAGCACGGGAGCAGGCGACTCCCGTGCGGATCAGCTATGGATTTCGCGGACTGCTGGCGCGTTGTGCTCATCCTTTGGCCATTCTCTCCCCGTATTTGCCCTCAGTATACTCCCATTTGTGAACTGGTGTCAAGCCCTGTTTTGGGGGGTGTTCAGAAGGGGATGGACTGCACCTGGTGCTGCGGGCCAAGCCCCAGGTCTGGCTCGTCCAGATGGGCGATGAGTGTGTCAAACATCTGGCGATAGCGTTCCTCCTGGCAACGCTTGAGCGGCCCGGCGATAGAGTCGTGGAAATCGCACAGGCGATCGGTGACGGTGGCGCCAAACAGGGTCTGGCTGTAGGCCGCATCTGCACAGCGGCCCGCGCGGTCCCAGAACACCCACTGCCCATCAATCAGGAACAGGCGGTTGCGAATATCGGCGCACGATCCTTGGCGTGCCATCTCTTGGAAAGGCGCCAGGTCCATGCGCACCCCCGTGATCTCAACGTAGAGGATCGTCTCCTGTTGGGTCTCGCCTGGGCAGCCGATCTCGCCCTGGAATCGCCGGATAATGCCTGCAAACAGCCGCAGGTTGTCGGGATCGTACATGCGGGCGTTTTCAGGCGGTTGCCATCTGACCTCGGCGGTGATCTTACCGCCCTGGGCGTCAACGAACTGCGTGCGGCGGTCCAGGCCCACATATCCTGGGCATAAGGGCGTGGTGGCCATGATAAGGCCGTGCCCCAGCATGAGCACGGGCCTGTCCTGGAAGGCGGAGGGGGCCTGGTCCACATCGCGGACGGAAACCAGGGGGGTGACGGGCAGGGCGGGGAGCGTAGCTGGGGAGGATGGGGTCACTGTCGGCAGCGCCGCTGGTGCACAGGCGGTCAGAAGAAACGCCCCCAGGGTGAGCCAGGTCACGTGTGCTCGCATACGACCAGCCTCCTCAAGAACCTGCTGGGCTACCTTGCTCAGGGTCAGATCATACAGTCTGGCAGGGTTTGCGTCAAGTGACCCTGATGCGTGCCCTGCTGTTAGGGTCGTGTCAGATAGATGTCTGGACAAGGGGAAAAAGCGGATTATAATACACCGCTGGTGTCAATCAGGGGAAGGATCATATCTATGGCCGCGCGGAGTGTCAGCCATGATCCTGCGAAACCTGGCGCGCCGGAAGACGCGCAGCCTGCTCACCATCCTGGGCATCGCCATCGGCGTCGCCACCATCGTCATCTTGGGCGCCATGGCCGATGGTCTGGCCGAAGGCTACGCCGCCACCCTCGGCGGGAGCGGCGCTGACCTCATTGTCACCCAAAAAGGCTCCTTTGACATCACCCTGAGTGCCCTGCCCCAGTCCGCTGTCGAGCAGATTCAAGCCATGCCCGAAGTCCGCGCCGTCACCGGCATGTTAGCGGGCATCGTCACTACCGAGGGCGCACCCTACTTCGTCGTCTTCGGCCACGAGACACAGGGTTTCAGCATGGCGCGCTTCAAGGTGGTGGAAGGCCAAAGTCTGGCAGAGTGGCGTGGCCACGGTCGCCCGTTGCTCCTGGGCAAACTCGCCTCCCAGAACTTCAAGCTCAAGGTCGGCGACACCATTCGCCTGACCGATTCGGCCTTTCGCGTCGCGGGCATCTTTGAGACCGGCTCGGTCTATGAGGAGGCGGCCGCCGTTATCTCGCTGGCTGACGCCCAGGCGCTGTTGCAAAAGCCCCGCCAGGTGGGCGCCTTCCAGATCAAGCTCAAAGACCCCGGCCAGATGGATCGCGTCAAGCAACGTCTCCAGCGCGTGCTGCCTAATGCAGACGCGGTGGCCTCCACCCAGGCCACCGAAAGCCAGCAGCAGATCGCCTATATGCGTGGGTTCGCCTGGGGGCTGGCCCTGTTGGCGATTGTGATCGGCGGCTTCGGCATGATGAACACGGTGATGATGAGCGTGTTTGAGCGCACCCGCGAGATCGGCACGCTGCGGGCGCTGGGCTGGAGCCGCCGCCGCGTCATGGGGCTGATCCTGGGGGAGAGCCTGGTGTTGGGCGAGTTGGGCGGGCTGGCCGGTTGCGCCCTGGGCGCGTTAGGCGTGGTGGGGATGGCCTCACAACCGGCGCTCGCCTGGCTGGGCGGGCGCCTCTCACTGGGGCTGATCCTCCAGGCTATGGCGGTGGCGCTCGTGCTGGGCGCGGTGGGCGGCGCGTATCCGGCCTGGTGGGCGGCGCGCCTGCTGCCGATTGAGGCGCTGCGCTATGAGGGGGGCGCAGGCACGGGCACGACCCGCCGCCTGCCCGGCTCCCCCACGTTGCGCGCGCTGTGGCGACGCAAAACGCGCACGCTCTTGACGCTCGCCGGCGTGGGCATCGGCCTGATGGCAGTGATCGCGCTGAGCGGTATGGCCGAGGGCTTTGTCAGGCAACTCACCACGCTGATCGGCGCCAGCACCCAAGCCGACATCATCCTGCGGCAGAAGAATGCCTCCGATCTCAGCTACAGCGCGATTGACGAACGCATCGGCAAGCGCCTGGCGAACTTCCCCGGTGTGCGCCATATCTCCGGCATGATCTTCGGTGTGGCCCAAACGGAGAAGCTGCCCCTTTTCATCTTGCAGGCCTACAACCCGGCGGAATACGCCATCCGCCACTTCAAGGTGGTGGAGGGCCGGCCGCTCACCGGCACGCGCCAGATTTTGCTGGGGAGGCAGGCAGCGGAGGCGCTGGGCTTGCGCGTGGGCGAAACCATGCGCCTGGGCGAGTTTAGCTTTCGCGTGGTGGGCATCTATGAGACCGGCATCCTCTGGGAGGATCAGAGCGGGGTGATTTCGCTACGCGACGGGCAGGCCATGTGGGGCAAACCCCACCAGGTCAGCCTGTATGGCGTCAAAGTGAGCGACCCGAACCAGGCCGAGGCCATCCGGGCGCAGATTGAGGCCACCTTCCCGGAGGTGGCCGCCGCGCTCACGGCGGAGTTTGGTGAGACGTTGCCGGATTTGCAGAACGCCCAGGTGCTCTTCGCGGCCATCAGCCTGCTAGCCATCCTGGTGGGCGGCATCGGCATGATGAACACCATGGTGATGAGCGTGTTTGAGCGCACCCGCGAGATCGGCACGTTGCGGGCGCTGGGCTGGCGGCGGCGCAAGATTCTGGGGCTTGTGCTGAAGGAGTCGCTTGTCCTGAGCCTTCTGGGGGTCGCGATGGGCGCAGCCCTGGCCCTGGGGCTGAACGGTTTGCTCAAGGGCATCCCCGGCCTGGGCGGGTGGCTGGAGATCGTCTTCAGCCCGCAGTTGATCGGCCAGACGCTGTTCATCGGCGTGCTCCTAGGCACGGTCGGGGGGCTGTATCCGGCTTGGCGTGCTTCCAACCTCAGCCCCGCTGAGGCGCTACGATATGAATGAGTTTAACCGCAGAGAGCGCAGAGGACGCAGAAGGTGTTTTGCTCAAAGTCCTTGGCGCCAAAATTAGGGAACAGAGGTGCGAGATGAAGAAAGTAGCGCTTGGATGGGTAGTGGCCGCTCTGTTGACCGGCTGCGCTCAGGCGGCAGTCACACCGACCCCTACGCCTGCTGTAGAGGACTTCACGCCGGCGGTCTCGGTCTCCGGCAAAGTGGTGCCGGCGCGATGGGCCAACCTGAGCTTCCAGACCGCCGGGCGTATTGTGGAGGTGAACGTGTGGCTGGGCGATAGGGTGAGCGCCGGGCAGGTGCTGGCACGGCTGGATGACAGCGACGCCCGCGCTGGAGTGGCCCAGGCCGAGGCCGCGCTCAAGGTGGCCCAGGCGCAACTGGAAAGCGCCAAGGCCCCGCCGCGACCGGAGCAGATCGCCGCAGCGGAGGCGGCCGTCGCCGCCGCGCAGGCTGGGCTGAAGACGGCCCAGGCCAACCTGGAGGTGGCCCGCGCCAACCTGAACAAGCTGCTGGCCGGGCCCAGCCCACGTGAACTGGAGGTCGCCCGGCAACAGATTGAGCAGGCCAAAGCCCAGCTCTGGGGCGCGCAGGCCGCTCGCGACGCCATCAAGGGCAACCCAGCCAGCACACCCGGCCAGAGTGATACAGCGGAAGCGGCCGTGGCGCAGGCCGAGGTCGCTGTGCGCATCACCGAACTCCAGTATGAAGAACTGAAGGCAGGCCCGCGTGCCAGTGACATCGCCATCGCCCGCGCCCAGGTGCAACAGGCCGAAGGGCAGGTGGCCACAGCGGAGGCTCAGGTGCAGCAGGCCCAGGCCCAACTGGCCCTGCTCAAGGCCGGCCCCCCGAAGGAACAGATCGCGGCGGCCGAGGCCAACGTGGCGCAGGCCCAGGCCGCGCTGGAGGCTGCCCGCGCTGCACTGGCCAAGACCCAATTGGTAGCGCCATTTGATGGCACGGTCGGGACGGTGTTCGTGCATGTCGGGGAACTGGCCACACCCGGCCAGCCCGCCATCGCGCTGGGCGATGTGGCCACGCTGCGGGTGGAGACGACCGACCTGAGCGAGGTTGACGTTGTGCGCGTCAACGTAGGCAGTCCGGCGACGGTGACCTTTGACGCCCTCCCCGGCGCGACCTTCTCTGGCAAGGTGACGCGCATTGCGCCCATGTCCACCCCCGGCCAGAGCGGCGTGAACTATGTCGCTGTAGTGGAACTGGCGCAGATGGACCCACGTATCGCCTGGGGGATGACGGCGTTTGTGGATATACCGGTGAGCGGGGAATGACGAAGGACAGAGAACGGATGATGGAGGGTGCGCAATGGCAACGCCGGCGGTCGTAGAGGCCCGTGATCTGGTCAAAATCTACGGGGATGGGCAAGGCGTGCGGGCGCTGGACGGCGTCAGCTTCACCCTGCGGGCAGGGGAGTTTGTGGCGGTCATGGGGCCGAGTGGCTGCGGCAAGTCCACCCTGCTCAACCTCCTCGGTGCGCTGGATAAACCCACCAGTGGCACGGTGATCGTCGCCGGGCAGGACCTGACCAAGCTGCGCGACGCCGACCGCTTCCGTGCCCGCACGGTGGGCTTCGTCTTCCAACTGCACAACCTGATCCCCACGCTGACCGCGTTGGAGAATGTGGAGGTGCCCATGCAGGGGCAGGGGCTGGGGCGGCGGGCGCGGCGCGAGCGGGCCGAGGAACTCTTGCGTCTGGTGGGCCTGGGCGACCGGCTTCACCACTTGCCGGCGCAACTGTCCGGCGGGCAGCGGCAAAAGGTGGCTGTGGCCCGCGCCCTGGCGAATAACCCCGCCATCCTGCTGGCCGATGAGCCTACGGGCAACCTGGATAGCGTGGCCAGCGCCGAGATCATGGACCTGTTGGCGAAGTTGAACACGGAGCAGGGCACGACCATCCTGCTGGTCACGCACGACCCCACAATAGCCCGCCGGGCGCGGCGCGTCCTGCACATGCGCGACGGGCGCATTGAGCGCGACGAACCCGTTGGCTCGGTCTATGAAGAGGACCTGAAGCTGTTGCTCCGCTCTGAGTTGGGCCAGGCGCTGCTGAGAAGCGAGGACTGGCATGAACTGAGCCAACTGACCGGCCTGGAGTTGGTCCGCGATGGTCGCCTGACGGCGGAAGGCGAGGCCCTGCGGCGGCTGTTGGAGCGGGTGAGGCCCTCACCCCGCCAATAACCCTTTTTGATTGACGGTTCTTCTCAATAAGGATATACTCCCTGCTGAAGGCCCAGGGCAGTTTGAGCAGATCACGCAGAGTGTTCAGATAAACGAGCAAAGGAAACGGACGATGACCGAACAGCAACCCTCACTTCAAGCCCCCGCCGCCGCGCCGCCCACGCACCCTATGGCCATTGTCAGCCTGGTGACCGGCATCCTCGGCCTGACGCTGTGCGTGGGCCTGGGCGGGGTGATCGCGTTGATCACCGGCTATATGGCCCGGAACGAAATCCGCCAGAAGCCGGGGATGTACACAGGCGAGGGCCTGGCCACTGCCGGGCTGGTCCTGGGCGGGGTGGGTATTGCCTATTTCGTTTTGTCGCTCGTGCTGGGGGTGCTTGGGTTCATGTTCGCAATGGCTTTCAGCCTGTGCGCCACCCTCGGCCTTAGCCCCTGGTTTGGGCAGCGGTCGGCGCTCTTGTTAGCTGGCCTGGGGTTGTTTTAAGGGCGTTGCCGGGCATTTGACAGCCCGATCGCTTTGTGCTACAACTTCACATAGTAGGCGGTTTATTCCCTCTCCCTGGGAGGAGGTGTCCTGATGGCCAGTGTAACGTATGATCATGTGACCAAGCGCTTCGGTGACGTGACGGCGATCAGTAACTTGAATCTGCATGTGGCGGACAAGGAGTTCCTGGTGCTGGTCGGGCCGTCCGGCTGCGGTAAATCCACGGCGTTGCGCATGTTGGCCGGGCTGGAGGACGTCACAGAGGGCCGTATCTTAATCGGGGACCGCGTGGTCAACGATGTGCCCCCCAAGGACCGGGACATCGCCATGGTGTTTCAGAGCTATGCGCTTTACCCCCACATGAGCGTGTACGACAACATGGCCTTCGGCCTCAAGCTGCGCAAGTACCCCCGCCAGGAGATTGACCGACGGGTGAAGGAGGCCGCCCGCATTCTGGGGATTGAGCATTTGCTGGACCGCAAGCCCCGCCAGCTCTCCGGCGGCCAGCGCCAGCGCGTGGCCGTAGGCCGCGCCATTGTGCGCGAACCGGCGGTGTTCCTGTTTGACGAGCCGCTCTCCAACTTGGACGCCAAGCTGCGCGTTCAGACGCGGGCGGAGATCTCCAAGCTGCACCAACGGCTGGGCACGACCTTCATCTACGTGACCCACGACCAGGTGGAGGCCATGACCATGGGGACGCGCATCGCTGTGCTCAAGGACGGTGTCTTGCAGCAGGTGGACACGCCCCAGAACCTGTATGATAAGCCGGACAACGTCTTTGTGGCCGGCTTCATCGGCTCACCGGCGATGAACTTCTTTGACGCCACCCTGGTCGCCCAGGATGGGCAGGTGTGGATTGATACGGGCACGTTCCGCGTGCGCATCCCCGACGAGCGCGCAGCCACCTACAGGCCCCACCTGGGCAAGCAGGTGATCTTCGGCATCCGCCCGGAGGACATCCACGATGTGGAGTTTACCCCGCCGGGGATCAACCCGGCCATTGTGGAGGCCGAGGTGGATGTGACCGAACTCATGGGCAGCGAGGTGTACCTCTATCTGGTCACAGGGGGCAAGACGTTCATCGCCCGCGTGGACCCGCGCACCCGCGCCCGCGTGGGCAACCGCGTCGGGGTCGCCCTGGACACGTCCAAGATCCATATCTTTGATAAAGAAACAGAGAAAGCGATCCGCTAATGCCCACGTTTCACGTTTGACTGGGGTGTTCAGGTTTTCCCCAGCCGCCGCTTAAACTCCTGCGTCAGCGCGGGGACCACCTTGAACAGGTCGCCTACGATGCCGTAGCGCGCCAGCTTGAAGATGGGCGCTTCGGGGTCCTTGTTGATCGCCACGATCACCTTAGCGGTGCGCATGCCCGCCTGGTGCTGGATGGCGCCGGAGATGCCGCAGGCAATGTATAGGTCGGGCGAGACGGTGCGCCCGGTCTGTCCCACCTGATGGGCATAGGGGATCCAGCCCGCGTCCACTGCCGCGCGTGAGGCACCCACGGCGGCGCCGAGCACCTCGGCCAGTTCAAACAGCGGCTTGAAGCCCTCCGGCCCGCCCACGCCGCGCCCGCCGGAGACGATGATGCTGGCATCGGCCAGGCTGACTTTGCCCTCCTCCGCCAGGAAGTCAACGACCTTGCTGGCGATCTGGTCCTCGCTGAGCGCAGGTGGGACGGTCACGATCTCCCCGGTGCGCGCGGGATCGGCCTGGGGGCGGGGGAAGGCCCGCGGGCGCAGCGTGGCCATCTGCGGCCTGCGCTCCGGGCATATGACTTTGGCGATCAGCTTGCCGGCATATACGGGCCGGGTGACCACCAGCGTGCCGTTCTCCAGGTCCAGCCCGATGGCGTCGGCCATGAGCCCGGTCTCCAGGTCTGCGGACACAGCGCCCAGGGTGTCGCGCCCGCGCGTCGTGGCGGCGGCCAGGATGATCCCCGGCTGATGCTCCTGCGCCAGCCGGGTCAATAGCGCTGCGTAAGGCTCCACGCGGAACTCCGCCAGCGTGGCGTCATCCGCCAGGAAGACCTTATCCGCGCCATACGCGATGCTCTCCTGGGCGATGCTCTCCACATTATGCCCGAAGACACAGGCCACCGCCTGCGCGCCCAGTTGGTCGGCCAGGCGGCGCGCCTGGCCCAACGCCTCCCACGAGGGGATGGCAGCGCGCCCCCGGAATTGCTCTACCCAAACCCACACAGCGTTTGTGCTCACGGGGCCCTCCTTAGATGACCTTCTCGGCGAGGAGCTTGTCCACCAGGAGTCGCGCCTGCTCTTCCGGTGTGCCCTCAATGAACTCGCATTGGCCGCCGCGTGGCGGGAGCGGCAGGACCTGCGGCCAGCGCACGCCCGATCCGGCGGCCCCCACCCTGGGGCTGGACAGCCCCAGGTCGGCGGTGGTCCACACGGGGATAGCGAGCTTCGCTGCCTTGCGGATGCCCAGGAACGAGGGGTAGCGCGGCTCGTTGATGTCCTTGACCACGCTGATCACGGCGGGCAGGCGCGCCTGCACTACCTGCCGCCCTTCCTCCAACAGCCGTTCCACCACGATCGTCCGCGTCGCCGGGTCAATCTGGCGGATTTTGCAGACGTAGGTGAGTTGCGGCCAGCCCAGCCTGCGGGCGACATGGGCGGCTGTCTGGCCGGTGTCGCCGTCAATGGCCTGCTTGCCGAAGAGGACGACGTCCACATCCCCCATCTTCTGGACGGCGCCGGCCAGGACGGTGGCCGTCGCCAGCGTGTCGGCGCCAGCCATGTGCTCGTCCCAGAGCAGCACGGCGTCGTCACAGCCGCGCGCCACACTCTCCTTGAGCGCCTCTTTATACTCCTCTGGCCCCATACAGATGACGGTGGCCGTCCCCCCGTGGGCCTCCTTCAGCCGGATGGCCTCCTCAATAGCGTACTCATCCCAGGGGTTGACCACCAGTTTGGCATCGCCCCAACTGACCACACCGCGCTCATCTACGGTCACCTTCGCGGTGGTGTCAGGGGTCAGTTTGGTACAGACAACGACATGCAAGGGAATTCCTCCTTCCGCTTAAGGGATAATCCATGTGCCCGTTTCCCCGGCCAGTGCGCGTTCCAGGTTCTCCGGGTTGGTGATCAGGGCCTGTTTGCCCCCGTGTTCCAAGAAGCTAATGATGGCCTCAATCTTAGGGCCCATGCTGCCTGGGGGGAAGTGCCCCTGCGCCAGGTAGGTCCTGGCCTCCTCCAGGGTCATGCGGGACAGGTCCACTTGGTTGGGCTTCTTGTAGTTCAGCGCGACCTTCTCCACGGCGGTGGAGATCAGGAAGAGATCGGCCTGGATGCTGATGGCCAGCAGCGCCGAGGCGTAGTCCTTGTCAATCACGGCTTCCACGCCGACCAGGTTGCCCTCCTCGTCCTCAATCACCGGGATACCACCGCCGCCGACGGCGATCACGGTGAACCCGGTATCCAAGAGCGTCCAGATAGCGTCGCGCTCAATGATCCGGCGCGGGCGGGGCGAGGGCACGACGCGCCGCCAACCGCGTCCGGCATCCTCAATGACATTCCAGCCTTCCTTTTCACTGCGTTCCCTGGCCGTCTTCTCGTCCATAAAGCTGCCGATAGGCTTGGTGGGATGGCGGAAGGCTGGGTCGTTGCGGTCCACCAACACCTGCGTCACCACCGTCACGGCCTGCTTCTGGAGGCCCCGCTGGCGGAACTCGTTATACAGCGCCTTCTGGATCATGTAGCCGATGGCGCCCTGGGTATCGGCGTCAATGGAATCCAGCGGCACAGGGTGCAGTTCGTGCAGAGAGAGTTCGGAGCGACGCAGGATGAAGCCCACCTGCGGCCCATTGCCGTGCGTGATGACCACATCCCAGCCACGGGCGATCATGCCCGCGATGTGCTGGCAGGTCTCCACCGTGGCCGCATATTGGTCGGGCACGGTCTGGTGTTGCGGGTCTTTAATCAGGGAGTTGCCCCCGATGGCGACGACAGCGATCTTGCGTTCAGTCACATCATCTCCTTATAGGTGCAGCGATAGGCTGCTATGCTTCCATCAGAGCACGCAGCCGCTGGGTTCCCATGGGGTTCGCTGATGTGCATTATGGAGCCCTCACCCTTACCGCATGGTCAACGCCAGGACCGCCTTCTGCACGTGCAGGCGGTTCTCCGCCTGATCGTACACCACCGAGGTCCAGCCCGGCCCGGTTTGCTTGTCAATCACTGCATCCGTCACCTCAATCCCCCGGTCGGCGGGCAGGCAGTGCATGTAGATGGCGTCCTCTGCCGTCAACCCCATGCGCCGCTCATCGGTGATCCAATCGCTGTACTTCCTGCCGATCCGCGCCGACTCCTCCAGGTCAGAGGTCGTCAGCAGGCAGCCCCAACTCTTGGGGTAAACCACGTCCGCGCCGCGGAAGCCCTCGTCCATGTCATCCATGATCTCAAAGGAGCCTCCGTTCATCCGCGCCTCGGTCGCTGCCCGGTCAAGGATGTCGGGCATCAGCTTGTACTCCGGCGGGTGCACCAGGCGCACGTTCATGCCGAAGCGGGTCAACTGCAGGATGAGCGATTGGGGCACGGAGATGGGCTTTTGATAGCTGGCGGCGTAGGCCCAGGAGACCGCGACGGTCAGCCCCTGCAGGTTGCGCCCTTTCTTTTCCATGATCGTCATCAGGTCGGCCAGCGCCTGGAAGGGGTGATAGATATCGCACTGCATGTTGAGCACGGGCACGCGACTGTACTTCGCCACCTCGCGCATATAGGCGTTGCCCACACCCCAGTCCACGTGGCGGATAGCGATCCCGTCGTAATAGCGCCCCAGGATCTCGCCGATCTCCTTGGCCGTGTCGCCGTGGGCGATCTGGGTGGTCTTGGATTCAATAAACGCGGCATGGCCGCCGAGTTGGGCCATGCCGGCCTCAAACGAGCCGCGTGTGCGCGTGCTGGAGAAGAAGAACAGCATCGCCAGGGTCTTATCGCGCAGTAAGGGGTGGGGTTCGCCCAGGGCGCGCTTGCGCTTCAGGTCCCAGGCCACATCCAGGACGGTCTCAATTTCCTCTTTAGAAAAATCCGTATCCGCGATGAAATCGCGTCCCCGCAGGTCGGTTTGCATTGAGTAGCCCTCCCTGTGATTGACAGGTTTTCACATGGTGTGATCTTAGCCGAAGTGGCGAGGGATGTCAAAAGGCTAAGGGGAGGGGGTCGATCGCTACGCGCCGGGGGTGACCTGCCGGCCTATGCGCCCTGGTTCCGGCTCGGACGCTACGCCGCTCCAGCCTATCAGGCGCTGCTCCACAACTGGAGGGCGACGGGGCAACTCTAGGAATCTGGAGCGCAAGGCAGGCGTAGGACGAGCGTCGGGTCGGCGTCAAGCATCCATGTTGCTCCCGTGCTAAACTGAGGCCGATATGAGCCTTCGGCCTCAGACGCACGCTGCCAGATCGTGGGTGCTGCTGTGGATAGGTGCAGCGCTGGGCTTGCTGCTGCTTGCCGGCTGCGGCCCGACGCCGGAGGCGATCCAGCCGACGGTTTTGCCCCCAACGTCGTCGCTGACCAGCACTCCTGTACCGACTGATACCCCCTCCCCGGCGCCAACCGGCAGCAATAATACGCCCACCCCAACCCGGCCCACTGCGACGCCAAGCCCGTCGCCATCGCCGACCACCACCAGCACGCCCATGCCGCCGCTGACGGCGCATGAGTGGCTGGCCCAGCCGGTGCTGGTGTGGTTTGGCAGTAGGGGCGGTGATGGTGGCGACGAAAGCACAGCTTATCTACAGTCTCTACCAAGTCTCATCCTGTATTCTGACGGACAATTACTCGTTTCGGATGAGCAACAGGTGTTTGAGTGGGTATGGGATGCTGAGTCCTCAACTGCACTACTCGTTCCCAGCTACCCTACTATACTATGGGAAGCGAATCTTGATCGGCAACAGACCTGTGCAATCCTGAACACGATTGAGCGGACAGGTTTCTTCGATTACGATCCGGATAGCTACAGCCTGGCGCCTGAGCTTGGGCGGTTCGGGCCGTTCGATGGTGAGCCTATGACCGTCATTCGGATAGATGCCTGGCGGTCGAACCATATGGTGCTGGATGCTCTATCCCACTTCTTGGAAGAAGTGCCTCCGCCGACCTGGACAGAGAAGGAGTGCCGAGGGTGTGCCCCTCTGCCGATTATCCCGCCCTCGTTGCGAAACACCTACTTTTTCCTGTCCCGCTACCGACCTGCTGACCCGCAGCCGTACATACCTGACAAAATCGCTCTGTGGTTCTATTCACCTGACCCAAGGGATGATGAACTACCCTGGCCGCTCCAATCACCCTCGCTGGCCGATCTCTACCTCCGGTCTGAATCTGTGGCCGGGTTACCGTGGGCTTATGGTGACCGTCGCGTGGTGTTACAAGGCGCCGAAGCCAAGGCAGTCTACGAGATATTCGGAAACGGCATCCGCTTGAAGACCTTCCGGGATGGAGAGCAGCGCTATAGGGTGATCGCACACCCGGGCTTGCCTTATGGAGCGCTACTAGACTATACGGAAGATGACACTGTGCTCGAGCCGCCGGAGACGACCGAGAAAAAGCCTGAACGCTGGTTGAGCTGCCAGCCATCCGATGGCGTATTGGACATCCCAGGCCCATAAGCGCCTGCGCTCCACGGCTGGGGGGAGATCATGCCGATGAGGCCAGACGTCTCTCTAAGCTTAGCGTAAACGCGCCGGGTGTGATATAATCTTCCATAGCCGCGCAAAATAGATCAGCGGCTCAAAGGGAGAACCCATGCAAACCGAAATCCTCTACCGTCCGTCCTATTCGCTCACACGGGTGAAACTAGAACCGAACGAGAGCATCCGCGTTGAAGCTGGCTCTATGGTGGGGATGTCGGCGGGCGTCACACTGGAGACGAAGGCCCAGGGCGGCATCCTGGCCTCGCTCGCCCGCAGCGTGCTGGGCGGGGAGAGCTTCTTTGTGAACACCTACACCGCTCCGGCCACAGGCGGCGAGATTTTGCTGGCGCCGGCGCTGCCCGGCGACCAGTTCACGTTGCAGTTGAACGGCGAGACGCTCCTGGTGCAGTCGGGGGCGTTTGTGGCCTCGTCAAGCGGCATTACCCTGGACACCAAATGGGGTGGGGCCAAGACTTTTTTCGCCAGTGAGGGCCTGATCCTGCTGTGGGCCAGCGGCTATGGCACGCTCATCCTGTCCAGCTACGGCGCTATCCATCAGATGGAGTTAGGGCCAGGTGAGCGCTACACGGTGGACACGGGCCACCTGGTGGCCTTCTCGGAGGGGATTGGGTTCAGCGTGCGCCGCATCGGCGGTATCAAGTCCACGCTGTTCAGCGGCGAGGGCCTGGTGGTGGACCTGACCGGCCCGGGGCGCCTGTTGATGCAGACGCGCAGTGAGGATGCCTTCCTGGCCTGGCTCATCCCCAGAATTCCGAAGCGCAGCAAGGATTAGACGTTCCCTGCCTCCGTCTTTCGTCGTAAGCGGAATCAGCCTTCCCGCCGATGTCTATCTGGCTAAGGCGTGTTAGGCTGTAGATCGCGCTGCGGACCGGGTGGAACTTTGGCCTGGCGCCCAGCGTCTTCCCTATGGATTATGGAATTCTCTTAGGAGGTCCCCGATGAAGCACCGAGCCTCTCGGTCTTTCCGCTATTGGTTGTTGGCCTTCACGCATCTTGCCCTGGTGATGGCGTTCATGCTGACGGCCTGCCGGGCGCAGCCGCAGCCCATGCCCACACCGCCACCGCCGACAGCCACCCCTCTGCCGCCCTTGCCGCCGGTGCTGGTGGAGCGTTCGCCGGCGCGCGGCGAAGAACTGCCGCCCGACGGCACCTTACAGTTGGTCTTTGACCAGCCCATGAACCGGGCCTCGGTGGAAGCCGCGTTTGAGGTCTCGCCACCGGTGGAGGGGACGTTCTCCTGGCCCGACGATAGGACGGTCCAGTTCAAGCCGAAACAGCCGCTGGATCGCGACAAGGTGTATGTCGCCACGATCAAGGCGGACGCCAAGAGCGCCGCCGGGCTGTCGCTCACCGCGCCCTTGCGCTTCAAGTTCGCTACGGTGGGCTTCCTGGAGGTCGCCCAGGTCATCCCCGCGCCCAACACGCGCGAGGTGGAGACGGACGCAACAATCACTGTGATCTTCAACCGCCCGGTGGTGCCGCTGACCGGTATCGCCGAGCAGGCCAATCTGCCCCAGCCGATCACCATTGAGCCGGAGACGCCTGGCCGGGGGGAGTGGCTGAACACCTCCATCTATGTCTTCCGCCCCGATCCGGCGCTTAAAGCCTCTACGACCTACACGGTGCGCGTCGCCGCCGGGCTGAAGGATGTCACCGGTGGGGTGCTCGCGGAGGCGTACCGCTGGTCGTTCACCACAGTTGCACCCTCGGTCTTGTTCACTGATCCCAGCGATGGCCAAAAGGACGTGCCCCTCACCCGCCCCATCACGGTGACCTTCAACCAGCGCATGGACCACGCCAGCGTGGAGGCGGCTTTCAGCCTGACGGACGCGAAGGGCACGCGCATCCCCGGCACGTTCAAATGGTTCGCTGGGAGCGAGGTCCCGCCGCGCTACGATCCGGTGAGGGGCCAGGAGAAGCCTGTGCCGCCCTCCGCCGAGGTGATGGAGTTCACGCCGGGCCAGCGGCTGGCGCTGGACATGAGCTACACCGTCCGGGTGGAGGGGAGCGCCCGGACGGTGGAGGGGACGGGCAGCCTGGGCCGGCCCTATGAATGGAGCTTCCACACGGTGAAGGCGCCCGCCGTCCTGCGCACCGAGCCGGCGGATGGGGAGACGCGGGCCGAAATGGGGCACTTCGTCATCTATTTCGCCAGCCCGATGGACGTGCGCACGATTGAGCCTAATCTGACAATCACGCCCAAGCCGACCGAGGTCTTCACCTACTACAACGAGTATGAAAACAGCTTCACCATCAACTTCCCGCCGCAGCCCTCCACGGCGTATGAGATGCGCATCGGCGCGGGAATGGCCGACCCCTACGGTAACACGCTGGGCCAGGACACGGTGGTGCGCTTCACCACGCGCCCCTACCCGCCGGCGGCCTATCTCAACGTGCCCGGCATCGTGGGCACGTACAACGCCTACACGCCCACCGTGGTGTACGCCATCCACCTGAACGTGACGCGGCTGGACTTTGAGTTGTACCGGCTGGACCTGGCGACGTTCGCCCGGCTGGCTGGGCCGGGCGGGTATGGCGAGATAGACAATTTCCGCCCGCAGGCCCAGGACCGCCTGCGGAGCTGGTCGCTGCCGGTGAGCGCGCCGCAGAACAAGAGCGGGCTGGCCCGCGTGACCCTGGCCGAGACGCCTGAGGGCCGGCTGGCGCCGGGCCTGTACTACCTCCAGGTGACCGCGCCGGAACTGCGCACGACGGAGCCGAAGCCTTTCTACCGGGTGTCGCGCCACCTGCTGGTGGTCTCCGGCGTCAACCTGACGGTGAAGACCGGCCTGCGCGAGGCGCTGGTCTGGGCCACCGACATGCAAAGCGGCCAGCCTGTGCCGGGCCTGCCGGTCCGGTTCTACGACCAGAACTTCGGGCGGATGGCGGAGGCCGCGACCGATCAGGATGGGGTGGCTCAGTTCTCCTTCAGCGAGCCCATTTACCTGTGGGAGCCACACTACGCGGTGGTGCAGACGGCCGGCAGCGGGCCGACGAGCTTCGCGCTGACGATGGACCAGTGGTCCGATGGGATCGCGCCCTGGGATTGGAACCTGCCCACCCAGTGGGACAACCGGCCCTATCAGGTCTATCTGTACACCGACAAGCCCATCTACCGCCCCGGCCAGACGGTGCACTTCAAGGGCATCGTCCGCGCCAACGACGATGCCCGCTACAGCCTGCCGACCGACCTGCGCGCCCTGCTGATCACCATCCAGGATTGGGAGGGGAAACGGGTCTACAGCCAGACGTTGCCGATCAGCCCCCAGGGCACGTTCTACGGCGACTTTAAGCTGTCCGAGGCCGCCAGCCTGGGCTACTACAGCCTGAATACGGTCATCCGGCTGCCTGCGGTCAAACCGTATCCGCCGGAGATGTACTTCGGCATCGGCTTCCAGGTGGCGCAATACCGCCGCCCGGAGTTCCAGGTCAAGGTGACGGCGGACCGCAGCCAGGTGCTTCAGGGCGAGGACATCGGGGTTAGCGCGGAAGCGACCTACTTCTTCGGGGCGCCGGTGGCCAATGCCGCGCTCACCTGGCGCGTCTTCTCCATAGAGCATTTCTTCACCTGGGAGGGGCCGGGCTATTACGACTTCACCGACTACGACTTCACTATAGAGGGTGAGCGCGGCCCGGTCTTCGGCGGCTTCGGCGAGTTGATCGCCGAGGGCCAGGGGCGCACCGACGCCCAGGGCCGTTTCACCTTTAAGGTGCCCGCCAACCTGGGCACGAAGACGGCCAGCCAGCGCTTCACCATTGAGGTGACGGTGACCGACGAGAGCGCCCAGGCGGTGAGCGGACGCACGGCGGTGACCGTGCATAAAGGCGAGTTCTACATCGGCCTGCGCCCGCAGAGCTACATCGGCCAAGCCAACCGCGCCCAAGTGGTGGACATCATCACGGTGGACTGGGACCAGCGGCCCTACGGCCAGGTGGACCTGACGGTGATCACCTACGAGCACAAGTGGTTCAGCGTGCAGCAAGAGGACGCCTTCGGCAATATCCAGTGGACCTGGACGGTGGAGGACACGCCGGTCTATACCACCACCGTAACGACCGAGCAGGGCGGCATCGCCCAGGTCCGCTACGTGCCGCCGCGAGGCGGCACGTATAAGATCCTGGCCACCGGGCGCGACAGCCAGGGCCACGAGGTGCGCGCCTCCACCTACCAGTGGGTCACCAGCGGCGAGTACGTCGCCTGGCGCATGGAGAACAACGATCGCATTGAACTGCGCCCCGACCGTCGCAGCTACCGGCCCGGCGACACCGCCGAGATCCTTATCCCCTCGCCCTATCAGGGGGAGACGACGGCGCTCCTGACCATTGAGCGCGGGCGCATCCTGGAGCGGCGGCTGATCACGCTGAGGAGCAACAGCGAGGTGCTGCGCCTGCCGATCATCGCCGACTACGCGCCCAACGTGTTCGTCTCAGTGGTCATCGTCAAGGGCGTGGACGCCACCAACCCCACGGCCTCCTTCAAGATCGGCTATGCCCAGCTCAAGGTCTCGCCGGAGCAACAGGAACTGAAGATCACGCTCACGCCGGATAAGCCGCGCCTGGGCCCGCGCGACATGGTGACCTATGATGTGCGGGTGACCGACTACAGCGGCAAGCCCGTTCAGGCGGAGTTCTCCTTCGCGCTGGTGGACCTGTCGGTGCTGTCGCTGGCCGAGCCGAACGCGCCGCCGCTAGTGGACGCCTTCTACGGCCCGCAGGGCTTGGGCATCCGCACCGCCTCCGGCCTGACCATCGCGGTGGACCGTCTCAACGTGCGCGCGGCGAGCGGCTTCAAGGGTGGCGGTGGCGGCGGCGCTGAGGCCGGCGCGTTTGAGATCCGCCAGGAGTTCCCCGACACCGCTTACTGGAATCCGGCGGTCATGACCGACGCCAACGGCCAGGCTCAGGTGCAGATCACCCTGCCCGATACGCTGACGACCTGGCGGCTGGACGTGCGCGGCGCCACCGCCGAAACCACCCTGGTCGGCCAGGCGACGGTGGACATCGTCACGACCAAGGACCTGCTCATCCGCCCGGTGACGCCGCGCTTCTTCGTCGTCGGCGATCAGGCGCGGCTGGGGGCTATCGTGAACAACAACACCGACCGCGCCATTGATGCCGAGGTGGACCTGATTGCGCGGGGCGTGGAACTGGCAGGGCCTTCGCTGCAGAAGGTGACCGTCCCCGCACGCGGCCAGGTGCTGGTCACCTGGCAGGTCACCGTGCCCGATGTGGACGCGGTGGACCTGACCTTCACGGTACGCGGTGGTGGGCTGTCGGATGCCTCCAAGCCGCCGCTGGGCCAGCCGCCGAACCAGCTTCTGCCTGTGTACAAGTACAGCACGCCGGAGACGGTGGGCACGGCGGGCGAAGTGGACACGGCAGGCGACCGCACCGAGGCAATTGTCCTGCCGCGCAAGATAGACCCGACGCAGGGACACCTGAGCATTGAGATCGCCCCCTCGTTGGCGGCGGCCACGCGGGATGGGCTGACCTACCTGGAGCATTATCCCTATGAGTGTACCGAGCAAACGGTGTCGCGCTTCCTGCCCAACGTGGTCACCTACCGCGCCCTCAAGCAGTTGAACCTCCAGAACCCGGCGCTGGAAGCGCGCCTGCCCGCGCTGGTCAACGAGGGCCTGCAGCGCCTGTACAGCCAGCAGCACGTGGACGGCGGTTGGGGCTGGTGGGTGAACGACCAGTCCAACCCCACTGTCACGTCCTATGTGCTGTTGGGCCTGGTGAAAGCGCGTGAGGCCGGCTTTGACATCAGCGCCGACGTGATCAATCGCGCCGTGAGCTACCTGCGCCCGCGCATCCTGCCCCCGCGGCTGCTCCTGTCGCCCTCCGACGCCAACCGCCAGGCGTACATCCTCTACGTCCTGGCCGAGGCGGGGCAGGGCGACGTGAGCGCGACCGTGAACCTGTACGAGAGCCGCCAGAAGTTGGACTACTATGGCCGGGCGCTCTTGGCGCTGGCGCTCAAGCTGAACGAGTCCGACGAGAGCCGCATCCGCACGCTGCTCTCCGACCTGCAGAATGGCGCCATCACCAGCGCGACGGGGATGCACTGGGAGGAGGCGAACACGGATTATTGGAACTGGAACACGGACACACGTTCCACGGCGATCATCCTGGACGCCTTCGCCCGGCTGGACCCGGAGAACGCCCTGAACCCGAACATCGTGCGCTGGCTGATGGTGGCCCGCCGCACCGGCTATTGGGAGACGACACAGGAGACCGCCTGGGCTATCCTGGCGCTGACCGACTGGATGGTGGCGACCGGTGAACTCCAGGCGAACTACACCTACCGCGTGGTGCTGAACGGGAGCGAGATCACGCGGGGCAGCGCCACCGCCGACAACCTAGACGAGCCGGTGCGCCTGCAGATCGCTATCAAAGACCTGATCCTGGATCAGGCCAACCACCTGACCTTCCAGCGGGACGCCGGGCCGGGCCGCCTGTATTACACGGCGCACCTGCAGACCTACGTGCCGGTGGAGGAGGTGCGGGCGCTGAGCCGCGGCGTGATCGTCGGGCGGCAGTATCGCCTGGTGACCGATGAGTGCCGCCAGAACCCGGACGTGCCCTGCCCGGTGGTGACCAGCGCCAGCCTGGGCGATGAGATCCAGGTGCGCCTGACTCTCGTGGCGCCGCACGACCTGTACTACGTCGTGGTGGAGGACCCCTTGCCCGCAGGCGCCGAGGCGATTGACGCCAGCCTGCTCACCACGAGCGCGGTGGGCCAGCCGCCGGAGCTGACGCGGCTGGTGCCGGGCTATGGGCCGGGCTGGGGCTGGTGGTGGTTCAGCCACAGCGAACTGCGCGATGAGAAGGTCGTGCTCTTCGCCACCCACCTGCCCGCTGGGACGTACGAGTACACCTACACCATGCGGGCCACGCTGCCCGGCCAGTTCAAGGTCTTGCCCACCACCGCCTATGAGTTCTACTTCCCGGAGGTGTTTGGACGCTCGGACGGGATGCTGTTCCCGATTGAGGAGCAGTAGACGGCCCACCACCGGATCGCTGTCAACGGATTCGGGGAACGGATTGAACGGATAGCTTGTTCCCTTGCGGGAGGAGAAGAGAACCCCGGTTTCTCTGAGAAATCGGGGTTCTCCTCCGGTTCTCTTATTCCATTACGGCCCTTATGAGAGAAGGGAACTGAACAGCTTCCTCTAGGACGGTATGGGGATGATGCCAAGTTGCTGCAACATGCCCAGGCTGTCATCATTCACCCAGCCTTCCACGATCTTCCCGTCCTTGATGCGGTAGATGCTCTGCCCGGAAATCTTGAACTGTCTGCCCGATGGCTTGTGGCCCATAAAATCACCCCGATGCGTTCCCGTCGCAAACCATCGTGTGGCGACCGTATTCCCTTCGCACAGGGCGTCTTCTTCGTGGATTTTTAAGTCAGGAAAGGCGGTATGCAGCATTCCGATCATCTGCTTGAACCCCTCAATCCCATGGATAGGCTGCGGGGTGTAGGGGCTGGTAAAGACAATGTCAGGAGATACATATCGCTCCATCGCTGATATGTTGCCCTGACTGACCGCTTCTTCAAGATAGCGGCGGACAATGGTTTTGTTCTGATCGATGGACATGGTAGCCTCCTGTTGATTGGGCCTTAGTTTAGTTCGAAAATTTCCTTGATCGTTTCGTTGTTGAGAATATCCTGCACAATCTTCTGGGATCGCATTGACATCTGAAAGGGATGCTCACCGAACAGACGCTGATACTGCTCTTCATAGGTGTTGAGCATTTTCTCGGCGCGTTCGGGGATAAGATCACGAATGCGTTGCACATAGTTGGTATTGAATTGTAGACGCTCTGGATCAACGATGCCCATTTGGATCATCCCTTTGGTTTTCTTCGGACAACGACAGGGGTTGTTCTTGTTGACCAGACCGCATTTGTTGTTCATAAAGTTATAGAGGTCCCTTCGCGCCCGCGCCAGCCTCTGGCGGAAGTTATCCGGGGTGATTTCCAGAAACTCGCTGGCGAGGCGATGGTCAATGCCAAAGACTTCCCCTAAGATGAACGTCAAGCGCTGCTCCCGATCCAGACACAAGAGCATACCGCTCATACAGCCAAATTTGACCTCTTCAATGGTTTCTTTCAGTGCGATCGCTTCATCCTGCGCCAACTCCACATTGGGAGTGGCATCCAGAAATCGCCCGTAGCCTTCAAAGCTCAAGAACATCTCTTCCTTACTACGCTTTTCCATGTTCAAAATATGGTTGAAAACGATCCGATAGAGCCAAGTACGAAATGCGCTCTTGCCCTCAAACTGCGAAAGATTGGTAATGACTTTAAGCAGAACCTCCTGCGTAATGTCTTCGGCATCCTGTGCGCTCGCGGTCATTTTCAGTGCCACGTTATAAATAAACGGTTGATGCCGCAGGATCAGTGTCTCAAGGGCTTGCTTATTGCCGTGGAGGCTGGCGCGGACAAGTTCAAGATCGGTGCGCTCTGAATAGTTGGTGACCGAGAATGGATTCTCCATGAGTTGTTTCCTCACTTGATTAGACACCGAGCATTGAACGATGTGACAAGAATTTCTGGGCAAATTCCATCCTTAAATGTTCTCACAGCCAAAGAAAAGCGGCCTAACCAGCGCTTCCAGCCGACGCGCTCCGTGTGTCAACTGACGCGCAAGCCGTTAGGCGGCTGTATAATACCAACATAAGGTTCAGAATACCACCGTATTTTAGTTATATGCTGATCGGCCATCTATTACAGCGGCCAGATTCGGTGGCGCTTTTGAAAGCTTTGGCCCGCGGAGGCAATGAACTTGCTGTTGAGCCGCCCGTAAGCGGCCGGACAGGAGCCGGATGGTGCCGCCGGGTCTTCTAGCCCTCCTCTATCTCCTCCTGGGAATCGGCTGTGCCCTATGGGCCTGGCGGGCGGGCAACCGTTGGGAGGCTGGGCCATTGGCGCCTGTGCGCTGGGGCCGGCGGCGCGAACTGCCCCTGGTCCTCCTCGTCCTAGCGGTGGCTGCCTTCACCCGCTTCTACCGCATCGGCGATATCCCCTATGGCATTGAGGGCGACGAGGCCAAATGGACAGTGGAGGCGGCGACGCTAGCCGTAGATGGGCAGAAGGTCCTGGACGCCGAATATCATAGCTTCTGGCTGCCGGTCAGCTTCGCTATGCAGGCGCCCTTCCACCATCTACTTGGCCCCGGCATCCGGGCGGCCCGCATCGCGGTGGCCTGCTTCAGCCTGGTGGCAACGGCGGCCTTTTACTGGCTGGTGCGCCAGGCGGCCAACATCCCGGTGGCGCTCATCGCCACGTTCCTGCTGGCGGTGTCGGTGGTGGACATCAGCGCCAGCCGCCTGGCGTTGGTGGAGGCCCACATCAAGCTATGGGCGATTCTGGCGCCGGCGCTGGCGCTGGCCGCATGGCAACGGCGGAGCACGCTCCTTTTCCTGGCCTGCGGCATAGCTCTGGCGCTGGGCCTGCTCACCTACGAGACATTCGCGCCGATGGTCGGCGTCGTGCTGGTCTTCGTCGGGGCCGAAGCCTGGAGCGAGCGAGGTGACTGGCGGCGTTGGGCAGAGCACCTCTCGGCGCTGCTCCTGCCGGTCATCCTGGTCGCGCCGCGCTTCACCACCTATCTCCAGGGGCGCGCTGAGTATTACGCGCTGCCGCGGCGGGGGCTGGCCGACCCGCCGCTCATCGGGCTGGCACGGGGGCTGGCCGAGGTGCTGTACAACTTCTACCGGCAGACGACCGGTGACTTCCTGATTGTGCAATCCGGGCCGATCATCTACCCTGTGCTCGTGCCGCTCCTGGTCATGGGGCTGGCCTACACGCTGGTCCACATCCGCCGTTATCTCCTGGCTGTCGCCTGGATCGTGCTCGTCTTAGTGCCCGTGCCGGTGCTGCTGAAAGCGCCTTACGTGCGCATCCTGTATCCGGGCCTGCCCGCCATCACTATGCTCATCGCCATCGCGATGTGGGGGATTATCTGGGAACTACGGCCGCGGCTGAAGAGGCACAACGCCGCCGTGCCCCTACGGTCGCGGCTGAAGCCGCTCCTACTCGGACGACGGACGACGGTGGATGGTGCGTCTATGGGCCGTCTATGGGCCGTTGTCCTCGTACTGGCTCTGGTGGCCCTGGGCCTCTCCAATTGGAACAGCTACCTGTATGAGGTCCAGGACCCGCCCGAACGCCAGGCGCGGCGGGAACTGGCCGACCTGGTTGGCGAGATCGCAGGCGCGGACGAGGTGATCTACGGGCCGTATTATTCGGAAATTGAGGATACGTTCTATGCGGAGAGGGCGCTGTTGCGCTTCACCGTGCGCAGCCAGGCCGGCCCGGATGCGCCCGACCGGCTGTTGCGCCTCCTGCCCTTTGACGCGGCCCTGGCCGAACTCTCCATTCAGGGGGCGCGGGATGGGCCTGTAGCTGTCCTCCATGACACGTTCACGCGATTCCATACAGCGGAACGGCAGGCGTTCGCCGCCACGCTGGAACGTTGCTATCCCGGCGCGAAGCGAACCGCCAGCCGCTTCTTCACGGTTTACCACCTGGATGTCTCGGCTTTGGCGGCGCCCATCTGTGGAAGCGCTCGCGTCACCTGGTTGACGCCGGAGGGGGGCGTGTTTCCGGCGGGGCAGCCCGTTCAACTGGCCTGGCAGGTGGCGGGGCGGTCGCCGACGACGGCCCGGACCGTCTGCGAACGGCGGCTGCCCGGCGTGGTGCGCCTGGAGGCCGAGGATTTCGCCAGGCTGGCGGGCTGGGTGGAGGAAACGCGTGGCGCGCCGGGATATAGTGGCCGGGCCTTTATGGTGGACGATATGCACGCCCAGGCCGTGTTCACCGCGACGGTGGAGGAGGCGGGGGACTATCGCGTCTGGGCGCGTTGGTACCGAACCGCGCCCGGCGGCCCACCAGTTCTGCTGGACATCGGTGATCATGTGCTCTCCTTTGGCGCTGCGGAAAAGATAGGGCACTGGGTGTGGGAGTTATCTGGCAACCTTTCGCTGCCCGCAGGGCCATTGGCGTTGGCGCTGCGCCGGGAGACGCCCCCCGGCCAGCCCTATGTGCCGCTGTTGGTGGATGCGCTGCTCCTGTCCCGCGACCCGGCCTTTGACCCGGAGCGCGAGGATGAATGGACGCAGGTGATAGATAGCGGCGAGCAGCCGGTCGGCCCAACAGCGCCTTACACAACTTCGTTCACAGGTGAGCCTGGCAGCTATCGCTGCCGCCTGCGAGCCTTCGCTGGGGACTGGCTGGTGGATGGGCAGGGGCAACGCGGGGCGGGGTCGGCCTGGCTTTACTTTTCAATCCGATAGGGCGGGTCAATGATGATCTCACCGTTTTCGCGCTGCTCGTCCACCACGCGCCAGGTGCCTGATCCTGCTTCCATTTCGCTCAGGTGCTGCCGGACGATGGCCTGGGGTGCGAGCAGGATGAACAGCCGGAGGCCTAAGAGGAGGATGCCCAGGTCATCAAGCTGGCCCAGGCCAGGCATCAGGTCGGGGACGAAATCCACCGGGAAGAGCGTGTACAGGATGGTCGCCGGTGGGATGAGTTTGAGCAGCAGCGGCACGCGGGGGTCCAGAAGCAGCCGCCATGCCAGGCGGACATCGCGGAGAATGCTGCCCAGAAAGCCGGGATAGGGCTGAGATGCGTCCATAGCCTGTTGGGATCCGTATTGCGCCCTGACTACTTCGTAACGTTCAGGAACAATTATATGGAGCCGGGATACAGAGGGCAAGCGCCGGGCTGCCCCCAATGTGACATGCACCCTCACACCGGGCAACAGGCTCGTAAAACCGAGGTCCCGGTCAAATGGCTTGCCATGAGGCGCATGACAGGGTATGATGGAGACGAAGGAGGAGACGCATATGACCCAGGCAGAACAACTGGCTGCTTTCGTGGTGCGGGCTTCTTATGAGGACATCTCAGATGAGGCCCGCCAGCAACTCAAGCTGCGCGTCTTGGACGCCATTGCCTGTGCGATCGGCGCCCTGGAGGGCGAACCGCTCGGCATGATCCGGGCGCAGATCCAGGATTTCGGCGGGGCTGAACTGTGCACGCTGATCGGCGGCGGGCGCACGGCCCCCGACCGGGCGGCGTTCTACAATAGCGCGCTCGTCCGTTACCTGGATTTCAACGACAGCTATGTGGCCCCCGGCGAGACCTGCCACCCCAGCGATAACCTGGGCGCGGTGCTGGCCGCGGCGGAGTACGCCAAACGCAGCGGGAAAGACTTCCTTACAGCGCTAGCGGTGGCCTACCAGGTGCAGGCTCGCCTGAGCGACGTCGCGCCGGTGCGCGCCAAAGGCTTTGACCACACCACGCAAGGGTCGTTCGCCGTAGCTGCGGCCACAGCGAAGGCCCTGGGCCTGAACCAGGCGCAGACCGCCAACGCCATCGCCATCAGCGGCACAGCGCTGAACGCGCTACGGGTCACACGCACCGGCAAACTCTCCCACTGGAAGGGGCTGGCCTACCCCAATACCGTCTTCGGCGGGGTGCACGCCACCTTCCTGGCCATGCGCGGGATCACCGGCCCGCTGGAGGTGTTTGAGGGCAACAAGGGCTTTATGGATTCCATCGCCGGGCCGTTTGAGATAGACTGGTCAGGCGAGGACCTGGAGCGAGTGCGCCGCACCATGATCAAGCGCTACAACGCCGAGACGCATGCCCAGTCCACCATTGAGGGCATCTACGAATTGAAAGCCGAGCAGCGCTTCTCGCCGGGCCAGATCACACGGGTGGAGATTGAGACCTTTGATGTCGCCTACCACATCATCGGCGGCGGTGAGGAGGGTAATAAGCACATCGTCACCACCAAGGAGGAGGCCGACCATAGCCTGCCCTACATGGTCGCTGTGGCCCTGCTGGACGAGCAGGTGATGCCAGAGCAATACACGTCGGAGCGTATCCAACGCGAAGACGTGCAGGCCCTGCTGCGCAAGGTCAGCGTGCGGCCCGTGGAGGAGTACAGCCGGCGCTTCCCGGCGGAGATGCCCTGCCGCATCACCCTGTGGCTGGACGATGGCCGGGTGCTCTCCAAAGAGAAGAGAGACTTTGAGGGCTATCTCACCCGCCCTATGCGTTGGGAGACGCTGCTGGACAAGTTTGAGCGGCTGAGCCGGTCCTACACCGACGCCGCGCTCCGCCGCGAGATCGCCGATGCCGTCGCCCACCTGGATGCCATCCCTGTGAACGACCTGACCCGCTTGTTGGCCAGGGTGGGCAGATCAGAACGTGATGCGTGAAACGTCAAAGGTGAAACATAAGGAGGATGTACTGTGACCGAATCTCAATCCCCTTCTAGTGAACGCTCCTTCCCCTTCCTGCGGGTCAACGAACGTCCGCCCAAGCCGCGCACGCGGGGCATCACCGAGATCCGCGGGCCGTACTATACGCCCATGGGCAAACGCTACCTCCAGGACATCCTGGAGACGATGGGCTGGTATGTAGATGCGCTGAAGTGGGCCGGCGGCTCGTTCAGCCTGATGCCCACCCAGGCGGTGAAGGAGTTGAACGAACTATGCCATGCGTACAACGTGCTGGTCTCCACCGGCGGCTTCATTGAGCGGGTGCTGACGCAGGGCCAGGAAGCAGTTGAACGCTACATTGAACGCTGTAAGGAGTTGGGCTTTGATATTATTGAGATCTCCAGTGGCTTCATCACTATGCCCACTGATGACCTGCTCCGCCTGGTGGAGCAGGTGCAGAAGGCCGGGCTGAAGCCCAAGCCAGAGGTGGGCATCCAGTTCGGCGCGGGCGGGGCTACGGCTGTGGAGGAATTGGAAGCTGAAGGGACACGCGACCCGGAGTGGGCCATCTTGCAGGCGCAGCGCTTCCTGGACGCCGGCGCGTACATGATCATGATTGAGTCGGAAGGCATCACCGAGAACGTCAAGGTGTGGCGCACCGACGTGGTGGCCAAGATCATCAACCGGCTGGGGCTGGAGAAGGTCATGTTTGAGGCCGCCGATCCAGAGGTGTTCGCCTGGTACATCAAGAACTACGGCCCAGAGGTCAACCTGTTCGTGGACCACAGCCAGATCGTGCAGTTGGAGTGCCTGCGGTCGGGCATTTGGGGCACGAAGGGGCTGTGGGGCCGCGTGCTGACGTATAAGGGATGATCCGCACGAAGCGCATCTATGACCCGCCCGCGCCCGACGATGGCACCCGCTTCCTGGTAGAGCGGCTGTGGCCGCGCGGCAAGAAGAGGGAGGACGTGCCCATCGCGGCCTGGCTGAAAGAGGTGGCCCCCAGCGATGCGTTGCGCCGCTGGTTCGGGCATGACCCCTCTCGCTGGGAGGAGTTCCAGCAGCGCTACTTCGCCGAGTTGGACGGGAAGCCCGAAGCCTGGCAACCTATCCTGGAGGCCGCCCGCCGGGGCACCGTCACCCTGCTCTACAGCGCCCGCGACACCGAGCACAATAACGCCGTGGCGCTCAAAGCCTACCTAGATCGGCGGCAAGGCCCCTGAGAACAGAACCCCTAGAAAACCAGAACCCCGTTTTCGCAAAGAAAACGGGGTTCTGGCCTTATTTGTAGGTCAGCCTACAGCCGCGCTTGCCCTTCCACGCTAGGATAGGCGTAAGACCTGTGAGGTTTAACCACGCCGCTTACGGTGCGGCGCCGTCCCAGAGATCACAGGTCTGGAGAAGGCAAGATGAACGTGTTACGCTGGTTTGCCATGCCCGGCCTGTTCGTCCTGGCCGGCCTGATCCTGTCTGCCTGCGGTCAGGCGGCGCGTGGCGTGGCTCAGCCGCCGGCGGTGCCAGCGGCGACCCCCACCTTATCCCAGGCGAGCGCCACACCCGCGCCCGCCTCGCCTGAGGCTACTGCGCCCCCATCTGCAGCGTCCGCATCTGGGCTGGAGCCCAGGCCGGATGACCCCAGATGCCAGCGTCAGGTGGCGGCCCTCCGCATTCGCTTCAGCGTGAGCGGCTGGCAGACCAATTTCTGCCAGCATAGCGTGGATTATGCCGACATCCTCTCCGGCGGCCCACCGCCCGACGGCATCCCACCGCTGGACAACCCCAAGTTTGAGACGGCGGCCGAGGCCGATGCCTGGCTGAAGCCGAACGAGCCGGTCATCAGCTTCCGCCTGGGCGATGAGGCCCGCGCCTATCCGCTCCAGGTGCTCATCTGGCACGAGATCGTCAACGATGTCGTCGCTGGCCGGCCGGTGGCTGTGACCTTCTGCCCCTTATGCAACGCGGCCATTGTGTTTGACCGCAGGGTGAACGGCCAGGTCCTGCGCTTCGGCACCAGCGGCAACCTGCGCTTCAGCGACCTGATCATGTGGGACGATCGGACAGAAAGCTGGTGGCAACAATTTACGGGCGAGGCGATCGTGGGCGATATGACCGGGACGCGCCTAGAGTTCCTGCCCGCCCAGATCGTTGCCTGGGCCGACTTTAAGGCGGCCTTCCCACAGGGCCAGGTGCTCTCCAGGGACACGGGCTACTCACGTCCCTATGGCCAGAACCCCTATACGGGCTACGACCGCATAGACCGGCCCCCCTTCCTCTTTGACGGCACGCTGGACGACCGCCTGCCGCCCATGGCCCGCGTCGTCGCCGTCGTGCTGGGCGAGACCGTAACCGCCTATCCTTTCTCCACACTGAAGGAGGTGCATGTGGTGAACGACGTGGTGGAGGGGCACCCTATCGCCGTCTTCTGGAAGGAGGGCACGGCCTCGGCACTGGATAAATCCAGCATCGCTGCCTCCCGCGACGTCGGTTCAACAGCAGTGTATGAGCGCCGCCTGAACGGGCAAACATTGACCTTCACCTGGAATGGCGCCGCCTTTCAGGACCAGGAAACGGGAAGCACGTGGGACCTGTTTGGTCAGGCCATAGCAGGGCCGCTGGCCGGGAAATCGCTCAAGCCGCTGCTCAGCCATGAGTACTTCTGGTTCGCCTGGGCCGCGTTCCGGCCGGATACGATGATCTACAGGTCAGCTAGTGAATATTGAATATGAGGAGGGAAACATGAACGTACTTGCTGCCATCGTCGCCGGGATTGTGGGCACAGCCGTGATCAGCGCGGTCATGGCGATGGCGCCCAGAATGGGGATGCCCAAAATGGACATCGTCGGCATGTTGGGCACCATGTTTGGTCAACCCAACCGCACCCTGGGTTGGGCCATCCATTTCATGATGGGGGCGGTCTTTGCCCTCATCTATGCCCTGCTCTGGTCCATCGGCATAGGCCAACCCAATTGGAGCACTGGCCTGGTCTTTGGCGCTGTACACTGGCTGGCCGCCGGGCTGGTCATGGGCATGATCCCCATGATGCATGTGGGTATCCAGCGCGGTGAGGTTCAGGCGCCCGGCCTGTGGATGATCCATACCGGCGGGATGATGGGGTTTGTCGGCGGGCTGATCGGCCACCTGATCTTCGGGCTGGTCGTCGTGCTGGTCTATAACCTCTTCTAAAACAGGCGAGCCAGGCCAGCCCCCATTCTATGAAAAGAGGAAGGCTCTATGAGCGATCCGATCATCGTCTATAGCACTGTCTGGTGCCCGGACTGCAGGCGGGCGAAGAAATTCTTCGGGGAGCAACGTGTCCCCTATGTCAATATAGACATTGAGCAAGACCCTGAAGCGATGGCCTTCGTGGAAAAGGTCAACAATGGCCGGCGCATCATCCCCACCATTGTCTTTCCGGATGGCTCTATCTTGGTAGAACCATCTAACGCTGAACTGGCCGCGAAGTTGGGGCTGCAAACCCAGGCCCGGCGCTCGTTTTACGATGCGATTATCGTCGGCGGCGGCCCGGCGGGGCTGACCGCCGCCGTGTATCTGGCCCGTGAAGGCGTGGAGACGTTGGTGATTGAAAAGGCCGGTCTGGGTGGACAGGCGGGCATCACCCAAACCCTGGACAACTTTCCCGGCTTCCCCCAAGGCATCTCAGGCGCAGAATTTGCCGAACGCCTGGGACAGCAAGCCCGCCGCTTTGGCGTGGAGATTATGCAGGCGCAGGAGGTCACGGGCATCGCGCCGGAGGATACGTATTTGTGTGTGCTCACCAGCGATGGCAGCCAGTACGGGACCAAGGCCGTGCTGCTGGCGACTGGCGCGAGCTACCGCAAGCTGGGCGTGCCGGGCGAGGACGACCTGATCGGCCTGAATATCCACTTCTGCGCCACGTGTGACGGCGCTTTCTACAAGGGCAAGAAGGTGCTGGTCATCGGTGGGGGCAACAGCGGGTTTGAAGAGGGGCTGTTCCTGACACGGTTTGCCCGCCAGGTGGACATTGTGGAGTTCCAACCCGAGGTGAAAGCCAGTCAGATTTTGCAGGACAAGGTCGCCCAGCAGCCGAACATGACGGTCACCGTGAACCATGCGGTCAAAGCGTTCAGAGGCAAGCACAGGTTAGAAGCCGTGATTGTGGAAGACCGGGCCACTGGCGAAATCAAGGAGTGGCACTACGATGGCGTGTTCGTCTTCATCGGGCTGACGCCGAACAGTGGGCTGGTGAAAGGGGTAGAGGCGCACGGCCGTGCGCCCCTCCTTGACCCCTATGGTTTTGTCGTCACCGATGACCGACTCATGACCTCTGTGCCCGGCTTGTTTGCGGCGGGCGATGTGCGCGCCGGTTCCACCAAGCAGGCAGCCTCAGCCGCCGGGGAGGGTGCGACCGCCGCGCTGATGATCCGAGAATACCTGAAGAGAGTAGGATAGAAACTTCAATCTGTTTCAAAAATAGGCTGAAGCCCTCACCCTGCGCTTCGCTCAGGGTGTCATGCGGAACGCAGCGCCCGGTACCGGGCTGCCCAGTACCGGGCTTCAGCCCGGTTCTCCCCTCCTCCCCCTCCCCCTCAACGGAGGAGGGGCAGGGGGGAGGTTCTTCGCCGGGCTGCAGGGTGACACGTTTGAGATAGGTTCTTATCAGAGGCAGCGCAGATCAGCCCACCTTTACCAGAGACCCGCCTCAGCTCGTAAACACCGGTAGATGCCCCAGGGCGATAATGTCCTGCCATTTCGCCCGCTCGCCCTCGGTGAGGATCGCCGCCTGGGCCACGGTGGTCGCGCCAGCTTTCTCCACCAGCAGACGCATCCCCTGCAGCGTGCTGCCCGTGCTGATCACGTCGTCCACCAGGATGACGCGCTTGCCCTGGATCAGGCGGCGGTCCTTCTCGTCCAGATAAAGCGTCTGCGGCTTGCCGGTGGTGATAGAGAGCGTCTCGGCCTGCAGGGCCTCGCCCATGTAAGGCTTATACGCCTTGCGCAAGACGACATAGGGCAGGCCCATCTGCACGGCCAGTTCATGGATGAGCGGGATGCTCTTGGCCTCGGCGGTGACCAGGACATCGGCCTGAATGCCCCGCAGCCTGCGGGCCAACTCGCGGGCCACGGCCTGGACCAGTTCGGTATCCCCCAGGATATTGAGAATGGCGATACGGACACCGGGAGCCACCTCAAACAGGGGCAGGTGGCGGGTGATCCCGGCGATATTGATCGTATAGGTCTCGCGCTCCGTCATGGTGCTCCTTTCGCTCGGCGTTCACCGTCCAACGTCCATCGGATGCCTCCTGCTCCCTCTCATCATACTCGCAGCCCTATCTCTGGTCAAGCGTCACGCCCGGCCGCAGGCGCCCCAGGGGGTGATTTCAACCGCTGGCTGCCCTTGTTCACAGGCGCGGTTCAAGGTACAATTCCTTATCACAACAGGTATGAAAGACCAGGAGGAGTAAACGCGCATGAGCGAGCGCCTGAAGATTACCGCGGAGACCCGGCTGGAAGAGATCATTGACCGCGCCCCCTATGTCGTCAGCGTCCTGGACGAGTATGGCGTGTATTTTGATCCCTTTACCTATATCACGCTGAAGTCGTCTATCGCCGACGTGGCCGAGTACAACGCGCTGCCCGACTATAAGGAGTTTCTGCAGGCACTGCAGCAGGCCCTGGACGCCGGGCCGCCGCCGGAGTGGAAGGGCGACCTCAGATCGGCCTGAAGTCCGGCGTCTCGGCGATAGCCATATCCACTAGGATGACCAGCGCGGCCACCAGCAGCGGATACCGCTTAAGCACCGGCGAGCGCACCCCGATTTCGTAGCAGAAGCCTTCAATCGGGTGGACTACCTCGGCGGGGGGCAACCGCCTGCGCCGTCGGGCGGGTTTCTCGGCGGCCTGTGCCAGCCGCTCGGCATCGTTTAAGATACGCCGTAGCCGCACCTGCGCCAGCGATTCCGCTCGCTGAACTGGACGGCCAGCAGGCACGATCTCCCTCAGCACCTCCCCCTCAAAGATCTCGTAGAGCCAGTCGGCATAGCGGCTGCCCCGCGCCACAAACAGCCGTCCAGCGAATTCCAACTCGTAGTCCGGCAGGCGTTGCAGCAGGTCATCGGCGGGGGTGTAGCGCTGGGTGATGGAAGCGAGCAGGGACCAGGAGGGGAGTTCTTCGTCGGGGGTGAGCAGATAGTAGGTGGTCCCCTCCACCCAGGGCAGGTCGGGAGGTGGCTCCAATCGGCCTACCGGGTCCCCATTAGGGGCGCGGAAATGGACACGGCGGGTATGGTAAATGCGCCAGGGCTCCTCGCGGTCGGCGATCCACAAAAGCTGGCCACCCCCATCGTAGATGCGGTAGCGGTAGGGCCGATTCTCATGAAAGATCAGCCGTTCAATGCCCAGGCGCATGATCGTTCCTTTTCCCCTTAATAATCTACCGGAAAGGTCGCAAACGGCGAATAGGATTCTAGTCCTGATACGCGATACGTGATGGATTAGGCATCACGTGTCTCTTTCAGTTCCTGCCTCACTGTCTGGTACAGCGACTCGGCCTTGAGTTCGCGCAGGGTGTAGCACGGCCCGGCCAGGCAATCGGCCAAGGCCTGGGCCAGCCCCTGGTCAAAGGCGGCGTGCTCCATGTTGATCACCACCGAGCGGACGCCGCTTTCGTGCAGGAGCCTGGCCATACGGTGGGCCTCCTCCTGGGGGGGCAAATCGGTCATGGAGACATTGCCGGCGCCGTCGGTGAGCAGGATCATCAGCGGCATCACCTCCGGGTGTGCGCGCCGCTCCTGGGTGAAGACTTTATACGCCAGCCACAGCCCGCTGGACAGCGGCGTTTTACCGCCGACGGGGATGTCGGCCAGGGCGTGCCGGGCCAGTTCCACACTGGAGGTCGGCGGCAGGATCAGCCGGGCCTCATTCTTCTGGAAGACGACCAGCCCCACGCGGTCACGGCGCTGGTAGGCGTCGGTGAGCAGTGACATGATGGCGCCTTTGGTCGCCTCCATCCGTTCAGCCACAGCCATGGACCAGCTCGCATCCACGACGAACAGGATCAGGTTGGCCGCCCGCTTGACGCGGACCTTGCGCTGGAGGTCCTGGGGTTCTACAGCAAAGGCCACATCCTTGCGCTCGCGGCGGAGTTGGTAGGGTGCGGCAGCGCGCAGCGTGGCATCAAAGGCGATATCATCGGTCTGGCCGTTGGCAGGGCGGCTCTGAATATAGCGGCCGCGTTTGCGATCGGTGCGGGTGTAGCTGCGCTTGCCGCCGGTGGAGCGCGTCAGCCGGTCCAGGGGCGTATCCAGGCGGCGCGTGCGGAAGGTCTCCCCGATGGAGACGGGCCGCCCCCCCTCCCACCAGCGGGCGCTCTGCGGCTCCCTGGGGACATCCTGGCGCGCGGCTTCGGGCTGGCCGATATGGGAGGCCTCAGAAGAGGGGGAAGCTAGTGCCTTTTTTTTTACCTGTCCGGCCTCCGGTGCGCCTTGGGCAGGCTTGGGTTCGGCTTCGCCCGCGCCGCCATCGCGCTGGTTGCGCGCCTGTTCCAGCCGTTCGCGCAGGTCCTGCAGGCTGATCTCGGCCTCCTGGAAGGGCTGGCGCTTGAGACGGTGAGGCAGGGCCAGTTCGGCGGCAAGCAGGATGTCCTCCTCGGTCACGTGGTCGCGGCCCTGAAGCGCGGCATGGGCGCGCGCGGCCTTCAAGATCACTAGGTCAGCGCGGTGGCCGTCCACGCGCAGGCTGCTGGTCAGCCGGGCAATGGTGAGCAACTCCTCACGGCCATAGCGGACATGGTCTACCAACTCGCGTGCCCGGGCGATCTCGCGGGAGAGCTCCCGTTCGCGCGGCTCCCATTCGGCGCGGAAGCCTTCGGGGTCGGCTTCAAAGGCCAGGTTGCGCTCCAGAATGGCCACGCGGTCGGCGGGGTTCATCAGGCCACGAATGTCCACACACAGGGCGAAGCGGTCCAGCAACTGGGGGCGCAGGTCGCCTTCCTCCGGGTTCATGGTGCCGACCAGGATGAAGCGGGCCGGGTGGCTGAAGGAAATGCCCTCGCGCTCCACCACGTTGATGCCCATCGCGGCGGAGTCCAGCAACAGGTCCACCACATGGTCATCCAGCAGGTTGACCTCGTCCACGTAGAGGATGCCGCGGTTGGCGGCGGCCAGGACGCCCGGCTCAAAGCGGCGTTCGCCCTTCTGGATGGCCAGCTCAATATCTAGCGTGCCCACCACGCGGTCCTCAGTGGCGCTGACCGGCAGGTCCACCAGCCGGGTGCGGCGGGTGGCGACGGGCAATTTCTCGCCGCGTTCCACGCGCTCCTTGCATTCGGTGCACAGGAGGGCGGGCTGGTTGGGGTCACAACTGAAGCGGCAATCGGCGACGACCTCAATTTCCGGCAGGAGGGCGGCCAGAGCGCGGGCCGCGGTGCTCTTGGCCGTGCCGCGCTCGCCGCGAATGAGCACACCCCCAATGCGGGGGTTGACGGCGTTGAGCACCAGGGCGCGCTTCATGCGGTCCTGGCCGACAATGGCGGTAAACGGGAAGATAGGGGGCATAGGCTACAATTCCAATCCACCGCAAATTCAAACGTTTTCCTGCTCCCCATTATAGCCCATTCTGAGGCAAAGGGAAAGGGAGACGCGGCTGGCGGACGTATGAGAAGAGGCTAAACTCGGGTATAATTGTGTAGAATTGTATAGATACGATGATTGAAGCACTGCGCCAATTCTTTGAACTGAACCGCATCATCATCCTGTTCGTTTACGGGCTGGTGTTCTTCGTCCTGGGCCTGGCGATTGCGCTCCAGTCGCGCAGCTACAGCCGGCTGAACCTGGCGCGGGCGCTGGGCTGGCTGGCCGCCTTCGGGCTGACACACGGCCTGCACGAATGGGGCGACATCTTTATCCCCATCCAGGCGACCTACCTGAGCGCATCCCTGGTGCGCGCCCTGCAAATCCTTCAGGTGATGCTGCTGGCGGTCTCGTTCGCCTGCCTGCTCCAATTTGGCGTGAGCACGCTGCGCCCGTTGCGGGGGCGCTGGCGCTGGCTGGCCGTGGCGCCCGTTGCCATGTTGGCGGCCTGGGTGCTCGGATTCATCGTGTTGGGGCTGCGCCTGGCGCCGGATACTGAGGCCTGGCTCAGGCAGGGGAGTATTTTTGCCCGCTACCTGCTGGGCTTTCCAGGCGGGCTATTGTCGGCCTATGGGCTGCGCCACCAGGCCATGACGCGTATCGCCCCCCTGGGCCTGCCGCATATCGTGGGGACGTTGCGCGTGGCGGGCTTCGCGCTCGTCGGCTATGCCTTTTTCGGCGGCCTTATCGGCCCGCCAGCGGATTTCTTTCCGGCGAACGTCCTGAACAACGACACGGTGGTGGCAACCATAGGTGTCCCCCCACCGGTCCTGCGTTCCCTGGTGGGGCTGGCCATGACCATCGCCGTCATCCGGGCGCTGGAGGTCTTTGACGTGGAGGTGGAGCGCCGCATTGAGAAGATGGAACGGGCGCAGATCGTGGCGATGGAGCGCGAGCGCATCGGTCGCGAGTTGCATGATAACGTGATCCAGGGGATCTATTCCGCCGGGCTGATGATTGAGTCGGCCCGCCGCCAGTTGGATGGCCAGAGCGCGCTTGCGCCCACCCTGGACCGGGCGATGGTCACGCTCAACCAGGCCATCGGTGACCTGCGCCGCTATATCTTTGAACTGCGCCCGGAGGAACAGGTCACCGACCTGGCCGAGGGCTTACGCCGACTGGCCGAGGACGCCCGCCTGCGCTCGCTGGTGGAGGTCCATCTGGAGTTGGACTTGCCGGAGGGGATGCGCCTGTCGCCCACGCGCACGGGCCACATCCTGGCGATCACCGGCGAGGCACTCTCCAATGTGGCCCGCCATTCGCGCGCCCAGCACGCCCAAGTGCGCGCCTGGAGCGAGAATGGGCGGCTGCGCCTGCTCATCCAGGACAATGGCGTGGGGTTCTCGCCGGGGGACCTGGCTGCTGAACATAACGCAGGCCGGGCCGGGGGCATGGGGCTGAGAAATATGCGCGACCGCGCTCGCCTGCTGGGCGGCGAACTGACCATTGAGAGCCAGCCAGGGCAGGGGACGACCGTGATCCTGGATGTGCCCTGGGAGGAGTTGGGATGAAAACCTTGCGGGTATTGCTGGTAGATGACCATGAGGTGGTTCGGCTGGGGTTGGAGGCCCTGCTGCACAGCCAGCCGGGTATCACTGTAGTGGCCGAGGCCAGCACGGCAGAGGAGGCCATCCGCGCTGCTGAACGCCACCGGCCCGACCTGGTGCTGATGGATATCCGATTGCCAGGGGAGAGCGGCATCACCGCCTGCCGCACGATCACCTCGCGCTGGCCGGAGACGAAGGTCATCATGCTTACGTCCTTCGCCGACGATGACCTCATCTTTCAGGCCATCCAGGCAGGGGCCGCAGGCTATGTGCTCAAGCAGGTGGGCAACGATGAACTGTTGCGGGCGATTGAGGCCGTGCGCGCCGGGGAGGCGCTGCTGGACCCGGTGGTGACGCGCAAGGTGATTGAGCGGGTGCGCCAGCGCGAGCGCGAGGCCGATACCGCCGCCTTCCGCGACCTGACCGAGCGCGAACTGGAGGTGCTGGCGCTCATCGCTGAGGGTAAGACCAATGCCGAGATCGCTGAGGCGCTCACCCTGAGCGAAAAGACGGTGCGCAACCACGTGAGCGTGATCCTGGAGAAGCTGGGCGTAAGCAACCGCATTGAGGCCGCCACCTACGCCGTGCGCCACGACATCAAGCGCCTGTTGCGGGGCGGGGGCTGAGGCGGCTCGACCCCACTACACACTAAAGCAGATACCCAACCGGCTGAAGCCGGTTTCCTATACGTAGCCGTTGAATGCGTTCAACGGCTGGTGGGTTGCCTTTCCTCCGACCCTCTGCTACAATCGCAACCGGCATGAACCCACGACGGCCTGAGGCAAGAACGCGCCGATGACTAAGGATGCACTGGCCCTCCGCCTGCGACGGGCAACCGAGGCCATTCTGGAGGCGGAAAATCTGACGGATGGCCTGCAAGACGCCGAAGCGGAAACGCTCCTCAACTGGGGGTTGGCTCGCGTGGAGGCCGCCGTGTACGCCACCGCCGACCTGGACCCGGCGGTGGCGAAGGCTCATATCGCCCGCAGCGTCACCCTGGTGCGCCAGATGATGCGGCGGATCAACACCCTGGTGGCTGCGCGGGCCGATCTGGAGGAGGATGAGGATCTGGCAGATGGCCTCCGTGCACTGGTGCAGGCGGCACCTGATCTGCCCAAAGGCCCAGAGGAGCGCAGCCACCCCAATCACGACAAAGCCGCGTGGGCCCAGCCCGATACGGAGGCGACTATTCGCGCCATCGCTGCGCAACGCTTCAAACTGAGTGACGGACAAATGCTGCAAAAGGTCCTGGCGCTGATTGACGCCGCCGCCGAGGCCCGGTCGTAGCGCAGGCTACAGGTGCTCCAATGAACTCCAAAACACGCTTGCCCCTGTCTTCGGCCTTGGGCTGCCTGGCGCTGATCGCGTTGGTTGGCCTGGTCGCCATTGGGTTTATCCTCCGAACGGGCGACGCACTCCTGCCCGGCGCCACCCCACCCACAGGTACACCCGCCCCTGCGGTCTTGCCTGTCACGGCGGCTCCACCCTGGATCCAGGTTTATTTCACCCGACCCAAGAACCCGGACGACGGCGTGCGCTCCGGCGGCGTAGATGAGATCGTCGCCGCCAGTATAGACGGGGCACAAAAGACCCTGGATGTGGTCACGTTTGAGTTTGACAGCCAGAGGCTGGCCGCCGCACTGATCGCCGCCCATCTGCGTGGCGTGCGCGTCCGCTTCGTCATGGATGGCGAGAACGCAGATACGGACGCCTACCGCAGGATTGAGTTCGCCGGTATCCCCACCGTCACCGACAACCGCAATGCCTTCACCCATAGCAAATTCATCGTCATAGACGGCCAACACGTCTGGACAGGCTCGTGGAATCTGAAGGACAGCGACACCTACCGCAACGACAACAACCTGATCCTGATTGAATCGCCGGAACTGGCCGAGAACTACACGCGCGAATTTGAGGAGATGTTTGTCCATAAGCGCTTCGGCGGCAGGAAGACGGCCACGACCCCGCACCCCCAAGTAACCATTCAGGGGGTGCTGATTGAGAACTACTTCTCCCCCCGCGATCAGGTGGCCACACACCTCATCCAGACCATCCGGGGGGCGCAACGGAGCATCCGCTTCCTGGCCTTCTCCTTCACCAGCGACTCTATCGCCAAGGCGATGCTGGATCGGGCCAGGGCAGGCGTCAGCGTCGCGGGGGTGTTTGAGACGCGGGGCGCTGACACCAGCGCCAGCGAATATAGCCGCATGAAGCGGGCCGGCCTGGACGTGCGCCTGGATGGTAACCCCTTTACGATGCATCACAAAGTGATTATTATAGATGAGAGCCTCGTGATCACCGGCTCGTACAACTTCAGCGCTCAGGCGGACGACTCCAACGATGAAAACGTCTTGATCATTCACAGCCCGGAGATCGCGGCGCTGTATCTGGCCGAATTTGAGCGCGTTTATGGACAGGCGAAACCGTGAATGCATCTGACCCTTACGCAGGTGAGACACTGAACAACCGTTACCGGCTGCTGGCCGTGCAGATCGGCTCCGGCGGCATGGCGCACGTGTACAAGGCTGAGGACTTGGCGCTAGGCCGCGTTGTCGCGGTCAAGGTGCTGCGCGAGAGCCTGACAGCGGACCCGGAGTTCCTGGCGCGCTTCCAGCGCGAGGCCCGCGCCGCCGCCAGCCTCAGCCACCCCAACATCGTTACCGTCCACGACGTCGGCCAGGACCGGGGGCGGTATTACATCGTCATGGAGTACGTGGACGGGCAGAACCTGAAGGACCTGATCCGCAAGGAGGCGCCTTTCCCCATTGAGCGCGCCCTGGACCTGGCCGTGCAGATTTGCGCGGGCGTGGGCTATGCCCATCGCGCAGGCATTGTCCACTGCGATGTCAAGCCGCAGAATGTCCTGGTGACGCCGGATGGCCGCGCCAAGGTCACGGATTTCGGCATCGCCCGCGCCCTGTCCAGCGCCACCATTCCGCTCTCCGAGACAGTGTGGGGCACGCCGCACTATTTCGCGCCGGAGCAGGCTGCCGGTAAGCCGCCCACACCCGCCTCCGACGTGTACGCCATCGGCGTCATCCTGTATGAGATGCTCACTGGCCGCCTGCCGTTTGACGCGGACAGTTATACTGCGTTGGCCCTCAAGCACATTCATGAGGAGCCGCCGCCGCTCTCCCAGTTTAACCCGCATATTCCCGCACAGTTGGAGAGCATCGTGCACAAGGTGCTGGCCAAAGAGCCCTCGGCCCGCTATCGCACCGCCGAACAGTTCGGACGCATCCTGATCAGCTACCGCCGTGAGGCCCTGCTCACCACCGCCGGGAGGCCGGTGATCCGGCTAGAGGAGGCGCCCAGCGCGGTGCGCCCGCCTGCGCCCCCTGCGCCGCCCCGCCGCCCGGAGGTCAGCCCGGCACGGCCCGCAGCCATCCGAACGCCCCCCGTCGCAGACGAAGGGGAGGAGGCAGAAGAGGAGGCGGAGATTGATTGGCTGGGCATCATTCTGGGGGCATTGGCCCTGATCGCCATTCTGGGTCTGTTCCCCCTGTGGGCGATTGTGTATCGCGCCTATACGACCCGTAGTACCCCGCCCCCAGCGCCGCCCCCGGGCGCTTACGTGCCTGGATACAGGCCCTGGTATGCCCAGGCGGAGGGCCTGCCGGTCGCCTGGGACAAATGAGGGGGCATTCCCCAAATTGGGGGCTGGTCAGTTTCCAAGCCATTTGGTATAATCAATTATTGCCTGTTGATGTGTGACGGAGAAACGACGGAGGGAGACTGTGAACTCAGCACGGCTACGGAACGGATTCGTCTGGCTGCTCATCCTCTTGGCCATTGGAGCGATCCTGTACAGCTACCGCGCCAACGCGCCAGCGGCCACGGAGAAGCCTATTTCCGCTATCGCCGCCGACGTCCAGGCGGGTCGGGTGAAGCAGATCATCGTCAGTGGCGATGAACTGACGGTCAAGTACAAGGATAGCGCCAACGATGTGCTCACCTACAAAGGCGGCGATGGCACGGTGGAGGAACTCCTGGCTTCCTACGGCGTGACCGCCGATGACCTGAAGGCTGTGGACATCCAATACCGGCGGCCCAGCGATTGGGGCAACATCATCAACCTGCTGGCCTATACGCTGCCGGCGGTGTTGGTTGTGGGCATCATCTACTTCATGCTGCGCCAGGCGCAGGGCACGAACAACCAGGCCCTGTCCTTTGGCAAGAGCCGGGCGCGTATGTTCACCGGTGACCAGCCTACGGTGACCTTTGATGATGTGGCCGGCGTGGATGAGGCTAAGGAAGAGTTGCGCGAGGTGGTGGAGTTCCTCAAGGAACCGGAGAAGTTCATCTCCCTGGGAGCGCGCATCCCCAAGGGCGTGCTGCTCGTGGGCAGCCCCGGCACGGGCAAGACCCTGCTTGCCAAGGCCGTCTCTGGCGAGGCGGGTGTGCCCTTCTTCTCCATCTCCGGCTCGGAATTCGTGGAAATGTTCGTGGGCGTCGGTGCCAGCCGCGTGCGTGACCTGTTTGACCAGGCCAAGCGCCACTCACCGTGTATTGTCTTCGTGGACGAGATTGACGCGGTGGGCCGCCACCGTGGCGCGGGCCTGGGCGGCAGCCACGACGAGCGCGAGCAGACGCTCAACCAGATCCTGGTGGAGATGGACGGCTTTGACACCGACACTAACGTGATCGTGATCGCCGCTACCAACCGGCCCGACATCCTGGACCCGGCGCTCCTCCGCCCTGGCCGCTTTGACCGGCGCGTGGTGCTGGACCGGCCCGATATGAAGGGGCGTGAGGCCATCTTGCGCGTGCACGTGCGCGGCAAGCCGTTGGCGAGCGACGTGGACCTGACCACGCTGGCGAAGGCCACCCCCGGCTTTGTCGGTGCCGACATTGAGAACCTGGTCAACGAGGCGGCCATCCTGGCGGCGCGGCGCAACAAGAAGGCCATCAGCATGAAGGAGTTTGAAGAGGCCATTGAGCGCGTCATCGCCGGGCCGGAGCGCAAGAGCCGCCTGATCAGCGAGGAGGAGAAGCGCGTCATCGCCTACCACGAGGCCGGCCATGCCGTCGTCATGCGCGTCCTGCCCAAGTGCGACCCGGTGCGCAAGGTCTCTATCATCGCCCGGGGCATGATGGGCGGCTATACCCTGTCCCTGCCAGAAGAAGACCGCACGCTGTGGAGCAAGCAGAAGTTCCTGGACGATCTCTCCGGCCTGCTGGGAGGCCGGGCGGCGGAGGAGTTGGTCTTCACCGACATCACCACCGGCGCAGCCAATGACCTGGAGCGGGCCACAGAACTGGCGCGGGCCATGGTCACCCGCTACGGCATGAGCGAGAAGCTTGGCCCTATGGTCTTTGGCCAGAAGGAAGAGTTGGTCTTCCTGGGCAAGGAGCTGGGTGAGCAGCGGGATTACTCGGATGCGGTGGCGCTGGAGATTGATAACGAGGTGCGCCGCATCATCCACGAGGCTTACACGCGGGCCAAGAACATCCTGCTGCAGTACCGCGACAAGCTGGACGCCATTGCCAAGCGCCTGCTGGAGGTGGAGACGATTGACGGGGCCGAGTTTGAGGCCTTCTTCAGCGACGTGCCCCTGCCGCGCCCCCAGCCCGCCATGGAGCCGGTCCCGGCGCGTTAATCTCCGGCGTGTGCGCACCTGTCTCCCTGTGACCTGTGGAGGCCCGACCTTTATCGGGTCGGGCCTTTTTGTCCTGGGGACAAATCATTCCAGGGCGCGAGGCGCTACAGCCGGTCGGATCGCCTCCGCCTGACCTCAATTGCTTCACACGTTACCGACGACGGAGACCAGCATCGCCACCATCAGCGGCCACTGCGCCCGCTGCACGAAGCTCTCCCCCGCCAGCCCGCGCCGAAGCCAGGGCTGCATCACCACAATGGGAAAGGCCAACAGCCCGACGACCCCCGCCCCAGGCACCTGCCCCCCGGCCAGCAGGATGGCAATGGCCAGCGCCTGCCCCAGGTTGAGCAGAGCAAGATTCACCCATCGTCTGTCGTCGGTCGTCCGTATCAGGCCCGCAGTGGCCAGGCTATATGCCAACGCCAGGCCCGTTGAGGGGAAATTGAGCGGAGAGAAAGCCACATGACCGGCCAGCCAGGGCAGGCCCACCCAGACCACTGCCTGGGAGATGGCACCGGGCTGGCCAGGGCGCGGGCTGAGGGCGAAGGCCAGTTGGGTGGTGGCGAACGCCGCCAGGGTGAGCAGCACCAGGCGCGGCCCCAGCAGCGTCGCCAGCAGCAGGGACAAGAGCGTGGCGATAAGCAGGCCGTTCAGCACTGGGCCTGCCACAGCCCTGGCCGAGTCTGCCCACCAGGCGCGCAAAGCAGCCAGCCAGCGCGCCAGCGCGCCGCCGGGTGCGTCCTCGCGCAGATAGGGGAGCCAAAGCGCCCCCCGCTGAGGCCCCTGCGTGGGCGGAGGACCGGGGGGATGCTCAAGTTGGGCGCGCAAGATCGCCCAACGGCGCAGGGGGTCCGCCCAGGCCGGGGAGGTCACCGCGGCCCAGACAGAGGCCCAACCGACTTCGGCCAGGAACATCACCGCAACCAGCCGGACCAGATCGGTTGTGCCCCAGTGAAAACCGCCGGAGGCGATGGCGCCACACAGCGCGGCCCAGGCCGGCCTGAACACCAGCCCCCGGCGTATCCTGCCCTCAAGTAACATCAAAACAGGGACTCAACGGATTCGCCCCGTGGTTGCAGGGGGCGCACCCCCTCGGTCCCCTGCCTGAGGGGATCGGGGGGTGCGCCCCCTCTGGAGGCTACAGCGTTGGCACTGGCGTCTCGGCGCGAATATCGGCCAGCCGCTGCAACGTCTTCTCGTAGGAAGCGGCCAGCTCAGCGACCCGCGCCCCCTCGCCGGAGGCCAGGCCCTGGAACAGCGCCGAGAGCATCGCGGCTATCGCCACCGGGCTGGCCACGCCGACGATGGAATCCACAGGGCAGGCGATGGCGAGTTCCGACACCTTCGCCACAGGCCAGGAGAGCGCGCCCGCGATCGCGACCGTCTTCGCTTGGCGCTCACGCGCCATTTGCAGAACGCTGGTCGTATCCGGGCACTGGGCCACCACAGCCACGCCCAGGACGACATCGTTGGCGCCCAGGTCGTGCATCACCGCAGCGACGCTGGTGATGTCGGTTTCCACCGCGCGCACCGGCAACCCCAGGCCGGTCAGGGTGCCGGCGAACAACTGCGCCAGGCTGCGGCTGTGGCCCTCACCGACGACGAAGATGCGCCGGGCAGCGCGCAGCGCGTTGAGGACCTGGCTGATCTCCTCACGTGGCAGGTTGGTGAGCAACTGCCTGAGGTTCTCCGCTTCCTGGTTCAGGGCACGGGCAGCCGTCTCGGTGGCATCCTCCGCAGGCACGCCCACCGGCGGCGTCGCCAGGCGCGAGCGCACCACCGAGCGCACATCCTGAAGCAGTTCCGGATAGCCGTCATAGCCGAGCCGCTGGGCAAAGCGCACCACGGTCGCCGTGTTCACCGCCACCCGGCGCGCAAGCTGGGTGGCGGTCATGAAGGCGGCCTCGTTGGGATGGTCCAGCAAGAAGTCGGCGATACGGCGATAGCTGGGCGAAAGCGTGTTGTATGTCTTATTGACCTTTTCACGAAACATAATGGTGCTCCTTACTCCCATTGACGGTGGTGGCGCCCGCTCTGGCCATCCGACGTAAAGCGCGGGGGGCGGAGCGCGCTACGGCGCGTTCCAGGCTGTACATGTCGGGCCTTAGCCAGCCTCCGTCGTGGGGGATTCCGCTGGCCCACCTCCTGTCCCCAGCACTTTGGAGATGTCCACCCGGCGCACCTCCGCAGGCAGGTTCTGGCTCAGCTCGTTGTAGATCTCCTGGAACTTGATGTTGAACTCGGCCAGGCGCTCCGGCGCACGCACAACCAGCGTCTGGCTCAGCGCTGCGATGAACACCAGGAGGCTACCGTACGAGGACAGGCCCAACAGCGCGTGGGAGGGACACGCGATGATGGTCTCAGCGGCCTGCGCGGGGGGGGCGGCCGGCCGCCCCACGATGGCGACGGTGTAGATCCCGTAGCGGCGGGCGATGCGCAGCGTGTTACTGACGTCGGGGGAGAGGCCCAGTAAACTGATCCCAATGAGCACATCCTCCGCGGTCGCATCCTGGATCAGGCGCGCCGCCTCGGCGATAGTCACCGGCACCGCTTGCGCTGGCAGGGCGGCTTCCCGCAGCAAGGCCGCAAACAGCCCGGCGATGTAACTATCAGGCCCCTCGCCGAGGGTGTAGATGTGCTTGGCGCGCAACAGCGCATCGGTCAACCGCTCCACATCCTCATCGTGCAACTGGGCGATCAGTCGCTCTACGTTATCGCGTTCGTGGCTCAACGCTGAGCGCACCAGATCGGCACTTCCGGCCTCCGCCGATACCTGCGCCAGGGAGCGTTGCATCTCGGCGCGAACCATCTGGCGGATCTCGGCCAGAAGCTCCGGATAGCCCGGGTAGCCCAGGCGTTGCGCGAAGCGCACAATCGTCGCCGGGTCCACCTCCAGCCGGTCCGCCAGCCGGGTGGCGGTCATGAAGGCCGCCTCATGGTAATTGTCTAACAGAAAATCGGCCACGCGTCGGAAACTAGGCGAAAGGCGTGGGTAATACTGGCGAATGGTATCCTGGTATGTTGGCATGTATCCCCCTTTTCGTTTCGTGATGATGATATAATCACAGGCAACCAGGTCACTGCCTCCGCATTGAGACCCACCGCGAGTATCGGCGTCCTTGCAATGGGCGCATCTCCCTTGTCCCCCCGACAGCCCCACTGGGAGATGGCTTCAGCAGCAGCCTGATGTTGCCGCCTCCCCTGTTGCTCGCTGACCACTCTCCCCCCTGGAGTGACAGCATATACTGATTGTACATCCATTCTCCATGAAATGCAAGTACCAGGAACAAAAAAACCTTAAGGAGAAAGCATATTTTAGTAGCGCATTCAGGGAAAATGCCACAAACAACGCATTATTGGGAGCGCCTTAAAAGCCCTCCCCCCATCCCCTTAAGGGGGGGGTCAGGGAGAGGGCGACCGTTCTGTAAACGGGGGCGCCAGCCAGACGAAGCGATATGGCCCCAGTACCACGTCCCCATCCAGCCGCACGGCCTCCCCTGTCACAAGGTCGGTCCAGGTGGCCCCCAGGTTATCGCGCTGCACCTGGGCGGCAGGGACGCACTGTTCCTGCGCGCTGAAATTTGCCAGCACGATCACGCGCTGCCCCCCATGCTGACGGAGGTAGCCCAGAACATGGGGGTTGGCGGTCTCTATCACTTCCATCTCCAGATCGGCCAAAGCCGGGAGGCGCTTGCGCAGAGCGATCAGATGCTGCAACGGGATGTAAATGCGCCCTTCAATTGTACCAGGCTGCGTGCGCCGGGCCACCTTCTCCCAATCCGTGCGCACGCGGTGTAACCAGCGGCTATCCATCGCTTGATGGGGATCGTTCAGGTAGCTGTAATCGTTCAGGACGCCGATCTCATCGCCCAGGTAGAGGAGCGGGATGCCGCCGATGGAGAGGATAATGCTATAGAGCAGGAGGATGCGCCGGATGGCCAGGTCTATCTCCGCTTCGTCCCCGGCCTCCAACGCCTTCTCCAGTCCGGCGAGTGACGCCGTCGTGCCGGAGATATGTGTACCCTCCCGTTCCGCGTCCTTGCGGAAACGCACCCCCCGTGCGAAGCTCCCGGCAACTTGCCCGCTGTAAAATGCGTTCAGGAAGCGACGGTGCGCCGGGCCGTTCAGCCCCACGGCGCGGGCGTCCGCATCGCCAAACACCCAGCTAATGTCATCATGGACGCGCACGAAGTTCACCCAGGCGCACTCCGGGCGGATGCGGAAATGCCGCCGCAGCGAGCGGGCCAGCAGCCGCACCGAGCCGGTGGCCAGCGCCTCCCACAGCAGGCTCATCAGGGGCGCATTGTAGGCCAGGCGCGAGCCGCGCGGGTCCAGGTACTTCACCAACCTGTCCGGGTATTCAATGGCCTCGGACTTGAAGATCAGCGCCGGGGCCACGACGCGAGCCAGGGCATTGAAGGCGCGGATGAGCAGGTGGGTCTCCGGCAGGTTACGGCAGTTCGTCCCCAGCCGCTTCCAGACGACGGGGACGGCATCCAGGCGCAACACCTCCACGCCCACGTTGGCCAGGAAGAGCATCTCCTCGGCCATGCGGCAGAAGACCACCGGGTTGGCGTAGTTCAGGTCCCACTGGAAGGGGTAAAAGGTCGTCCACACCCAGCGGCCTATCTCCGGGCGATAGGTGAAGTTGCCCGGCGCCTGGTCAGGGAAGACGTCGCTCAGGTGCTTCTCATAGGCATCCGGCAGGGTGCGGTCCGGGAACATATGATAGTAGGCCTGATACTCCGGATCGCCTGCCAGCGCCCGCCGTGCCCAGTCATGCTCATCCGAGGTGTGGTTCAGGACGAAATCCAGCACCAGGCTGATGCCGTTCTGGCGCAGTTCCCGCGCCAGCGCCCGCAGCTCGTCCAGCGTGCCCAGGGCCGGATGGACCCGGCGGTAATCGCTCACCGCGTAGCCGCCGTCGCTGTTCCCTTCAGGAGAAGCGAAGAGCGGCAGGAGATGGAGGTAGGTGATGCCCAGTTCCTTCAGGTAGGGGAGTTTCTGGCGCAGGCCGGCCAGGGTGCCCGCAAACCGGTCCACATAGCCCATGGCGCCCACCATCTGGTGCGATTGGAACCAGAGGGGCTGGGCTTCACGCTCAGCGTCCAGCGCCTTCAACTCCGCCGGGCGTTCCAGCGCCATCTGCGCGGCGACCGCTAGCAGGCGCTCCAGGTGATCGCCGAAATCGGGTCGCTGCCCGTACAACTGCAGGAGCGGCTGGTAGAGGGCCTCAAAGTGGGCCTCCAGCCGCGCGCGGAAGGTATCCCAGTCGGCCTCCAGCCCGAACCGCGCCTCCAGCCGCGCCAAAATACCCTTGAGGACCGCCTTCCCGGTCCTCCGTCTTCCCTCCCCCGTCTTTCTCACTCCTTCAACCCGGTGGTGGCGATCCCCTCAATGAAGTAGCGCTGGAAGATAAAGAACAGGATGATGATGGGCAGGCTGTTGAACAGCGACCCTGCCAGCACGTTGGAGTACAGGGTGTAGTATTCGTTCTTGAACCATTGCAGACCCAGCGGCAGGGTGAACTTCTCCGGCGTCTGCAGCACGACCAGGGGCCAGAGGAACTCGTTCCAGGTCCCCTGGAAGGTGAACAGGGCCAGAGCCAACAGCGGCGTCTGGCTGATGGGCAGGATCAGGCGGAAGAAGATGGTGAAGCGCCCGGCGCCGTCTATCAGTGCGGCTTCCTCTAACTCGGTGGGGATGCTCTTGAAGAATTGGGTCATCATGAACACGCCGAAGGCCCCGGCGATGCCCGGCAGGATGACCGCCTCCAGCCTGTCCAGCAGATGGAAGACACCCGGCCCAATAACGATGTAGTTGGGGATCAGGGTAACCTGGCCGGGGATCATCATGGTGACCAGCGTCAGGGTAAACAGGAGGTTGCGACCAGGGAATTTCATGCGGGCGAAGGCATAGCCACCCATGGCGCAGAACAGGGTGCGCACCACTGTCAGCACGCCGGAGATAATGGCGCTGTTCAGCAGCCAGCGGGGGAACAGCTCAAACTCACTCAGCACCACGCGGTAGTTGTCCAAGGTGAAAGGGTTCGGAATGAGCCGGGGTGGGTCGTAAATGTGCTCCTTGGGCATGAAGGAGTACACCACGGACAACCAGAACGGCCCGATGGAGACCACCAGCCAGAAGAGCAGCAGGCCATAAAAGCAGGCCCGCTTCGCGATCTCCCAGGAGCGCGGCGCCCGCTCGGCGACAGCCACCCTAGGTCGGACTTCTGAGATCGCGGTCATGTCCACTCCTCCCCGGCCTTTAGCGCTCCGCCGCCGCGCCGCCGCCCTCAATGATGCGCCGATTGAGCATGGTGATCGCAAAGATCATCACGCCCAAAATGAAGGCCAGCGCCGCCGCCTGGCCCATGCGCGGCGTCGTGTCCCGAAAGGCCCACTTGAAGATCAGATAGGCAATGGTGGTGGTGGAGTCCAGCGGCCCGCCCGCTGTCATCACGTAAATCTGGTCAAACACCTGGAAGCAGCCGATCACCCCCAACGTGACCACGAAGAAGATCACCGGGCGCAGCATGGGGATGGTGATATAGAAAAAGATTTGGGGCGCCGAGGCCCCATCAATCTGCGCCGCTTCGTAAATGCTTTGGGGGATATCTTGCAGGCCCGCCAGGAAGATCAGCATCATCGTGCCGATGGTGGACCAGATGTTGACCATCATGATCGTGGGCAAGGCCCAGGTGGTGGAGGTCAGCCACTGGATGTTCGTCTTGAAGAGCTGGTTGATCAGCCCGGTGTTGGCGAACAGCCACAGGAAAATCAGCGAGATGACCACCGACGAGGTCACCGAGGGCAGATAGTAGGCGGTACGGAAGAAGCGGCGGAAGCGGATTTTCTGGTTAAGCACGAAGGCGATCACCAGGCTGAGCGCCGTCTGCACTGGGACGACGACCAGGACGTATTTCAGCGTGTTGGGCAGGGCATGGCGGAGGAAGAGGTCATTGGTCAGCACCCGACGGTATCCCTCCAGCCCGATCCACTCCGGCGGACTGAACAGGTCATAGTGGGTGAAGGACAGGTAAAACGCCGTGCCGATGGCGATCACGTTAAACACAAGAAAGATGAACAGCCAGGGCGAAAGGAAGATATAGGCGGTGATCCATTCCCCCAGTTGCGCGCGCAGCCGCATACTCATAGGCGCCTCCATAGCCCCTCCCCCCCAACCCCCTCTCCCGAAGTCGCGGCTAAAGCCGTTCCTACAGGAGAGGGGGTGAAAGGGGTGAGGGCATGACTCACTACCACATGGCTGGGCGGCTGAAGCCTGGCTTCAGCAGGGGCGAACGGCCGTTCGCCCCTGCTCCGCTCACCCGCCCTTGATGATCTTACGGATCTCCTCCGCCGCCTGCTTCATAGAGTCGGCGGGGGATTGATCCTGCAAGAAGATGCGCTCCAACGCCTTGCCCATCTGGTCGTTGACGTCGCTGCCGTACAGCCCCCACATGAAGGGTGTGGCATGGGCCGCGCCATCCCAGATAGCCTTGACGTTGGGGTTGTTCTTGAGATAGTCGCTCTCGGTCAGCGCCACGCGCGAGGGCAGGGCGAAGCCGCTCTGCAACACCGTCGTCTGGCTCTCCTCGTTGGTCAGGAAGTGGATCACCTTCCAGGCCGCCTCCGGATGCTTGGAGTTCTTGGAGATAGAGTAGGCCACGGTGAAGACCAGGTTGCCCTCGCCCTTAGGGCCGGCCGGGGGCTGGACCACGCCGTACTCCAGGTCGGGGAACTGCTCCTTCAGGTAAGGGATCAACCAGCCGCCCTCATAGACCATGGCCAGTTGCCCCTTGCCGAAGCCCTCGCCTTGCCAGCCGACGCCGATGTCCGCCGGGATGGCGCCAATGCCCTCCTTACGGAAGCTGGTGTAGAACTCCGCCGCCGCCACCGCCTCCGGGCTATCCAGCGTGGTATCACTGAAGTCCGGCGTCATGATCGTGCCGCCGTTCTGGAAGACGAACACCGGGAAGCGACCGGGGTCGGGCGGTGTGCCGAAGCCGTAGATATTCTTGCCCTTGTTGGTCAGCTTTTGGGCCGCCGCCTTCAGGTCGTCCCAGGTCCAATCATCAGTCGGCTCATCCAGGCCGGCCTCCCTGAACAGCGCCTTGTTGTAGAACAGCCCCAGGGTGTTGAAGTCCTTGGGGATGCCGTACACCTTGCCCTCATAGGTGAAGGCGTTGATCAAGGTGGGGATGAAGTCCTCGCGCTTCACCCCGTCCTGGGCCATGTAGTCGTCCAGCGCCACGAGCACGCCCTTGCTGGCGAAGAAGGGGAACTGGAAGATGTCCATGTAGTAGATGTCGGGCTCCGTGTTGGAGGCGACCATCGTCTTGATCTTCTGCCAGAAGTCGCCCGTGATCGGCTCGTACTTGACCACGATGTCGGGGTGGGCGACGGAGAACTTGTACAGCAGCGACTCCAGGAGAGCGGTCTCCGCCGGGCTGGAGGCCCAACCGGACAGGCGCACCTCCACCCGCTCCTGGGGCACCACCTTGGTCACCTCCACGGCGCGGGTGACCTCCACCGGTGGCGCAGTCACCACGACCGTCTGCGGCGGCGCGGTCTGAACGATGACCTGTGGCGTCGGCGCCGGGCCACCGCAGGCCGTCAGCAGCAGCCCCATAATCAGGGGCAGGATGATGGTGAGGGCAAACGCTTTGCCTTTCATTTTTCTCCTCCTTATTGAGCTGTGATTTCTCTGCCCCAGCTCCGGGCAAGGTTCACATAATGAGTGGTTTACATTCTAACAGTAGGTCAGGCTAACACACATCTGTCGATCTCCCACCCCCTTTCAACTCTCCGTGTCCGGTTGGAGGTCCACCGGGAAGGCGCGGCCACGATACTTCAGGGTGAACTGCAGCCGCCGCCACCCCTTGGGCAGCCTGGGCGCGAACGTCGGCCCTTCTGGTGTGAGCGCCATGCCGGCGAAGCCCATCACAATCGCCTGCCAGACGCCCCCCGCCGAGGCTGCGTGGATGCCGTCCTTAGTGTTCTTACGCAGGTCCTCCAGGTCTACCAGCGCGGCCCGCAGGAAATGCGTGTAAGCCGCGTCCCGCTTGCCCAGCGCACAGGCCAGGATGGCGTGGATGGCCGGGCCGAGCGATGAGCCATAGGTGTGATCGGTGCGCGGCGCGTAATAGTCCCAATTGACGCGCAGGGCCTTTTCGTCGTATTCATCCCGCAGCAGGTACAGCAGCATGAGCACGTCGGGCTGCTTGATCGCCTGGACATGCTGAATGCGCTCCATTCCCAATAGCTCCTGAACGGAGCGGGTGCGCGGCTCCAAGGCCCCCCAATCCAACTCCTCCAGCGCAAAGAAGCCCTCAAACTGCTCAATCAACCCGGAAGCGGGATCATGAGGGATGGCGATACGGCGGCGGATGTCCTCCCAGCGGGCCAGCCGCGCCTGGCTCAGGTCCAGGCGTTCCTCCAGTTCACGCGCCTTATCCGGGTGGCGTTCGCGCAGCCAGGCGAGCGTGTCCAACGCCCGCTCCAGATGCCATTGCACCATGCGGTTGGTGAAGGCGTTGTTGTTGACGTGCTCGTGGTATTCATCCGGGCCGATCACGTCGTTGATTTCATAGCGCTCCCACTCCGGGTTGTATTCGGCGCGGCTGCCCCAGAAGACGGCCGTGTCCAGGAGGATCTCGGCGCCGTAGTCACGCATGAAGCCATCGTCGCCTGTGGCCTGCCAGTAATGCCACACAGCATAGGCCACGTCTGCGGAGATGTGGTGCTCAATATCGCCGCACCAGATACGGACAAGTTCCCCATTGGGCAGGGGCACCCAACGCGGCGTGGTCTCGCGGCCGTCACCGGCGCTCTCCCAGGCGAACATGGCGCCCGCATACCCGGCCTGGCGGGCCTTCTGGCGTGCGCCGGGCAGTGTATGGTAGCGGTACATGAGCAGGTTGCGGGCGAGTTCAGGCCGGGTGAAGGTGAAGAAGGGGATGATAAAGATGTCGGTGTCCCAGAAGACGTGGCCGCGATAGCCGAAACCGGAGAGCGTCTTGGCCGGGATGCTGGCTCGGTCGGTATGGTGCGGTGCGGCGATAAGCAGTTGGAACAGGTTATAACGCACCGCCCGCTGGGCGACCTCGTCCCCCTCAATCACCACATCGCAATCTCGCCACAGTTCCGCCCAGCGCTGTCTATGGCGTGCGAGCAGCCTGGAATAGCCGGTAGCAACGGCGTCGGCCAGCAGAGAACCTAATCCCTCATCCCCTTCGCCCCCTCTTCTGAAGCTTGGGGAGAGGGGGTTAGGGGTGAGGGTCATAAACGCGACCAGCTTCGTGGCCACGGCGGTCTGCCCCGGCTCTAAATGGAAGCGGGCGAGGACGCTGGGGCGCTGCGGGCAGTCGCGCGGCAGATAGTCCACCGAGGTCACGCCGTCCACCGCCAGGTGCATGGCCGCGCCTAGCTCTATCTGGCTGGCGCGTGTGCGCAGGTGGAGGAAGGCCGATTGAGCAGTGGGATGGCCCTGATCCAGCAACTGCCAATGGGTCAGGCCGAGCAGGAAGGGGGGCAGGGGGTTCTCCACAGCGCCGTTCAATTCCGCCACCAGTTCCATCTCCCCGGCGAAATCCAGCGCGGTGACGCCGCAGTGCAAGGCGCAGATGGCCGGTTGGGCCATGGAGGCCCAGCGCTGAATGCGCAATTCCAGGGTATGCCCCTTGGGGCTGCGCCAGCGCACGAAGCGTGTCAGAACGCCGTCGCGCAGGTCCAGCCTGCGCTCATAGGCAAGCACCTCGCCCTGGTCCATACGGAAGGGCTGGCCCTCAACGATCAAATGGCAGGCCAGCCAGTTGGGAGCATTCACAAGTTCGGTGTACACCACAGGCGCGTCGTCAAACAGACCATGGATGAGCGTCGCCGGTAAGTCGCCTGGGAGGCCCTCCTCAAATGAGCCACGCGTCCCCAAATAACCGTTGCCAATGGTAAAGACGGTCTCCTGGCGCTGAATGCGATGGGGGTCGTTGGGGGTGTTCCGGATGGGCGGCTCTGTCTCGCGCACAGTCCACGTCTGGGCGGCGGCCTGACCTGCCTCTAAAGCTGCCAGAATCCTCTCCCAGGTGACACCCTCCAACGAGGGCAGGAGCGCATCGGGGCGCACATCGCTGAAGCGTTCCGCCGGGCCAAGGGCCAATGTCCACATGCCCGCCGCCTCAGCCGCTTCAATCCCCGCCGCTGCATCCTCCACTGCCAGGCACGCCGAAGGGGGACAGCCCACCTGTGCGGCGGCATGGAGGAACAGGTCAGGGGCGGGCTTGGTGCGGGCGACGCTATAGCCATCGGCGAGGGCGTCCACGCTGTCCCAAATACGAAGGCCATCCAGGACCGCCCGTGCGTTCTTGCTGGCCGAGGCCACCGCGATCTTTAACCCGGCCTGGCGCAACTCGGCCAGCAACTCGCGCACGCCGGGGAGCAGGTCGGCGGGGGAGATCTGCTTGATCAGTTCGTTGTAATAGGCGTTCTTGCGCTCCATCAGCGCCTGGGCCTGTGCCTCGGTCACCGGGCGGCCTTTGAGCAGAAGCTCCAGCGATTGGCGGCGCGAGACACCGCGCAGAGCCTCGTTGTCGGCGCGAGTAAAGGGGATACCTTCCTCGTCGGCCAGGCGCTTCCAGGCCTGGAAATGATATTCTGCGGTATCGGTCAAGACCCCGTCCAGGTCAAAGATCACGGCGCGGATGTCCATCTGCCTCCAGCCAATCGTCAGTCGTCTGTTCCAATCTCAACCAGCGGTAGGCATATGGCTGCAGAGTCAGCGCATAGGGCATTGCGCCGATCTGCGCCAGGGCCTCCTGCGAGAACAGGTCGCGGGGGCGTGCGCCCTGCCAGCGGCTCAGGTCCAGCGAGAGGCGCTGGGGCAGCCCGGAAAGGTTATGCAGCGCCAGGATGGTCTCGCCACTGTCCGTGCGCCTCACCGCCAGAATCGTTGGATTGTCACTCTCAATGAACTCACAACAGCTCCCGCCAAAGACAGGCTGGGCTTTGCGCACGGCGATCAAGCGGCGCAGCGCGTGCCAAAGTGAGCCGGGGTCGGCGCGCTGCGCGGCCACGTTCACGCGCCGGTAGCCGAAGCGTTCATCGTCAATCACGGGCAGGTAAAGCGCCTCCGCCGGGGCGCTGGAGAAGCCCGCGTTGAGGCCATCGTTCCATTGCATCGGTGTGCGCAGGCCATCGCGGTCATCCAGCCAGATGTTATCCCCCATGCCGATCTCATCGCCGTAACACAAGATGGGCGACCCCGGCAGAGCGAAGAGGAGGGCATAGGCGAGTTCAATCTTGCGGCGGTCGCCATCCAGGAGCGGCGCCAGGCGGCGGCGAATGCCCAGGTTCAGGCGCATACGCGGCTCCGGCGCGTACTCCCGCCACATCCATTGCCGCTCCTCTTCGGTGACCATTTCCAATGTGAGTTCGTCATGGTTGCGCAGGAAGGTGCACCACTGGCAGGCCTCGGGGATGGGCGGCATGGCCTGCATGATGCGCACAATCGGCTGGTGGTCCGCCTGGCGCAAGGCCATGAAGATGCGCGGCATGAGCGGGAAATGGAAGGCCATGTGGAATTCGTCGTCCCCGTTGCCGAAGTAAGGGCGCAGGTCATGCGGCCACTGATTGGCCTCGGCCAGGAGGATGCGGTCGGGGTAGCGTTCGTTCACCAGGCGGCGGATGCGCTTCAGGTAGGCGTGCGTCTCCGGCAGGTTCTCGCAGTTCGTGCCCTCGCGCTCAAACAGGTAGGGCACGGCATCCACGCGGAAGCCATCCAGCCCCAGGTCCAGCCAGAAGGCGATCACGTTGAGCATCTCGGCCTGGACCGCCGGGTTATCAAAGTTCAGGTCAGGCTGGAAGGCGTAGAAGCGGTGCCAATAATACTGGCCGGCGACCGGGTCCCAGGCCCAGTTGGATGTCTCCGTATCCAGGAAGATGATACGCGCCTGGCGGTACCTCTGATCGGTATCGCTCCAGACATAATAATCGCGGAAAGGCGAATGGCGGTCGGCGCGGGCTGCCTGGAACCAGGGGTGCTGGTCGGAGGTGTGGTTGAGCACCAGGTCGGCGATAACGCGCAGGCCGCGCGCATGGGCCGCCGCCAGGAAGGCCTTGAAGTCCTCCAGCGTGCCGTAATCCGGGTGGATGCCGTAAAAGTCGGACACGTCATAGCCATCGTCGCGGAGCGGCGACGGATACATAGGCAGGAGCCAGAGGCAATCCACCCCTAACTCCTGGAAGTAGTCCAGCTTCTCCGTCAGGCCGCGGAAGTCGCCATGCCCATCGCCGTTCCCATCGGCGAAGGCGCGGATATACACTTCGTAAAAGACCGCGTTCTTATACCAGCCCATCCGTCATCCCTTCACCGACCCTGCCAGGATGCCGCGCACGAAGTAGCGCTGCAGACCAAAGAAAACGGCCAGCGGCAGGAGCATGGAGATGAAAGCGGCCGCAGTGAGCACCTGCCAGTTACCCCCCGAGGTATCTTTCTTAGGGCAGGGTCTCAGCGGAACGCTCGCCTCTATGGCATCTCCTGTCCTCCTCCCTGGAGTCGGTGTGCTCAGTCTGCGGCGCCACAGGAGCGGCGCACGACCAGTTCCGTCTCCAGCAGCACGTGCGGCGAGCGGATTTCCTCGCCGTTAAGCAGGCGGATAAGCAGGTCGCCTGCGGCAAAACCAAGCGCAAACGCGGGCAGCCGGATCGTCGTGAGCGGTGGTTCCATGTAGCGGGCGAGGGGGATGTCGTCAAAGCCCACGACAGCCAGATCGCGGGGGATGTTCAGGCCCAGGCTGCGCGCCCCGGCCATCGCCCCCAGGGCGACCAGGTCGCTGGCCACGAAGACCGCCGTCGGGCGCTCGCGGATGCTGAGCAGATGGACCATCGCCGTATAGCCGCTGTCGGCGGTGAAGTTGCCGTAACGTACCAGCGCTTCATCGTAGGGCAGGCCCGCCGCTTCCAGCGCGGCGCGATAGCCCGCCAAGCGCGCCGCCGCCGCCGTGTACACCAGGGGCGCGTTGGTGATCAGGCCGATGCGCCGGTGCCCCAACCTGATCAGGTACTCTACGGCAACACGGGCAGCCGCAGTGTTGTCCACATCCACAGAGGGCACATCGGAGCCAGGGAGCTGGCCCTGGAGGACAATGGGAAATCCCTCACGATAAAGCTGGATCAGTTCTGCATCATCGGAACGCGGCCCGGAGAGGACCAGCCCATCGGCATGGTTTTCGCGGACGAGGGTGCTGTAGTGGCGGGTGGTGTCGTTGGGGTCCAGGGCCTCCAGCATGACATGGAAGCCATGACGGCGGGCGGCCTGGCTCAGCCCATGCAGGGCCTCCGGCAGGAAAGCGTCGGCAGCCATCTGTTGAGGGGTCTGGCGCAGCACCAGGCCGATGATGCGGGTGCGCCCGCTGACCAGGCGGCGGGCAGCGGCATCGGGGTGGTAATTCAGGCGGCGGGCAGCCTCCAGGACACGCTGGCGGGTCTCCTCCGAGATACGCACCCCCGGCACATTGTTCAGGACGAAAGACACCGTGGTGCGCGAGACCCCAGCGGCCTCGGCGACTTCACGGCTGGTGGCACGGCGCCGGGCCATCTCAGGCTCTTATCCTCGCTCCGATTGCTAATTCGTGTTAGTAATACGTGTTAGCATCCCCAGTATAGATCAGTTTTTAAGAAAGTCAAGAGGGTAGGCTGGAATTTTTCAGGATAGGCAGGCTAAAACCGCCGCCTCTGCCTAGAACCCCTCCAGCTTAGACAGGTCCACGATGCCCTGCGGCAGGGCGGCGATGCGCTGGAGCAGCCCCAGCCGGTTGGCGCGGATGTCCGGGTCCTCGTGCATCACCAGCACGTCAATAAAGTACTGGGTGATCGGCTCCAGGAGCGGCATGAAGGCTGTGAAGAAGGCATCCACAGAGCTGTCCGGGGTCACCTGGGCGCGGCAGGCGACGTAGGCCTGGTACAGCCGCGCCTCGGAGGGGTGCTGGAAGCGCGCCGGGTCCAGGGGATGAAGCTGGGTCTCCTCGCGGGTGATGCGCACGCAGCGGCTGTAGGCGGCCAGGAGGGCGGGCCATTCCGGGCGGGTCACCCAGCGGCTCAATTGGAAGGCAGCTTCCTGGGCGCGATAGGGGTCAGCGCCGCGTTCGGCGATAGCGGCCTCCACGACGTCGTAGCGCAGGCCGGCCTCCAACAGCACGCCGCGCAGCCGCCCCTGGATGAACTCCAGCGCCTGGGTCAGCGCCGCCGGGTCAACAGCCAGCGGCAGGTGGCGGGCGGCCTCTTCCAACGCCTGGCGCAGGTCCAGGGACACGCGGTGAGCCAGCAGGTTCTGGATCAGGCCGAGCGCGGCCCGGCGCAGGCCGTAGGGGTCGGCGGAGCCAGTGGGGGCCAGCCCGACGGCGAACAGCCCGGCCAGGCTGTCCAGCCGGTCGGCCAGGCCAACAACCAGGCCAGGGCGGGTCTCCGGTAGCCTGTCGCCGGCGAAGCGCGGCAGGTAGTGCTCAAAGATGGCCGTGGCCACGGCCTCCGGTTCGCCGCTTAGCCGGGCGTACTCGCGGCCCATGACACCTTGCAGGCTGGTGAACTCAATCACCATGCGGGTGACCAGGTCGGCCTTACACAGGGCTGCCGCCCGCTGCGCCGTAGCCCTCTCCTCCTCCGACAGGCCCAGCCAAGCTACCAGAGGCGCCACCAGGGCGGTGATGCGCTCGGCCTTGGCGCGCATGGACCCCAGCCGCTCCTGGAAGGTCAGCGTCTCCAGGCGGGGGATGTAGGCCTCCAGCGGCTGCTGGGTATCGTGGGCATAGAAATATTCGGCGTCGGCGAAGCGCGCCCGGATGACCTCTTCATTCCCCCGCCGCACAATGTCCAGGGTGGAGTCATCGCCGTTCCGCACGGTGATAAAGTAGGGCAACAGCCCCCCGTCCTTGACGATAGGGAAGTAGCGCTGGTGCTTCTTCATCACCGTGATGAGCACATCGCGGGGCAGGCGCAAATAGGCGGCGTCAAAACTGCCGCGCAGCGCGGTGGGCTGCTCCACCAAATGGGTCACCTCGTCCAATAGCTCCGGGTCCTCCGGCACCTGGCCGCCGACCTCGGCAGCCAGCGCGGCGACCTGCGTGGCGATGCGGGCGCGGCGCTCATCGGGATCTAACAGGATGCCGTTCTCGGCGATCTGGCGGGCATAGCTGGCCGCGCTGTGGATCACAATGTCCGGCGAGCCGCTGGGGCGTGAGCCTCGGCTGGTGCGCCCGCTGGCGACCCCCGCATAGGTGAAGGGGATCACCTGGTTGCCGAGGAGAGCCACCAGCCAGCGGATAGGGCGCGAGAAGGCCACGTTGGTGGCGTTCCAGCGCATGGTCTTGGCGAAGCGCAGACCGGCGATCAGGCCGGGCAGGGCCTGGGCCAGGACCTCGGTGGCGGAACGGCCAGGCTGGCGCTTCACGGCTACGACGTAGCGCCCACCATCCATATCGCGCACCTGCAACGCCTGCAGGTCCACGCCCTGAGCGCGGGCGAAGCCCTCGGCGGCGCGAGTGGGCTGGCCGGCGGCGTCAAAGGCGACTTTGGCGGGCGGCCCCTTCACCACGATCTCCTCGTCGGCCTGGCGCGGCGCCAGATCGGCCACCATGACCGCTAATCGGCGCGGCGTCCCCAGGACCCGGATGTCGCCATGCGCCAGCCGCAAGTCGGCCAGAAGGGCCGGGACGCTCTCCTTCAGTTGGGCCAGCGCCGAGGCCAGGTCGCCCACCGGTAGCTCCTCGGTACCGATCTCCAGCACAAAGGGCGCCGGGGCATCTCCCTCCTCCCCCCCAACCCCCTCTCCCGAAGTCGCGGCTAAAGCCGTTCCTACAGAAGAGGGGACCATAGGGGTGAGGGTCTCCCGCCCGCTGTCGTGGCGCAGCCAGGGGAACCCCAGCCGCTGGCGCTGCTCCACGTAGGCGGCGGCGACCTGTGAGGCCAGGTCGCGCATGCGTCGGAAGTAGCTGGCCCGTTCGGTAACGCCGATGGCGCCGCGGCTGTCCAGCAGGTTGAAGGTGTGCGAACACTTCAGGATATAGTCATAGGCCGGGATGATCAGGCCCTGGGCCAACGCGTTTTTGGCCTCGGCCTCGTACAGGTCGTACATCTGCGCCAGGCGCGAGACCTCGGCGACATCAAAGTTGTAGCGGCACTGCTCCACCTCGTTCTGGCGCAAGACGTCGCCGTAGCTCAGCCCGCCGTCCCAGGTAACCTCCCATACGCTGTGGACACCCTGCAGGAACATGACAATGCGGTCCAGGCCGTAGGTGATCTCCACCGAGACGGGGTCCAGATTGATGCCGCCCGCCTGCTGAAAGTAAGTGAACTGGGTGATCTCCAGGCCGTCCAGCCAGACCTCCCAACCCAGGCCCCAGGCGCCCAGCGGCGGCGCCTCCCAGTTGTCCTCCACAAAGCGGATGTCGTGTCGGCTGAGGTCAATGCCCACAGCCTCCAGGCTCTGCAGGTACAACTCCTGGGGATTGCCGGGGTCGGGCTTGAGGATCACCTGGAGCTGGGTGTGCTGCTGCATCCGGTTGGGGTTCTCGCCATAGCGGCCATCGTCGGGCCGGATGGACGGCTCCACATAGACCACGCGCCAGGGCTCCGGCCCCAACACGCGCAGGAAGGTGGCCGGGTTCATTGTCCCGGCACCCACCTGGATGTTGTAGGGCTGCCAGACCAGGCAACCCTGATCGGCCCAGAAGCGCAGAAAGCGCAAAATGACGTCTTGGAAGGACACAGGCTCAGGCATTTATCCTCAAATCTCTCCTACTTACCCCTTAACCCTCCCCCTCAAGGGGGAGGGACAGGGAGAGGGTGATTGTTCCATGATCCCGGCGTTATCCCGGTTCGGTGGCGGTGGCGTTCCCCTGAAGCGCCTCGCGCCGCAGCAGCCGCAGGAATTCCACTGATTTCAGATTGCGTTCCAACAGGTAGGTGATGTACTGCTGCAGGATGCGCTCCAGTTCGGCGTGCAGCGCCGGGCGCAGGTGCAAATTGGCGACCTCGGCGTAAGGGCGCGTCTGGACGAAGCGCAACACTTTGAGCGCAGGCAGCGAGAGCGGCAGGGCCTCACCTGGGTGGGCCGAGCCGCACTGCGGGCAGAGCACGCCGCCCAACGCCGGGCTGAAGAACTGGTCCTCCGGCTCCAGGAGGGTGCCGCAGGCGACACAGCGGAAGAGTCGCGGCTGGTAACCGACCAGGCTGAGCACATGCAATTCATAATAGCGGACGACCAGGGCCAGGTCGCGCGCCTGGGCGAGCCGCGCCAACGTCGCCACGAGCAATTCGTATAAAGGCGGGTTCTCGTTGGCCTCCTCTACAAAGCGGTCCAGCAATTCAACGACATACGCGGCGTAGGTGGCCCGGATCAGGTCCTCGCGCAGAGGCCGGTACGTCTCAATCGCCTCGGCCTGGGTGATGATGTCCAGGTCGCGCCCACGGGCGAGCAGGAGCTGGCTGCGCATAAACAACTCCAGGTGGCCGGCCTTGCGGCTGGCGATCTTGCGCACGCCCTTGGCCAGCGCCTTGAACTTGCCCAGGTCAGGCGTGTACAGGGTGAGCAGCCGGTCGGCCTCGCCGAAGTCGTGCCGGCGCAACACCACCGCTTCCGTGCGATACAGTCGTTCGTGCGACACGGGACAATTATACACCAGGCGGGGGCATCCGTACAGGATTGACCCACGACCAGGTTTTTTTAGAAAAGCATGCGCGATTGCCCTTGACAACCCCCCATAACAGGCTATAATTAACACCAAATGGAACAGGTCCGCGACATACGGGTCCAGCGCTGAAAGGGAACTTTCAGACGCCTGGCTTCGTTTGTCTCGGAGCCATTTTTGCTATCTATAAGTTTCTACTTCGTAGTGAAGCATCAAAATCGCGTGCGTGAAGCCACCGCGGGGAGGGGTCACAAGTTGGAAGCCAAGGACTTGAAGTTGTTGCGGATTAGTTTGGCCTCGCCTGAGCAGATTAAATCCTGGTCGTATGGTGAAGTCCTCAAGCCGGAGACGATCAACTACCGGCGCCTGCGCCCAGAGAAAGATGGTCTGTTCTGCGAAGCCATCTTTGGTCCCACGAAGGACTGGCAATGTTACTGTGGCAAGTACAAGAACGTCCGTTACAAAGGGATCATCTGTGAGAAGTGTGGTGTTGAAATCACCCGTTCCTCGGTCCGGCGTGAGCGCATGGGCCACATTGAATTGGCCGCCCCTGTGGCTCACGTCTGGTACACCCGCCGTGTCCCCAGCCATCTCGGGCTGCTCCTGGACATCTCCCGCCGCAACCTGGACCGTGTGCTCTACTTCGCCCAATACGTGATCACCCACGTGGACGAGGAGGCCCGCCAGAAGGCGCTCAAGCGGCTGGACGAAGAGGTCGCCCGCCAGGTCGCCGATGTGCGCCAGCAGGCCGAGGCGCAGATCGCCGAGATTTGCGCCCGGCGCGATGAGGCGCTGGCCCGCCTGCGCGCCGAGATAGAGGAGGCCAACGCGGCCTATGAGCGCGATCAGGAGGCCCGCACCGAGCCGGTGATGCGGGCGGCGCAGGAGGTGCAGCGCACAATTGAGCAGAGCCAGGGGACGACGATCCAGGCGCCGCTGGTGTTTGAGCCGAGCGGTACGCTCATCGCCGAGAAGGGCGAGACGATTGGCCGCGAGCACGCCGTGCTGTTGCAGGAGGCCGTGGAGGCCCAACTCACGGCCATCAAGACTGAGTTGACCGAGGCCCATGACGCCCGCCTGGCGCGCCTCCAGGGCGAGATGGAGCTTATCCAGGCCCAGGCCGAGCAGGAGATCGCCGAGGTCCAGGCCCGACTGGACCAGGAGGTCGCCAAGGCCGAAGCCTCGGTGGAGGGCGACCGCCGTGAGCTGATGGAGCTGGCCCAGATGCAGTTCCTGGGCGAGGCGCGCTTCCGCGAGCTGAAGAGCAAGTGGGGCAACGTCTTCCGGGCCGACATGGGCGCGGAGGCCTTCTATGAGATCCTGCGCAACATGGACCTGGACAAATTGGCCAAGGAGTTGTGGCAGGAGATCAAGATGACGCGCTCCAAGCAACGCAAGAAGCGCGCGGTGAAGCGGTTGCGCGTGGTGGAGGCCTTCCGCCGCAGCGGTAACCGCCCGGAGTGGATGATCCTCACCGTCCTGCCGGTCATCCCACCCGACCTGCGCCCGATGGTACAGTTGGACGGTGGCCGTTTCGCCACCAGCGACCTGAACGACCTGTACCGCCGGGTGATCAACCGCAACAACCGCCTGAAGCGGCTGATTGAGTTGGGCGCGCCCGACGTGATCGTGCGCAACGAGAAGCGCATGTTGCAGGAGGCGGTGGACTCGCTGATTGACAACTCGCAGCGGGGCAAGGCGCTATCGCGCCGCGGGCGGCGCGAACTGAAGTCGCTGTCGGACATGTTGAAGGGCAAGAAGGGGCGCTTCCGCCGTAACCTGTTGGGCAAGCGCGTGGACTACTCTGGCCGCTCGGTGATCGTGGTCGGGCCAGAGCTGAAGCTGCATCAGTGCGGCCTGCCCAAGACGATGGCGCTGGAGTTGTACCGCCCCTTCGTCATCGCCAAGCTGGTGGAGTACAACTACGCCTCCAATGTCAAGAGCGCCAAGCGTATTATTGAGCGCGAGCGGCCGGAGGTGTGGGAGGTGCTGGAGGAGGTCATTAAGGAGCGCCCGGTGCTGCTGAACCGTGCGCCTACCCTGCACCGCCTGGGCATCCAGGCCTTTGAGCCGATCCTGGTGGAGGGCAAGGCCATTCAGATTCACCCGCTGGTGTGTACGGCCTTCAACGCCGACTTTGACGGCGACCAGATGGCGGTGCACGTGCCGCTGTCGGATAAGGCGGTATGGGAGGCGCGCAACCTGATGATCTCCACCGCCAACTTGCTCAAGCCGGCCTCCGGCGAGCCAATTGTCGGCCCGACCAAGGACATGGTCCTAGGCGTGTACTACCTGACGATGGAGGAGGCCGGCCAGAAGGGCGAGGGCCGCGCCTTCGCCAGCATGGACGAGGTGGAGCTGGCCTACCAGTTGGGCCAGGTGGACCTGCATGCCCGGATCAAGGTGGTGCCGGTGACGAAGACCCAGGCGGTGGACGGCGACCAGCCCTATCCGGAGGGACAGAAGCCACCGCAGCCGATTGAGACGACGGTGGGGCGGGTGCTGTTCAACCTGATCCTGCCGCCGCAGGTGCGCTTTGTGAACAAGGTGCTGGACCGCGCCGGGTTGCAGGACCTGGTGGGCCAGGTGTACCACCTGCTGGGGCCGGAGGTCACCACCGAGGTGGTGGACCGGATTAAGGCCATCGGCTTCCGCTACTCCACCGTCTCTGGGGCGACCATCTCCGTGTCTGATCTGACCGTTCCGGCGAAGAAGGCCGAGATTTTGGAGCGAGTGAACGCCGAGATCGCCGAAGTGGAGAAGCAGTACCGGCGCGGCCTGTTGACGCAAGAGGAGATGGAGGCGCGCCAGATCGCGCTGTGGCAGCAGGCCACGCAGGAGACAGCGGAGGCGGTGAAGAAAGCGCTGAACCCAAGCTCGTCGCTGGCCATCATGGCGCAGAGCGGCGCGACCAAAGGCGGGTTCGGGCCGATCGCCCAGCTTGCCGGGATGCGCGGCCTGGTGGCGGACCCGGCGGGCAAGATCATCCCGCTGCCCATCCGCTCCAACTTCCGCGAGGGACTGAACGCGCTGGAGTACTTCATCTCCACGCACGGCGCGCGCAAGGGCCTGGCGGATACCGCGCTGCGCACAGCGGACGCGGGTTATCTGACGCGCCGCTTGGTGGACGTGGCCCAGGATGTGATCATCAACGCCGAGGACTGCGGCACAGACCAGGGCATCTGGATCCGCGCGCAGGACAACGTGGGCAACCAGACGCTGGCCGAGCGCATTGTGGGGCGCTACGCGGCTGCGCCAGTGGCAGACCCCAACACGGGCGAGATCATCGTGGGCAAGGGTGAGATGATCCTGGAGGAGCACGCCGAGGCGATCCAGAACGCGGGGATCACCGAGGTGTATGCCCGCTCGCCACTCACCTGCCAGCTCCGCTATGGCCTGTGTGCGCGCTGCTATGGCCGTGACCTGGGCTGGTGCAAGCCGGTGGAGTTGGGCGCGGCGGTGGGCATCGTGGCGGCGCAGTCCATCGGCGAGCCGGGTACGCAACTCACGCTGCGCACGTTCCACACAGGTGGCGTGGCTTCGGCGACGGATATCACCACCGGCCTGCCGCGCGTGGAGGAGTTGTTTGAAGCCCGCAAGAAGCCCAAGGGCGAAGCCATCCTGGCCGACATTGACGGCGTGGTGCATATCACCAGGGAGCCGGGCGGGCTGCGCCTTCTGAAAATCGTGAACAGCCAGCTCATGCGCGACGAGTACGAGGTGCCGGGCAACTGGGCCATCAAAGTGGAAGACGGCCAGGAGGTCAAGGAGGGCGATGTCATCGCCAGCCGGGGCGAGCAGACGGTGGTGGCCAAGCACAACGGCCGCATCGTGCGGCGCGACCGGCATATCTCGCTGGTGTTTGAGCGGCGCGAGGAGGCGGAGTACGAGATCCCGGTGGCGGCGCGGCTTATGCCCGGCATTGAGGACGGGGCGCGGGTGAAGGCGGGTGACCAGATCACCGAAGGGAGCAAGAACCCGCACCGCATCCTGCGCATCCTGGGCCAGGAGGCCTGCCAGCAGTACCTGCTGAGCGAGATCCAGAAGGTGTATCGCTCGCAGGGGGTGAACATCCACGACAAGCATTTTGAGGTGATCATCCGCAAGATGCTCAGCCGGGTGCAGGTGACCGAGTCTGGGGATACGGGGCTAGTGCCGGGCGAGTTGGTGGACCGGCTGGAGATGAAGGAGATCAACGAGCGGATACGGGCGGAAGGGAAGCGGCCGGCGAAGTTTGCGCCGGTGCTGCTGGGCATCACCAAGGCGTCGCTGCAGACGGACAGCTTCCTGTCGGCGGCCTCGTTCCAGCACACGATCAAGGTGCTGGCGCAGGCGGCCATTGAAGGCAAGGAGGACTATCTGCGCGGGCTGAAGGAGAACGTGATCATCGGCAAGCTGATCCCGGCGGGGACAGGCTTCCCCGGCCTGCGCCGCTGGGAGGAGGTCCGGAAGCCGGCGGAGAAGGCGCCAGAGATGCGCGAGTTCCCCGAGATCGGGCTGACGGCGGCTGCCGCCGCGCCCTGAGGCAGTGGGCAGTCACCGGTAGCCAGACGATTCGTAGGGGCGCAGGGGGCTATGATGTGGCCCCTTGCGCCTCTTCGCGTTCTTATATGTGACGTTAAAACCGATCCGTTTGCGTGTACGTATCCCAGGCTGAACGATGATGGTGCTCAACTTACGGTGGCAGCCCTAAATCCCCGATGTGGGGCTCCTCTCGCCTCGATTGACCGCCGGGCTACCTTGCAGGCCCTATTTGCTCCAAAATTCCCAAACTTGACAAATCCCCTAAATCGGAGTATGCTTTTTAGTGTAAATTATACACGAATGGGGGATGTCCCCATTTGTTTTACGCATAACTTAGTGTAATACTTACACTAATGGAGGCAGCAGATGGACGCACACACCTTTATCCAGAATAGCACCCCCTTCCTCACCTGGCTGGCCGAATGGAAAGCCAGCCTCAAGCCGGTCGCGCTCAACGAGATCGTCACCGACCCCAGCCGGGTGGCGGTCCTCTCGGTGGACGTGATCAACGGCTTCTGCCACGAGGGCGCCCTGGCCAGCCCGCGCGTGGGCCGCATCGTCCAGCCCATCGCCCGGCTGTTCCAGTCCGCCTACGCCGCCGGCGTACGCCACTTCGTCCTGACTCAGGACACGCACGACCCGGAGGCAGTGGAGTTCAACCAGTGGCCGGTCCACTGCGTGCGCGGCACCGCCGAGTCGCAGACCGTGCCGGAACTGGCCGAACTCCCCTTCGCCAAGGAGTACGTGATCATCCCCAAGAACTCCATCCACTCGGCGCTGGCTACCGGCCTGGAGAACTGGCTGAACGAGCATCCGGAGGTGAACACCTTCATCGTCGTGGGCGACTGCACCGACCTGTGCACCTACCAGCTCGCCATGCACCTGCGCCTCCGCGCTAACGCCAGCCAGCAGCGGGGCGTCCGCGTCGTCGTCCCGGAGGAGTGCGTGGAGACCTATGACCTGCCCGTCGCCGCCGCGCCCCCCGGCGTCCTGCCCCACGACGGCGACCTGATCCATGCTCTGTTCCTGTACCACATGGCGCTCAACGGCGTTGAAGTGGTGCAACGTATCCAATAACAGAGGAGAGAGCAACTATGAAAGCCCTGATTATCGTGGACATGCTGAACGACTTTGTGACCGGGAAGCTGGCCTGCGAACGGGCGCAGCGCATCATCCCCAACATCCGCCGCCTGGCCGAGGCCGCCCGCGCTCGCGGCGACCTGGTCATCTATAGCAACGACGCGCATCTGCCTGAGGGCGATGCCGAGTTCCGCATCTGGGGGCCACACGCCATCGCTGGCACGCCAGGCGCCCAAGTAATCCCTGAACTGGCGCCGCAGCCCGGCGATTTTACCGTGCCCAAGCGCCGCTACAGTGGATTCTACGCCACCGACCTGAACCTGCTTCTCCAGGAGCATGGCGTCAAGCACGTCATCCTCACCGGGCTGCACACCAACATCTGCATCCGGCACACGTGTAATGACGCCTTCCTGAACGGCTACGAGGTCTTCGTGCCGGAGGACGGTGTGGAGGCCTTCACTGAGAAGGACCATGTTGAGGGCCTGGAGTATCTCAAGCGCGTGTATGGCGCACATCTCACCACAACGGATGAGTTGCTGGCATGAGCGTCTTTGATGGCAAGCGTCTGACCAACGAGGTCTTCAAGCTGGATATTGAGCGCATGCGGCGGGCCTGGTACTCAGACAAGTACTTTGAAAACGTCACCGCCATGCTCTCGGCCCTGGCCCGGCAGGGCTATCGCTATCGCGGCCAGTACCCCAACCTGCGTGGCGCGGCCCTCTCCGACATAGACACGGGCAACATGGAAGTGGAGATGCAGTGGTTCACGCGCCGCCCCGGCACGACCGTCGTCGTGGGCGTGGACAAGGCCCTGGCCATGCTGCGCCACTGCACCGGCTACTTTGATGACAACGGCCATTTCGTGGAGACCTGGGACCAGCTTGAGGTATGGGCGGTCCACGATGGCGCCCTGGTGCACTATGACGGCGACCCGGCGCGGGTCCAGCCCGTGATCAAGGTGCGCGGGCGCTACCGCGACTTCGCCATCCTGGAGACGCCTACGCTGGGCGTCCTTACGCGCGGCAGCCGCGTCGCCACCAACGTATATCAGACCTTCATTGCGGCGCGGGGCAAGCCGGTGCTGTTCTTCCCCGCCCGCTTTGACGCCCACGAGGTCCAGGCCGCCGACGGCTACGCCTATGACATCGCGGTGCAGCGCTACAACCGCGATTTCGGTGTGAAGCTGCGCTCGTTCATTTCCACCGACGCCCAGGGCGAATGGTGGGGCGGCGCCGGCGGAGGGACGGTGCCCCATGCGGCCATCGCCTGCTTTCTGGGCGACACGGCGGAGGCCATGCTGGCCTTCGCCGCCACCCGCCCCCCCAGCATCCCGCGTATCGCCCTGGTGGACTTCAACAACGACTGTGTGACGGACAGCCTGCGCACGCTCAAGGCCATGTTTGAGTGCTACCGCGCCGCGCTTGCGGCCGGGCGTGAAGATGAAGCCCAAAAGTACATCTTGTATGGGGTGCGCCTGGATACGAGCAACAGCGTGCGCGACGTGAGCGTGCCACCGTTGGGCGACCCCGCGCTGGACCTGGGCGTCGTGCCCCGCCTGGTGTTCATTGTGCGCCAGGCCCTGGATAGCGCCTGGGAGAGTTGGGACCTCCCCCCGGCCTGGCAAGAGCGCGCCCGCGCATACTGCCGCAACGTTAAGATCGTGGTCTCCGGCGGCTTCAACCCTGAGAAAATCCGCCGCTTTGAGAAGCTGGGCGTTCCGGTGGATGCCTATGCGGTCGGCTCGGCGCTGTTCGCCAACTGCGGCGATACCGTGACCGACTTCACCGCCGATGTGGTGCGCATCAAGGTGCACGGGGAATGGGTGGACATGGCCAAGGTAGGCCGGGCGCCCTGCGATAACCCCGAATTGGAGCGGGTGTGGTAGCCCCCCACCCCAGCCCTCCCCTTGGATGGAGAAGGGCCAGGGAGGGGGTGATGCGCTGGAGTAGGGGCGCAGCGCCGCTGCGCCCCTACTCCAGCCGCGGGTCGCCCCGGTACACGCCCCGATACTGCTCCGGCAACATCCGCGCCAGTTCCAGCATAATCAGGTCGGTGTAGGCATCCAGGTCCTGGCTGCGAATGCGGCTGTTGGGCTGGGGCAGACGCAGGGGCCTGCCGATAACCGTCTTCAGGCGCGTGCGACGCAGGCGCAACAGGTTGCGGAACAAGTGCTCCGTGCCGGTGACGACGACGGGGAGGATGGGGACATCGTAGCGCAGGGCCAGGTAGGCCGCGCCGGTCTTGCCCCGCTGCAATCCCCCGCTGCGGCTGCGCGTGCCCTCAATCGCCAGGCTGAGGATGCCCCCCTGCTCCAGGACCTCCGACGCCTGGCGCAACGCTTTCCTGTCCACTTCGCCGCGCCGCACCCAGATTGCGCCCATAGAACTTAGGAGCGGGCCGAAGATGGGGTGAATGCGCCAGGTGCTGCCCGCCAGCACCCGCGTCCTGACCGGTAACGCTGTCAGGATCACCGGGGGGTCGGCGATCCCCAGGTGGTTGGTGACAATGATATACGGCCCCTTTGGAGGGATGTTTTCCTGCCCGACGATCTCGTGATCGGCGATAAGGGGCAGGATCACCTGGATCACTTTGCGCACAAACCAGTACCAGGCGTCGGCAATGCGCATTTAGCCGCCTCCGCTGCGCCACCCCTGGGCGGCGACGCTGTAGCGGGCAGTGCCCCCGCTGGGGATGACCCGCACATCAAAGGGCGCGGTGGCCCCCGGCTCCAGGTGCAGGTGAAGCGTTTGGGCGCGGAAGCCGGTTACGGCTCCCTGGGCGTCATACAGCGTGATCACAATGAGTACCTCCTCAACGGCCACCTCCCCTGTGTTCTGCACCTTGCCGGTGACGCGGTAAAGCGTTCCTGCCGGGCCGCCGCTGTGTTCGGTCACCGCCAGATCGGGGGCCCGATCCCCCAGGGCGGCGACCGGCTCGGCGCTGACCAGCGCGGCCTGGAAGCTGGCCAGCCCTGCCGGGCGGCCAGGGAACAACAGGCCGAAGGGGGAGCGGCCCCCCGGCGTGATCAGGTCAAGCGCGGTATAGACCAGGCCGCCCCCCAGTTCCCGGCCCCCGGCATCGGTCAGGCTGACGCGCACAGCCACATGCTCTACGGCCACGTTGGTGGGGTTGTGCACCTCCCCCAAAAACCACAGGCTGCCCACCGCCGTCTCGCGGACGCTCAGCCCGGCCAGTTCCAGCGGCAGGGGCGTGGGCGTGGGCAAGAGGAGGTTATCCGAGCCAGCCGGGCCGATCGGAGTGGGCGGCGGGATGATCAAGGGCTGGCCGATCTGCAATCGTTCCGGCGCAATGTTCCCATTCGCCGCCCGCAGCGCCTCCACGCTCACCCCATAGCGGCGGGCGATGTCAATCAGCGTGTCACCGGCCTGGACCGTGTAAAGGATGGGCGTGGCTGTGGGGAGCGGCGTCGCCAGAGGCAATATCAGTGTGGGGAGCGCGGCGGCAGTGGAGGTCGGGCGGGGCAGAGGCGTTACCAGGCGCACGGTGGACAGCGTGGGCGTGGGGGTGGGCGATGGCTCAGGCCGCCGCACGACCTGGCCGCAGCCCACCGCGACGAGAGTGCTCAGCCCAATGACGAGAAGATAGCCTGGCTTCATAGCAAGGCTACACGCCAACGCTGGCCCGCAACGCTTCCACCAGCCGGTCAATCTCCTCAAAGGTGTTGTAGTGGGCCAGGCCGATGCGCACCGCGCCGCCCTGCGCCTCCAGCCCCAACCGCTCCATGAGCGCCAGGGCGTAATAGTTGCCGTCCCAGACGAAGATGCCCGCTTCGCCCAGCCGCTCCGCCAGGCGGCGGGGATGCCAGCCCTCCAGCGTGACCGCGAAGGTGGGCGTGCGCTGGTGCAGCCGCGCCGGGTCGGTGATGCCCCAGATGCGCAGGCCGGGGATGCGCTCCAGGCCCTCCAGCAGGTGGGCGCTCAGCCGCCGCTCATACGCCTGGATCGCCGCCATGCCGCTGTGCAGCTTCAACCGCCGCCCGGCCATGTGCGGGAACATGGCCTGATACGCGCCGCCGTACCTTTCGCCGACCTCGGCCAGATAGTCCAGCGCGGCGACCAAGCCGGCCAGGCCCTCATGGTTCTGTGTCCCCGTCTCAAACTTGCCCGGCGGGGTGGCAGGGGCGGGCCGGACCTTGTAGGCGGGCAGCCGGTCCAGCAGATCGTAGCGGCCATAGAGCGCACCGACGTGCGGGCCGAAGAACTTGTAGGCCGAGCAGACCAGGAAATCGCAGCCCAACGCCTGTACATCAATCGGCCCATGGGGGGCATAGTGCACCGCGTCCACGAACGCCCAGGCGCCAACGGCGTGGGCCAGAGCCACAATCGCCGCCACGTCGTTGATCGTCCCGACGGCATTGGAGGCGTAACCGACGGCGACCAGGCGCGTGCGCTCGCTGATTTGCGCTTCCAGGTCGGCCAGGTCCAGGGTGCAATCGGCGGGGCGAATATCGGCATGGCGGACGACGACACCCTGGTCCTCCAGCGCCAGCCAGGGGGCGATGTTGGCATCGTGGTCCAGGCGGGTGACGACGATCTCATCGCCGGGGCGCAACGTCCGGGCAATGGCCCGGCTCAGGTTGAAGGTCAGCGTGGTCATATTCGGGCCGAAGACGATCTCATCCGGCGAGGCTGCGCCCAGGAAGTCGGCCATGGCCGCGTGGGCCTCGGCTAGGATGGCGTCCGAGCGCTGGCTGGTGAGGAAAGCACCGTGCGTGTTGGCGTTGGAGGTCACCAGGTAGTCGCGCATGGCCTCAATCACCCGCTGCGGCACCTGGGTGCCGCCGGGATTATCCAAGAACACCACGGGACGCCCGTTCAGGGTCTGGTGTAACGCCGGAAACTGCTCGCGCACAGAGGATAGGTCAGGTGTCTCTTGATGCATAGGGATTCAATAGCCGCCTTCCAGGGATTTCAGGAAATCCAGCGCTATTATAAACGATTTGCGCCGGGAGACACAATTACACCGGGCTTCAGCCCGGTGGGGAAGAGGGTGAGATGATCCCCGCCTCACCCCCCATCAGGCGCACTGGCTAGAGACGCCCATTTGTGGTATCCTTTCCTTTCGTGGATCGCAAATCGTGGGTGACGCTAGAACTGCCTAAAATCCTGGAGCGGGTCGCGGGCTATGCCGCGTTCACGGCGGGCGCGGAGCGCGTGCGTGCGCTGGAGCCCACCGCCGACCTGGCCGAGGCGCGCCGCCGTCAGGCCGAGACCAGCGAGGCGCGGCGCCTGCTGGCCGAATCCTCAGAGGTCTCCTTTAGTGGTGTGCACGACATCCGCGCGGCGGTGGACCAGGCCGAACATGGCGCTGTGCTCATCCCGCACGACCTGCTGCACATCCGCGACACGCTGGTCGCCGCCCAGCGCCTGCGCCGCCGCCTGACCCGGCTGGCCGACCGCTACCCGCTCCTGGCCGCGCTGGCCGAAAGGCTGGAGGACTCGCCCGTTGTTGTCATTGAGATCAGCCGGGCGCTGAACGATCAGGGGGAGGTGGTGGATGGAGCCAGCCCAGCGCTGGCGCAGATCCGCCGCGACCTGCGCATTGCCCAGCACCGTTTGCAGGAACGGCTGCAAAGCCTGATCACCAACCCCAACAACCTCCCCTTCCTCCAGGAGGCGCTGATCACCCAGCGCAGCGGGCGCTACGTCATCCCGCTGAAGACCGAGTTCAAGGGGCGCATCCCTGGCATCGTCCACGACCAATCGGCCAGCGGCGCCACGCTGTTCATTGAGCCGCTGGCGACCGTGGAACTGAACAACCGCGTGCGCGAGTTAGAATTGGCCGAGGAGAACGAAATCCGCCGCATCCTGACCGCGCTCTCGCGCTTCGTGGCCGAAGAGGGAGAGGCCATCCGCCGCACGCTGGATGCACTGGCCGAATTGGACGCCATCTTCGCCCGCGCTCAGTACGCCGAGGCCATCCGCGCCACCGCGCCTGACCTGGTGGACTTCCGCCCCACGCCCGCCCCGCACCCCGGCTCAACGTTGCGCCTGATCCGCGCCCGCCACCCCCTGCTGGACCCGCAGCGCGTCGTGCCTATTGATGTGGTCCTGGACGAGCACACCTACGCGCTGGTGATCACCGGCCCGAACACAGGCGGCAAAACGGTCTCGCTCAAGACGGTGGGGCTGTTGGCGCTGATGGCGCAGGCCGGCCTGCACCTGCCTGCCGCCGAAGCCCAGTTGTCCGTCTTTGAGGATGTCTTCGCGGACATCGGCGATGAGCAATCTATTGAGCAGAACCTGTCCACCTTCTCGTCGCACATGACGAACATCGTGCGCATTTTGCGCCAATCGGGCCGGCGCTCACTGGTCATCCTGGACGAACTCGGCGCAGGCACCGACCCGACGGAAGGCTCGGCGTTGGCCCGTGCCATCCTGGCCGCGCTGTTGCGGCGCGGGGTGACCACGCTGGTGGCCACGCACTACCCGGAGCTTAAGGTGTTCGCCCATGTCACGCCGGGCGTGCAGAACGCCAGCTTGGAATTTGACCTGGAGACCCTGGCGCCGACCTATCATCTGATGATCGGCCTGCCGGGCCGCTCCAACGCGTTTGCTATCGCCGAGCGGCTGGGGCTGGACCCGGTCATCATCGCCGAGGCGCGGGCGCTGGTGCCGGTGGGCGACCTGGAGGCGGAGGCGCTGTTGGCCGACATTCACGAGACGCGCCAGGAGATGCGCCAGGAGCGGGCGGCCCTCAGCGCCGCCCGCGCCCATGTTGAGGCCCTCCAGGCCGAACTCGCCGACCGGCTGGCTCACATTGACGCCGAGCGTCGCGCCATCCTGGAGCAGGCGCGGGCCGAGGCCCAGGCCGAGTTAGAGGCGCTTCGCACGGAGGTGCGTGCGCTCCGCCGCCGCCTGCAGGCCGCCGCTGCTGGTCCCGCAGCGCAGCCCAGGCTGGCCGAACTGCGTGAGGTTGAAGCGGAGGCCCAGGCCCTGGCTGAGAACGTCCAGGCGCGTGGCGCGCCGGAAGAGGAAGCGCTGGTCAGGCGCCCCTGGCGGGTTGGCGATACCGTCTGGCTACCCCAGGTGCGCGCCCAGGGGACGATCACGGCTCTGGATGGGGAGGAGGCCGAGGTCCAGTTGGGCCGGTTGCGGGTGCGCGCCAGGACGACGGAGTTGGAGCCACCTAAAACCGACGGGGGGCGGGGGACGGAGGACAGAGAGCAACCACCGTTTGTCGTCCGTCGTCCGTCGTCCGTCGTCCGTCCCCCATCGCCGGGGCTGGAGTTGCACCTGCGCGGCCAGACGGTGGATGAGGCGCTTGCGGCGCTGGATCGCTATCTGAACGCCGCCTATCTGGCCGGGCTGCCCTGGGTGCGCATTGTCCACGGCAAGGGCACAGGCACGCTCCGCCGGGCGGTGCGCCGGGAACTGGCCCGCCACCCGCTGGTGCTCTCATACGAACCGGCCCCGGACGAGGAGGGCGGCGAGGGCGTGACGGTGGTCAAGCTGGCAGTACAATGAGCACACAACCCGTGACCTTTCGCGGGCCTGGGCCCGATGCCCTGACCTACGAGGGCGTGTTGCATATCCCCGACGGCGCCGGGCCGTTCCCGGCGGCGATCCTGTGCCATCCTCATTCGCTCTACGGGGGCAGCATGGAGGTGGGGCTGCTCAAGAGCATCGCTGAGGCCCTGGCCGCGCGCGGCTGGCTGGCGCTGCGCTTCAACTTTCGCGGTGTAGGCAAGAGCCAGGGCCATTTCACCGGCGGCGAAGGCGAGATGGTGGACATCCTGGCCGCACTCGCCTGGCTGGAAGGGCAACGCGATGTCGTGCCGGAACGATTGGGGCTGGTGGGCTACTCCTTCGGCGCATGGGTGGGCCTGCGCGTGGCCGAGTGCGAGCCGGAGCGCATCAAGGCGGTCGTTGCCGTGGCGCTCTATCTCGGCCTGGCGCCGTCCGACTGGCTGGCCGATTACCGCCGGCCCAAGTGCTTCATCCACGGCGAACGCGACCGGCAGGTGCCGATTGAGGAGGTGCGCGCCTTCGTCGCCCGCCTGCCTGAACCCAAGACCCTGATCACCCTGCCCGCCGACCACTTCTTTATTGGCCGCGAGCGCGAGATCGGCCAGCTTGTGGCCGACTTTCTGGCGACGAACGTGTAGAGTAGGGGCACGGCGTGCCGTGCCCCTATAACTCGTCACAGGGTGTAGCTCTCACCGGGGTTGAGCACGACGCAGCGCGCCTGCGTCTCGGACTCCACGCGTTGCTTCCAGGCCTGGGGGTCCTGCGCGATCAGTTCCCAGGTGTTGTAATGGATAGGGATCACCACCTTGGGCTGGATCAGCTTGACGGCTCGCAGGGCGTCGTCTGGCCCCATGGTGAAGTTGTCGCCGATGGGCAGGACCGCCAGGTCAATTCCCTCCTCACCGATCAGGCGCATGTCGCCGAACAGGCCGGTATCGGCAGCGTGGTAAATCTTTTTCCCCTCCAGGTACAGGAGAAAGCCGCAGGGATTCCCTCCCGAGGTCCCATCCGGCAAGGTGGAGCCGTGCAGGGCGGGGGTGAGTTTGACGCGGCCAAAGGGGTAGTTGAAGCCGCCGCCGATGTGCTGGGGATGGGTGGTCTCATACCCCTGTTTGTTGAACCAAGTGCAGATCTCAAAGTTGCTGATCACAGTGGCACCGGTGCGCCTGGCGACAGCGAGCGCATCGGCGACGTGGTCAAAGTGGCCGTGCGAGATCAAGATATAGTTGGCCTGGACCTCCTCCGGCTTGATCGTTGCCTGGGGGTTTTCGGAGAGGAAGGGGTCAATCAGCAGGCGCGTGCCGTTGACCTCTATCAGCAAGGTCGCATGCCCAAGCCAGGTCACCTTCGTGGACATCGTAACCTCCTTGTGCGTATGGAATTGATAATTAGGATGCTTTAGGTACTACGACGATTTTAGGCCAAGGGTCAGAGCCTGTCAACCGTGGCCTGCTTAACGCTCGTGCACCAGGAGGGGGATAAACACAAGATAGCGCGTTCCAGCCGGGGTTGCCGTCGGCGTCAAGGATGGCGTGGCTGTGGCGATAGGCGTGCTTGTGGGGAGCGTAGTTGCTGTCGGGGTGGGTGTGGCTGTTGGCGTGGCGGTGGGCGTGACGGTTCCCGGCGGTGTAGGTGTCGTGGTGGGGAATGGCGTGGGCGAAGGGGCCGGGGTGCCCGTTGGCGTGGGTGTCGCCGCCGTATTCAAGGCAATCCAGGCATTCCCATCCCAGCCCCACAGGTCGTTCCTCAGAGTGCCCTGGCTAGAGCCGCCGAAGAGGATCGCCAGGTGGGCCTGGCTGTCGTAAGCCAGGGCATGCTGGCTGCGAGGGGCAGGGGCGCAGGGCACAGGGAAGGGCGAAGGGCCGCACCGCTGGGTCCAGGCTGTCCCATCCCACTCCCAGGTGTCCGCCAGGTCGCCGTTTTCATCTGTCCCGCCGAACAGGACGATGACCTGCCGCTGGTTGTCGTAAGCCAGCGCGTGCCCACGGCGCGGGGGCGGCGAGGTCACAGGTGTGCGTTGCACCCAGGTGGTTCCGTCCCACTCCCAGGTGTCCGCCAGGTATTGCGCGCTGGCGTTGAAGCCGCCGAAGAGGACCAGGACGCCCCGCCTGCTGTCGTAAGCCAGCGCGTGGCCGTGACGCCCCGGCGGCGAGACAGCGGGCGTGCGCTGCGTCCAGGTCATCCCATCCCACTCCCAGGTATCGCCGAGGTCAGGCTCGCTCACGCCGCTGCCGCCGAACAGGACGGTGACGTGGCGGGCGCCATCGTAAGCCAGGGTATGATTGGAGCGCCCCGGCGGCGAACTGGGCGGGGTGCGCTCTACCCAGGCTGTTCCATCCCACTCCCAGGTGTCGCCCAGGCGACCGCCGTAGCTGTCCAGGCCGCCGAAGAGCACCATCCGCTGGCGGGCCTGGTCATAGGCCAGCCCCTGGCCGGACCGGGCGGGGGGCAGCGGCGTGGAGGGACGCCAGACCCAGGCGCTTCCGTTCCATTCCCAGGTGTCGTTGTCCACGATAGCGCAAAGCGCATCCAGGCAACCGCCGAACAGCAAGGCCAACTGGCGCTGCTCGTCATAGGCCAGCGCGTGCGCCTGGCGCGCTGCCGGTCGGTCAGTCGGCGTGGGCGTGGCGGTCGCCACAAAAGGCGTGTGCGTCGGCGTGGGCGTCTGCGCCTGGGGCTGCCTCCAGGCCAGGCCATCCCATTCCCAGGTGTCGTTCAACAGGCCAGAAGCGCCCTCGCCGCCGAACAGGACAACCGCGCCGCGAGCCACGTCGTAGGTGAGGGCATGTCTGCGGCGCGGGGGCGGCGTGGGGTCCGGCGTGCGCTGGGTCCAGGTGGTCCCGTCCCACTCCCAGGTATCGCTGCAATAGCCGCCACAGTCTCCCGTGCCGCCGAACAAGACCGTCACCCCGCGTGCGCTATCGTAGGCCAGGGCATGGTAGGCGCGGCGGAGTGGCTTGAGGGATGGATTGGTCTGGACCCAGGTGCTGCCGTTCCATTCCCAGGTATCGTTGAGAAGGGCGCCGTTGCTGTCGTAGCCCCCGAACAGGACAATGACACCACGCGCACCATCATAGGCCAGGGCATGGCCAATGCGCGCCGAGGGGGAGGTCGGCGGGCTGACCTGTGCCCAGGTGTTGCCATCCCAGGCCCACAGGTCATGGCAATACCCCGATGGCGGGCAGGCGGTTTCGCCGGCATAGCCGCCGAACAGGAGCGTCATCCGGCGAGCGGCATCGTAAGCCAGGGCGTGATAAGCGCGGGCGGGCGGCGCTGCGGGCGGGCTGGTCTGTGTCCAGGCTGTCCCATCCCATATCCAGGTATCCCCCCACAGGCTGCTGCAATAGAAATCCGGGCAGCCGCCGAACAGGACGGTGTTCCCCCGGTCGCTATCGTAGGCCAGGGCGTGATACTCGCGGGCGGGCGGCGCCAGGGTAGGGTGCGCCTGCGTCCATGTGCTGCCATCCCATTGCCAGGTGTCCTCGCAGGTGCCGTCGCAGCCCTCGCCGCCAAACAGGACCCCAGCGCCATTGGCGTAGGTCAGGGCGTGGCTGGCGCGTGCCGGTGGAGCGACGGCAGGCGTGAGAGGGGGGATGCGGTTGCCCGCACTGCGTGTGGCCTCGCCTGTGCGCGCCTGGGTCAGCCCGGCGCCGAGGAACACCAGCGCCACCAGAGCGGAGAGCACCAGCCACCAGAGGGGCAGGGGGCGATGCGTTGGGTCAGGGCTACGCTCCATCGCTGGCTCCGGTCCCGGGATCCACATAGACAATCCGCGTCTCCACTCTAGCACGGCCAACTCAGCCCGCCAATAGGCATTAGGTCTTATCCCTGGCAAGAGGGGAGGGAGCGGGCCAAAAGTGGGCGATCGGTTGACAACCGCCTTTTGATTATGCTAAACTCTCTTATAGTGAGCCGAATGCCAAGCCACAAGGAGTTCCACGACATGGCCGAACCTCAGGTCGCTGACGCCCTCACCAAGCGCATCGCCCAGTTGAACGAGCGGATTGAATGGGGAATGGAAATGGGCTACTACTTCTACCTTCAGCCCATTGAAGAGCTCAACGGCGCCCGCGTGCGTATTAAGGGCCGGGGAGAGATGCTCATGTTCGCCTCCTATGGCTACCTGGACCTGTTGGGCCACCCCAAGATCAACGCCGCCGCCAAAGCCGCGATTGACCGCTTCGGCACCGGGACGCACGGCGTGCGCATCCTGGCCGGAACGCTCACCCTGCACGAGCAACTTGAACAGACCATCGCTCGCTTCAAGGGGGCTGAAGACGCGGTGGTCTTCTCCAGCGGCTACGTCACCAACCTGACGACAGTGGCGACCCTGGTAGGGCGCCATGATGTGGTGATCTGTGACAAGCTCAACCACGCCAGCATCGTAGATGGCTGCCTGCTCTCTGGCGCGCGCTTCGTCCGCTTCCGCCACAACGACATGGCCGACCTAGAACGCGCCCTGAGGGAGGGCTCTACCTCAGGGACGAAGCTCGTGGTCGTGGATGCGGTGTTCAGCATGGATGGCGACATCATCAACTTGCCGGAGGTCAGCCGCCTGTGCCAGCGCTACGGCGCGCTCCTTATGGTGGACGAGGCCCATTCCCTGGGCGTGCTGGGCAAGACCGGACGGGGGATTGAGGAGCACTTTGGGCTGGAGGGTGTCGTGGACATCAAAATGGGCACGCTCTCCAAGACCATCCCCAGCGTGGGGGGCTATATCGCCGCCAGCCGCGACATCGTCACCTATCTCAAGCACATCTCGCGGGCCTTCGTGTTCTCGGCGGCGCTGCCCCCCGCTCAGGTGGCGGCAGCGCAGGCCGCCTTTGAGGTCATGGAGGAGGAGCCCTGGCGGCTGGAGCGGCTACACCGCAATATCGCCTATTTCCTCAACGGTCTCCATGCGCGCGGCTTTGACACCCTGAACAGCCAGACCGCTATCGTGCCTATCGTCTGCGGCACGGACGAGCGCACGCTGGCCATGGCCAAATACTGTCAGGATCACGGCATCTTCATCCAGCCCATCCTACCGCCGGCGGTCCCCGTCGGCACCAGCCGCCTGCGCGCCAACGTCACCAGCGCCCACAGCCTGGAAGACATTGACTATGCCCTGAACGTATTTGAGGCTGCCGGGCGAGAGTTGGGCATCATCTAGCTGGTAGCGGCCACCGTCATGGGCCTACGGTGATCAGTCCCCGCAACCGCTCAAAGCGCGCATCGCCAATACCGGGGACATTCTTGAGGTCGTCAATGGATTGGAACGGGCCGTGTTCGTTCCGGTAGCTCACAATGCTCTGTGCCAGCGCCGGGCCAATGCCAGGCAACGTCTCCAATTCCTGCGCGCTGGCCGTGTTGATGTTGACCAGGCTGTTCGCTGTGTTGGCCGAGGCCGGGGTAGAGGCAACTGTAGAGGAGAGGGCTTCCCCCCGGCGCGGCACGATGACCTGTTGTCCGTCGCTCAAGGGCTGGGCCAGATTGATGCGGTCCAGGTCGGCATCGGGCGCGGGGCCGCCCGCCGCCGCCAGCCCATCTTTGACAATGCTGTCCGGCGGCAAGGTGTACACATCGGGCTGGCGCACCGCGCCGCTGATGTACACGCGAATCGGGCCGGGGGTGGGCACGGCTGTGGGCGCGACCAGGATAATCTGGATGGGGTCGGAGGCGGGCTGGCGCCAGGCGAAAACCAGGACTCCCGCCGCGAGGGGCAGGGCGAGAACGAAGAACAGGAGCCAGCGATGGCGCTCCAGAAAATCGTTCACGGCACGATGATTGTAGATGAAGGGCCATCGCCTGTCAATTTAGGGCAGGGCAGCGAAGGTGTATCCGGTGCATCGGGTGCGCTCCAATGTTGGGGCAACCGTCGTCCAACGGTCAGCCGTCACCCCTCCCTCCATTGCGGGGGAGGGGTGGGGGCAACCGGTCAGGCAGCCTGCCCCGAATTTGAAATGCACCCCTGGTGCATCGCGCTGTTAGGTAAATGCAGCCAAAAATGATATAATATGCCGCTAGAGCGTCATCACCTGAAAGCGGGTCGCTGATCGCGCATGAAACAAGAAATTGAGCTTACCCATCGGTCCATCCCGATCGGCGCGCGCGCCTCTGCCCAGGCGGCGGAATACCGCGTGCGCAGCCTGCCACCCTGGTATGCGGTGCTATTGGCCCTCGCGCTCCTCGCCGCCGGCCTGGTGGCCCTGTACACAGCTTACACCATTGCCTACAACGCTGCCGCCAACCTGGAGGTGAGCGGCAATTCCCTCTCCCTGCCAGGCGGCCTGCAACAGATCCTTAACCCCGGCGGCGTTGAAACGGGCAGTGCCACCCAACCCGGTCCCCGTATCCCCCAGGGTACACAGTTTACCCAGCGCGTCACGGTGCTTGTCCTGGGGATTGACCAGCGCCAGAACGAGCGTGGCCCCTGGCGCACCGATACCATGATCTTGCTCAGCGCCGACCCCCGAACCCAGAGCGCCGCTATGCTCTCCATCCCCCGCGACCTGTGGGTGGAGATCCCCGGCATTCGCGACGCCGAGGGCAACCCTGTGATTGAGCGCATCAACACGGCGAATGTGTTCGGGGACATCCGCGATTACCCCGGCGGCGGGCCGGCGCTGGCCATGCGCACGGTGGAGTACAACCTGGGCGTGCCGGTGGATTACTACATCGTGGTCAACTTCACCGCCTTTGAGAATCTGATTGACACCATCGGCGGCATTGACGTCGTCGTGCCCCAGGACATTTACGACCCCACCTATCCCGATGGCGCCAACGGCTATGAGCCTTTCTCCATCAAGGCCGGGCCGCAGCATTTGGACGGGCGCACTGCGCTCAAATATGCCCGCACGCGCCATACCCCCGGCAGCGACTTTGACCGCGCCCGCCGTCAGCAGCAGGTGATCCTGGCCATCCGCGATAAGGTCTTGCGCTTTGAGATGCTGCCCACGCTGCTGATGCGAGCGCCGGAGCTGTACGCCAACTTCCGCGATAGCGTCAAGACAAACCTGACGCTGGAGCAGGCCATCGGCCTGGTCCAACTGGCCCAAAGCATCCCCCAGGAGCGCATCCGCTCCGGCGTGATTGACCAGAACTACACCAGCGACTATGTCACGCCCAAAGGCGAGCAGGTGCTCATCCCCCAGCGGGAGAAAATCAGCGAACTGATAGACGCCCTGTTTAACGCCGAGGCGGCCCCTGCGGCGGCGGGCACGCCCGACGAACAGGCCCAGATCGCCGTCGAGCGGGCTACCATCGCCGTCCGCAACGGCGGCGCCGAGGCGGGGATGGCCGGGCAGGTGAAAGACTATCTGGAGAAGCGCGGCTTCAAAGTGGTGGAAGCGGGCAACGCCGACCGCTTTGATTATGCCCACACGCAGATCATTGACTATGCGGGCAAGCCCTACACGACACGAGCGCTGGCCCAGCTCTTCAACGTGCCTCAGGGCGCGATCCTGAGCGGCGCCAACCCCAGTTACCCGGTCAACATCGTGATCATCTTGGGGCGGGATTTCAAACTCGCGGAGACGGAGCAGTAAACAGGCGCGATGCTATTACGACACGAACTCGCCGAAGCGATTGCCCAGGCCATCCGGGCGGCCCAGGCCGCCGGTGATCTGCCTGCGTTTGACCTGCCACGCGGGGGGAATACCATTGAGCGCCCGCTGCAGCGCAAGAAAGGCGTGTCCACGCCCACCTACGGCGATTACGCCACGCCCATCTCGCTGTCGCTGGCGCGGCTCGCCCATATCGCCCCGCTGCAGGTCGCCGAACAGATCGTCAAGCACCTGCCCCCCCATCCCGCCATCGGCCAGGTGACCATCGCCCCGCCCGGCTACATCAACTTCACCCTGGATGCCACCTGGCTGGCGCGTCAGGTGGAGACCATTCTGGCGGCGGGCGAGACCTGGGGGAACCTGGACCTGGGCGCGGGCCAGAAGGTCCAAGTGGAGCATGGCAGCATCAACCCCACCGGCCCCCTGCATGTCGCCCATGGCCGCAACGTGGTCATCGGCGACACGCTGGCGAACGTCCTGGCAGCGGCGGGCTATCAGGTCCAGCGCGAATACTACATTAACGACGCGGGCAGCCAGGTGCGCACCTTCGGCGCCAGCGTCTATGCCCGCTATGCCCAGGCGCTCGGCCAGTACGTCCCCTTCCCCGAACAGGGCTATCAAGGCGCGTATGTGGTGGAAATGGGCCACACCATCGCCAACGAGTACGGCTCTAAGTTCCTGGACATGCCCCGCGAGGAGGGCCTTGCCGCCGTCACCCAGATCGCCCTGGAATTGGTGCTGGCCGACATCCGCGATACGCTCGCCCAACTCCGCATCACTTATGATAACTGGTTTTCTGAACGCAGCCTGTACACGAGCGGGCGCTGGGATCAGGTCTTCTCCCTGCTCAAAGAGAAAGGGCTGGTCGTGGAGCGCGACGGCGCGGTCTGGTTTGCCGCCCAGGAATTGGGCGAGGACAAAGACGCCGTGCTCATCCGCTCACCGCAGGTGATCGCCGACGAGCGCGACCGGCCCACTTACCTCGCCTCGGACATCGCCTACCTCTGGGATAAGCTGGTAGTGCGCGGCTTTGACAAGGCGATTTACGTCTGGGGCGCTGACCACCACGGCGATGTCCCCCGCCTGAAAGCCGCCGCCCGTGCGCTGGGGTTGGACCCCAACCGCATCGTTATTATCCTGTACCAGATGGTGCTGTTGCGGCGCGGCGACCAGATCGTGCGCATGTCCAAGCGCACCGGCGACATCATCACCCTGCGCGAGGTCATTGAGGAGGTCGGCCCGGACGCGGTGCGCTTCATGCTGCTGACCCGCGCTGCTGATAGCCAAATGGACTTTGACCTGGAGTTGGCCGTGCGCCAGTCGGCGGAGAACCCGGTGTACTACGTCCAGTATGGCCATGCCCGTATCGCCAGCATCCTGCGTAAGGCCCAATCCCTGGGCTTCTCCGCCGAGAACGGCGACGTCACCCTGCTGAAAGACCCGGCGGAACTGGCGCTCATTCGCAAGATGCTGGGGTTGCCGGAGTTGATGGAGATGGCCGCCACTCACCTGGAGCCTCATCATCTGCCGCACTACGCCCAGGCGCTGGCCACAGTGTTCCACGACTTCTACGAACGCTGCCAGGTCCTCCCCACCGAGCGCGCGCCGGTTCCACCGGCGCTCACAGCCGCCCGGCTCAAGCTGGTGCGCGCCGCCCAGATCGTCCTGGCCCGCACGTTGCACCTCATGGGCATGACCGCGCCGGAAGCGATGTAGGAGGACGGAGGGTAATCCGTCTTCCGTCCTCCGTCCACTTTGATGTCCCGCAGGCTTGTCCCGCTCATCCTTCTTATCGTCGTCTTCGGCCTGATCATCGGCTGCGCGGCCCTGTTCCCGCAGGCGACGCCCACCTCTCCCCCTTCCCCTCCCCTATTAGGGGAGGGGAGTGTCACCCCTGGCCCCTCTCCCACGCTGCGGGGGAGGGTATCCCCCCTCCCCTCTCCTACGCTGCTGCCCACAGCCATGCCCACACCGACCCTGGCCGTCGCCCCTTGCTCCCGGCCAGATGACATCTGCCTGACCCCGGAGGATGTGCGCCTGCACCCCCCGGCGCCTGACGGGCCGGGCGTCCTGGAGGTGTTCAGCGGCGATCAGGTCACCTTTGAGATCAAAGCGCACAACATCGGCGCCATCGGCTCCGCCTCGTTGCCTGTGGCCGTTTATCTGGGCGAGATGCCGATCGCGCGCGGCCAGTTCGCCCCTGCCGACCTGAGCGGCCAAAGCGAGGCACTGCTCACCTGGGTCTGGGATACCACCGGCATCAGCGGCCCCCAGACGCTCTCCGTCACCCTTGACCCCGATCACACGCTCCAGCGGGGCGACCCCGACCGCTCTAACGATACGGCACAGGTCCAGGTCCAGGTGCGCCCCGCCGATGAGCGACCCATCCCAGAACAGGGCGCGCATTGGGCGCAGACGGAGACGGCCTGCTGCATCTTCTACTACGTCACCGGGACCGCTGCGGAGCGCGACCTGGCGCAGTTGACCGAACTGGCTGACGCCAGCTTCGCTGAGGTAGAGGCACGGTTACACGAGGATTTGAGGGAGAGGCTGGTGGTGACCTTCGTGGGGCGTGTCTTGGGGCACGGCGGCTATGCCGGCGGCGAACTGGTGCTCTCTTACCTGGACCGCGATTACGCGGGCGGCGGGCGCGAGGAGGTCTTTCTGCACGAGGGCACCCACGTGATTGACCGCGCCTTTGCCCCAACGCGGTTGACCCTGCTGGCCGAGGGGCTGGCGGTGTACGTGGCCGGCGGCCACTTCCGCGCTGAGCCGCTGCCGCAGCGAGCCGCCGCGCTCCTGGCCCTGGGCCGTATGATCCCCCTGCGCCAGCTTGCCGACAACTTCTACCAGTCCCAGCATGAGATCGGCTACCTGGAAGGCGGCGCCTTCGTGCATTACCTCATCAGCACCTACGGTCTGGAGCCATTTAAAGCTTTCTACGGCGCCTTTAAGAACGATGACCCCCGCCCGCAGTCCGAGCAACTGAACGCTGCCTTGCAGCAATTCTTCGGCGCCGGCCTGGAGGAGATGGAGCAACGCTGGCTGGCTTGGCTGCAGGCGCTGGGGCCGCAGCCGCACCAGGAAATAGACCTGCGCGATACCATCGCCTTCTACGACACCGTGCGGCGCTATCAACAGCTTATGGACCCCACGGCTTACTTCCTGGATGCCTGGCTGCCCGATTTCAGCCAGGCCCGCCAGCGCAATATCATCGCCGATGCCTTGCGCCACCCCACTACACCCGAACACATCGCCCTGGAGACCATGCTGATCGCCGCCGACGCCCATTTTGATGCCCAGGAGTACAGCCAGGGCGAACGCCTCCTGCAGAGCATCAATATGGTATTGGATACGGTCCAGAAGGTCGGCGACAGACCCCGCTTTGACGACCCGCTGGCGGCGCACTATCTGGCGATAGTGCGCCAGGTGCTTGCCGCCGGCTACGAGCCGCAGCGGATCACGCTCACAGGCACAACCGCCGAGGTCCAGGCCATCCGCACCTGGCCGGCGCTGGTGCAACTCAATCTGGAGCTTCGCGCCGGGCAGTGGGTGCTCGGCCATTAGCGCTCAGCAAGCTGAAGGCTGAAGGCCGAGAGCTACTTGTGTCGTCTGTCGTCTGTCGCCCGTTGTCTCTCCTGACGCTCGCGGGCACGGAAGATGAAGCGTAAAGGCGTCCCCAGGAAGCCATACGCCTCACGCAGCGTGTTTTCCAGGTAGCGTTCGTAGGAGAAGTGCACCAGCTTGGGGTCGTTAACGAAGAACACAAACGTCGGCGGGGCCACACCCGCCTGCGTCGCATAGTAAAAGCGCAACCGTTTACCCGCCTTGCTCGGCGGCGCGTGGCGGGCCACCGCCTCCTGCAGCAGGCGGTTTAACTCGCCGGTGGGGATGCGCAACTGACGCGCTGCGTGCACCTGGACCGCTGTGGGCAGCACCTGACTCACATGCTGGCCGGTCTTGGCCGAGATGAACAGCACGGGCACATAATCCAGGAATTTCAGTTCCAGGCGCACACGCCGGGCAAACTCCTCCATTGTGTGCGCGTTCTTCTTCACCAGGTCCCACTTGTTCACCAAGACCACCACGCTTTTGGCCTCGTCCAGGATGAAGCCGGCCACATGGGCATCCTGCGCCGTCACCCCCTCCGTGGCGTCAATCAACAATAGGGCCACATCCGCCCGCTGGATGGCCTTCAGCGCCCGCAACACGCTGTAGCGCTCAATCCCCGGCTCAATACGCCCGCGTCGGCGGATGCCCGCCGTGTCAATCAGCACGATCGCCTGCCCCTCCCAGGTCATGCGCGTATCAATCGCGTCGCGGGTCGTACCGGGGATAGGGCTGACGATGGCGCGCTCTTGCCCCAGCAGGCGATTGAGGAGCGAGCTTTTGCCCACATTCGGGCGCCCCACGATGGCGATCTTGATCGCTTCCTTCTCCTCTTCCTCCTCCTGATACGGCGGCAGGGCCGCCACCACCGCGTCCAATAGGTCTCCGACCCCTGTCCCGTGCAGCGCTGAGATCGGATACACGCTGGCATCCAGGCCCAGGCGATAGAAATCTACCGCCGCCAGCCTGCGGGCGGGGCTATCCGCCTTATTGGCGGCGATGAATACGGGCTTGCGGGTGCGCCGCAGGATGTCGGCGACCTCTTCATCGGCAGCCGTCAGCCCGGCGGTGGCATCGGTCACGAAGATGATCGCGTCGGCCTCGGCGATGGCCATCTCTGCCTGCACCCGGATCTCGCTCAGGTAGCGGTCCGAGGCGACGGCCTCTGGGGTGCTGCCGCGCACCGCTTGGCGCGGGCCTTCCAGCACCTCCATCCCGCCGGTATCCACCACGGTGAACGTCACGCCGTTCCACTCGCTGTCCGCCTGGATGCGGTCGCGCGTCGTCCCCGGCGCCTCATGCACCACAGCCAGGCGCGCCCCCACCAGGCGATTGAACAGCGTGGATTTGCCCACGTTCGGGCGACCGACCAGGGCGACAATGGGTTTACGCATAAGCTAACTGCTAAGGTCGCGGCGTTGGCGTGGGTGGGGTCGCGCTGATCGTCACCTGGATCAGGCTGGGCAGCACATTCTCCATCCGCACCCCCTGCGGCAAGATCTCCACCTGCGGCGGCACCTGGAACGTGCCGGCGCCATAGCCCACCAGGTTAAGCACAACGCGCACGTCTTCCGGCTTGAGATTCTCCAGCACCGTCAACGGGCCGCTCAACAAGACATCTACCGTCTCCGGCGATAGACTGATCAGATACAGACGGCTATTCAGGCCCTGCACATCCAGCCGCTTGGTCACGCGCACGCTGCTCTCAATCGGCAAAATCTCCACCTCAATCGTCAGGAAGCCCGTCTGGTCCACCAGCGAGATGCCCTCCGGCAGCTTCAGGCTGACGCGCTTGAAGATGGTGCCTGTCGCGTCGCTGATGTCCACCGGCTCGGTCTCAATTACCCCCACCGCAGCCACAGCCTCCGGCCTACCGGTGATGAGCACAGTGGGCGGTGTCAGCGTGATCTTGTTGATGCGATACCCCGCGGCGGGTTGGCCCTTCCAGTTCACCTTGATGGCCACCTCGCGGAAGTCCTCAAGCTGGCGAATCGCCACCGTGACGGTGACAGTGCGTGGCACAGGCGCGATCTGGGTGAACTCGTCCCCCTGGCTATCCAGGAGCGTAACCGGCACGACCTGCTGCACCGTCGCCCGCGCCCCCGCAATAGAGATACGGGCCACTGCCTCGGTGACCAGGTTCACTACCGAGGCGGGGCCATGCAGGAGCACAGTCGTCGGCGTGATCACCGGCGTGCCTTGGGCAAAGCCCGGCGCCGGGCGGCCTTCCACACCGGGTTTGACCGGCACCTCCCGATTCACAATCGGCTGTATATCTACCGTCACCTGGGAGGGGAGTATAGCCAGGATCTCAATCAGGCGGTGGCTGTAGCCCGCCTGGACCGGCAGCGTATACCGGCCCACCCCCGCCTGACTCAGATCCACCCGCAGGTCCAATTGTTCCGGCCTGTTCCTTAACTCGTCCACGAGGGAGCGCGGCCCCCGCACCCGCACCTGGGCGGCCTCCGGGATGGCTGTGGCATTCATGATCTGGGTGTCAGGCAGTTGGTTGATCAGGTGAATGGGGACTTGCGGGATGGTCTCCTGCACGATGGGGTCGGCCTCCTGCACAGCCACGACCCAGACCAGCACCGCCAATGCCAGTGATAGGATTAAAGAGGTCAGATTGCTGAGAAGCCAACGCACGAGTTTCTTTGATCCCTGTAGAAAATCCGTTGGGTACCTGCGTCCGTCGTCTGCCGGCGGGGGCATCCGCCGCCGGGCTATTGCCCGCTTTTGCCTGTCCGCAGGGAGACCCCCTTCGGTTCGGGCGCCGCTGCCGCCTGGGTGTCCTCTCGCCCCCTCCCCAGGTTGCCTGGGGGTGCGGCCTCCTCACCGCTGGCCGGGAGCTCCTTCCCCTTATCGCCCTCCGGCTCAGGGCGGGCTGATCCTGAGCGAAGCGAAGGCCCCTCATCCGTCGTCTGTCGCCTGCTCACCCCGCGACCCAGCCAGGAGAGCCAGAACGGCGTGGGACGGCGCGGCTGCTGGAAGGCGTGCAGGATCGTCGCCAGCCGTTGGGCATCCAGGTGGCGGATCATGCGCCCGTTATGCGCCACCGAGATCTGCCCGGTCTCCTCGGAGACGACCACGGCCACCGCGTCGCTGACCTCGCTGATCCCCAGGGCAGCGCGATGGCGCAGGCCCATACGGCGGTCGGCCAGGGTGCCGCTGGCCGACAGCGGCAGGATGCAGGCGGCGGCGGCCACCCATGTGCCCCGGATGATCACGGCGCCATCGTGGAGCGGGGTGCCAATGTAGAACAGTGTCAGCAGCAGTTCCGGCGTTACTCTGGCCTCAATAGGCACGCCGGTGTCAATATACTCTTGCAGCCCGGTCTCGCGCTCCAAGACGATCAGCGCCCCATGCCGGCGCTCCGACAGGCGCTGGCAGGCCACCACCACTGGCTCAATCACCGATTCCTGCCTGCCCCACCAGCGTCCGCCAGTGGAGATGACCCCGCCCAGCCGTTCCAACGCCCGGCGCAGTTCCGGCTGGAAGATGACGGGAATGGAGAACAGCAGCACCGGCAGGGTGTTCCGCAGCAGCCAACTCAGCGCCGCCAGCCGCAAGAACGTGCTGGTCAACAGGCTGCCCAGCAAGAGCAGGATGATCAGGCCGCGGACAAGCTGAACCGCCCGTGTGCCCCGCAGCAGGGTGAGCAGCAGGAAGAAGACCAACGCCACCAACAGGATGTCAACGGCATCGGTCCATTGTAAGCGTTCCAGCAACAGACGCAGGTCTTCAGGCATCGTGTCATGTACGATAGGCGTGGGGCCGGTCGTGTGGGCTGCTGAAGCCAACCGGGCTTCCAGCCCGGTACTGGGTTCAGCTCATCATTCACCCCTTTCGTTCCACAAGATGGGGGAACGGAGGCCAGAAGATAGATTACCTTCTGTGCTCCGTCTTCCGTCCTCCTAACGCCCGCCCACGGCTCTGAACCGTTCGCGCAGGCCCACCTCGTCGGGGTGGGTATCCACCAGCTCTTGCAACAGGTTGCGCACCCTGGCAATATCGCCCCGTCGCTTGTACAGGTGCAACAGCGCATCCAGTTCGGCCAGGGCGCGCTGGCTCTGCCCCAGCTTGAAATAGAGTTCCACCAGCGCCTCCATGGCGCGCTCATCCTCCGGCGCCAAACGGCGGATCTGCTTGTACACGATGGCCGCGCTTTGCCAGTCCAGCCGCTGCGTGTCAATATCGCCCAGGCGATGCAGGATTTGCACGGCGGTGTGGCGGCTACCCAGGCGCGAGGCCAGCTTGAGGGCCTCGCGGTAGGTCTCGGCGGCCTTATCCACCTGGGCCAATTGATAATACGCATCCGCCAGCGCCAGGGTTTGCCCCAGGGCGCGGTCCAGTTGGCCGCGCTGCAACAGGAGCGCGATCAGGGTCTCCTGCGTCCCCAACTCCAGCGGGGACAGGCGCAACTGCGCCATGCAGGCCGCGATAGCGCGGTTGACATCGCCCCGCTCGCGATAGGTCTGGGCGATGATCCCGTACTTCGCGGCGGCTTCTTCCAGGCGCCCTTCCTGGGCCAGAAGTTCCGCCAGGCGCTCATGCGCCGGCAGGTAGAAGGGCGCCAGTTCAATGGCCCGATAGCACTCCTCAATGGCGGTCATGATGTGGCCCTGCTCAATGGCGCGGCGACAATCGGCCATCGCTTTGAGCACACGCCCACCCGTCGCCTGCAGGTCCAGCATCTCCCCCAGGCTGACCGTCATGCCCGCTTCCGCCGAAGCCTCATTGAGGCGTTGGCGGGCCTGAGCCGCGCGCATCTGCCAGTCCGGGCCGCTCAGGAAGGACACCAGCGCATTGGTGAAAGCGATGGCCTGCTCGCGCTGTCCGCGGGCGGTATAGGTATCCGCCAGGCTGGCGTAGAGTTCAATCACGCTCTCCGCCTCCCCTTCCGCCGTCCCGGAGACATCCACGATCTTGAGCGCCTCAATGAAATGGCGCACTGCCTCCTCAATCTGGCCCATCGCCCGATAGCATTCGCCCATGGCGAAGTGGCTGCCCAGCGCGTACTCCGGGTCTTCCACCGAGCGGCGCAGTTCGCGCAGGGCCTCGTCAAAGCGCAACTGCTCCTGATACAGCAAGCCGAGATTGAAATGGAAAGCCGCGCTGTCCTCAGCGGCGGCCCGCGCCTCCTCAAACGCCTGGATAGCGGCCAGGCTCTCGCCCGCTTTTTGGGCCTCCAGCCCGCGCGTCAGTAAGGCGCCAACGGACGACGGACGACGGATGACGGATGACGGATCGCCATTGCGTTCTTCGTCTTTCGCCTTTCGCCCTTCGTCATTCAGGATGTCGCGGAGCGAAGAAGGCTCATCGCTTGTGGGGAGGGTGGCCGCGCGTTCGGCCAGGGCCGCCATGGCCTTCTCGCGCGCGTCCAGAGCGGGGTTGTCTTGCGACGACCCCGACAGGCTGACCGCATGGAAGCTCATGGTGATCAGCGAGGCACTGTCCAGCGTGTGCCCCTGGCGCAACAGGTCCAGGGCGCGCAGCACCTCTGCGTCGTGGGGGTCCAGTTGTAGCGCCGCCTGGCAGGCCGCGATGGCCTTCTCCATCTCCTGGCGCTGGGAGAACAGCCTGGCGATGGTGAGATACTCCTGGATGGCCTGGCGCGTTTTCCCCTGGCGTTCATATACGCGGGCCAGGCCCTGGTGCGGGCCGATCAGGTCGGGGGCCAGGTGGGCAGCGCGCTCCCAGGCGGTTACCGCCGCCAACTCCCCCTGGATGGTGTGCTGGCGCAGGTGGGCCTCGGCGAGCAACAGAAGCGTGCGGGCTGCCTCGCCAGCCTGCCCCAGCTTCTCCTGAATCTCGGCGACCTTTTCCAGCGCGACCGCGTTAGACGGATTTTGCCGGGCCAGGCGTTGATACACAGTGAGTGCTTCGGGCAATCGCCCCAATTGCACCAGCGCCATCCCTAACCCGGTCAAGGCAGCGGGATCATCAGGGACGATGGCGAGCGCCGCCTGATACGCGGCCACCGCCTGCGCCCACTGCCGATCCCAGGCGAAGCTATGCCCGCGGCGCAACGCCCGCTGAAAGGCCTCCTGCTTGGTGCTGACCTGCCCGCCGGTAATAGGCCGATCGTGACTGACCATCCGAGCAACCCCCTCTAAACGATGTCATACCTCAGTAATTGCACCAGAATCGCCTTCTGCGCGTGCAGGCGGTTTTCCGCCTGCTCAAAGATCACCGAGTGCGGGCCGTCGGCGACCTCATCGGTGATCTCCTGGCCCCGGTGGGCAGGGAGACAATGCATGACGCGAACATCAGGACGGGCCTGGGCCACCAGCGCCGCATTGACCTGGTAAGGTGGGAAGACCTTCAAGCGCACCTCCATCTCCGCTTCCTGGCCCATGCTCGTCCACACATCGGTATAGATGATATGCGCGTCCCGCGCAGCCTCCACCGGGCTCTCCGTCTCTATGACGGTGCTGCCACTTTGGGCAGCGAACTCGCGCCCCAGGCGCATCACCTCGGCGGGGAGGTGGTAGCCGGGCGGCGAGGCGATGGCGAAATCCATCCCCATCTTGGTCGCGCCGAAGAGCAACGACGTGGCTACGTTGTTCCCGTCGCCGACATAAGCCAGCTTCAGGCCGCGCAACCGGCCAAAGATCTCGTAAATAGTCAGCAGGTCGGATAGGCCCTGGCAGGGATGGCTGTAATCGGACAGGCCATTGATCACGGGCACGCGCGAATAGCGGGCCAGTTCCACGACGTGGGCATGGGCGAAGACGCGCGCCATGATGGCATCCACATAGCGGGAGAGGACGCGGGCGACATCGGCGATGCTCTCGCGCTTGCCCAGGCCGATCTCCTCCGGCGAGAGATACAGGGCATGGCCGCCCAGATGCAGCATGGCCACATCAAACGAGACCCGCGTGCGCAGTGAGGGCTTCTGGAAGATCATGCCCAACGTCTTGTTCGCCAGGATGGGGCGATTGCCCCCCTGGCGCCATTCCTGCTTCAGGTCAATCGCCAGGTCCAGCAGGCGTTGAATGTCGTCCGCCGAGAGGTCGGCGAGGCTCAGGAAATGTCGCATGTGTGCTCCCCTTGGGACGGACAATCCGATAGCGGCGCGGCCACCGTTTCAGACGGAGGACAGAGGACGGGGGACGGAAGAGAGCGGTCGTCCTCCGTCCTCCGTCTTCCGTCTTCTGTCTAGTATAACACAAAGCGCGCCAGGGCGATACCCCCAAAATGTACTCTTAGCGAGCATAGAATGCGATTTGCTATACATACGTCCTCTTCCGAGCACAAAGCGGTTTCGCAGGTGCACGAGGTATGTGTTGGAATAGCGAAGGAGTCCCCCCTTGCAGTGTAGCGTACACATCCCTACCTTCTTTGGTGTCAGCGATCTCAAAGGCCCTGGCGGGGACAGGTATCGCAATGGTGAAGATTACAACGTGCGGGCGGCCATAAGTAAGGGCGCAGCACGTTGCGCCCTTACTTAACATCGCGGTTCCATCTCCCGTGCTGACTTCGCAGTGATAGCGTCCCAAAACCGGCGTTTAACCCATTATCGGGCAGCCCGTGCGGAGCGAAAGGGACCTAGCCCAACCTGATCGTCTTGCTCGCCGTCCGGCAGATGGACACGAAGTTTGCCCCCGGTCTGGCCGTCAATGAGCGCTAGACTGACCCACCACTCGCCTTCGCCGCCGTCTTGAAATAGCGGCACTTCTACCCGATCCTGGATCGGGCCACTGCGAGGTAACCAGCACGTTGTCGGATAGGCTCCATTAAACGGCTGCTGCAACATCGCCCGGTCGGCGGGCCTGCCGTCAGGCGCAACTGGCAGGAGCGACAGATGATAGGGCCGATCCACTTGGCCGGTTGACGACCAGTCCAGCCAGAGGACAAGGATGGGCTGCCCATCCCGCCTTTCTATTTCACCGGCAAAGGCATCTAACTGTAAAGTCCCGCCAAAGACCGCCCCGCTGGGAATCTGACGGGCAGAGGGGGCTTCAGTCCGCCTCGGCGGCGCGATGATCGTATTCAATTGGAGATGGGGATCGCCGGGATCAAATGTGCCCACAAAGGTCACCAAGGTCAACACCATGATGGCCTGCCCCGCAGTGAGAATCCAGGCAGGCTGGCAGTGTCCGCATCCTGAGCCGTTGAGCGCATAGGCTGCTGTGAGCAAGACGAACGGCGTGAAGAACTGTAATAACCGGCCGGTTTCGCCGCGCAAGGTGCCTGATATATCCAGGAGGACCAGCGTTATGGCGGTCGCCAATATAAGCACCTCACCCCCGGAAAGAGCCATCCGCCTTCGCAGCTTCCCGATCACATGCCATACCCCCGTAGCTGCTACGAGGACAATCGGCCAGCCAGTGAACATAAAGTAGTCATTGAGGTGCAGGATGAGCCAAGGCAGGTACGGACGGTGCAGCCCCAGATGCAGCGGGGCAGCCGTTATGAGAATGGCCCACACGGTGACGCCCGAGATGAGCATGTAAATGAGCCAGATAACGGCCAGTCCCGCACTGAACCAGAGGCCCATGCCAACCAGCCATCGCCGGTCCCAGGTTGCAGTTGCAGACCGCGCCGCCCGGGTCAGGGAAATGCCCAGGGCCAGCCATCCGCCCAACGCGATCAACGGCACAAGCGACAGCGAGGTAAATGTGGCTATGGACATGACCAGGCCGGCGGCGAAGAACCAGCGGCCCTGGCCCCGATATATGGCCTCTACCAGCACAGCGATAGCGAGGGCTGCAAGGAAGGGGAGGAAGGTGTTGATCGTGCTGGCAAACATCAGGAAACTAGGGATGAGCGGCCACCACAGGAGGCTCCAACGCGCTATCGGCTCATTGAATAGACGCCGCCCCAGCCAGGCAATGGGCAAAACGACCAGCCCTCCCCATACGGGCGTAAGTGCCCCCAGCCAGGCGCTGGCCAGTTGGGCATTGCTATACATCATGAGGGGCAGGTCCTGACATCGGGCAGCGCGGAGCGGTCGGCTGAGCATTTCGGCCAGTGCCGGGAGATGCCCCAACGCCTGGTTGGCCATCATGTAGAACACCACCGGCCCCGGTGGCGACAGGCTCACATGCGCAGACCAGGGTCTGGCCTCCTGCATGAAGTGAGGCCAGTCACGCAAGGTAGCCCCCAGGTCTGCAATGTGCGCGGCTGCATAGTGCCAGCCGTTGGTATAGGAGGTTATCGTTAAGACGGCCAGCTCAAGCAGGGGATCATCCCCCATATGCACATAGAGGGCGGCCAGCGTCAAGGCCATCCCGGCGGCGATCGCCCATAGCATCAAACCCAACGCCCGTGGGCGCTGGAGCAGCCACCAAGCCCCCATCAGATACACACACACGAGCACGCCCAGGGGCACAAGCCGAAGCGGATCATGGGGGATCTGGTAGTTCCAACGCCAGCCGTAACCGCCGCGCAATTGGGGCAGCCTATCTGAGGCCAATAGCGCTGCCCACAGGAGCGAGACGAGCACCATGCCTACAGCGCTGCGGAGAGAGACAGCAGGGACAGGCTCAGGGGCCTGTCCACGATCCGGTTGCACAGGTGCTGGAAATGTCATGCTGAGCACAGCATACGTTTCACGCTTCACGCCTCACGTTTCAGGCGGCTCCACGTGGACGACGATGCGGCTGAGGACAGGCAGGTCGGTGAGCAGGCGGCGTTCCACCTCTTCGGCCAGCGCGTGCGCCTCCACCAGGGGCGCATCGGCTCGCCAGGTGCAGCGCAGCGTGGCGGTGAAGTGCCCATCGCTAGGGTGCAAAATAACCTCGCGGCAGGCCCCAGGGCCATAGACGCCATCCGCAATGGCGCGCACACGCTCTTTCAGCAGGGAGACATCCGGATGCCCCTCCAACAGGGGCAGGGCGTGTACGCTCTTCGGCTCAATATGCGTCTCCACGCTGAACACCTGGGGCAGTTGGGCGCGGATGCGCTCCTCCAGTTGGGTCACCAGCGCGTGGGCCTGCTCCAGCGACAGTGAGGCGTCCACTTCAGCGTGGAGTTGCACCGCGTATCCCTGGTTATTCTGGTGGCCGTGGATCTCATGGACGCTGATCCCCAACCCATCGCCAATAGCCCGCATACGCACCCGCATGGCCTCCCAGGGATCGGGCGGCTCGCGGTAGCCCGGCTCAATATGCACCAGGGCGTCGGCAACCGACAACTCCTGCTTCAAGCGCTGCTCAATCTCGGTGGCAATGGCATGGGCCTGATCTGTCGTCATGGCCGGGTCCACCTTCACGTGCAGGTCCACATAGGCTTCGTCGGCGCGGCCCCGGCTGCGCACCCGATGGACAAACCACACGCCGGGCACCTGGCGGGCCACCGCTTCCACATGGGCCGGGTCCAGCGCGGCACTATCCGCCAGTACATCGGATGTCCGGCGCAGAATGCGCAGCGCCACCACGCCGATGAGCACCACCACACCGCTGGCGACGACCACATCCACCCAGGGGAAGCCCAGCCACACCCCGACGAGGCTGATCACCACCGAGGCGGTGACGAAGATGTCAGTGCGGGTATGCGCGGCATCGGCCAGAAGCAGGTCGCTGTTCAGCCGCCGCCCGGCTCGCGCTTCATATGTGGTGATCCCCACGTTGACCGGCATCGTCGCCAGCATGATCAGCAGGGATTCCAGTTGCACCTGGGGCGCGCCCCCACCGGTCAAGCGATTGTAAATGGACGAAAGGATCTCAGCGCACACCAGGAGCAACAGGGCGCCGATCGCCAGCGTGGCCATGGTCTCATATTTTCTGTGGCCGTAGGGGTGGTTGGGATCAGGGGGGCGGGCGGCAATGGCCAGGCCAACCAGGCCGATGACATTGGAGGAGCTGTCCAGGAGCGAGTGGAAAGCATCGGCGATCACGCTGATGGACCCGGTGACCAGGCCGATGACCAGCTTGATGGCCGTGATGAGCAGATTGAGAGCCAACACGACCCAGAGCACACGTCGCACGTCGCGTTGGCGGGTAGGCGCGTCCATCGCTCTCAATTTTACCTGAACCGGGGCGGGAGGTCAATGTATCCGCGCTCCCAGCCAGGAGAGGCCCCTGCTCAAAGCGACAGGTTGTCCAACAGCGGCTCCAGGTGCAGCCGCGCCTGGGCCTCCTCTTGCACCTTCTCCCGCCGCCAGAGCAGCGGCACCAGTTCGCCGCGCAGCCAGGGGCGCACCAGGTCAGCGTAGTGACGGCTGGCGGGGTGGCCGGATTGGCCCGGCGCCACAATGACGCGGGCGTGATCCCAATCGGAGAGGTCCAGGACCTGGCGGTAGCCGGGGATGATATGCACGCGGCCCGGCGGCCAGGTCGCCGGGAAGTCGGCCTGGCGCACGGTGTAGCCATCGCCTCCCAGGGGATACGGCCCGCGATTGAAAAAATAGGCCAGCGGCCTCACCGCGCCCAGCGGATGCTGGAACACCAGGCGACAGAGCCGCCCCCAGCGCCAGCGGGCCATCTCCGGCCCGAAGCGCCGCTTCAGGTCGGTCACAGTGGCCCGCAGCGCCTGGCGCAGCACGGCCTCGCGGTCCGGCAGCCATACGCTGCCGCCTTTTTCCAACGCCGAGATAGTCAGGTCAAAGAGATGGTCGTGGAAGGGGCTGGTAGGATAATCGCCCATGGGCCTGACCCGGTAAGCCTGGCCCTCCGATCCCAGCCAGTCACCCAGCACCCGGTTCAGGAGATGGATCACAACTCCCTCGTAGATCGTCGCCGCTACGCTGTCCGCCGTCAGCCGCCTGTCCCAGGTGCGCAGGGCCTCCAGCGCGGCGGCCTCATCCGCGTCCTCAGGCGCCAGCCGCAACAGGTGCGGCACGATGCGCTCAGCGGGCAGGGCGTAGAGGTCCATCTGCATCGTGGCGCAGTCCTCAGGCGAGACACGCGGCCTGGCGGCGATCATCTGGGCAATGCGCGCAGCGCGCCAGTCCGCCAGCCATTCCGTCGTCAGCGTGTAGGGGTAGTCTGGGCCGGCGATACGGTTATTGGCTGTGACGATATAGCCCTCCGCTGGATTGAACGCTTGGGGCAACTCATCAAAGGGGATGAAGCCGGTCCACTCGTGCTCGCCATCCCAGCCAGGGACGGGGAGCAGCCCATCCCCCTGGGCGCGTAGCGGCACGCGGCTGGCCAGCATATAGCCGATGTTCCCGGCGGTGTCGGCGTAAACGAAGTTCTGCCCCGGCGCATCCCAGTGGCGCAGCGCGGCGCGGAAGCTCTCCCAATCCTGGGCGCGGTTCAGGGCGAAGATGGCGCGCAAGGTCTGGTTGGGTTCATGGCCGACCCAGCGCAGGGCGAACTCGCTTGGGCCGGGCTGGCCATCCGCGCTACCGGGCCGCCGCGTGATCAGATCGCTGATCACCGGGCCATGACGGGTGAGGCGCACGCGCTCCACATGGGGCCTGCGCCGCCCGCGCACGCGGATGACCTCCTCAATGACCTGGGCGTTTTCCCAGTGCCCCCGGTAGAGATAGCGCGTGGGGTCATCGGGGTGAAATTGCTCTATGTAGAGGTCCTGGACATCGGTGAAGGCGTTGGTGACGCCCCAGGCGACATAGGCGTTGTGGCCGATGATGACGCCGGGCAGCCCCGGCAACGACGCCCCTGCCACCTGGAAATCGCCCCCGCTGAGGTGGTTGATGTACCAGATGGCGGGCAGGAGCGGCGGCAGGTGAGGGTCATTGGCCAGGAGGGGTGCGCCGGTGGTCGTCCGTGCAGCGCTGAGCACCCAGTTGTTGCTCCCCAGCCCTGGCCCGGCGGGCTGGAGATAGAGCCGGGCGGCGCGGTAGGCCGCCAGGAACTTTTCGGCTTCGCCTGGCCCTTCAGCCTCTGCGCTCCGCGCAGAAGGCAGGATGGTGCGGTAATCGGGCGCTGGGAACACCTCAAAGCGGAGTGCGCCTTCCGGCCCGTAGCGCTCCACCAGCGTGGCCCGCATTAGTTCAGCCTCCCAGTTGCCCGACAGCCCCCAGGCCAGGACACCCCCCCACACCAGGAGGTCCACCACCGACCAGGGTTCCGGGCGGCGGCGCAGCAGGCGGAACTCCACCGGCCATGGATGGCCGCTGTCCAGGAAGGCGTTGATGCCCGCAACATAAGCTTCGGCCAAGGCACGTGTCTCTTCGTCCAATGCAGCGGCGCCCACTTCGGCGGCGCGACGAAAGCCTAAGATGCGCGTGAAGCGGTCGGCGTACAGGGCGCGGGCGCCCACCCACTCGGCCAGCCGCCCCGATCCCAGGCGGCGTTGGAACTCCATCTGCCACAGCCGGTCCTGTGCGTGGACGTAGCCCTGGACAAAGAACAGGTCTTCGTTGCTTTCGGCGTAAATATGGGGGATGCCCCAGCGGTCACGGATGACCTCGGCCGGGGCCTGCAAGCCCCGCAGGTACACAACCCCCCGCGTCTGCGGCAGCGACCGGCGCAGCCAGCGGCGCGAGGCCAGCGCTGCGCTGGCCGACAGCCCCAGCGCGGTGAGCAGCGAATAGCGCGTTTTCATTCCCTCACCTCGTACAAGATCACATCCCGATTCTCTGACCCGCCGCCGGTGAAGAAGTAGGGCAACGGCAGCGCGGCCAGTGGTGTCAAACGATAGGTCTCCGCCAGCACCTGTCGCGGCACGTGTAGCTCTACACCATCGTCCAGGAGATAGACCGGGCGGCCCGCTGCGTGCATCGCCTGGACAAAGCGGCGCAGTTCCTCCGGCGTCCACGCCGCCGGGCGGAAAGCGGCCCGCCTGGCATAAAGCTCCACCGCGCCAGCGTTCAGGGAGCAGCCGATCACCGCCTGGGGCGGTGTCAGCGCGGCCATCTGGCTCAATGCCGCTCGTTGAGGCGGCAGGAGCGTGCCGAAGGTATAGAAGCCCTGGGTTGCTGGCCAGGCCAGCGCCAGCCGGGCAACCGGCAGGGCAACAGCCAGCAGGAAGATGGCTGTGCGCGCCGGGGCCAGGCTGACAAGGGGGGTGCTTAAGGCGGAGGGCCTCTGTCTGTTGCCCGTCACCCGCCGTTCACCGCCCTGGCCCAGATCAGCTATGATCTCTAATAGGCCCCTGCCCGCCAGGGCTGCGCCGAGAGGGAAGAGGGACAGCAGGTCGCGCAGGCGCAGGTAGCCGTAGGGCAGGTGAAACAGGAGGACGGCCAGCGGCCCAATCAGGAGGATCACCAGCAGCCGCCGGTCCTCCCGCCATAGTGCCCACAGCCCCAGTGCGATGAAGGGCGCGAAGAACAGGAACTCGCGTGCCGCCAGGGCTTCGGCTCCGACCCGCAACGTCACCGGCACGACATTCGCCAGCGCGAAGCGCTCCAATTCCTCACTCCCGGTGCGAAATGGGCTGCCAAAGGCCACCTGATGATACCACAGGTCGGGGAGAGCGACCAGGAGGGCGGCGAGTGCAAATAGACCTATCCCCCCAATCCCCTTCCCTAACAGAGGAGGAGTGCTCCCCTTCCCTCTCAGAGGAGGGGCTGGGGGAGAGGTCCAACGCACGAGGGCCAGGAGTATGCTCGGTGCAAGCAATAGCTGTGTGTAGCGCACGGCGTAGGCCAGGCCGAAGCTCAGGCCCAACAGGAGTGCCATAAGATAAGTGCGTCTGTTCGCTGCGCCGCGATGTCCTCGCCGATAGACCTCCAGCGCCAGGGTAAGCGTCAACGCCGTGAACAGTTGCGCCGAGATGTCGGCCAGGGGCACAACGGTGCGCGAGATGTGCTCAAAGGAGGTCGCCAACAGGAAAACGGCCAGGCCGCCGATGAACTGGCGCTGGGCCGGCGGGTGTGTGGCAAAGACGGCCTGCGCCAGCCCCCATGTCGCCGCCAGGCTGAGCAGGCCCAGGAAAGGTGTCGCCAGGTACAGGCCCGGTTCACCCAGAAGGCGGTAGGCCAGCGCCAGCAGAACCGAATGGCCGGGCGGCCAAACGGTGGCCGAGTGCCCGGCGGCGTCAAAGGGCGGGCGGTAACCGAGGGGAAGCGCGGGTTTCACCGGCAGGCCGAGGGCCTGGACGGTTCGCGCCAGCGGGAAGATATGGAAAGGCGAACCGCGCTCCGCCAGGTCCACCGCCATCTGAACGTAAGCGTAGGGGTCGCTGCCGGTGACGCCATGCGTCCGCGCTGAGAAGGTGATCCAGGCTGCCCACCCCAGGCCGACGATGAGCAGTGCCGTCCCACCGTAGCGCAATAGAGAGCGGTCGCGCCCCCAGGCAACCGCGAGCATATACAGGTCATAGGCCAGGGCAGCCACCAGGCCCAGCAGCAGATACGGGCCGGGATCCAGGATGGTCGCCCAGGGCGGCGGCAGGCGCAGGCCCGCGCTGCCCCTATCCAGGGCACGCCACAGCACCAGCCCGCCCAGGTGCAGCGCCAGGACGATATAAGCCAGTAAGATCGGCGTCAAGGCCTCAACGTAGAAGGCGGGGCGATGCAGGCGTGGCCAGAGCAGCACCTGAGGCAGGAGCAGGAGCACGATGGCCAGGACGGGGTTGTGCACTGGCTGGCCGAGAAGCTTCAGGGTCAACAGCAGGCCGGGCAGGTGCAGCGCCAGGAGCGCCAGGCTCAGGCCCCAGGGCAACGGCTGGCGTGTCGGGTCAAAGCGAAAGGCGACTGCGTCTCTAAGCCGCTCCCACAAGGCGGCCCGGCGTGACGGCCCTATCTGCCCGGCCAGCGCCACGCCGGCGGCTGCCAGGAGGACGCCGTAGAAAAGCAACCGCATGGAGAGAAATGGAATGCCCGCAAACCGCGCCAGGGTGAGGATCAGGCCCAGGCTGCAGAGCGCCCATAATGTCATCCTGAGCGCAGGCGAAGCATCGGGCCGGGCCTTCACCCCGCTCCATACCCAGCCGACCCCCAATAGAAGTCCGGCCAGTGCATACAGGGGGAGAAGCGGACCCAGTGGCCCCGGTTCGGGTTCCAGCAGGTAGGCGAGGTCCAACAGCCTGCGCAGCACCTCATCCATCGTATGGCCCGTTATAGGCCAGGATGCGACCAAAGGCAAGCCCGCTATAGGACCAATGGCCTAGATCAAAAGGGGACTTTAGACCCATGCGGTCCGTGATCCTTTATGCTATGCTATGGTCACTGGACGGAGCGCCTGGTTAGAGGCGCGGGGATGTTGGGCGCCGGGCCATCCCAGACGTTCCGATGGAGGACGCTGGCATGGATGTTATTGAAGCAGCGGAAACCGTCGTTGGGCTGTACGCGATGAGGCGGCTGAATGAGGCCCTGGAGAGCCAGAAGGCCTGCGGTTGCCGCGCCTGCGTGGCCAGGGCCAATGGCTGGATTGACTGGGTCGCCGGCGACGACGACGACCTGTACGATCAATTGCACGCTCCCTCCAAGGGGAGCGCATCCGACCCTAGCGGCCAGCTTTCAGCTTTCAACCCCATATAGAGAAGCTGAAAGCCGGGCGCTAATAGGTATAGAACCCTCTCCCCGTCTTGCGCCCCAGCCGCCCGGCCTCCACCATGCGCTGTTGAATGGGATGAGGCCGGTAGCGCGGGTCTTCAAAGAAAGCGTGATAGATGGCTTGCGTCACCGCGAAGTTGACGTCAATCCCGATCAGGTCCATGAGTTCAAACGGCCCCATGGGGAAGCCCGCCGAGCGCATCAGCCGGTCAATCGTGGGCACATCGGCGGCGCCCTCGCCCAGCAGGCGCAAGGCCTCCCCATAGTAAGGCCGCGCCACCCGGTTCACGATGAAGCCGGGCGTGTCCCTGGCGATCACCGGCGTCTTGCCCAGGTCGCGCACCCATGCCAGCGCCCATTCCATCGTCTCATCCGAGGTCTGCTCGCCGCGGATGACTTCCACCAGGGGCATCACTGGCGCGGGGTTAAAGAAATGCAGACCGATAAAGCGGTCCGCCCGCTGCGTGGCCGCGGCCAGGGCAGTGATGGAGAGCGAAGAGGTGTTGGAGGCGAAGATTGTCTCAGGCGGGGCCAGGGCGTCCAATTCGGTGAAGAGGGCGCGCTTGATCTGAAGGTCCTCCGGCGCGGCCTCCAGGATCAGGCTCACGCCAGGCGCGCAATCCGCCAGGCGGGTAGTGGTCCGAATGCGCCCCAGGGCGATTTCAGCCGTTTCCGCCGCCAGCCTGCCGCGCTCCACCTCTCTGTGGAATGAGGCCCGGATACGCTCCAGGCCCCGCCGGACAATCTCGGTTTGAATGTCATACAGGATGACGGGGTAGCGCAGGCTGGCCACCTGGGCGATGCCTGCGCCCATCGTCCCTGCGCCGATGACCGCTATCGCCGCAGGGGGAAACTGCCCTCCCCCCTTGTGGGGGAGGGCCGGGGCGGGGGGTATTTCAGCCGACAACCGCCGCCTCCTCCGGCAGCTTCCCCCAATCGGGCGTCCAGGGCGGCACGTCCAGGCCGAACTCCTGGCAGCGCTGGCGCACCTCGTTGGCGAAGGCCAGGCGCACCTCGTGGTTGTCGCGCTTCTTCAGGCCCAGCCGCCGGTAGATCTTATTTCGGGGGCTGTTGGGCCGGCCAAAGATGTTCATGGTGCGCGGATACCACTTGTTCAGCGCCGCCTGGACCTCATCGTGCGTCTTGGGGTCCTGCGCCAGCCGCTTCACCCAGGAATCCCCGTGGGCGATGTGGAACATCTCCTCGCGGAAGATGCCCTCCATCACCCGCGCCCAGGGGCGGTAGGAGGATTCCAGGCTGTCCTCCAACTGGTGGCCTGCGCCCCGGTCCATGCAGAACTGGAACATAATGAAGTCGGTCCAGGTGGGGATAGGGTAATAGAAGATGTTGACGCGCTTATCGGCGGCGATGCGGGTGGTGCCGATGTTGGCGTCGTCGGCGTCCAGGCGCAGCGTGAAGTCGTGCTCGCGCATGCGGGCATCCACATCCACGCCCAGGTACTCCAGCAGCTTGTAGCACACGCGGGCGTGGCGGAACTCGTCCTTGGTGATCATGGCGGCGGCCAGATACTCTTCCACAGTGGGGGCATAGCGGATACAGGGGACGTAGCCCAGCGCCCCGGCCAGCTCGGAGTCGGCCTGCATCATGAGCAGGTTGATCAGGTTCTCGCGATACTCCTCGCTGGGGATGTCCTCTGGCCCCTTGATCTCGCCTGGGCCATAGAGCGGCTCAATGTCCTCTTTAGCCTCAAAGCTGAGCTTGCGGCGCATCTCCAGGGGGGCATCCGTCGCCCGCGTTTCGCCGTACTCGGCCTCCATGCGCTCGCTGATGGGCTTCTCCAGGTCGGTCTCAAATAAGCCTTTGTCTTGGGTCATAGAACCTCTCTCCTTTGTGATTTAAGGATTTCTCTAATTTCCTCTAAACTGCGGCGGGCGCTTCTCCAGGAAGGCCGTCACGCCCTCCTCATGGTCATGCGTGCGGCTGGCGATCTCCTGGAGGAAGGCCTCGTACTCCAGCGCCTCTTCCAGCGTCATTGTCCAGGCGCGGTTCATGGCCCGCTTGGTCAGGCCGATGGCCCGCGTGGGGGCCTTCGCCAGGGCCAGGGCCAGTTCGCGCGTCGCCGCCATGAGTTCCCCGGCGGGCACGACGCGGTTGACCAACCCCAACGCCAGGGCCTCCTCCGCCTTGACGCGCTGGGCGGTCGCCGCCATCTCAAAGGCTTTGGCCGTCCCCACCAGGCGCGGCAGGAACCAGGTGGAGCCGGAGTCGGGGATCAGCCCGACGTTGACAAACACCTCAATGAAGCTGGCCTGATCCGAAGCGATGCGCAGGTCGCAGGCCAGGGCGACCGAGCAACCGGCGCCCGCGGCGACGCCATTGATCGCGCCAATGATGGGCTTCTCCAGCGTGCGCATCTTGAGGATGAGGGGGTTGTACCCCTGGCGCAGGTGCTCGCCGATGGAGGGGGCTTCGGGGTGATTGCGCCGCGCCTTCACCTCGTCCAGGTCCTGGCCGGAGGAGAAGGCCCGCCCCGCGCCGGTGAGAACCAGGCAGCGCACGCCCTCGTCGCGCTCCGCCGCCTTGAGCGCCGCTGTCGTCTCGGCGATCATCTGGTCGTTGAAGGCGTTGAGCACTTCAGGCCGGTTCAAGGTGATCGTTGCCACCCCATCGGCGACCTCGTAGAGGATGGTCTGGTAATCGGGCATGGGCCTCCTTTCACCGGTCTAATCCTATCACATTTGTCGTTTTTAAGCCAATGTGCCCGATCCGACAGGGCAGTTCAATTCTAGGGCAACCGTCGTCCAACGGGTGAGGGCACAATATATTGCGCCCCCTTGTGGGGGAGGGTTGGGGTGGGGGTAACCCGCCGGGCCATCTGCCCTGAATCGGACATACACCCGCCAAATGGCGCATGGAAATTAGGATAGATGTCATGGTAAAAGATGATATTTGTCCCTTTTATCACAACCAACTTCCCTTTATACTCTGATTGATCGGATTATCCGATAAGCCATTCTTGTCACTCTGAGCGCAGCGAGGAATCCCTTAATCAGCATCAGGTCGGAGAGGAGAAACCCTATGACTACCGTCTTAGAACGAGAGGACATCCTCCTGCGGATGCAGGAAGAGTTGAAGCGAGCGTTGGCAAAACCGAGGGAGCAACGCCGCTGGGTGATGGTGATTGACCTGCGCAAGTGCGTGGGCTGTTCGGCCTGCACCATCGCCTGTATCGCCGAGAACAAGCTACCCCCCGGCGTCGTCTATCGCCCGGTGATGGAGGAGGAGATCGGCAGCTTCCCTAACGTCACCCGGCGCTTCCTGCCACGCCCCTGTATGCAGTGCGACAACCCCCCCTGCGTACCGGTCTGTCCGGTGAGCGCCACCTACAAGAATGCCGATGGGGTGGTGGTGATTGACTACGATGAGTGCATCGGCTGTCGCTACTGCATCACCGCCTGCCCTTACGCGGCCCGCACCTTTGATTTCGGTAATACCTACACGCAGGGCACACCGGTGGCCGAGGGGCTGATCGTCGGGCGCGAGCGGGCCGATGACTACGAGCGTATCCCCAGCTTTGAGTACGGCGAGGCTTGGCCGCGTGAGCGCGAGACCTCCCCGATTGGCAACACGCGCAAGTGTCAGTTCTGTCTGCACCGGCTGAACGCGGGGATGCTGCCGGCCTGCGTGACCACCTGCATTGGCCGGGCCACCTATTTCGGCGACGCCAACGACCCCGATAGCCTTGTCTCCGAGTTGATCAGCCGCTCTAATGTGATGCGGCTGAAAGAGGAACTAGGCACTCAGCCGCGCGTATACTACTTGCTGTAGGAGGTTACCATGAAACCCTTGCGCATCATCCTCTGGGTTCTCATTGCTTTGAGCCTGATCGTCGGGGCCTGGGGCGTGTATGACCGGCTGGTCAACGGCCATGAGAACGCGGCCTATGGCAGCTACGTCGTCTGGGGGCTGTGGGTGGCCATGTATCTGTTCCTGGCCGGGACCGCTGCCGGGACGTTCTTCTTCGCCACGTTGGACTATCTGTTCCGCGTCAGGCTATTTCAGGGTACCGGGCGGCTGGCCCTGTTCGCCACGCTGATCACCCTGGGCGCGGGGCTGGTGCACATCTGGTTTGACCAGGGGCACATGGAGCGCATCTGGAAGGTGTACACGCGCCCTAACCCCCAGTCCGTTATGGCCCAGATGGTCTGGGGCTACACCCTGTTCGGCCTGCTGACGACGGTGATGCTCGTCATCGCGTTGCGTGTAGGACGCCGGGAGGGTGGGGCGGCCAGGGCACGTCGCTGGCTGGCATTCCTCTCAGTCCTGGGGCTGCCCCTGACGCTGTTCCTCTCCGGCGGCGTTGGGGCGCTCTTAGGTGTGGAGATCTCCCGCCCCTTCTGGCATGTCGGCCTGTTCCCGGTGCAGTTCCCCGTGTTCTCGCTGGCTTCCGGCGCCGCGCTCATGCTCTTGATCATCAGCCTGTTCGGCGACGCCCATAACCCGCAGCAAGCCCAACAGCTCCGGGTGTTGGCTATAGCGACCGTTGTCCTGCAGGTGGTCAAGCTCTACTTCCTGTGGGCGGACTACTCGCAGAGCCTGTATGGTGGGCTGCCCCAGAACGTGGCCGCGATCAACGCTGTCCTCTTCGGTCCCTATTGGTGGGCCTTCTGGATTCTGCAGATTCTGCTAGGCAGCCTGGTGCCCATACTTATCCTGGTCCTGCCGGGCGTAGCGCGACGGCCTGCTTGGGCCGGGGTGGCCGGGGCGCTGGTCCTGTTCGGCTTCGCCGTGGCCCGCGCCAACATTGTCTTCCCGGCGCTGACGGTGCCGGAGATTGAGGCCCTGCAACAGGCCTTCTCCGACCCCCGCCTGCAGTTCGCCTACTTCCCCAGCCCGATGGAGTGGGCCCTGTCTATCGGCATCCTTGGCGCTGCCGCAGCCGCCTTCCTGCTGGGGTATACCTGGCTGCGGCTGTCTGTGGTACAACAGGAGGTGGCATAACATGCGCGATCCATTCACGACCGCATCTCAACCGGATTCCCGCTGGCCTCAACTGGATTCTGGCGAGATCTCCCGCCGGGACTTCTTGAAGGTCTCGGCTTTCCTGGGCGGGAGCGCACTGGTCCTGGCCGGGCTGCCCCGCGCCGTCACCTGGGCCGAGGCGCTGTTCCACGAGGGGGAGTTCCACTACCCGCTCGCCGACATTCAGAACCAGATCAACACCGTCTGCCTGCAGTGTAACACCATCTGCGGCATCAAGGTCAAGCTCTACGAAGGGGTGGCTGCCAAGATTGACGGCAACCCCTATGACCCTTGGACACTCACGCCGCACCTGCCCTACAACACGCCGATCAAAGAGACGGCCACGATAGAAGGCGCGATCTGCCCCAAGGGGCAGGCGGGCCTGCAAACGGTGTACGACCCTTATCGCATCGTCAAGGTGCTCAAACGCAAGCCGGGCACAAAGCGCGGCGCAGGCGAGTGGATCACCATCCCCTTTGAGCAGGCGCTGGAAGAGATCGTCAACGGCGGCGACCTGTTCGGTGAGGGTCATGTGCCGGGCCTCAAGGAGATCCGCGCCCTGACCGACGCCAAAGTCATGAGCGCCATGGCCGCCGACGTCAAGGCCATCGTGGCCGAGAAGGACGCCGAGAAGAAAAAGGCGCTCATTGCCGCCTTCCAGGAGAAGCACAAGGACCACCTGGACAAGCTGATTGACCCCGACCACCCCGACCTGGGGCCGAAGAACAACCAGTTCGTCTTCGCCTGGGGGCGGCTCAAGGGCGGGCGCAGTGACCTGATCAGCCGCTTCACCCGCGACGCCATGGGCTCCACCAACGCCCATGGCCACACCACCGTGTGCCAGGGCTCGCTGTACTTCTCCGGCAAGGCCATGAGCGAGCAGTTCATTGACGGCAAGTGGACCGGCGGCCAGAAGTTCTACTGGCAGGCCGACCTGGCCAACAGCGAGTTCGTCATCTTCGTCGGCGCCAGCCCGTTTGAGGGCAACTACGGCCCACCCTGGCGCAGCAACAAGATCACCGAGGGGCTGACCGAGGGGCGGCTCAAGATCGTCGTGGTGGACCCGCGCCTGTCCAAGACCGCCGCCAAAGCCTGGAAGTGGCTGCCCATCCAGCCGGGTACGGAAGGCGCCCTAGCGATGGGCCTGATCCGCTGGATCATAGACAACCAGCGCTACGACGCTCGCTATCTGGCCAACGCCAACAAGGCCGCTGCCGCCGCTGACAAGGAGAGCACCTGGACCGAGGCCACCTGGCTGGTGAAGATAAACGATCAGGGCCAGCCGGAGAAGTTCCTGCGGGCCAGCGAGATCGGCCTGGCCGAGAAGGAGAAGCGCCCCACCTCCGACGGGAAGGGCGAGTACGAGTTTGACTACTTCGTGGCGCTCAAAGACGGCCAGCCGGTCAAGGTGGACCCCTACGACGAGGGGACGCCGGTGGAAGGCGACCTGTTCGTAGACACGACTCTGAACGGTATCCGCGTCAAGAGCGCGCTGCAGATCATCAAGGAATCGGCCTCCGAACACAGCTTGCAGGAATGGGCCGACATCTGCGGCCTGCGCGCCCGCGACCTGGAGGAGGTGGCCGCCGAGTTCACTGCGCATGGTAAGCGCGCCGCCGCCGACATCCACCGCGGCGTGAGCCAGCACACCAATGGCTTCTACAACGTCGTCGCCTGGTACACGCTCAACCTGCTTATCGGCAACTTTGACTGGAAGGGCGGGATGATTAAGGCAGCGACCTACGACGCGACGGGTGGCAAGAAGGGCCAGCCCTTCCCCATCAGCAAGATGACCAACGGCAAGCTGGAACCCTTCGGGCTGAGTATCATCCGCCACGACGCCAAGTACCAGGACTCCACGCTGTACCTGACCACGCCAGAGGATAAGCGCTACCCCGCGCCACGCAACTGGTATCCGCTCTCCAGCGACATCTACCAGGAGATCATCCCCTCCATCGGCGATGCCTATCCCTACCCGGTGAAGGCCCTGTTCTTCTACATGGGCAGCCCGGTGTATGCGCTCCCGGCGGGCCACACCAACATTGAGGTCCTCGCCGACCCCAAGAAGCTGCCCCTGTTCGTGTGCTGCGACATCACCATCGGCGAGACCTCCATGTACGCCGACTACATCTTCCCCGACCTGAGCTACCTGGAGCGCTGGGAGTTCAACGGCAGCCATCCCTCTGTGCCCTTCAAGGTGCAGCCCATCCGCCAGCCGGCCATCGCGCCCTTGACCGAGGAGGTCACCGTTTTCGGCCAGAAGCTGCCGCTCAGCCTGGAGGCGCTGCTGCTGGGCCTGGCGGAGAAGCTGGGGCTGCCCGGCTTCGGCCCCGGTGGCCTGGGCGAGGGCCGGGATTTCACCCATCCCGACGACCTGTACCTCCGCATGGTGGCCAATGTGGCCTTCGGTGAGAAAGAGGACGGCTCCGATGCCGTACCTGACGCCGGGCCGGAGGAGGAGCAGGTCTTCCTGGCGGCGCGCCGTCACCTGCCGCCCTCGGTGTTTGACCCGGCTCGCTGGAAGCGCATCGTGGGCGAGACACTTTGGCCCAAAGTGGTCACCGTCCTCAATCGCGGCGGGCGCTTCCAGGACTACAACCAGGGCTACAAAGGTGAGCAGGTGGCCAACAAGTACGGCACGCTGATCAACATCTATCAGGAGAAGACGGCCACGACGAAGAGCGCCATGACCGGCAAGCCGCTCAAGGGCTATGCCGCCTACCTGCCGGGGCCGGTTGACGTCACCGGCAAGCCCATTGACGACGCCAAAGAGGGCTACGACCTGCGGTTGATCACCTACCGCGAGATCAGCCAGACCAAGAGCCGCACCAGCGGCAACTACTGGCTGCTGGCCGTCCTGCCAGAGAACTTCGTCCTGATGAACCGGGCGGATGCCGCCAGGCGCGGGCTGAAGAACGGCGACCTGGTCAGGATCATCTCGCCCACCAATCCGGAGGGCCTCTGGGACCTGAAGAATGGCCGCACCGTGCCGATGGTGGGGAAGGTGAAAGTAACGGAGGGGCTGCGGCCCGGCGTGATCGCCTTTGCCCTGGGTTTCGGCCACTGGGCCTACGGCGGCGTGGACGTGACCATTGATGGGCAGACCATTAAGGGCGACCCGCGCCGCATTCGCGGCATCCACGCTAACGCCGCCATGCGCGTGGACCCCTATCTGAAGAATACGACGTTGGTGGACCCGGTGGGCGGGAGCGCGGTGTTTTACGACACGCTGGTCAAAGTCGTGAAAGTCGGATAAGATCAACGGGCGGCGGGGGAGATAGCCCCCGCCGCCCACTCTTATCCCAGGAGGACATCATGAGCACTGCCTCAGCCCTATGAACGCTTTAAGCAAGACTATCCCAACGTCTGGCGCGCCTATGAGGAATTGGGCGCGGCTGCTGCTGGAGAAGGTCCGCTTGATCTGAAGACACGCGAATTGATCAAACTGGGTATGGCGGCCGCCACGCGTTCAGAGAGCGCGGTGCAGTCGCACACCCACCGCGCGCTGGAGGCGGGGGCCACAACGGCAGAGGTTGAACATGCCATTCTATTGGGCGTGACCACCCTGGGCTTCCCCACCATGATGGCGGCCCTCACCTGGGCGCAGGCGGCCATCACTGCGCACAAGAGCTAGTAGGGGCGCACAGCCGTAGCAGGGGCACACGGCTGTGTGCCCCTACCAGATTGTCCGCCCAGGTAGACAGCGCAACCTCAAGCAACCGACCCATATGCTCCCAGCCACAGATGTTGATCTGATGGCCTGAATTACGTCGCGCCGTTATTCTGAAGATTCACCAGATCGCAGATTTATCCCCCATCCCAGCCCTCCCCCACCCAGGGGAAGGGGACAATATTGCCCAAACAGGCCAAAGGTCTCCAAAATCGGGACAAAGTCACCTTTTGACAGTGACATTCGTCCCTTCTGTCACAATCATCTTCCCTTTATACTCGGATTAATCGGATCATCCGACAGATCACTGTGACTGCCGCACTCAAGACCTACATGCCCACCGGCAAGTTAGACGACTACATCATGTTCTCGTCCGGCGGCCAGGGCGGCCAGGTGTTGGTGATCGGCCTGCCCTCCATGCGCCTGCTCAAGGTCATCGGCGTGTTCACCCCCGAACCCTGGCAGGGCTACGGCTACGGCTCGCTGGAGACGCAGGCGGTCCTGGAGGGCGGCTTCGCCAAAGGCAAGCCCATCTACTGGGGCGATACGCACCACCCGGCCCTGTCCGAGACGAACGGCGAGTACGATGGCCAGTTCCTTTTTATTAATGATAAGGCCAACGCCCGCCTGGCGGTGATTGACCTGCGCGACTTTGAGACCAAGCAGATCGTCAAGAACCCCAACGCGATCAACGACCACGGCGGCGGCTTCGTCACCCCCAACACCGAGTACGTCATTGAGGGGCCACAGTACGCCACCCCCATCGGCTGGGAGTATGCCCCGGTGGATCAGTACAAGGAGAAGTATCGCGGCGTGATCACCTTCTGGGCCTTTGACCGCGAGAAGGGCCGTGTGGACGTGGCCCGCTCCTTCCAGATTGAACTGCCGCCCTACTGGCAGGACCTGTGCGATGCGGGCAAGAAGGTGAGCGAGGGCTGGATCTTCTGCAACTCCATCAACACCGAGTTGGCCACCGGCGGGATTGAGCTGGGCCTGCCGCCCTTTGAGGCGGGCACGGCGCAACGCGACATGGACTACCTGCATATTATCAACTGGAAGAAGGCCGAGGAGTTGGTCAAGGCCGGCAAGGCCGAGACGATCAACGGCATCCAGGTGCTGCGCCTGGAGACGGTGGCCCAGGAAGGCGTGCTCTTCTTCGCGCCGGAGCCGAAAAGCCCGCACGGCGCCGACGTGGCCCCGGGCGGCGATTACATCGTCGTGGGCGGCAAGCTGGACCCCCATGTGACCGTGTATAGCTTCCAGAAGATCCAGGACGCCATCGCCAAGGGGCCGACGGAGAAGGACGAGTACGGCGTGCCCATCCTCAACTTTGACGATGTGAAGGAGGCGCAGGTTGAGCTTGGCCTGGGGCCGTTGCACACGCAGTTTGATGACCAGGGCTACGCCTACACCAGCCTGTTCCTGGATAGCGCCGTGGCCCGCTGGAGCCTGGGTGGGCCGTACCGCCAGGACGGCTGGAAGCTGGAGGGCAAGCTGCCCGTCCACTACAATATCGGCCACCTGGCGGCAGCCGAGGGCGACACGGTTTCGCCCGACGGCAAGTACCTGGTGGCGCTCAACAAGTGGTCCATTGACCGCTTCGCCCTGGTTGGCCCGCTGCACCCACAGAACCTGCAACTCATAGACATTAGCCAGCCGGGCGATAAGATGCAAATCCTGTACGACATGCCTATCGGCATTGCCGAGCCGCACTACGCCCAGATCATCAAGGCCGACAAGCTCCAGCCTTGGGAGGTGTATCCGGAGGTCGGCTGGGACCCGCTCAAGCAGGCGGTTGACCCCAACGCGCCGCAGGCCGGGCAGGAGCGCATTGAGCGCCGCGGCAACACGGTGGAGATCTGGATGACGGCGGTGCGCAGCCACTACAAGCCGGAACGCGTGGAAGTGAAGAAGGGCGACCACGTCATCTGGCATATCACCAATGTGGACCGCGCCCGCGACGCCACGCACGGCTTCGCCTTGCCGGGCTATAATATCAGCCTGACCATTGAGCCGGGCGAGACCACCACCATTGAGTTTGACGCCGACCAGGCCGGTGTGTTCACCTATTACTGCACCGAGTTCTGCTCGGCGCTGCACCTGGAGATGATGGGCTACTTTACCGTGCAACCGTAGCCCTCACCCCCATCCCCCTCTCCCGAAGCTTCGGGAGAGGGGGTGTAAGGGGTGGGGGTATCAGGGGAATATGGGAAGCGAGCGGTAAGCTGTGGCCACCGTATTTGAAAGCGAAGAGGTCACCGTAAAGGTCGGGGAGGAGGAGATCCGCACGACGCTGACGACGTTCCTGCTGCCCAGCCTGCTCCTCATGCTGGGGGCTATGTTGATCGTCGTCTCTATATTCCTGCCCTACTGGCAGATGACGCTGAAAGCGCCCCAGTACCCCAAAGGGCTGCATGTTGAGGTCTACGTGAACAAGATGACCGGGGACGTGAGAGAGGTGGACGGTCTCAACCACTATATCGGCATGCCCAAGCTGGAGGAGGCCGCCCAACTGGAGCGCTCCTTCTCGGTCATCGCGCTGGTGGTGTTGGCGCTCCTGCTCACGGCGGGCGTGTTCATCCACAACCAGTGGGCGGGGGTGCTGGCGCTGCCCGCCATCCTTTACCCGGCGATCTTCCTGGCCGACATGGCCTATTGGCTATATACCTTTGGCCATAACCTGGACCCCAAAGCGCCGCTGTCCAGCTCCATTAAGCCGTTCACTCCGCCCGTCCTGGGCGAGGGCGTCATCGGCCAGTTCCGCACCGTCGCCTCCCTTGGCCCGGGCCTGATCCTGGCGATGGTGGCCTCATTCGTCATCCTGATCGGCCTGTGGTTCCACCGCCGGGCCTATAAGCCCATCGTGGATGCCCGCAAGCGTCAGGCCCGGCGCATGGAAGCCAGGCGGGGGTGAGGGGGAGCACCCAAAATGTCCAGGTCGCCAAACCAGAGGAGGAAGCGGGCTGGAGCCCGGTACTGGGGCTTGGGGGGGGTGCTGGCCCTGCTGCTTGCCCTGTTCTGGGTCAACGCCGCCGCCGCGCAGGGACAATCGGGTGATGTCCTTGTCGTCTCGCCCAACGGCCCGTATCGGACGATTGCGGCGGCACTGGCGGCGGCGCCGGAAGGCGCCACGATTGAGGTGCGCGGCGGGGTGTACCCCGGCCCGCTCGTCATAGACAAGCGCGTTACGCTCGTCGGCGTGGGCGACCCGCCGCCGGTGATTGACGGCGGCGGGCGCGGGACGGTCGTACATATCCGGGCGGCGGGCGTCCGCCTGCGTGGCTTCGTCGTGCGCAACAGCGGCGACGACCTGGAGCGCGAGGAGACCGGCGTCCTGATCACCGCCCCGGATGTCTTGGTGGAGGACAACCACCTCGTAGACGTGCTCTTCGGCATTGAGCTGAAGAACGCACCACGCAGCATCGTGCGCCGCAACCTGGTGCGGGGCAAGGCCCTGCCGGTGGCGCGCCGCGGCGACGGCATCAAGCTGTGGTACAGCGAGGGCGTGCTCCTGGAGGGCAACCGCGTGGAGGCGGCCCGCGACGTTGTCCTGTGGTTCTCGCCGAATACCACCCTGCGGGGGAACACCATCCGCGATGGCCGCTACGGCGTCCATACCATGTACCTGGATTCGGGCCGGATTGAGGGCAATCTCCTCGCCGATAACGCCGTGGGCGCGTTCCTGATGTACAGCCGTGGCCTGGAGTTCATCGGCAACACGGTCACGCGCAGCCGCGGCCCCAGCGGCTATGGCTTCGGCCTGAAAGATGTGGATGGCGTCGTGGCCCGCGATAACCTGATCGTCAACAACCACGTGGGCATCTACCTGGATAACTCGCCGGTGTCGCTGGACGCCCAGGGCCTGTTTGAGGGCAACCTGATCGCCTTCAACGACGTGGGCATCACGCTCTTACCGATGGTCCAGCGCAACACCTTCAGCGGCAACACCTTCTGGGAGAATGTGGAGCAGGTACATATCCAGGGTGGGGGCCAGCTTCGGGGCAACCTGTGGGCTGTGGCCGGACGGGGCAACTTCTGGAGCGATTATACCGGTTACGACGCGGACGGCGACGGTATCGGCGATCTCCCCTATCGCGCCGAGCGCCTGTTTGAGGACCTGATGGCCCGGCAGCCGACGCTGCGCATTTATCTGATGAGCCCGGCGGCGCTGGCGCTGGACCTGGCGGCGCGGGCCTTCCCGGTGGTCAAGCCCGCGCCCAAACTGGTGGACCCCAGCCCGTTGATGCGACCGGCCCTGCCCACACAGACGCTTGAAGCCCTTAAGGCCAACGCGTCAACCCAGACAAACGGATGGTTGCTTATGACCGGAATGCTTCTTACCGCACTGGCGGCGGTGGTCGCCTTCGGGCGGCGCGCCGCGCTGCCTGAGACCGTACGCGCGGCTCCAACGGCGCCTGCCGAGACGAAGGCCGGGTTGGAAGTCCGCGCAGTGACCAAGCGCTACGGTGCCGTGGCTGCACTGGAGGATGTTTCTTTTGATATTATGCCCGGCGAGGCGGTGGCGCTGTGGGGGCCGAACGGCGCGGGCAAGACGACCCTGATCAAATGCCTGTTGGGGCTGGTCAACTACACGGGCGAGATCCGCCTAGCCGGGTTGGATGCCCGACGGCAGGGCAGAGAGGTGCGCGCCCGCGTGGGCTATGTGCCCCAGGAGATGGCATTCCACGACATGAGCGTGGCCGAGACACTGGCCTTCTACGCGCGCCTGAAGCGCGTGGGCCGCGAGCGCGTGGAAGCTGTCCTGGCGCAGACCGGGCTGGAGGCGCAGGTGGATAAGCCGGTCAGCGCGCTCTCCGGCGGCATGAAGCAGCGGCTGGCACTGGCGATTGCGCTCCTGGCCGACCCCCCCTTCCTGGTTTTGGATGAACCCACCGCCAACCTGGATGCGGCGGGGCGCGCCGAGTTCCTGGGGCTGGTGAGCGCGCTCAAGCGGCGCGGCGTGACCATCCTGTTCTCGTCGCACCGCCCGGAGGAGGTGGAGGCGCTGGCCGACCGCGTCATCGTGCTCCGGGCGGGCCGGGTCGTGGCCGAGGGCCTGGCGGCGGGCTTCGCCGCGCGCCTGGGCCTGCAGACCGGCGTGCGCTTGCGCCTGGCGCAGCCGGAGTTGCTCCAGGCGGCGCTCGCCCGCCTGACGGAGGACGGGCTGGCTGCCCGGATCAACGGCAGCGGCACGCTTGTGGTGACGGTGGGCGCGGGCGAGAAGGCCCGGCCCATCCGCGCCCTGGAGCGCGCGGGCATCACCGTAACCGATTTTGAGGTGGAACAGAATGGCACTTACGAATATCCTGGTTCTGGCGCGTAAAGAGCTGCGCGAGACTATCCGCAACCGCTGGTTCATCCTGCAGAGCCTGGCCTTCGCGGCGCTGGCGTTGGCGCTCTCGGCGCTGACGTTGAGCGGGCTGGGCGGCGTGCAGTTGGGCGGTTTCGGTCGCACCGCCGCCAGCCTGATCAACGCGGTGATGCTCTTCATCCCGCTGATCGGCCTGAGCACGGGCGCGGCGGCGCTGGCCGGGGAACGCGAACGCGGCACGCTGGCGTATCTATTGGCGCAGCCGGTGACACGGGCGGAGGTGCTGTGCGGCAAGGTGCTGGGCGGTGCGCTGGCGCTGGCGGCCTCACTGGCGCTGGGGTTCGGCCTGGCGGGCGGCGCGCTGGCATTTGCCGGTGGGGAGGCGCCCACCGGGGCCTATCTGCGGCTGGCGGGCTTCGCCTTTCTGCTCGGCCTGGGCATGTTCAGCCTGGGCTTGCTCATCTCGGCACTGAACCGAAAAGCGGCTGCCGCCACCGGCCTGGCCCTGTTCGTGTGGCTGGCGCTGGTGTTTCTCGGCGACCTGGGGGTGATGGGGACGAGCCTGGCGCTAGGGCTGGATGTGCGCGAGACCGCGCTCCTGGCGCTGCTGAACCCGCTCCAGGTGTTCAAGCTGGCTGCCGTGCTCGGCCTGGAGGCGACGCTGGAGGTGCTCGGCCCGTCCGGCCTGTACCTGGTGCGCACCTTCGGGCCGGGGCTGGCCTGGGCGTTGGCGGCACTCTTGGCCGCCTGGACGCTGCTCCCGCTCACTGCCGCTTTTGGCCTGTTCACCCGAAGGAGCGATCTATGAGGCACGTTCGCTTGCTGGTCATTCTGACACTCTCCGGCCTGCTTCTGGGCGCCTGCGGCGGGCGCCAGGGGGCATTGCAGCCACCGGAGATTTATTACGGGCAGGACACCTGCGCCCGCTGCGGCATGTTGATCAGCGATCCCAGGTTCGCTGCTGCTCTCCTCACCGAGGAGGGCGAGTCGCGCAAATATGATGACATCGGCTGTCTGCTGGACGACTACACCCACAGCGGGGTAAAAGCTGCAGGAATTTACGTTCATGATTATAATACAGGGGCTTGGCTGGACGCGAAGGTCGCCTTCTTCGTCCAAAGCGACATCCATACGCCCATGGCGAGTGGCCTGGTCGCCTTTGGCGATCGCGCCTCGGCGGAAGCGTTTGCCCCCGGCGCGGCGGTCATGAGCTTTGAGCAGGTGGTAGCGATGCAGGCGGAGCGGCCCGCGCACAGCCACGAGCATTAACCTGATAAGGAGGAGACCCTGAATATGCGATCACATCGTATCCTTGTGGCGCTGCTTCTGGCTGCGCTGGCGCTGAGCGCGTGCAGTCCGGGGGGCAGCGCACCGGCCCCGACCACGGCGCCCCAGGCCGCCCAGGTGGACGTCAACCTGGGCAAGCAGAAGTTTGAGGCTGTCTGCGCCGCCTGTCACGGCACGGATGCGAAGGGCCTGCCGGGGTTGGGCAAGGACTTGACGACCAGCGCGTTTGTCAAGAGCCAGACGGATGAGCAGCTTGTGGAGTTCATCAAGAAAGGGCGCGACACCAGCGACCCGGCCAACACCACCGGGGTGGCCATGCCCCCGAAGGGGGGCGACCCCTCGTTGACGGACGACCAACTCCGCTCCATCGTCGCCTATATCCGCACGCTGCAAAAGTAAGCGAAAACGGCTTATCAGCATTTTAAGGATAGGGGCAGGCGCAAAGCCTGCCCCTATTGCTTTCCGCAGGGAGACCTGCCAGGTCTAATCAGGCGCTCCTTCGCCCTCAACTTGACATTCTGCACATCCCGATCTATGCTTTTTGCAGTTATCAGAACTGCCGCGTCGCAGCGCGCCCCAGATGCAGCCCCCTTGGGGTAGGGGCATGGCGCCGCCGTGCCCCTGCTGGCCGCGCCTGAGGCATGGCAGGAGAAAGCCGTAGAACAAGGAGGTCCACCATGCAGCTACGCTCCTCTGCTCTTGGGCGCCATCGCCCTCACTCTGGCTCTGCTGTTCGTTCTCGTCGCTTCGGCCTGGTCGCCTGAAGCCCCCTCCCTGCCCCCGACCAGGCCCAGGTGCAGGCTGCGCTGCACCGCGCCCCCCTCCTGTTCATCCAGAACGCGGGCCAGTTCGCCCCCCAGGCCCGCTTCCAGGTGCGCGGCGGCCTGGGCGGCGACAGCCTGTGGCTGGCCGACGACGCCCTGTGGATTACAGTGGTAAAGCCCTCATCCTCTCCCACACGGGGAGCAGGGGGAGAGGGCCAACTCCCCTCTCCCCCTGAGGGGAGAGGGGTTGGGGGTGAGGGTGTCCATCTCAAGCTGCGCTTCCTGGGGGCCAATCCGCATCCTCGTCTGGAGCCGTTTCAGCGGCTGGAGACGCACGTGTCCTACTTCCTGGGCAACGACCCGGCCCGGTGGCGGGCGGATGTGCCCGTGTGGGGCGGGGTGCGCTATGTGGGGCTGTATCCGGGGGTGGACCTGGAGCTGAGCGGGGAGGGGGGCGCTGGGGCTGGCGGCTGCTGGCGGGGGCGGGGGCCGACCTGAGCGCGGTGCGGCTGGTGGTAGAGGGGGCGGAGGGGATGGCGCTGGAGGGCGAGCACCTGCGGCTGGACACAGCCATCGGTTCGCTGTCCCTGCCGCCTGTTCTGGGTGGGGAGGGGGCTATCTGGCAGCCGGTGCTGGTGGAGGGGGGCATTGCCTTTGCGCCTTCGCCTGTTCGTCTGTTCCCTCCGTTCCCCGCATCCGGTGGCTGGCCTGCGGATGACCTGTTGTACAGCACCTTCCTGGGCGGAAGCGGGTATGACGGGGGCGGTGATATTGCGCTGGACGCTGGCGGGGCGGTTTATGTCACGGGCTCGACCTGGTCCTCCAACTTCCCCACCACGCCAGGGGCCTTTGACCCCAGCTTCAATGGTGGCTATGACGATGCCTTTGTGACCAAGCTGAACACAGCAGGCAGTGGGTTAGTTTACTCTACCTTCCTGGGCGGAAGCAACTATGACTTTGAAAGAGGTTATGCCATCGCGGTAGATGGAACGGGGATGGCCTATGTCACAGGCAGGACTGGTTCATCTGACTTCCCCACCACGCCCGGCGCTTTTGACCCCAGCTACAATGGCTATGGCGATGCTTTTGTGACCAAGCTGCTCCCAGATGGCAGCGGGCTGGCCTACTCCACCTTCCTGGGCGGCAGTAGTGCTACTGACTGGGGCGATAGCATCGTGGTGGACGAGGCAGGGACGGCTTATATTACGGGCCCTGCCGGGTCCTCCGACTTCCCCACTACGCCGGGGGCCTTTGACCCCACCTGTAGTTGTAACCCTGTCAACCATATCGGCGACGCCTTTGTGACCAAGCTGAACGCCGATGGCAGCGGGCTGGTGTACAGCACCTTCCTGGGTGGGAGCGGGCATGATTATGGCTATACCATTGCGCTGGATGGGGCTGGGGCAGCCACTGTCACGGGCCAGACCCTCTCCACCGACTTCCCCACCACGCCGGGGGCCTTTGACCCCAGCTATAATGGCGGCTACGGTGACGCCTTTGTGACCAGGCTGAGGATGGTGCCCTATCAGCTCTACTTGCCGCTCATTGTGAGGTGAACCACCACCGAAGCCCGTTGGCCGGGCCAGAGGTGCGCTAGCAGGCCGGGCCTTGGAAGAACGCGCCGTTCGTGGTAACATTTCATTACTCAACTGAAGCGTATGAGGAGGTCAGGGGATGAATTGGCGACCGTATATTCATTCCGATCCGGCTATCTTACTTGGTAAGCCAGTTGTCAAAGGGACACGGTTGGCGGTGGATTTCATCCTCAGGTTGTTTGCCGCAGGCTGGACGGAGCAACAGGTGCTGGAGAACTATCCCACGTTGACGCCTGAGGCTGTGCGCGCCGTGTTTGCTTTCGCTGCCGAGTGCCTGGCTGAGGAAGCCCTCTATGCTCTCCCCACCGAGGCCGGATAATGCGGTTTCTGGCGAATGAGAACTTCCCTCTAGCGAGTGTGAACCGATTGCGCCAGGCTGGCCATGACGTGGTTGCCGTTATTGAAGATACACCTGGTGCCAAAGACATTGAAATTCTCATACGTGCAACCCGTGAGGCGCGCATCGTTCTGACCTTTGATCGGGACTATGGGGAACTGGTTTATCGGCTGGGGCTACCAGCCCCTGTTGGCCTCCTCTAATTTTACTTTCGCTTTGATCCCCTTACACCAGAAGAGCCAGCAGAACACCTGCTTCGGCTCCTCACAGTAAGCGGCCTGTCTTTAGAGGGAAAGTTCACTGTCATGGAGCGTGAGCAGATACGCCAGCGTCCCCTCCCCTAAGTATGCTTCCTCTGCCAGGCCCGCCCTTGGAGAAAAGCACTGTTCGTGGTAACATTGGACGACCGAAATCACACTTCAGCCATCCACAAGGAGGTTTTCAAGGAACTGCCTATGGGGAAAAGCCTGGCATATAAAATCATCGCCGATCACCTCGTTGAGGGGCGCATGATCCCCGGCGAGGAGATCGCCATCCGCATTGACCAGACGCTGACGCAGGACGCCACCGGCACGATGGCCTACCTCCAGTTTGAGGCCATGGGCTTCCCCCGCGTCCAGACCAAGCTCTCCGTCAGCTACGTGGACCACAACATGCTGCAGACCGGCTTTGAGAACGCCGATGATCACCGCTTCCTGCAAACCTTCGCCGCCCGCTACGGCATCTACTTCTCCCGGCCCGGCAACGGCATCTGCCACCAGGTCCACCTGGAGCGCTTCTCCGTCCCCGGCCAGACGCTGCTCGGCTCGGACAGCCACACGCCCACGTCCGGCGGCGCGGGGATGCTGGCTATTGGCGCGGGCGGGCTGGATGTGGCCGTGGCTATGGGCGGCGGGCCATTCTACTTGGTCATGCCCAAGATCGTCGGCGTCCACCTCAAGGGCCACCTGCAGCCCTGGGTTGCCGCCAAGGACATCATCCTGGAGATGCTGCGCCGCCTCACGGTCAAAGGCGGCGTGGGGCGCATCTTTGAGTACTACGGCGAGGGCATCCAGGACCTGGACGTGCCCGCCCGCTCCACCATCACCAACATGGGCGCGGAGTTGGGTGCGACTACGAGTATTTTCCCCTGCGATGAGCGCACCCTGGAGTATCTGCGTGCCCAGGGCCGCGCGCACGTCTGGCAGCCGCTCGGCCCGGACCCCGACGCGGAATACGATGAGCATATAGAAATTGACCTGGACACGCTGGAGCCGCTGATCGCGCTCCCCTCCAGCCCGGACAAGGTCGTGCCGGTGCGCCAGGTGGAGGGCACGCCGGTGGCCCAGGTGTGCGTGGGCAGTTGCACCAACTCCTCCTACCCCGACCTGATGAAGGTGGCCACCGTATTACGCGGCAAGACCGTGCACCCCAACGTCAGCCTGACGCTCACGCCCGGCTCCAAGCAGGTGTACGCCATGATCGCTGCCAACGGCGCGTTGGCCGACTTTATCATGGCCGGGGCGCGCATCCTGGAGAGCGCCTGCGGGCCGTGCATCGGCATGGGGCAGGCGCCGCCCACCGACGCCGTCTCACTGCGCACCTTCAACCGCAACTTCCCTGGCCGCAGCGGCACCCCCAACGACCGCGTCTATCTGTGCAGCCCCGAAGTGGCCGCTGCCGCGGCGGTCACCGGCGTGATCACCGACCCGCGCAAGCTGGGTGAGCCGATCCGCGTGGGCATCCCGGAGCGCTACCTCACCGATGACAATATGATCCTCCCGCCCAGCGACCAGCCGGAGACGGTGGAGGTCGTGCGTGGGCCGAACATCAAGCCCGTGCCGCTGGGCACGCCGCTGGCCGAGGCCATCCGGGCCGAGGTGCTGCTTAAGCTGGGCGACGACATCACCACCGATCACATCATGCCCGCTGGCGCCAAGGTGCTGCCCCTGCGCTCTAACATCCCGGCCATTAGCGAGTACGTCTTCACGCGGGTGGACCCGACCTTCCCGCAGCGGGCGAAGGATGCGGCGTCACGGGGAGGTAGCCTCGTCGTGGGTGGCGCGAACTACGGCCAGGGCTCCAGCCGCGAGCACGCCGCCATCGCGCCCATGTACCTGGGCCTGAAGGCGGTCATCGCCAAGAGCTTCGCCCGCATCCATCGCAGCAATCTGATCAACTGGGCCATCCTGCCGCTGGTGTTCGCCGACCCTGCCGACTACGAGCGCATCCAGCAGGGCGATGTGCTGGAGTTGGTGGATGTGCGCCAGGCGGTGAAGAGCGGCAGCCCGGTCACCGTGCGCAACCTGACGCAGGGGTACGACTTCCAGGCGCAGCACAACCTCACGCCCCGCGAAGCCGAGCTTTTACTGGATGGCGGGCTGCTCAACCACGTCAGGCTGCAACGGGCGGCTGCCTGATCCCCTAACCACAAGGCTAATCCGTTAGTACCTTTCACAGCGTGCTGACCGGGTCCATATCCAGCCGCCAGCCGGCAGGCAGGGCCAGGCCGCGCAACAGCGCCGCCGGGTCGGGGCTGCGCACCAGGACCTGCCAGCGGTAGCGGTTGTGCCGCCGGGCGAAATAGCAGGGCACCGGGCCGATCAGATCGGTGGCGGGGGGGCGTCGTTTGGCCAGTTCGCTGCGCAGGCGTTCCGCCAATTGCTCCGCCGCCGCTTCGGCCTTCCTCGCATCCGTGTTCTCATACACCAGCCGCGCCAGGCGGCGGAAGGGCGGGTAGCCGTGCTCCTGGCGAAAGGCCAGTTCCTGCCGGTAAAAGCGCAGGTAATCGTGCTCGGCGGCCGCGCGGATGGCATAATGGTCGGGGTTGTACGTCTGGAAGATGACGCGCCCGCCGCGCTCGCTCCGGCCTGCCCGCCCGGCGACCTGGGTTAAGAGCTGGAACGCCCGCTCGCCCGCATGGGGGTCGGGCAGGCCCAGGGCCGTATCCGCCGAGACCACCCCCACCAGCGTCACCGAGGGCAGGTCCAGCCCTTTGGCGATCATCTGCGTACCGATAAGGATGTCGGCGTGGTGCTCGGCGAACTGGCGCAACAGGAGGTCGTGTGCGCCCCGCGTCCGCGTCGTGTCCTTATCCCAGCGCAGCGTGCGCGCGTCGGGGAATGTCTGCCGCACCACCTCCTCCACCCGCTCCGTGCCCAGGCCGAAGTATTTGATGCGGCGGCTATGACAGGCCGGGCAGCGCTCAGGCTGGCGGGTGCGGAAGTTACAGCTATGGCACACCAGCCGCGCCTGCGGGCCGTGATAGGTGAGCGGCAGGTCGCAGCGCGGGCAACTCAGCACATAGCCACAGTCCCGGCACAGGACAAACGTGGCTGTGCCGCGCCGGTTCAGGAACAGAATAGCCTGCTCGCCCCGCGCCAGAACGTCGGCCAGGACCGATTGAAGCGCCCGGCTGAAGATGCTGCGGTTGCCCGCCCGTAGCTCCTGGCGCATATCCACCACCTGCACCTGGGGTAACCCTGGTGACGTCACGCGCTGCGGCAGAGCGAGCAGGCCATACTCGCCGCGCTCGGCGCGGTAATACGAGATCAGGCTGGGCGTGGCGCTGCCCAGGATGCAGACCGCGCCGCTGAGGCGGGCCAGGGCGACGGCGGCCTCGCGGGCGTGGTAATAGGGTCGGGCGATAGGCAGGTCTTGCTTGTAGGCGTCCTCGTGCTCCTCATCCACGATGATCAGCCCCAGGCGCGGCAGGGGCATGAACAGCGCCGAGCGCGGCCCGATGACCACATCCACCCGCCCGGTGCGGGCGCGTCGCCAGGTATCGTAGCGCTCGCCCACCGAGAGACGGCTGTGGAGCAGGGCCACGCGGCCAGGGAAGCGCCCGGCGAAGCGGCGCACCGTCTGCGGCGTCAGCGCGATCTCCGGCACGAGCACGATCCCCTGGCGCCCCTGCGCCAGGACCGCCTCCAGCGCCCGCAGGTAGATCTCCGTCTTGCCGCTGCCGGTGACGCCGTGCAGCAGGTAAACGCGCCCCGCCCCGCCCTGTTCAATCCCGTCCGCGATCACTGCCCAGGCCCGCTCCTGGTCCGGGGTCAGCGTGGGCGGTTCAGATGGCTCAAACGTCTGGCCGGCGAGCGAATCGCGCCAGATTTCGCTCTCGTGCAGCATGACCAGGCCCAGATCGGCCAGCGCCTTCAAGTCCTGGAGCGTGCACCCGGTCTCGGCATAGGCCCAACTCGCCTCTACGGGCCGGGCCTCGCGCTGGAGATAGTCCAGGAGGGCAAGTTGGCGGGCTGCGCCGCGCAGGTCCAATGCCGCCTGGCGTGCTGCCGCCGCTGAGAGCCGCAACACCACCGCGCGCGGCTCCTCTATGCGCCGGACCAGGCCTCGCGCCTCCAGCGCGCGCCAGATAGTGGACTTAAAGCCCAAGGCGCGCATGGGGCGGGGTTCGCCGCTGCGCAACGCGGCCAGCGCCGCCGCCTGCTGGGGTGCCTGCGCGGCCAGTTCCGCCAGGGCCGCCTCCAACGCCTCCGGCGGGACAGTGGCCTGCACCAGGACCTGGCGCGGGGCAATATAGACCCAGCCGCGCTTCTCCAGGGCTTTGACCGGCGCGGGCGTGCAGCCCACTGCCGCGCACACGCGCTCCAGCGCAGGCAGGGGATCAGGACTGGTCGCAAGATAGTCTAACACATCGGCCTGGCGCGAGGGGTGCCCCAGGCGGGATAGCGAAGCGGCGATCAGTTCCGGCGGCGCGGTCAGATGGACCAAGCGCACCTGCTTAGGGCGGGGGCCGCTTTCAAAAGCAACCTGTTTGGAGACCCAACCGCGCTCAACCAGGGCTGCGAGGGCCGAACGCCAGCGCACGCCCGGCAGGGCGCGGTCAAGCTGGCGAGCGTGCAATGGCCCGCGCTGCCGTAAGAGATCCAACACCTGGCGCTGCAGCGGCGTCAATCCGGCGGCGCCATCCGCGCCTGTGGCCTCCAGCAGCAGGTCGGCGCGGCGGAGATAGCCGGGCGGCAACATCAGGCGCAGGCAGGCGAACAGCGGCGCGAGATAGGTCTCGCTCAGCCAGCGGGCCAGGGCGAGTTGAGTCGCCGTCACCACCGGCTGCGGGTCCAGCAGGTCGCCCAGGTCGCGGGTCTGGGGCACGGGCGCTGTCTGGCTCAGGGCGACGACGATGCCCTGGGTCTGGCTGGCGCCGAAGGGGACGCGGACGAGGTGGCCGGGGGTCAGCGTACCGACCAGTTCTGGCGGTATCCGGTAGTGGAACGTCCCCTGTGGGGGGGCATGGACGGCAACCTCGGCGTACATCGGCTGGCCCCATTATAGCGGAAGCCGCGCCTGGGCCGAAAGGGGGAAGAGGACTTAGAGCTTAAATCTTGGGAGAGCTGGGGGCAGGTCGGGACGGTAGACGGGCGTTCACCGTACTACAGCCACTACAGCCTGGAAAGTAATCGTTCATAGTCTGCGTGCGAACCGATCCAGAACCAGATCACTTCATCATGATGGCGAACCCCCACGGCACGATAGTCGCGGCCAATACGCACTGAGTAAATCGGCCTCGCGGGGTGAACTTGCTTGAAACGCAAACTGGGATGGCGTGGATTCTGCTGAAATAACCTATACGCTTCTCTGGCCTGCTGTTGGATGGGCTTGGGTAACTTCAGAAACGCCTCGCGGAAACGTTTTGTAGTGTAGGATTTCATAACGCGTCTGGATCCAGCACGTGCGTTTGGCCCGCTTTATGCTCAGCAAGTGCCTCGTCGGCCAACCCTGCCAACACCTCGGCTGAATCCGTGAATACCGTTTCCCATCGCCGCTCTGCGGCCAATTCCTCAAGTAACCACTTGGCCAAAGCGTCCTGTTCATGCTCAGGCAGTTTAGAAGCTTCGTGAAATGCCTTCTCTAGAAGTTTTGTCATGGTCATGCTCCGCTTCTTTCTAGCGCTTAACGTCCCGCGCTTTCGCCATGCCAGGCGCAACGGGGATAAACGACCCTCCTACAGCCCGACCCTGCTATATCAAGTGTATAGAGGATCCGGCAGACACCTCCCAAGTTCATATCGCAAATATTTCAAGACGCCCGATGAATGCCGTTTTTGCGTTTTTTGCTGGATCGGCTGACCTATATATACCGCTTTGTAGATAAACTCAAAATGCAACCGCCTTAGCTTTGGCCATATCTGAGAATGCGCATCTGAAGGTTTATAGTAACCATTTACAGAGAAAGGTCGCCTATATCTATCATCATAATTCAGAATAGAGGGTTTCGGAGCAGAGGGATCAGGGGTCCATCCCCAATCATTTGATGCGCTAAAAGATAAATCACCCTTTATCGGCGAATCAATGAGTTGCTTATCTAAAGCTAACCAGCAGATATCAATTTGGTGGATAGTAAAAATAAAATAATGTAGTGTCCCACATGTAATCTTACCATATCCTTTAGTAGATGGACCGCCCATTTATCTCTACCATAAACATTGGCTTCAGTGATAGCATCGGCAAACATTGACAGGATCCATTCTCTTATCTGCGGATCCACCAGGCAGGATTGAATGACTTGCCTGGCTTCTTGCTCACTGTCCACGTTCATAATTGCCCTCCCTCGGCGCTTATTTATATGAGCAATTAGCCTATAGTCAAGATATTATACAATGAATCTGGCAACAATACAATCCTTGCAAGACAGGACAGCGGAACACTGCCTCAGCAGGTCAGCACTACCGGTTCAGGCGTGGGCGGCTGCGCCCCCAACCCCAGGAAGGACAGCGCCGCCGCGTCCAGGATGGCCGTGGCGATGCCCAGCGTGGCCTGCACGATCAGCGGCGTGAGCGCGTTGGGCAGGACGCGCCGGAAGGGACGGTCAAGTTGAGAAGGAGCAGTAGCCTGAAGCTTAAATCCTGCCCATTGTCTCCCAGTGCAAGTTTATGTTATCATGTGGGTATAAGTGTTATCATAGTTATAATGGGGGGTAAAGATGATACGAACACAGATACAACTGACCGAGGAACAGGTACGGCGGCTGAAATCTATCGCCCAGGAGAGGGGCATTTCGGTAGCGGAGGTCATACGCCAGAGCATTGACCTCTATATCCGGTCTTCCAAACAGCCCACGATGGCTGAGAAACGGCTGAGGGCCTTATCCATCGCAGGTCGGGGCGCCTCGGGAGAATCCGACCTGGCCAGTGAGCATGATCGCTATCTGGCCGAGGCCTATGGGGAGAGCAGCCCATGAGGGTGTTCGTAGATACCTCCGCCTTCCTGGCGGTCGTGAATCGGGATGACCGGCATCACGCGCAGGCCAGGGAAATATGGGAACATCTGATCCATGAAGAGGTGGTCCTGATCTGCACCAACTACATCATCGTGGAGACCCTCGCACTGATCCAGCATCGCTTCGGCATGGCTCTGGTGAAGGCTTTTCAAGACGACGTCGTCCCGATCCTCCAAATTGAATGGGTAGATAGGGCACTCCATCAAGCCGGCGTGGCCGCGTTACTGACGGCGAACCGGCGTCAACTGAGTCTGGTTGACTGTATCAGTTTCGCGACGATACGTAACCTGGGTATCCCTGCGGTCTTTGCCTTTGATCCACACTTTGTAGAACAGGGGTTTGGCCTGGTGAACTCCTTAGGATGACCCTACCGGTTCAGCCGCGGGTCCAGCGCGTCGCGCAGGCCGTCGCCCAACAGGTTGAAGCCCAGCACGGTGAGCACGAGGGCGATGCCGGGGAAGAAGATCAAATGGGGCGCACTGAAGAGCTGGTTGCGCTCCGCGCCGATCATGGAGCCCCACTCCGGCGTGGGCGGCTGCGCCCCCAACCCCAGGAAGGACAGCGCCGCCGCGTCCAGGATGGCCGTGGCGATGCCCAGCGTGGCCTGCACGATCAGCGGCGTGAGCGCGTTGGGCAGGATGCGCCGGAAGAGGATGCGCACGGGGGACGCGCCCAACGCCCGGTCCGCCGTCACGAAGTCCTGCTCCTTGATGGAGAGCACGCTGGCGCGGATGATGCGCGCATAGGTGGGGATGCTGACGATGCCAATGGCGATCAGGGTGTTGATCAGGCCAGGGCCGAGCACGGTGACGATGGCGATGGCCAACAGCAGGCTGGGGAAGGCCAGGAGCACGTCCATGACACGCATAATGGCGTTGTCCCACCAGCCGCCAGCGTAACCTGACACTGCCCCGATCAACGTCCCAATGATGATGGCGAACCCTACAGAGGCGATGCCCACCTGGAGCGACAACTGCGCCCCATAGAGCACCCGGCTGAACAGGTCGCGCACGTTGCCATCAATGCCGAAGAGGTGCTGTGGCCGGTCGGCGGGACAGCCCAGGAGATGGATGCAGGGGGCCTCGCGCTTCTTAACATCCTCAATGCCGATCAACGTCTGGATGGGGTCATAGGGGGCCAGCACCGGCGCAAAGATGGCGATGAACAGCAGGAACCCCAGGATGGTCATCCCGGCGACCGCCGAGCGCTGCCGGAACAGGCGTCGCAGGGTATCGCGCCAGAGGCTGCCCGGCGCATAAATGGCCGTGTCGCGTGTGAGAGAGATGGCTTCTGCAGCTTGCATGGTCTTCGCTACTCGGATTCTTCGCTGCGCTCAAAATAACCAGGCTTAACCGCTCAGAATGACACGGTTTAACTCAGACGGATGCGGGGGTCCAGATAGGCGTAGGAGAGATCCACGATCAGGTTGATCACTACATAGCCGATAGCAATGACGACGGTGAACGCCTGCACGATGGTGTAGTCGCGGGCGGTGATGGCGTCAAACAGGCTCTTGCCCACCCCGGAGAGGCCGAACACGGTCTCGGTGAGCACCGCGCCGCCCAGCAGGCCCCCCAGTTGCAACCCGATCACGGTGACGATGGGCAGGAGCGCGTTGGGCATGGCGTGGCGGAAGATCACCTGGCGCTCGGTCAGCCCCTTGGCGCGGGCCGTGCGCGTATAGTCCAGGTTCATCACATCCAGCAGGCTGGAGCGCGTCATGCGGGCGATGATGGACATGGGGATCGTGCCCAACGCCATCGTGGGCAGGATCAGGTGCTTGAGCGCGTCCCCGGCCAACGTCCAGTTGCCCGTGACCAGGCCGTTGAAGATGTACATGTTGGACAGGAAGTCCAGGATACCACGCGGCAGGCCGTTTAAGTGCTGCAACCCCCACACCTCGGCCAGGGGCTTGACCGGGATGCCCGGCGTCAGCCGCCCCGAAGGCGGCAGGGCCAGCGGCGTGTCTTTCAACAGCAGCGCAAAGACATACGCCAGCACCAACCCCAGGACGAACACTGGGATGGAGACGCCAGCGTTGGCGCCCACCATCGTGAGCACGTCAACCGCCGAGTTCCGCCTGTAGGCGGAGATCACCCCCAGGATGATACCGAAGAAAGTGGCGAAGAGGAGCGCCGAAATGGACAGTTCCACCGTGACCGGCAGGCGCTCGGTCAGGATGACCGTCACCGGGCGGTTGAAGCGAATGGAATCGCCCAGGTCGCCGTGCAAGACCTCGCCCAGGTAGATGGCGAACTGGACGGGGATGGGCTTGTTCAGCCCATGGCGTTCGGCGAAGGCTTCGCAAATGGCGTCTGTGGCGTGCTCGCCGAGCTGCGCCCGGCAGGGGTCGCCCGGTATCAAGCGGGCCAGCGAGAAGGTGACAAACAAAATCCCCAGCAAGACGGGGATAGCCAGCAACACACGCCGGATAACATACTGGATCACGCCACCAACCCCTCGGACGGGGGACGGAAGAGGGGGCGGCTATGGCCCCTCTCTTCCATCTCCCATCGTCACCCCAGCGCGAGTACCTCCTTCCAACCCGGCGGTAGGGGCGCAGCGCGCTGCGCCCCTTACCGGATGGGGGAGGGTATGGGCCTCCTTAGCCGCCTTCCTTAGGCGCGTTCAGGAACTGGCCGAACAGGCCGGGGAAGTAGGTGAAGCTGCCGTCGCGGCCCTTGTGCAGCGGGTGCGCCGCATCCCACTGGACGACGTAGGAGAGCACCACGTCGTTGGCGTCCAGGTCGGCGCCGTTGTGGAACTTCACGCCCTGGCGCAGGTGGAAGGTCCACACAGTCAGGTCGTCGTTGGCCTCATAGGACTCGGCCAGCGCGGGGATGGGCTTGCCGGTGCCCAGTTCGTAGGCCAGAAGCGACTCCATGACCTGCTCGCAGGCGCGCAGGGCCTCACCGTCGGTCTCATCGGCGCAGTACAACCCGGCCGGCTCGCCGTTCTGCATCCAGATGAAGGTGTCGCGCCCGCCCGGATCCATCTTCCAGAAGCGCTCGGCGCCGATGTCGCTGGCGTGGGCGTTCTTCACGTCCGCCTTGAAGGCCGCGCCGTTGCCGCCGTGCGCGATGGGGATCATGGGCACGTGCTGCTTGATCAGCTCGTTGGCCGTCTTATAGAAGGGCAGGCGCTCCTCCGGCGTGGCGCGCGTGGCGCCGTTCTTCAAGGCCTCCCAGATGTCGGGGAAGCCGTTGCCGAACTGCTTGGAGGCGCCGGGGCCGAAGTGGAAGTCCAGGAAATTGGTGGCGTCAGGGTAGTCCGCGCCCCAACCGAGCATATGGAAGCCGCAGATCTCGCCGCGGTCGGCGGCATCCAAGAAGGCGCCGGATTCCATCTTGACCAATTCGGTCTCCACGCCGATCTTGGCCAACTGCGCCTGAATCTCCTGGGCCACGACGTTGGGGTCGGGCAGGTACACGCGCACGACGTCGCGATAGGTGATCGTCGTCTTGAAGCCCGGCAGCACGCCCTCCTCCTCCAGGATGCGCTTGGCCTCATCGGGGTTGTACTCGTACCACTTCACCTCGGGGGTGTGGCCGAAGATGGAGGGTGGGATGAACTGCTCGGCCACAATGGAGCCCGGCGGGTAGAAGTTATCCACAATGCGCTTCTTATCAATGGCCATGGCAAAGGCCTGGCGCACGCGTTCGTTGTCAAAGGGCGGGCAGGTGTTGTTCATCCCCAGGTAGAAGACGTTGGTGCCGCTGCGCGTCTTCAACTGCAGGTTGGGATCGTTCTGGATGGTCTCAAAGTCATCCGGGCAGGGGTTGTCAATCCCGTCCACCGTGCCTGCCTGGAGCTCCAGCAGGCGCTGGGCACATTCGGCGCTCCAGCGGAAGATGAGCGTTTCGGCCTTGGCCTTCTCGCCCCAGTAGTTGTCGTTGCGCTTGAAGACGATCTGATCGCCGCGCCGCCACTCCGAGAACACATACGGGCCGGTGCCGTTGGGCCTCTCCACGAGCTGGCCGCCGCCGCCGGTCTCCTCCAGGTAGCCGCTGTCGTTAATGGCAAAGGACGAGAAGGCCACCTTAGAGGGCAAGGCCGGGTCGGGGTAGCATAGCGTGAACTTCACGGTGTATTGGTCCACCGCCTCAATCGCCTTGAACTCGCCGCCGTAGTCGCAGTTGGGCGCCTCCACCTTCATCGGCTCAAAGGCGGGCGCCGGTGTCGGCGGGGGTTGGGTCGGTGGTGGCGGTTGCGTCGGTGGCGGTTGCGTCGGCGGTGGCTGGGTCGGCTGGGGCGCAGCCGTCGGCGCGGGTGTGGCCGCCGGCCCACAGGCCGCCAGCACCAGGGCCGCCACAATCGCCAGCGCTGCCAGCATAAACCATCTGGGATGGTGCGTCATTCTTTCTCCTCCTTATTCAATATTCAGGCTATACCACATGATCACGCCATCGCGCCTTGCAGATGCTCTGGGTCTCGGCTCTCACCCCCCTCCTCAAGCGATTGCGTCCATACGCGCCCCACGCGAGCGAGGCGGGCGATCACCTGGCCGACCGCCGTCTCGGCCTCTGGGGCTATGGTGCAGAGTAGTATAGAGCAAATGGCCCCAGAAGTCAACCATCGGCGCGTGTCGCACACCTCCCCCGCGATCGGGAATAAAACCATAGAGAAGAGGTCACAACCCTGTAAGGTTTTGGCCGCTTCTCCGTCTTTATGGTGGACTTTGAACGGTCCCAATCAGCGAAGAAGGAGGACGGTCTCCCCCCGACCGAACCCAGGGGCGAAGAGAGAGATGAAACAGCGCATCCTGCTTGTTGACGACGATCCGGATTTGCTGGACCTGATGAAGTTGCGCCTGGAGGGCATGAATTTTGATGTGGCCCTCGCCCGCTCTGGGTTGGAGGGCCTGCGGTTGGCCTATCACATCCAGCCCGATGCCATCATCCTGGACCTGCGCTTGCCGGATGCCGATGGCTGGACGGTGTGCCAGCGCCTGCGCGAAATGTCCGACGTGCCCATTATGGTGCTCAGCGCCAGCACCGCCAAGCATGACCTGGTGCGCGCTCTCAACGTGGGCGCCGATGAGTTTGTGGCCAAGCCATTCCACTGGGATGAGCTTCTGGCGCGGCTGAAGGCCATGCTGCGCCGCGCCAAGCTGAGCGCACGCCCCATAAGCGACCACTGCCCGGCTCCCCAGCGCAGCCACAGCCTGTTGCTCAACCCGGCTGACCACACCGTCACCGTGCACGGCAAGAGCATTGAACTCACCCCGATTGAGTTCCGATTGCTGGCCTGCCTGCACCGCCATGCCGGGCGGGTTCTCCCCCACCATTACCTGCTGCTGGAGGTGTGGGGGCCGCAATATGCCGACCGCACCAACTATCTCAAGCTGTACATCCGCTACCTGCGCAAGAAGATAGAGCAGGACCCCAGCAACCCGCAACTGCTGCGCACGGAATGGGGGGTGGGGTATTACCTGAGCGAATCCTGAACGCGCCATGTGTGACCAATCCCCTTCCCCCCTTATTGGGAAGGGGAACAGGCCCATTCTCTCTCCCTGAATGGGGGAGGGGCGGAGTGAGAGTAGATCATCCCCATCCCCGCCCCTCCCCCGCAAGGGGAGCGCTATGGCCCTTACCCCCTGGTGCCGGGCTTTAGTCCGGTTGGGAGAGGGATATCGTTATGGAGGCAGCCGGAATGTGAGATGCACCTGCACGAAGAGCAGTTGACAAGAAGCGCCGGGCGCGTATACTTGGTTCACCGCCCGTCGGCGAGACCAACCCGCGCTTCAGGCCATGAGCGACGAAGAGCTTGCAACCCGGGTAGCCCAAGGCGATCAAGCCGCTTTTGCTGCCCTCTACGAACGCTACTTCCAGGGCATCTACGACCTGGCTGTCCGCATGACCCGCAGTGAGGACATCGCCGCCGACGTGGTCCAGAACACTTTCGTCAAAGCCTGGGAGCAGTTACGCCAGCGCTTCATCCCTCAGAACGTCAAAGCCTGGCTGTACACCGTCGCCCGGAATACCGCCATTGATGAGCTACGCCTGCGAAAGCGGCTGGTCCCGGCAGAGGAGGAGCGGGCCGAAGGCGCGCTGGCCTTCTCCTATGTTGAACTGGATAGCGCCAGGCTCTCACAACCCGAAGCCGTGCTTCAGGACAAAGAGTTGGTGGAGTTGGTGTGGAGCTCGGCCCAGGCGCTCAGTCCGGAGGACTACGCGCTGCTGGACCTGCACCTGCGGAAGGGCTTGAGCGCGGACGAACTGGCCACCAGCCTGGGCGTGGCTAAAGGGGCCTTGTATACCCGCCTCTCCCGGCTGAGGGATGCGCTGGAAGAGTCCATCGTCTCCACCCTGCTGGTCCGCCGGGGCCGGCGCGATTGCCCCCGCCTGGATGCCCTGCTCTCCGCCATGCAGGTCACCGAGATCACCCGCGAGGTCCGCCGTGCGGTCCAGGCCCACCTTCAGGACTGCCCCTCCTGCCAGGAGAGCAAACGGCGCTACGTCTCGCCGGTGGAGATCTTCGCCGGGCTGGCGCTGGTCCCGGCATCGCCGGCCCTGCGCGAGGCGATCTGGCAGGGGGTTTCAGCCCAGATTAGCGCAACGGCTGGCGTAGGTCGCGGCGCCCCTCGGCGGGTGCCGCGCCCCCGCCTGGCGCGGCCCGCCGCGCCCCCGGCGGCCCTGATCGGCCTCTCCACCGTTGCCCTGGTGGTCGCCGCCGTCGTCCTGGCCACCAGCCTGCTCCGCGTTGAGGACCCCCGGGATGCACGCAGCCCCACCCATGTCATCGGTCAGCCCTCCACCAGCAACATGATCACCATCATCTGGTCGCGCCAGCCAGGGGCGACGGGCTTCTCCCTGCTGTGGAGCCAGGCGCCCGACGATTTGCCGGACACCCTCCCTGAACTGATGGGGGATGCGACTGAGGCGGTCAGTCCCCCCTTGCCGCCTGGGGCCTGGTACTTCCACTTAAGGACGCAGGGCAGGTTGGGCCGCTGGACGAGCACGATCCATCTTGGCCCCTTCCTCATCCAGGCGCCGGAAGCCACCCCCCAGGCTACGCCCACACCCACGCCCACACCTGTCCCCACGGAGACGGCGGTAAGGACAGCCACCCACACGCCCACAGGCACGCCCACCGCCACCGACACGACGACACCCAGCCCCACCGACACGGCCACACGGACGCGCACGCCGGTGCGCACGTCATCGCCGACAGCACCGCCGCCCACAGCCACAGCCTCTCCCACATCTGTGTTGGTAGGCACGCCTATAGAGACAGCAGTACCGCCGCCAACCCACACGCCGCCTCCTAGCCCATCCCCGACCAACACATACACGCCGACGCGGACAGCCACACGCACTTATACGCCGACGAACACGCCCTCGCCGTCCGCCACATTAACACGTAGCGCCACGCCGACGCCAACGCGCACCAACACAGCCACCCCGACACCCACATCCACACCCACGCGCACGCCCACCTATACACCGACCCGCACGCCTACCAACACTGCAACCTATACGCCCTCGCCCTCTGCCACGCCGAGCCCTACCGCCACAGCGACCTACACAGTAACGGCCAGCCCGACGGCCACGCTCACCAACACAGCGACCCAAACACCAACACAGACGCGGACACCCACGAACACACCGACTGAGACACCGACCAACACGCCTACACCCAGAGCCACCTTCACGCCCACGCCCACTATAACGCGGACGAGCACACCCACCCCCACAGATACGCCGACAGGTACGCCAACGCACACACCCACCCCAACCGCGATCTTCGTCCCGCGCTGCGAGAATATCCCGCCCGACCCCTTCGGCTATCGCTGTGATGACACAGTGACGCGCCCCTGGATTGATGGGCGCATCAACACCGGCATCACCGAGGATGACCAGGTGGTGACCATCCCGATTGGCTTTACCTTCTACCTGTATAACACGGGGTACATCTCTGTCACAGTCAGCTCCAACGGCAACCTGCAATTCACCACCAAGCTTGCGGTCGCCGACAATACCTGCCTGCCCAGCCCGAACATGGGCGTGATGGTTGCCCCATTCTGGGATAACCTGTATCCGCCTGGCGGCGGTGGCGTGTATTACACCGTGACAGGGACGGCGCCTGACCGTATCCTGACCGTAGAATGGCGCGATCTGCCGCACTATCCAGCCAGCCCCTCCACCGTGCGCTTTGAGGTGCAGCTAGAAGAGGCCACCGGCGACATCTACGTCCTGTATCAGGACGTGGACTTCGGCGACCCGCGCTGGGATCGGGGCGCCAGCGCCACGGTGGGCATCCAGTTTTATAACGAGGCGTTCCTCCAGTACAGTTGCGATGAACCCGCCCTCATCCCCGACCTGGCCATCCGCTTCTACCCTATGCCCTCATTGAGAGGGGCACTTGCGCCAGCCGCTACACCCCGCCTGACCAACCCCACTCCCACGCCAACGGCCACGCGCCTACTAATGGCCACGCCGACCCCGACCCGGCCGCCGCTCCTGGCAACGCCCACCTGGACACCGCCCCCAATCAAGATCACGCCGACCCCATTTCGCCCCACGCCTACGCCCACGCCCACCTGGGGTTGGGCACGGGTCAGGGGGCGATAGAGGTCTCGCCTTCTTCCTGGACCGAACCCCTCCCCTCTGTGGGAGAGGGCTAGGGTGGGGGGCATGTCACCCCCTCCCCCCATTGTGGGGGAGGGGGTGGGGGGTAATCCATCGGGCATTTGCCCCGAATCTGAGATGCACCCGTACTGGGTTGGGCTTTTGCCCCCTTATCCCCTCATGGCTATAATTGCTTTATAGCGTTCAACTCTCAGTCAGCAACACCTGCGCGATAGACCATCGTCCATCGCTTACAAAGGGAAGGATAAGGAAAGGAGAACAGCCATGACCTTCAAAATCACCTATGCCACCCTGTCGGCTCAATCGGATGAACTCCATCGGGCCTTTGATGTCGCTCTAGGGCGCGTGCGCGAGGAATTGGGGGAGGCCCATCCCATGCTCATCAACGGCGAGCCGCGTTGGGCCGAGGAGACTTTCCCCAAGGTCAGCCCGATCAACACCGACTGGCTGCTGGGCACGTTCCAGAAAGGCAGCCGCCAGGATGCGAAGGACGCCATCGCCGCCGCCCGCGCTGCCTTCCCCGCCTGGGGGCGCACCCCCTGGCAGGAGCGCGTGGCTTTATTGCGCCGCGCCGCCGACCTGATCAGCGAGCGCCGTTATGAACTGGCCGCGCTGATGAGCCTGGAGGTGGGCAAGAACCGGCTGGAGTCGCTGGGCGACGTGGAGGAGACCGCCGACCTGATCCGCTACTATTGCCAGCAGATGGAAGAGAACAATGGCTTCAGCCGCCCTATGGGCGCGCTCTCGCCCAACGAGAAGACCCGCGATGTGCTCAAGCCCTACGGCGTCTGGGTGGTGATCTCGCCGTTCAACTTCCCCTTTGCCCTGGCCGGAGGCCCGGCAGGTGCTGCCCTCGTCGCCGGTAACACGGTGGTGTTCAAGCCCGCCAGCGACACGCCCTACACCGGCCTGAAGCTGGCCCAGGTCTTCCTGGACGCGGGCCTGCCTAAGGGCGTGTTCAACTTCGTCACCGGCCCCGGCGGCACGGTCGGTGATGAACTCGTCAACAGCCCGGATGTGGACGGGATCACCTTCACCGGCTCGTATGAGGTGGGCTTCAACCTATATAAGAGCTTCAGCCTTCGCTATCCGCGCCCCTGCATCGCGGAGATGGGCGGTAAGAACGCCACAATTGTCAGCCGCCACGCCGACCTGGAGGAGGCCGCCGAAGGCGTGATGCGTTCGGCCTTTGGCCTGCAAGGCCAGAAATGCAGCGCCACCTCCCGCGTCTATATTGAGCGCCCAGTCAAGGAGCAATTCACCGAGCTCCTGCTGGAGAAGACCCGCAAGATCGTCATCGGCGACCCTACCCAGCGCGATGTCTTCCTCGGCCCGGTGATCAACAAGAAGGCCTACACCGACTATCAGAGATACGTGGAGATCGCCCGGCGCGACGGTCAAATCCTGCACGGCGGCACGGTCCTGACCGAGGGCGATCTGGCCAAGGGCTATTTCTGCGCCCCGACGATTGTGGACAACCTGCCCAAGGACCATCGCTTCTTCTACGATGAGCTCTTCCTGCCCATTGTCTGCCTGGCGATGGTGGACTCGTTGGAGGAGGCGATGGAGCGCGCCAACGATTCGCTCTACGGCCTGACCGCTGGCTTCTACAGCGAAGACCCCAACGAGATCCAGTGGTTCTTTGACAACATCCAGGCGGGCGTGGTCTATGTCAACCGCCGGGCGGGGGCGACCACCGGCGCCTGGCCGGGCGTGCAGCCCTTCGGCGGCTGGAAGGGGTCCGGCTCCACCGGCAAGAACGGCGGCGGGCCGTACTACCTGCAGCAGTACATGCACGAGCAGAGCCAGACGATCATTGAATAGACGGGACGACGGACGGCAGACCGTTGGCTCCGTCCTTAAAGCAGCCCAGCCGTTGAGGACTTGAATGACCTATCGCTACGCCGTGTTAGGTGCGGGTCGTCAGGGGACCGCCTCCGCCTACGATCTGGCCCGATTGGGGGAGGCGGAGGAGGTGATCCTGGCGGACCTGCACTTCCGGGCTGCGGAACGGGCCGCCGAGCGCGTCAATCGCCTGATCGGCAGGCACGTGGCCCGGCCTATGCGCCTGGATGTGACCCACCATGCGACTGTAGTGGGCCTGATGCGCGGGCGCGATGCCGTCATCAGCGCCGTGCCCTATACCTTTAACCTGGGCCTGGCCAAAGCGGCGGTGGAGGCGGGGGTGAATTTCTGCGACCTGGGCGGGAACACCGAGATCGTCCGGCGCGAGTTGGACCTGCATACCCAGGCCGAGCACGCCGGTATTTCATTGATCCCCGACTGCGGTATGGGGCCGGGGATGGGGAACACGTTGGCGGTGTATGCCATGCGCCGCCTGGACCGCCCCCGCCACGTGACGATCTACGATGGTGGCCTGCCGCAGCACCCCAAACCGCCCTGGAATTACCAGCTTACCTTCAATATTGAAGGGCTGACCAACGAGTACACCGGCATGACGGTGTTCCTGCGCGGCGGCAAGCTGGTGGAGGTGCCCGCGCTGGCCGACCCGGAGGAAGTGGAGTTCCCCCCGCCCCTGGGCCGCCTGGAGGCGCGCGTCACCACCGGCGGTGTCTCCACCGCCCCCTGGACGTTCTACGGCCAGTTGGAGACCTACGAACTGAAGACCGTGCGCTACCCCGGCCATTGGGCGCAGATCCAGGCCTTCGCCGACCTGGGGCTGTTGGACCTGAAGCCCATTCGTGTCGGCGACCGGGAAGTTGTGCCGCGCCAGGTGTTTCATGCTCTGTTTGAGCCGCAGGTCAGCGCCCCCGAGGTGCGCGACATCGGCGTGATCCGGGTCTGGGTGCGGGGGGAGAAAGACGGCGCCCCGGCGGAGATCACCGTGGAGGTGATAGATGTCTACGACGAGGCCACCGGCTTCACGGCGATGGAGCGGTTGACCGGCTGGCACGCTTCTATCGTGGCCCACCTGATGGCGCGAGGCGACACGCCCAAAGGCGCCGTCCCCCTGGAAGTAGCCGTGCCGGGCGATGTGTTCGTGGCCGAGGCCCGCAGGCGGGGGTTTAACATCACCGAGCGGATATGCGTTGGATAGCTGAGATGGGCCAGTCTAAACCCTCCTCTGTCAACCGAATTGCCTTCATCGGCACCTATCTTCCCCGCCAATGCGGGATCGGGACATTTACGACGGACCTGGCGGAGGCGATTGCTGCCGAGTATCCAGAGGCGACTTGCATTGCCGTGCCCATCAATGACACGGAGGCGGGCTATGCCTACCCCCCGCGCGTGCGCTTTGAGATCGCCGAAGATGACATCACCTCCTATCGCCGCGCCGCCGATTTCCTGAACATCAACAGTATAGATGTGGTCTGCCTGCAACATGAGTACGGCATCTTTGGCGGCCCGGCCGGCAGCCACATCCTGGCGCTGCTGCGCGAACTGCGTATGCCTATTGTCAGCGCGCTACACACTATCCTACGCGAGCCGGACCCACTCCAGCGCAAGGTCTTGACCGAGGTCGCCGAGCTTTCCGACCGGCTGGTGGTGATGAGCCAGCGCGGAGAGGCGTTCCTCAAAGACATCTACCACGTGCCGGCGGAGAAGATTGACCTGATCCCGCACGGCATCCCGGATGTGCCCTTTGTGGACCCGAACTTTTACAAGGACAAGTTTGGTGTGGAGGGCCAGTTCGTCTTGCTCACCTTCGGCCTGCTCTCGCGCAACAAGGGGATTGAATATGTGATCGCCGCCCTGCCCACAATCCTGAAGCATATCCCCAACGTGGTTTATATCGTCCTGGGGGCCACGCATCCGCATGTGAAGCGACATGAGGGCGAGTCGTACCGGCTCTCGTTGCAGCGGCAGGCGCGGGAGCTGGGGGTGGAGAGGAACGTCCTCTTTTATAACCGTTTTGTCAGCCTGGAGGAGTTGGTGGAATTCATCGGCGCTGCCGACATCTACATCACTCCCTATCTGAACCCGACGCAGATTGTTTCTGGCACGCTGGCTTACACGGTCGGCGCAGGCAAGGCAGTGATCTCCACCCCCTACTGGTATGCCGAGGAGCTTCTGGCCGATGGACGTGGCCTGCTTGTGCCCTTCCGGGATCCACAGGCCATCGCCGAGCAGGTGCTGTATCTGCTGAACAACGAAACCGAGCGGCACGCCATGCGCAAGCGGGCCTACCTGTACGGGCGGGAGATGGTCTGGCCGAAGGTGGCTGCACGCTATATGGAGAGCTTTGAACGCGCTCGCGCAGCGCGTGCCCGCTCCCCCCGCGCCGTGTTCGTGGCCCGCACCCTGGACACGCGCCCGGCGGAGTTGCCCCTCCTCAACCTGGACCACGTGCGCTTGATGACCGATAACACCGGCATGCTCCAGCACGCGCTCTTCACCGTGCCGAACTACAGTGAGGGCTATACCACCGATGATAACGCCCGCGCCCTGATCCTGACCGTCCTTTTGCAGGAGATCGGCGAGAGGGCGGCCGCCCCTGTGCAGGGCCTGGCGGCGCGTTATCTGGCCTTCCTCTGGCACGCTTTCAACCCGGAGACAGGGCGCTTCCGCAACGTCCTGTCCTATGACAGGCGTTGGCTGGAGGAGGCCGGTTCAGAGGACTGCCATGGGCGAGCGCTGTGGGCCTTGGGGTGCGTGCTGGGGCGCTCCAACCACGAGGGGCTGCGCGGCGCGGCGGGCCGTTTATTCCAACAGGCGCTCCCCGCAGCACTCTCCTTTGAGCACCCGCGCCCCTGGGCCTTTACCCTGCTGGGCATCAATGAGTACCTGCGGCGCTTCTCTGGGGATTCCTTCGCCCAGAAAGTGCGTCAGGAACTGGCCGAGCGGCTGATGGCCCTTTACGCGAGGCATAGCTCAGCGGACTGGCCCTGGTTCGGTGAGGCCCTCACCTATGTCAACGCTCTCCTGCCCCATGCGCTGCTCCTGTGCGGCCCGGCGCTGGGACGCCAGGAGATGACGGAAGTGGGGCTGAGGGCACTGGAGTGGCTGGCCCAGATCCAGCGCTCAGAGGACGGCCATTTTGTCCCTATTGGCTCCAACGGCTTCTACCCGCGCGGCGGCGAACGTGCCCGCTTTGACCAACAGCCCATTGAGGCCCACGCGATGGTGGCGGCCTGTCTGGAAGCGCACCGTGTGACCGGCGAGCGTCGCTGGTACGATGAGGCCCGGCGGGCCTTTGAGTGGTTCCTGGGCCGCAACGACCTGCGCCTGCCGCTCTATGACGAAGCCACAGGCGGCTGCCGCGATGGCCTGCATCCCGACCGGGTCAACGAGAATGAGGGAGCAGAGTCCACCCTGGCCTTCTGGCTCTCCCTGGTGGAGTTGCGCCTGTGGGAGAACGTAATCAGCAGCCGCCCGGAATTGGCGTCCGTTGAGGCCGCCGGGAGGCATGAGCTTGTGCTGGAGCGCTATCCACAGCGCTCAGGCTGAAACCGCGCTATCCCGACCTGCTCCGCGACCTGGGGCCTTCCAGGGGCCGGCGACATTGCGCGCATCCATGCAGAGGTCTACGCCTTACCGCATAGCCATGCTGGCGCCCATCTCCTGGCGCGTCCCGCCCCGGCATTACGGCCCCTGGGAGCGGGTGGTCAGCCTATTGACCGAGGGGCTGGTGGAGCGCGGGCTGGAAGTCACCCTCTTTGCCACCGCTGACTCGCTTACGCGGGCCCGCCTGGTGGCCGTCTGCCCACGCCCGTACTCCGAAGACCCCAGCCTGGACCCTAAAGTGTGGGAGTGCCTGCATCTCGCTGCCGCCTTTGAGCGGGCCGCGGAGTTTGACCTGATCCATAACCATTTTGACTTCCTGCCCCTCACATATAGTGGCCTGGTCCAGACGCCGGTTATGACCACGATCCATGGCTTCTCTTCGGAGCGCATCCTGCCGGTTTACCAGAAGTACAATAAGCGCACCTACTATGTAGCCATCAGCAACGCCGACCGCCACCCCAGTCTGGACTATATCGCCACCGTGTATCATGGCATCGCCCTGGAGGAGTTCACGCTGCGCACGGATCCTGGCGACTACCTGCTGTTCTTTGGCCGTATTCACCCCGACAAGGGGACGGCGGAGGCCATTGAGGTCGCCCGCCGTTCGGGTCGCCGCCTGATTATCGCCGGCATCATCCATGACCGGGCCTACTTTGACCGCGAGGTGGCCCCCCACCTGGATGGGGAACGGATTCGCTATGTGGGTTCAGTCGGCCCGGCGGAGCGCGACAGATTGCTGGGCGGCGCCTATGCTCTGCTGCATCTGGTCAACTTCAAAGAGCCGTTCGGCTTGAGCCCGGTGGAGGCCATGGCCTGCGGCACGCCCGTGATCGCCCGGCCGCTCGGCGCTATACCGGAGATCATCCGGCATGGCGAGACCGGCTTCCTGGTGGGTGGCGTTGACGAAGCAGTCACCGCACTGAGTCAGGTCCCCCACCTGGACCGAGCGCGCATCCGTCAGCACGTCGCCACCCACTTCAACCGTGATCGCATGGTGGAAGACTACCTGCGCGTGTACCAGGAGGTGCTCAGGGGGCAAGGAACAGAGAGGTGAGGGAGGATGACAGCCGTTTTCCATCTGGGCGTCAATTACTGGCCGAGCAGCAGTGCGATGGCCTGGTGGCAGCGCTTTGATGCGGCGGAGGTGGAGCGCGACTTCGCCCGCATACGTAGCGCCGGCTGTGATAGCGTGCGCATCTTCCTCCTATGGGAGGATTTCCAGCCCGCACCGGACCGGATTTCAGAGGCGGCTCTCGCCCACTTGGGGGCGGTCGCCGACAGCGCAGCTCGGAACGGGCTGACCCTCGTGCCCACACTATTTACCGGCCACATGAGCGGCGCGAATTGGGCCCCCGCATGGGCGCTGGGCCGGGGTGTGGCCCTCTCCCGCTTCCCTGTGGTGGTCCAGGGGAAGATGACCCGCCGACCGCTCAGGAACTGGTACAGGGATAAGGCCATCCTGGAGGCGCAGGCGCTTTTCGCCCGGCGGGTTGCGGAGGTGCTGCACGACCATCCGGCGCTGGGGTTCTGGGACCTGGGGAATGAGCCTTCCAACTGCCTCAGGCCACCCACACGCCCGGCGGGGATCGCCTGGCTGGAACGCATTGCGGCGGAGGTCCGCGCCGTTGACCCCCATCACCCCATCACCCTGGGCCTGCACCAGGCCGATCTGGAACGGGATCAGCGGCTGGGGCCGGCCGAGGCCGCGCGCGTCTGCGACTTCCTGTGTATGCATGGCTACCCCATGTACACGGATTGGGCCGAAGGCCCGGCGGATGAATGGGTGCTCCCCTTCCTGGGGCTGGTGACCCGCTGGTTGGGCGGGAAGGAGGTGTTCTTTGAGGAGTTCGGCGCGCCGACCATCGCGGCCGATAACGTTCAGGCCTGGGCGCGTGCGCGCTCCAGTGGCGTCCCCATCCTGAGTGAAGAAGAGGGGGCGCAGTTTACGCGACGTGCCCTGGAGGTTCTCCACCGCTTTGGCTTCATGGGCGCGATGCTGTGGTGCTATAGCGACTATAGCCCAGCGCTTTGGGATAACCCGCCGTTCAATGTGGCGCCGCACGAGCCTTTCTTCGGCCTATGGCGCAGCGATGGCTCGGCCAAGCCCGCCGTCGCCGAGATCGGGCGCTTCGCCGCGATGGAGAGGCGTCCCGCATATGAGGATTTCAGTTGGATAGATGTAGGGAGGGAGACCTTTTACACACGCCCCAGACATAACCTGCGCCGGCTCTATCGCAGGTTCCGTGAGCATGTGTTATACCCCCCACCCTGGCCCTCCCCCGCACGAGGGGAGGGGGTGAATTCCCTTCCCCTGGATGGGGGAGGGTCAGGGAGGGGGTGACCGTTCTGCGATCTGCGGAGTAGTGAAGTCAGGCACTAGAAGCTGTTTCTCAACAGGGGGGAGAATGACCAGGCGTGAATCACTCTTTCAACGACATCCACGTAATCCTATTCTGACGGCTGCGGACTGGCCTTATCCTGTGAACACGGTTTTCAACGCCGGGGCGACGAAGCTCCCGGACGGGACCACACTGCTGTTGTGCCGCGTGGAGGACTATCGCGGCCATTCCCATTTGACCGCTGCCCGCTCCAGGAACGGTGTGGACGGTTGGGAGATAGACCCGCACCCCACCCTGATGCCTGATCCGGAAAACTACCCCGAAGAGGTGTGGGGGATTGAAGACCCCCGCATTACCTTTGTGCCTGAGTTGAACAAATACGCCGTTGTGTATACCTCCTACTCGCGAGGTGGACCAGGCGTCTCGTTGGCACTGACCGAGGATTTCCGTCACTTTGAGCGCTACGGCGTGATCATGCCGCCGGAGGACAAGGACGCGGCGCTCTTGCCGCGCCGCATTGACGGCTACTGGGCCTTGATCCACCGCCCGGTATCCCCCATCAGCGGCGCCCATATCTGGGTCTCTTACTCCCCTGACCTGCGCCACTGGGGGCGGCACCGGCTGGCGCTGGAGGCCCGGCGGGGCGCCTGGTGGGATGCAAATAAGATCGGCCTGTCGCCGCCGCCGATTGAGACGGAGGAGGGCTGGCTGGTTCTCTACCATGGGGTGCGCAAGACGGTTTCGGGCGCGATCTATCGCCTGGGGCTGGCCCTGTTTGAGTTGAACCGGCCAGAACGCTGTATCCTGCGCAGCGATTCCTGGGTGTTGGGGCCGGAAGCGGACTATGAGCGCTTCGGCGATGTGAACAACGTGGTCTTTCCCTGCGGGTACACCATCGGGGATGACGGCGATACATTGAATCTGTACTACGGCGGCGCCGACACCTGTATCGCCCTGGCTACAGCCAGCATTCGCGCGTTGCTCGCCTGGCTGCACCGCTACGGCAAGCCCGACGTCAGCGGCCTGGACAAGTGGCACGAGGCGGAGTTGCGCAGCGCAGGCCCGGCGGAGTAGGGGCACGGCGCACTATCCCCTTCCTGCACGCGATAGGGTTCACTCCTCAGAGGAGGCTCAAGATAAGGCGGGGCCGGCATCCCCGCGCTCACCCGCCAACGCGCGGGCCTGGGCCAGTTCTGCGGGCGTATTGACGTTGATAAAGGAGAGATGCGCCGGGTCAAACCGGTCAATCTCCGCCTCGTCCACGTAGCGTACCCGGACTTCTGGGAAGAAGGCGATGACCTTGCGCACACCGCTCTCTAAGCTACGGCGGATAGGTTCCAGGCAGTTTTTGCTATATAGCGCGTGTAACGGCTCCGGCACCCCGCCCAAACGAGGCACGACCACGTCGTAGCCGGCGCGCAGGTGGATCAGATAGGCCAGGAGGTCACGGTTGAGGAAGGGCATATCGCAGGCGATCACCAGGGCATAGGGGCTGCGGGCTGCGTAGATTGCCGTGTAAATGCCCCCCAACGCTCCCTGCTCTGGGAAGACATCGCCGACGAGCGGCAGGCCCAGGTAGCAATATGCCTCCGGGCGGTTGGTAACAATGAGGGTCTCGGCGCCCAGCCCCGCCACCCGCGCCAGGACCTCTTCTATCAGCGGGCGCCCCAGGATGGAGACGAAGGCCTTATCCCTGCCCATCCGCGACGACTTGCCGCCCGCCAGGACCACGACCGAGACCGCTTCCATCATCTTCCGCTGACCCAAGTATAGCATCAGTGGGCCATTCTGCCACACCAGTCGGAGACCATCTCGGCAGGCGGAAGGCCAAGCCCCCTGTAACCAGCATCGCTTGTCTGGTGATTATCCACAGGTGGCGGGAATTTGAAAAGAAACGCCCTCTGTGGCAAGGTTAGGGATTCGGTTTTAAGTTTACACCCCCTCCCCCCGTCCAGGGGGAGGGAACAAGCGTATCCCTTCCCCCGCGCGCTCATAAAATCAGCATGGCGTCGCCGAAGCTGTAAAAGCGATAGCCCTCGCGGATGGCCTCCTGGTAGGCGCGCAGGATGAATTCGCGCCCGGCGAAGGCCGAGACAAGCATAAGCAACGTTGAGCGCGGCAGGTGGAAGTTGGTGATGAGCGCGTCCACGACGCGGAACTGGAAGCCGGGGTAAATGAACAGGTCGGTCTGGCCCTCAAAAGGGGCGACCGGGCGCCAGGGGCAGGCCTCGCTCGCGGCCTGGGCCAGGCCGCGCCGGGCAGCAGTTTCCAGCGTGCGCACCACCGTGGTGCCGACAGCAACAATGCGCCCCCCGGCCAGTTTGGTCTGGTTGATTTGCTCGGCGGTCTCCACCGGCAAGCGCGCCCATTCTGTGTGGATACGGTGCTCCTCAATGCGTTCCTCGGTCACCGGGCGGAAGGTATCCAGGCCGATGTGCAGGGTGACATAAGCAAAGCCAATGCCCTGCTGGCGCAGCCGCAGCATCAACTCCGGCGTGAAGTGCAGCCCGGCGGTAGGGGCAGCGACGGCGCCTGCGTGCCGGGCGTACACAGTCTGATAGCGCTCCGGGTCCTTGAGCGGTGTGCGAATATAGGGAGGGAGGGGGATCGTGCCAATGCTTTCCAGCAGAGGGGTGAGCGGGCGATCAAAGGCGATCACGCGCTCGCCTGTCTCGCCGACCTCCATGACCTCGCCCGTGAGATCGCACTTTTCAATCCCGATGCGCGTGCCCAGGCGCACGGCACGACCTCTCACCAGTGCCTCCCACACGGTCGGCGTGCGCGGGCGCAGCAGGAGCACCTCCACCCGGCCTCCGCTGGGCAGTTTACGCCCGAAGAGCCGGGCCGGGATGACCCGCGTATCGTTCAGCACGAGCAGGTCGCCGGGGCGCAGGTAGTCGCCGATGTCGCGGAAGATGCGGTGGGCGATGCTCTGGTCGGCCCGGTTGAGGACCATCAGCCGGGCGGCGTCGCGCGGCTCCACCGGCGTCTGCGCAATGCGCTCAGGCGGCAGTTCGTAGTCAAAATCGCGTATATCCATCGGCCAGCCCAACGACTGTACGAGCAGGTCTCAGGCCTGCCCCTACTGGCGCAAGCGCAGGATCAGGTTCAGGATCACGGTCAACAGCAGGCTGAGCAGGATGGAGGTGGCCAGCGGGAAGAAGCAGGAGAAGCCCTCCCGCTCAATGCGGATGTCGCCAGGGAGGTTCCCCAGCCAGGGGATACGGCTGCCCAGCATCAGCAGCCCGCCGATCAGGGCGATCCCGATGCCCAGGATCAGGAGGATGCGGCCAACGTCGCTGAGGTCAGGCATAGGCTAAAACAGGGCGGGTTGTTCCGACTCCGGATAAGGGATACCCAGGTGCTCATAGGCCAGGCGGGTGGCCACGCGGCCCCGCGGCGAGCGGTCCAGGAAGCCCAATTGGAGCAGGTAAGGCTCCACCACGTCCATAATGGTGTCGGCCTCCTCGCTGATGGCGGCGGAGATGGTTTCCAGGCCAACCGGGCCACCGCCGAACTTCTCAATGATGGCGCGCAGCACACGCCGGTCCAAGTCATCCAACCCCTTCTCATCCACGTCCAGCAGGGCCAGCGCCTCGGCGGCGATCGGGCCGGTGATGGCGCCATCGGCGCGGACCTGGGCATAATCGCGCACGCGGCGCAGCAGGCGCAGGGCCACGCGGGGCGTGCCCCGCGCCCGGCGGGCGATCTCGGTGATCCCCGCGGCGTCAATGGGCGCCTCCAGCAGGCGAGCGGCCCGCTCCACAATGGCCTCCATGGCGGGCAGGTCGTAGAAGTCCAGGCGATAGACCGCGCCGAAACGGGCGCGCAACGGTGCGGTTAACAGGGCCAGGCGGGTGGTGGCGCCGATGACGGTGAAGCGCGGCAGGTTGAGCCGGATGGTGCGTGCGCCGGGGCCTTTGCCCACCACGATGTCCAGGACGAAATCCTCCATCGCCGGGTAGAGGATCTCCTCAACGGCGTGGCCCAGCCGATGGATCTCGTCAATGAACAGGACATCGCCCTTGCGCAGGCTGGTCAGAATGGCGGCCAGGTCGCCGGGGCGCTCGATCACCGGGCCGGCGGTGGGGCGGATGTTGACGCCCATTTCGCTGGCGATGACATAGGCGAAGCTGGTCTTGCCCAGGCCGGGCGGGCCGTAAAACAGGATGTGATCAACAGCCTCGCCGCGGGCTTTGGCGGCCTGGATCAGGATCGCCAGGTTCTCTTTCACCCGCTCCTGGCCGAGCATATCGGCCAGGCTGCGCGGGCGCAACGCCGTATCCAGCCGGACGTCATCGCTTTTCTGGCGTGGTGAGATAATCCGATCGGTCATGTGTGATGTTTCCATCCTTGCCCAGCCGCCAGGCCGGGTGTTGCCTGTCCCACTCTATGTGCACGTGTGGAACACGTGTGCGGTGTAATTATACCCGAAATGGGGGGCCTTTCATAATTCGTGAGGCCCGGTGAGTCCTGGGGGTGGGCTGCCTTGCGCGATCGGAGGGGCAGTTTATAATCCTCTGCTATGGACACCGGCCCGCTCACACCAGGCGAGTTCCATACGCTGGCACGGATCTGCGATACGCTCCTGCCGCCGGGCGATTCGCCCTGGCGCGCCTCGGTCGCTGAACGGGGCGCGGCGCTCTTGAAGGGCCTGCCGAATGCAGACGATCTGGCGCAGTTGCGCCGGTTGCTGCGGCTGCTTGAGATGCCAGTGGCCAGCCTGGCGCTTACAGGCCAGGCCAAACGTTTGTCGGCGATGTCCCCTGTGGAACGCGAGAACGCCCTTCGTGCCTTGGCCCGTCATCCGCTCAGCCAGATACGCGGCGCCTTTCAGGCGCTCAAACGCCTGGCGATGGTCCTGTATTACGCCGATTGCGATGCCGAGGGGCACAATCCGGCCTGGCCTCCGCTTAACTACCCCGGACCGATCGCCGCCCCTCCCAACGTCCCCAAAACCATCCATCCGCTTGCCGTTGAAGACGGCGCGACGCTCGGCTGCGACGTCGTGATCGTCGGTTCAGGCGTGGGGGGTGGCATCGTCGCGGATGAGCTTACTGCCGCCGGCTATGACGTTATCGTGCTTGAAAAAGGGGGCTATTATAACGAGTCCGATTTCAATCAGCGCGAGTTTGAAGCGTTGCAAAAGCTATGCCTTGACGGTGGCTTGAGTGCCAGTCAGGACCAGGGGGTGGTCATCTTAGCCGGGTCCTGTCTGGGTGGTGGCACGGTGATCAACTATACGACCAGTTTGCGCACACCTGACCCGGTCCGGGCGGAGTGGGCGCGCCTGACCGGCCTGGATGTCTTCGTCAAGGACGAATTCACCCGCTCGCTGGATGCCGTGTGTGAACGCCTCCACGTCAACCAGGAGCACAACCGGCCGAGCCGACGTGATGAACTGATGGCTCGCGGGTTGACCGTCTGCGGCTGGCACGTGGATCGCATGCCGCGTAACGTAGACGGCTGCACGCAAGACGATGTGTGTGGCTACTGCGGTTTCGGCTGTGTGCGTGGTGCCAAGTGTTCTACACTTAAGACGTGCTTACAAGACGCGTTTGAGCGCGGCGCGCGCATCGTGGTGCACTGCGCCGCGGAACGTGTCTTGGTAGAAAACGGGCGCGCTGTGGGCGTGGTGGCCCGCACGCAAGCAGGCCACCCTGTCACCGTCCACGCTCGCGTTGTGGTGGTTGCGGCTGGCGCGATCCACTCCCCCGCGCTCTTATTGCGCTCTGGCCTGAGCCGGCCGGTCGGAGACTATCTGCGGCTGCATCCGGTGACGGCTGTGTGGGGCACCTTTGCGGAGGCGGTGCGGCCATGGACCGGCACACTGCAGGCGCTGTATTCTGAGCAATTCGCCGACCTTGATGAGGGCTACGGCGTGAGATTTGAGACGACGGCCATCCATCCGCTGTTTCTGGCATTTGGCGCGGCCTGGGAAAGCGCGGTCCAGTTTGACGCCACAATGCGGCGGCTCATTTATACTTCACCCGTTGGCATTCTGCTGCGCGACCGTTTTGGCGGGCGGGTCACCCTGAATCGCAGCGGCGTGCCGGTCATCCGTTATCGTATTGCGACATACGACCAACATCACGTTCGGCGCGGGGTTGAAGGCGCGGCGCGGGTGCTGCTGGCCGCCGGTGCACAGGAGATCTTCTCCACACAGAACCGCTTTGTGGCCTTCAGGCCGGGGGGCCGTGAGACATTGGAGGACTGGCTGGAGCGCGTGGACCGCGTCGGCTATGGCGCGAATCAGACGATCTACATCTCCTTCCACCAGATGGGGACCTGCCGTATGGGAAGTGATCGGGCGACGTCCGTCGTCAACGGCCGCGGTGAAACGCACGCGGTGAAGCACCTCTACGTGGCCGACGCCAGCCTGTTTCCCAGCGCGTCGGGTGTGAACCCGATGATCACGATCGCTGCGCTGGCGCACTACGTTGCGCAGCAGATCAAGGCAAGCTTGGCGTAGTGCCTCGGGTCTGGCGGGCCATGTCCTGATATGGGCGATATTTTTGAGGCACACATCCAGGAGCAAGGTGTGGGGAGTGTCCGCGAGACGGGCCGAGTGAAACCGCCGGCCCGGTATCGGTGGTTTGTCCTGGGCGTGTTTTTCGCCTTTGCGTTGCTCCACCAGGCCGACCGTCTGCTGATCAGCCCCTTGACGACCTCTATTATGGAGACGTTTGGCATCACCAGGGCGCAGATGGGGGCCGTGGTCAGCGGCACCCTGCTCGTGGGGAGCGTGTTGTTCCCGTTGTGGGGCTACCTGGGCGACCGCTTCGCCCGGGCCAGGTTGCTGGCGCTGGCCTCCCTTATCTGGGGGTCCACCACCTGGCTGAGCGCCGTTGCGCCCTCTTATCCTGCGTTCCTCGCCAGCCGGGCTGCCACCGGCATTGACGACACCAGCTACCCCGGCCTGTATAGCCTGATCTCGGATTACTTCGGGCCGCAGTTGCGTGGCAAGGTGTACGGCGTGTTACAGCTCACCCAGCCGTTGGGGTATCTGCTGGCGATGGCCCTGGCGCTCCTGCTGGGGGCGGTAATTGGCTGGCGTAGCGTGTTTTACCTCACGGCTTCGTTTGGCCTGGCCCTGGCTGTGGTGATCTTCCTGGCGGTGCGCGAACCGCCGCGAGGTCAGAGCGAGCCGGAACTGGAACAATTGGAGACCCTCCGTCTATATCAATTTGATTGGAGCAAGGCGCTGGGGGTGTTCCGCAAGCGCAGCCTGCTGTTCTTATTCGCCCAGGGGTTTGTGGGCGTGTTCCCCTGGAATGTGATCGCCTTCTGGTTCTTCGCCTATCTTGAAACGGAACGGAACTACACGGGAGAAAGCATCCTGCTGACGATGGCTCCGGTGGTCCTGGTGCTGGCGGCGGGGTACGTTGTGGGCGGGGCGTTGGGCGATTTCGTTTTCCAGCGCAACCGCCGTGGCCGCTTGCTGGTCGCTGTGACCGGCGTTCTCCTCGGAGCGGTGTTGCTGATGATCGCCATGAACATCCCGGTGGAGCAGCCGTTGCTCTTCTTCGCCATGCTCTGCCTCACGGCGCTGTTTATCCCCTTTGCCTCGGCCAACGTGGTCTCCACCGTGTACGATGTCACCCTGCCGGAGGTGCGCAGCACGGCGCTGGCCATCCAATACTTCATTGAGGAGGGTGGTTCAGCGCTGGCGCCCCTCCTGGCGGGCCTGATCGCTGACCGCTCGTCGTTGCACGTCGCTATCCTGAGCATTTGCGTGACGGCATGGATGCTGGCGGCGGTGTTGCTCGGTTTCGCCGCCTACTTGGTGCCGCGTGATATGGAGGCGTTACGCCGCCAATTGCGGGAGCGGGCCGAGGCTGAGCGGGCCTTACAGGCCCTGACCACGTAGCGCGCCGGGAAGGGTGCGGGGCTATTCGTCAAACAGCACGGTGGACTCGGCGTAATAGCGGACCTGTTTGTGGGCGACTTTGTGCCGCAGCCACTCCTCTAGCCAGGCGTTCTTTTCCTCTATGGAGCGTGCCTCGGCCAGGATATGCAGCGGCAGGTTCACGCGGAGTGCCCGGCGGGGGATGATGTGGCGGGTGATGCCTGCAGGGAGGCGCGCCTCGTTGCGGGCCAACTCCAGGATCTCCGCCGGTTCGTAGTGGGGGAAGACCACCACGGCTACCAGGTCGGGATAGAGCTGGGCGAGTTGGGCGATGCGGTCGGTGTTGGCGCGGTAGATGCGGCAGATGTCCTTATAGGCGTCCACCAGGGCGTTCAACAGCGCGGTGCGGCTTTGCAGGTCGTGGCCTCCCTCAATCAGGAAGACCTGCTCATCCCGGCAGACCAGGTAGGCCAGGATGTCGCGTCGCGCCAGGGCGGCGCGGGCGTGCAGCAGGCCGCTTGGTGTGAGCGTCAGCCCCAGGATGGCCTTCAGGCGCGTTGTGAAGGTCGCCAGGTCGCAGCCGGTGATGACGTGGTACCAGGTGGAAAGCTGGAGTTCGGGGTCCTCGTAGTCCACGATCTGGACCAGCATGTGGGGCAGGCCCAGGAGCTTCGCGGCGGTGACGCGGTTCGCGCCATCCAACACGACATAACGATCCTCCTCTGGGCTGAGACGAGCCACAATCGGCGGGTTGATCAGCACGCCTTCGGCCTTCAGCCGTTCGGCCAGCGGCAGCGAGCGCTGGACATCGTGCTGTTCGTGTGGGATCAGCCGGTCCAGCGGGACGATGCGTAGGGTGGGTAAATCAAACAGGGGCGGAGACACGTCATCTATTTTACATGGGTGGCCAGGTAGTCCAGGATGTCAATCTTGGTCAGGATGCCGATGACGGCGTCGTCTTCCACGACCACAGCGACGTTACCGGTGGTGAAGATGCCTAGCAGCGTCTCCAGGGGGGCATCGGGGTGGACCACAGCCACGTCCGGGTTGACGATGTCGGCGATGCTCTCCTCCATGGCGTGGGCGTGATCGGCCAGGAGCATGTGGTTGAGCAGGTCAATCTCGGTCACGATGCCGATGAGCTTCCCCTGGTCATCCACGACCGGCACCTGGGAGATGTCGTGCTGCTTCATCAGGGCGATGACATTCACCATCTTGTCGCTGGGCCGGGCGGTGATCACGCCCTGCATGGGCTTGGCCTTAAGCATGTCGGCGGCGCGATTCTCCAGCCAGGCCGACTCCAGGAAACCGTTTTCGCGCATCCAATCGTCATTGAATACTTTGGACAGGTAGCGGGCGCCGGAGTCGGGCAGGATGACGACCATGAGCGTCCCTGCGGGCAGATTGTGGGAAGTGGCATAGTGCAGTGCGCCGGCGACGGCGGTTCCTGAGGAGCCGCCGCAGAAGATGCCCTCCTCGCGCACCAGGCGGCGCGTCATCAGGAAGGATTCTTTGTCGCCGATTTGCACCATGTCGTCAATCACGCTGAAATCCAGCGCACCGGGGACGAAGTCTTCGCCGATGCCTTCCACCTTGTAGGTCTTCAGGAAGGGGTGGTCGGGCACGCGACCCAGCTTGAAGGTGTCGTAGAGCAGCGAGCCGACCGGGTCCACGCCGACGACCTTGATCTTGGGGTTCTGCTCCTTGAGGTAGCGGCCTGCGCCGGTGATCGTGCCGCCGGTGCCCACGCCAGCGACGAGGACATCAATCTGCCCGCCTGTCTGGCGCCAGATCTCCGGGCCGGTGGTGCGATAGTGGGCTTCGGGGTTGGCAGGGTTATAATACTGATTGGCGAGGATGGCGTTGGGCGTCTCTTGCACAATGCGGCGGGCCACGCTATAGTACGAACGTGGGTCGTCGGGTTCAACGGCGGTGGGGGTGATGATGACGCGGGCGCCGAAGGCGCGCAGCAGGCGGATCTTCTCTTCGCTCATCTTGTCGGGCATGACGAAGATGCACTTGTAGCCGCGAATGGCCGCGACGATAGCCAGCCCTACGCCGGTGTTGCCGGAGGTGGCTTCCACAATGGTGCCGCCTGGGCGCAGCAGGCCGCGTCGCTCGGCGTCCTCAATGATGGCGATGCCAATGCGGTCTTTGACCGATCCGCCGGGGTTAAGGAACTCCAGCTTGGCGTACACGGTCGCCTGAAGGCCCCGGGTCACGCGGTTGAGCCGGACCAGCGGCGTGTTGCCGATCACCCCCAGGATGTTGTCGTACATCTCGGTCGTGACCATGCCCTGGGGCGGGGGCGCGATAGCAGAAGCGTCCATAGCACCACCTCGTTGATTTAACCTGATGCTCTAGTGCAAGCGTACCATGAATGGCTGGTGTTGTCAATGCCTGTTATTTTACCCTGTGGAGATAATCCATTGAGCGCCTCTGAAATCTTCTCCATTGCGCCGGCAGTTCAGGAGGCGCTGAGTGCGGGCGGGCCGATAGTAGCGTTGGAATCCGCACTCATCAGCCATGGGCTGCCTTATCCGCTGAACCTGGAGACCGCTCAGGCGATGGAGGCCGCCATCCGGGCCGAGGGCGCGCTCCCGGCGACGATTGGCCTGATCGCCGGGCAGGTGGTGGTGGGGCTGAGCGCGGCGCAGTGCGAGCGGCTGGCGCGAGGGCAGGGCGTGCGCAAAGTCAGCCGCCGTGACCTGCCCCTGGCCCTCGCCTGGGGGATGGATGGGGGGACAACGGTCGCCGCGACGGTCTATCTCGCGGGGCGCTGCGGCCTGCGCGTGATGGCCACCGGCGGTATCGGTGGGGTGCATCGGGGGCAGCCATACGACATCTCCGCCGATCTGCCGGAACTGGCGCGGACACCGCTCGTCGTAGTGTGCTCCGGCCCCAAGGCGTTGCTTGATCTCCCCCTGACCCGTGAGGTGCTGGAGACGTACGGTGTCCCGGTCATTGGCTATGGCGTGGAGGAGATGCCCGCGTTCACCAGCGTGACCAGCGGGCTGCCGGTAGATGGCCGCGTGGATGCGCCGGAGGAGGTGGCGCGGCTGGTGCGCGCACGGGATGCGCTGGGGCTGAGGACAGCCCTGCTGGTCACTGTCCCTGTCCCTGCAGAGGTCGCCCTATCCCCAGAGGAAGCCCAGGCCGCTACAGCGCGGGCATTAGAGCTGGCCGAAGCGCAGGGTATCACCGGTGCGGCCCTGACCCCGTTTGTGCTGGCGCAGATGGCTGCGCTCACCGGCGGACGCAGCCGACAGGCGAATATCGCCCTGCTGGTGAACAACGCACGGGTGGCGGCGCGGATCGCGCGGGCGCTGGCGGGGACATGAGGCGTGATCCGCTACGTCGCCTTCGGCATCGTCATAGATGACCTGGTCTTTGAGGACGGCAGGCAAGTTTTGGGCGTCTTGGGCGGGGGTGGGCCGCAGGCGGCCTTTGGGATGCGGCTGTGGGGGGAGGGCGTGGGTCTGGTCGCGGCGGTCGGCGCCGATTGGCCTGTTGCCCATCGGGCACAATTGGAGGCAGCGGGCATTGACCTGAGAGGAGTGCTCACCGGCCCCTGGCCCACATTGCGTGCCTGGCAAATCTATGGGAGCGCAGGGGAGCGCCGCCACGTGTGGCGAGTGGCCCCGGGGCGCGACCGGCCTGACTGGTCACGCTGCCTGGCTCTGGCCCCTAGTGATTATCGGGCAGCACGTGGCTATCATCTGGGCCTCCATGCGGAGGCCACCGATCTGGGCCTGGTGCGCCAGTTGCGGGCCTACGGGGGATATGTGAGCTTGGAGTTGTTCCGGCCCGCCCCCCAGCCGCTGGACGCCGGCGCATTGCGTGCGCTGGCCTGTGCGCCTGACATCCTGTCGCTCACCTTAGAAGAAGCCCAATCTCTATACGCTTCCAAAGCCCCGTTGTCTTCGGAAAAAACGGGTCTCTGTGCCGATTTAGTGCGTCGTCTGCATCAGGCCGGGGCTCGTATGGTCGCGCTGCGCTTAGGCCCTGAGGGGGCACTTGTCAGCGGTGGGCGGACGGGGCGGGCCTGGCACATTCCCGCTTTTCCCACGACGGTGGTCGATCCGACCGGCGCGGACAACGCCTTCAGCGGCGCGTTCCTGGTGGGCATCGTTAAAACAGGCGATCCGCTGACGGCGGGGCTGTGGGGGAGTGTGGCCGCCTCCTTGATTATTGAGAGGGTTGGTCTCCCCGGCAGGATAGATGCGGCCCTGCGCCTGGAGGCCCGGCGTCGTGTTCAGGCGTTGCGCCCCCACGTCCGCACAGTTCAGATTTAATCCCATCTTCGCAATTCCCCTTCCTTTTTGCTTCCTGGGTCTGGCCTTCCGGCTCTGCGGCTACATAGCGGATGTGGACAGGTTATCCACAGCGCGACTGATTTTCATTCGGTTAAATACTATGTCGGCGCTATTTGATATTCGGTTAAATATTTTTTAGGTGCGGTGGCGATGGATGGGCCACTGTGGGGTGTGGCCATGATATTTCGTATAGTGAACATAGCCTTGTTACCTATATATCAGCTATCTAATATTTTAGATAAACTAGATAGCAGATATATAGTAGGGAAATGCCGTTGTCGCTGCGCGTGGAGGGGCACGTTGGGGGCAATTTATGCCCGGTCGCCTTGCCCCAGGCGCGCATTTGTGGTAGCATGACGAGCGGCTCCTGGGCACAGATGTGCTGTGCCCAGGACGCTGCTCAGGCCTATGTCTGTCCAGTCCAATCCGAGTGCCCTCACTGGGACGACGCGCCCATTGCCCTGGGTATGGGTATGGGGTGCGGCTGTGCTCCTCGTGGTGCTCTTCTTTCAGGTGCTGAACGGCGCCCACGATGCCTCGTTGACCGCAGATGAGCCGGTTCACATTTTGCGCGGTTATGCCTTGTGGCGCAGCGGTGACTTCCGTTTGCAATATGGGCATCCGCCGTTGATCCATTGGATCAGCGGGGCCGCGTTGGAGTTGGAACCCGACCTGCCGCCACCGCAGACACTGCCCGGCTGGGAGCAGGCTGACCGGATGACGATGGCCCCACAACTCCTGACAGGCTCGCCACAGCGCGTGGACCGCATCGTCTGGCTGGCGCGCTATCCCATTGCGCTTTTGGCGATATTGCTGGGCGCGGTCGTGTTCCGTTGGACGCGGGAGTGGCTGGGGCCGGTCGCAGGAGTGGCGGCTTTGGCGTTCCTGGCCTTCGATCCCAACATCATTGCGCATGCGGGCCTGGCGACAACGGACCTGGGGGTCAGTGTGTTCTTCTTTGCGGCGGCGTATACATTCTATCGGGCGCTGCGGCAGCCTACATTGGGTCGGCTGGCCATCGCCGGCCTTGCCTTTGGCCTGGCCCAGGCAGCCAAGCTCTCTGCGTTGATTTTAGGGCCGGCGTTTGTGCTGCTTGCGGCGCTGAGCGTGCTGCGGATACCCCGCCGCCAGGGGAGGGCAACGCCCATCTTCTCTATGGTGATCATCTTTGTGATCGGCGGGCTGACGCTGTGGGCGGTGTATGGCTTCCAGTGGGGGCCGGTGCCCGGCCTGGCCCTGTCGCTGCCGGCACCGGCGTATTGGGTGAGCCTGATCCGGCTGCGTGACCATGAAGAGCTGGGTCACCGCGCTTATCTCCTGGGGCAGATTTCCTCCGAAGGCTGGTGGTATTACTTTCCGGTTGCCTTTCTGGTGAAGACGCCCCTGCCGACGTTGATCGCGTTGGTGCTAGCGAGCATCGCCTGGCTACGTCACGTGATGAGACGCGGCCTTAATTGGCTGGAGCCCAGAGGCATAGCTATGGCCAGCTTGGTGGTGCCGCCGCTGGCCTACCTGGCTGTGAGCGTCAACAGCAGCCTGAACATCGGCTATCGGCATATCTTGCCAGTGTTGCCGTTCGCGTTTGTGTTCGCCTCTCAGATCCTCTGTCTGCCCGATTTGCTGCGTCGCCATGCCCCTAAGGGGAGCGGCATCGTGGCGGCGATCTTGCTGCTGTGGCTGGCAGTTGAGGCCCTTGCCATTCAGCCTTATCCGCTGGCCTATTTTAACCAGCTTGCCGGTGGGCCAGCGCAAGGCTACCGCGTGCTAGCCGATTCCAATCTGGATTGGGGGCAGGACCTCAAGCGGCTAGCCGCTGTACTGAAGGCGCAGGGGATTGAGCGCCCCTGGCTGAGCTACTTCGGTGGGGCGGACCCGGCGCTTTACGGGATTGAGTACCGGCGCTTACCCGCGCCGCCGCCATCGCCGCCCGCGCCCGATTATCACCCCTTCAACCCCGCACCTGGTGTCTACGCCATCAGCGCCAGCAATCTGGTGGGTGTCGGCCTGGCTGAACCCGATGCGTTCTATATCTTCCGCCAGCGCGAGCCGTTTGCCCATATCGGCTATTCCATCTTTCTGTATCGGATTGAGCCGACGCCGCTCCAGGGCGATTGGGTGGGCGCGTGCGCTGCGCCCGACCGGCCCTATGATGATGAGCGCATCCGCCAGGGGTTTGGCGTGCCCGACCTGCGCATCGCGCAGTTTGATTGTCGCAGCGGTTGGCTCTATGCGGAGGGCGGTAAACCCGGCTGGTATCTTATCCCGGTGGATACCGAGGGGCCGACGTTGGCCGGGCGCTTCCTGGCCGGCCTGGAGCCTGTTTTCCGTTCGCGCCGCACGGCGACGCATCCGCCTTTTACCCTATTCTATTGGCCAGGAGGCACTACCACGTTCACTCAGGCCGACCCGCCGGTCAATTTCGGCGGGGTTTTGACGTTTCTCGGTTATCGCCTGGAAGTCGGCCAGGTTGCAGCAGGCGAGGCGATTCACGTGGATACGGTCTGGCAGGTGACAGGCGCCAGCCCGGGCCTGGTCTCCATCCTGGCTCACCTGACAGCCCCAGATGGGCATTTGGTCAGTGGGGGCGATGGCCTGGGGGTGACGCCTGAGAGTTGGGCGGTGGGCGATGTGATCGTGCAGACGCATACGATTCAGGTTCCGGAGGATGCCGCGCCCGGTCTCTACATGCTCCAGACGGGCCTGTACGCTCTCCCGGAAGGGCGCCGCTTCCCGGTTCGTGGGGGTGGGGCTGCCGGTGCTGATCGGTTATCGTTCGCTCAGGTGCGTGTGGGGCCGTAGGCGTTGTATCGGACGGTAAGACTGCGTTATAATGGCGATGTGCGCACAGCAGACCTGCTTATAGGGGATGGGGAGGGGCTGGTATTAACGGAGATTGAGCTTTCAGCCGAGGTGGTCCATCCAGGCGAGGCCGTGCAGGTGCGCCTGACCTGGGGGGTGCAGGCACCTGTTGGAGCGGATTACACGGTCTTCCTCCATGCTCTCAGCGATGGCGAGCCACGCTTCCAGGCCGACCGCCCGCCGTTGTAAGGCGCTTATCCGACCGGTTTATGGGAGGCTGGTGAGGTAGTGACGGATACCATTACGCTGACAGTTCCGTCGGGTACATCGCCAGGGCACTATCGCCTGGTGACCGGCCTGTATGATCCTCAGACAGGGGTGTGCCTGCCCGCCTTTGCTGCCACCGGCGAGCGCCAGCCTGACGATGCGCTTCCACTTGGAGAGATTCAAGTTGCGCCCTAGCGCGTCAAAACACGCTCTTCTTCCTGCTCTCCTCTCCCCCGGTTTTTGGGGAAGGGTGGTGAAGGGAAGAGGGGCCGAATACGGCCTGCTGATCATTATTCTCTTGGGCTTCGGCGTGCGCATCTTCGCGCTGGATAAGCCCAGTCTGTGGTTGGATGAGACCTTCAGTTTCTCACTTTCAAACATGGCGTATTCTTTTCGGGCGCTGGTGGATGTCCTGGTGCGCGATGATCTCCATCCCTTCCTGTACTATCTGATCCTGTATGGGCATCGGTTGCTGGCTGGAGATAGTGAGTTCAGCCTGCGCTTTCTTTCGGTTTTGTTTGGCGTCCTGTTAATCCCCACGACGTACACTATCGCCAGGGAGTTATTGAGCGGCAGAGCCAGTGCGCGGCAAATAAGTATTATCATCGGCCTGACGTCAGCCGCATTGGTGGCCTTTTCGCCCTTCCTGGTGCGTTATTCGCGTGAGGTGCGGAGCTATATGTTAATTGCCCTGCTTATTGCGCTGGCTATGCTGGCGCTGTTGCGGGCGGTGCGCCTGGGCGGGCGTTGGTGGATTGTTTATGCTGCTCTGTTCACGCTCTCCTGGTACACGCATTATTTCTCCATTTTCCTCTTGCCAGCGTTCTTTTTCTATAGTGTGCTGATGGGGCGGAGGGCGTTCCTCCCCTGGCTGGGGGCGACCGGGTTATCTATCGGCCTGTTTTTGCCCTGGGTCGGGCCGATGTTATGGCAGATGAGGCGATTGATCGTTGCCCCCGACTTTTTTCCTGGCCAACTCAGTCCTTGGAAGGTCATTGAGGACCTGGCTCAGATTCTGCTGACGGAGCAGGGGGGTGAGATAGTTGGAGCGCAGTTCGTTGCGCCCCTGCTTTTGGTTGTTATTGGGCTTGTCACAGGCGGGCTTATCCTCCTGCGGCGGGACGATGTGGTTAAGCGAGCGACGCTTGTGTTTTTGGCCTGGATCGTGCCGGTGGCGTTGACAGCGGTGGCGGTGACGTATATACCCAAGTTTGCCCCGCGCTACATGATCACCGCGATTGCTCCGCTGATCCTCAGCCTGACGCTAGGTCTATGTTTGTTGCTCTGGCGTTGGTCGCGCATCGGGCGGACGATCTACGCAATCGCGGCGATTGTCGCTATGGTGCTCTCCTTAGGCCAGACGGTGTACGCTGCGGCGCGTGGTGAACTGGCCGAAGGCGACGACCCACGTTCGCTGGCACGCTTTCTCAAGGAGCGGACCGGGCCAGATGACGTGTTGCTCCTGGTCAAGGACGCGCCCCATATCTTCCAATATTATGATGCCGGGCCTGCACGGATCATCGGCCTCAATGTTATGACCGATCTGACGCACAGCGCTCAGGTGATCAATCAACTCCTGGCAGAACATCCGCGCCATATCTGGCTGATCTTATGGCAACAGGCCTGGGCTGATCCGGGGGATTTCGCGGCGACCGAACTCTTACGGCGAGGACGAACGATCACAGTCACCGGAAGTTTTGCTGGCTATAAGGCATGGGGCTTTGAGATGCTGGATTACAGCCCGATCGTCCTCCAGCCCACCCCCCAGGTGTTGCTGGACGCCGATTTTGGCGACGTGGCCTCGGTGGTTGGCTACGATGTGATTGACCATGACCCCGGTTGGCTTCACGTGATCTCCTATTGGCGCAGGAATCGCCCTGGTCCAGGCCGCTATATAGCCACCTTGACCCTGGAGGATGAGTATGGCTATAGTTATGCCTCGGCGACCCAGCCACTGGCCACCTGGAACTACCTTCCATCGGCCTGGCCACCGGGCGAGGCGGTGCGCGTCCGTATAGATGTACCTTTGCCGCCTTACTTGTCGCCGCGCACATATCGTGTCTGGCTTTCGTTATGGGACGCCAAAGCGAAGGGCTATGTGCCCATAACCCGCGCCACTGCTCCGGTGCAGGGGCGCCGCGTCCAACTCGCTGATCTGCCGCTGACCAGGGCGCAGCTTGACACGGGAGCGCTGGCGATCCCCCATCGTACTGAGCATACTTTTGCCGGTGGGCTGCGGTTGCTTGGCTATGATCTGAACCGAACCGAGGCGCTACCCGGCGATCCGCTCCTGCTGGCGCTGGGGTGGCAGGCGGCTAGCGATACACAGCGGATGTTCACGCCGCCTGAGGCTATCCACATAGGTCTGCGCGCAGCCGATGGGCGCGTGGCCTACTCAAGCGAATATCCGTTGTTGGATGGAGAGCCAGCAGCGGAATGGGCGGCAGGGGAGATCAGGCTTGGCGCCTATTTGCTGCTGCTGCCGGTTGAGTTGGAGGGCGGGCGCTACACGCTGGAAGTTGGTATAGCTGGGGATTGGCTGAAGCTACGTGATGTCAACATCCCCATGGAGCCTCGTCGCTTTGACCTGCCGCCCGACGTCCGGCCAGCAGATGCGCGGTTCGGGGGGCTGGCGCGACTGGCGGGCTATCGGCTGGAGCCGGAGGCTCTGGCGCCAGGGCGGCCCTTGACTGTGACGTTGTACTGGCGCGTTGAGGGAAGCACGCGGGAGAGCTACCACGTGACCGCGCAACTCATGGCCAACGGTGAAAAGATCGCGCAGCACGATGGCATTCCTGCTGGGGGCACGCGGCCCACGACAAGCTGGCTGCCCGGCGAGGTCGTCGCCGACGTGCACCCTATCGTCGTCCCCACCGATTTGCCGCAGGGCCAGTACGCCATCCTGGTGGCTGTCTATCAAGACGGCGAACGGCTTCCGGTGGGGCCAGATACAGATTTTGTTTTACTGCCCATCTCACCATGACCACTTTCTTGAGCGTATGACGTCTCAACAGCTTATTGCGGACCAACAACCTACTACTGGGCGCGTGTATGCGACATTTTTGCGCCGTGTGTTTGCAAGGGTGACACCTGTCCATCTATGTTACCTCTGTTTCGTGACCCTGGCGGTGATCTATAGCCTGGCGACACCGGTCTTTGAGTTCCCAGATGAATCGTTTCACTTCGCCGTGATTGACACGATTCGTCGTACGGGGACGCTGCCAGTGCAGCGTCCGGGGGAGGAGTCACCGTGGAAGCAGGTGGGCAGCCATCCACCTTTGTATTACTTTGTGGCGGCCGTGAGCACGCTCTGGATTGATACCAGCGACATGCCCCAAGTTCTGCGCTATAACCCCCATGCCTTTATCGGGCAGCCTTCGGCCCAGGACAACCGCAATCTGGTCATCCACGGCGAGCACGAGAGCTTCCCCTGGCAGGGTACGACACTGGCGATCCACGTTATTCGGTTAATGGGCGTGCTGATAGGCCTGGGCACATTGCTCTGCGTGACTGCGGTTGCGCGTGAGATGGCATCGGGACATGAGGGGGTTGTGCTCCTGGCGACTGCGCTGGTGGCGTTTAATCCCATGGTATTGTTTGTCAGCAGCGGTGTCAGCAACGATGGCCTGACCATGTTTTTGAGTGCGCTTGCCTTGCTCTTCAGCCTGCGCTTGTGGCGCATGGGGCTGTCACCCCAACGAGTCGCCTGGCTGGGGGTGCTCGTTGGCGCCGCCTCCCTGACCAAGGTCAGTGGGCTGACCTTGGTCCCACTGGCGCTGACAGCGGTGGGTGCCAGCGCCTGGCGCGAGCGTAAATGGCGTCAAGGGATCGTCGCGGGCGCGATCATCGTCACGCTCGTGGCGATCACAGCAGGGTGGTGGTATCTGCGTAATCGGTGGCTTTACGGCGAATGGTTGGGGCTATGGACCATGAGTCTTGTAGCCGGGCTGCGGCCTGGGGCGCCGGTTAGCTTATTTGAACTGCTTGCCGAGTGGCAAGGCTTTCGCTACTCTTACTGGGGCGTATTTGGCGCTTTCACCATTATCTTGCCTGATTGGCTTTATCACGCTTATGACCTGCTCCTGATCATCGCAGCCGCCGGGCTTATCTGGGAAGTTGTCCAACGGCTGCGACGTCCGGCTCGTTTTGACCTCAGCCGGGTGATTGAGGACTACGGCGACCTGGTGCCCTTCGCCCTGATCGCCCTCCAGGTCGTCATGACGATGGCTGGTATTATCCGCTTGACCAGTCTAACCATGGCCTCGCAAGGCCGATTGCTCTTCCCGGCCATCGGCGGTATCGCCACGTTAATGGCCGTAGGGCTGGCCAGGGTGCTGCACCTGCCCCTCCATTTCGGCCGTTCTCCACGTGGGTTGACGGTGGCCGAGAGGATAGGGCTGTATGCCCCTACGCTCCTGAGCCTGGCGCTTTTTGCCGTCGCTGCCCTGATCCCCTTTACTGTGATCGCCCCGGCCTATGTCCCACCGCAACCGGTGACGGAGGCCGACATCCCTGAAGGGGCCAGGATCCCAAAGGATCGCCGTGTCCGCTTCGGGGGGCAGGTTGAGTTGGTGGGGATGCAGGTGGGGGCCGAGCCTGTGCGAGCGGGTGACCGGCTGGAGGTGACGGTGTGGTGGCGGGCGGTTGCGCCGATGCAGGTGGATTATACGGCCTTTGCCCACGTCTATGGGCCTGGGCATGTCAAGCTGGGGGAGGTCAACCGCTATCCGGCCAGCGGGTGGTTTCCCACGTCGCAATGGCGCGTGGGCGACCTGTGGCGGGATACGTTCCGCGTGCCGATCCGGGAGGATACGGCGGCGCCGGCGATGCTGACGGTTGAAGTGGGCTTGTTTGACACAAGGACGTTTACGCCATTACCTCCGACAACGATGGATGGCAGCGCCTTGGGGCGGGTGATCGCCGGCTACGCCAAGCTGGCCGGACAGGCATCGGCAGCGGTGGACATCTCGCCGCAGGCGACGCGCTTCGGCGACCACATTTTCCTGGAAAGCGTAGAGATCACCCCAGATCCTCCGGTGGTGAGGCCGGGCGATGTCCTCTCGGTCACGCTCACCTGGCGCGCCGATGGACGGCCCGCGCGGGCCTATACGGTGTTTGTCCACCTGATCGGTGAGAACGGCCAGATCGTCACCCAAGGGGATGGGCCGCCTCAAGGGGGCGAATACCCCACCTCGTTCTGGGACGCCGGGGAGCGCATTGCCGATGCACATCTCCTGACGGTCCCGCCGGATGCCCCGCCTGGGCAGTATAGGCTGTATTTAGGGCTTTATGTCCTGGAGACCGGCGAACGCCTGCCGATTCTGGATGCGAATGGGCAGATCATCGCGGACCACGTGGTATGGCCCACGCCCATCGTCATCAGGTAGAATGGGGGAAGGGCGCGTCACCCTGCGCCCTTCCCTTGTCTAGCGCAGCGGCATGGTCGGATCGGCCAACCGCGCCCGGTCAGCGGCGCTTAACGTGGGTACCGTTTTGAGCAGCGCCTGGATAGCCTCAAGCTGGCCTTCGGCGGGGTTGATCACGAGCGCGCCGCGCAGTTGGTTCTGATAGAGGTAAAACACCGTGAGCGCCGGGCGAGCGGATGGGTCGGCAGGGCCGCGCTGGATCACGTCATCCCACTGGAACAGGTCGCCGTAGGCCTGGATGTCCAGGTCAAACAGGTCGGAGTAGAAGTAGGGCAGTTCGCTCCAGGGCACACGGTCGCCGGCCATGTTCAACCCGGCGATACGCCCTTGCTGGCGGGCGACGTCCCAGTGCTCAATGCGCATACGCCGATGATAGAGGGGGCTCCAGGCGGCGGCCATGTCGCCTGCGGCGAAGATGTCCGCGTCGCTGCTCTGAAGGTACTCGTCCACTGCCACGCCGTTGTGCTCAATGGCCAGCCCGGCCTGGTGCGCCAGCGCGATACGCGGGATGACGCCAGCGCCAACGACGGCGGTATCTGCGGGGATGATCTCACCCGAGGCCAGGCGCACGCCCCTGAGACGGTCGTCGCCGATGAAGGCATCCACATTCACCCCTGGGCGGATGGTCACCCCTTTCTGGGTGAAGTAGTCGGTGAGGAAGCGCCCCACGATTGGGCCGACGTGGTAGCTAAGCAGCAGGTCCTCGCGGAAGAGCAACGTGGTGTGCACGCCGCTCTGGGCGAAGGCCGAAGCCACTTCGGCGCCGATGAAGCCGCCGCCGATGACCGCGGCCTGCTGCGATTGGGCCATGGCTGCGCGCAGTTCGTCGGAATCCGGGATGGTGCGCAGGTAGTAAATCCCCGCCAGGTCATTGCCGGGGATATTGAGGCGGCGCGGCTCGGCGCCGGTCGCCAAGAGCAGCCGGTCGTAGCGCCACACGCTGCCGTCATTGAGGGTGACCTCGTGCGCCTGGGGGTTCAGCCCGATAGCGGTACGCCCGGTCAACGTCTCAATGTGGCGTTCCGCGTAAAATTCCGGCGGCTTGAAAAAGACCCTCTCCAGGGGGCGCTTGCCCATCAGGTATTTTTTGGACAGGTGGGGACGGTGGTAGGGGAGATAAGGCTCATCGCCGACAAGCACAATGCGCCCTGAGGTATCGCGCTCGCGGAGGGCTTCTGCGGCGCGTGCGCCGGCCAGCCCGGCGCCAACAATAAGGTAAGTGGTTTTCTCGCTCATGTGACCCTCTCCAATCACGGTTGAGTTTCCTAAAGTATCCCCTTCTCTAGTATCATACCTTTTTTGAGGAGAGGAGCAAGTGGTGGACGACGGACGCGGGATGACGGAGGACGAGATAGGCGCTTCGCGCCCGACGGAGGCCCCTCTGTCTTTCGTCCTTCGTCCTCCGTTTCCTTTGGTCCTTCTCCTGGTTGCCCTGGGCGTGCTTTTGCTCTCGCCGTTTCCCGACGACCGCGTTGCGGTGGGCGCGGTCCGTGCGGGCGATGCGGCCAGGCGCGCGTATGACTATCCGGCGGCGGTGAACGCCTACCAGCAGGCCGTTGTGCGGCAGGTGTGGAATCCGGCCCCCTGGTTGCGGCTGGCGCGTGTGCACGTGGTGATGCAGGAGAACGTGGCGGCACTCCAGGAAGCCTATGCCGCCGGCAGCCGGGGCGGCTTCACCCCTGAGGTGCGCGCTGAACTCGGCCAGGCGTTTGCCCACCTGGGGGACACGGCTGCTGCGCTGGAGCAGTGGCGCCAGGTTGCCAACGAGCTGCCAGAGGCGCCTGGACCGCCGAGAGTTGGTTGGGATGCGCTGGAGCGGGTTGCCGCTGGGTTCTACGATCTGGGCGTGGGGGAGGAAGCCGAGGCGCTCTATCGCCGCTTGCTGATGGCCCGGCCTGATCCCCGGGTGGCCTATCGGTTGGGGCTGCTTCTGGCTGCCCGCCAGCCGGAGGAGGCCGGCGCTTATCTGCGCCAGGCCGCTCATGATCCCCGTTTCCAGGCCCAGGCCGACATAGTGCTCAGTGTGCTCCTCCAGGAGCGATCGGACCCGGCGGAGGCCGCCGCCCATTTGGGGGCGGCGTTTGCCCGCGTGGAGGAGTGGCGCCTGGCGGAGCAGCAATTGTCCAGGGCGGTGGCGCAGAGGCCGAACTCCGCCCGGGCGCTGGCTTACCTGGGCCTGGCGCGTGACCAGTTGGGTCAGGATGGCTATGCGCCGCTGGCGCAGGCGTTGGCGCTGGCGCCGGAGGACCCGCTGGTTCACACCCTGATGGGCTATCACTGGAAGCGGCTTGGCTGGTGGGAGGCAGCCCGCGTGGAGTTTGAACAGGCCTATGACCGCGACCCGGCCAATGCGGCCCTCAGCGCCGAGATCGGCCTGATGTACGCGGCCAGGGGCGATTATGAGACGGCGCGCATCTGGCTGCGCGAGGCCACGCGCCTGGCGCCGGAGGACCCGGCGTTTTGGAAGCTGGCGGCCCGCTTTTACCTTGACCGTGCCTTTGAGGTGGCGCGGGAGGGCCTGCCTGCTGCGCTGCGGGCGACCGAACTGGCCCCGGATGACGCTGAAGCCTACGACCTGCTCGGCTGGGCGCTGTATCTCAACGGGGATGTGGCGGGCGCGTTGGGGGCGCTGAAGCGGGCGCTTGCGCTGGATCCCGGCCTGGCCGGCGCACACTATCATATGGGGTTGGTTCAGGCGCGGCGCGGCGACAGGGAGGCGGCCCGTCAGGCGTTCGCCCGCGCCGCAGCGCTGGACCCCGGCGGCCCGGTCGGCCGCCTGGCCCAACGGGAACTGTCCCCCTGACCCCTTTCGGCCCAATATGTTATAATTCGCCGGAAATGAGACATTCAACGGATTGGCCCTGGGGGTTAGGAGGAGCGGATGCGGGTCTATGTAGATACGCTGGGGTGTCGCCTGAACCAGAGCGAGATAGAGCGCCTGGCGCGGCAGTTTGAGCGCGCCGGGCATACGCTGGTCCGCGTGGCCGGGGAGGCCGACCTGTGCGTGGTCAACACCTGCGCGGTCACCGGCGAGGCCGAGCACAAGTCGCGCCAGCTTATCCGCCGCATTGCGCGGGCTGCGCCCCAGGCGCGGATTGTGGCCACCGGCTGTTACGCCCATCTGGCGCCAGATCGGGTTCGGGCGCTCCCCGGCGTGAGCCAGGTGGTCAATAACTTTGATAAGGACCGGCTGGTCGCGCTTGTGGCCCCTACTATAGTTCCCCTCTCCCCCGGTGCAGGGGGGCGGGTACAGGCCACCGCCGAACTGTTTGACCGTGAGCCGGTAGTGCGCGACTATGTCCCCGGCGCCTATGGGCGCACCCGCGCCTTCGTCAAAGTGCAGGATGGTTGCGATAACCGCTGTACCTTCTGCATCACCACGATTGCGCGGGGGCCGGGCCGCAGCCGCCCACTGGCCGAGGTCGTGGCCGAGGTGCAGGCGATGGCGGCCGGCGGCTACCAGGAGGTCGTCCTGACGGGGGTGCATCTCGGCTCCTATGGGCATGATCGGGGCGAACGCGATGGCCTGAAGCGGCTGGTTGCCGCCATCCTGGCCGATACCGATATCCCCCGGCTGCGCCTGTCCTCGTTGGAGCCTTGGGACCTGGATGAGGGCTTCTTTGAGCTGTGGGCGAACCCGCGCCTCTGTCCTCATTTGCACCTGCCCTTGCAGAGCGGCTGTGATCGCACGCTGCGGCGCATGGCCCGGCGCACCACCTGCGCCCGCTTTCGCCGCCTGGTGGAGGCCGCGCGCGCCGCCATCCCCGATCTGGCCCTGACCACCGACCTGATCGCCGGCTTCCCCGGCGAGAGCGAGGACGATTTCCGCGCCAGCTATGCGTATGTCGCCAGCATTGGCTTCGCCGGACTGCATGTCTTCCCGTATTCGGCGCGGCCCGGCACGGCAGCCGCGCGTATGCGCAACCAGGTGCCGCACCGGGTGAAGGAGGCGCGTTGCCGGGCGTTGATCGCGCTGGGCCGGGAGATGGGGCGGGCCTTCCGCCAACGCTATGTGGGCCGGACAATGGCGGTGTTGTGGGAGAGCGCGACCGGCGCGGATGAACAGGGCTGGCGTTGGAGCGGCCTGACCCCCAATTACCTGCGCGTGGAGGTCACCAGCCGAGAGGTGTTGCATAACCGCGTAACGCCGGTGCGCTTAGTGGCGCTGCGCGAAGATAACATTCTGGAGGGGGAATTGTGACAGCAGAGTGCATCTTCTGCCGGATCGTCGCGGGCCATGCGCCCGCTCAGATCGTCTATCGCGGCGAGGGCGTGACGGCTTTCCGCGACATCCATCCCCAGGCGCCTGTCCACATTCTGATCATCCCCGACCGGCATATCCCCAGCCTGGCCGAGGCCCAGCCAGAGGATGCCGAACTATTGGGGCGGCTATTGCTGGTGGCGCGGCAGCTGGCGGAGCAAGAGGGGCTGGGCAACGGCTATCGTCTGGTGTTGAACACAGGCCGACATGCCGGGCAATCGGTCTTTCATCTCCACTTCCACCTGCTAGGCGGTCGGGGCATGCGTTGGCCGCCGGGGTAAGCGGGTCCGATCTGAGGCACACGGGCCACTCCAGGGCCAGGGCACTAGACCGCGATACTTCCCATTTGCTGCCGCAGCACCGTGAAGCATTCCTTGAAGCCGCTGCCCGTGTAGGGGAATACGATCCGCTCAACCTGGGGGCGCCCCTCCCGAACTGTGTGCAACGCCAGGTACGATTCCAGGATGGACATGGAGAACTCCACCGAGGTGATCTCGGCCAGATCAAGGCTGCGGGGCAGATGGCGGGCCGCAGCGGGATCGGGGATACGCAGCAATCGTTGATGGGTGACGACCAGGGCTTCGGCGTACCCGCGGTGCTCCACCCAGGCTGGCAGCAAGGCGCGGGCGAGGACAGTTTCGCGGCTGCGCAGTTCGCTGGCGATGGCGGCCTCCAGGCGTGCGACAATAGGGGCGATGTCGTCGGCTGAATTGCTGGCCGGGTCGCGGAGCGGGAGGCGCAGCGGGGCGGGCGGTGTGGCCCGGCGCAGGCGGCGGTCATCCGGCTCAGGCTGCCAGCGCGACACGATGGCTGCGGCTTCACGTAACTCAGCGGCGGCCTCTGCCGGGAACTCCCAGATGGTGGTTTGCTGCCCCTGGGCTGCGCGCCATACGATGGTGAGCATGGCACTCCCCTGGTGGGACAGAGCGACTTCTATAGAAGCGACGCGCTCTGGTGGGGCGGTGTGCGCGATATAGCCGTAGCGAATGTTGGCCGAATCCGGGGGGACGATCTCGGCCACCAGCGTGAGCTGCTGGTCGGTCACAAACAGGATGCCTTCCTGCAGCGTCGGGCGCGGCGCGAACAGGTGCTTGAAAGCGCTCTTCATCGCCGGGCGGTTCACCGCGAACAGGATGCGCTCGCCTGGGGCCAGGTACTCGTCCACATATTTCTGGAAGCGGAAGGGCAATTGGTGGTAGGCGTATTCGGCCTCGCTGTGGGGTTCGGCTTCGCTTAACCGCCGTGCTCCGGCGACCCTGTAGCCCAGTGGCTTCCAGGCGGGGCGGGCGGGGCCCTGTTTCCTTCCGGCCCGCGCCAGCCGGGCCTGCTGCCGTGCCTGGTGGATCCAGGCGTGTGCGGCCTGGGCCGGTTCCCAGACGATCATCGTTGGGGAGGTGTGCGCCCCCTCATGGCAGGCGAAGGCCATCAGGGCCTGGCGTCGCTCCTCAGAGAGATCGTCTGGTGTGCGGATGGAGGCCGATTGCGGGTCAGCGGCGGCCACAGCCACGACGCGCCGCCACTCCCGCGCTCCATCCCGGCTGACGAGCAGGCCGATGGGGCGTGCCGTAACCACCGTGCCGGGGAAGGCCGAACGCGGCATAAGCAACCAGACCGGTACATTGTCCGCGCCATCAGGTGAGCTATCTGGAACCTCGGCACGATCACAGGGCGCGGGCTGGGGCGTCCGGTGGAATCCGCTCAACCGCAGCCCGCCGATAGCGGGATCGTAGGTGTAACAGGCGCAATCGTCACCCGCAGAGACGATACGCACTTCAATGAAGTCATTAACGCTGAAAGGTGTGCTCATCTCGGCTCGGTCCAGGAAAGGTGCTGAGGGATTAGCCTTGTAGTCAGGTGTCAGGTTGTTGATGTCCCATCTCCGCCAGCGCCTGCTGGGCCGCCTCGCGGATGGAGGCCAATGGGTCGGCCAGGGCCAGGGTGAGCGCCTGGGCCGCCTCGGCTCCGCCCAACTGGCCCAACGCCTGGGCAGCGGCCTGACGGGCGACGAAGGGGCGAGAGGCGTCGGCCAGCAGCCGGGCCAGCGTGGGCACGGCCCGCCGCTCCCCCAGCCGCCCCAGGGCACGGGCAGCCTGCCTGAGCATGGCCGGATCGCTGGTGTGCTCCACCAGCGCGCAGATAGGCTCCACCGCGCGCGTCTCGTGCAGCCAGCCGGAGAGGATATCCAGCGCCAGGCCGGCGCGTGTGGGCTCAGGGTGGTGCAGCGCGGCGATCAGCTTGTCCACGTAGCCCTGCTCCTCGGTCAGTGAGGCCCCGCAGTTGGGGCAGGTCGTAGCCTCATAGTCCAGTTCGGCCCAACAGTGCGGGCAATAGCGGATCAGCATCCAGGGCCACCTCTTTTCATCTCACCCTAAAGAGAATGATCGCCCCAGCCAGGCCGAGGGCGGCGGCATAGCCGAACCCGGCTGCGGGCGCGAGACCGGCCCACAGGCTGCCCACCACCAGGCTGGAGAGGAAATCCCCCAGGCCATTCACCGTCGCCAGCACCCCATAGCCGGTCCCGCGCAATTCCTCTGGCAGCAGGTCGGCGGCGATAGCCCCCTCCAGGGCATCCTCGGTGGCGATCACCATGCCGCCGAGTGCGAAGATCAGGCCGAGGATGGCCAGGTTGGGCACAGCGGCGATCAGCGCCAGGTTCATGGCAACGGCCAGCAGGTAGCCAAGCGCCAGCAGCCCGCGTTTACCCAGACGGTCAGCCAACGCCCCCACCGGGAAAGACGCGCCCGCATAAAACACGTTGTGGAGCACATACAGGGACACGGCCAGGGTGCTGGCCTGGGCTGCTCCAAGCGTGGGCGTGAGCACCTGCGCCGCCCGCAGGGTCAACAGGCTGTGGGCGAAATCACCCAGGCCAAACACGCCTACCCCCACCAGGAACAGCTTGAAGCGCAGCGGCAGCGCGCCGATGCTCTGCCACAGGCGCAGGGTATGATTGGGCTGCCGTCGTTGTTCGCGCACCAGGGTAGTGAAGGCCAGCGCAGCCAAGAGGCCGGGCAGGGCGCTCAGCCAGAACACGCTACGATAGTTCGCGCCCATGCCCACCAGGGCCAGAGCCACCAGCGGCCCGCCAATGGCCCCCACGGTGTCGCCTGCGCGGTGGAAGCCGAAAGCGCGCCCGCGCGCCTCGGCGGGTACGGATTCGGCCAAGATGGCGTCGCGCAACGGGCCGCGTATCCCCCGCCCCAGCCAGCCCAGGGCGCGGATCAGCAGGACCTGCGGCCAGGCTGTGGCCAAGGCAAACAGGCCCGTGCTCGCGGTCAGGGTGTAGCCCAAGATAACCAGCGGCTTGCGCTGCCCGATGCGGTCTGTGTACCAGCCGGCAGCCAACTTGACGAAGCTGGAGAGGGCATCGGCTACTCCCTCAATCGCCCCCAGCGCGCTGGCGGAGGCGCCGATGTTGAGCAGGAACAGTGGCAACAGCGCTGTGGCCATCTCATGCCCCAGGTCGCTCAAAAAGCTGGTCAGTCCCATGCCGATTACGTTGCGGTTGAGCCAGCCTTCAGCCGCAAGTGAGGCACTCTGGGCGGGCGATTCTCTCCGGATAGGATCAGGCATGTCAGCGCCTAACCGCCTCGCCGCTCCACAGGGCAATGGCTTCAATCAGGATAGGCAGGGATACGCCCAGCGTGAAGTGCTGGTGGCCGAGAACTGTGATCATTTCACCCACCTGAGGGCCATCGTCCTGACGCCAGGCAATGCGGACGTGCGCATGGCCGGTCAGGGTGAGCAGCCGGAAGGTCGTCTCCCTTCCTGTTTCTACCGAGGCGACCCGGCCTTCCAGCCAGGTGAAGGCGCCGGTCCGCGCCCATAACAGGCGGCAGGCCAGGTGAAAGGGCTGGGGCAACCGCTCCCAATCCGGCAAACGGTAGCCCATCTGGCGGTCAAAGAAGATCAGCATTTCGTCCGGTATCTCAGCCGTGAAGACCTGGAAACCGAGCTTCAGCAGGGACAGGAGATAGCCGGGATCGGTGAAGCGATGGCACAGCAGGAGTGGCGGAGCAGGCGCTATCCCTGCTGAGGCAGCACTGCGGGCGGCCAGGCAGGCCAGGAGATCATCAGGCAATGGCGCGGGCAGGGTGATGATCTCCTGTGCGCGCAAGACCTCATGGGCATGGGGTGCGTTCAACGCCAATCACCTCCGGCTTCTCCCCGGCAAAAAAGGCTACGGTGCGTATCCAGGCGGATTGCTCCGACGGCAATTTAGGCTCATAGCGGTATTCCCAGGCACGTTTGCGGATGTATTCTTGAAGCTCCCTATCCAGCCGCGTGAGCTTCTCATACGTAATGCGCATCAGGAAGTGTGCGGCCTGTGCCCGCTCTGGCCCGGCCAGGGCCAGCGCCCGCCGCAGGTGGGCCAGGCACAGCCCATCGGAGGCGCGGACCCATTCCTGGAACTCGGCCTGCATACATCCTCGCACCAGCCATTCTAGATAAGTCGCTTCGCTGTTTTGGCTCAACTCACACACCCGGCAGCGCCCGCGCGGCCACAGGCCGGGCGCACCACTGCTGGCAGATGTGCGCGCCGACCGTGCCAGGCGTTGCTCCCACCAGTGGCGAAGGGGCCTCCACCAGCGGCGCCACATTGACATGGAGGGGCGGACAGTGTCCCGTTTCATGTCGCCCAGGGCAGTTTCCAACTCCATCAGGATGCGCCTGGTCAAATCCTCCACCAGGATCGCGGTTCCCAGGCCGTCTCCCTGGGTGGCTATCTCCGTTTGCTGAAGTTGCCAGGCATGGGTGGGGCAGAAGCCCAGGCTACGCACGAAGTGGAGCCGGGTCTCGCCGTCGTTGACGTGCTCCCAAAGCAGGTTGCGGATGTAACGGTCGGCCGCTTGGTGATACAGGCGGCACAGGGGGCAGCCTGGTTCTCGCAGGGCCAGCTTGAGCTGCAAGGTGATCAGGTCTATGTCCATACTAGCGGATACCCTTCTGGGCGGACATCTGGCCAATAGCGCGCCTCCAGGCGTTGCCTTCCTGGCCCATCGGCTCGTGGGCAAAGCGGTAGTCCTGTTTGCGGATGAACTCACTCAGGTCGGCGTCCAGGCGTTCCAGGCAGGTTATTTCCAGTTCCACCAGCCGGTTAAAAGCGGCCTCGTTCCCCGCAAGTTGCAAGGCGCGGCGGAAGTGGGGCAGGCACAGGCCGCTGGAGGCGCGAAAGGCCGAGCACATGTCTTCATCGTCCAGGGCCTCAATCAAGGTGCCCAGATACACGTCTTCCGCTGCGTGCTGGTGGCGGCAGGCCGGGCACTCACGCTGGGGCACTAAAGCCGCCACCAGGTCGGCTGTCCCCGCCAGGGGCTGATCCCCGCCCAGTGCCCCTGGCAGGCGTTGGAGCGAGAGGGGCTGAGAGCGGCGATATTTTCCCTGGCGGATCAACTGGAGCACGGTCTCCAGGACATCGCGGTAGATCAAAGCGATGCCCAGCGCCCCGCCGCTCAAGGTTTGCAACTGCCAGGCATGCTCATTACACAGGCCACGCGCCTCGCGGATGTCCTGCCGCAGGCCGGGGTCATTCACCGATTCATAGAGCAGGCTGTCCAGATAGCTCGCCACCGCTTTCGCTGCCAGGTCGCATAGTGGGCAGGGCTGTTGCGCACTGGCCGCGCTGCGGGCCAGGGCCTCACGCAAGTTGTAGTAGGCGGTATGTTTGGATGACATCGTTCCCACCGATCAAAAAAGCCTCTACCGGTGGATGCTCACAGGTAGAGGCTATCAGCCTTCTCGGCAATATATCCCAGGTCCCAAATAGACCACCGCGAGCCTCATCGCGGATTTAGCGTTATTATACCACCGAAGTGGGGACCCGGCAAGGGGGTGCATTTCAATTTTAGGGCGAGTTGGGGATGGCGACTGAAAGCCCGCCGTGGGCGCAGCGAAGGGTCGCGCTGGAGTAAGGGCGTAGTGCGCTGTGCTCCTACACGGGCACGGTTTCAACCGCAGGGCTGCCCGTAGCCGTTTGACGCCGGGCGAGAGGTGGGCTATAATCTATCTGGCGATGAAGCTCGCCGGCGGGCAGGTCCGCCAATGTCGTTCAAGCGACTGATAGCTTCTACCTTCAGGTAGAAGCTTTTTGTTTCAAGGGATACGTGCGAAAATGGGTACGATCATCAAAGACAACACAGTTGGGCATCCTATGGGGGCTGAAATTCGCATAGTCAGTCAGTTTGCTCAGGCCATCCGGGAGAATATCGCCCGCGTGATCGTGGGGAAAGAAGCGGTGGTGGACCTGCTGCTTGTGGCCCTGCTCTGTGAGGGTCACGTACTGATTGAGGATGTGCCCGGCATCGGCAAGACCACCCTGGCGAAGGCGCTGGCGCGCTCGCTGGATTGCTCCTTCCGCCGCATCCAGTTCACGCCCGATCTGTTGCCCTCCGACATCACCGGCGTCAACGTCTTTAACCAAAAGACCGGCGAGTTTGAGTTCCGCCCCGGCCCGGTGATGGCCCAGATCGTGCTGGCCGACGAGATCAACCGCGCCGGACCGCGCACGCAGTCGGCGCTGTTGGAGGCCATGCAGGAGCGGCAGGTGACGGCGGACGGCGTCACTCATCCCCTGCCCCGGCCCTTCCTCGTCCTGGCTACGCAGAACCCGGTGGAGTTAGAGGGCACATTCCCCTTGCCTGAGGCTCAGATCGATCGCTTCCTGTTGCGCGTCGGCCTGGGGTATCCCGATGCCGCTGAGGAGCGGGCCATCCTGCATCGCTTTCGCGAGGAGGACCCCCTGGAGAGGTTGCAGCCGGTGGTCAGCGCCGCTGAGGTGCTGGCGATGGGGGCGCGCTGTCGCCAGGTGTTTGTGCATGAGGCGGTGGAGGGGTACATTGTGGACATTGTGCGCGCTTCGCGCACCAGCCCGGAGGTGCGCTTGGGTATCAGCCCACGCGGCACGCTGGCCCTGTATCGCACCAGCCAGGCCCTGGCGGCACTCCGTGGCCGTGACTACGTCATCCCCGATGACGTCAAGACCTTGGCCATTCCTGTTCTGGCCCACCGCTTGATCCCGGCGACGCACACGCGCATCAAAGGGGGCAGCCGCGAGGGCCTGGTGGCTGCTCTCCTGGAACAGGTGCCCGTCCCGGTGGAGGAGAACTGGCATGCGCAGTAATCTCTGGGTGGCTCTGATCGGCCTCATTTTGCTCACGAGCGCGCTCCTGCAGCAGCCCGCCCTCCTCTTGCTGGGGCTGCTGTTATCGCTCGTCGCCGGGGCAAGCCGCTTGTGGCGCCACGCCTGCCTGGCAGAGGTCACCTACCGCCGCCGCTTCGGAGCGAAGCGCCTGGAGTTTGGTGAAGAGACCGACCTGTTCATTGAGATCGTTAACCGCAAGCCTCTGCCGCTGGCCTGGCTCAAGGTGGAGGATGAGTTTCCTGAGGAACTGGACCTGCTCACCGGACGCTTACAGGCTTCTTCTATACCGCGCCGGGCCTATTTGACCAATGTCCTGGCCTTGCGCTGGTATGAGCGCGTGCAGCGCCGCTATCGCCTCCGCGCTCGTCAGCGCGGCGTGTTCACCTTTGGCCCGGCGCGGGTCCGATCCGGGGACATATTCGGCTTCGCCGTGCGCGAGGAGGAGATGGGCGGGATAGATGAACTCGTCGTCTATCCAAAGGTCTTTCCCTTAGAGCAGTTGGGCCTGCCTGCCGAACGGCCTCTGGGCGAGGCGCGCGCCTTGCGCCGACTGCTGGAAGACCCCCTCTATCTCATGGGGGTGCGCGATTATGCCCCCGGTGACAGTTTCCGCCATATTCACTGGAAGGCCACGGCCCGCGTCGGTCAGTTGCAGACAAAGGTCTATGACCCCACCGCCACCCTCTCGGTGATCATCTTCCTGAACGTTGAGACAGCGGAGATGGCCTATTATGGGATTGATGCCGAGGCCTTTGAATACGCGCTGAGCGCGGCGGCGTCTATCGCCGGCTATGCGCTGGAGGTGGGCTATCCGGTTGGCCTGTATGTGAACACCGCCATCGGCAACAGCCTGCAAGCCGTCAGGCTGCCGCCCGACCGTTCACCGGAGCGCTGGACGGACATCCTGGAGACGCTGGCTCGCATCACCACCGTTCGGCTGCTCAGGTTTGATGAACTGCTGCAGGCCGAGGCGCCTCGCCTGCTCTACGGCGCGACGATCATCGCCATCACTGCGGTGGTGACGGCGGGGATCGCTGAAGCGCTGCTGGAGTTGCGCCGGGCGGGCCATCCGGTGGCGCTGTTCGTGGTTGGCGACCGGGCGCGTGTGCCGGAATTGCCCGGCGTGTACGTGGTCACCTTAGGCGGAGGCGATCACTGGCGCTGGCTGCGCTCGCTTGACTTTTCTCACCAGCCCGGCACGGATGTTGCTACGGATGCGCGCATAGATACGCATGTACACCATGCCGTGCCCCAACGGATACATGGGTAAGACGCATCCTCATGGACAAAAAATCGGGGCGCGAAGGGGCAGTGGGAAAAGGTAACGGAGGCGCCGCCTTCGGCGGTGTATCGGGGTTGCTTTTGCCTGCGACGCTGGCGCTGATGACGGCTTCCTGGGTAGGAGCGGTGTTGGCCGTGTTTAGCGCCCGTACAATGGCAGGCGAGTTGGCCCCGCCTCCTGTGGTTGTGCTCGCCTTGTGGTGGCTAGGTGGGTGGTTCGTCACGCGCTGGTGCCTGTCCCAGCCCTGGGCGGAGAGGCGCGGGGGGCAGGTGGTGGCCATAAGCGGCCTGGTGGCTGTGCTCCTGGGGTTGTGGGGGCTATATTTGCGCTCTAGCTACGATCTCTGGGATATACGCTGGCTGGGGGCGCTGTGGCGGATCAGCCTGGCTGAGGTAAGCAGTGGGTTGCCCGTGCCGCTGCTCAGCGCCATGGCCGGCCTCCTGCTGTGGTGGCGGGGCATTGTCGCCGGGCGTGAGCCTGTCATCGGCTATGACGCCGTGTATCGCGGGTTCGGCACGGGGGTGGTCGCCTGGATGGGCGCGCTGATCGTGGCGGGGTCAGACGGGGGCTGGGCCGGCCTGGGGGGAGGGGTGCTCTTGTTCTTTCTGGCGAGCTTGAGCGGCCTGGCGCTGGCCAGCCTGGTGTCGGTTCAGCGCCAGGCGCAGGGGCAAGCCGGGCCGGGCATCAGCCGCTTCTGGCTGGTGGCTGTGGCCTCGGTCATCCTGACGATCCTGGCGTTAGGCGTGCTCCTCAGCCAGGTGTTAGCGCCAGAGCTTATCGCGCAGCTTCTGGGGCTGTTCAGGCCGATTGTCAACCTGCTGGCGCAGGGGCTGTATCTTCTTTTGACCGCGATTGTGGCGCTTGTGTTCATCGTCCTGGGGCCGATCATTGAATTTTTGCGTCCGCGGAGCCCCGCCGCGCCGTTGCCCACGCCGCAATCCGATCCGTTTGAGAACTTCCGACGCGAGATGGAGCGGGCGGCCCAGGGAAGTCCGGCACCGCCCGGCTGGGTGGTGACTTTGGTACAAGCCCTGCTTGTACTGGCACTGCTGCTGGCTGTGCTCTTCTTCCTTTCACGGGCCTTCCGCCGCCTGCGCCTGCTGGATAGCGAGGGCGTGGAGGAGATGCGCGAGTCCATCGGCTCATGGGCGCTGCTGTGGGCACAGTTCGGGGCGCTCCTGCGCCGCCTGCGTCGGCGTGTTCCAACGGTGGCAGCCGACCCATTTCTGCCGTTGGAGGCTGTTCCGGGTGAGGCGGGGCGGTTATCTATCCGCGAAGTCTACCGGCAGTTGCTGGCGCTGGCGCGCGAGCGCGGCGTTCCCCGCGCCCGGTCGCAAACGCCCTATGAGTATGAGAGGGTGCTGGGTCAGGCCTTTGCCCAGAGCCAGGAGGAGGTGGAGGCGATCACAGAGGCTTACGTGGCCGCCCGCTACGGCCCGGCCTCGCCGCCGGAGGGGGTCGTCTCGCGGGTCAATCGGGCCTGGCAGGCGCTGCTCGGAAGAAGCCGTTGAATTTATTCAGCAGGGGCTATGCGCGCTTCTGTGGCCGCGTCGTCTCGTCAGAGACGCCGATCACGCCGCGCACGTGGCGGGCGATCTGGGCTGCGGCTGCCGCCACGCTGGCGGGCACCTCGCCGAGCAGCCGGACCAGCCCGCGCTCCACGTCCACCTGAAGCGGCTGCCCCCGCGTCTCCGGCTGCGTCTCCAGGCCCCGGATCAGGCTGGTGCGGATCTGGGAGTCGCTGGCCGCAGGCTGGTAGCGTGGCAACTGCGCCACGTCGGCGCGCCCTAGCGTCAGGCGAATGCCTTGCTCGCTGATGCGGCCAATATGCTCCGCTGGCACGATAAAGTCCTCATTGTCCGACCAGGGCTGGCGACGCACGATCACATGGGTCAGGCGGCGCGTCTTGGGGTCGGCCAGCATGTGGTCAATCGTACCGATGGTCTGCCCATCGTTGGTCTCCACCGGCAGGCCGCGTGTGAGCAGGACCTCGTCATCGTGGAGGCCAGTGCGCACGCGCTGCCAGACCACCGGTTGGCCGGGGTGTGCCAAGGCACGATAGGGGCTGACCCACAGGCGCACGTCTGCCGGGCTGTGGCCGTAGACCGGCTTCATACGCGAGTCCGGCATGGCGAACTCCACTTCCTGATACTCCGGCAGGGCCTCCAGTTCAAACAGCCGTGCATTCAGGTGGATGCCCTGGGCGTCGGTGCGCAACACCCAGCTCACCGGCACGACGATGGCGCGCTTCAACACCTGGCCGCGCTCAATCACCAGGTCGGTGATCGCCTGGGTGTCGGCATCCACCACAACGTATTTGAGGCGACCAGCCTTGCCATCTGAGGCCAACACCGGCGCGCCGATGTTGAACGCATAGGCCATGCGGATCACCTCCCTCAACCACAAGGCGAATCTGTCGTGCCTCTCCTTCAGGTGTGTTGCAGTTCCTGGACCCGAAGTGAGGTTATCTCTTCAGAGGAGGGGCGCTCCGCCCCAATCGGGGCCACTGGCCGGCTGGCGGCCACCTGGCCTCCGCCGCTTACCCCGGTTTCGGCCTGCGCGGGGACGGCCTGATCGGCGCGACGTTCAAGCAAGATGTCCTCGCGCCGGTAAGGGAACGGCGGCTGCCAGGTAGCCTCAGGCGCGGTAAAGGAGGCCGGGTTGAAGTCGGGCAAGTGGACAGCCTGCCAATCGCTCAGGTTCAGGAAGACGCCGCCCGCCGTGACCTTGCCCACGTGGGAAGCGGGCACGAGCACCGTGCGCTGCCGCTTGGGCCATTCGTCCGGGAGCGTCTTGGGATCGGCGTGCTCCGGGTCGGACAGTTCGCCCTCCACCACCAGGCCGGTCACCTGGCGCGAGCGCGGGTTGAGAATGACCCGCGTGACCGTGCCGAGCATCAGGCGAGTGGCGAAGACCGGCTGGCCAATACGGGCATCTATGGGCTGCTGCTGCGGCAAGTGCAGCGGCTCCCCCGGCGTGCGCAGGAAGTTCATCACCGCCCGAACGCCCGGCACACGGGCAGCGACTTCCTCGGCGGCGTCGCGCACTTCGGCGTCGGGCACATCGCCCAGTAGGTTGACATAACCTAATCGGGCGCGCACGCGAATGAGCTGGCCGCGCGTGCGGCACTCCTGGGCCAGCGCCGCCGCCACCGCGATCTCCAGTTCATCATCGGCGATGGTCTGGTCCTCAATGCCCAGGACGCCGGGGACTTGGCGGATCAGGGCCTCCATGCGGCGGTGCTGGGCCTGGCTACGGATGTGCCCGCTTAAGGTCACAATGCCGTGATGGACCTGAAGGATAAGTGCGTCTTGTTCCAGGACCTCAATGCGGATGCTGTCATCCTGCCACAGGGCCCGCTCAACCGCCTCACGCAACTCCTCATCGCTCCGGTAGGGTGGAAGCCGATTCAGTTCACTGCGCGGGACGCTCAGTTCAAGCCGCTCCGGGGTGAAGCGGGCGACCCACGCTATCGGCACGAGGATGTCCCTGGGACGCAGGCTGCCTTTGCGTATGACGAAATGAGTGGCGCGACCGCTGGCGCTATCCACCAGCAGTCGGGTCACCTTGCCCGCAGGGCCATCGGTGCATTCTACACGTTGCCCAACCCTGATCTCCAGTTGTTCAACGATCATCGCCACCTCCTTAACCACGAGGCTAATCCGTCAGTGGCTTTTTAGCTGACCGCGGAGGGCTGATAGCGAGATAGGGGCTGGCGCTCAGGCGGCCCGCGCCTGGGGTCGGGCAACCCATTGACCGCTGACCAGCCCGATGATCACACCCACCACGCCGACCGCCAGCGCGACCCAGAAGGTCTGCGGCATGGGGTAGGTGATGTTCAGGGCCGTGTCCAGGGCATAGCGGCCCGCACCGGTAAGACCGATAAAGGCAGAGACAAGGATATTGACCAGCGGATATTCCATCCCGCCTTTGGAGACCCACAGGCCGTTCGCCCAGTGGACGCGGATAATGGCCATGAGCATCACGGCAATGAGGGCAGCAGCAGCAATGGGCGTGAACAGGCCGAGCGCCAGGCCGATGCCGCCGAGCAACTCAGCCAACCCGGCCACAACCGTCCAGAACCGCGCCGGCTGCAGGCCCAGGCTGCCCAGCCACTGCGCAGTGCCGGCCAGGCCCTGGCCGCCAAACCAGCCGAACAGCTTCTGGGCGCCATGGCCGATGAACAACAGGCCCACCACACGCAGGATCAGGATAGCAATATCCCTGTCCAACATAGCCCATCACCTCCTTATCCGCGCATCGTGTTCTGCTCAGGTACCCAGGGCCAGGAGACCGACCCAGCGCAGTGGCCGACAGACAGCGGGTATGGCCCATTGTCCGTCATCCACCGCCACCGGGCCGACCCTGGCCCCAGACATTATAACGAACGAATCAGGACTTCTTGCCCTTGCCGCTGGGCAACTGGCGCTCCACGGTGCGAACCCGGATCCTGTGCGCCCGGGCATGCTCAGCCTTGGGCACGGTGATCTTCAGCAGGCCCGCCTCGTAGTGCGCCTCCACCTTGTCCGCCTCAATCGGCGTCGGCAAGGTCAGCGTGCGGCGGAACGACCCGCTGGGCAGCTCCTGCCAGACGACCTCCTTGCCCTCGGGGGTGAACTCCGGGATCTCGCCGCTGATCATCAGCGTGTTGCCCTCGCAGGTGATGTCCACCTGGTTGGGGTCAACCCCCGGCAAGACCCCGATCACATAGTAGTTGTCGGTGTCTTCATACACGTCCAGGGCAAGGGTCGGTGTGACAGTGCGGCCAAAAATGGTTCGCCAGCTTGGGAGCAGGAAGCTGTTCCGGAACAGGTCGTCAATCGCCTCGTGCAGCGACATCACCTCGTCAAACAGCGATGGACGATTCATCAACGCGACCATGGTCCTCACCTCCTTTTCCCAATCTGGTGTTGAGATAGTTTGGACGGTGGTTGTCCACCGTCCATTGCCGCACCTGTTAAGATCACAGTTTCCTTAAAAGAACATGAGAAGAAGATTAGAGTTTGATGAGAATTTTCCCCTCTCAGCCGGGCTGAGGTAGGGTTGGGGTGAGGGGGGAACCCGCCGGGCCATCTGCCCTGGACCCGACAGGCAACCCCGATCTGTGTTGGGGTTGCTAGCCCTGACCGCTTGTTGTATGATCGGGCGCGACCCTGGGTAGGGGCGCACGGCCGTGCGCCCCTACCGGCGAAGTTGTGACCCTGTCTTGTGGGCTGGAGACATTTGCCACCGATTGCCAGGCGCTTGCGACCCATTCTGGCTACCCCGACCTTCCGGCTGGCGCTGGTGCTGGCCGTGCTGGCCGGCGTCCGCCCGCCGGCGCCGGTCGTCGTTATCGGGCCGCCGCAGACGGTTCACACCATCAACCCGATCATGGGCGTGCATACCCGCCTGACGGATGAAGTTGAGCCGTGGAAGATTCAGCGCACGCTGCAAATGGTGCGCGAGATGGGCGCGCCCTGGATCGTGGAGTACTTCCCCTGGGCCTACTCCGAGCCGGGTTTCAAGGGCAATTTCTCCTGGGAGCACGCCGACCTGGTGGTGGACCACGCCCGTGCCCAGGGGTTGACGGTCATCGCCCGGCTCGGTTTCGTCCCCGATTGGGCCAGGCCCGATCCGCGCAAACAAAAGACGACATCCAGCTATCTGGACGAGGCGCACTACGCGGACTTCGGCGATTTCGTCTACGCCTTTGTGACCCATTTTCGCGGGCGCGTGGGCCACATCATCATCTGGAACGAGCCAAATCTGACCTCGGAGTGGGGGCAGCGTCCGGTGGAGCCGGCGGCCTACGTGCGCTTGCTGCGCATCGCCTACGCGCGGGCCAAGCAGGCCGACCCTAACGTCGTCGTCCTGGGTGGGGCGCTGGCGCCGACGTTGGAGCCGCGCGGCAGCCCTTTCGGGATGAACGACCTGGACTATCTGGAGGCGATGTACCAGGCCGGCGCCGCCGAGGTCATGGATGGCCTGGCTGTGCACACCTATGGCTTCAAGTTCCCGCCGGAGGCTCCGCCTGACCCTGCTGTGATCAACTTCCGTCGCGTAGAGTTGCTGCGGGCGATCATGGAACGCCATGGCGACATGGCCAAGCCGGTGTATATCACCGAATCGGGCTGGAACGACAGCCCGCGTTGGACGCGCGCCGTGCGCCCGGCGCAGCGGGCGGCCTATACGGTTGCCGCCTACCAGTGGGCTGCCGAGCACTGGCCCTGGGTGCGCGTTCTGGCGATGTGGGTGTTTCGCTATCCTGCGCCCCAGCGCAGCTACGCCGACTATTTTGCCTTTGTCACGCCGGAGTTCATCCCGCGCCCGGTGTATCAGGTGGTGCGCGCCTATGCGAGCGGCGGAGAGTAGGACAGGGAGGCCTGGCCTCCGCCTGCCGCCTTCCGTCCCCCGTCCGTTGATGGCGGTTCTGGCCCTGGCGCTCGCCGGGCTGGCTGTGTGGTGGCTGGTGCAGGGCATTGCCCGTGGGGAGCCGGACGGCTCGTGGGAGCGGGTGCGGGCGCGGGGCGTGCTGCGCATCGGGAGTGACCTGAGCTACCCGCCGTTTGGCTTCGTGGATGAGAGAGGGCAGCCCGCCGGGTTGGATGTGGACCTGGGGCGCGCGCTGGCGGCGCGGCTGGGGCTGCGGGCCGAGTTCGTCAACCTGGGCTATGATGGGCTATACGATGCCTTGTATGCGGGGCAGGTGGATGTCCTGATTTCGGGGCTGGTGATTGACCCCCTGCGCATGGATGACTTCGCCTATACACAGCCGTACTTCAACGCCGGGCAGGTGCTCGTCGTCCGCCGGGATGGGCCGTCACCCCAGGGGATGGGCGACCTGGCGGGCCTGCGGCTGGCGGTGGAGTTGGGGTCGGATGGGGATGTGGAGGCGCGGCGCTGGGCGCGGCGGCTGCCAGGGCTGGAGGTCCAGCCCTGGCCGGACCCGCTGGAGGCGCTGGCCGCAGTGGAGGCAGGTCGGGCGGATGTGGCCCTGGTGGATGCCATCTCGGCGCGGACGGCCCTGCGCGATCACCCGGCGCTGCGCATCAGCGGCGAGCCGGTGACGTACGAGCCTTACGCGGTTGTGGTGCGGCGGCGCGACCAGAGCCTGTTTGAGGTCATGGAGCGGACGTTGAGCGAACTGAGCGCCGACGGGACGGTGGGGCGGCTGGCCGACCGCTGGCTATAATTCCGCATAAACGCCACCCGGCCACCCGTATGGGTTCTTTACTTTATTTTTTAATAAAAGGTATGAACCTTGCTCTTGACAAGTATAGGTAATAAACCATAATATCTGGTAGTAAAGAGTAGAATTGGTTTCCGCTCCTTAGATGAGGATAAGCTAATGCCCAAGAAACCAGATAACTACAACAAGTTGGAAGAACAGTTGATGACTGTTGCAGAGGTTGCAGACTTTCTGAAGATCTCACAGAATACGGTCAGATCACTGACAACTCGTGGAGAACTTCGCTGTTACAGAGTAGGAGGAAGAAAGGAACGTCGTTTTTCTAAGGCCGATGTCTTGGCTTATTTAGAAAAGCGCTCGGAGGCTAAATATGCACATCCTGAGCTGCGGGTAGAATCTATTAGAGAACCTACATTTAGAGAACCTACATTATCGCTTAGCTCTACAGCGGTTTTGAATCGCGGGCTCCATGTGCATGACTGGTACTTGATGCCAGAGTCTTATTCTGAACCTTTGATCGCTGAAGCTATAGAACGGTTCGGTATTGGTATTGGTGACACTATTCTGGACCCATTTTCGGGAACTGGAACCACTGTTGTCACAGCAGTGCTAAAAGGAATAAATGGAGTTGGACTTGAGGTGAATCCGTTTCTCTGTTTTGCTTCACGTGTAAAGTTGGATTGGGCAGTTGATCTTAACGCTTTTAAAGCGTCGCTCATCTACATTCTTAACGAAGCACAGCCATTGTTGGAGAGCCTATCTGTAGAACAGAATCTCTTTACCTACTCTGTGGCTCCTGACACGGTCAAGAGAGCTCAAGCTATCCTATCCAAGGTAGATGAGCCTGACATGCCTAGGTTACATAAATGGATGTCTCCAGTTGTAGTACAAAAGGTACTTATATTGAGGTATTTGATAGAGACATATGTCCCAGAGCCTATACGTCCGCATTTCTTGCTTGCCTTGGCTTCTATCCTTCGCCCTGTCTCTAATATGAAGTTGACCCCTCATGCTTTTGGATCAAATACGCGGAGAGAGGACGCTCCTGTTTATGATCTATTCGCTCAAAAGATCACCAAAATATATGAGGATCTTAAATACCTCCAATCACTTAACTACAAGACTGGTAAAGGGCATATTCTCCGCTGTGATGCACGATTAGCAGAGAATATACATGATAGTCTGCTGCCAGCATCCTTAGCAGTTACATCGCCGCCATATCTTAATAATCTTGATTACACAATGCAAACCCGGATGGAACTATTCTTCCTGAGATTTGTGAATAACATGGAGGAGCTACGGGATCTCAGAAAGGCTATGGTCATCTCCGATGCGAAAGCTATGTATAAGGATGTGCGAGACTCCGAGGAGGTAAAGGACGTTCAGAGTATTCAAAGGATTGCGACAAGGCTGAGAGAGGTTCATCACGATAAGAATTGGGGTTGGGATTATGCTTTTATGACGACCCAATATTTCGGTGGTATGCTTAGGGTGCTTAGGGCAGTGAAGCCTCTTTTAAAGCGCCACGCGCGCTTTATCCTTATTGTCGGTGAATCTGCCCATAGTGGGATCAAAATTCCCTTGCCTGAGATCCTGGCCGAATTGGGGGAGAGGGCAGGGTATAAATTCGCAGAAATTAATATACTTCGCCGTCGGCGAAGCTCCTCTCATCGCTACGATCTCTGCGAATCAGAAGTAATCTTGCAGAAGAGATAGTATCTACGCATGAGAATTATACTCGGTTGGGGATTCACGGATAATCTTGGAGGCGACCTTTGCGAGGCCTTGGGAAAGGAGTATGTGCAAAGCAAAGATGGATTCCTTGGCTTGAATTCTATGTTGAATAAGTTCTAGCATCCGCGAAGTTTCAGGAAGTTCGGTTGGCTCCAGGATCCTCGCAAAACTCTCCTTTGTTCCTCCATAAGCCTCCCTCAGTCTAAGTTCAAATCTCTGCTGTTCTGTGTTCATTTCCATTCCATAGGTGAAAAACAGGACTGGTATATCAGCAGGAAGATTTTCTAATGTTGCTAAAGGTATTTTCGTCAGCTCAACCCTCGTAGTAGCTTGCATATACCGATACAGCACATCCTGTATAGCCCAGATCATCCGTTTATTCCACTTTTCACATACGTAGGCCTTTGCAAGGACTTGCACCGTCATCCTGCTGATAACTTGCCTAAAGTTAATCCCATATTTCAGCTTTTCCTCTGTAGTTTGCCCTTGAAGTAAGTCGTGGAAAGATCGTAATACATCCCCAGTGGTTGTTGTACTACAGGCCATAGCTTCAAGGGCAATGAAATCCACGACCTCTTGCTTGGCAACATCATAGAGGGATAGAATGTAATCAATACGTCCCATTGGTAAGCTTATTTCTGGCACGATGATGATCTCAGTTCCTTCTCGTGGGCTTAAAAGACGGCTCGCATCCAGGAAAATACGATGGTCCTGGACGAATCGGATAGGGCATATGATGTATGGATGGGGTTCTGATACCCCTATTCCACGGTGCCAAACACTACAAGCTCCGAAAGGGATGTTAGGATCAAAATCGCGATGCTGGCTTGGCTTGACACATCGGGCACCCAAAAAAGGGCATTCATATTCTCTCCTTACTCTGAGAGCTTGTGGTGAGCTTGCTTCAGGTGGATAACCAAAGACCTCGGCGACCTTGCGTTCGTAATCTCTTCGGATGATCATACCTATATCTCCCCGGATAACCAACAAAATGGATGCAATACTATAACTATACAGGCAAGTTACCCCTCTTCACGACAGCCTTCACAGTCGCCACCTCCAGTTCGGCGGCGCGGCGGCGCAGGTCGGCCAGTTCGTCCAGCCAGGCGCGGGCCGTTTCCTGGTCGGTCATGTTCGCGGCGTTGGCGCGCACGTTCAGCCCGGCGCACTCCACCGCGGCACGGGCCATGTGGGCGGCGCTGCCTGCGTCCGTGAGCGTGTTGGTGTTGCCCCTTTCGGCGACGGCCTGGGCCAGTTCCAGCACGCGGACGCTCGCTCGCGCCACGCGCAAGGGCACGGTGGCGGCTTCGGCCAACGCTCGCTGAAGGGTTGCCTCGCGTCTGGCCTTCTCTTCCTCGGTCCCCTGGGGCAACCGGTAGGCCGCCATAACGGCCTCAAAGGCGGCGCTGTCCTCGGCCACCGCATCCAGGAGTTCGCGGCGGAGGGCCTGCGCCTGGGTCAGTACGCGCTGCATCTCGGCTTCGGCCTCGGCGTACTTCTTCTTGCCGACGGTCAGCCCGGCGACCATCTGGGCCAGCGCGGCGGCCAGCGCCCCGGCCAGCGCAGCCACTGCACCCCCGCCCGGCGTGGCGGTGGGCGCGGCCACGCTGTCCACAAAGTCGGCGATGGACGCGGCCTGGGCCTCGGCGGCCTGAACCTCGGCCAGCCGGTTCTCTAGGATCTGGCCCGGCTCAAATTTGTCCAGTTGGAGGTACCACTGGGCGGCGTCCAGCAGCGCGGCCTGGGGGGCCAGGCCGACGAGTTCGCTGTAGGCGATGCCCACGCCGTAGCGTTGGGCCTCGCGCCGGATGAGTTCCACCACGCGGTAGATGGGCGTCTTGCGGAAATCGGTCATGTTGATGGAGACCTGCGCCCGGCCCTCCACCAAGAGGCCCAATGCCTTGACATAACGCAGGCCGCCGCTGGAGAAGCGGATGGCTTTGGCGATCTTCTTAGCGATCTCCACATCGGAAGTGGTCAGGTAGACGTTGTAGGCGATAAGGAAGGGGCGTGCGCCGATGACGGTGGCGCCGGCGGGCCCCAGCCGGGCCGGGCCGAAGTCGGGGGCGCGGTCGGGGTTGGTGGCGATCTCGGCCTTCAGCCCCTCGTACTCGCCGCGGCGGATGTTTTCCAGGTTTTCGCGGTCGGGCCGGGTGGCGGCGGCTTCGTAGAGATATACCGGGATGCCCAACTCCTTGCCCACGCGCTCGCCCAATTGCCGCGCCAGGGCCACGCAATCCTCCATGGTCACGCCCTCCAGAGGGACGAAGGGGACGACGTCGGTGGCGCCGATGCGGGGGTGCTCGCCGCGATGGTGGTCCAGGTCAATGAGTTGGGCGGCTTTGGCGATGGCTGCATAGGCGGCTTCCAGGGCGGCCTCCGGCGGGCCGACGAAGGTGACCACCGTGCGGTTGTGGTCCACGTCACTGTGGTGGTCCAGCACGATCACGCCTTCCACGCTGCGGACGGCGGCGAGGATGGCCTCAATCACCTCGCGCCGTCGCCCCTCGCTGAAGTTGGGCACGCATTCCACCAGTCGCTTCACAGGGGCCTCCCAGGGTAGCCTTTGACAGGGCAGGCACAGAGGCCTGCCCTAACGATTGACTTACTTTCAGCAATCACCGAAGCCTACGCGTGCAGAGCCGCTGGTACACCCACAGCCGCTTGGCAGGAGAGAAGGCGGGCCAGGTCAAAGGTCGTCCAGGCGGGCGCAAGGGCCTCAAAGGGGATGTCGTCCAGGATGTCTTGGAGTTTGCGCATAGCTGACCCCTTACTCTCCGGCAAGTTCCAGCACGCGGCGCACCACGTCATCCCTCAGACGAATACCACCTTGTTGAAGCTGCTCAATCAGCGGCTGCACGGCATCCACATAGCCAAGCTGCTTCGCCTTGAGCAAGATGCCTAAGGTGCCCGTGATGGTCAGCCCCAGCCGTCGGGCGTGCTGTCTTCCCAGGCGTTCGTCTACGATGAGCAGGTCGGCATTAAGCTCCTGGGCCAGAGCAATAGCCTGGGCCTCGCCCCGGTCCAGATCGACCAACAGGTCGGCGCGACGTAGGTCGGAGAGGGGCTGCACGCGAATCCAGGGGGCCGCCTGAATCGCGGCGGCGCCTATTCTCTCCACCCCGCCGGCCAGCATTTCCTCATAGACCGCCGGCGGCACCAGCACCTCGCCGTAGAGGTCGCGCAGCAGGTGCAGTTTGCTGATCAGAGCCAGCGCGATGAGCGGCGTGGTGTTGGTCACGACCGTGCGCAGGGTCTCAGGCATGGGTCAGGTCCTCGTCCAGTTCGTCGGCGCCTACGCCGATGGGGGAGAGGCCGAAGCGGCCCAGGGCGAACATGAAGGCCACCCGACTCATGCCAGCCAGGCGAGCGGCCATCCCGGTGGAGATGCGGCCCATCTCGTACAGCTTGACAGCCAGCAACAGCCGCGCCTCCGCAGCAAACGTCTCTTCATCCTCCTTTAAGGAGAGGAGCAGATCGCCGGGATAAGGTATGGCTAATACGCGAACTTCATCGGACATCGCTTCCTCCGCGTTTGCTGAATTCTTCAGATAATCCGTTACCACCAGATTAATGGCCTGACCCGTTCCCACGGCGGGTTCTTCAGGGCCACCACCTTGCCGCCCTCAAATTCTACACGCTCTGCGGTGATGCGCCGGATCACCACCGGCTGGCTGGTCTGGGCGCTATCCAACATGGGTGTGCTTAAATGTGGTAAGCAATCCCCACTCATGAAGCTTCTGGTGGAAGAACTCACTTTTGGATAGCTGATCTAGAGACCAGGCTTTAGAATCCCCGCGTGGCATGTCCGTCAGAGTTTCCTCCATAGGACAATGCTTTCCCGAACCGGCACGCGCCCATACTTCCCCATCTGCTGAGAACTGTTCCCCTTGTAACGGGCCACAGTGATCTGCTCAACCTGGAACCCTGCCTCCTCTGCCATCTCCGAAAGCACAAGATCAACGGGCGATAGCTCTCCTTCAAATCTCACGTTGTCCACGACCATAGCGACCTTCGCTCCAGGCGCCAAGATGCGTGCCCATTCACAGAGCACTTTTTCCATATCCACAAAATAGCCTGTGATCATGTCTGGAATACGGGGATTGTTCAGCGCTTTTCCTTTTGCTCTCAGAATGTCCACAACCTCTCTCACGGCAGGATGAGGGGGTTGTTCGTGGGTCTCCACTTTGGATTCAATGTGCGAGCGCAGGATCCCAAAGCGGATGGCTTTCAACTCAGCAAAATTCCGGACAAAATGGAAACACAGCTCTAAAGAATATGTACGTGTGTAGTCATAACGATTGACGTAAGGTGGCGATGTAATGATGGCCGTCGGCTGACGTTCAAAAGGTATATCGCTAAGGTCACGGGCATCTCCCAGATAGGCTGCTGGCCGTGGCGCCCAATTCCATTTCAATCCCCTGACCCGTTGGATGTCCTGCTCGGCTTCGTTCACTTTTCTCCGCAGGGCCGCTTCCGGCGAAGCGGCCTGCTTATTTCGCACCAGCCGCAGGAACTGGCCATCTTTAGAGGTGAAACTGCAGGGTTCCAGGATTGAAAAGAACAAAAGCAGGAAAATGTCCTTGAGAGGCGGCGTTAGATCGTCTATGACGGTTTTCCATTTTCGCAGCATCAGAAGCGTATCTGGCGGGAAAGCCACTTGCATGATAGCGACATCCAGGGCAACAGGAGCGGGAGGGGCTTGTTGGACTCTTTCCCTGAGTTGCTCAAAGGTCTCCTTCACCTGGCCGGGTTGCAGTGTATAGAATAGTGGCAGGGTTCGGCTTACGAAGACAGCGACGGGAAGCCGGTCAATGCCGATTGCGGGGATACCTTTTTGTGAGGCAGCGAATAGAGTCGTTCCCATGCCGCAGAACGGGTCAAAGAGATAATCTTCCTCGTCCAGGCCCAAGCGCGCGATGAACTCTTCAACGAAACGGAAGGCGAATGCCTCTTTATACCGGTAAAGCCGCAATATAGGGATCTCTTTATTCCCCACATAAGAGACCAGGCTGGCCAGTTGGAGTTCTTCCCGTCGTCTGGAGGCGAACTTGTCTTCAAGGCGGTCGCGGTCAGTGTAGCGCGTGGCCCTCTGGGTAGGTTGTGTCAGAGTGTTCTCTTCAAAGAGTTGGAGTTGTTGCATGCTCAGCGCCCTTAAGCTCTCACAGAGAGATTATAGGCAAGATCGTACCCACTTACTGTATTCTCGTCCTGGCCCCATTATAGATGACTTCAGGGAACCGTCAACAGGCTGTGGGGCTGTGGACCTTAACGAATGGCGGCTGGCCAATGGAAGGGGTAGAATAGAGGGGGACGGTGGATAAGATGATAGAGCAGCGTGTGCAGATAGATGAGGAGCGGCAACGACAGGCGCGGCGCTATGCCCGCATCCGGCGGCGCCTGCTCGTGCTTGACTTGGCGTTGGGCGGTTTGTACCTGATCGCGCTCCTGGTCTCCGGTGCGTCGGTGCAGGTGGAGGCTGCGCTGCGGCAGGTGAGCGATCATCCCCTGTGGCTCGTCGGCGCTTACGTGACGCTTGTCCTGGGCGTGTATGGGCTGGCGCTCATGCCGTTGAGCTTCTACAGCAGCTACGTTCTGCCGCATCGCTTCGGCCTGTCCACCCAGACGGTGCGCGGCTGGGTCGCTGACCAGATCAAGGGGGCGGCGGTGGGCGGCCTCTTGGGCCTGGCATTGATTGAGGCGACTTATGCGTTGTTGCGGGCGGCCCCAGCGACCTGGTGGCTGTGGGCCGGGGTCGGCTACCTGTTCTTCACCGTGATCATGGCGAACCTCGCGCCCATCCTTCTCGTCCCGCTTTTCTTCAAGCTGACGCCTATCGCCGACCAGGACCTGGCGGCGCGGCTGACGCGCCTGGCCGAGCGGGCGGGGACGCACGTGCGCGGCGTGTTCACCATTGACCTGAGCCGCCGGACGAAGGCGGCCAACGCAGCGCTGATGGGCCTGGGCCACACCCGGCGCATTGTCCTGGGCGATACGCTTCTGCGCGAGTTCACGCCGGACGAGATTGAGACGGTCCTGGCGCACGAGCTCGGCCATCATGTCCATCGCGATATTCCCCTGCTGATCGTCAGCCAGTCCATCCTGACGCTAGGCGGGCTGTATCTGGTCCATCGGGTGTTATTGACAACGGCAACAGCGTTCGGTTTTCGCGGGCCGGATGACATCGCCGCCTTTCCGTTGTTCCTGCTGACGCTGGGCGCTTTCGGCCTGGTGACCATGCCGCTGGCGAACGGGCTCTCCCGCTGGCGGGAGCGCCTGGCGGACGCGTATGCGCTGACGGCCAGCGGCAAGCCCCTGGCCTTCGCCTCGGCGTTGACCCGGCTGGCGAATCAAAACCTGGCCGAGGTGGACCCGGAACCTTGGGTGGTGTGGCTGCTGTACGATCACCCGCCGTTGGGGCAGCGCATCGCGGCGGCCCGCAAGGCTGCTGGTGGGGGGTAGGGGGCTTGCGGGGAACTTTTGTGCCCCCGGCGGCGTCTTTAGGAGCAGGAGAGATGGAGGAGGCAGAGATGATCAAGGCGCTCATTTACGCTGTTGTGGCGGCTGTGCTGCTCACGGCCTGTGGCGGGGCGCTGCCGACGCCGGCGCCCACGCCGGGGGAACAGAACACACCGTTGCCAACATTGGCTGTCAGGCCAACCGAGGATCCGCGCTACGGCCACGCGCCCGATTATAGCTGGGTGCGCGGCCAGCTCCAGTTGGGTTCGGGCAAGGAAAGCTGCTGGTATGTCCGGTATGACCTGGCGGGCAAGGACCCGTATGGCGGCCAGTTGCTGCTCATCGGCGCCATGCCCGATATTTTCAAGAGCGGGGACTTCGTCCAGGTGCGCGGCCAGTTTGACACCAGTGTGGGGCCGGCAGCGCCGCCCTGTAGCGGCACGCCCTACCGCTTCACCGGCATTGAGCTTCTGAGTGGCGCTGCACTCTCGGGGTCCCAAGCGACGCCCGAGCCGCAGGCCACGTCAGGCAGCGCGGAGCAACCCCCCACGCCCCCAGCGGAGGACAGCCGCTACGGCCATGCGCCGGACTATAGCTGGCTGCGCGGCCAGATCGTGGTGACACGCATTCAGGGTGGCTGCACTTACCTGGTGTACGATCCCTCCGGGAAAGACAAGTATGGGGGCCGGGTGGTGCCCGAAGGCGACCTGGGGGACATCAAGAACGGCGAGTTCGTGATCGTGACCGGCGGCTTTAGTGATGGGCCTCACGAGATGTGCCCCGGCACGTTCTACCGGATAACGTCTATCAAGCGCCAGTGAGAGGGGCGTCACCCCCTCCCTCTCCCTCCCTCTCTGTGGAGGGGGGTTGGGGTGGGGGGAGAACCGGCTAAAGTATCACGGCCTCCCCTTAGGGGAGGCCGTGATAGTTGATGACTGTGTTGCCTCAGGCGAAACACCCGGTCCGGCGGAGGGTGTTCCGCTGCCGCCTGTGTGCCATCAGGCCCGCCGCCGCAGGAGAGTCCTGAGGGCCAGGCCGGTGAGCACAGCGCCGGCACCCAGCCCCAGCATCCAGAGCGCGACCTGGGGGACGGCAGGCGGCGCCGCGTTGAAGTTGACCAACTCCACAGAGGTAGGTGCCGTGCACTCCGGGAAGCGGAACGAGCCGATCCGGGTGCGCCAGACGTTGCCGGTTTGGGCATAATACTCCTGGGTGTACCAGAAGGTGCAGCCGTCCAGCGCGTCCACGCCCATCATGCTGTAGTCGCCCCAGCGCGAGTTCGTGGTGGTCTGCGAGCCGGTGCCGGCGATCAGCGTGGTCTCCCCCTGGGGCAGGGTGCCCGGCGGGTCGGCCGCCAGACGGCCCACATAGCGGATGGAGGGGTACACGGTGGAGCTGGAGACGCTGAAGCCCAGCGCCATGTTCCCCTGCCGGTCCATCGCGATGCTGCCCATCCAGCGGTGCTCGGTATCTGCCGGGGCGTAGGTGCCCTGCTGGAAGATGGTTGGCGTCCCTCCAGGATCACGGATCTCGTACCAGCGGATGCCTGCCCTGCCGCCGCCCGCATCCACCGTGTGGTTGGTGACCAGCGCCTGATATGTGCCGAAGTTGCGGTATTGCAGACGGTACATCAGGCGGTCACCGATGGCGTCCAGGTACTGAGTGGTGGGGACGCCGGGCTGGGGGATGCAGTCACGGCTGCCGATCAAGACACAGGGCATGGAGTTCCAGGATGCAACGTTTAGCGTGGCATTGGGCTGGCCATTCACCCCGAAGGTGGAGTTGGCCGGGTTGGTCCAGTCCACATGGAAGCGCCACAGGCGCAGGCTGTCCGTGGCCGGTGAGAAGCAGCCCCAGGCATCGTCGTCCACTTCCATGTAGTAGTTGGGCGACCCCGGCGGCGGCAGGTAGCCGTCCATGTCCGAGGGGAGCTGCCCGCCAAAGCACGGGTCCACGCTGAACAGGTCAAAATAGACCATCTGCGCCGTGGGGTCGCCGACGAGCATCTTGGCGCGCTCAAAGGCGACGGCGCCTTGACCACCCCAGTTGAAGGACGGGGGGGTGAACTGGTTGATCGCCATATAGTAGGCGTCCGGCCAGACCCCGAACTTAGGGTAGTCGTTCAGCTTGGTGTTGCTGATGAGGAACTGGTAGCGATACCAGGAGCCCGTCGGGTCGTTGGTCTGGGAGATGGCGATGCACTGGTAGAACGGCCCGCTGGGGAAGTTGGGCAGGGCGAACTGGCTCATCAGCCAGCGGCCCGCCTGCTCATCGTACAACGTGATGGGGTCGCCATCGTTGGACGATTCGCAGGGGCCGCCGAAGCCGCTCCACAGGGTGTTACCCGCTGCCGGGCCATACACCATCGTGCCGCTCTTATTCCAGATGGCGAAGACGAGGTTGACCCACTGCACGTAGTGGTTGGGGCCGACATCGCCGTTGGTGTCCGGCGGCCAGACCATGAAGCCCAACACGGACTGGTTGTCTGAGTTGCTCAGCCCATCCACATTAATGATGGGCGTGGGCATAAGTGGGAGACCCATCCAATCCTGCACAACGGGGTCAGGCGTGGTGGCGTTCACCTGACCGCGGGCCTTGGGCAGGGGCAGGGTGGGAAGCTCGCGGGCGGGGCCGGGGAGCGGCGGGCGCGGTGGGATGTCGCGCAAGGGCGGGGATACGTCCGCGCGCTCCGCCTGGCGGACGATTGGCCCGAAGGGGCTCTCCTGGGGGCCTGCTTCGGCTGGGTGGGCCGGCGACGGGGCCGGGGCAGCATCAGTGTGAGCACTGGCAAGCGTGGCCGGCGCCAATGGGCTGAGCCACAGCGCGAATAGGACGGCCAGTTGAAACAGGTGCTTCATAACCTCCCTCTCCTTCTTCGTATCTTTCGGTTTGCCGGACCGGGCCATAGTATAAGCCGGTGGGGTGAAAAAAGCAAATGTGGGCTTGTCCCTCTGCCCTACCCGTGCTACAATGCGCGTCGTCTGATCGGGTGGTACCCGGCCCCCGGGCCGGGTGGGGATTAAAACATGGCACTGACCCCGCTTATACCCATCATCATCCTGCTCGCTGGCGTGCTGGCGCTGCTGCTCAGCCTGACGTTGCCCGCTCGCTACCCCGGCCCGGTGGCGGCGGCGACGGCCGGGCTGGCGCTGATCGCTCTGCTTGCGCTGGGCGGTCAGTTGCCCGCCGAAGCGATTGTCTCCTTCTGGCAGCCGCTGACGCTCTCCGGCGTGCCGGTGGGCCTGCGCCTGGAGGGGATGACCTGGCTATATGCACTGGCGCTGACCGCGCTGGCGGTGGCGGCATTGCTCACCGGTCTCAGCCGCCCCGGGGGCCGGCGCACCGCCAGCCGGGGCTTCATCTTGTTGCTGCTGGCGGCGGGGCTGGCGGCGGTGTCATCCTCCAATCTGCTCACGCTGTGCCTGAGTTGGACTTTTCTGGACGTGATGTTCCTGGGGGCGGTCGCGCTGACCGAGGACCGGGAGCGGGTGAGCGAGCACACTACGTTCGCCCTGGCGGCCAATGGGCTGGCGACGCTGCTGGTATGGGTCGTGGCGCTTCTAGGGATGCGCGAGGGGGCCAGCCAGTACCTGCATCTGTTTAGCTTTTCGGTGGCGCAGACAACGCTTCTGGCCATCGCTGGCGTGGTGCGGCTGGGACTCTATCCGTTGCATTTGTGGTTGCCCGCTGAGTTTGATCTGCGGCCTGGCCTGTCATCTCTACTGCACCTGGCGCCGGCGATGGCCGGGCTGAGTTTGCTCAGCCAGTTGGTGCTGGGGGCGCGGGGCGATCTGCCCTTGCATAACCCGCTCACCTATGCGGCGGGGGCGGCGCAGCTCATCGGCGCGGTCCTGGCCTGGGGACAGGACGAGCCGGGGCGGGCGCTCTCTTTCATTATTCTGGCGCAGACCGGGCTGGTGGTGCTGGGCGGCACCTGGGGGGGCGAAGCAGCCGCCCTGGCGCTGGTCGCCCAGGGGCTGGTCCTGTTGCTGTCCACCGGTGTGCTTTTCCTCGGTCAGGGCTACGATCCGCATAGACGCATCTGGTCATTGCCAGGCGTGATAGCCGGCGCGGCGCTCATGGGGATGCCGTTTACTCTAGGGTTTGTGGGGCGGTCGGCCCTGTACGCGGCTTTCTGGAGCACAGGCGCCTGGGTGCTCTTGGTGCTGAGTGGGGTCGGGCAGGCGCTGTTGCTGGCGACGGTGCTTCGCCTGCTGTTGCGCCCGGCGACCGGCCCATTGCCGCCGTCACCGGTGGTGCAGGGGCTGGGGGCGATGGGGCTGGCCGGGCTGGCTGTCCCCCTGGTGGTCTTCGGTCTGGCGCCGGAGCGGCTGGCCGGGTGGCTCGGCGTGACGCCGCCTTCGTTGATGCAGGGCCTGGCGCAGATGCCGGTGGTGGGTTGGGTGACCTGGGGGTTAGGGCTGGGGCTGGGCGTGGCCCTGTGGCGGCGCGACGCCCAGGTCCGCGAGGCGCGGGCGCAACTGCAGCCGCTGCTCGTGGCCCTGTTCAGCCTGCGCTGGCTCTATCGCGCTATGGCGGGCCTGGTGGAGGGGGTGAGCCGGGCGGTGCGCGCCCTGGCGCTTTTGCTGGAAGGGGAGGGGGCGCTGCTTTGGGTGTTGGTCGTGCTGGTGCTGGCCTGGTTATTCCTGCGATGAAGGACGGTGGACGGCGGGTGGAGGACGGATAGACCTCCGTCGTTGGGTGAACGATGCCTACACTCTCTGAGCTTCTGGCGCGGTTATCCTTTATCTCGGTCACGACGGCGGCAGTGGGCGTGCTGGTCACAGCCGGAATTTTGATCGTCGTTCAGGATTGGCGCCTGTCCTTGCTGGCGCTGGCCGTGCAATATATCTTCGTCGGTCTGCTGCTGACCCGGGTGCTGGTGGCGGAACTGGCGGCGCTCAAGGCAGTGATCGGGCTGATCATCTGCCTGGTGTTGTATGTGACGGCGGTGCGCGTGCGCTGGGGGCAGCCGCTGGCGGCAGTGGGCAGGCAGCCTGCCTGGCGACTGCCGACCAGCACCGCCTTCCGCCTGGTTGTGGCGCTGATGGGCGGGCTGGTGAGCTATAATCTGGCCACGCGGCCCGGTCTGACGCTGCCGGAGGTGCAGGACCCGGCGATCAACCTGGCGTGCTACGCACTGATGTGCCTGGGGTTACTGGCGCTAGGGCTGACCGAGGAACCGCTCAAGGCGGGGATGGGGCTGCTCACGTTCATGTCGGGGTTTGAGTTGTTTTATGCCGGGCTGGAGCAGTCCCTGTTGGTCATCGGTTTTTTGGGGCTGGCGAACCTGCTGATTGCGCTCAGCGTGGCGTATCTGGCTTCGGTGCGGGCCGCGCCGCGCCAGGGCGAGACGAAGCAGCCATGATGACCCTGCTGGATGGGCCGCTGGGCCTGATCCTGTTGCCATTAGCGGCGGCGCCGCTGGCTTATCTGCTGCGCCGTTGGTCAGCGTTGGCGGGGCTGCTCGCCAGCGGTGTGGCGCTGTTCCTGGCCCTGGTTGTGTTGCGCCTGCCGCTGATCCCCGTGAGCGCGGAGAGCGTGGTTTCGGTGTTGGGGCGCGAACTGGTGCTCACGCCCTCCAACCGGCTGGCGCTGGCGTTTGTCTATGCCCTCGCCGCTGTGATCTTCACCCTGGGGTGGCGCATTCCGCAGGGGGCGCCGTTCTTCCCCCTGAGCCTGGCGCTCCTGGCGGCGCTGAGCGGGGCGCTCCTGGTGCGGCCCTTTCTGTTCGCGGTCCTGCTGCTGCAGATCGGCGCCGGCCTCTCCGTTTTTCTGATCCAAAGCGACCGGCCCGGTTCAACCCAGGCCGCGCTCCGCTACCTGGTCCTGACGACGCTGGCCGTGCCGCCCTTTCTTGTGGCGGGCTGGCTCGTGGACGTATACGCCACCAATCCGCTGGAGACCAGCCTGCTGCCGACGGCGCGGGGCCTGATCGCGTTTGGCTTTGCCATTCTCTTGACCTCTGTGCCCTTTCATAGCTGGATGCCTGCGGTCGGGTCGGAGGCGCCGCCGCTGGCCGCCGCCTTCATCCTGGGCCTGAACCCCCTTGCGGTCTTCATGTTGCTGTTGACCATGCTCCAGGACTTCCCCTGGCTGGCCGCCGGGGGCGCGGCCTATACCTGGTTGCGGGGGGGCGGGCTGCTTCTGGTTGCATTGGGCGGGGCGCTGGCATTTTCCCGCCGGTCATTTGGGCGACTGATGGGATATGGGGCGCTGGTGGAGTTGGGGGCGGCCCTGATCGCGCTGGGGATGGGCCAGCCCGTCGGACTGCGAGCGGCAGTGATCATCCTGGCCTTGCGGGCGATCAGCCTGGTCATCACCTGCGCCGGGCTGGCGCTGCTGCGGCAACGGGTGGATAACGACACATTTGAGGCCCTGCGCAGTCGGGGTTGGGAGACGCCGCTGGGATTGGCCGCGCTGATGTTTGGTGGGCTTTCGCTGGCGGGCTTTCCCTTCACGCCGGGGTTCGTGGGGCGCTGGGCGCTGCTGGCCTTGTTGGTGGCCAGCGATCTTCCGGCAGCGGCGGTGGTATTTCTGGCCGGGGTTAGCGTGGCTGGGGGGTATCTGCGCGGCCAGGCTGCGCTTTTGGAGGGGGCGGTAGGCCTGACCAGGGCGGACCCCCGGCTGGTGCGCCTTCTGGTTGGGCTGGCCCTGGCGGCGGCCATTGTGCTCTCCTTGTTTCCTCAGATATTTCTGCCAACGGCAGACCGGCTGGCGGGCCTGTTCACCTTCCTGGGGTCGTAGGCACCCTAGGAACTCAAGTTCCCGTGCGTTCCCAACACGTCTCTGGCTTCCTCCAGGACCCGTTCCAGCGGGATCGCCCACACGCAAGGGTGTTCCTCTAACTCAGCCTCCGGCCAGTCCAGGTGGTGGCAGGGGCTACAGCCGAGGCCCAATGTGACTACACGATGGCGGCTGGGATCGCCCCAGGGGCCGAAGCGGGCGGGGTCGGCAGGCCCGTAGAGGTGGATGGTGGGGGTGCCCATAGCCACCGCCAGGTGGAGCGGGCCGCTGTCCGGCCCCAGCACCAGGCGACAGCGGGCATAAACCGCCGCCAGCGCACCCAGGTCGGTCTGCCCGGCCAGGATGAGGGGAGTGGAGCGCATGCGGGCGGCGACGGCCTGGCACAGCGCTATTTCGCTGCTGGAGCCGGTCAGGACGACCTGCGCGCCCGTTTCGTGGGCCAGGGTATCGCCGACCTGCGCCCAGGCTTCAGGTCGCCAGCGCTTGACGGGGGCGCCGGCACCGGGGTGGATGGCGATCCAGGGGCCGGGTGCGTCGCCCAGGAGGCGACGCGCACAGGCGCGGTCGGCGTCGCTCAGGTAGAAGGCCAGGTCGTCCCTCACCCCCGGCCCCTCTCCCACGATTGGGGGAGGGGGGGGCAGGGCGGCGATGAGGGCCAGGTTGCGGGCGACCTCGTGGCAGTCGGGGGTGGGAGGGAGCGCCAGGGTGAGGAAGGGGGCGGTTTCCGGGCAGGCCGTGCCGAGGCGGTGAGGGATGGCGGCGCGGTGGGCCAGGAGCGCGCCCCACCAGTGGTCGGAGCGCAGGATAAGGGCTGCCTCAAAGCGGTAGGCACGCAATTTTTTCGCATAGTCATTAAGCAATCGGTAGGGCGCGAACCCCCCTTCCTTCGGCTGCCGCGTGAAGCCGGGGAAGGGGCAGGTGAGCACCTCGTCCACATCGGGGTTGCCCTGGAGGACGCGCGCGGCCCAGGGGCCGACCAGTGCCGTGATATGCGCCTGGGGCCGGCTGCGGCGCAGGGCGCGCAGCCCAGGCGTGGTGAACAGGACGTCCCCCAGGTGGTCGGGGCGGATGGCCAGGATGCGGGCGTCGGGGGGGAGCTGGCCCGGATCGCCCGGATGGCCTGGTGGCACAGGCGCGAGGCGGGCATACAGGCGCAGCAGGGCCAGGCGCGCCTCCTGGCGGAACGTGCGTCGGTTCTTCGCCTGGGTTCTGGCCCGGTTGCGCGCCGCAATTGCCTCAAGGTCCATAGATCGCCTCCAACCGCGGGACAATGCGCGCCCAATCAAATTCGGCCTCAACCAACTGGCGGGCGGCCCGGCCCAGAGCCTGGCGCTGTGCTGGGGTGTCCAGCAGAGCGATGACGGCCTGGGCGAAATCGGCGCTGGTGTCGGCCAGGAACAGGTGGCGGCCCGATTCCACCGGCAGGCCCTCTGCGCCCAGCCGCGTAGACACGATGGCCGCGCCCATCGCCATGGCCTCCAGGAGCTTAAGCCGCGTCCCGCTGCCCATGCGCAACGGCGCGACATACACCTGTGCCCCGGCGATGTAGGGGCGCACGTCCTCAACGCGCCCGGTGACGATCACGCCGGGCTGCTCGGCCAGGCGGGCTACGGCCGGGCTGGGCCGCTGGCCGACGAGCGCCAGGGTGGCCTCCGGATGGGCCTGCCGCACGCGGGGCAGGATGTCATGGGCCAGCCAGAGGGCGGCATCCACGTTAGGACGGAAGTCCATCTTGCCCGTGAACACCAGCGAGGCCACAGGGGGGGCCGCTTGTGGCCGGAAGAGGGTGGGATCTACGCCGTTGGGAAGGATATGGACCTGGAGGTTGGGCAGAAGCCGGCGCAGGGCGGCGGCATCGGCAGCGGAACAGGCAATCACGCGGTCCACCTGCTGGCATATCGCGGCCTCGTAGCGCCTGAGTCGCCGCCACTGGATGAACGAGTAAAACGCCGCGTGAAGGCGGCCAGGCCGACGGATGTCGCTGCGAAAGGCGCGTTCCTGCAAGACGTATTCGGCGTTGTGATCGTCATAGACGACGCGGGGCCGCCGGGGAGCGGACAGAATCGCGTCCAGATAGCGGGCCATCTCAATCCCCTCAATTTGAACTAGGTCAAAGCGCTCCTCTCGGAGCCAGTCGGCCAGCCTGGCGGCAAAGGCCGGCGACGCCAGCCGCAAGGCCATATCGGGCCATCCCGACAGGAGCAGGCTGTGCAGCCGGTCGGTGAATCGCCGCGTAGGGGCGGGCACGACCTCCAGGCGATGGCAGAGGGCACGTAAGGGCTGCGCGGCTTCCAGGCGCTGTTCGGGGTCTATGAAGGAGAGCAGGCTGACCTCATGGCGGTGCGCCAGGCCGGCGATCAGATGGTAATTGCGGATCGCGGTCCCTTGCTCAGGCGGGTAGGGCAGTTGAGGGGTCAGGAAGAGGAGGCGCATACAGTCAACGGGTTCGGGGGACGGATTGAACGGATAGCGCGTAGACGGCGAGCGTTTGACGGGCAGTGGCTGGCCAGTTGAAATGGGCGGCGCGTGTCAGGCCGCGCGCTCGCAGGTCGGCCCGCAGTTGCGAGTCGCTTAAGCCGCGCGCCAGGGCTGCGGCCAGGTCCTCCGGGTCCTCTGGATTGACCTGGAGGCCCGCATCACCAACCACTTCTGGGAGTGCGCCCCGGTTGGAGACCACGGTGGGCGTGCCGCAGGCCAGGGCTTCCAGCGCGGGCAGGCCGAAGCCCTCATAGAAGGAGGGCAGGACGTGGAGGGCGGCTCCGTTGTACAGGAGCGGCAGGTCCTCGTCGGCGACGGTCTCCAGGTGATGGACGTGACCGGTGAGGCCCAATTCCTGCCGGACCCGTTCAATATCTTCGTATAGCCATCCTCGCTTCCCGGCAAGCACAAGTGGCGGGTCCAGGCCATAATCCTCTATCAGGCGACGATAGGCGCGTAGCAGGCCGGGAATATTCTTACGCGGCTCCAGGACGCCCACGAACAAAAGATAGCCCGGCGTCAGGCCATAGCGAGCCAGCCCAGAGGTGACCTCATGGGGCGGTAAGGGGCGAAATGCCGGATCAGCGGCTTCAGGGATCACATGGATCTTCTCCGGCTGAGCGCCGGTATAGTTTACCAGGTCGGCGCAGGTGGCCTGAGAGACCGCGATGATCTGGTCGGCCTGCCGGACGGCCCAGTGGATCTGACCGTTATAGTAGCGGCGGCTTTGGGCCGTGAGGTGCTCCGGCTGGCGCAGGAAGTTCAAATCGTGCACGGTGATCACCCGTGCCCGCGCCGCCCCCCAGGCCGGGGGAATGAAATCTGGGCTGTGCAACACGTCCAGGCGCAGCGGGCTGACTTCCAGCGCGAGTGTCCAGCGTTCTAAGCGGTGATGGCAAGGCGTCCAGCAGTTCACGCGGCGGAAATTGGGCTGATTGACCAGGGTCTCGCGCTGCTTGCGGCTGTGCAGAATGATATACTGGTTTTCGGCGTCAACCGCCTGAAGCGCGTTCGTCAGGTGGCGAATATAGCGGGCAATCCCCCCGTGGGTATAATAGGTCAGGCGGGCGTCCAGGCCAATGCGCATATGAGCCACGAGCTTTTAGCTTCCAAACTTCTATCTTACCACGAAGTCATCAAGGCACAAAGGCCTGTGATCAAGCTGGCGACCGGAAGGAGATGCTTCGCTGTGCTCAGCATGATGAACCTGCGATCTACTGAAGATAGCCGTTTATCCGACGTTCTGTTATAATGGCGCCATACCCCGAATGCAAGATGGAGCCATAAGACCATGATGACGATGGACCTGAGCCAAGCCTCCAAGATGTTGGTCTGGCTGGACGAGGAGCGACGCAAGGATAAGGCCGAGATCGCCGCGCTACAGCAGCGGCTGATCGGCCTGGAATCTACCCTGGCGGAATCCGCCCGGCGCATTCAGGAGTTAGAAGGGCGCGTCGCCTCGCTTCAGGCCCAACTCAACCGCCTGCCGCAGGTGGATAAAGCCCTGGAGCGGCTGCGCCAGGAGATCGTCCAGATGCTGGAAGAGAGCGATGCGCGCACCACAACGGCGTTGCGTGAGGCCGAGAAGGTGCGCCGAATTGAGTACGACACGCTCTCGCGCGCCCTGGCCGATCTCAAGAAGGAGTTGGCGCCCATCCCTCAAATTGAGGGGCAGATCCCCCCGCTCCAGGCTGAGCAACAACGCCTGAACGCCGTCCTCGCTAACCTTGAACATACGCTCATGCAACTGGACGAGCGCATTGAGGAGCGCGTGCGCGATGTCACTTACCTGGAAGAGGGCCGCCGCCAGGATACCCGCCGCATCGCTGAATTGCAGCAGGAGGTCATTGAGCTGCGCCGGAAGACCGAGGCCTTCCCGCCCAAGCTAGATATGCTAGAAGACCTGGCCCGCCGCACGGAGGCGCGCCTCTCGGAGTTGACTGCGCTGGAGGCCGAGCGCCGCCAGGAGCAGACCCGCTGGATTGAGCACCAGGCGCTGACGCTGCGTGAGCGCGAACGCCGCTTGAACGAATGGGAGGCTGTTGTGACGGAGGCCCAGAAGCGCATTGAGGAGGCCGCCAAACGGGTGCAGAGTGTCACGGAGCAACAGCAGATCGTGACCGCCGCAGTGGCTACAATTGAGGCGTTCAAGCAGCGCATTGAGCAACGCCAGAACGAGGTCGCCGAGATGCAGCGGCTGGCCGAGGACCGCATCAAGCAACAGTGGGTGGAGTTTCTGGCCGAGGAAGATAAGCGCTGGAAGCAACTGAATGTGACCTTGCAGGAGAAGTGGCGCGATCACGAACGCCTCCACCGTGAACCGGTGGAGCGCCTGGAGGCACTGGAGGCGCTCCTTCCGGCACTCTGGGCCGAGATCAAGGCGCTGTGGCAGTTACAGGAGGCCCACACCCAGACGCTGACCGAGTTCGCCCGCAATTGGCTGGAAGACTGGGAAGGGCGCATGGAGTCTGGTGTCAAACGTCCAACGTCCAACGTCCAGCGTCCAATGTGAAGCAGGGGGAGATGGACGACGGGCGACAGGGAGCCACGATAGGTACTCAACGGATTATTTCTTAACGTCACCTTCGGTGACAGGAATCAAGGTAAATGGTCTGTGGTCTGTCGTCGGTCGTCGGTGGTGCAATGTACGTTATCGGCACAGCAGGCCATGTGGATCACGGCAAGTCCACGCTCGTCCAGGCGTTGACGGGCATCAACCCCGACCGGCTTAAGGAGGAGCAGGAGCGGGAGATGACCATTGACCTGGGCTTCGCTTGGCTGACATTGCCCAATGGCGAAAGCGTGGGCATCGTGGACGTGCCCGGCCACATAGACTTTATTGAGAACATGCTGGCTGGGGTGGGCGGGATTGACGCTGCTCTATTCGTTATTGCGGCCGACGAGGGCGTCATGCCTCAGACGCGCGAGCATCTGGCGATCCTGGACCTGTTGGGCATCAACGGCGGCGTGATCGCGCTCACCAAGATTGACTTGGTTACCGATCCTGAATGGCTTGACCTGGTCTCAGCCGAGATCATGGAGACCGTGTCCCATACTGTCCTGGCGGATGCGCCGATTGTCCCTGTCTCGGCGCGCACCGGGCAGGGGCTGGATGAATTGCTCAAAGCGCTCCAGGTGTGTCTGGCCGAGCGCCCCTCGCGGCCCGATCTGGGCCGTCCGCGCCTGCCCATAGACCGTGCCTTCACCATGACCGGCTTTGGCACGGTGGTCACCGGCACGTTGAGCGACGGAACGTTTACGCTGGGGCAGGAGGTGGAGATCCAGCCCCAGGGGCTGCGCGCCCGTATTCGTGGCCTGCAAACACACAAGCGCAAGATTGAGCGCGCCGTGCCGGGTAGCCGCGTGGCTATCAACCTGGCGGGCGTCAGCCCCGCCGATCTGAAGCGCGGCGACGTGGTCACGCTCCCTGGCGTACTGCGGCCCACGCAACTGATAGATGTGCGCTTCCGCCATCTGCCGGATGCGCCGCGCCCGCTGCGCCACAACGCCGAGGTGAAGTTCTTTTCGGGCGCGGCGGAGGTCGTGGCCATCGTGCGCCTGTTGGGGGACGATAGCCTGGCGCCCGGCGAGAGCGGCTGGCTGCAACTGCGGCTGGCCCGCCCCCTGGCACTGGCGGCGGGTGACCGGTTTATCCTGCGCGCCACGTCGCCGCCGGCCACCATCGGCGGCGGTGTGATCGTGGACCCACACCCTACCCGCAGGCACCGGCGCTTTCAGCCGGAGGTCATCGCACGGCTGGAGGCACTGGTTCAGGGGACACCGACCGAGGTGCTCTTTCAAACGCTGGAGCAGCAAGGCGTTGCCCAGGCATCTGAACTGTTGCGCCGGCTGCCTCCCTCTGTTCCCCCGCGTGCTGGAGGAGAGGGTGACGCGCAGGCGGCGCTTGACGCGCTTATTCAAGGGGGCCGTGTGATCGCCCTCACTGAGTCGCCAGACCCATTTCTGGCCTCGCGTCCGACCTGGGAGAGGCTGGCTGACGAGATTCACACAACATTGGCCGCCTATCACCGCGCGCATCCGCTCAAACGAGGGATGCCCCGCGAGGAACTGAGGAGCCGCCTGCGCCTGGAGGCCCGGGCCTTCCAGGCGGTGTTAAGCCGCGCCGCTGCAGAGGGGCGGGTTGTGGACCAGGGGGCGGTGGTGCGCCTGCCCGATTTCGCCCCCCGCCTGACTGCCGAGCAGGAGCGCCAGGCGGAAGCCTTTCTGGCTGCCTGCCGCCGAGACCCGTATGCCACGCCATCGGTCAAAGAGGCTGCCGCTCAGATTGGGCCAGATGTGCTCCAGTTCCTGGTGGAGCAGGGGCGCCTGGTGCAGGTGAGCGAGGAGGTACTGTTCCTGCCGGAGACCTATCAGGCGATGGTGGCGGGTGTCCGCCGCACCATTGAGGAGAAGGGGAGCATCACTGTGGCCCAGGCACGCGACCTGTTCAACACCAGCCGCAAATACGTCCTGGCGCTCTTAGAGCATCTGGATCGGGAGGGGAGGACGCAGCGCGTGGGCGATGCGCGGGTATGGAGCGGACGACAGACGGCAGACGATAAACTATAGGAATCAAGGAAACTAACGGACGCCATGATATGACCGATCTGCATCAGGGGCAGCCGGTTCTGATCCAGGGGGAGCCGCTGGAGCAGGCGCGGGCGGCCATGATTATGCTCCACGGGCGCGGCGCTACAGCGAAGGACATCCTGACGTTGGCCGATCACCTCCCCCAAATGGGCTTTGCTTTCCTCGCGCCCCAGGCTGCGAATAACACCTGGTACCCCTATCGCTTCCTCGCACCTATCGCCAGCAATGAACCCTGGCTGTCCTCGGCTCTGGCCGCTGTGGGCGCTGTCCTGGCGCAGGTGGAGGGGGCGGGCATCCCCGCTGAACGCACATTATTGCTCGGCTTTTCTCAGGGGGCCTGCCTGGCGCTGGAGTTCGCGGCCCGCCATGCCCGCCGCTACGGCGGGGTGATCGGCCTGAGCGGTGGGCTGATCGGCCCGGACGATGCGCCCCGCGATTACCCTGGCTCGCTGGCGGGCACGCCGGTCTTTCTCGGTTGCAGCGACGTGGACCTGCATATCCCTAAAGAACGCGTGCTTCATGCCGCTGAGGTACTGCGCCGCCTGGGGGCAGAGGTAACCGTGCGGCTGTACCCCAACATGGGCCATACCGTCAATCAAGATGAACTGGATGTCATCTGGGGAATGATGGCGGCGATAAAGACGGAGGACGATAGTGGGCATTAACTGCCGTCCCTATCCCCCACTCCGGCCCTCCCCCACAGAAGGGGGAGGGGGCTACTTCCCTGTTGCAGGCAGGAATAGCTTGAACAGGGCCTGGTAGGTCTGGAGGACGCCCACAGGTTCGCCGCTCCAACCGCCGGCGGCGTATAAGTCGCCCTCCAGTGCGGCCACGCCCAGGTTGCGCCACTGGAAGGTGAGCGGCGTCTCAAAGCGTGCCCATGCATCGGTGGTGGGATCGTAGCGTTCGTTAAAACTCAAGTAGCCGGTCCAACCGCCGCCTACGACATACAGCCGATCCTGGATCACGCCCGCGCCGATGCCCCCCCGCGCTTCGGCCATCGGTGCACAGCTTGCCCATGTGTCTGTGGCCGGGTTGTAAGCCTCGCAGGTGGCGTACTCTTGGGTGTTGTCATAGCCGCCCACCACGTAAATGCGGCCCGCGATGGCGCCGGCGGCGGCGAAACCGCGCGCTGTGGGCATGGGATGCCGCTCCTCCCAGGCATCGCGCCGGGCATCGTAAACGTATGTGTTGGGGACATAGCGCGTCCCATCCCAACCCCCGAAGAGGTAGAGGCGATCCTCCCACGCAGCGATAGCATACGCGCCCAGACGCGTGGGCAGATGCGCCCGGCTGAGCCAGCGATCTACCGTCGTGTCGTACACCTCCAGGATGTCCATTGGCTGTCCATCGGCCCCGAACCCGCCGGGGACGTAGATCAGGGTGCCTACTGCGGCGGCGCCGATATTCGCTGCTGCTGTGGGCTTACGCGCCCCGGGCGCCCAGGTATTCGTACTGGGGTCGTAGATGTCCACCGCGCCGGTCACGCCTTCAATCGTCTCGCCACCGATGGCGTACAGCTTGCGGTCCACAGCGACCAGGGCCAGGCGGCTGCGCGGCGCGGGCATCTGGGCGCGCGCCCTCCAGCGCGAGGGGCTTCCCACAACAGTAGGGGTGGGGGTCAGGCAGTCGCTGAACGCATCGGGGCAATTCATCGGGCCAGGCGAGGTCGCGCGTGGCCAGGCGGCCAGCGTCCCCAAGGCCACGAGCAGGGCAGCCACTACCAGGAAGAGGCGCTTGGCGCGTGGCAGCGGGACGGGGGGAGGTGCCTCCGGTTGGGGGGCGGACTCAACCGCCTCTTGCGGCACGGTCACCCAGCCCTCGCGGATCGCCACCATCGTGGCTTCTGTGCGCGACTCCACGCCCAGCTTGGCGAAGATGTTGCGCAGGTGGACCTTGACCGTGTTCGGGCTGATGAACAGTTCGCGCGCGATCTGGTTGTTGCTGGCGCCGGTGGCTACCAGCCGCAAGATCTCTAATTCTCGCTCGCTCAGAGGCTCGTTCGCGCCGTTTGTCTCTCGCGGCTCTTTCATCGTTCACTGACCACTAGCCGTTGGGTGCATCTCAGCGGCCTGGCGGTTGAAACGGCTGTCCGTCATCCGCTGTCTATCGTCCGTCGTCCACTTTGTTAAAGCGCAGGTGCAGCACCTCCTGCGTGTGTTCGGTCACGCGCACAGCCTCGTCCAAGCGGAAGCCGCACACCCAGAGAATGGTATCCCCAGCCACCAGCAGGGGGATGGCGTCGCGCCAGGGACGCGGCACCTTCAGGTTGATCAGAAGCTGGCTCACCCGTGTCCTGTGGCCGCCCAGCCCCAACGGGCGGAAGCGGTCACCGGGTTGCCGCCGCCGGAGGTAAAGCGCGCCTGGAGACATCCGCTGAACCACCTGATAATCCAGGTAGGCCTGCCAGGGATCGGGGTTCAGTTCAACCGCGGTGCGTTCCCAGCCGTCAGGGGGCAGCACCCGTGCCTCCAGTTGCCATTCCCCCAGCGGTGTGATGCCGGGCACGGCCACAGGCACAGGCGCCTGGTCATACAGGAGCGGCCAGTCGGGCGGCGGGCCAGCCACACCCGGCCCGGCCACGATCAGCCGGTCGTAGGTGACGGAGAGCGTCAATCCGGCGGGTAAACTGGCCTGTGCGCCCACGCTGCCCCTGGCGGCCACCTCCACCGCGTTTTCAATGACCTCATAGGGCACGTCGCGCAGGCTGTGGCGCAGCCGCACCACAGCGCTGCGCAGCAGGCCGCGCTGGAGCCCGATGGGGAGGTGCGCCCAGGCTGTGCGATCAAACACCACTGCCTCGTCCGATTCCGCCTGCACGGTCCGCGCCCAGGCCGCCTCGCAGGCCAGGCGCAGCACCTCTACATCGCCCGCCATGACCTCGGCGCTGCGCCACAGCACCTCGCGGATGCGCGCGTTATACGTCTCCAGCAGGGGCAACAGCTCATGGCGCAGCCGGTTACGATAGTAGGTGGTGTCCAGATTGGAGCGGTCAAAGCGCGGTTGCAGGCCGTGCTCGCGGCAATAAGCCTCAATCTCCGTGCGGGGCACGCCCAGCAAGGGCCGGATCAGCCAGGGCCCCGCCCTCTCCATACTGAAGCCGGGCTTCAGCCCCCCAGATGGGGCCTCCCCTAACAGGTGATAATGCGATAGCATCGTTTTGGGCAACATGCCGCGCAGGCCCGCCGGCCCTGCGCCGCGCAGCCAGTGCATCACCACCGTCTCCACCTGGTCATCGGCGTTGTGCCCGACCGCGATCTTATCTGCCCCGACCTGCGCTGCGACCTCGGCCAGGAAGGTGTAGCGGGCCTGGCGGGCGGCCTCTTCCAGCGAGAGGCGGTGGGTGCGGGCCAGCGCAGGCACATCGCGTGCCCCCACGGTGACCGGCAACCCCCAGCGGTATGCCAGGTCGGCCACAAAGGCCGCATCGGCCTCGGCCTCTTCGCCGCGCATACGATGGTTCAGGTGCGCCACGTGAAGCTGGAGGTCCCATTCCTCCTGCAGGCGCAACAGCACATGGAGCAGGCACAGGGAATCCGGCCCGCCGGACACGCCGACCACCAGCCGGTCGCCCGTGTTCAGCAGTTCGTAACGCTTGATCGCCCGCCGCACGGCGGCCACGACGTTCATCCCCAACCTCTCCCCCGGCCCCTCCCCTATTGGGGGAGGGGCAAGGGGGAATACCCTTATTCACCGGACGGGATCATAGCACGTAAAACATAAAACGGAAAACAGGATCGCGCAAGATCTGAACCGGCCCAAAAGCCCGGTACCGGAGGGGGTAACCCGCCAGACTATCTGCCCCGAATCCGAGATGCCCTTGTGATAGGGCATGATTGCATGTTTCCGCCGATTGTGGCATAATGCACTTAGCCTGAGAGAACATTAATCTGTGGTTACGATTCTATATCTCTGCTGCTGTGGCAGCGTCACGCTTGCCGCGTGATCGCCTAGAGGACCGGCGCGATCCCTATGTTTAATCCTCTTAATGCGCTCCTCGGCCTGTTTAGCCTGGACATTGGAATTGACCTGGGCACGGCGACGACGCTGGTCAATGTCCGGGGCAAGGGGATCATTATCAATGAGCCGTCCTGGGTGGCGATTGATAAGAAGACCCGCCAGCCCCTGGCTATTGGCCTGGAGGCGCGTGAAATGGTGGGGCGCACGCCAGCGAACATCGTGGCTATCCGCCCGTTGCGCGATGGGGTGATCTCCGAGTTTGAGATCACCGAGGCCATGCTGAAACACTTCATCGCCAAGGCGCATGACCATATGTTGCTGCGCGTGCCCCGGCCCCGCGTGGTGGTGGGCATCCCCAGCGGCGTGACCGAGGTGGAGAAGCGGGCCGTCTATGATGCCACTATCTCCGCCGGGGCACGGGAGGCCTATCTGATTGAAGAGCCGATGGCTGCAGCCATCGGCGCCGGGCTGCCCGTCACCGAGCCGCGTGGCAGCATGATCATTGACATCGGCGGTGGCACGACGGAGGTGGCCGTGTTTGCCCTGGGCGGCATCGTCGTCAGCCGCTCCATCCGCGTCGCCGGTGATGAGATGGATGAGGACATCATCCAGTACGCTCGCAGCAAGTACAACCTGCTCATCGGTGAACGCATGGCCGAACGTGTTAAAATCGCCATCGGCTCGGCTTTCCCTTTGCCCGAAGAGAAAACTATGACCCTGCGCGGTCGCAATATGATCACCGGGCTGCCTGGCTCTGTGGAGGTGTCCAGCATTGAGATTCGTGAGGCCCTGTCTAACTCGGTCAACACGATTGTGGACACGGTCAAACAGACCCTGGATGAGACGCCGCCAGAGTTGATCTCCGACCTGATGGAGAGTGGGATTTGCATGGCTGGGGGCGGCTCGCTGCTGCATGGCCTGGCCGAGCGCATCGCCGACAAGGTCAAGCTGCGCGTGTGGGTGGCCGAGGACCCCATGACATGCGTGGCTCGCGGCACGGGCGCCGTCCTGGAGGACCTGGATAACCTGCGCAAGGTCCTCGTCGGCCTGCAACGGGGAAGCACGCAACATTAGACGGAGGACGAAGGACGGAAGACGGAGGACAGCCCAACATATCTCCGATCTCCACTGTGCCATCCTCCGTTGTCAGTTGTCATGAGAACCAATCGCACGCTCCAATTCCTGCTCTTCGCCCTCGCCAGCCTGGGCGTGCTGGTGCTGCATGAGGCCGGCACGCTGGCGCCGCTGGAACAGTGGGCCGCCAACCCCTTGACGGCGGTCCAGACCTGGCTGGAAGCGCGGATGCGCGGTGTGGAGGAGGTGTTGGAGACCGCGCGCGATCTGCAGACCCTGCGGCAGCGGGTGGAGGAGTTAGAGAAGCAGAACGCTGCCTTGCAGATTGAGAACGTCCGCCTGCACGAGGACCTGGCCGATTATCAGGCCATCAGCCAGCTCCTCAATTTCACCCGTGAGAACACCCAGCTTCAGACCCTCCCCGCCGAGGTGATCGGGCGCGATAGCAACACCTTCCTGCGCAGCATCATCATCAACAAAGGTGCCACCGACGGCCTGGCCCCTGGCATGCCCGTTGTCACCGAACGCGGCCTGGTCGGGCGCATCACGGCGGTCAGCCCCAGTTCCGCCAAGGTGATGCTGTTAACCGACCCCGCCAGCGCGGTCAATGCCCGCTTGCAGACTTCGCGGGCCGATGGTATTGTGGAGGGGCAACTGACACCTGCGCTGCGGATGCGCTTCATCCCGCAGGAGGCCACCGTTCAGACGGGGGAGGTGGTCCTGACCAGCGGCCTGGGGGGGAATTTCCCGGCGGGGCTGGTCATCGGCCAGGTCATCAGCGTGGAACGCCGCGACGTGGACCTGTTTCAGACAGCCGAGGTCCATCCAACGGTGGACTTCAATCGGCTGGAGATCGTGCTGGTGATCACCAACTTCAAGCCAACCAATGTGGACATCTTTGGCGGCCAACAGCCATAAGGGGCGCCTGCATGTGGCTTACTACACTGTCCCGCTCCTGCTCGCCCTGGCGCTTGGCCAGTCCACCGTCATGCCTTACTTCAGGGTGTTTGGCGTGATGCCCAACCTGATGCTGATGGCGGTGGTGGCCTGGACGTTGTTGCGTGGCCCTGGCGAGGGGATCATCTGGGGCTTCATGGGGGGGATCGCCCTGGACCTGTTCTCGCGGGCTCCGTTAGGGGTCTCTGCGCTGGCGCTGGTGATCGTCAGCTATCTGTCCTCTTTCGCCGAGCGGACGCTCTACCGCGATCACGCCGCCCTGCCGCCGGCCGTTATCCTGATCGTCACGCCCATCTACGATATGCTCACGCTGCTATTGCTGCAATTGACCGGGCAGCGGGTGGCGGTGTTGGGGAGCCTGCTGTATTTCACATTGCCTGCGACCGTGATCCATGTGGTACTCATGTTGCCCGTTTATCATGCGTTGGCCTGGCTGCACCGAACCACCCGGCGGCGCGAGGTGCACTTATGATGGGGGGCGGAAGACGGAGGACGGCCCAGTCCATCTCCCATGACCGAGAAACGACCACCTGACTACCGGCTTATCGTCTTTCGGCTGATCGTCGTTGCCGCCTTTGGCTTGCTGGCGGCGCAGATGTTGCGCCTGCAGATCGCCCAGGGCGCGATGTACCGCAAGCTGGCGGATGAGAACCGCTTCCGCGAGGTCGCCATTCCTGCGCCGCGCGGCGTGATCTACGACCGCCAGGGGCGGCTGTTGGTGCGCAACGTGCCCAGCTTCAAGGTCACCATCACCCCCGCCTACCTGCCCAACGATGAGCCTGCTCTTCAGGCGATTTACGCCCACCTGGCTGCCCGGCTGAACATACCTGTCAGCAGCAGCGAGCAGGCCAATCTGAGCGGCGGGCCGGCGCAGCCTGGCATTAAAGAGTTGGTAGCCAGGGGGGCGAACGCGCCCTATCGCCCCGTTGTGATCAAGGAGAACGTGGACCGCCAGACGGCGCTGATCCTGGAGGAGGAACTGGCGCGGTTGCCGGGGGTTGCGGTGGAGTTGGAGCCGGTGCGCGAGTACACCACCGGCCCGTTAACCGCGGCCTTGCTGGGCGTTATGACCAAGATCCCCGAGGATAACCCCAATACACCTGAGAACGAGACCGAGTTTTATATCGCCCGGGGCTACGACCCGGCGACGGATCGCGTGGGCGTCAGCGGGCTGGAGGCCATGCTGGAAGATGTACTGCGCGGGGTCAAGGGCCACAAGATCGTTGAGGAAGATGTGCTCGGCCACGAACTGCGCACGGTCGGCCTGCCCCAACCCCCCACGCCGGGGGACAGCGTTATTTTGACGCTGGACCTGGACTTGCAGCAGATAGCCGAGGATGCCCTGCGGCGCGGCATGGAGAAAGTCGGCCAGAAGCTGGGGCATCCGATCAAATCCGGTGCGGTCGTCATTCTCAACCCGCAGACGGGCGAGCTATTGGCCAGCGTCAGCCTGCCGACCTATGACAATAACCTGTTCTCACGGGGGATCTCCAGGGAAGACCTGCAACGGCTTAATGAAGACCCATACAGGCCGCTCATCAACCATGTGATCAGCGGCCAGTATCCCCCTGGCTCCACGTTCAAGATTGTGACCGCCGCCGCTGGCCTGGAGGAAGGCGTCATCACTCGTTATACGGCCATCTACGACCCTGGCCGGATCGTCGTGTACAACCAGCCGTTCGTTTGCTGGAAGGCCAGCGGGCATGGCGCGGTGGACATCGTCCGGGCGTTGGCCGTCTCCTGCGACGTCTTCTTCTACGAGGTCGGCGGCGGCTATCCGCCCAACCACTTCCCCGGCCTGGGGATTGACCGGCTGGCGGCCTACGCCCAGGCCTTTGGCTTCGGCGCGCCTACCGGCATCGGCCTGCCCGGTGAGGCCGCCGGGCTGATCCCCACAGAGAAATGGAAGCGCCTGACCTACAGCGAACTGTGGACGCTGGGCGATTCGTACAACGCGGCCATCGGCCAGGGATTCGTCACCGTGACGCCGTTGCAACTCGCCAACGCCTATGCTGCCCTGGCCAACGGGGGCACGCTGTACCAGCCCCAGATCGTGCGCGAGATCCGCCGGGACGGTCAGACGATCCAGGGGTTTACGCCAAAGGTCATCCGCAGGCTGCCCGTCTCGGAGGAGAACCTGGCGATCATCCGCCAGGGGCTGCGCGAGGCGGTGGCCTCGCCCGGCGGCACGGCCTGGCTTGCTCACCTGCCCGATGTGGCTGTGGCCGCCAAGACCGGGACCGCCGAATTCTGCGATGACGTCGCCGTGAAAGAGGGCTTTTGCCAGAACGGCAAGCACTTACCTATACATGCCTGGTTTGCCGCCTTCGCCCCCTATGAGAACCCGGAGGTCGTGGTTGTCGTCTTCCTGTACAACGGCGGGCAGGGGTCGGAGAGCGCCGCACCCATCGCGGCGGAGATTCTGAGGGCATATTTTGAACGGGGGACCGAGGACGGGGGCAAATAACGGAATAGCCTCCGTCATGGATGATGCGCAATTGGCGACACTTTGACCTCATTCTGTTCGGCGCGGTGATCGTGCTGATCGTCATCGGGCTGGCTTTTGTGCGTAGCGCCACCCAGGGCGTGCCCAGCCTGGAGGACCTGTTCTCGCGCCAGATCATTTACGCGGTCGTGGGGTTGATCCTGGTGATCCTCATCGCGCTGGTAGATTACCGCCTGCTGGGCACGCTGCAATGGACGGTCTATCTGCTGATCCTGGTCATGCTGGCGGCGCTCTTTGCCTACGGCCAGATCAGCGGCGGCGCGCGGAGCTGGCTGGGGCAGGGCGCGGTTCAGCCTTCGGAGTTGGCCAAAATCCTGCTGATCGTCACCCTGGGCCAATACCTGGCCCTGCGCCAGGAGCACATCCGGCGGCTGCCCGTCGTGATCGTATCGCTCGTCTATGCGATCATCCCAGCGGTCCTGATCTACCTGCAACCCGACCTGGGGACCGCCGTCGTCATCATGGTCATGTGGCTGGCGATGGTCTGGGCAGCGGGTGTGCGGCCCCTGCATCTGGCCCTGTTCGCGGCGCTGGCTGTGGCCGCCCTGCCCTTTCTCTGGCTCGTGTTGGAAGACTACATGCGCCAGCGCCTGCTGCTCTTCTTCAACCCTGGACAGGACCCTGCGGCCCGGTATAATATAGAGCAGGCGCTGATCAGCATCGGCTCCGGTGGCTGGCTGGGCAAGGGCCTGGGCGCCGGCAGTCAAAGCCAGCTCCACTTTTTGCGCGTGCGCCACACCGACTTTATCTTCTCGGTGATCGCCGAGGAGAGCGGGTTTGTCGGGGCGGTGATTGTGCTGGCGCTGGAGGCTTTCATCATTTTCCGTATTTTGCGCGCGGCCCAGTTGGCCCGCGATCCGCTGGGGCGGCTGATCTGCGTCGGGGTGGCGACGATCATCTTTTTCCAGACGCTGGTGAACGTGGGCATGAACCTGAACCTGCTGCCGGTGACCGGCCTGACATTGCCCTTCATCAGCTACGGCGGCAGTTCGCTTATCGCCCTGCTGGTTGGCATTGGGCTGGTGGAAAGCGTGGTCATGCGGCATAAGAAGATCGGGTTTTAGACGGGTAGGGGACGTGAGCACACAGGAGAGGCGAGCGGTGCGCGTGCGCTATGCGCCTTCGCCGACGGGCTACCTGCATATCGGTGGGGCGCGCACGGCGCTATTTAACTGGCTGTTTGCCCGGCATCACGGCGGCGCATTTATCTTGCGGATTGAGGACACCGACCAGAAGCGCTATAAGCCGGATGCGCTGGACGACATCCTGAGTATGCTGCGCTGGCTGGGCCTGGACTGGGATGAGGGGCCGGAGGTGGGCGGGCCGTATGGGCCATACTTCCAGCTTCAGCGGGCCGAGATTTACCGCCGCTATGCGCAGCAACTGGTTGACCAGGGCGACGCCTATTATTGCTTTTGCACGCCGGAGCGGCTGGCGGCGCTGCGCGCCGAGCAGGGGCGCCAGCACCTCCCCATCGGCTATGACCGCCATTGCCGTAGCCTTGATCCGCGAGAATCTGCGGCGCGGGCGCAGCGCGGTGAGGCGCACGTTATCCGCTTCAAGATGCCGCTGGAGGGCCAGACCACCCTGCACGATCTTGTACGCGGCGACATCACCTGGGATAACGCGCTGCAGGAGGATTTCGTCATCCTCAAGAGCGACGGGTTGCCCACCTATCATCTGGCGAACGTCGTGGACGACACGCTGATGCGGATCAGCCATATCATGCGGGCGGATGAGTGGATCCCCAGCGCGCCGAAGCATCTCCAGATGTATCGTGCCTTTGGCTGGGAGCCGCCGCTGTATGCCCACCTGCCCATTATCCTGGACCCTAGCGGCAAGGGCAAGATGAGCAAGCGCAAGCAGGCGGAACGCCAACCCTGGGATCAGGCCACGCTCGTCCGCGACTTTAAGGCGGAGGGCTATCTGCCGGAGGCACTGGTGAACTTCCTGGCGCTGTTGGGCTGGGCCTGGGATGACCGCACCGAGTTGTTCAGCCGCGAGGAATTGATCGCCCGGTTTGATATTCAGGGGATCAAGCCTTCCCCTGCCGCCATGAATTATGAGAAGCTGGAATGGATGAACGGCGTTTATATCCGCCGGCTTACCCCAGAGGACCTGGCCGGGCGCCTGCAGCCCTTCTTTGAGGAGGCCGGCCACCCGGTGGACCGGGGCACGCTGCTCAAACTGGTGCCGCTTATCCAGGAGCGCATCCATACGCTGCGCGAGGCGGTGGAGATGACGGCCTTCTTCTTTGCCGCGAGCGTGGCACCTGACCCGGCGCAGCTTGTGGGTAAGGACATGACGGTTGAGGCCTCCCTGGATGCGCTGGTGCGGGCGCGGGCGGTCCTGGCGGAGATAGAGCCGTTTGAAGCCGAGCCGATGGAGGCGGCGCTACGGGCCCTGGCGGAGCAGTTGGGGCTGAAAGCTGGGCAACTCTTCGGCATCCTGCGCGTCGCCGTTACCGGCCAGACGGTGGCGCCGCCCCTGTTCGGCACCCTGGCCGCCCTGGGCCGCGAGAAGACGCTGAGGCGGCTGGATGAGGCCGAGGCGCGCCTGGCGCAATTGGCCGAAGCCAGGACATAAACTCTGTACGTTCCCCCTGTGCGTGTCCAACGTCGCGCATGATGCCGTCCGTCGCGCTCTACATCCATGTTCCTTTCTGTCGGGTCATCTGCACCTATTGCGATTTCAACGTCTATGCCGGGCTGGGGCGCCTGATGGCGCCCTTCGCCCAGGCGGTGGCCCGCGAGATCCGGCTGGTGGGCGCGGGGCGCGGCTTGCGCGTTCACAGCATCTACTTCGGCGGAGGCACGCCATCCCTGCTGCCGCCCGCGCTCCTTGAGGCGATCCTGGCCGCCTGTCGGGAAGCCTTTGACGTGGCGGCAGACGCCGAGATCACGCTGGAGGCCAACCCCGATGGGCTGGAGGCGGCCCAGATGGCGCAGTGGCGGGTGCTGGGCGTCAACCGGCTGAGCCTGGGCGTGCAGAGCGCGCAGGAGGGTGAATTGCGCCTGTTTCGGCGCACGCATACCTTCGCCGATGCCGTTAGAGCCGTGCGCCTGGCGCGAGATGCGGGCTTTGACAATATCAACCTGGACCTGATCTACGGCATTCCCTATCAAACGCTGGAAAGCTGGCAGGACACGCTGGCGCGGGCGATCGGTCTGGCCCCGGAGCATCTGTCGTTGTACAGCCTGACGATTGAGGAGGGCACACCGCTGCATCTGTGGGTAGCCAAAGGCAAGGTGCCCGCGCCGGACCCCGATCTGGCCGCCGATATGTATGAATATGCCCAGGACGCCCTGGCTGAGGCCGGGTTTGAGCATTACGAGATCGCCAATTGGGCGCGTCCGGGGCGCGTCAGCCGCCACAACCTGACCTACTGGCGCAATGAACCCTATTTGGGCTTTGGGCCGGGGGCGCACGGGAGCTATGGCGGCTGGCGCTATTGGAACGTGCGTAAGCCGCAGGACTATATCGCCCGCCTGGAGGCGGCTGAAGCCATAGCGGATTTCCCTTTTTCACCGGCGCTGGAGGGGCGCGAGCCGATCAGCCGCGAACTGGAAATGGGGGAGACCATGATGCTGGGGCTGCGGCTGATCCAGGAGGGGGTGGCCTTCGCCGATTTCCAGCGGCGCTTTGGGGTGGACCTGCGTGAGGTGTACGCTCAAGAACTGGCCCACTACCGGGCGCTGGGGTTAATTGAGGTCAATGCCGGGCGGGTGCGGCTGACGCGGCGCGGGCGCGCCCTGGGCAATGAGGTCTTCGCGGCCTTCCTGCCCTGACCGCTCTTATGGGGGCTGATTTTGTCGTAAAAAGTCCGGGTTTGCCTCTTGACAAGTGCTTCACCTTGTGGTATGATTATTTTAGCACTCTCATGATGAGAGTGCTAAAACGCCAGTAGCACCACGCTGGCGTAATCCACACCCATTTACACCTTATATCTTAGTGAGAAGGAGGTAAAACTGTATGGCGCTCAATCTCAAGCCTCTGGCAGACCGTGTCATCGTGGAGCCGATTGAACGCGAGGAGACCACCGCGAGCGGCATCATCCTGCCGGAGATGGCCAAGGAGAAGCCGCAGGAGGGGCGTGTCCTCGCCGTAGGCCCCGGTCGCCGCGATGAAGACGGCAAGTTTATCCCCATGGATGTGAAGGAAGGCGACACTGTGCTCTTCGCCAAATACGCGGGCACCGAGGTCAAGATTGACGGCAAAAAGCTGTTGATCCTCAAAGAGTCCGACATTCTGGCGATCATTGAGAAGTAAATCTTACACTCTACAGGAGGGGAGAACCGTATGACAGCCAAGCAACTGATTTTTGACGAGGAAGCACGACGTTCGCTCAAGCGCGGGATGGACGTCCTGGCGATGGCAGTCGCCACCACCCTCGGCCCTAAGGGCCGCAATGTGGCGCTGGACAAGAAGTTCGGCGCTCCCACCATCACCCACGACGGCGTGACCGTCGCCAAGGAAATTGAGCTGAAGGACCCCTTTGAGAACATGGGGGCGCAGCTCCTCAAGGAAGCCGCCACCAAGACCAACGATGTGGCCGGCGATGGCACCACCACCGCGACGGTCCTGGCCCAGGTCATCGTCAACGAGGGCCTGAAGAACGTCGCCGCCGGTGCCAACCCCATGCTGCTCAAGCGCGGGATTGAGAAGGCCACCGAGGCGGTGGTCAAGGCCATCAAGGACATGGCCATGGAGGTCAAGACCAAGCAGGACATCGCCAACGTGGCCGCGATCTCCGCTGCCGACCGCGAGATCGGCGAATTGATCGCCGAGGTCATGGACAAGGTCGGCAAGGACGGAGTCGTCACCGTTGAGGAGTCCAAGACCCTGCAGTTTGAGACCGAATACGTAGAAGGCATGCAGTTTGACCGCGGCTACATCTCGCCCTACTTTATCACCGACCCGGAGCACATGGAGGCGGTGATTGAGGACCCCTACATTCTGATCCATGACAAGAAGATCTCCGCCGCGGCTGACATCGTCCCGCTCCTGGAGAAGCTGGTGCAGATCGGCAAGCGCGATCTGGTGGTGATCGCCGAGGATGTGGATGGTGAGGCGCTGGCGACGCTGGTGCTCAACAAGCTGCGGGGCGTGTTCAACTGTCTGGCGGTGAAGGCGCCCGGCTTCGGCGATCGGCGCAAGGCCATGCTCCAGGACATCGCCATCCTGACGGGTGGTCAGGTGATCACCGAGGAACTGGGCCGCAAGCTGGAGTCGGTGACCATCGCCGACCTGGGCCGCGCCGGAAAGGTCGTGGCCACCAAGGATGACACCACCATCATCCAGGGCAAGGGCGATGAGCGCCAGATCAAGGGCCGCATTGAGCAGATCAAGGCTGAGATTGAGAAGACGACCTCGGACTATGACCGCGAGAAGCTGCAGGAGCGCCTGGCGAAGCTGGCCGGTGGCGTGGCCATCATCCGCGTCGGCGCGGCTACCGAGGTGGAGTTGAAGGAGAAGAAGCACCGCGTGGAGGACGCGCTCTCCGCGACCCGCGCTGCGATTGAGGAGGGCATCGTCCCCGGCGGTGGCGTGGCGCTGTTGAACGCGATCCCCGCGTTGGACAATGTCCAGACGGATTACCCGGATGAGGCCACCGGCGTAAGCATCGTCCGCCGGGCGTTGGAGGAGCCCATGCGCGGCATCGTGCGCAACGCGGGCCTGGATGGCTCGGTGGTCGTTCAGGAGGTCCGCCGCCTGCAGAAGGAGCGCAACAATAAGAACATCGGCTACGATGTGCTCGCCAACGAGTACCGCGACATGGTGGAGGCGGGTATCATTGACCCGGCCAAGGTGACGCGCTCGGCGATGGAGAACGCGGCCTCTATCGCGGCGATGATCCTGACGACCGAGGCGCTGGTCACCGAGATCCCGGAGAAGGAGAAGGCGGCCACACCGCCTATGCCGGAGTACTGAGGGCAGGCACGGGGGCCTGTCCGTACTCTGGCGGCGGCATGCCGATAATCAGGTAAGGAATCCGACGCTCTGTGCGTCCTATAAAGTGGGAAATGGGGCGGGGCTATGCTAAAATAGCCCCGCCCTGGCATCCCGGAATGAAAGACGGAAGACGGAGAACTGAGGGCGGAGGCGGGCCGTCTTCCGCCCTCCGTCCTGAGTGGAGAAGCGTATGGCAGGTTCACTGGATATCCGTCCTGTGTGGCGGTTGTTCGTCGCCCTGGGGGAAGTGGCGCAGGAGGCGCGTCTGGCGTTGGCGCGCGGGCTGCTCCAAAGTGACCAGCCGCTCTCCCCGGCGGACCAGAGGCGGCTGTCCCTGGCCCTGGAGCATCTGAGCGATGTCCATGAGGGCTTTGCTCTGACCTTGCGCACTACGGCGGTGCGCAGCCCGTCTGAACTGCGCGACCTGGTACGCCGCATCCTGATAGATTGGAGCTGGCTGGCGGAGCTGGGCCTGTCTTGGCAGGGTGGCCAGATTGAGCTACCCGTCAGCCAGGTCCTGGCCTTTGCCCACGCCACAGTCGCCCTGGGCATCCTCCCGCATCTTCCGCCTGAACTCATCACCTATCCGAAGGCGAAGCGCTCCTACGCCGACATTCCGGTGCCGCGCACGCCGGGCGAGGTTCTGGCCCGCATTGAGGAGCTGGAGCAGGTCGTCTGGGAGGCGGCGGAGCGACCGGTGGGGGCTGTTGAACCTGATCCCCTGCGCCGCACTTACGGCTTCTTTGAGACCAGCGCCTGGCTGGTCTGGCAGCATCTCCAACGGATGACCCATTAGCCCTCGCATTTCGCATTTGCCATTTTCATCGCTATAATGCGGGTGTCTGAGGCCCGATGATCCGCATTGAAGACGCCCGCAGGTACTATAGCGAGACCGGCGTGCATGGCTTTGACCATGTCCTGCGTGTCCTGGCACTGGCCGAGCGCATCGCCCGCGCCGAGGGCGCCGATCTGGAGATCGTCCGGGCGGCGGTGCTCCTGCACGACATCGCCCGGTCGGTAGAGGACGAGGAGGCCGGCCAGCAGGACCACGCTGCGCTGGCCGCCGAACGCGCCCGCGTGATTTTGCACGGCCACCCGCCGGAGCGCGTAGAGGCGGTGTGCCAGGCGATCCGCAGCCATCGCTTTCGCAGCGGCCCACCGCCGGAGATGCTGGAAGCGCGGGTCGTATTTGATGCCGATAAGCTGGACGCGATGGGCGCCATCGGCATCGCCCGCGCCTTCGCCTACGCGGGCCAGCACGGCCAGCCCCTGATCAGCCAGCCGGATGAGGCGCGGCATGGCCCCGTTGACGAATTCCGCCAGAAGCTGGCGCTCCTGCGCGAGCGGATGACTACCGCGACAGGGCGGGCCCTGGCCGAGGAGCGCCACGCCTTCATGGAGGCGTTCTTTGAACGCCTGGCCGCTGAAGCGCGAGGTGACGCCTGAGGGATGAGCCGTGCACGGCTGATCAAGCTGGCGATGGCGGTCTTGGGCATCGCTGTCTTCATCCTGGCGCTGCAGTTGCTCAAGGAGGGGGCCGGAGGGCTGGTGCCGGTGATGCGGACGCTGTCCATTGAGAGCGGCGACCGGCTCATAGATATGGCCCATGCGCTGGGATTTGGCTGGCTGATGGCTTACCTGGTGCTCAGCGGCTCGCCTGTGGCTGCCGTGGCGCTGACGCTGTTAAGCGGCGGCGTGCTCAGCGATGTGCAGACCTTCGCCATGATCACCGGTTCGCGCCTGGGGGCCTCCTTCATTGTCCTGTTTGTCGGCTTTATCTACCATTTGCGCGGCCAGCCGCGCATCGCCAGTGTGTCCATCGGCGTGCTGGCGCTGTTGGTCACGGCGACGATCTACCTGCCGGCGATGGCGTTGGGCTATGGGGTGCTCATGCAAGGGTCGCTGGATGCATTGCATTTCAGTTCGCCGGGCGCGATCAACTCGGTCCTGGAGACCGTCTATGATCCGATTGTGAGTTGGGCGGTGGCGCTCCTGCCGCGTTGGGCGGTGTTCCTGGCCGGGCTGGGCATCCTGCTGCTGGCCTTCAACATCTTTGACCGGGCGCTGCCGGAGATTGACCCCGAACGCACGGGTTTTGAGCGTATTGCCGATATGGTCTATCGCCCGCTGGTCATGTTCATCCTGGGGCTGGCCGTCACCACGCTGACGCTCTCTGTGTCGGTCTCGCTCACCATGCTCGTGCCGCTCTCCACCAAGGGCTATGTGCGCCGCGAGAACCTGATCCCCTATATTATGGGGGCGAATATTTCCACGTTTGTGGACACGCTGTTCGCCTCGCTCCTGGTCAACCATCCGCGTGCGTTTACCATTGTCCTGGTGGAGATGCTCAGCGTGGGCGTGATTTCGTTGGTGATCCTACTGCTGTTTTATGCGGGCTATCAGCGACGTATGGAGGATGCGCTGGAGTTGATTTTGCGCAATAACCGTACCCTGGCGGTCTTCCTGGGGGCGTTGTTGCTTATTCCCCTTGTCCTATTGTTGGTCAGGTTGTGATATATTACACTATTAGGGGAAGGCCATGCGTGTGTTGGTGTTTGTGGATGAATTACCGACGGCGGGGCAGGCGCTGGGGCTGGCTCGCTTGCTGGCGCAGCGCTTCCCGGTTGAGCCGACGTTGCTGACCACTGAGGAAGCCGGGGGGATGGCCTTGCTGGAGCAGGCCAGCAGCCAGCTTTACGCTGATGGTGTGACGTTCCCGGCAGCGCGTCACCTCGTCCGTCGCGGCAGCTCGGAGGAGGTCATCACCGCCGAGAGCTGGGAGGGGAAGTACGATCTGATCATTGTTGCCCCGGCGGGTCGGCGCGGCCTGGCCCGCCTGCTGTACGGCTCGCGGGTGGCGAATGTCGTCCGGGCGGTGGCGACCTCGGTGCTGATCGCCCGCCAAACGCCGGAGGTGCTGCGCCGCATCCTGGTGGGGGTGACCGGCTCGGAGCACAGCGCGGTGGATGTGCGTGTGGCTGCGCGGCTGGCGCAGGCCTTCGGCGCGGAGGTCACCGTCCTGCATGTGGTCTCCCAGGTGCCGCTTATCTTCACCGGCCTGGCGGAGATGCGCCACGACCTGGAACGCTTCCTGGAGATGGATGCGCCGGTGGCGCAGCAACTCAAGCGCGCCCGCGAGGTCCTGGACGCCTATGGCATCCCCAACCGTATTGAGTTGCGCGAAGGGCTGGTGCGCGATGAGATCGTGGATGAAGTGGTGGAGGGCAGGCACGACCTGCTCGTCGTCGGCGCGCACGTTGGCGAGGGCATGGCCGCCCTGCTCCTGGATGACATCGCCGACCACCTGGTGCGCCAATGCCCGGTGTCTACGTTCGTGGTGCGGACCGAGCCGAATTGGACGGATAGCGGATGACGGAGGACAGAGGCTATAGCCTCCATCCCCCGTCATCCGTCCTGCATCAATAATCCCCTTCTTTCACGTAAGGCAGGCTCCACAGCGCCACCGAGAGCACTACAGCCTTGAACCAGGCCTGGTGCATCTTTTCAACCTCCTCGGCGCTGTGGCCTTTCTTGGCCAGGAAGGGCTTGATCGTGGCTGTAATGGGGTAGATAAACGCGGTGAGATAACGGTGGCCGATGTTGGGCACGGAATCCACCGCGTCCGTCTGATTTTTCTTGGTGCGATGGTGGCGCAGGCCGATCTCATACTGGTAATTGAGCCAGTCCTGATCGTAGGGGCGGTTGCAGAGGTCCAGAATCCACTGGCCGAAGCGCGCCCGCACGCGGGCCAGGTAATCGCTGTTGGCGTTGCCCTTACCGTCGGTGAAGTAATACACCAGGTGAGGGTGTGAGCCAACGAAGCCGTACCACAGGTCCAGCACTTCCTCCACCTGATCGGCGAGCACCTCGCCCGCTATGCGCAGGTATTTCTCGTCCTCCGGGCCGAAGAGGACGGCCTGCTTGAGCAGGTCCAGGTCGTGTGTGGTGAGCGGCGATTGGGCGACCGCCGCTGTGCCATAGGTGTATCCGGGTATCTCACGCATAGTTTAACCTCCTTTAGCGTCTGTCATCGTTTGGGAATGGCCCAGCACCTGGCGGGCCAGTTCATCAATCTGCGCATCTGTCGGTTCGGTCACAACGGTCTTCCATTTGCCCTCGCCGATCACCAGGGTGGGCGTGCTACGGAAGCCGCCGTTGATGAAGATGACGAAGCGCTCGGCCTCCGGGTCGTGGTCAATGTTGACGTAACGGAAAGGGATGCCCAGCGCGGTCAGCCGTGCGAAGACGTGGGCGGTATCCTCGCAATCGGTTGCGCCATACATGGTGATCGGTAGGGACATGCTCTCACCTCCCTTTATGCGGGGACAAAGTCCGGGCATTCAAAGTAGGTATTGGGCTCTGCCAGCGGGGCGTCCACGAAGGCGCAGTGGTGCGGCCCGCGTGGATCGTCCGGGTGCGCCTGGTAGCGGAAGAACTGGCAGCCCCAGCACATTTCATACACCTGGACGTGGCCGGCGGCCTGGAGCGTGCGCACAATGGCCTGGGTGGCCCGCACCAGGGCCTGCTGCTCGGCCTGCGGTAGCCCGGCAATGGCGGCCTCAAGGTCGTCCAGGATGTCTTCCAGCGCCTGGGCCTGGGATTCGCCCTGGGGGGTGAGGGCCAGCCGGACGGTACGGGCGTCGTGGGGATCGGGCTGGCGCTGGACAAGGTGTTTGCGCTCCAGGGCGTCGGCGACGCCGCTGGCGGTGGCATAGGAGGCGGCCAGCCGTGCGGCCAGCCCGCCGACGGTGCGGACGCCGGGGCGGGCGAATTTGAGGAACAGGAGCGCATGGATTTGGGCGGGGGAGAGCTGGGTTGCCTCGCCTCGGACGCGGAACAGGTGGCCGATGGCCTGGCTAATGCGGTACAGGGCGATGGTGGCCATGCCGGCGGGTGATTCCGACCGGGCGCGTGGGTTGAAGCTGGACATAGGCGTATCCTGGGTTTAACATTTAGTACTACTAAATATTATAAGGGGAAATTGAGCGTTTGTCAAGGGGGGCAGAGGGGTAAAAACCTGGCTTTAGCCAGGTACTGGGCGGAAGCGCAACCCGGCTGAAGCCGGGTATTGGGCCAGCGCCCACCGGCCGGGACCGATTGGCCCAGTACCGGGATGCATTCCGGTTTGTGACGCCGCGCCGGGCGTCAGGCCACTAACACCGAGACCCCTGCTGGCCGGCCTATATTGTTTGACAAGAAAGCGCAGATATGGTAGAATGTTCGGTCGTTGCGCATTCTGACTGACTGGCGGCTCTGATGCCGCCAACTGAATACCGAAGGATGTTGGGAGCGAGGCCATCGCGCAGGTCCTACGGTGGCCTCGTTCAATGAATTGAATATGCAATGACGGGTGTGGGTCAGCCCGTTGTGTGTGACCCAAGGGGTGTTGTTTTTTATTATTTCAGGAGAGGGAGTGTGCCGACAGTCAATCAATTGATTCGGAAGGGGCGCAAAGCCCAGCGGAAGAAGTCCAAGGCACCGGCGTTGCAATTCACGCTCAACTCGTTCCGGCAGCGACGTCAACGCCAGCCGAAGGGCGCGCCCCAGAAGCGCGGGGTGTGCACCCAGGTGCGCACGATGACGCCCAAGAAGCCGAACTCGGCGCTCCGTAAGATCGCGCGTGTGCGTCTGACCAACGGGATTGAGGTGACGGCGTACATCCCTGGCGAGGGGCACAACCTCCAGGAGCACTCTATCGTGTTGGTGCGTGGTGGCCGCGTGAAGGACTTGCCTGGCGTGCGCTACCACATTGTGCGTGGGGCGCTGGATGCTGCCGGTGTGGAGGGGCGCCAGCAGGGCCGTTCTAAGTATGGGACGAAGCGGCCTAAGGCCGGGAAGGCGCCGGCAGGGGCGAAGGCCCCCGCGAAGAAGAAGTAGGAGTCAACGATGCCCAGGCGTGGTACAGTGGTGAGGCGCGAGATCCCACCGGACGTCCGTTATGGTAGCGTCACGGTGCAGAAGCTCATTAACCGGATTATGCGCAATGGCAAGAAAAGCCTGGCGGCGCGTATTGTCTACGGTGCATTTGATCTGGTCGCGGAACGCACCAAGCGCGATCCGGTGGAGGTGTTTGAAGAGGCGCTCAAGAACGTCATGCCGGTATTGGAGGTGAAGCCGCGCCGTGTGGGTGGCGCGACCTATCAGGTGCCGGTGGAGGTCGGCCCGGAGCGCCGCCTGTCGCTGGCGCTGCGCTGGATTCATACGGCGGCGCAGGCTCGCCCCGGCAAGTCCATGAGAGAGAAGCTGGCGGCGGAGTTGATAGATGCGGCGAATAACACGGGCGCGGCGGTGAAACGCCGCGATGAGACCCATCGCATGGCGGAGGCGAACCGCGCCTTTGCGCATTATCGCTGGTAGTGGGGTACGTATCACGCATCACGCATCATTTGAGCGCTGATGCGTGATGCGTGAATACGCGCTGTGTAGAGATGGCCAGGCAGTTTGCTCTTGAAAAGATACGGAATATCGGCATCATCGCCCACATTGACGCTGGCAAGACGACCACGACCGAGCGGATTTTGTTTTACACCGGTCGGACGCATCGTCTGGGCAGCGTAGATGAGGGGACGGCGACCACCGACTGGATGCCGCAGGAACGCGAGCGCGGGATCACGATCACGGCAGCCGCGATCACCGCGTACTGGCGGGATCACCAGATTAACATCATTGATACGCCGGGTCATATTGACTTCACTGCCGAGGTCCAGCGTAGTCTGCGCGTCCTGGATGGGGGCGTGGTCGTGTTTGATGCCGTCGCTGGCGTGGAGCCGCAATCGGAGACGGTTTGGCGCCAGGCCGATCGCTACCGGGTGCCGCGCGTGTGCTTTGTGAACAAGATGGACCGTACCGGCGCGGACTTCCACCGCACGGTGGCGATGATCCGCGAGCGGTTGGGGGCGACGCCTGTGCCCATCCAGTTGCCTATCGGCGTGGAGGGCAGTTTCCGGGGCGCGGTGGACCTGCTGACGATGCAGGCGGTCACTTATACGGATGAACTCGGCGCGCATCGCCAGTATGGGCCGATCCCCGACGAACTGGTGGGGGCGGCGCAGGCGGCCCGCGAAGCCATGATTGAGCACATCGTGGAGACCGACGATGCCCTCTTGCATAAGTATCTGGAGGGGGAGGAAATCAGCGCGGATGAACTGCGGGCGGCGCTGCGCCGGGCGACCATCGCCGGGCGGATCACGCCGGTGCTGTGCGGCTCGGCCCTGCGCAATAAGGGCGTGCAGCCGTTGCTGGATGCCATTGTGGACTATTTGCCTTCGCCGGTGGACATCCCCCCCATTCGGGGGACGAATCCGCTCACCGGTGAGGAGGAGATGCGCCCTGCGGATGAAAACGCGCCGCTGGCCGCGCTGGTCTTTAAAATCGTCTCTGACCCGTATGTCGGGCGCTTGGCCTACTTCCGTGTATATTCCGGCAAGATCGAGGCCGGCCAGGGCGTGCTGAATGCGACCAAGGGCAAGCGCGAGCGCATCGGGCGCGTGCTGCGCATGCACGCCGACCGGCGCGAGGAGATCAACGAGGTCTACGCGGGCGATATTGCTGCCACCTTGGGCCTGAAGGACTCCTTTACCGGTGATACGCTGGCCGACCCGGCCTATCCGATTGTCCTGGAGAGCATCACCTTCCCGGAGCCGGTGATCTCGGTGGCGATTGAGCCGAAGACGGCAGCAGATCAGGACAAGCTGGCGGATGCGCTGCGGCGGCTGGCCGAGGAAGACCCCACCTTCCGGGTGCGGGTGGATGAGAACACCGGTCAGACGCTGATCTCCGGTATGGGGGAACTGCACCTGGAGGTCCTGGTGGACCGGATGATGCGCGAGTTCCGCGTGGCTGCGAATGTGGGCCGGCCTCGCGTGGCTTACCGCGAGACGATCACGCGCAAGGTGCGCCAGCAAGGGCGCTTCGTGCGCCAGACGGGTGGCCATGGCCAGTACGGTGACGTGACGCTGGAGATTGAGCCGCTCTCCCCGGGTGAGGGTTTCGTGTTTGAGGACCGCACGGTGGGCGGGGTGATCCCCAAGGAGTTTATCCCGGCGGTGGAGCGCGGCGTGCGCGAGGCTATGGAGAGCGGCGTGCTGGCGGGGTATCCGCTGGTGGATATTGGCGTCGCTGTCGTGGATGGGTCGTATCACGAGGTGGACTCCTCCGAGATGGCCTTTAAGGTGGCGGCCTCTATGGCCTTGCGTGAGGGCGCATTGCGCGCCGGGCCGGTGCTGTTGGAGCCGATCATGAAGGTGGAGGTCGTGGTGCCGGAGGAGTTCCTCGGCGATGTGCTGGGGAACCTGAATGCCCGCCGGGCCGAGATCCAGAGCGTTGAACCGCGCGGCAATGCCCAGGCCATCCGCGCCATCGTCCCGCTGGCCGAGATGTTCGGATATGCCACCGACCTGCGTTCCATGACCCAGGGTCGGGGGACGTTTACGATGGAATTCAGCCATTACGCCCGCGTGAGCGAGGCGGAGGCAGAAGCAGTCATCCGAGGGGTGAGACGATAGACGCCAGACGCGCGTCCGGCGTCCATCGTCTCAGAGGTGCTCAACAGATTATTCCATAACGTCGCCGCAGGCGACAGGAACCAAGGAAACCAAGAGGGGAGCTATGGCGAAGGAGCGATTTGTACGCACGAAGCCCCACGTGAATGTGGGCACAATTGGACACATTGACCATGGCAAGACCACCCTGACGGCAGCCATCACCAAGGTGCTGGCGCTCAAGGGGC